>Ga0255338_1000090_pt1 | contig 400996 bp, 407 predicted proteins | sample MeOH1_35cm_T4_19_FD_203715 | JGI IMG/M metagenome (GOLD analysis project Ga0255338, IMG submission 203715) | Sandy soil microbial communities from University of British Columbia, Vancouver, Canada - MeOH1_35cm_T4_195 | ecosystem: Engineered > Artificial ecosystem > Sand microcosm >... | reverse complement strand
CGTGATCTTGAGCACCACGCTGTCGATCGAGGTGATGCGGGTGTTGGGCATGATCACCGGCTTCTTCAGCGGCGTGGAGACGGGAAGGCATTCGACTTTGACGATCTTGGTCATGGTGTACTTCTGCGTAAGGTGTTGACGGGGCCTGGCACCCGCAGTGCGGGCGCCAGGGGGCAAGGTGTCTGAAAAATCAGAGTGGGTATTGCGGGGCCGTGGCGCGGTAGGTGGTCCACTGCCACTGCGTGAACTCGTCCCAGTTGGCCGGACCGCCGTGGCGCGAGCCGTTGCCCGAGGCGCCTCGGCCGCCCATGGGCATGAGGCCGTCGTCGTTGACGGTCTGGTCGTTGATGTGCACCAGGCCGACATTCAGGCGCTGGCTGATGGCCATGCCGCGGCTGATTGAGCCGGTCAGGATGCCGGCGGACAGGCCGTATTCGGTGTCGTTGGCCAGTGCAATCGCCTGCTCGTCATCGTCAAAGACAGTGACCGACACCACCGGGCCGAAGATCTCCTCGCGGAAGGCTGGCATGTCGGGCGTCACGCCGTCCAGCACGGTGGCGCTGTAGAAAAGGTGGTCGGACGTGCCGCCGGCGGCCAGGCGCGCGCCTGCCGCCACGCTGTCGCGCACGATGCGGTCCACGCGTTCGAGCTGCTTGCGCGTGATCAGCGGGCCGAGCGCGACGGGATCTTTGAACGGATTGCCCACCGGCAGCTGGCGTGCCTTCTCGGCCATGCGCGTCACGTAGGCATCGGCGATCTTGCGGTGCACGAGATGGCGGCCGGCGCTCATGCAGATCTGGCCCTGGTGCAGCCAGGAGGCCCAGGCGCCGTTGGAGACGGCCAGCTCCAGGTCGGCGTCGTCCAGGATGATCAGCGAGTTCTTGCCGCCCAGTTCCAGCGCCACCTTCTTCAGGTGCTTGCCGGCGAGTTCGCCGACGCGGCGGCCCACGGCGGTGGAGCCGGTGAAGGAGATCATCTGCACGTCCGGGTCGGTGATCAGTGCTTCGCCGGCCTCGACTTCCCCGGGCAGTACGTGCAGCACGCCGTCCGGCAAGCCCGCGGCTTCCAGGATCAGTGCCAGCAGGAAGCCGCCGGAGACGGGGGTGCGTGGGTCCGGCTTCAGGACGACGGCGTTACCGGCGGCCAGCGCCGGCGCCAGCGAACGGCTGGACAGCAGGAACGGGAAGTTGAACGGCGAGATGATGCCGACCACGCCGTGCGGCACGCGCCGGGCCAGGCTGACGACCTCGTCGCTGCTGGGCAACACCAGGCCGCGCGGCTGCGTCAGCATGGCGGCGGCTTCGTGGAAGTGGTTCACCACCGAAGTCAGCTCGAACATCGCCTTGGGGCGGATGCCGCCGGTCTCGCGAATGATCCAGTCGGCGAGTTCGTCAATATGCTGCTGCACCAGCGCCGCGGCGCGGCGGAACACCTCGGCGCGCTGCTGGAACGGCAGGGCGGCCCACTGCGGCTGGGCGGCCTTGGCGCTGCGCGCGGCCTGGCGCACATCGGCCGCGTTGGCCAGCCCGACTTCAGCAATTTTTTCTCCAGTGGCCGGCTCGGTCACCGACAAGGTGCCGCCCTGCAGCGGGTTCCAGCCATTCGAGTACGCCTTGGACAGCCACGCGGATGGTGCCGTGAATTGAGTCATTTCGGTTCCTTGTTGCGAAAACAGGTCTGTTCGCACCGCCGTCGCGGAAATGGCCCATGGCCGCTTCCTGGCCCCTTGTCTTGCGGAACGCGAACACGGCCGTGCGAGAACAGGGCGAACTGTACGGAGCAAATTTTCATTTGTCAACCGACTGGTTGGTTGATTTGTTGTTGAAGCGATGCCATACTCGGCACCATCAATCGAAATGCGGCAGGCCTTCGATTGGGGTCTGGTTTGATCTTTTTGATTTTTTTGGCCGCCGTTGAACCACTTTGTTGATTTTTGGAGACTTGAAGATGAGTGCATACCGTTCGCCCTGGATGACCGAAGAGCTGGAGATGCTGCGTGCCACAGCCCGACGTTTCTTTGAGGAGGAGGTGGCCCCCAAGGCCGAGAAGTTCCGCAAGCAGCACTACATCGACCGTGATGTCTGGGAAAAAGCGGGTGAGTTGGGGCTGCTGTGCATGAGCATCCCCGAGGAATACGGCGGCATGGGCGCGACCTTCGCCCACGAAGTCATCATGATGGAAGAGCAGGCCCGCATCTGCGACACCACTTTCGGCTTCATTCCGGGGGCCTTGAATAGCCCCGGCTTCTTCCATGGCACCGCCTCGCATGAGCAGTTGCTCAAGTGGATGCCCGACATTGCTGCCGGCAAGAAGATGATTGCGGTGGCCATCACCGAGCCCGATGCGGGGACCGACGTCAAGGCCCTGCGCACCACGGCGCGTCGTGAGGGCGATGAGTACGTGCTCAACGGCAACAAGATCTTCTGCACCCTGGGTCAGCAGGCCGATCTGGTGCTGGTGGCGGCCCGCACGGGGGAGGCCGGCTCCGGGGCCAAGGGCATCTCGCTGTTCATGGTGGAGAAGGACAAGTGTCCCGGCTTCAAGGTCAACAAGATCCTGGAGAAGATCGGCCAGAACGCCATGAACACGGCCGAGATCTTCCTGGAGGATGCGCGCGTGCCGGTGGAAAACCTGATCGGCGGTGTCGAAGGCAAGGGCTTCTTCCAGCTGATGGATGTCTTCACGCGGGAGCGTCTGTCCATTGGCATCGTGGGCATTGCCTGTGCCGAGCGCGCCATTGAACTGACCGTGGAGCATGCCAAGAACCGCAAGATGCTCGGCCAGACGCTGTGGGACTTCCAGAACACCAAGTTCGAGCTGGCCGAATGCCTGACCGAGGCCCGCATCGGCCGCGTGTTCATCGACAACATCGTCAAGGACATGGTGGACGGCAAGCCGCTTCAACCGAACGACGCGATGATGGCCAAGTGGTGGGGCTCCGAAAAGCAGTGCGAGATCATCGACCGCTGCCTGCAGCTCTTCGGTGGCTACGGCTATATGTGCGAGTACCCAATCGCCCAGCTGTACATGGATGCCCGCGTGGCCAAGATTTACGGGGGTTCCAACGAGACACTGAAGGACGTGATCGCCAGGTCCATGTGATCGACGCGCAGCAACGCAGCGCAAGCGTGGTGGCCCGCACCGGCGGGCTGCCCGGATGCCTTGCCCCGGACCCGCCGCGATCTGCCGGGACCTGACGTCGCGGCAAGCGGCGTAGCCGTCCGGGGCTTCCCAGAGACGAAACAGCCGGAGAACCTCCCCATGAAAATCCTCGTCCCCGTCAAGCGCGTGGTGGACTACAACGTGAAGGTGCGCGTCAAGAGCGACGGCACCGGCGTCGACATCGCCAACGTCAAGATGAGCATGAACCCCTTCGACGAGATTGCCGTCGAGGAAGCGGTGCGCCTCAAGGAAAAGGGCGTCGCCACCGAGGTCATCGCCGTCTCCTGCGGCGTGGCCCCCTGCCAGGAAACCCTGCGCACGGCGCTCGCCATCGGCGCCGACCGCGCCATCCTCGTGGAAACTGACGTCGAGCTGCAGCCCCTGGCAGTGGCCAAGCTGCTCAAGGCCCTGGTGGACAAGGAACAGCCCGGCCTGGTGATCCTGGGCAAGCAGGCCATCGACGACGACGCCAACCAGACCGGCCAGATGCTGGCGGCCCTGGCCGACCTGCCGCAAGCCACGTTCGCTTCCAAGGTGGAAGTGGCCGGCGACCAGGTCAACGTCACCCGCGAGATCGACGGCGGCCTGGAGACCCTGGCCTTGAGCCTGCCAGCCGTCATCACCACCGACCTGCGCCTGAACGAGCCGCGCTACGTGACGCTGCCCAACATCATGAAGGCCAAGAAGAAGACGCTGGACCGCGTCTTGCCGGCCGACCTGGGCGTGGACGTGACCCCGCGCCTGAAGACGCTCAAGGTCGCCGAGCCCGCGAAGCGCGGCGCCGGCATTAAGGTGCCCGACGTGGCCACGCTGGTGGACAAGCTCAGGAACGAAGCCAAGGTGATCTGACGCGCCGCGTCAGATCACCCCCGCCCCGATCCAGTCGGGGACAAGCTCCTGCGGGATCCAGGCTCGACCCCTCCCTGCACCTGGCCATGCGTGTCTGCACCAGCGCCATGGATCCCCGTTTTCACGGGGATGACAGGTGAAGGGATTTGTCATCCCCTCTGGAGCTTGCCCCCGCCTTGATCGGGGACGGGGATGACAAGCATGGCCGAGGTGAGTACGTTGCCTTTCACTCTCATGTCTGTCATCCCCGCGCAGGCGGGGATCCAGACGCCTCGCATCCCGCAGATGCAGGACAGAACAAACCAAGGAATTCCCATCATGACCGCTCTCGTCATTGCCGAACACGACAACGCCGCCATCAAAGGCGCCACCCTCAACACCGTCACCGCCGCTGCGCAATGCGGCGGTGACGTCCACATCCTCGTGGCCGGCCACAACGCCGCTGCCGCCGCGGAAGCAGCCGCGAAGATCGCTGGCGTGACCAAGGTGATCCTGGCCGACGGCGAAGCTCTGGCCCACGGTCTGGCCGAGAACGTCGCGGCCCAGGTGCTGGCCATCGCCGGCCACTACAGCCACCTCCTGTTCCCCGCCACCGCTGGCGGCAAGAACGTGGCCCCGCGCGTGGCCGCCAAGCTCGATGTGGCCCAGCTCAGCGACATCACCAAGGTGGTGAGCGCCGACACCTTCGAGCGCCCGATCTACGCCGGCAACGCCATCGCCACGGTGCAGAGCAGCGATGCCGTGAAGGTCATCACCGTGCGCACGACCGGCTTCGATGCCGCCACCGCCACCGGCGGCAGCGCCCAAGTCGAGAGCACAGGCGTTGCTGTGGCCAGCGCCAAGAGCAGCTTCGTGAAAAGCGAGATCGCCAAGAACGACCGCCCCGAGCTGACGGCGGCCAAGATCATCGTCTCCGGCGGCCGGGCCCTGGGCAGCGCCGAGAAGTTCAACGAGGTCATCACGCCGCTGGCGGACAAGCTGGGCGCAGCCATCGGCGCCTCCCGTGCGGCGGTCGACGCCGGCTACGCCGCCAACGACCTGCAGGTCGGCCAGACCGGCAAGATCGTGGCGCCGCAGCTCTACATTGCCTGCGGCATCTCCGGGGCGATCCAGCACCTGGCGGGGATGAAGGACTCCAAGGTGATCGTGGCGATCAACAAGGACCCGGAGGCGCCAATCTTCTCGGTGGCCGACTACGGGCTGGAGGCGGATTTGTTCAGCGCCGTGCCGGAGGTGGCTATGGTGGTGTGAGCTGCCGTCACGTCGTGCTTGTCCATTGATCGACAGGCTGCGCGACCGGATCTCCAAAGCCTGACCCTGGCTGTCGATTCGCCGGCTGCTCCACGCCAGGCTGGTGTTACGCACCTGGAGCTTGGCACCTTTTGAGGACAACGGGACGCGATGCCGTTGTCAACGGTTTCTTGCATGCGGCTGCTTTTAGTAACATGTGCATGATGCAGGCGAGAGGCGCGCGTGATCAGCAGGGGTTGGTGCGACGCGGCCAGCGGGCATGTCGCCCGCTGGCCTTCCCTGCACGAGGGCGACCAGGGCGCCGGCAGCACTTTTTTCATCAAGGCAAGCAGGAGACAGCATGACAACAGGAATTTGGAAACGGGCGACGACACTGGGGGCGGGACTGTGGTTTGGGCAACTGGCGCTGGCGGCATCGATCGTCGTCGGCCAAGTGGCGCCGCTGTCCGGGCTGGACGCCAACCAGGGGCGCTCCTATTCGACGGGGATGCAGCTGTACTTCAATCAGGTGAACAAGGCCGGCGGCGCTGGTGGGCATACCTTCACGCTGGCACGCAAGGACAGTGGCGGTCGTGGTGAGGAGGTGGTCGCCGCAACGCAGCAGTTGCTGTCCGAGCAGCGGCCGTTGCTGCTGGCCGGCTACTTCGGCAGCCGCGCAATGAGTGAACTGGCCAGCAGCAAGTTGCTGGAAAAGGAAAAAATTCCGCTGGTGGGCTTTCGCAGCGCCGAGGTGCAGCAGGACGTGCCCTATATCTACCATGTGCGCGCAGGGTTGAAGGACGAGATCGGCAAGATCGTCACCCACCTGTCCACGGTCGGCATCAACCGGCTGGGTTTGTTCTATGAAGAGGGGCCTGGCGCGGCAGCGCTGATCGCGGCAGCCGACGAGGCCGCACAGAAGGCGGGGGCCAAGGTGCTGGTCAAGGCCTCGTACGCCGCCGGGACGGCGCGGGTCGAATCCGCCGTGAAGGCGGTGACCGCGGCGGGTCCGCAAGCCGTGATCCTGGTGGCCAGTGGTGCGGCATCTGCCGCGTTGATCGAAAACTACCGCTCCAGTGGTGGCGCGGCTCAGTTCTTTGCCTGCTCGGAAGTTGATGCCGAGCAACTGGCCAAGCGCCTGGCCGATGAGCACATGCAAGGCGTTTCCATCGCCCAGGTGGTGCCCAGCCCCTACAAGATCTCCAACCGGCTCAGCAAGGAGTTCAACGATGCCGTGGCCAAGACGCAGGATCTGGAAGTGCCGGTGAGCTACGCCATGATGGAGGGGTACATCGCTGCCAAGGTGATTGTCGAGGCGGCTCGCCGCATGGGACCGAAGCCGAGTCGCGAGGGCCTCGCTGCCGCGCTCGACAATCTGGGCTCTTATGACCTGGGGGGCTACTTCGTCAGCTTCCAGCCCGGCCAGCGGGCTGGCTCGAAGTATGTCGATCTGTCGATCATCAGCGGCGGCGGGCGCGTGCGCCAATAAGCCTGGTTCGCGCCCATGGCCTCACGCGCAGCGGCAGGCGTGGGGCCCTTTTCAGCTGGCCCCGGGTGCGATACCGTGCTTGTCCATCAATCGGTACAGGGTCATGCGCGAAACGCCCAGCTCACGCGCGGCCTTGGTCACATTGCGCCCCACCCGCATCAGCGTCTCGCGGATCGCATCGCGTTCGGCCGTGGTGCGGGCCACGTCGAGTCCGACGGTGATGGCATTGTCCAGCGGTGCCAGACCCAGGTCGGCCGGCCCGATCAGGCGCTGGTCGGTCATGACGACCGCGCGCTGCACGCGGTTGTAGAGCTCGCGCACGTTGCCGGGCCAGGTGTGCGTCGTCATCGCCGTCATGGCCTGACGGCTGAAACCGTCCACCCGGGTTTTTCTGGCGGTGGCGCAGCGCCTGAAAAAGTGTTGCGCCAGCATGGGAACGTCCTCCATGCGGCTTCGCAGGGGAGGGACGTCAATAGGCAGCACGTTGAGTCGGTAGAACAGGTCTTCGCGGAACCGACCCAGCGCTACGGCCTCGGCCAGATCGACGTGCGATGCCGCCACAACGCGCACATCGACCACCTGACTGTGCACCGAGCCCACGCGGTTGATCTTCTTCTCCTGCAGGAAGCGCAGCAGGTTGGTCTGCAGCTCCAGTGGAAGATCCCCGATTTCGTCGAGGAAGATGGTGCCGCCGTTCGCTGCCTCGATCAGCCCGTGCTTGTCGGACGATGCGCCCGTGAAGGCGCCGCGCTCGTGGCCGAACAGTTCGGAGTGGATCAGCGAGGGGGCGATGGCGCCGCAATTGACTTCCACGAAGGGCCGGTCCGCGCGGTGCGAGCACCGATGGACAGCCCTTGCGGCCAGTTCCTTGCCGCTGCCGCTTTCTCCGCCGATCAGGACCGGCGCGTCGGTGGCTGCTACCTTTCGGATTTGCTGGCGCAGGTGGGTGATGGCGGGGCCTTGCCCGACCATGCCCAAAGCGTCCGAACCTTCAACGCTGGCTTCATCGTGCCGCTGTCGCAGCAGGGTACGCTGGCAGGCGTGTTCCAGCATCAGGTCCAGGTCGTCCCATGCCACGGGCATCAACTGGTGGTCGAAGAAGCAGCCCAGGATCAGGTCGCGAAATTCCGCTGATTCCAGGGCTTGGGGTTCACAGACGGTGACCCATGTCGATCGGTGCGAGGCCTGGACGCACTCCTCGATGCCCGCTTCCGGCACCGTGAGTACGGGGCCCACGATCAGCAGGCTGACGGGGAATGGCCGCTGGGCTTGAAGTCGGCGCAAGGCGGGCAAGTCCGACGCATGGCTGACGCTCCAGCCGCAAGACATCAGGTGCTTTTCGATGGCGTCTGGATTCCCCCCGCTCGCCAAACACAGGATATCCCGCGGCTGCATGGCCAGCCCCTAGTCAGAAGGACATCGGAATCCTGACGCTGAGCGTCAGGTCGGGTGTGTCCCGTGTCAACCCCGCGCCGACGGTGACGTTCAAGGAGGTCTGTTCGCTGTAGCGGTACGAATAGCCCAGCAGCAGCGAGGACAGCTGTGTGCGTACCGAACTGGCGACAGGCAAGCCATTTTGCTTGGTGCGGGCAACGGAGTTCAGGTCAACGCCGACGCTGAACGACGAGCGGTCATTGAGAGCCAGGCCCATGCCGAAGTTGATGCCCCAGACGTCACCCGGTCGAACCGAACCGATGAACTCCCGCTCGCCACCCTGTACCAGGCGGCTCAGGTCGCTGCGGCTGAAATTGCGCGTGTAGCTGAGCCCGCCGAAAAACACCGCCGGGTCCGAGGGGAACAGCCAGGTCAAGCCCGGTTGCAGGGAGTAGAAGCCCGAGCCGGTGGGCAGGTCCAGGGGCAGGCCGGTGCCCGAGGTGTTGCCGACGCAGCGCGTCACGCAGTCGGTCGCCACCTCAAAGGGATCCTTGCCGGTTCGGGTCTTGAGGCGCAAGGAGCCGATCATGTAAGGCGTATTGCCCTTCGGCTCATTCAGCTGGTAACGTGCGGCGAATTCGATGTCACCGATCGACTTGCCGCTGGTATTGAAGGCTCTGTCGTTCGAGGTGCCGGACAGGACCTCGCGGCTGATGGTGGCGTCAGACCGGTAGACGTAGGGCACCTTCGCTTCCAGCTCCAGCCGGTTGGTGAGGCCCCAGCGGCCGGTGAGAGCGGCGGTGAGGGTGTTGCGCTTGACTTCCCGGACATCGACGAGGCCAATCAACAACGACGGGATCACCGTGTAGCCCACCAGCGCCACGCGGTTGCTGGAGGAGTAGCCGTACTGCACCGAGGGTTCCAGGACGTAGTGACCCTTGGGGGTCAGGATGCCCGGCTGGTCGAACAGTTGCGCCGTCATGGCGGCCGGCTGGGGCTCGGCGCTGGGGGCCGCTCCGACCCGCACGGGGCGGGTGCCGGCATCCGGTGCTTCCTGTGTGGCCGCCGTGCCTGCCACCGGCGTGGTCTGCCCGGTTGACGCCGCTGCTTCGGTGCGTGGGGCGCGTTCTCCCTGACTCGCAATGCGCTGCTGCAATTCACGGTAGCGAGTCTCTTGCTCCGTCAGCACCTGGCGCATCGACTCGATTTGACGACCCTGCTCGGTCACTTGCCGCTGCAGCGTCTCGATGCGCTTGCTGGTCTTCGCGGCCTGCCCGGTGTTCTGTGATTGCGCTTGGGCCGCGACGCCGGTCAATGCCATGACCGAGCCGGCCAGCAAAGCCAACGACTTGTGTTGGCAAGATGTCTCCATGGTCAACCCCCCTCCAGATGTGTGACGCACTATGTCAAAGAGCAACTTTTGCGATGCATCGTCGCATTACATGGCAGGACGAGCAAGTGAACGCATGTAAGTTCATGTAACTCGAATGGGGCTAGTGTGTGCCTGCGTCTCATACCTGTTGCACCTGATCCCGCTGCGGTGGTTGTGCCTCTGAAAGTGCAAGTGCCGCAAGGACTTGCGGTGAACGGGGCGGCATCCGACCGCGCGGAAATGGCCTCGGACTTGCGGACAGGCTGTCTCAGCGACGTGACAAACAACTTCGTTCGCGGAGTGCACTGGCCGGAGGTGGGGTCCTTGGGAATGCGCGCCGCCTGACCGGCGCCAGAGGGAATACGCTGTCAAACCTTTGTGACAACTTGCGGCGTCGTGTGATCGTGGCCGCCGCTGCAAGACAGTCTGTACAAGTTGCTACAACGCCGGGCCTGTGGGGGCGCGCTCTCTATGTCGTGATCCTGTGGGGTCGTCGTGACAGGGTTGGCACCGAAGTTGCTCAGGGCCGGTCGAGCTTGCGGCGACGCATCTCACTTTTTGGTTCTGTCACATTCAATTTTGGAGGACTTATGAAAAAGACACTTCTGGCTTCCGCCGTTGCGTTGGTGTTCGGTTTCAGCGGTGCTGCGTTCGCCGCCGGCCAGTATCAGCCCCCGAATCAAAACCCGGATCAGAATCAGAATCCCAGCGTGAATCTCAATCCTGGTCAGAACGTCGAGGGGGACGGTAACACGACGACCCAGACGCGTACGCGTATCGATGTCAGTGGTGATGCCTCGGCCAGTGCGGCGCGTTCGGCTGCGCTCAACAACGGCTCTACCGCTGCCTTTGACAATGCCTTCAACGTGTCCAAGGCCACGGCCATCAGCAAGCTGCACGGCGAGGTGTCGCACAACCACGTCAGCCACATCGGCAACACCGCCATCAACAAGGGCTCTGCCGATGGCGGGACGGGCGAAGGCGGCAAGGGCGGTTATGCCTCCGGCAAGGGCTATGGCGGCACCGGCGACGGTGGCAAGGGCGCGGTCGGCGCGGTGGGCGGCAACGCCACGAATGGTGGCGCCAAGAACGGCAGCGCCATCGCGGGCGACGGTGGCAAGGCCTACGGTGGCGATGCCAACGGCAAGAACACCAGCGGAACGGCCAAGGCCGGTGGCGGCGACGCCAACGGTGGCTTCGCGGCCGGCGGCGCGCCAGCGAACGGTGGCTACCCGGTCTTGACGACCGACCGCACGTCCGGTTACGACGGAGCTTCGGGTTCCGGCGGAGGCACGTCGGCCGATGGCGGCAAGGGTGGCGCCGGCGGCACGGCTTCGACCGGTTCGAATGACAACACCCGCACGGCCGGTGCGGCAGTGGGCGGTGCTGGTGCCCCGGCCGAGAACGGCAGCGCCACGAACGGCAGCGCCACGGCGGGCCATGGCGGCGCTGGTGGGAGCGGCACGGGCGGCACCGGTGGTGCTGGTAACGGCGGCGTGAACACCGCGGCTGGTGGCCAGGGCGGCAGCGGCGGTGGCGGCGGCTCCATCAATGTCCATGCCGGCACGTTCGACATGTCCAACAACATGAGCAACGTCGGGCAGTCGGCCGCCGGCATCATGGTGCTGAGCCAGAACACCGGCGTGGCCGCGCTGGTTCAGCAGAGCGTGAACGTGCAGGCCAATATGTCTGTGGGCCGGTAAGGGCACGGCCGACACCCGCCGCGCGGCCCAAGTCGCCGCAGGCTGCACGCCGGGTGTCGGCGTTCACGCACAGCAGACCGACGGAGGACATAACGATGAAATCCATGCTCTTTCCCTGGTTGCCCTGCCTGGCCTTGGGGATGCTGCTGACGGCTCAGGCCCAGGCGGAATCGGTCGCTGGCCAGATGGGCTTTGCCAAGCCCGTTGACGTGTCCGCGCTGGAGGCCTATCGAGGCGGCAGCGAACATGTGGTCAGCGAGATGACGCTCAACGGCACGACGGCGGGCAACACCGCCAACCATGTGGCCACCGGCAGCAATGCGATCAGTTCAGGTTCGTTTTCCGGCATGAGCGGCTTGCCGGTCGTGATCCAGAACACGGGCGCGAACGTGCTGATCCAAAACGCGGTGATCGTCAACCTGCAGATGCAGTGAGGCGGACCATGCGCGGCCTGTTGCTGACTTTCTCGTTGCTCGCCGGCATGGTGCCGGCTTCTGGCCAGCTGGCGCATCTGCCCTCCATGGGAGTGGGGGGCGATGTCGTCCTGCCTGTCACCAGCATCCGGCAGGCACGGCTGGCCGGCACGCTGCTGCAGCAGTACGACTTCAGTTGCGGATCAGCCGCGATTGCGACCTTGCTCACGCATCACTACGGCTACGCGGTCAATGAGCAGTCCGTTTTCGAGGAGATGTACGCCACAGGCGACCAGCGGAAGATCCGGACAGAAGGATTTTCGCTGCTCGACATGAAGCGCTACCTGGCCGCGCACGGCTTCGAGGCCGACGGCTTCGAGCAACCGCTGGACAAGCTCGCCGAGGCAAGGGTGCCGGCCATCGCGCTCATCAATGAAAAGGGTTACCAGCACTTTGTTGTGATCAAGGGCCTGCAGGCCGACCGGGTGTTGATCGGCGATCCGGCGCAGGGTACGCGGGCCGTGCCACGTCAAGCCTTTGAGGCCACCTGGAAGAGCCGCCTGTTGTTCGTCATTCACAACCGCATGGATCAGGCGCGGTTCAACCTCGCAGCCGATTGGCGCGCGGCGCCTCGCGCGCCGCTGGCTGGCGGCATCGACAGGAGCAGCCTGGCGGGTATCACGCTTCCCAAACAGGGACCAGGAGATTTTTGATGAAAACGTCCAACTCCTTCTTCGTGCACCGGCTGGGCCGGGGGCTGTGCGCGCTGGCCCTGCTGGGCGGCGTGAGCGGACTGTCGCAGGCCACGGTCGCACCAGTGCAGCCGCCCGCGGGCGACATCTGGCAGGCCGTGAGCAACCGCACGCTGGACCGCCAGCGCGGCGGCTTCGACTTTGGCGGCGGGCTGATGGTGTCCTTCGGTCTGACACGCGCCGTCTACATCAATGGCGAACTCATCACCCAGCTGAATCTCAATTTCGGCCAGCTGGCCAACATCACGCCGGCGCGTGCTGCGCAGATCAGCAGCCAACTGGCCGCCTGGGCGCCCGTGCAGAACGGGCCAGGCAACACCGTGCAGACCTCGGTCCCTGGCAGCGCATCGCCATCGGCGCCCGGCGCCAGTGGCGGCGGCTCGGCGACCAGTGTGGCGGCAGCGGTCACGTCCGGCGCCACTGCCGTCAATGTGCCGGTGAGCGCGCTGGGAGGCTCGCCGCTCGCCACCGTCATCCAGAACAGCCTGAACAACCAGCAGATCATCCACCAGACCGTGATCAACGCGACCAGCAACGCGCTGGCCATGGTCAAGAGCCTGAACCTGCAGGCCACGGTGAACGAGGCGCTGGCGCGGGCGATCGGCACGCGCTGAAGCAGGCCGCATGCCGTGCGTGCCCGCGCTCGGGTCAGTCCAGGGCCAGGAAGACCCGGCCGTTCTCGATCCTGGCCGGGTCGGTGGCACGCCGGGGCATGGATCCCCGGTCAAGCCGGGGATGACATGGGAGGTCTAGCCGGGGATGACATGGGAGGACGAGCCGGGGATGGGAGGGCGAGCCGGTGGATGGGAGGAACAGCCGGGGGATGGCGGGTGCGGCGAGGGGTATGAAAAGCCTCTGCCGCCGCTCGGGCCTGTCATTCCCGGCTTGACCGGGAATCCAGACGGTGGTGCGCCCTGGGGCCGCATCCTGGGGTGGGCCTCGGATGCCGGAGGCAAGGTCGCCGCCATCGGCACTGGTGCGAACCGAGGGCACGCCCAGCCCATCGGCCCCTTGAAATCGCGGATGCGGGGGTGCGTTATCCCCCCAGTGCCCTCGCGATGCGGTGCCGCTGCACCGTGGTCTTGGGCACGCGGAAGGTGAACCAGCTGCGCACGTCCTCCTCCAGCCCGATGCCGTGCATGTAGTTGTAGATCGCCTTCTTCAACGCCACGCCCAGCGCGTCGTGGTCCACGCCGGTGGGGTCGGTGAAGCCGACGTCGTTGCGCGCGAAGCCGCCGGCAGGCAGCGGCTGCAGCGTGATGCCGTACTCCTCGGGATGCTGGCCGACCGGCGAATGCACGGTGCAGGCGAAGCGGTGGAAGAAGCCGGACTGGATGCAGCCGTTCTCGAACAGCTGGCGCACGTATTCGAGCGCGTCCACCGTGTCCTGCACCGTCTGGGTCGGGAAGCCGTACATCAGGTAGGCATGGACCAGGATGCCGGCGTCCGTGAAGGCGCGCGTCACGCGCGCCACCTGGTCCACCGAGACGCCTTTCTTCATCAGCTTGAGCAGCCGGTCCGAGGCCACCTCCAGTCCGCCCGAGACGGCGATGCAGCCGCTGTCGGCCAGCTGCTGGCACAGCTCGGGGCTGAAGGTCTTCTCGAAGCGCACGTTGCCCCACCAGGAGATGGAAAGCTCGCGCCGCTGCAGCTCCTCGGCCAGCGCCTTCAGCGCCTTGGGCGGCGCGGCCTCGTCCACGAAGTGAAAGCCCGTCTGTCCCGTCTCCCGCGCGATGGCCTCGATGCGGTCGGCCAGCGTGCTGGCGCTGGCGGCGTCGTAGCGCGAGATGTAGTCCAGGCTCACGTCGCAGAAGCTGCACTTCTTCCAGTAGCAGCCGTGCGCCACGGTGAGCTTGTTCCAGCGCCCGTCCGACCAGAGCCGGTGCATGGGGTTGAGCATGTCCAGCAGCGACAGGTAGCGGTCGATCGGCAGCCCGTCCCAGGTGGGGGTGCCGACGTCCTCGAACGGGATGTCCGGCTCCATGAAGTTGAGGTAGCGCAGCACGCCCTCGGGCTCGCGCACGAACGTGCGCACCAGGCGCGAGCGGCCGCGCTCGCCGCGCAGGTGCTCCAGCAGCGCCAGCAGCGGGCGCTCGCCGGCGTCCAGCGTCACGTAGTCGACGTAGTCGAACACGCGCGGCTCGGCCAGCTCGCGCAGCTCGGTGTTGACGAAGCCGCCGCCGAGCACGGTGACGATGGACGGGTCCTGCGCCTTGATCGCCTGCGCGATGCGGAAGGCCGCATAGACCGATCCCGGGAACGGCACGGAGAGCAGCACCACCTGCGGCTTGTGGTGGTCCAGCGCGTCCAGGGTCAGCGCCTGCAGCGTCTCGTCCACCAGCGTGGGCGGCGCGGCCAGCGCGGCGGCCAGCGGGTCGAAGCTCGGCTGGCTGCCGGCCAGCGACTCGGCGTAGCGCACGAACTCGAAGCGCGGGTCGGCCGCCTCGCGCAGCACGTCGGCCAGATCGTTCAGGTACAGCGTGGCCAGGTGCCGTGCCCGGTCCTGCGCGCCCAGCGCGCCGAAGGCCCAGGCCAGCGGGTCGCCGCTGCCGTCGTCCACGTACACGTCCAGCGCCGCAAAGCGCGGCCCCTCGGGCAGGAACTGGCGCGAGCCGATGCGGTGGGCCAGCGTCGAATCACGCCCTTGCAGGAAGGCGATGGTTGGGTCGATGGTGGCGCGGTAGCGGTCATACTGGTCCAAGAAGGCCGTCAGGCTGGCCGAGCCCCGCGCCGCCTTCGGCTCGATGCGCTCGCGGATTGCAGCCAGCCCCTCGCGCGAGAGCAGCTTGAGTACCAGCGCCAGCGCCAGATCCTCCTGCACCGCGTCCACGCCGCGCGAGCGCAGGAAGCCGGTCAGGTAGGCGGTGGAGGGGTAGGGCGTGTTGAGCTGGGTCATCGGTGGGATGACCGAGAGGACGCGAAGAGGCGGGTGCGACATGGTGGAAGGCAGGTGGGGGCGTGCGCGGCGGCGGCCCCGTATTGTCGGGGACGGGCGTCTGGGGAGGGGCGGGGCCGGGCCGATGGCCATTTGGCGACCCGGGCTGTCCGGTGCAAGAATGGGTGCCCTGGCTGCCGGGCCGCGTGCGCTCCGCGGCCCTCACCCTGGAGCCTGTGGCATGCAACGTGACCCCGTGACCCGACCGGCCGACGCAACGGCCCCGCAGCCGATCAGCACCGACGTGCTGCGCGAGAAGTACCTGAAACCCGGTGAAGAAGATGTCGAGGCGCTGTATGCACGCGTGGCGCGCGCGCTGGCCTCGGTGGAGCCCGAGGCCGACCGGGCCCGGTACGAGGCGCTGTTCCGCGACAACCTGCGCGCCGGCGCCATCGGCGCCGGGCGCATCATGAGCGCCGCCGGCACCGAGCTGCAGGCCACCCTGATCAACTGCTTCGTGCAGCCGGTGGGCGACTGCATCCAGGGCGTGGACGAGGGCGGCTACCCCGGCATCTACGAGGCGCTGCGCGAGGCGGCCGAGACCATGCGCCGCGGCGGCGGCGTCGGCTACGACTTCTCGCGTATCCGCCCGCGCGGCGCCGAGGTGCGCGTGACCGCCTCGCTGGCCTCCGGGCCCTGCAGCTACATCAACGTGTTCGACCAGTCCTGCGCCACCGTGGAGAGCGCCGGCGCTCGTCGCGGCGCCCAGATGGGCGTGCTGCGCATCGACCACCCGGACGTGCTGGAGTTCATCACCGCCAAGCGCACGCCGGGGCGCTGGAACAACTTCAACGTCTCGGTCGGCGTGCCGGACGCCTTCATGCAGGCGCTGCAGGAGGAGCGGTCCTGGCAGCTCGTGCACCGCGCCAAGCCCGGCGCGGCGCTGCTCGCGCAGGGCGCGTTTCAGCGCGATGACGGCCTGTGGGTCTACCAGACCCTGCCCGCGCGCGAGCTGTGGGACACCGTGATGCGCTCGGCCTACGACTTCGCCGAGCCCGGCATCCTGTTCCTGGACCACATCAACCAGGACAATAACCTGCGCTATTGCGAGGGCATCGCGGCGACGAATCCGTGCGGCGAGCAGCCTTTACCGCCCTACGGCTGCTGCGACCTCGGGCCCATCATCCTGACGCGCTTCGTTCAGCAGCCCTTCGGCTTCGGCGGCGCGCCGGCCTTCGACTTCGAGGCCTTCGAGCAGGCGGTGGCGCTGCAGGTGCGGGCGCTGGACAACGTGCTGGACCTGACCTGGTGGCCGCTGCCGCAGCAGCGCGACGAGGCGATGGCCAAGCGGCGCATCGGCGTCGGCTTCACCGGCATGGGCAACGCCCTGTGCATGCTCTGCCTGCGCTACGACGCGCCCGAGGGGCGCGCCATGGCCGCGCGCATCGCCGAGCGCCTGCGCGACGCGGCCTACGCCGCCTCGGTGGCGCTGGCGCGCGAGAAGGAGGCCTTCCCGAAGTTCGAGGCCGACGCCTACCTGGCGCCCGGCACCTTCGCCAGCCGCCTGCCGGCGCCGCTGCAGGCCGAGATCCGCGCGCACGGCCTGCGCAACAGCCACCTGCTGTCGGTGGCGCCGACCGGCACGGTGAGCCTGGCCTTCGCCGACAACGCCTCCAACGGCATCGAGCCGCCGTTCTCCTGGTCCTACAAGCGCAGGAAGCGCGAAGGCGACGGCAGCGTCAGCGAGTACACGGTGGAGGACCACGCCTGGCGCCTGTACCACGAGCTCGGCGGCGACGTGGGCGCGCTGCCGGACTACTTCGTCTCCGCGCTCGACATGCCGGCGTTGGGCCACATCGCGATGATGGAGGCGGTGCAGCCCTTCGTGGACACCGCGATCTCCAAGACCGTCAACGTGCCGGCCGACTACCCCTACGACGACTTCAAGGGCCTGTACCAGCAGGCCTGGCGCGCGCGTCTGAAGGGCCTGGCCACCTACCGGCCGAATGCCATTCTTGGCGCGGTGCTGGAGACCCACGCGCCGGCGGAGGCGGCGCCGGTCGCGGAACCGGTGGCGGACCCGATGCGCACCGTGATCGGCAGCCGGCCCAAGGGCGCGCTGTCGGCGGTGGCCGAGAAGGTCGAGTACTGGACCCAGGAGGGGCACAAGACGCTGTACCTGGTGGTCTCCTTCCTGCCGGTGCCGACGGCGGACGGGCGTGGCACGGTGGACCGCGCGATCGAGTTCTTCATGCCCGTGGGGCAGAGCGGCGAGTCGCAGCAGTGGATCACCTCGACCATGCGCATGCTCTCGCTGGCCGCGCGCGGCGGCTTCCTGGAGCGCGCGCTCAGCGACATGCGCAAGGTCGCCTGGGACCGCGGCCCGGTGCGCCTGGGCACTTACGAGAAGGCCGACGGCACGCATGTGCCGCGCTGGCATGACTCGGAGGTGGCGGCGATCGCCTACGCCGCGCAGAACCTGATCGCCCAGCGCGCGCGCCAGCCGGCCGGTCCCGCGCCGGACCCGGTTCCCGCCCAGGCGACGGTGGCGCCCGGCCTGCCGATGATGGCCGGCAAGAAGTGCGGCGAGTGCGGCGCCCCTGCCGTGATCCGCAAGGACGGCTGCGACTACTGCACCCAGTGCGGCGCGCTGGGCAGCTGCGGATGAGCGCCGCCCGCGAGGCCGGGACGCGGCCGACCCGGGATGGCCGCGCACCGGAGGCTGGTGACGACGAGCCGCTGGCCTGGGGCGAGCTGGTCAAGACGCTGATTCACTCGCGCCAGACCCTTTTGCCCAGGCGCCTGGCCGAACCCGGGCCGGACGATGTGCAGCTGGACGCCATCCTCGCCGCCGCCGCGGCCGCGCCGGACCATGGCCAGCTCACACCCTGGCGCTTCGTCATCGTGCCGCCCGCGGCGCGGGCACGGCTGGGTGAGGCCTTCGCCGCGGCGCTGCTGGCGCGCGACGCCACGGCCACGCCGGAGCAGGTGGCCCAGGCGCGCGAGAAGGCGTTTCGCGCGCCCTTGCTGCTGCTGGCGATCGGCCGGCTGGCCGACGAGGTGCCCACCGGCGAGGGCGCCGGGATCGATGCCACCGAGCGCCTGATCTCGGCCGGCTGCGCGCTGCAGAACATGCTGCTGACCGCGCACGCGCTGGGCTTCGGCGCTGCGCTAACCAGCGGCAAGGCGCTGCAGTCCGAGGTGCTGCGTGGCCTGTTCAGGCTGTCGCCCGGCGAGCGGGCGCTGTGCTTTCTCAGCGTCGGTACCGTGGCCAAGCCGCGCGCCGTCCGCGCGCGGCCGCTGCCGGCCAGCTATGTCTCGGTGCTGGAGACTGACGGATACTGAGGCCGGCGGCTCTCGAGGCCGCCATCATGTTCAACGAACGGATTCATGGAGCAAGCACGTGGCAGTGACCAAGGAAGAGATCGCGGCGTTCATGGCGGCGGAGTTCCCGCAGAGCAAGTGCGTGGTGGAGGCCGTCGGCCATGCGGGCGCCACGGTGTCGCATCACGTCGGGCCGGACGAGTTGCGGCCGGGCGGCACCGTCTCCGGGCCGGTGCTCATGGGCGTGGCGGACGTCGCACTCTACGTGGCCGTCCTGGGCGAGATCGGCATCGTTCCGCTGGCGGTCACGACCAGCCTCACCATCAACTTTCTGCGCAAGCCCGCCGCCAGCCGCCGCATCATCGGCGTGTGCAAGCTCATGAAGGTCGGCCGGTCGCTGGCGGTGGGTGAGGTGTCGCTGTACTCGCAGGGCCAGGACGAGCCGGTGGCGCATGTCGTGGGAACCTACGCCATACCGCCCCGGCGGGAGGGTTGAGGCCGAGGGCTGCGGGCTTGCCCTACCATTCGCGCATGCACACCACAGCCCTTGTCCTGTTTTCAGGTGGTCAGGATTCCACCACCTGCCTGGCCCATGCGCTGGCCAAGTACCAGCGTGTGGAAACGATCGCTTTCGACTACCGGCAGCGCCATAGCGTCGAATTGCAGGCGCGCCTGACGGTGCTCGACGAGGTGCGCCGTCAGTTCCCGCAATGGGACGCGAAGCTCGGCGACGACCATGTGCTGGACCTGGCCGTGCTCGGCCAGGTCAGCGAGACCTCGCTGACGCGCGACATGGAATTCCAGATCGAAAGCTCGGGCCTGCCCAACACCTTCGTGCCCGGGCGCAACCTGCTCTTCCTCACGCTGGCCGCCGCAGTGGCCTACCGGCGCGGGCTGCAGGTGATCGTCACCGGCGTCTGCGAGACCGATTTTTCCGGCTATCCGGACTGCCGCGACGACACCATGAAGGCGATGCAACTGGCGCTGTCCCTCGGCATGGACCGGCGCTTCCTGATCGAGACCCCGCTCATGTGGATCGACAAGGCCGCGACCTGGCAGCTCGCGCAGGACCTGGGCGGCGCACCGCTGGTCGACCTGATCGTCGAGCACACCCACACCTGCTACCTGGGCGACCGCACGCATCGGCAGGCCTGGGGCTACGGCTGCGGCAGCTGCCCGGCCTGCGAGCTGCGCGCGCGCGGTTGGGAGCGCTGGCAGGCTGGCCAAGTTTGAGGCTAAAACATCAGTTTACGCCCTTCAATACAGCGTAATCAGCTACTTATTTTGTAGCGTGCAGTGGCGCCTTCCGGTTCGGCGACGAGGGTCCAGCGCCGGTCGTGGAAGGCCGCCACGGTGGGGCGGTGCGCGATCGAGACCAGGGCACCGCCGCCGCGGCGCACCTGCTCGCTCAGGCGCTGGTACAGCGTCTGCTCGGCAGCCTCGTCCAGCGCGCTGGTCGCTTCGTCGGCGAACACCCAGGCCGGCTGCTTCAGCAGCACGCGGGCGATGGCCAGCCGCTGCTGCTCGCCGCCGCTGAGCTTCTGGCTCCAGCTGTCCTCATCGTCCAGCCGGTCGGCAAGCTGCGGCAGCAGGGCCTCGCGTAGCGCGTGGCGCAGCGCCTCGTCGCCGTAGTGGCTGGCCGGCTCGGGATAGGCCAGCGCGTCACGCAGCCGGCCGTGCGGAAAGTAGGGCCGCTGCGGGATGAACATGGCGCTGGCCGGCAGCGAGACCTGGCCGCGCGCGAACGGCCAGATGCCGGCCAGGGCGCGGAACAGCGTCGATTTGCCGCTGCCCGACGGGCCCTGCAGCAGCACCCGCTCGCCGGCGCGCGCCTGCAGCCTGGCCTCGTGGAGCAAGGTCACGCCGGTCGGCAGCGCCAGGGTCAGCGCCTCGGCCTGCAGCGCCGTGGCGTCGGCGGTCTCGGTGCGTTGGAAGCCGTCGTCCTCGCGGTGCGGCGCGGCCATGCCGGCCTCGAAGCTGGTCAGACGGTCGGTGGTGGCGCGCCAACTGGCGAGGCGGTCGTAGTTGTCCACGAACCAGGCCAGCGAGTCCTGCACCCGGCCGAAGGCCGAGGCGATCTGCATCAGTTCGCCGAGCTGGATCGCGCCGCTGAAGAAGCGCGGCGCGGCGACGATGAAGGGGAACACCACCGCGGCCTGGCCGAAGCCCACAGTGAACCAGGTCAGGCGCTTTTGCGCCTTGATCAGCTGCAGGTAGTTGCCCAGTACCTGGCCGAAGCGCTGGCCCAGGTGCTGGCGTTCCACCGTCTCGCCGCGGTCGAGCGCGATGGCCTCGCTGTACTCGCGCACGCGCACCATGTGGTGGCGGAAGTCGGCCTCAAAGCGTTGCTGCTGGAAGTTGAGCCCGATCAGCGGCCGGCCGATGTAGTGCGTCAGCACGCTGCCCACCGCGCAGTAGAGCACCGCCATCCAGACCATGAAGCCGGGGATGTCGTAGCGCTGGCCACCCAGCGAGAAGTCGAACGCGCCGCTCAGCCCCCAGAGGATGCCGACGAAGCTGGCCAGCGTGACCACGGCGTTGAGCAGGCCCATGCTCAGGGACACGGAGTAGCTGGTGAACAGGTTCAGGTCTTCCTGGATGCGCTGGTCCGGGTTGTCCGGGATGTGGCCGTTGCCAGGCGTGGTGAAGCGGGCCAGCTCCATGCGGTAGAAGGCCTGGTTCGACAGCCAACGCGCCAGGTAGTGCGCGGTCATCCAGCTGCGCCAGCGAACCTCCAGCAGCTGGGTCAGGTAGAAGCGGTACACCGCGACGATGATGTAGCCGAAGGCCAGGTAGGTGAAGCGCCCGAGCTGGGTCCAGAACACCGGCTGGTCCTTGTTCTGCAGCGCGTCGTAGAACAGGCGGTTCCAGTCGTTGATCAGCACCAGCAGGTAGACCGCGGCCAGGTTCAGTGCCACGATGGCGGCGAGCAGGCCGCGTGCCTTCCATTTTTCTTCCGAACGGAAATAGGGCAGGGACAACGCGGCCACCTGGCGCGCGAAGGCTTTGAAGGCAACGAGTTTCTGCAGCAGACGCATGGGGCGGATCAGCGTGACGGTGGGGCTTGCATCCTACCCCGCGCGCCGATCGACGCCGTCTCAGGCTTTCTTGACCCAGAGGATGCACCACCCATTCGGGTTGATCGGGCCGTCGACCAATTTGCAGGTGTTCGACTCTGCGATGAAGTGCAGGCACCGGGAGCACTGCTGCTCCCCGTGAGGCTGCTCCTGGTACTGCACGGCGGTCTTGGCCAGCTTGCCCGCCGCTGGCGGTACGCCGTTGGCTGGAGCGGCTGAAGGTGCCGCCGGCGGGGGCATCGTGGCCGGGCTGGCTGCGGGGGCGGCCGGCGGCGCGGGTGTCGACGGTCCGGCGTTCTTGGATTTGTCGCATCCGGTCAGACTCCAGGGGAGCGACAGGCTGCAGCCGATGACCAGGGCGTCAGACAGGACGCGCCGGCGGGAGGGGAGATCGGCATTCATGGGGCATGCTCCTTGGCAAGGGTCATTGCGTGCCGGCGCGCGACGCTGTGGCCGACGCCGGGTTACCGCTCCGCATGGCGAGCTCAGCGACCCTAACCGAAGCGACCGCCTCTCGCCGTGCGCCCCCGCACAGAGGCGCTGGCGGACAGCGGCCTCGCTAGCCGCTGTTGCTGATACCGCTGGCCACGTGCCCGGCCGGCACATGCCGCGCGGCGGATTCGATGTGGCCGGTCTGGTCGTCGAAGAAGAAATCGGGCTCGAACTCGCGCAGGAACTCGCCCTTGGGCAGGCCACCGAGGAACATCGCCTCGTCCACCGCGATGTGCCAGCTGCGCAGCGTCTGGATGGCGCGTTCGTGTGCCGGCGCCCCACGCGCGGTGACCAGCGCGGTGCGGATGCGCATGCCGCTGGCGTCGGCCTGCTGCAGCCGGTGCAGGGCGGTCAGGAAGGGCTTGAACGGCCCGGGAGGCAGCGGCAGGTTCGCCTTCTCCACCTCGTGGGCCTGGAAGGCGCTCAGGCCGTCGGCCTGGAACACGCGCTCGGCTTCATCGGAGAACAGCACCGCGTCGCCGTCGAAGGCAATGCGCACCTCGTGCGGTGCGTTGGCCCGCGCGTGCGCGGCGTGCGTGGCCACGGTGGCGGCCGGAAAGCCCAGGGCCAGCGCCTGGCGCACGTCGGCCGCGTTGGCCGACAGGAACAGGTGGGCGCCCAGCGGGCGCAGGTAGCGGAACGGGTCCGCGCCCTGGGTGAACACGCCGCGCTGGATCGAGCTCAGGCCATGGGCCTGGGCCGAGCGGAACACCCGCAGGCCGCTGACCGGGTCGTTGCGCGACAGCACCACCACCTCCACGCGCTGGGCTTCCGGGGTGTTGAAGGCCAGCAGCTTGCGCACCAGCGAGAACGCCACGCCGGGCCGGGCGGGCACCTCCAGCCGCTCCAGTTGCAGCTGCATGTAGGCGGTGGGGTCGCCGGCGTCGAACAGCCGGTTCTCCTCCTCGAAGTCGAACAGCGCGCGCGAGGAGATCGCGACGACGAGCTGGCCTTCGAGCGTCACGCCCATGCCGAATTCCCCGTGCCGGCTTGAGCGCCGCCGGGCCGCCCCAAGGCGCGAAGGCCCCCCTGGGGGGCAGCGAGGACACGCCAGTGCCGAGCGTGGGGGCGATGGGAGCCGCCGACGTCCACGAAGTGACCAGCGCGGGGGCTCATTTCACCCACTGGTTCATCTGGATGATTGGCAGCAGCACGGCCAGCACGATCAGCATCACCACCATGCCCATGGCGACGATCAGCAGCGGCTCCAGGATGGTGGCCAGCTGCATGGCGCGGCGCTGCACTTCGCTGGACAGCTGCGTGGCGGCGCGCTGCAGCATCAGCGGCAGCTGGCCGGTCTGCTCGCCCAGGCGCGCGAACATGCTGACCAGGCCGGGGAAACGCTTCTTCTGCCCCAGCGCCGAGGCCAGGGGTGCGCCCTCGCGCACCAGCACCAGCGCATCGAGCGCATCGGTGCGCATGGCACGGTTGGACAGGGTCTCGGCGGCGGCCTGCAGGGCCTTGAGGATGGGCACGCCGGCGGCGGCGAGCATGGCCAGCGTGCTGGCGAAGCGGGCGGCGTTGTAGCCGCGCGCCAGGCGTCCGACCAGCGGCAGCTTGAGCCAGGCGGCGTCGAAGCGCTCGCGCAGGGCCTCGTTGCGCAGTGCCAGGCGCGCGCCGACGCCGGCGGCCACCAGCACGCCCAGCAGCACCCAGCCATAGCTGCGCACGAGGTCGCTCAGCGCCAGCATGGCCACGGTGAGGAAGGGCAGGGCGCGCTTGGTGCCGGCGAACACGTTCGCCACCTGCGGCACCACGTAGCTGACCAGAAAGATCACGATGGCGATCGCGACCAGCGTCACGATGGCCGGGTACAGCGCCGCGCCGACCAGCTTGGCCTTGAGCGCCTGGCGCTGCTCCAGGTCGTCCGCCAGCCGGTCCAGCACCAGGCCCAGGTGGCCGCCCTGCTCGCCTGCGCCGATCACCGCGACATAGATATCGGAAAACTCGCGCGGGTGCTGGGCCAGCGCCTTGGCGAAGCTGGAGCCGGCGTTGACCTCGGCGCGCAGCGCCGCGACCAGATTGCGTTGCTTGTCGTCCTCCGCCTCGTCGGTCAGCGCGGTCAGCGCGCGCTCCAGAGGCAGGCCGGAGGTGACCAGTCCGGCGAGCTGGCGCGTCCAGACGGTGAGTTGCGCCGTGCTGAACACCCGGGCTCCGAACAGTGGCTTGTGCAGCACCGAGCCGGGCGCCGCCGGTCCGGCTTCGCCACCGCTGCCGCTGACCGGCTCGACCACCAGCGGCACCAGCGACCGGGTGCGCAGCAGGCCGCGGGCGGCCTTGGCGGTGTCGGCCTCGATCACGCCCTTGCGCAGCGTGCCGTCGTTCTGCAGGGCTTCGAAGGCGTAGGCAGGCATTTCGGTAACCTTCCTTGATGCTTCAGTCGCCGCCGGGCCGCCCCAAGGCGACTGGGGCCCCCTCGGGGGGCAGCGAACTACACGAAGTGAGGAGCGTGGGGGTCATTTCAGTCGCGCGTGACGCGCAGCAGTTCCTCGCGCGAGGTGATGCCAGCGGCGACCAGGCGCTCGCCGTCCTCGCGCATCAGGGTCATGCCGGCAGCGCGCGCCGCGTCGCGGATCGCGGCCTCGGCGGCCTGGCCGTGGATCTGGGCGCGGATCGCCTCGTTGGTGACGAGCAGCTCGAACACGCCAGTGCGGCCGGCGTAGCCGGTCTGGCCGCAGTGTTCGCAGCCCGCGCCGTGGCAGGCGGTGCAGAGCTTGCGCACCAGGCGCTGCGCCAGCACGCCGAGCAGCGAGCTGGACAGCAGGAAGGGCTCGACGCCCATGTCGATCAGGCGCGTGACGGCGCTGGCCGCGTCGTTGGTGTGCAGCGTGGCCAGCACCAGGTGGCCGGTCAGCGAGGCCTGGATGGCGATCTGCGCGGTCTCGAAGTCGCGGATCTCGCCGATCATGATGACGTCCGGGTCCTGGCGCAGGATGGCGCGCAGCGCCTTGGCGAAGGTCAGGTCGATCCTGGCGTTCACCTGGGTCTGGCCGACACCGGGCAGCTCGTACTCGATCGGATCCTCCACCGTCATGATGTTGCTCTGGCTTGCGTCCAGGCGGCTGAGTGCCGCGTACAGCGTGGTGGTCTTGCCCGAGCCGGTCGGACCGGTGACGAGGATGATGCCGTGCGGCTGCGCGATCAGTTGCTCGAAACGCGCCAGCACCTCGCCCTGCATGCCCACCGCTTCGAGGCTGATCTTCTCGCCGGACTTGTCCAGCAGGCGCAGCACGGCGCGCTCGCCATGGGCGCTGGGCAGGGTGGACACCCGAACGTCCACCGCGCGCGTGCCGATGCGCAGGCTGATGCGGCCGTCCTGCGGCAGGCGTTTTTCGGAAATGTCGAGCTCGGCCATGATCTTCAGGCGCGAGATCAGCGCCGCGTGCAGGGCGCGATTGGGCTGCACCACCTCGCGCAGCGTGCCGTCCACGCGGAAGCGCACGCTGGAGTGGCGCTCGTAGGGCTCGATGTGGATGTCGCTGGCGCCGTCGCGCGCCGCCTGGGTCAGCAGCGCGTTGAGCATGCGGATGATCGGCGCGTCGTCGCTGGTCTCCAGCAGGTCTTCCACCGCCGGCAGTTCCTGCATCATGCGCGAGAGGTCGGCGTCGGATTCGACCTCGCTGACGACGGCCGCCGCGCTCGACTCGCCCTGGGCATAGACGCTGCTGATGCGCTGCGCCAGGGTCGCCGTGTCGGCCGCCTGCAGGTCGAGCGGTGTGCCCGGCGCGCCGAACTTGCGGAGCACCTCGCCGAGGGGCCCGGGGGCGGGCTGGGGCGGATGCCAGAGCGTCAGCGAATGGCCATCGTCTTCCAGCAGCAGGCCGCTGCTGCGGGCGAAGGCGTAGGGCAGGGGATAACGCATGGCGCGTGCCTCAGGGGGTGCCGGCGGGCGTCAGGACCGGCGCGGGCCCGGCGGGCGGCTGCTGGGGCGCGCGCATCGGCGGCAGGACGGCCGAATCGTTGATGGGCACCGTCAGGCTGTGCTCCGGTTGCGCATCCTTTTGCATGTTGCGCATCAGGTCGTAGCGGTCCATCGACAGGTTGCCGGTGGCGCTGGCGTCCCGCACCACCACCGGGCGCAGGAAGACCATCAGGTTCGTCTTCTTGCGGCTGCGGGCCTCGCTCTTGAACAGGTTGCCGAAGACCGGCACGTCGCCCAGACCCGGCACCTTCTCCTGGTTGCCGGTGTACTCGTCCTGCAGCAGGCCGCCCAGCACGACGATGGCGCCGTCATCGACCAGCACGCTCGATTCGATCGAGCGCTTGTTGGTGATCAGGCCGGAGGTGGAGTTGTTCTGCACACTGCTGACCTCCTGGAAGATCTGCATCTTCACCGTGCCGTTCTCGCTGATCTGCGGCTTCACGCGCAGCGTCAGGCCGACGTCCTTGCGCTCGATGGTCTGGAATGGGTTGACCGAGCCGGAGCCGCCGACGTTGGCATTGGTGTACTGACCGGTGACGAAGGGCACGTTCTGGCCGATGACGATCTTGGCCTCCTCGTTGTCCAGCGTCAGCAGATTGGGCGTGGAGAGGATGTTTCCGGAGTCGGTGGACTGCAGGAAGCGCGCCAGCAAGCCGAGGGCGTAGGTGCCGCCGAAGTTGTGAGCCAAACCAAAGTTGATGCCCTTGGAGGGCAGGGTGGTGCCCGAGGCGGCGCCGGTCGACAGCGAAATGATGTTGGCGCCGCCGACACTGAAGTTGGTGCCGATCAAGCCGATGTTGGGGTCACCGCTGCGGCCCAGGGCGCCTTGCCACTGGATGCCGAATTCGGCGGCCTTGTCGGCCTTGACTTCGGCGATCAGGCTTTCCACGAACACCTGGGCACGCCGCGCGTCGAGTTTGTCGATGACGGCGCGCAGCTGTCGGTACTGCGGCTCGGGCGCGGTGATGATGAGCGAGTTGGTGGCCGGGTCGGCCTGGATTTGCCCTCCGGTCGAGGGCTGGGCCGCGGCACTGATCGGTGCCGCGGCGCCGCCAGTTGCCGTGGCCGCTGCGGTGGCGACCCCTGTTGCCGCTGTGGTCGCCGTGCCACGCGATTCAGCGGCCAGCGCCGCGCGCAGCGTGACGGCCAGCTTGGTGGCGTCGGCGTTCTTCAGGTAGACCACATAGATATTGCCGCTGCCCGAGGCTGACGCGCCGGCGTTGACGGGTTGGTCGAGCTTGGCCACCAGCGAACGCACCAGCGCCATGCGGGCCGGATTCGCCGCGCGCACGATCAGGGTGTTGCTGCGCGCCTCGGCCACCACGGTGGTCTTGAACGATGTGTCGCTCTGCCCCTGGCCAGCCGCCGGCGTGGCGGCTCCCGATTCGATCAGGCGCGTGACCAGCGGCGCCAAGTCGATGGCGATGCCGTGCTGCAGGGGGATGATCTCGACATCGGAGGCGTTGGAGACGTCCAGCGCGGCGATGATGCGGGCCATGCGCTGCAGGTTGTCGGCATAGTCGGTGATGACCAGGGAGTTGTTGCCCGGGTTCACGTTGATGGTGTTGTTCGGGCTGATCAGCGGGCGCAGCACAGGCACCAGGTTGTTGGCCGTCTCGAAGTTGAGCTTGAAGATCTGCGTGACGATCTGGCCGCCGGCACTCGTCACCGCGCCGGCCGAGACCGGGCCGCTCTGCAGTTTGGCATCGGCTTCGGGTACCACCAGGTAAAGCCCGGCCGATTCGACCAGCGCGAAGCCCTGGGTGCGCAACTGAGCGCCAAACTGGCGCAGCGCCTGCGCGGCCGACACGGGGGAGCTGGTCACCAGCGTCATGGTGCCCTTGACGCGCGGGTCCACCACCACGTTGCGGCCCGTGATGGTGGCGATGGTGCGCGCGACAGCGTCGATCTCGGCGTTGGCGAAGTTCAGGGTGACCGTGTCACCGCCGCGTGGGGGCGCACTCTGGGCTTGCCAGGGCGCCAGCGTCACGACCAGCAGCGCGGCGATCGCGAGGGTGCGCAGGGCACGTCGTGGTGCGGCGGGGCGGGTGGCCGGGGTGGCGGCGGACGGGATGGCAAGGCGTTGGGGGTGCATTCGGTTTAGCCCACGGTGATGAGGGACCGCGCGCCTCGGCGCCGCCCCATGACGTTCAATAGGTTGGACAGGGCGGCTTCGTGTTCGGCCGTGGCGCGGGCTTCGCCCTGGAAACGCAGGCGTGACCCGACCCATTGGCCGCTGCCGCTGAGTTGCAGGCTGCCTTCGAGTGTGGTGATGGCCAACATCGGGGTGGCGCCTCCGGTGACAGTGATGCGGTAGCTGCCCATGGGTTTGAGGGTGGACAGTCGGGATGACAGCCCGATGGCCGCCACTTCAGCGGTCCCTCCCATCGCCAGTCGCCCTGAAAACCATTCTACAGAAAGCCCTTGTGTCCGAAGCGTCAGCTGGCCCTCGATCTGCAGCGTATTCCAGGGGGTGCCCAGGCCGGTCAGCATCGTGGCGGGCCAGTCGGACTGGCCGTCGGTCACCTGCAGCGCCGCGCCGCTCCAGCGCGGTGCCAGACGCAGGCCCAGGGGCGCGCGGGTGCAGCAGTCAGCCGACAGGGCCAGGTGCAGGGCTGTCGCGCCGGGCCGCCCTTGCCAGTGCACCCGGCCAGGCAGGCTGGCCCGGGCACGACTGCCGGCACCACCGGAGAGCACCAGACGGGCCGAACCGTCCCAGACCGTGCCGCGCGCCTCCAGCAGCAAGACCTGCTCATGGGTTGCCGCCGCGACAGCTGCTGCCAGCCAAGCTGCGGGGGCCGACAGCACGAGCATGGCCAGCGCGCCGAGCAGCGCACCTGCCGTGGCCCAGCGCCAGGGCGGGCGGCGGGCGGATTGGCCCGGAAAGAGCGGGGAGCGTGCCACGGTGGATCAGTCCGGTGACGGGAGGCTTACGACCATGGGGTCTAGCGTGCCGGGAGGTTGAGCACCAGCGTGCCGTCCCAGCCGGCGGGTGCGTCAGCGGCTGTGGCCGGGTGGCGCACCAGCCTTGCCTCGGCAGGAATGGCCTTGGCATTGACGCGCGCCTGGGTCAGCCATTGCGCCAGCGCTTCGGGCGAGGTGTTCTTCAGTGTCACGGTGGCGCGATCGCCCACCACGTTCAGCTGTCCCGAGCCGCCGAGGGCCTTGACCGAGGCCTCCAGCGCACGCAGCGCCTCGTCGTAGCCCAGCTTTGGCTGGCTCTGCAGGGCGCGAGCCTCGGCTTGCAGGCGCTGCATCTGCTGCCACTGGCTGTCCAGTTGGCGTTGCCGTTCCCCGGCCTGGCGCAGCGTGCCCAGCGCGGGGGCGAGAGCGAGCCACCAGGCCAGCGCCAAGCCGATCATGCCGGCGGCGAGGCCGATGAGGCGTTGTTCGCGCGGGGCCAGCGTGGCCCAGCGGGCGGTCAGCGGCTGCAGGGCGGCCAGGGGGTTCTTCATCATCGAGGCTGCTCCGCTTGAACGACCAGGTGGGCGCCGTCCTGCCGGGCCGCATAACCGAGCGGCTGCAGTTGGCTGATCCATCGGGCGGTTTCTGGCGCACCCATCGGGGGGCCCTTGAGCCGCGCCTCTCCGGCGCTGAATTCGATGGCATCGGCGGCCCAGCCAGCCGGCGCGGCGGTGGCCACGGCCGCCAGCATCGCCTCCAGATCGCGCCCCGAGGTGGCGCCCGTGGCCTGGCGCAAGGTCGCCACCTCGCGGGCCATCTGCAGCGGGGCGTCCACCACCACGCGCACATGGGGGAAAGTCTGTGTCAGGGCGCCGTCGATCGCTGCACGCCGTGCCTGCCAGGAGCCTTGCTCCTTCCAGGCCCAGGCGTTCAGGCCGAGCAGGTGGGCCGCTACCAGCACGCCCATGCCCCAGCGCGCCGGGCGCCAGGCGGGCGCGCGCCAGCCCTCGCGCAGGAGCGTGGTCAGCCGCTTGACGGTGCGCGTCCGGCTGGAATTTGCGAGGTCAAACTGCGCCAGGTCCCAGGACGACTGGGTCGCCAGCAGCGTACGGGCGCTGCGCTGCTGGAGGGGGACGGGATGCTGAAGGAGCTGTTCGGCCAATGTGGCGACGCCCGGTTCAGCCACCAACTGCAGCGGCGTGGCATCGTCGTGCGGCAACAGGCCCACGGTGGCGTGCGTCAGCGGCAACGCCATGACGCCACCGGCGGCGGCCTGGCCGGTCACCAGCAGCCAGGGCTGGTCGCCGCCCTCCACGGCGTAGGCCAGCGACGGGCCGTCGCTGGGCGCGAGTTCCGGGACGATGCGGGTCACGGGTCGTTGCGCCGCTTCGAGCGCCTGCAGGTGTCCCTGCAGCCAGGCGCGGTCGCAGACGGCGACCATGGCACGGCCACCCGGAGCCACGTCCGGCGACAACGCGAAATGCAGTTGCTCGGGCTCGTCCAGCAGTTGTTCTTCGAGCAGGCCCTGCAGGATGCCGCGCAGGCGCGGCGCACCGGGACCGATACCTTGCGGCAGGTCGATGCCGTGCCAGGACAGCATCTGCGCCGGCACCATCGCCACGATCTCGCCGCCGCGCCCAGGCTGGGGCAGCAGCGCCTGTGGTGCGCTGGCGAGGTCCGTGACGCTCTGGCCGTCCGGACTCAGCACGTATTCATAGGTCGTGCCGGCATGGGCGGCCGCGGCGGGAAGGGTGATGATGAGTGCGCTCATGGGGCCACGTCGGGGGCGATGGTGCGGGCCATTGTAGGGGGCTCCCAAGCCCAGGCTGTGACGGGGCCGGCGTGCGGGCGACTCATGGGGTGGCGGGGGGCGCGGCCGCCTCGGTCATGGCGACGCGGTCCCGCCACAGCGGGCGGACATCCAGTCCGTCGCGCTGCACGACCGAGCGCTCCTCGAGCAGCATCTGCTCCAGGCGCAGGCGGCCCCGGACTTCAAAGAAGCGTGTGGCCACCGCATGCTGGCTCGGATCGAGCGGTTCGCTCCGATGGCGCAGTTGCTGGCCGGCTTCGGTCAGGGTGCGGAAATGAGAGCGTTCCCGCATGCGGATCAACTGCTGGGCCCCGGCCATGTCGAGTCCGGGAATGCTGGCGTACAGCACCTCGGCGCTCGCCGTGTTGAGGTTGACCGGCGTCGCCACCGGCAGCAGCGTGATGTAGGGATCCAGCACCTTCAGGGTCTGCGGGCTCAGGCCAAGCCAGCCCAGCTGGTTCGCCTGCTGGGGGGGGAGTGGCGCCGACGCGCTCGTGTCGCCGGCGCCGCGGGTGCGCGCCAGACGCAGCTGGTTTACCAGCAGGGTAAGTTCGGAGGGCGGCAGCCCCAGCAGCTCGAACAGCCGGGCAAAGCTGGCCCGCACCGGCTCGGCAATCTTGTCGCCATCGATCAGGCTGGTGACGTTCAGCCGCGCCTGCAGGTCGGTGATGCCGCCCGACAGGAAGGCTTCGCGCTCGGTATCGCTGGCGTTCTTGTCCACCGACAGGAAGGACGCCAGTCGCGCCTCCTGCAGTGGCACGGCCCAAGGCTCGGCCAGGTGGTCGGCGCCGCCAGAGCGCGCGTCCTCGCGCAGGATCAGGCGTGCCCAGTCCAGCGCACCGACCAGGATCCAGGCCGACTGGGTGCGTGCGCGCTCGGCCGCCTCGACCTCCACGTTGCGCCATTGCTGCCACAGCGCGGCGGCGGCCAGGGTGGCCACCAGGGTGACCGTGAGCATGGCGGCCAGCAGCGCGGCGCCGGTCTGGTGCTGGCGGTGGATACGGGTCATGACTTGCCCCCACCCACGGTGGGTCGCACCCAGTCCAGCGTCAGCCGGCCATTCATGGCCTGGCCCGGCGGCAGCACCAGCACGAGGCGCACGCCGTCCGGCACCGTGGTGCTGGCCGTCGCGGCTGGGCTGCCGGTCGGCGCCGAGCCATCGCTGGACAGCGGGTTGCTCCAAGCGCCGCCGCGGAAATAGAAGATCTGCCACTCCAGCAAGGGCACCAGCGCCACTTCGCGCTGGCGCTCGTCGCCACTGGCGTTCTGCGCCCAGAGCTGGGCGCGGCGCCAGGCCTCGCCCCACTCGGCGCTGGTGCGCAAGGGTTGTGACTGCCAGCGCAGCCACAGGCCGGGCGGGGCGTCGGCGCGCCGGGTCCAGGCCACCACCCGCAGGCCGTCGCCCGGGTTGACGCTGTCGCGCCGCGTCAGACGCAGCACGCGCCCATCCCAGTCCAGCACGCCCAGGTCCGTGCTGGGCGCCAGGGCATCCAGGTCGGCGCTCCATTGGGCGAGGCTGGCTTGCAGGGTCAGCACCTCGTCGGCGCGTTGCTGCGTCTGCGCCTGGGCGCGGGTCATCCCGTCCAGGCCCCGCCAGCTGAGAATCGCCAGCATGGCCATGATGGTGATCGCCACCAGCAGCTCGATCAGCGTGAAGCCATGGTCGCGGCGCGAGGAGGGGGCGGGTGTCATGTCAGTAGCGTCCGACCACGGTGGAGATCTGCAGCACCGGTTGCGGGCCGTCGCTGACCTGGGCATCGACGCGCCGGAAGCTGGGGTTGGGCGTGGGGCGCACCACCAGGGTCACCTGCAACTGGCGGCCCGCCTGCTCGCAGTTCACCGTGCTGTCACCCACGCTGGGCATCTGGCGCGACAGCCTGACCTTGACCAGTTCGTTTTCGGCACACAGCTGCGCCAGCATCACGTCGGACTGACGCAGTGCGTTGTTGGTCAGGGCGGTGGTCGCCTGCAGTCCCGCCACCAGCGCAATGGCCACGATGCCCAGCGCGACCAGGACTTCCACCAGCGTGAAGCCAGCCGATGCGGGAGGGGCGGGGCAGCGACGCGCGGTCATGGCTGGGGCGGCTGCACCGAGAAGGGGCGCAGGCCATCGGTGGCGACGCGCAAGGCGCGACCCGGCTGGCTGGCACTGCTGAGCAGCACGGATTGCGGGCCGATGACCGGCTCGGGGCCGAGGACGATGTCGGCTGGCTGCGCCACCGTGTCGGCGCCCAGCCAGCCCGTGGGCAGGGCCTGCTCCGGCAGGCCCTCAAAAGTGAAGCCTCGCGCTGTCGGCCGCCAGCGGACCGGCGTGCCGATGGCGCGTGACTGCGCGCGCGCCGATTCGAACAGGGCCGCCAGCCGCTGGGCCTCGCGTTCCAGCGTGGTTTGCGAGCTATCCCTCAGGGCCAGGCTCACGCCGGCTGTGCCGATGGCGATGATGGCCACCACCACCAGCAGCTCCAGCAGGGTGAAGCCGCGCGAAGGGGGCTGTTTGAGCGCCGCCGGGCCGGCCCAAGGCGCGAAGGCCTCCTTGGGGGGCAGCGAGGTCATGCCAGTGCCGAGCGTGGGCGCTCGCCTATTGCCAGCTGCCAATGTCCGCATTCTTGCCCTCGCCGCCCGACTGGCCGTCGGCGCCGAAGGACATCACGTCGATCTCGCCTTTCACGCCGGGGTTGAGGTATTGGTAAGGGCGGCCCCAGGGGTCGCTCGGCAGCTTTTCGAGGTAGGGTTTCCAGTTGGACGGGATCGGCCCGCTGGTGGGCTTGATGATCAGGGCCTGCAGTCCCTGCTCGGCGCTGGGGAAGCGCTGGTTGTCGAGTTTGTAGAGCTTGAGCGCCTGCACGATGTTGCTGACATCCGTGCGGGCGGCAGTCACGCGGGCGTCGTCCGCGCGGTCAAGCACATTGGGCACGACCAGCGCGGCCAGCACGCCGATGATCACCAGCACCACCATGAGTTCGATCAGGGTGAAGCCGGCATGGATGCGATGTCGCAGGGAGAATCGGCGGTGGGGCATGGCAAATGTCCGGGAAGGCTGAGTGGGTTTCAATGATAATCGCCGCATGGTGACTCTCTCACGAAGCAGGCTGGGGACCGGTCTCGTCACGCTGGCCGTATGGGCGCTGGCCGCGGGCAGCGTCGTGTACTGGGGGCTGAGGCTGGTAGGGCACGGCGCGGAGGGGCGGTTGGCCCCGCCGGTGGCCGTGGCGCCCAGCGTCACTGTGGACGCTCAACGCGTGGCGCGCGTGCTGGGCGCCGTGGCGCCCGCCGCCGATGCGTCGTCACCGGCATCGATGAGCAGCCGCTTCGCGCTGCTCGGGGTGGTTGCGGGGGCGCCTGGTGGTGGCTCGGCGCTGATCGCGTTGGATGGCCAGCCCGCGCGCCCTTACCGCGTAGGGCATGCGGTCGATGACGGTCTGGTGCTGCGGTCGGTGGGGGCTCGCCAGGCGATCCTGGCAGCGACGCAGGAGGGTCCCGCGGTCCTCACGCTGGAGATGCCGGCGCTGAAGCCCTGACGCACCGCGCCAACGCCGCTCTCGCTCAGACCAGTTCGCCGTACTGGGTGGCGCCCAGGATGCCGTCGCCGCGGCGCTTGTTGATCGTGGGGGCCTGGTTCACTGGCTCCAGGTCGTGGTTGACCCGCCAGTAGGTGCCCAGCACCTGGAGGTGGTGCCGGGCCGCGGCGTGATGGGCGATCAGTGTTTCGATCTGCGCCAGTTGATCGCTGTGTTCCATGATGTCCGGCGCCAAGTCCATCATGACCAGGAACTTCTGGCCGCGGGTGTCGGCGGACAGTACCTTGAACTTGTAGCGGGACGAGAGAATGCCGGCGCGGACCATGGACTCACGGATGATCGGGTAGAGCAGGTCGCGGTGGGTGGCGCGCTGCAATTTGCTGGCGGTCTTGTTGCTGATGGCCGGGGTTGTGGTACCGGCGGTGTGCCGGCTGCCGGATTTCGGGCTGAGCCAATTGAGCAGTGACATGGTCGTTCGTCGAGGGTCAGGTAACCTGAGGGCGCCAGGCGAGCCTGGCATGTTGGTCGAGTGTAGGGTGGGGGCCGACACCCCAAGGCCTGTTTGTAACATTTCTGTTGGCAAGGTGTGCGTTGCCGTGAAATGATGCCGCTTTCGCCGCGGCCGCTCAGGGTGTCGTGGGCATTTCCTGCCATTCGCCAAACGCTGGCGCTGGCACCGGCCACTGGTCGGCGCGCTGCGGGCAGCGCAGCCCCCGGGCCAGCAGGCTGGCGGCGCGGATGACCCCGGCGTGGGTGATCCAGGCTTCGGGCATGCCGCTGCCCTGCTGTTCGTCCCAGGCCGAGCTCACCCGTTGCATGAAGACCTCGACCGATTCGCCACCGCCCGGCGCGTGTTGCGCAAAGTCGGCGCTCCAGGCGTCCAGGGCGGGTGCGCCCAGCCGGTCCCAGCGTTGTCCTTCCCAGTGGCCGAAGTCCATTTCCGCGATTCTGGGGTCGAGATGGCTGCGCAGGTCGGGGCGCAGCGCCGTCAGGGCGCAGGCCAGCTGGGTGCAGCGCTGCAGCGGGGAGCAGCGCAGCATCAGGCCGACGGGCAACTGCTGCGCCAGGTTTCGCGCGGCCCGCTGCGTGTCTTCAGCGTCTGCGGGCACGTCCAGTGCGCCGTAGCAGTGGCCTGGCTCGATCAGCGGCCGCGCATGCCTGACGAGCCACAGCCGGGTCATGGTGCGGCTGCCAGCCAGGGGCCCAGCGCCAGCAGCGCCCCGGCGTAGCAGGCAAGTTCGCAGACCTGCTGGGTGGCACCGAGGCAGTCACCGGTGAAGCCCTGCAATCGGCTTGCGAACCAGCGCCGCATCCAGCCCAGCGTCACAGCGCTGGACAGGCTTGCGCCCAGGATCACCCAGCCGCCTGCCAGCCAGCCCGCCAGCGCCAGCGGCGGCAGACACCAGACGAGTGCCGCGGCGAGGGCTGTGCGCGTGATCTGGTCGGCCAGAGGCTTGCTCTTGGAACGGCCAGCATCGCCCACGTGGCTCAACGTGCGCACCAGCAGCAGCGGCCAGAAGCGCGACAGCACGTGCGCGCTGGCCAGTGCACCCAGGGCCGCTGCCAGCCCCTGCGCGCCCAGCGTGGCAAGCAGTGCCACCTTGGCCAGCAACGTCAGCACCAGCGCCATGGCACCAAACGCGCCGACGCGCGAGTCCTTCATGATGTCGAGCGCGCGTGCCCGATCCTGGCTGCCGCCCAGGCCGTCGGCCACGTCGGCCAAGCCGTCTTCATGAAAGCCGCCGGTGAACAGCGCCGTGGCCATGGTGCAGGCGACGGCCGCAGCCAGCGGGGTGAAGGCGTTGGAGGGAAAGGCCAAGCTGACGAAGGCGAACATCGCGCAGGCCACCCCGCCCACCAGCCAGCCCACGGCGGGGAAATGCGCCGCGCTGGCGCGCAGCATGGCCGGACTGTAGCCGACCCATTCGGCAAGACGCCCGGTGACCGGCAGGCGGGTGAAGAACTGCACCGCCAGCAGGACATGGCGCAGGAACTGCATCAGCTTTGCAGGAACATTCGGTACACGGGGTTCTGTGTTTCCTCGACGCTAGGGTAGCCCAGCGCGTCGAGGAAGGCCGCGAACGCCTCGTCATCGGCCTGCGGCACCTGCAGGCCGACCAGGATGCGGCCGTAGTCCGCGCCCTGGTTGCGGTAGTGGAACAGGCTGATGTTCCAGTTCGGGCGCATGCCGCTCAGGAACTTCAGCAGGGCACCGGGTCGCTCGGGGAAGACGAAGCGCAGCAGCCGCTCGTCCTGGGCCAGGGTGGAGTGGCCGCCCACCATATGGCGGATGTGTTCCTGCGCCAGGTCGTCGTGCGTGAGGTCCAACGCCTCGAAGCCGTGCTTGCCGAAGTTGGCGGCGATCTTGCTGCTCTCGCCTTTGGCATGGGTGGTCAGGCCGACGAACACATGCGCCTTGGCCGCGTCGCTGATGCGGTAGTTGAACTCGGTGATGTTGCGCGGCCCTCCCGGCAGGTTGCCGATCAGTTCCAGAAAGCGGCGGAAGCTCCCCCGCTCCTCGGGAATGGTGACGGCCAGCAGCGCCTCGCGTTCCTCGCCCACCTCGGCGCGCTCGGCCACGAAGCGCAGCCGGTCGAAGTTCATGTTCGCGCCGCACAGGATGGCGGCGTAGGTTTCGCCCTTGGTCTTGTGCGTGGCGACGTACTGCTTGATGGCGGCCACGGCCATTGCGCCGGCCGGCTCCACGATGCTACGCGTGTCCACAAACACGTCCTTGATCGCGGCGCAGACGGCGTCGGTGTCCACCGCGATGTATTCGTCCACCAGGCCGCGCGCGATGCGGAAGGTTTCCTCGCCCACCTGCTTGACGGCCGTGCCGTCGGCGAACAGGCCGACGTCGGGCAGCGTGACGCGCTGGTTCGCCGCCACCGAACGGATCATGGCGTCCGAATCGTTCATCTGCACGCCGATCACCTTGATCTCCGGGCGCACCGCCTTGATGTAGTTGGCCACCCCGGCCACCAGCCCGCCGCCACCGATGGCGACGAACACCGCATGCAGCGGCCCCTGGTGCTGGCGCAGGATCTCCATGGCGATGGTGCCCTGGCCGGCGATCACGTCGGGGTCGTCGAACGGGTGGACGAAGGTCAGGCCTTCCTGTTCCTGCAGCACCAGCGAGTGCGCGTAGGCGTCGGAGTAGCTTTCGCCGTGCAGCACCACCTCGCCGCCGAGCGCCTTCACGGCATCGATCTTGAGCTGCGGCGTGGTGGTCGGCATCACGATCACCGCACGCGTGCCAAGTTTGTGTGCGCCGAGCGACACGCCCTGCGCGTGGTTGCCGGCCGAGGCGCAGATCACGCCCTTGCCCAACTGCTCGGGCGTCAGGTGCGCCATCTTGTTGTAGGCGCCGCGCAGCTTGAAGCTGAACACCGGCTGCTGGTCCTCGCGCTTGAGCAGCACCTTGTTGTGCAGGCGGCGACTCAGGTTGCGCGCGGGCTCCAACGCGGACTCCACCGCCACGTCATAAACGCGCGTGGTCAGGATCTTCTTCAGGTAATCGGTTGGTTTGAGCAGCTTGGCGGTCTTGGATGGGTCAGATGTCATGGCAGTCCTCTGCCTCGATGATAGACCCTGGCCTTGCCAGGCCCTCCAGGCCGGGAGCCGGCGCAAGAAAAAAGCCCCGAACCTTGCGATTCGGGGCTAATCCACCTTTTTCAGAGGGGTGGAGGAGACAACTTGCGCGTGAATTTCGTCACGCATGACCGTAAGTATAGCGATAATTTGCTGCGATGCAACACCCGGCGCCCTCATCAACTTGTTTCAAGTTGCGACAAGACGGGCTGGCGGGCTGCCGTGGGGTTCAATCGGAACAACTTCAACCAAGCAAGGAACGACACAATGGAATGCACAGTCAGCTGGACCGGCGCCGCAGGCACGCGCTCGGGCATGGGCTTCATCGCCGAAACCGGCAGCGGTCACGTCATCGCGATGGACGGCGCGCCGGATGCCGCCAAGCCGGAGAACGGGGGGCAGAACCTGGCGCCGCGCCCGATGGAGACCATGCTGGCCGGCACGGGCGGTTGCACTGCTTACGACGTGGTGCTGATCCTCAAGCGCGGGCGGCATGACGTGCGCGGCTGCTCGGTCAAGCTGAGCAGCGAGCGCGCGGAAGTCGATCCGAAAGTGTTCACCAAGATTCACATGCATTTCACGGTCACGGGCAAGAGGCTGCAACCCGCGGTGGTGGAGCGCGCAATCGCCCTGAGCCACGACAAGTACTGCTCGGCCAGCATCATGCTGGGCAAGACTGCGGAGATCACGACCAGTTTCGACCTGATCGAAGCCTGAACGCCGGGCGTGCGGCGGGTGTCGTCAGATGTAGCGCGCCGTGCCGGTCATGACTTTGGCGGCGGCCCGCATCAAACCCCGGACGGGGTTCGGCAGCGGCACGCCACCAGCCTGCAGTGCGGCATCGGCATGACGAACCTCGTCATCCTTCATCTGCGCCACGATGGCGCGCGAACTGTGGTCGCCGGGAGGCAGGCGGTCCATGTGACTGGCCAGATGGGCCTCCACCTGACGCTCCGTCTCGACCACGAAGCCCAGGCTGACCGGATCGCCGCCCAACCGTCCCGCCAGCAGTCCAATGCCGAAGGCGCCGGCGTACCAGAGCGGGTTGAGCCGCGAGGTGTGCTCGCCGAGTTCGGCCAGTCGCTGCTCGGTCCAGGCCAGATGGTCGGTTTCGTCCCGTGCCGCCGCTTCAAAGTGGGCTCTCAGCGCCGGGTTGCGCGTGGCCAGTGCCTGCGAGGCATAGAGCGCCTGGGCACAGATCTCGCCGACATGGTTCACGCGCATCAGCGCACCGGCCGCGCGCCGTTCGGCGGCCGTGAGCGGTGTGTCGGGCTGCGGAACGGTCGGGCAGGCGCGCGCGGCATGCGGCGGGGCAAACAGCGTGCGCAAGGTGCTGTCGAGGGCGTTGATCAGGGGGTCCATGCGGGGAGGCTCCTCCGCCTGTCGAGGCGGCGTCGTTCGGATTGTGCCACCGGTGGCGGGGAGGTCGGGCTGTGGTTTCCGGCCAACGTCGCGCGGGGTGTCGTTGTATCTGCGCAACGAAAAAGACGATCAATCACGAAAATCCGTCCCACGCGCTTTGTCATTGCGGTTGCCTCTGGTGCAATAACACCAACTTCCCAAAAGGAGGTTGGCCCGGGAAACCGGCGGGGACGCGTCAGCGATCCCCTCCGCACTGGGGCCCTCTGTTTAACCTTGGAGAAACTTGTAATGAAAAAATCCCTGATTGCCCTGGCTGTGCTGGCTGCTTCCGGCGCCGCGATGGCTCAGTCTTCCGTGACCCTGTACGGTATCCTCGACATCGGCTACGCCGACACCAACATTGCTGGTCAGAAGTTCAACCAGGTTTCCGCCAACCATACGCCCTCCCGTATCGGCTTCCGTGGCACGGAAGACCTGGGCAGCGGCCTGAAGGCCAACTTCAACCTGGAAACCGGCGATCTGGGCCTGGAAACCGGCGCCACCAACCTGGTCTTCAACCGTGAAGCTTGGGTCGGCCTGTCCGGCAACTTCGGCGCCACCCGTTTCGGTCGCACCAGCTCCATCGCCACGAAGAGCTACGCCGCGCAAGACCTGAACGGCATCTCCGCCGCCACGTCCGCTCTGTCCAACGTTGGTATCAACCCGGTGACCTGGTACGGTTCTTCCCGTCGCAGCAGCCAGTTCCAGTACCACACGAACGACTTCAGTGGCTTCTCCGCTGGCCTGGGCTTCACGCTGAAGGCTGACCCGACGGGCACCACCGTGGCCGGCAACAAGAACCGCACCTCGCTGAGCCTGAACTACGCGAACGGCCCGCTGGCCGCCGCTTTCACGGCTGAATCCGCCGCCACCAACGCCGCTGGCGCTCGTGCCGCCTACGCGCTGGCCGGTGCCTACGACTTCGGCGTGGCCAAGGTCAACGCTGGCTATGTCCGCAGCGAAAACTCCGCCGTGACCCAAACCGGTCTGGGCGCGAACGACCAAGGCGGTAAGGGCTTCCACCTGGGCGTGGTCGCTCCCTTCGGCGCAGCCAAGGTTGGTGCCCAGTACGCTCGCAACACCACCAGCAAGGACGCTGCTCTGGAACTGTTCGCCAACTACGCACTGTCCAAGCGCACCACCCTGTACACCGACATCGCTCGCGTGAACAACAAGGTCGGCGCCGACGTGAACAAGTTCGGCGTGGGCGTTCTGCACGCTTTCTAATCTGATGCTGACACAAGTCAGCTGACGGTGTAGAACCCAAGACCCTGCCGCGGCGACGCGGTGGGGTCTTTTGTTTTTTCGGGAGAATCGCCGGCTCAGGTGTAGCGCTTGCTGCGCAAGTTGTGCTCCATGGCCTGCAGCCTCGGTTGCAGCTGGCCACCCAGGCGCAGCGCCACGCAGGTGGCCAGGATGTCGATGACCAGCAGGTGCAGCAGGCGCGAGACCATGGGGCTGTAGCGGTCGTAGCCCTCCGGGTGATCCGCCGCCAGCAGGATGTGGCCGGCCGAGGCCAGCGGCGAGCCGCTGGCGGTGATGACGATGGTGGTCGCGCCGTTGCGGCGCGCGATGTCGCAGGCGTCCATCAGGTCGCGCGTGCGGCCGGAATTGGAGATCACCACCACACAGTCGCCGGGGCCGAGCATGGAGGCGCTCATCACCTGCAGATGCCCGTCGCTGTAGGCAATGGCGTTGACACCGAGGCGGAAGAACTTGTGCTGTGCATCCTGCGCCACGATGCCGGAGTTGCCGACGCCGTAAAACTCGATGCGCCGACCGGTCCGGTGGGTGGTCGCCAACACCTGGGCCGCCTGCTCGATCGCCTCGCTGCTGGCGTCGTTGCGGTACTTGAGGAAGGCCGCCACCGCGTTGTCGATCACTTTGACCAGCACGTCGCCGGTTTTGTCGTCCGCGTCCACGCTGCGGTGGATGAAGGGGACGCCCTCGCTCACGTTGCCGGCGAGCTTGAGTTTGAAGTCGGTCAGTCCGTCGTAACCCATGCTGCGGCAAAAGCGCACCACGGTGGGCTTGCTGACATGGGCACGCTGCGCCAGTTCACTGACCGGCAGTTGGGCGAAGCTGCGCGGGTCGGTCAGCACGAGCCTGCCCACGCGCTGTTCCGCCGGGGCGAGGGAAGAAAGGGAGGCTTTGATGCGTTCCAGCATGGAAAAAAATGGGTTGGTGGGTCGGTTGACGGCCCGGCTGTGCGCGGTCAAGCGGCGGGCTATCGTCATTTGATTGCCTCGATAATGCCAGCATGAACCAACTCGACGCGCTCAAACAGTTCACCACCGTGGTGGCCGACACCGGCGACTTCAGGCAACTGGCCCAATTCCAGCCGCGGGATGCGACGACCAACCCCTCGCTGATCCTCAAGGCGGTGCAGAAGTCCGACTACGCCCCTTTGTTGGGCGAGACGGTGCGGCGCTTTGCCGGCCGTCCGCTGGACGAGGTGATGGACCGGCTGCTGGTGCGTTTCGGCTGCGAGATCCTCTCCATCATCCCAGGCCGGGTCTCGACCGAGGTCGATGCGCGACTGAGCTTCGATACATCGGCCACGGTGGCGCGTGCCGAGCGCTTGGTCGAGCTGTACCAGGCCGAGGGGGTGTCCACCGATCGAGTACTGATCAAGATTGCCTCCACCTGGGAGGGTATCCAGGCGGCCGCGCAGCTGGAACGACGCGGCATCCGCACCAACCTGACCCTGCTGTTCGCCTTCTGCCAGGCGGTGGCCTGCGGCCAGGCCAAGGTGCAACTGATTTCTCCCTTCGTCGGCCGCATCTACGACTGGTACAAGAAGGCCGCCGGTCCGGCCTGGGACGAGGCGGCGCATGCCGGCGCGAACGACCCCGGCGTGCGCTCGGTGCGCGAGATCTACAACCATTACAAACACTTCGGCATCGCCACCGAGGTCATGGGGGCGAGTTTTCGCAACATCGGCCAGATCACGGCGCTGGCTGGCTGCGATCTGCTGACGATCAGCCCGGAACTGCTGGCCCAGCTGGCCGCGAGCGAGGCGCCGTTGAGCCGCGCGCTGGATGCCGAGGCCGCGCGGGCGCATGCCACGCCCTGGGTGGCATACGACGAGGCATCCTTCCGCTACGCGCTGAACGACGATGCCATGGCCACCGAGAAGCTGGCCGAGGGCATCCGGGCTTTCTGCGTGGATGCCATCAAGCTGGAGCAACTGCTGCAAGCGGCATAACTGCACGATATTGCATAGAAAAGAGGGTGGCGAATTGATCTGAGGCAAAATAAGTTGCGCGCACAACCAACTCTGCCTATAGTTGCGAGCGCAACAATCCTCAGGAGACATCTTGAAACTGCTTCGTACCTTCGCGCAGCGCCTGCTGCCCCTTTGCGCCCTGACCGCGCTCACCGTATCCGCGCAAACCTATCCGACCAAAACGATTGAGTGGGTGGTGCCTTACCCGGCCGGCGGCGGCACCGACGTGGTCGCGCGCGTGCTGGCCGAGCAGATGGGCAAGAGCCTCGGGCAGTCGCTGATCATCAACAACAAGCCGGGCGCGGCCACCAACATTGGCGCCGAGTATGTGGCGCGGGCCAAGCCCGATGGCTATACGGTGCTGTCGGCCGATACGGCCACGCTGGCGGCCAACCCGGCACTCTATTCACGCCTGAGCTACAGCGCTGAAAAGGATTTCGCGCCGGCCGGCCTGATGGCGCGCTTCCCGATGATCCTGGTAGTGAACCCGGCGATTCCGGTGCACAACCTCAAGGAATTCACGGCCTGGGCCCAGAAGCAGGCCAACCCGGTGAACTACGCCACGCCGGGCGCTGGCAGCCCGCACCATCTGGCGACCGAGCTGTTCCGCCAGCAGGCGGGCGTGAAGCTGACCCATGTGCCCTACCGTGGCGCGGCGCCGGCCGTGCAGGACGTGGTGGGCGGTCAGGTGCCATTCATGTTCGTGGACACCGCCAGTGGCTACTCGTTCATCACCACGGGCAAGCTGCGCCCGATTGGCGTGGCCAGCCCGAAGCGGGTGAAGAATTTCGAAGACATCCCGACCCTGACCGAGCAGGGACTCAAGGGCTTCGAGGCCTACGCTTGGCAAGGCCTGGTGGTGCCGGCCGCCACGCCGCCGGCGGTGATCACCAAGCTGAACCAGGCCCTGGTGCAGGCGCTCAATTCAACGCCGGTGCGCGCGCGCTTCCAGACGCTGGGTCTGGAGGCGATTCCCAGCACCCCGCAGGACATGGCGGCTTACGCCAAGACCGAACGCGAGAAGTGGGGCCAGGTGATCCGCGCGGGCGGCATCAAGCTGGACTGATTTTCCGTGACCGTGCCGTCTGATCCAGGCGTGCCGGCGCCTCGTGACGCGGTGGGTGGCGTGCCGCTGGACCGCACGCTGACCTATCGGTTGCACCGCCTGCACAAGCTGACCGACCACGCCAGCCAGCAGGCCTATCTGGCGGGTGCAGGTCTGTCGCTGGGCGATGGGCGCTGCCTGGCCGCCGTCGGGTCGTTCGAGCCCTTGTCGGTAAACGATCTGGCCCAGCAGGCCAACGTGACCAAGGGCCAGGCCAGCCGGGCAGCCCAGTGGCTGGCGGAGCAGGGGCTGGTGCGCAAGAGCGCCAGTCCCGTCGACGGGCGCGGCGTGGTGCTGACACTCACCCCCCAGGGACGTGTGGCGTGGCAAAGCATCATGCAGATCATCGGCCAGCGCAATGAGGACATTTTCGGTTGCCTGACGCCCGATGAGCAGGCACAGTTGAGCCATCTTTTCGATCGCCTGATCGAGCGGGCCCGGCCGGCAAGCGTGGGTTCCGCGCGCCCGACCGACGAAGGCTGATTTTTCCGCTCCATCCGACAACCGCAGACAACATGACTTCACCAGCTTCTTCCCTCTTATTGGACGAAACCCATGCTCCCGCACTGCAAAGCTGGGTGGTGTCGGCCAACGATCCCTCCACCGATTTCCCGATCCAGAACCTGCCGTTCGGCCGCTTCCGGCGCGCTGGCAGCCAGGAGGCCTGGCGCATCGGCATCGCCATCGGCGACCAGGTGCTGGACCTGGCCGCCGCGCGCAGGCAGGCGGTCTGGGATGCTGAAGTCGCCGAACTGCTGACGCCGCTGGCCGAAGGCGACCTGAACGCCTTCCTGGCGCGTGGGGCGGCGGCGCGCCGCGCGCTGCGCCTTGCACTCTCTCGTGCGCTGCGCCAGGGCAGCGCGCAGCAGGCCGCGTTGCAGGCCTGCCTGTTGCCGCTGGCGCAGGCCGAGCTGACGCTGCCCTGCGCGATCGGCGACTACACCGACTTCTACACCGGCATCCACCACGCCACGGCGGTAGGCAAGCTGTTCCGCCCGGACAACCCGCTGCTGCCCAACTACAAATGGGTGCCGATCGGCTACCACGGCCGCGCTTCGACCATCGGCGTGTCGGGCCAGGCCGTGCGCCGGCCCTGGGGGCAGCTCAAGGGCGAGGCGCCCGAGCCGGAATTCGCACCCTGCCGCCGGCTCGACTACGAACTGGAACTGGGCGCCTTCATCGCCACCGCCAATGCGCAGGGCGAGCCGCTCACCATGGCGCAGGCCGAGGGTGCGCTGGCGGGTCTGGTGCTGCTCAACGACTGGTCGGCGCGTGACGTGCAGGCCTGGGAGTACCAGCCGCTCGGACCCTTCCTGTCCAAGAGCTTCGCCAGCACCATCTCGCCCTGGCTGGTGACCATGGAGGCGCTGGCGCCGTTCCGCGTGCCGCTGGTGCGGTCGGAGGGTGATCCGGCGCCGCTGCCGTACCTGGATTCGACGATCAACCGAAGCCAGGGGGCGCTGAATGTCGAGCTGGAGGTCTGGCTGAGTACCAAGGCCATGCGCGAGCGCGGCGAGGCGCCGGTGCGGATCGCCGAGTCGAATTTTCGCGACGCCTACTGGACGCTGGCGCAGATGGTCACGCACCATGCCAGCAACGGCTGCAGCCTGAATCCTGGCGACCTGCTCGGCTCCGGCACCCTGTCCGGTCCGCAACCGGGCCAGGAAGGCTCCCTGCTGGAGCAGACCCAGGGCGGGAAAGTGCCACTCAAGCTGCCGGACGGCAGCGAGCGCCGTTTTCTGGAGGATGGCGACGAGATCGTCCTGCGCGCCCACTGCGGCGGCACGGCCGGCGCGCGCCGCATCGGCTTTGGCGATTGCACGGCGACCGTGCTGCCGGCGCTGGACGCGGCGTACTGGACGCGCTGACCGTTCGTCTTTCCAAGGAAAAAACCCGCGGAGCTTGCGTTCCGCGGGTTTTTTCTTGTGTGTCGGGCGCCAACAAGGCCCCTCGACGCAGCATGAGGCTTCAGGCTTGGGCGCAAGGGAGGCGGTAGCAGCGCTACGGCAAGCCCTTGCAACGATGGCCTGGAGCCTCAGGCATGGCGCATTACATGCCCATGCCGCCCATGCCGCCCATGCCACCCATGTCGGGCATGCCGCCGCCAGCAGCCTCTTCCTTCGGCGCTTCGGAGACCATGCACTCGGTCGTCAGCATCAGCGACGCCACGGAGGCGGCGTTCTGCAGCGCGGTGCGGGTCACCTTGGTCGGGTCCAGGATACCCATTTCGATCATGTCGCCATAGGTGTCGTTGGCGGCATTGAAGCCGTGGTTGCCCTTGCCGCTCAGCACGGCGTTGACCACCACGCTCGGCTCGCCGCCGGCGTTGAAGACGATCTCGCGCAGCGGGGCTTCGATGGCCTTGAGCACCAGCTTGATGCCGGCGTCCTGGTCAGCGTTGTCACCCTTGATGTCGCCAGCGGACTGACGGGCGCGCAGCAGGGCCACGCCACCGCCGGCCACGATGCCTTCTTCCACGGCAGCGCGGGTGGCGTGCAGCGCATCTTCCACGCGGGCCTTCTTTTCCTTCATCTCGACTTCGGTGGCTGCGCCGACCTTGATCACGGCCACGCCGCCAGCCAGCTTGGCCACGCGCTCTTGCAGCTTCTCGCGGTCGTAGTCGGAGGTGGCTTCCTCGATCTGGATGCGGATCTGCTTGACGCGGGCTTCGATGTCAGCGCCAGCACCGGCGCCGTCGATGATGGTGGTGTTTTCCTTGCCCACTTCGACGCGCTTGGCCTGGCCCAGGTCGGCCAGCGTCACCTTTTCCAGCGTCAGGCCCACTTCTTCAGCGATGACCTTGCCACCGGTCAGGATGGCGATGTCTTCCAGCATAGCTTTGCGACGATCGCCGAAGCCCGGGGCCTTGACGGCGACGACCTTCAGGATGCCACGGATGGTGTTGACCACCAGGGTCGCCAGCGCTTCGCCTTCGACTTCCTCGGCGATGATCAGCAGCGGACGGCCGGCCTTGGCCACGGCTTCCAGCGTGGGCAGCAGGTCACGGATGTTGGAAACCTTCTTGTCGTACAGCAGCACGAAGGGGTTGTCCAGGATCGCGGACTGCTTTTCCGGGCTGTTGATGAAGTAGGGCGACAGGTAGCCGCGGTCGAACTGCATGCCTTCCACGACATCCAGCTCGTTGTTCAGGCTCTTGCCGTCTTCAACGGTGATGACGCCTTCCTTGCCGACCTTGTCCATCGCCGTGGCGATGATCTCGCCGATGCTGGCGTCGCTGTTGGCGGAGATCGAGCCGACCTGGGCGATTTCCTTGGAGGTGGTGGTGGGCTTGGAGGCTGCCTTGAGCTGCTCGATCAGGGCAGCAACTGCCTTGTCGATGCCACGCTTCAGGTCCATCGGGTTCATGCCGGCGGCCACGTACTTCATGCCTTCGCGCACGATGGCCTGGGCCAGCACGGTGGCGGTGGTGGTGCCGTCACCGGCGTTGTCGCTGGTCTTGGAAGCAACTTCCTTGACCATTTGCGCGCCCATGTTCTGCAGCTTGTCCTTGAGCTCGATTTCCTTGGCCACGGACACGCCGTCCTTGGTCACGGTGGGGGCGCCGAAGGAGCGCTCGAGCACCACGTTGCGGCCCTTCGGGCCCAGGGTCACCTTGACGGCGTTGGCCAGGATGTTCACACCCTCGACCATGCGGGCGCGGGCTTCGCCGCCGAAAACTACGTCTTTTGCTGCCATGTTCAGATTCCTTCAGTAAATGGATTGCAACGAGGGGGCTGAATTAACGCTCGACGACCGCGAACAGGTCGTCTTCCTTCATCACCAGCAGTTCGTCGCCATCGACCTTGACGGTCTGGCCGCTGTACTTGCCGAACAGCACGCGGTCGCCGACCTTCACGCTCATGGCGGCCAGTTCACCCTTGTCGTTCTTCTTGCCTGGGCCGACGGCCAGCACTTCACCCTGGTCGGGCTTCTCGGCGGCGTTGTCGGGGATCACGATGCCCGAAGCGGTCTTGGTTTCGTTTTCCAGGCGCTTGACGATCACGCGATCGGCGAGAGGACGAAGTTTCATTGCATCTCCTTGAGTTTGAAACAACAGGTTGACATCAAAAAGCGCTGACTTCGACGGGAAGTGAGCGCTCCTGAAAGGGGGCGGGCCGAGTGCCTGTTAGCACTCGGTCTGCTTGAGTGCTAATCATAAGGGCTTTTGTGACGCTTTCAAGACGGGTCCGGGAAAACGCGGGTGTGGCGCTGCGTCGTGCCGCCGCAGCCGGGAGGCCGCACGAGGCCGCTTATTTGCAGCGCCCCATCGTGACCAGGCGCCCACCGGCAGACGCGTTTGCTTCAAAGGGCTCCGTCTTGCGCCACAAGATGTCGAAGCCTTTGCCGCAATAGTCAAACTCCCGAAGCCATTCCTGAAGCCATGCGTCGAAATGGATGTTGTTTCTTTCGGGTGACTCCGAAGCGAAGTAAATGTTCTGGATGACGAATCGCGTTTCGCCCGATTCGGTGGTGAACGGTTGGAACGTTGATCGCGCGGCGCGCGTCATCGGCGCTTGCGATGTGACGCTGGACGCACATCCGGCAACGATTCCAGCGCTGACCAGTCCAACGAAGACCCAGGGAAGGTGTTTCATGGATGAATCCCCCGTGTGAGTGAGTAGCACGTCGTGCTCGGGCGAATGTCAGTTTAGGCCACTTCCCGCGTCTTGCCGATGTGAGCGGTGAGCAGGAGCCGTCGGGGCTTGGCGGCGGCCTGCAGGGGCGTTGCTTTCGTGATGGCAAGCGCCGCCGACCGCCGCCATGTGCCTGTCACGGGGACGTGGACGCCGGCAGCACGTCGTACACCACGTAGGCGTGCGGCACGGGGTGGGGAAAGCGCCAGCCGCTGCGTGCCGCTTCCAGTCGGTGCCGCAGCACGGCGTGCCCGTGGCCATGAAGCCAGTCTTCAGCTTGCTGCTCGCAGGCTGTGCGGGCCGTGGCGTCCTTGGTGACCGGGCCGTGCGGGCAAATCAGCAGGCCGCCTTCTTGCGCCCAGGTCGGATGTGGCGTCAGGGTCGCGGGCCACTGGTCGGGCAGGCCGGGCAGGGCTCGGATCCGGCCGGAAACGTAGAAGGCGACCAGCGCGTTGTCGGCCCACTGGCCGCCGGTCCAGCCCAGCGGCACGTCCGGGTGGCGCTCGCGCCACCCGGCGGCCATGGCGCGGGCGGCCTCCTCGGTCGGTGCGTAGTAGCGCTGCTCGCCCTGCCGGGCCTGCGTCACGGCCAGCACGCCCCCCGCGGCGACCACGGCGGCCAGCACGGGCCAAGCCGCTCGCTGCAGGGCGGCCAGGCCACGCGCGGTGCGCGGCGCCGGTGTCACGGCGTTGTCGCGGTTTCCGGGGGGTGGGGCGGTGGCGTGCGCCAAGTTGCGCAGCCACAGCAGGGGGAAGGCGAAGCCGATGGGGATGGCCCAGGGGGTGGACAGTTCCGCCACGCCAAACAGGCCGAAGATCAGCGTGATGCCGCCCGGCAGCGCGGCAAGCCAGAACAGCGTGTCTTGCGCCGACTGCGCGCGCCAGCTCGCCACAGCCAGGCGCAGCCAGGTACCGACGCGTTGCCGTGGCGCGGACCAGGCAAACACCGACACGCAGGCCAGCCAGGCCGGCGCCCAGTAGAACAGCGGGGCCAGCGCGAACTTGGCCACATAGCGCCACTGCGTGTCGCCCCCGCCCTGCTCCATGGCGTAGCGCAGTGTCGGGAAGTCATGCGTGAGCAGCCAGAGCGCATGGGGCGCCAGCCCTACGGCGAACACCGCCAGCGCCAGCCAAGACCGCGCGCCCAACAGCCAGCGCCTGCCGTCGGCGCTCAACAGGGCGGCCAGCAGCAGTCCGAGCAGCAGCACGCCGCTGAAATACTTGCTGAGCACGCAGGCGGCGGCCAGCACGCCCAGCAGCACCGACGCCGCCAGGCCGCGGCCGCCACGCCGCTGCACGCTGGCGAGCCAGGCGGCAGCGGTCCAGGGCCAGAGCGACAGCAGGATGCTGTTGGCGTTGAACTTGGCGGCCAGCGTGGTGTAGGGCAGGGACCAGAGCAGCAGCAGCACCGCGGTGCGGCCGAAAACGGCCAGGCCGAGCAGGCGTGCCAGCCAAGCCACGCCGGCCAGTCCGGCGGCCACGTTCAGGTAGGCCAGCAGCTTGTAGGACAGCGTGGTCTGCGGCGCCACGCTGAACCACAGCTTGACGACCCAGGCGAACAGGGGCGGATGCTTGAAAGTGCCCCAGGCCCAGGTCTGGGACCAGGCGAAGTTCTCCAGCATGTCATGGTAAGCATCGAGGTTGGGCTGGGACAGCCCGTGCACGAGCGCCCAGACCAGGCAGTAGGCGATGATCAGGAGCCAGGGCGAGGCGGGGAGGGGGCGGGCGTGCATGAAGTGGGCGCCGAGGTGGCGTGGGCGGTGGTCAGGCGGGATCGGTCACCGCCGGCGTGGCGGGCGCCGTACAGGCCGGTGGCGGCGCGTCGCTCGGCGGCCTTGTCGGTCCCGAAGGGGGCAACTCACATCCGCTTGCACGGATAGGAGCTGCGCACCCCGCAACCAACACCGCGCTGACGCGCGGCGGGCTTACAGCCCGGCGGCCGCGCGCAGCGCCGCGGCCTTGTCTGTTTTCTCCCAGCTGAACTCCGGCTCTTCGCGGCCGAAGTGGCCGTAGGCAGCGGTCTTCTCGTAGATCGGGCGCAGCAGGTCCAGCATCTGGATGATGCCTTTCGGGCGCAAGTCAATGCCGATCTCGGGCAACTGGATCAGCTTGGCGATCTCCGAATCGGGGATCACGCCGGTGCCTTCGGTGTAGACCGTCACGTTCATCGGGTGGGCCACGCCGATCGCGTAGGCCACCTGGATCTGGCACTGCTTGGCCAGGCCGGCAGCGACGATGTTCTTGGCCACGTAGCGCGCGGCGTAGGCGGCCGAGCGGTCCACCTTGGTCGGGTCCTTGCCGGAGAAGGCGCCGCCGCCATGCGGGCAGGCGCCGCCGTAGGTGTCCACGATGATCTTGCGGCCCGTCAGGCCGCAGTCGCCCTGCGGGCCGCCGATGACGAAGCGGCCGGTGGGGTTGATCAGGTACTTGGTGTCCTGCAGCCACTCCTTGGGCAGCACCGGCTTGATGATCTCCTCGATCACCGCCTCGACGAAGCTGGCCTTCATCTTGTGCTGCGTCTCGCTCTGGTCCGGGTGGTGCTGGGTGGAGAGCACCACGGTGTCGATCGAGTGGGGCTTGCCGTCCACGTAGCGCATCGTGACCTGGCTCTTGGCGTCGGGGCGCAGGAAGGGCAGGCGGCCGTCCTTGCGCAGCTGGGCCTGGCGCTCGACCAGCCGGTGCGCGTAGTAGATCGGCGCGGGCATCAGTTCGGGCGTCTCGTCGCAGGCGTAGCCGAACATCAGGCCCTGGTCGCCGGCGCCGGTGTTCAGGTGGTCGTCCGAGGCATGGTCCACGCCCTGGGCGATGTCGTTGCTCTGCTTGTCGTAGGCGACCAGCACCGCGCAGCCCTTGTAGTCGATGCCGTAGTCGGTGTTGTCGTAGCCGATGCGCTTGATGGTGTCGCGCGCGACCTGGATGTAATCGACGTGCGCGTTGGTGGTGATCTCGCCGGCCAGCACCACGAGGCCGGTGTTGGTCAGCGTCTCGGCGGCGACGCGGCTGCGTGGGTCTTGCTTGAAGATCGCGTCGAGGATCGCATCGGAGATCTGGTCTGCCACCTTGTCCGGGTGGCCTTCCGAGACCGATTCGGAGGTGAAGAGAAAGTCGTTCGCCATTTGAATAAACTCCTGTCCTGGTTGTGGCTGGCGTGGATTGCGCTGCCAACAGCCTGGGGAGCCCTGGCGAACGCTTTAGCAGAATTATTTTGCGTCGCCCTGCAAGTTGCTCAGTTAACTCGGCGACTTGTTCATTTTATCTGGTTGTGCATGCCCCTTTTGTTTACCTTCCTTTCGCGCTGGCCCCTGGCGCTGTTGCACGGGCTGGGGGCGGCGCTGGGCTGGCTGTCCTTCCTGCTCTCGCCGACCTACCGCAGGCGTTTCCTGGTCCATGCGCGCCAGGCCGGCTACGGCTTTCGTCAGGTGCGCGCGGCGGTGGCGCACGCCGGACGCATGACGGCTGAACTGCCGCGCCTGTGGCTGGGCGCGCCGGTGCCGGTGGCGTGGGACGGCGCGGCGCTGATCGAGCAGGCGCATGCCACGGGGCGCGGCATCGTGTTCCTGACGCCGCACCTGGGCTGCTTCGAGATCACGGCGCAGGGCTATGCCCGCCGTTTCGGCGCGCACGGCCCGATCACGGTCCTGTACCGGCCGGCACGCCAGGCCTGGTTGCGCGAGGTGCTGGAGCGTTCGCGCGGCAGGCCCGGCCTGGCGACGGCGCCGACCACGCTGGCCGGCGTCAAGCAGCTGCTCAAGGCGCTGCGCGCCGGCCAGGCGGTCGGCCTGCTGCCCGATCAGGTGCCGCCGGACGGGCTGGGCGTCTGGGCGCCGTTCTTTGGCCGCGACGCCTACACCATGACCCTGTCCGTGCGCCTGGCGCAGCAAAGCGGAGCCACCGTGCTGCTGGCCTGGGGCGAGCGGCTGGGCTGGGGGCGTGGCTATGTGATCCATCTGCGCGCGCTGGCGGCGCCGCTGAGCGCGACGCTGGAGGCGGCGGTGCGCCAGGTCAATGCGGAGATGGAGCGGCTGATCCGCGAATGCCCGGGTCAGTACCTGTGGGGTTATGCGCGCTACAAGCAACCGCGCTTGGAGGTGGTCTGATGCAGCATCCAGGCATTGTCTTCATGCGTCTGGTTGCGCCGCTGCCGCTGTCCTGGCTGCGGACGCTGGGCGCACTCGCGGGCCATCTGTTGTATTGGTTGGCCGCGCCACGCCGCAAGGTGGTGTTGACCAATCTGGCGCTTTGTTTCCCGAAGCAGTCCGCTCGGGAGCGGCGGGCCCTGGCGCGCCAGACCTTTGTCTATTTTGCGCAGGCCTGGCTGGACCGGGCCTGGCTCTGGCACGGGGCGCCGGAGACGGTACGCGCGCGGGTGAAGCTCTCTGGCGCGGTGCAGGAGCTGCAGGGCGCCGATCCGGTGGTGATCTTCGCGCCGCATTTCTACGGCCTGGATGCCGGCGGCATGGCGCTGACGCAGCAGGTTCCGCGCGTGTTCACCACCATCTACACGCCGCAGCGCAATGCGTCGGTGGACGCCTGGATCCGGCGCGGCCGGCTGCGCTTTGGCAAGGCGCGTCTGTTCTACCGGGTCGATGGTGTGAAGACCATCGTCGCGGCCCTGCGCGCGGGTGAGCTGCTCTATCTGCTGCCGGACATGAACTTCGGGCCGCAGGAGTCGATCTTCGTGCCGTTCTACGGCGTTCCGGCGGCCACCGTGCCGTCGCTGTCGCGCTTTGCCCGGCTGGGCCGTGCCAAGGTGGTCCCGGTGATCTCCCGCATGACGCCGCAGGGCTACACCGTGGAAGTGCATCCGGCGTGGAAGGACTTTCCCTCGGGCGATGCCGAGGCCGATACCGCGCGGATGAACCGGCAGCTGGAGCAGTTCATCGACACCATGCCGGCCCAGTACTACTGGGTGCACAAGCGGTTCAAGACGCGGCCGCCGGGCGAGCCGACGGTGTACTGACGCCGGCTGGCTTACGCCGGCGTGTCATCCGCGGGCGGGGTGCCCTCGTCCGGGGCGGCGGCGGAGGGTACGTCCGGGGTCGCGGTGACCGGGGGGTGGGCCCACTGCCAGAGCAGCTGGGCGACTTCGTCGACGCCTTGCTTCTTCAGCGCCGAGAACAGCTTCACTTCGCCGCCGCCGGCCTGCAGGCGGGCGATCGACAGCGCCTTCTGCCCCTCGGTGCGGGTCAGCTTGTCGGCCTTGGTCAGCAGCACGAGGAATTTCAGGCCCTGCTCGACGCGGGGCCGGATCACGTCGAGCAGGATCTCGTCGAGTTCGGTCAGGCCGTGGCGCGGATCGCAGAGCAGCACCACGCCCACCAGGTTGTCCCGCGTCACGAGGTAGTTCGCCATCACCTGTTGCCAGCGGATCTTGTCCGCCTTGGGCACAGCGGCGTAGCCGTAGCCGGGCAGGTCGGCCAGCACCGCGTCGGTCACGCCCTGCTTGCCCAGGGAGAACAGATTGATGTGCTGGGTGCGGCCGGGTTTCTTGGAGGCGAACGCCAGCTGCTTTTGCTGGGTCAGCGTGTTGATGCAGGTGGACTTTCCCGCGTTGGACCGGCCGACGAAGGCAATTTCCGGCACGTCCAGCGCCGGCAGGTGCTGCAGCTGTGCGGCGGTGGTCAGGAAGCGGGCGGTGTGCATCCAGCCCATGGCCACGACCGGCGACGGTGGTGAGGCGGGTGTGTCGGGGCCGGATGTGGTGGCGGCGGGAGGTGTGCTGTGCATGGGGGTACCTGGTTGGTTGGCGGGGAGGACGCCCCGGCCGGCATTGTAGAATCACCCGGTTTTGCGCCAACTTCCATACCAATATCTGCCATGAAGTCGTTCGCCTCCTTCCTGATGACTGCCCTGCTGGCAACCGCCGCTGTCGCCGCTGACAACGCGCCCAAGGCTGCCAAGCCCGACCTGGCCAAGGGCGAGGCGAGTTTCACGGCGGTGTGCGCGGCCTGCCATGCCGCGGATGGCAACTCCACGACGCCGGTCAACCCCAAGCTGGCCCAGCAGCACCCGGAATACCTGGTCAAGCAGCTGCAGGAGTTCAAGTCCGGCAAGCGCGCCAACCCTGTCATGAGCGGCATGGTGGCGGCGCTGAGCGACGACGACATGAAGAACATTTCCTGGTGGCTGTCCGCCCAGAAGGCCAAGCCCGGCTTCGCGAAGGACAAGGAGACGGTGGCCCTGGGTGAGCGCATCTACCGCGGCGGTATTCCGGATCGCCAGATTGCCGCGTGCGCCGGCTGCCACAGCCCGAACGGCGCCGGCATTCCGGCTCAGTACCCGCGTCTGTCGGGTCAGCATGCCGACTACGTGACTGCCCAGCTCGTGGCGTTCCGTGATGGCGCGCGCAAGAACAGCGTGCAGATGACCCAGGTGGCGGCCAAGATGAATGACCGCGAAATCAAGGCAGTCTCGGATTACATCGCCGGCCTGCGCTGAGCGCCGGGTGAACAACCCGCTCGGGCAGCGGGGTATGTCGGCCGGCATCGCCATGCCGGCCTGAAAATGCGGTCCACTAGGCTTTTGCATTGAACCCTGGCTTCCGAATTCACTCCATACCAAGGCGGGTCTTGCCAGAGACCCGCCTTTTTTCTTGCTCTCGGTGAACCCCATTCATGACTGTCTCCTCGCAGGATCTTGAAGTCCGTTCCGGCTCGCGCGCCAGCCGCGCGGTCCTGGAGCTGCTGTCGTCGATGCGTTTCGCGATCGCGCTGCTGACGGTGATCTGCATCGCCTCCATCATCGGGACCGTGCTCAAGCAGCACGAGCCGCTGTCCAACTACGTGAACCAGTTCGGCCCGTTCTGGGCCGAGGTCTTCGGCGCGCTGAACCTCTACGCGGTCTACAGCGCCTGGTGGTTCCTGCTGATCCTGGCGTTTCTGGTGGTCAGCACCTCGCTGTGCATCGCGCGCAACACGCCGAAGATCCTGGTGGACCTCAAGACCTACAAGGAGAACATCCGCGAGCAAAGCCTGCAGGCGTTTCACCACCGGGCCGGGGCGGCGCTGGCGGAGGCGCCCGAGGCAGCGGCCCGGCGCATCGGTCAGATGCTCGCCGGCGCGGGCTGGAAGGTGAAGCTGCAGCAGCGCGAGACGTCGGCCGGCGCGGGCTGGATGGTGGCGGCGAAGGCCGGCGCGGCCAACAAGCTCGGCTACATCGCCGCGCACAGCGCCATCGTGCTGGTCTGCCTGGGCGGGCTGCTCGATGGCGACCTGATCGTGCGGGCCCAGATGTGGCTGGGCGGCAAGACGCCGTATGCGGGCGGCGGGCTGATCGCCGACGTGAAGCCAGAGCATCGCCTGACCGAGCGCAACCCCACGTTCCGCGGCAACCTGATGGTGGCCGAGGGCACGGCGTCGAGCACCGCGATTCTGAGCCAGTCGGACGGCATCCTGCTGCAGGAGCTGCCGTTCGCCATCGAACTCAAGAAGTTCATCGTCGAGTACTACTCGACCGGCATGCCCAAGCTGTTCGCCAGCGACATCGTGATCCACGACAAGGCCACCGGGGAGAAGAAGGAAGCGCGCGTCGAGGTGAACCACCCGGCCAGCTACAAGGGCATCGAGATCTACCAGTCGAGCTTCGACGATGGCGGCTCGCGTGTGAAGCTGCAGGCCCTGCCGATGCGGGCGACGACCAAGCCGTTCGAGGTCGAGGGCGTGATCGGCGGCTCCTCCGAGTTGACCAACGGCAGCGAGAAGCTGACCCTGGAGTACGCCGGCCTGCGCGTCATCAACGTGGAGAACTTCGGCGAGACCGGCGGCGCGGTGGATGTGCGCAAGGTGGACCTGCGCGATGCCGTGACCGAGCGCCTGGGCGCCGGACACAAGACGGTGACGAAGAAGGAGCTGCGCAACGTCGGACCCAGCATCACCTACAAGCTGCGCGACGCGGCGGGCCAGGCGCGCGAGTTCCACAACTACATGCTGCCGCTGGACATGGGGGCCGGCGTGCCGGTGTTCCTTCTCGGCGTGCGCGACACGCCCGCCGAGGCCTTCCGCTACCTGCGCGCGCCGGCCGACGAGCAGGGCTCGCTGCAGGGCTTCCTGGGCCTGCGCGCGGCGCTGGACGACCCGGCGCTGCGCGAGCGCGCGGTGCAGCGCTACGTGGCGCGTGCGGTCGATCCGGCCCGCCCGGAGCTGGCGCGCCAGCTCAGCGCCTCGGCCTTGCGCGCGCTCGGCCTGTTCGCCGGCTCGGAGGCGGTGAAAGGACGTGCCACCGGTGGTCTGCAGGCGGTCGCCGATTTCCTGGAGGCCAATGTGCCGGATGGTGAACGCGACCGTGCAGGCGAGGTGCTGATCCGCATCCTCAACGGTGTGCTGTTCGAACTCGATGGGCTGGCGCGCGAGGGCGCCGGCCTGAAACCGCTCGAACCCGGCGAGAAGACCCAGGCTTTCATGACGCAGGCGGTGCTGGCCTTGAGCGATGCACAGCTGTATCCCGCCCCGATGGCGCTGCAGCTGAAGGACTTCACCCAGGTGCAGGCCAGCGTGTTCCAGGTGGCTCGCGCACCCGGCAAGACCGTCGTGTACCTGGGCTGTGCCCTGCTGATCCTCGGTGTCTTTGCCATGCTGTACGTGCGCGAGCGCCGGCTCTGGGTCTGGCTGGCACCCCGGGCGGAGGCGCCAGGCGCGCAGGCCACGATGGCCCTGTCGTCGAACCGCAAGACGCTGGACGGTGATCGTGAATTCGCCCAGCTCAAGGACAAACTGATTGGCGCCAAGGAGGCCAACGCATGAACACCACCACCCACACGCTGACGCTCCACGAGGGTTACTTCTCCCGGCGCAACTGGGCCGACTGGCTGTTCGCCGCGCTGGTGCTGGCCGGCGCGCTGTTCGCCTTCTCGCGCTACAGCGCTGCCATGGACGTCTATGAAAAGGGCATCCTGATCGCAGCCGTGCCGAGCCTGGTCTGGCTGGGCTGGTTCTGGCGACCACTGCGCAACCTGATGGGCGTGGTGGCGGTCTGTGCGCTGTTGGCGATGGCCTCCTACGAGGGCGAGCTGGCGCGCGCCGAGAGCGTGTTCTGGCTCAAGTACTTCCTGTCCAGCCAGTCGGCCATTCTCTGGATGAGCATGCTGTTCTTCATGAGCACGGTGTTCTACTGGGGCGGCGTGTTCGTGCGCGGCCAGAGTGCCACGCTGGAGGGCCTGGGCTCGAAGATCGCCTGGGCCGCCGTGGCGATGGCGCTGATCGGCACCCTGGTGCGCTGGTACGAGAGCTATCTCGTCGGCCCCGACATCGGCCACATTCCGGTCAGCAACCTCTACGAGGTGTTCGTGCTGTTTTGCTGGATGACGGCGCTGTTCTACCTCTACTACGAAGCCGAGTACCAGACGCGCGCGCTCGGTGCCTTCGTCATGCTGGTGGTCAGCGCGGCGGTCGGCTTCCTGCTCTGGTACACGCTGGTGCGTGAGGCCCACGAGATCCAGCCGCTGGTGCCGGCGCTCAAGAGCTGGTGGATGAAACTCCACGTGCCGGCCAACTTCATCGGCTACGGCACCTTCGCGCTGGCGGCGATGGTGGCGTTCGCCTACCTCATCAAGCGTCAGGCGGCGGAGACCCGCTGGTACAAGCTGGCCCCGCTGTGGCTGCTGGGCATCGTGCTGTGCTTCGAGCCGGTGGTGTTCCGCAAGTCGGCGCAGGGAGGCATGAGCGACTACTGGGCGGTCTATTTCGGCCTGTCCGCGCTGATCGTGGCCGGCATCCTGCTGGGGCGTCGGAAGATCGCGGAGCGCCTGCCGGATTTCGAGATCCTCGACGAGGTGATGTACAAGGCGATCGCGGTCGGCTTTGCCTTCTTCACCATCGCCACGGTCCTCGGGGCGCTGTGGGCGGCCGAGGCCTGGGGCGGCTACTGGAGCTGGGACCCGAAGGAAACCTGGGCGCTGATCGTCTGGCTGAACTACGCGGCCTGGCTGCACATGCGCCTGATGAAGGGGCTGCGTGGCACGGTGGCGGCCTGGTGGGCGCTGGCCGGGCTGGCCGTCACGACCTTCGCCTTCATCGGCGTCAACATGTTCCTCAGCGGCCTGCACAGCTACGGCACGCTCTGACCGCCCCTGGTGGCGTGCGGAACTTCGCCGATGTGGCAAGGCTCCCAGAAACCATGCAAATGCGAGGATCGGGCCATGCTCATCAAGTCTTCCGAGGACGGTTTCATGCACCCGCAGGCCAGCGAGATCACCCCGCGCGGGGTCTATGAGGGCCGGCGGGAGCTGATCAGGCGGCTGGCGGGTGGCGCCGCCGGTCTGGCTCTGGCTTCATGGGCTGGTCGGGAGGCCTTGGCACAGGTGCCGCGTCCGGGCAAGCTGGCGCCGCTGGCGGTGGTGCCCTCGGCGGTGGCGGGCGCCACGACGATGGACAAGCTCACCGCCTACCAGGATGCGACCTCGTACAACAATTTCTACGAATTCGGCACCGACAAGTCCGACCCGGCGCGACACGCCCACGCGCTGAAGACCAGGCCCTGGACGGTGCAGGTCGATGGTCTGGTGAAGCGGCCGGCGACCTACGCGCTGGAAGATCTGCTCAAGCTGGCGGCGCTGGAGGAGCGGATCTACCGCCTGCGCTGCGTCGAGGGCTGGTCGATGGTGATTCCCTGGGTCGGCTATTCGCTGGTCGAGCTGATCCGGCGCGTGGAGCCGCTGGGCAGCGCGAAGTATGTCGAGTTCGTCACCTTGGCCGATGCCAAGACGATGCCAGGGGTGAATTCGCGTGTGCTGGACTGGCCCTATGTGGAAGGCCTGCGCCTGGACGAGGCCATGCACCCCTTGACCCTGCTGGCGTTCGGCATGTACGGGGAGGTGTTGCCGAACCAGAACGGCGCGCCGGTGCGATTGGTGGTGCCGTGGAAGTATGGCTTCAAGAGCGCCAAGAGCCTGGTCCGCATCCGCTTCACCGACAAGGAGCCGTCCACGGCGTGGAACAAGGCGGCGATGAACGAGTATGGTTTCTATTCCAACGTGAACCCAGGCGTCGATCATCCGCGCTGGAGCCAGGCCACCGAGCGCCGCATCGGCGAGGACGGCCTGTTCGCCCGCCGGCGCAAGACGCTGCTGTTCAATGGCTATGAAGCACAGGTCGGCCAGTTGTATGCGGGCATGGACCTGAAGAAGTTCTATTGATGCGTGCCGGCCTGCTGCTGCACCCGGCGGCCAAGCCGCTGCTGTTCGCGCTGGCGCTGCTGCCCTTGGCCTGGCTGTTTTATGCGGCGCTGGCGGACCGGCTCGGTGCCAATCCTGCCGAGCACCTGTTGCGCGCGACCGGCGACTGGACGCTGCGCTTCCTGTGCCTGACGCTGGCCGTGACCCCGTTGCGCGTGCTCACCGGCACGCCGGCGCTGGCGCGCTTTCGCCGCATGCTGGGCCTGTTTACCTACTTCTATGGGGTGCTGCACCTGCTGAGCTATGGCTGGTTCGACATGAGCTTCGACCTGCCCGAGATCGGCAAGGACATCGGCAAGCGGCCCTTCATCCTGGTCGGCTTCACGGCGTTTGTGTTGCTTACGCCGTTGGCTGCAACGTCGTTCAACCGGGCCATCCGTTGGCTGGGTAGCCGGCGCTGGCAAGACCTGCACCGGCTGGTGTACGGCATCGCCGTGCTGGCTATCCTTCATTTCTTCTGGATGCGGGCGGGCAAAAACGACTTCGCCGAGGTGACGGTGTATGCCATCATCCTCGGCGGTCTGCTCGGCTGGCGCCTCTGGCATGCCGCCGCGGTGCGCCGCCGCGAGGCTTAGCGGGTCGGACCGACGGTGATGCGCGGATCGATGACGCCCTTGGGCAGCTGGTAGGCGCGGTCGTCGAACAGGTCGATGCCGCACTGCAGCGTTTCGAGCCAGTCGAAGAAGTCGCGGATCGCTCGGGCACCGGCGATCGGCGCGCCGTGTTGCGGCACGATCATGGAAATGTCCAGTTCGCGCGCCATGCGCACCCACAGCCGCAGGATCTTGTTGGAGACCATGTAGCGGCGATGGAAGCCTTCCATCCTGGCGATGTGCGGCTTCAGCTCGGTGATCGGCTGCTGCGCTTCCTTGCCCGACATCAGCGACACGCCCAGGTCACCGGTGAACAGGATGCGGCTGACCGGGTCGTAGAAGTGGAAGTTGCCTTCCGAGTGCATGAAGTGGGCTGGCAGCAGCCACAGATCGTTCGAGCCCAGCGGCAGGCGGCCGCCGGCATCGGGCACGCCGACCACGCGGTCGTCGGTCTTGCCGACCTTGGTGAAGTGCGGGGCGAAGCGCTCCCAGATGCGCGAGATCACCAGCTTGGCCTTGGTGCTGGTCATCCAGCGATCCAGCGAAGCGATGATGTCGGGATCGGCATGCGAGGCAATCAGGTAGGACAGCTTGCTCGGCATAAAGTGCTTCGACATGTTGAGGAACAACTCGTTGAAGGCCAGGTTGCCGCCCGGATCGATGATGGCGCCGGTGTCGCCGTCGCAGATCAGGAACTGGTTGGCCTGCACGGCCTGTCCATCTTCCTCGATCAGGTCGGTGAACATCAGAACCTCGTGGTTCTTGTCTTTGTAAAGCTCAACGGGTGACATGGCGCTCCTCTGGATGGGGTTGTCCCTTGCGGGTGACGGTAACTTGATGGGGCTTTGACGGCCTGCGCTGGCGTAGCCGGGAACGTTCAGGTGGGCAGCCTCTCGTGGCGGAAGGTGTCTGCGGCGCTCTCCCGTGCGCGGATCAGGTGAGCCTTGTGGCCGTCGACCAGCACTTCAGCGGCGCGGCCGCGGGTGTTGTAGTTGCTGGCCATGCTCATGCAGTAGGCGCCGGCGGACAGCACGGCCAGCACGTCGCCGGGCAGGGTCGCCAGTGCACGGTCGCGCCCCAGCCAGTCACCGCTTTCGCAGATCGGGCCGACCACGTCGTAGACGGTGGCCGACGTCTGGCGTGGCGTCACCGGCACGATCTGGTGATAGGCCTCGTACATGGCTGGGCGCGGCAGGTCGTTCATCGCGGCGTCGACGATGCAGAAGTTCTTCTGCTCGCCGGGCTTCAGGTAAAGCACCTCGGTCAGGCAGACGCCGGCGTTGCCCACCAGCGAGCGACCGGGTTCGATCATCAGCTGGCGGCTGCCGAAGCCGCGGGCGTCGAGCTTGGCCAGCAGCCGGGCCCAGAGCGCATCGGCGGCGGGGGGCGTGTCGCCGTTGTAGTCGATGCCGAGGCCGCCGCCAAAGTCGATGTGGTGAATCGGGATGCCTGCTGCCTCGATCGCCTCGACCAGGTCCAGCACCCGGTCCATGGCATCCAGGTAGGGGCTCTCCTCGGTGATCTGTGAGCCGATGTGGCAGTCAATGCCGACCACGCGCAGGCCGGGCAGGGCGGCGGCACGCTGATAGGTCTGCAGCGTGCGCTCATGCGCCACGCCAAACTTGTTGCCCTTCAGACCGGTGGAGATGTAGGGGTGGGTCTTGGCGTCCACGTTGGGGTTGACCCGGATGCTCACCGGTGCCCGGGTGCCGCAGGCCGTCGCAACCTCGCTGAGCACCTCCAGTTCGGCCTCGCTCTCGACGTTGAAGCAGCCTATGCCGGCGGCCAGGGCCGCGCGGATCTCTGCGCGGGTCTTGCCCACGCCGGAAAAAATCACCTTGGCCGGGTCACCACCAGCGGCCAGAACGCGCTCCAGCTCACCGCCGGAGACGATGTCGAAACCGCAGCCGGCCTGGGCGAACACCTGTAGCACGGCCAGCGACGAATTGGCCTTCATGGCGTAGCAGATCAGCGCCTTGCGTCCCGCGAAGCCGCGCTGGTAGGCGGCCAGTGCGGACAGCATGGCGGCCTTGGAATAAACGAACAGCGGGGTGCCATGGGACTGGGCCAACTGGGCCAGGCTGACCTCTTCGACGAAGAGTCGGTCGCCGCGATAGGCGATCTGGGGGTGTCCGGGCAGTGGTGAGGGGGATGTCATCGGGAAACGTCGGAGGGCGATGAGGCGGCCGGGCGGGGGGCGCTGGCAGCTGGCGCCGGAGAGGGGAGCAGGGTTTGAGGCAAGGTCGCGCGCTGGGCCGCGGCCGCGTCGGTGGGAAGGTACAGCGGCCCTTTCTGGCCGCAGCCGGGCAGGACCACCGCGCCGCCGGCAAGGATAAGGCCGCTGGCTAGAATTTGACAAACCTTCAACATGCAGGGATTGTAATGACCGACCTTGAATTCATGGACCAGGCGGAGCAACTGCTGCGCTGCGTCGAGTCCAGTTGTGACCGAATCAACGATCAGACCGACGCGGACATCGACAACCAGCGCGTGGGCGGCATGATCACGCTGACCTTCCGCAATCGCAGCCAGATCATCATCAACCTGCAAAAACCCTTGCATGAAGTCTGGCTGGCCGCGAAGTCCGGCGGCTATCACTTCAGATGGCGGGAAGGGCAGTGGCTGGACACCAAGGGGCAGGGGGAGTTCCTGGCCAACCTGTCGCGCTATGCAAGCGATCAGGCAGGTCAGCCCCTGCGTTTTGGCAACTGATATCAGTTGCGGAACATGTCCAGAATCCGCTTGCGTTCGTCGCTGGGTTGAGCCGCCGCAGGCGCCGCTGCGCCAGCGGTGGGTGACGAACCGTTGGCGGCGCCGTCAAGGCCGAGGCCGCTGACCCCGCCGCCCCCGGCATACTCGTCGTAGAACCACTCCCCGCCTTGGTTGACCACCCCTTCGGGAGTCTCCAGTTCCATGACGGGCCTGCCGCGCAGCGCGGTTTCCATGAAGCTGATCCAAATCGGCAGGCTCAGGCCACCGCCGGTTTCGCGATCGCCCAGTTTGCGTGGCGTGTCGTAACCCATCCAGACCACGGCAGCCAGCGTCGGCTGGTAGCCGGCGAACCAGGCGTCCATCGCATCATTGGTGGTGCCGGTCTTGCCATACAGGTCTGGGCGTTTCAGCGTGGCCTGGGCTTTGGCGGCGGTACCGCTGCGTGTGACTTCCTGCAGCAGGCTGCTCATCACGAAGGCGTTGCGGGCATCGATGGCGCGCGCCGACTCCTGCGGCTCGGCTGGCGGGGTCTCGACGATCGTCTTGCCACGATGGTCGGTCACCTTGGCAATCAGGTGGGGATTCAGCCGGTAGCCGCCGTTGGCGAACACTGAAAACCCCGTGGCCATCTGCATGGGCGTGACCGAGCCGGCGCCCAGCGCCATGGTCAGGTAGGCGGGGTGCTTCTCGGCGTCGAACCCGAAGCGGCTGATCCACTCCTGGGCGTTCTGCGGGCCCACCGTCTGCAGCACGCGAATGGACACCATGTTCTTCGATTTCGCCAGGGCGCGGCGCAGCGTCATTGGGCCCTCGAAGTTGCCGTCATAGTTCTTCGGCTCCCAGGGTTGTCCCCCCGTCACGCCGGCGTCGAAGAACAGCGGGCCGTCGTTGACCACCGTGGCGGGCGTGAGGCCCTTCTCCAAGGCGGCGGAGTAGATGAAGGGCTTGAAGCTTGAGCCGGGCTGGCGCCAGGCCTGGGTGACGTGGTTGAACTTGTTCTTCGCGAAATCAAAGCCGCCGACCAGGGCCGTGATGCTGCCGTGGCGCGGATCGAGCGCGACGAACGCACCTTCCACCTCGGGCAGTTGCGTGATTTCCCAGCTATTGCGGGCTGTCTTGACGACGCGGATGACGGCGCCGCGCCGGATCCGGATCGAGGGGGCAGCCTTGTCGGACAGGCCGGACTGCGCCGGGCGCAGGCCTTCGCCGGTGATCTCGATGGTTTCGCTGTTCTGGCGGACCGCGACGATCTTCTTCGGGCTGGCTTCCAGCACCACGGCCGACATCACGTCGCCGTTGTCGGGGTGTTCGACCAGAGCGTCGTCAATGCTGTCCTCCGCCTCCTTGGCATCGGCGGGAATCTCGATGAATTTCTCGGGGCCACGGTAATGCTGACGCCGTTCATAGTCCATGATGCCCCGGCGCAGGGCTTTGTAGGCGGCGACCTGCTGATCGGCGAGTAGCGTGGTGTAGACATTCAAGCCACGGGTGTACGTTTCGTCCCCGTACTGGGCGTACATCAGCTGACGCACGGTTTCCGCCACGTGCTCGGCATGCACGCGGCTGGTATCCGGGCCCGATCGAATGTGCAATGGCTCGGCTTTCGCGGCCTGGGCCTGTTCGGCCGTGATGAAGCCGTTTTCCTGCATGCGCTCGATGATGTAGAGCTGGCGCGCCCGGGCCCGTCGGGGATTGCTGATCGGGTTGTAGGCGGAAGGCGCCTTGGGCAGGCCCGCTAGCATCGCCGCCTCGGCGATGGAGATGTTCTTCAGCGGCTTGCCGAAGTAGGTTTCGGCCGCCGCGGCGAAACCATAGGCCCGGTTGCCGAGGAAGATCTGGTTCATGTAGATCTCCAGGATCTGGTCCTTGGTCAGCAGGTGCTCCAGCTTGAAGGTCAGCAGGATCTCGTAAATCTTGCGCGTGTAGGTCTTTTCCGACGACAGGTAGACGTTGCGAGCCACCTGCATGGTGATCGTGGAGGCGCCCTGGCTCTTGAAGCGCCCCAGGTTGGCGATGCCAGCCCGCAGGACGCCCAGGTAGTCCACGCCGCCATGCTGGTAGAAGCGCGCATCCTCGATGGACAGAACGGCATCCTTCATCGTCTGGGGGATGTCGTTGATTGGCGTCAAGTTGCGCCGTTCCTCGCCGAATTCGCCGATCAGCGCGCCGTCAGCCGTGTAGACGCGCAATGGCAGCTTGGGGCGGTAGTCGGACAGGTCTGAAATGTCCGGCAGGTTGGGATAGGCCATGGCCAGCGCCACGGCAACAGCCAACAGCATGGCGACCATGCTGGCCAATACCAGCCCGCAGCCCCACAAGAACAGCCGCAGAAGCCAGGCGAGCCATGTGGGGCGTCGGTGTTGACGTGCCGCGGAACTGGAAGGAGATGAGGAGTCGCTTTGTGGGTGATCGGGCATAAGGAGGGGACGTAAGGTCGCGTCGCCATTATAAAAATCAGCGTCGGACGGGGTCTTGTACCTGTTTCGTTGGATTGTTGCCTTCTGTAGTTTTCGTTTCACTGCGTCACGGCGTGGATATCGCCAACTAATTCATGACGTTGCCTTTTGACAACGCATTTGGGGCCGTGGAACGGCGTTTTCCATTCGTGGACAACTATCTTGCTGATAGCATTCAAGTGAATTCTGAAGTCATGTCGGCCTTGAAACGGCTGGTTACAAATGGGGGCTGTCTTGATCTCATTGCGGTCGTTGTGGAGCCGCCAACCTGCACCTTTGCTGGGTCTCGATATCAGCTCTTCCAGCATCAAGCTTGTGGAGTTGGGCCGGGACAAGAGTGGGCAGATGGTGCTTGAGCGTTGTGTGCTGGAGCCGCTGGAGCCCGGCTGGGTCACGGATGGCAACGTCGAAAATTTCGATGAAGTTGCGGAGGCGGTGCGACGCGCGTTGAAGAAGTGCGGCACCAAGACCCGTCAAGTGGCGATGGCGCTGGCGCCGTCGGCTGTGATCACGAAAAAAATTGTCCTGCCTGCGGGTCTCAGCGAGCAGGAGCTGGAGGCGCAGGTCGAGTCGGAAGCCAACCAGTACATTCCTTTCTCGCTGGATGAAGTGAGTCTGGATTTTTGTGTCGCTGGTCCCAGCGCCGGTGCCGAGGGTGAGGTGGATGTGCTGATTGCCGCCTCCCGCAAGGAGAAAGTGCAGGACCGCCAGGGGCTGGCCGAGGCGGTGGGGCTGCAGGCGGTGATTCTCGACATCGAATCGTATGCGTCGCGGCTCGCCACGACCCGTCTGATCCAGACGCTGCCCGACGGTGGCGCCAATGCCGTGGTGGCGCTGTTCGAGATCGGCGCGCTGACGACCAGCATGCAGGTCATCCGCAATGACGAAGTGCTGTACGAGCGGGACCAGGGCTTTGGCGGTGGAGCGTTGACGCAGCAGATCGTGACGCAGTACGGCTTTTCGCCGGAGGAGGCAGAAGCCAAGAAGCGCAGTGGCGACCTGCCGGAGGACTATGCCGAGGGGATCCTGCAGCCGTTCATGGCCGGACTGGCGCAGGAGATTGGCCGAGCCCTGCAGTTCTTCTTCACCAGCACGCCCTATAACCGCGTTGATTACGTGCTGCTGGCTGGTGGATCGTCCGTTCTGCCCGGTCTGACCGAGGCTGTCACGGAATACACCTCGTTCGCCTGCAGTGTGGTCAACCCGTTCCATGGCATGGACATCGCGGGCAGCGTCCGGGAGAAGAAGCTGAGGAAGGAAGCCCCCACCTACCTGACAGCGTGCGGCTTGGCCATGCGGAGGTTTATTCAGTGATTCTCATCAACCTTTTGCCGCATCGGGAGGCCGCCCGCAAGCGCCAGCGCGAGGCGTTCTACGTCGCCATGGGCGCGGCTTTCATGATTGGCGGGGTGGTGGCCGGTGGCGTGTTCGCCTGGTACCAAGCCGGGATTGCCCATCAGCAAGACCGCAACCAGTACCTGCAGACCGAAATTACCCGCCTGGATGCGCAAATCAAGGACATTGCCGCCTTGCAAAGCGAGATTGCTGCCCTGAAAGCCCGTCAGCAGGCGGTGGAAGACCTGCAGGCGGACCGCAACCTCCCGGTGCACCTGCTCAACGAACTGGTCACGCAACTGCCTGATGGCGTCTACGTGACCAGCCTGAAGCAGGAGAGTCAGTCTGTGACCTTGCTGGGCGTGGCCCAGTCCAATGAGCGGGTGTCGGAGTTGCTGCGTAACTTGTCCTACAACAGCGCCTGGATCAAGCGCCCGGAACTGATCGAGGTCGTCGCCGGGAATGTGAACCTCGGTCCAAGGGATCAGCGGCGCGTCGCCAACTTCACCATGCGCATGCAACTCCAGCGGGCCAGCGACGTGCAGGCGCCGGCTTCGTCGCCGGCCAAGCCAGCGCCCGCCGCGATCTAACCGGGGACTTCATGGCGTCCAAAACTCTCAAAATTGATTTTGTCGCTCTGCAGGAGAATCTGCGCAGCCAGTTCACCGGGCTTGATCCGAATGACCCCTCCAGGTGGCCGGCGCTGCCTCGCTACCTGCTTTGTGCGGCCGTCGCTGTGATGGTGGTCGTGGCCTTGTGGTTTTTCTGGCTGCAAGGTGTCGACGAGGAACTCCAGGCTGAGACAGTCAAGGAGGTTCAACTGCGCGAAAACTACAAGAAAAAGTTGGTCCAGGCCGTGAATCTGGAGGCCTTGAAGAAGCAGCGTGAGCAGGTGCTGCAGTATGTGACGCAACTGGAAAAGCAGTTGCCCAGCAAGGCCGAGATGGATGCGCTGTTGTCCGACATCAACCAGGCCGGCCTGGGGCGCAGTCTCCAATTTGATCTGTTTCGTCCGGGGCAGGTGAATGTGCGTGAGTACTACGCCGAATTGCCGATCACGCTCAAGGTGACTGGCCGTTACCACGACATTGGAGCCTTCACGGGCGACATCGCCAACCTGTCCCGCATCGTGACCTTGAACAACCTCAGTGTCTCACCCCAGAAGGATGGTGTGCTGTCCATGGAGGCCACGGCCAAGACGTTCCGCTATCTGGATCTGGACGAGATCGATGCGCAGCGCAAGGCGGCGAAGCCGGGGGCCAAGAAATGAAAGCCGTTTCACTGATCACGGTCCTGGCGGCCGGTCTGGTGCTGGCGGGCTGCAGTGGCGCTGACCAAGAGGAGCTGCAGCAATGGATGACCGACCAGCGCAACCAGACCCGACCCGGGGTCCAGCCCATTCCCGAGCCCAAGCGCTTCACGCCACAGGCCTATCTGCAGGAAGGGGCCGTGGAACCTTTCAGCAACCAGAAGCTGACCCAGGCGCTGCGCAGGGAGGCGGCGCAGTCCACGGTCAATGCCGCGTTGATCGCGCCGGAGCTCAGTCGACGCAAGGAGCCTCTGGAGAGCTTCCCGCTGGATGCCATGGTCATGGTCGGTAGCCTGAACAAGGCGGGGCAGCCGGTGGCGTTGGTCAAAGTGGACAACCTGGTTTACCAGGTGCGACCGGGCAACTACCTGGGCCAGAACTACGGCAAGGTCACCAAGATTAATGAAACGGAAGTCGCGTTGCGCGAGATCGTGCAGGACGCGGCCGGCGAGTGGATTGAACGCACTGCTTCATTGCAGCTGCAAGAGAGGTCAAAATGAAAAACCAGAAGATGTCGTGGCGCCAGGGCCTGACGAAAGGATGGCTTGTGCTGGGCGGATGCCTGCTCGCATTTGCCAGCCACGCGCAGACGGTCATTGAAGCCGTGACGGGCTCGCTCCAAAGTGGTGTCGAAGTCGTTCGCGTGGATCTGTCGCAGCCTCTGACGACTGTGCCAGCCGGGTTCACGATCCAGAGTCCGGCCCGTATCGCACTGGATTTTCCCGGGGTGAACAACGGCACGGGGCGCTCCAGTGTCGAGGTCAATCAGGGCAACCTGCGCTCCATCAACGTCGTTCAGTCGGGCGACCGGTCCCGCGTGGTGCTGAACCTGAAGAAGCCGACGAGCTACAGGGCCGAGTTGCAGGGCAAGTCGGTGCTTGTCCTGCTGGATCCGGTGACGGCGGTCGCCCCCGCAGCATCCACGCCGGTGTTCGCTGAAAATCGCAACCTCAATGTCCTGCCTCTGAAGGATGTGGATTTCCGTCGCGGCCCCGACAACGCGGGCCGCGTGGTGGTCAATCTCGCCAACAGCCAGGTCGGGGTCGATATCCAGCAGCAAGGCAAGAACCTTGTGGTGAACTTCCTCAAGACCTCGCTGCCCGAAGGCCTGCAGCGCCGTCTGGACGTCTCGGACTTTGGCACGCCCGTGCAGACTGTGACCACGACCCAGGCCGGAGACCGGGTGCGCATGGTGATCGAGCCGCACGGTGCCTGGGAACACAGCGCCTACCAGAGCGACAACCAATTCGTCGTGGAGGTGCGGCCGCAAAAGGTGGACCTGACCAAACTGACGCAAGGTCCGGGCTACAGCGGCGAAAAGCTCTCGCTGAACTTCCAGAACATCGAGGTGCGCTCACTGCTGCAGGTGATTGCCGACTTCACCAGCTTCAACATCGTCACCTCTGACTCGGTCACCGGCGCGGTGACCCTGCGACTCAAGGACGTGCCCTGGGACCAGGCGCTGGACATCGTGCTACAGGCGAAGGGCCTGGACAAGCGCAAGAACGGCAACGTGATCTGGATCGCGCCCAAGGACGAAATCGCCGCCAAGGAAAAGCAGGATCTGGAAGCCCAGGTGGCCATCCAGGGTCTGGAGCCGCTGCGCACCCAATCCTTCCAGCTCAACTACACCAAGGCCGCGGACATCGCGCGTCAGATCGCCCCGCTCGCGGCGACACCGGCCATGGCGTCGGCGCGCATCCTGAGCCCGCGCGGCAGCGTCATCGCCGAGCCGCGCACCAACCAGCTGTTCGTGACCGACATCACGTCCAGGTTGGAGCAGGTGCAGGCCCTGCTCGCCAAGCTCGACATCCCGGTGCGCCAGGTGCTGATCGAGGCGCGCATCGTCGAAGCCTCCGACACGTTCGGCAAGTCGCTTGGTGTGCGCCTGGGTGGCAGCGACCTGCGCGGCGTGCGCGGCGGGGACGCCGGTTATGGCATCAACGGCTCCAATCGCATTGCGCTGGGGGGTACGTATGACGCCGTTTCTGGCACGACGGGTGAGAGCTCGACTGCGCTGACCACGGCCAACACGACGTTCGTCAACCTGCCCGCGGTGGGGCAGGGCGGCTACGATCCCGCCACGTTTGCGCTGTCGATTTTCAGTTCGGCGGCCAACCGGTTCCTGAACCTCGAGATCTCCGCCATGGAGGCCGATGGCAAGGGCAAGATTGTCTCCAGCCCGCGCGTGGTCACGGCCGACCAGGTCAAGGCGCTGATCGAGCAGGGCACGGAATTCCCGTATCAGCAGGCGACGGCCAGTGGCGCCACCTCGGTGGCCTTCCGCAAGGCGAACCTCAAGCTGGAGGTCACGCCGCAGATCACGCCGGAAGGGAACATCATCCTGGACGTCGACGTTACCAAGGACAGCCGTGGCGAAACCACTGCGCAGGGCATCGCCATCGACACCAAGCACGTCAAGACGCAGGTGCTGGTGGAAAACGGCGGCACGGTGGTGATCGGCGGCATTTTCACGCAGGTCGAGGCGCAAAGCGAAAGCAAGGTGCCGCTGCTGGGTGACTTGCCTGCGGTGGGCAACCTGTTCAAGACCCGCACCCGCCGGGCCGACAAGCAGGAAACGCTCATCTTCATCACGCCGAAGATGATTTCAGAGCGGTCGGCGGTCCGATAATCGACACATTTTCGAATAAAAACTTGCTACGGAAAGACAAAATGAAGTATTTGAAACATGCGGGGAGCATGCTGTTGGTCGCTGCGGTGGCCGCCTGCGGAGGTGGCGGTGGGAGTGCCGGCTCCACTCCAAATGGGGCGTCGTCGGGTGGGCAGGGGGCATCGACGCCAGGAACGTCGGCGGTGACCGTGGCAAGTTTTGTCTACCAGTTGGACAAGAACTCCTTGACCAACTCCGGTTCAGACAAGGTGGCGCTCACGGTCACAGCCCTGGATGCGAGCAATAATCCGGTGGAGGGCGCGTCGTTGTCGGTGGCCTTGGACTCCGGTATTTACACACCAAACTCCACCAGTACCGACAAGTCCGGGCAGGCCTCCGGCACGATTTCAATTGGGGGTGACAAGTCGAACCGAGGCATCAAGGCCACCCTGACGATGAACGGTAAGGTGACCGTGGTGACGATCCCCGTGACGGGAAGTCAAGTTACCGTTTCACCAGTTCCGGCGACGCCGACGCCTGGCGGCAGCATGACTTTGACCATTAAGGTCTTGGATGTGAACGGAAGTGGCATTAGCAATGCTACTGTGAACTTGGGCGGCACGCTAGGCTTTACCCAGCAAGGGCTCAAGACGGACAGCAATGGAAACGTAACCGCTCAACTGGGCGCTGTGCCGAGCGTGGCGGGCACGTATTCCATTGAAGTCTCCGCGTCAGGTGTCACATCGCGACGTGATGTGCAGGTGGTCAGCGCCGCCGGTGCGGGTATCCCGGATGCTGTCGGTGCCATCAGCGCTGCGAATCTTTCCATCGTGCCCAACACCATTGCGCCCAACGTTTCTGGGGCAACGACCAATCGCGCAGCTCTGAAGGCCATCTTTCAAAACGCCAGCAACCAGGCGATCCAGAATGTGCGTGTGAGGTTCGAGATTGTGCCGCCGGGCTTGGGCAGCGGGGAGCAAATCTCGACTAGCACTGCGACAGTCTACAGTGACGTCAGCGGTGTTGCCGTTGCCGACTACATTGCAGGGACGCGTTCCAGCCCGACCGATGGCGTCGTCATCCGGGCCTGCTATGGAAACACCGATGCGGAAATTGCTAATGGCGTTTGCTTGAACTCCAAGACAGCGACCATGACCGTGGCCAGTCAGCCGCTTTCCGTTACTTTGGGCGACAACAATGAGTTGGCCAAGGGCGCCAATAATCTGACCTACATCAAGAAATTTGACGTTGCGGTGGCGGATGCCGCCGGAAATGCCGTGGCTGACGCGCAGATTTCGGCAAGTGTGGACCTTTTAAAGTTCCAAAAAGGCTTGTATATCGGACCTCGCGTGAGCTGCACGAACGAAGATACAAACCGGAATGGCCTTCTCGACGCCGGTGAGGACGTGGATGCCAACGGCGTCCTGTCGCCGCGCAAGGCCGATGTGATTTTGTCGTTTGTGGGGGCCAATACAACTGGCGCCAACGGCCGTGCGACCATTCAGGTAGAGTATCCGCAGAATGTGGCCACTTGGCTGAACTACGTGGTAAAGGTCACAACCAGTGTGGCAGGTTCGGAGGGAACGGTTGAAAAGTCTTACTGGACTAGCTTCGTCGAGGGAGATGACAAGAATGGTTCCTTCTTGAAGCCTGCCTATGGGGTCAACGGTTGTTCGACGGCGAACTGAGAGTGCTGTCTTGAATTTGTGAGCAGTATTACCCTTGTCGGCCTCCCCGGCTCCGGCAAATCGACCGTCGGGCGACAGCTTGCACGACGTTTGTCTTTGCCGTTTGCCGATTCGGATCATGTGATCGAGCAGCGTCTGGGCTGCTCGATCCGTGAGTATTTCGACCGTGAGGGAGAAGACCGCTTTCGCGATCTGGAGCAGGCGGTAGTTGATGACTTGACGTTGCATCACCGTGGCGTCCTCGCCACGGGGGGCGGCGCAGTCTTGCGAGAGGCGAACCGCCGCCATCTGCGCGAGCGGGGCAGCGTGGTTTACTTGCGCTCCCAGCCGGAGGAGGTTTTTCGGCGCTTGCGACACGATGTCAGCCGACCGCTGCTGCAGGTGGACGATCCGCTGGCGCGCCTGCGCGACCTGTTCGCCGCGCGCGACCCGCTGTACCGCGAGGCCGCGCAGTTCGTCATCGAGACTGGCCGGCCCTCGGTGGCTACGCTGGTCAACATGATCGTCATGCAACTGGAGTTGGCCGGCGTTCTGCCGCAGTCCTGATCTGGGGCGGGACCCCCTACACTCGGGGCTATGCAAGATACGACGGTCCCCGAATACGTTTCCATCTCCCTCGGCGAGCGCAGTTACCCGATCGCCATTGGCGCCGCACTGCTCGGCGCTCCGGCCAGCTACGACAGCGTGCCCAAGGCGTCGGCCGCGCTGATCGTCACCAACAGCACGGTGGCACCTCTTTACGCTGCGCAACTTCAGGCGGCGATCGCCGGCAAGTACACCGCGGTGCACACGGTGGTGCTGCCCGATGGCGAGGCGTTCAAGACCTGGGAAACACTGAACCTGATCTTTGACGCCTTGCTGCAAAACGGCTGCGACCGCAAGACGGTGCTCTATGCGCTGGGCGGTGGCGTGATCGGCGACATGACCGGCTTCGCCGCCGCTAGCTACATGCGCGGCGTGCCCTTCGTGCAGGTGCCGACCACGCTGCTGGCGCAGGTCGATTCTTCGGTGGGCGGCAAGACGGCGATCAACCACCCGCTGGGCAAGAACATGATTGGCGCCTTCTACCAGCCCCGGCTGGTGGTTTGCGACCTGGATACGCTCAGGACGCTGCCAGCGCGTGAATTGAGCGCCGGCCTAGCCGAGGTGATCAAGTACGGGCCCATCGCCGACATGGCGTTTCTCGACTGGATTGAGGCCCACATCGACGACCTGACGGCACGTGCGCCGGCGGCGCTGGCGCATGCGGTCAAGCGCAGCTGCGAGATCAAGGCCTTCGTGGTGGGGCAGGACGAGCGCGAATCCGGCCTGCGGGCGATCCTGAACTTCGGCCACACCTTTGGCCACGCCATCGAGGCCGGCCTGGGCTATGGCGAATGGCTGCACGGCGAGGGCGTGGGCTGTGGCATGGTGATGGCGGCGCAGCTGTCGCAGCGACTCGGTCTGGTGGATGCAGCCTTCGTGGCGCGGCTGACGCGGCTGATCGAGCGTGCCGGCCTGCCGGTGCGCGGGCCGATGCTGGACGCTGCGGACAATGCCGGGCGCTACCTGGAACTGATGCGCGTGGACAAGAAGGCCGAAGGTGGCGAGATCAAGTTTGTGCTGATCGATGGCCCCGGCCGCGCGGCCGTGCGCAGTGCGCCCGACGCGCTGGTGCGCGAAGTCATCGATGCCTGTTGTGCCTGAAGTGCAATTTCATTTATAGCTTTTGGTGCTCTTCTGACGGCGGAATTGGCCCGATTTTCTTCAAGAAATCATGCGACTGGCCCCCTATGCCTGTGACCCGGCCCGCACGCGCGGGCGGCGCCACCCCGAGCCACCGGCGCCGACGCGCACCGATTTCCAGCGCGATCGCGACCGCATCGTGCATTCCACGGCGTTTCGCCGGCTGGTCTACAAGACCCAGGTGTTCCTGAATCACGAAGGCGACCTGTTCCGCACCCGGTTGACCCATTCGCTGGAGGTGGCCCAGCTGGGCCGCTCGATCGCGCGCTCGCTGCGACTGAACGAGGATCTGGTCGAGACCGTGGCGCTGGCGCACGACCTCGGCCACACGCCGTTCGGTCACGCCGGTCAGGACGCGTTGAACGACTGCATGGCCGCTCACGGCGGCTTCGAGCACAACCTGCAGAGCCTGCGCGTGGTGGACGAACTGGAGGAGCGCTATCCGGCCTGGAACGGGCTGAACCTCTGTTTCGAGACGCGCGAAGGCATCCTCAAGCACTGCTCGCCGGCCAACGCGCGCCGCATCGAGGCGGCCGAACCCGATGGCGTGGCCTCGCGATTTCTCGCCGGCCGCCAACCCAGCCTGGAGGCGCAGCTATGCAACCTGGCCGACGAGATTGCCTACAACGCGCACGATATCGACGATGGCGTGCGTTCCGGCCTGCTCACGCTGGAGCAACTGGCGGCGGTGGATCTGTTCGAGCGCTACCGGCGCGCCGCGCTGGCCGAACACCCGGGGTTGGCCGCGCCGGCGCAGGGGCGGCGCCTGCTCTACGAGGCGATCCGCCGCATGCTCAGTGAGCAGGTCTATGACGTGATCGCGGCCACCGGTGCGGCGCTTCAGGCGGCGCGTCCCGACAGCGTCGAGGCGGCCCGGGCGGGCGGGCCGCTGGTGTGCTTCAGCGACGCCATGCGGGCGCAGTCGGCCGAACTCAAGCGCTTCCTGTTCGCCAATCTGTACCGGCACCCGCAGGTGGTGCAGACCACCGACCAGGCGCGCGAGGTGGTGCGCGAGCTGTTCGCGGCCTATGGCGCGCGGCCGGGCGAGATGCGCACCGGTTTCGCCGAGCGCCCCGACGTGCCTCGCGCCGTGGCCGATTACATCGCTGGCATGACCGACCGCTTCGCCCTGCGCGAGCACGAGCGACTGACCGGCCGAAGACTGTTGGCATGACGGCCGTGGCGGTGCCCCTGCGGCGCGGGATCGATCCCGCCCTGGTCGTGGTGCTGGCCGGCGTGAGCGCGGCCTTGCATGTGGGCAAGCTGCCGCCGGCGCTGCCGGTGCTGCGCGAGGCGCTCGGCGTGACACTGCTGCAGGCCGGCTTCCTGCTGTCGCTGGTGCAGCTGGCCGGCATGACGCTGGGCCTGGCGGTCGGGCTGGTGGCGGATGGGCTGGGGCTGCGCCGCAGCATGCTGGCCGGCCTGGCGGTGCTGGCCGTGGCCAGTGGCGTCGGTGGCTGGGCGCGGGACCCGTCGGATCTGCTGCTGCTGCGGGCGCTGGAGGGTTTCGGTTTCCTGCTGGTGTCGCTGCCGGCGCCCAGCCTGATCCGCCAGCTGGTGGCGCCGGCGCGCATGAGCGCGATGCTGGGCATCTGGGGTGCCTACATGCCGTTCGGAGCCGCCGTGGCCCTGCTCTGCGGGCCGATGGTGATGGCCGTGGTCGGCTGGCAGGGCTGGTGGTGGGGGCTGGCCATGCTGTCGGCCGCGATGGCGGCGCTGCTCGGCTGGGCGGTGGCGCCCGATCGCACCCGTCGCGTGCCCGCGCATCGGCAGGCGCCGACACGGGCCGCCGCCGAGGGCTGGCCGGCGCGCCTGCAGCTGACTCTGCGCTCGCCCGGGCCCTGGCTGGTGGCACTCACTTTCGCGATGTACTCTGGCCAGTGGCTGGCGGTGATCGGCTTCCTTCCCTCCATCTACGCCCAGGCGGCGCTGGCCGGCCCGCTGGTCGGCGTGCTCACTGCGCTGGCGGCGGCGGTGAACATGGTGGGCAACGTCGGCGCTGGCCGGCTGCTGCAGCGCGGGGTGCGCGTCCAGGGGCTGATTCATGCGGGCTTTGTCGCCATGGCCGTCGGCGCCTGGCTGGCCTTCGGGCTGGAGAATGTGGCGCCGGCCTGGCTGCGCTACGCCGGGGTGCTGCTGTTCTCCATGGTGGGCGGTCTCATTCCCGGCACGCTGTTCTCGCTGGCCGTGCGCCTGGCGCCGAGCGAGCGAACCGTGTCCACCACCGTGGGCTGGGTGCAGCAGTGGTCCTCGATCGGCCAGTTCGCCGGTCCGCCGCTGGTGGCCTGGGTGGCCAGCGGGGTGGGGGGCTGGCACTGGACCTGGGCGGTGACGGGGGGCTGTTCGCTTCTTGGCATGCTGCTGGCGGCGCGCATGGCGCAGTTGCCGTCGCGCTGAAGGCAGGGCGCCCTCGTTGGGCGCCTGCATATTCTGGCGCACCCAACGACTGACCGGATGCGACATTTTTTACAATCAGACGCATTATTGACAGGATTTACGGAGGCGCTGTGAGCTTTCTCAACCAACTCAAGTCGCAGGCCAGTGCCCTGCAGGGCCAGCAGGCGCAGCACCAGCAGGGGGTGGCGGAGCACACCCGCCAGACCGAGGCGGCCTGCAACACCGTCTGGCGCTATCTGCAGGAACTGGCGCCGCAGTTGAACGTGCTGACGCCGGCCGGCCCGCGCCTGTCGCTGGATGGCAAGACGCCTTGGCCGGCGATGCGGCTGGCGGATTTCCGGGCCGATGCGCGCAAGAAGCTGCTGCGTGACAAGGAGGTGTTCGACTACCTGGCCATCGGCTGGCAGGTGGTGCCGCAGCAGGGCAAGCCTGTGGGCGGCCTCGTCACGGTGAATTTCCCGCCGGACCTGCAGCGGGTCGAGGCCAGCCTGCGGGCCGGCAACGTCAAGCACGAGCGCAAGGACGTGCGCCACCCGGAAAAGAACTCCCTGGTGGCGTACCGCTTCGAGTACGTGACCGAGGCGCGAGGCTATGTGACGATCACGCCGGACCACGACCGGGGCCTGCTGGCGTTTCGCCTGGCCACGGTGTCCGGCTTCGAGGTGCACAATTGCCAGTGGCCCGCCGCCAAGGTGGACGTGGGCCTGATGGACGAACTGGCGAAACTGCTGGTTCAGCAACCGAGTCGTTTTCTCTGAGCCATGCTGCATTCCCCCGACATCGTTGACCAGGATACCCGCCGCTGGCTGGAGCGCGCCGTGATCGGCCTGAACCTGTGCCCCTTTGCCAAGGGCGTTTACGTGAAGAACCAGGTCCATTTCGCGATCAGTCCCTCGTCGGATGGTCGGGAGGTGCTGCAGGAACTGGAGCGCGAGCTGAACGACCTGGTGGCGCTGGCGCCGGAAGTACGCGACACCACGCTGCTGGTGTTGCCCGAGGCCTTTGCCGATTTCCTGGACTTCAACGACTTCCTGGCCGAGGCCGACGCACTGCTGGCGCGGCTCGGGCTGGAGGGCGAGATCCAGATCGCCAACTTCCATCCCAGGTTCCAGTTCGCCGGCACGGCCGAGGACGACATCACCAACTGCACGAATCGCTCACCGTACCCCACGCTGCACCTGATCCGCGAGAGCAGCATCGACCGGGCGGTGGAGGCCTTCCCGGAGGCCGAGGCGATTTACGAGGTCAACATGGCCACCCTGGAGCGGCTCGGGGAGCCTGGCTGGCGCGCGCTGGATGTCGGTCCCTCACCCGCCGCTCCCGCTTGTGGCAAGCTCGGGCCATGACTCGCAAGCCTTCCGCTGCCGCCGCGCCCGCTGCCGGCAAGCCCCCTATCCCCGAAATCCGCCCGCAGCAGTCGATCGAGCTGCTCAAGGAGCTGCACATCCTTACGCGCGAGGGCAAGCTCAACCAGGACACCCGGCGCAAGCTCAAGCAGGTGTACCACCTGTTCCAGTTCATCGAAAAGCTGCTGGAGGAGCTGCCGCCGTCGGAGCAGGGCATCACGCTGGCCGACCACGGCGCCGGCAAGTCCTACCTCGGCTTCATCATCTACGACCTGTATTTCAAGGCGCTGAGCAGCGGCCACATCTACGGCATCGAGACGCGCCCCGAATTAGTGCAGAAGTCGCGCGAGCTGGCCGCGCGACTCGGTTTCGGGCGCATGTCCTTCCTCAACCTCTCGGTGGCCGAATCGGCGCGTTCGGCTGAGCTGCCTGAGCAGATCGACGTGGTGACGGCGCTGCACGCCTGCGACACCGCCACCGATGATGCGATCGCCTTTGGCCTGCAAAAGCACGCCAAGTTCATGGTGCTCGTGCCGTGCTGCCAGGCCGAGGTGGCCGCCTGCCTGCGCGAGCACAAGGCCTTACAGCTGGCGCGCACGCCGCTGGCCGAGCTGTGGCGTCATCCGCTGCACACGCGTGAAGTGGGCAGCCAGCTCACCAACGTGCTGCGCTGCCTGTACCTGGAGGCGCACGGCTACCAGGTCACGGTGACCGAGCTGGTCGGCTGGGAGCACAGCATGAAGAACGAGCTCATCATCGCCAAGTACACCGGGCAGAAGAAGCGCAGCGCCGCCGAGCGCCTGCGCGAGATCCTGCAGGAGTTCGGCTTGAGTGAACTGCTGCAGACGCGCTTCGTCCTGAGCTGAGCGCGCCCCCGTCTGACCATGGCCCGTCTTCCTCGCCTGACGCTGGCCGGCTATCCGCACCACGTCATCCAGCGCGGCAACAACCGCCAGCCCATCTTTCTCGATACGGCGGACCGCGAGGCGATGCTGGCGCTGCTGGCGGAGAACGCCGCACGGTTCAAGGTGTCGCTGCATGCCTACGTGCTGATGGACAACCACTTTCACCTGCTGCTCACGCCGGAAACCGCGGATGGCGTGCCGCAGATGATGCAGGCGGTGGGGCGGCGCTACGTGCGTTACTTCAATGACCGGCACGGCCGCACCGGCACGCTCTGGGAAGGGCGCTACCGCTCCACATTGATCCAGTCCGAGTGCTACCTGCTGGCCTGCATGGTCTATATCGACCTGAATCCGGTGCGCGCCGGGCTGGCGGGCGAGCCGCGCGACTACCCCTGGTCCAGCCACGCTCACTATGTGGGGTTGCGCAGCGACCGTCTGATCGCCCCCCATCCGCTGTACTGGCAACTGGGCAACACGCCCTTCGCGCGCGAGGCGGCCTATGCTGAACTGGTGCAGGCGGGCCTCGACGCGCCGCGGCAGCAGGCCCTCACGCAGGCCGCGCTCAGCGGCTGGGTACTGGGTGATGGGGACTTCGTAGCGCAATTGCAGAAACAGACGCCACGCCGCCTGAGCAAGGGGCGGGCCGGTCGTCCACCCGCTCCGCCTCGTCCGGGGGCGGACTGACGCTGGCAGGCGTGTCTGCGCGGTCTTGCTGCGCCCGTTTTTGATATGTCCCCAATTAAATTGTGTTTCATTTTGGTGCATTTTTAATTGGAATCTGACCCTATTTATTCTGCTTGAAATCCCTGCTGCACTGCACTATGCTCGCACTCCCCCTGAGCCTATTGAGGAGTTCGCCATGACGACGGCAGCCGAGAAAGACGTTCTGCAACACACGGGTCTGTACGACCCCGCCAATGAGCACGATGCGTGCGGTGTGGGTTTTGTGGCCCACATCAAGGGCGAGAAGAGCCATGCCATCGTGCAGCAGGGCCTCAAGATTCTCGAAAACCTCGACCATCGCGGTGCCGTCGGTGCCGACAAGCTCATGGGGGACGGTGCTGGCATCCTGATTCAGCTGCCCGATGCGCTCTACCGCGAGGAGATGGCCAAGCAGGGCGTGACGCTGCCGCCCGCTGGCGAATACGGTGTGGGCATGGTCTTCCTGCCCAAGGAGCACGCCAGCCGACTGGCCTGCGAGCAGGAGATGGAGCGCGCGATCAAGGCCGAGGGCCAGGTGCTGCTGGGCTGGCGCGATGTGCCGGTGAACCGCGAGATGCCGATGTCGCCCGCCGTGCGCGAAAAGGAGCCGGTGCTGCGCCAGATCTTCATCGGCCGCGGCAGCGACGTGATCGTGCAGGACGCGCTCGAGCGCAAGCTGTACGTGATCCGCAAGACCGCCAGCGCCCACATCCAGGCGCTCAAGCTCAAGCACAGCGGCGAGTACTACGTGCCCAGCATGTCCAGCCGCACCGTGGTCTACAAGGGCCTGCTGCTGGCCGACCAGGTCGGCACTTATTACCTGGACCTGCAGGATCCGCGCTGCGTTTCCGCGCTGGGCCTGGTGCACCAGCGCTTCTCGACCAACACCTTCCCCGAGTGGCCGCTGGCCCACCCGTACCGCTATGTGGCGCACAACGGTGAGATCAACACCGTCAAGGGCAACTACAACTGGATGAAGGCGCGCGAAGGCGTGATGTCCTCGCCAGTGCTGGGCGACGACCTGAAGAAGCTGTACCCGATCAGTTTCGCCGGCCAGTCCGACACCGCCACCTTCGACAACTGCCTGGAACTGCTGACCATGGCCGGCTACCCGATCAGCCAGGCCGTGATGATGATGATCCCCGAGCCGTGGGAGCAGCACACCACGATGGACGAGCGGCGCAAGGCGTTCTACGAGTACCACGCCGCCATGCTGGAGCCCTGGGACGGCCCGGCCTCGATCGTGTTCACCGACGGCCGCCAGATCGGCGCCACGCTGGACCGTAACGGCCTGCGTCCGGCGCGCTACTGCGTCACCGACGACGATTTCGTGATCATGGGTTCGGAAGCCGGCGTGCTGCCGGTGCCGGAGAACAAGATCGTGCGCAAGTGGCGCCTGCAGCCCGGCAAGATGTTCCTGATCGACCTGGAGCAGGGCCGCATGATCGACGACGAGGAGCTGAAGGCCAACCTCGCCAACAGCAAGCCCTACAAGCAGTGGATCGAGAACCTGCGCATCCGCCTCGATGACGTGGAAGGCCCGGCCACGGCCACCCCGCTGCCCAGCGACGTCGCGCTGCTGGACCGCCAGCAGGCCTTCGGCACCACCCAGGAAGACATCAAGTTCCTGCTCGCGCCGATGGCGCAGGCTGGCGAGGAGGGCATCGGCTCCATGGGCAATGACAGCCCGCTGGCCGTGCTGTCGAGCAAGGACAAGCCGCTGTACAACTACTTCAAGCAGCTGTTCGCCCAGGTGACCAACCCGCCGATCGACCCGATCCGCGAGGCGATCGTCATGTCGCTGGTGTCCTTCATCGGCCCCAAGCCCAACCTGCTGGACATCAACCAGGTCAACCCGCCGATGCGCCTCGAAGTCAGCCAGCCGGTGCTGGACTTCGCCGACATGGCCAAGCTGCGCGACATCGAGCGCTACACCCAGGGCAAGTTCAAGAGCCACACGCTGGACATCACCTACCCGCTGGCCTGGGGCCACGAGGGCGTGGAAGCCAAGCTGGCCTCGCTGTGCGCCGAAGCCGTGGACGCGATCAAGGGTGGCAAGAACATCCTGATCGTCAGCGACCGTGCTGTCAGCGCCACCCAGGTGGCGATTCCGGCCGTGCTGGCGCTGTCCGCCATCCACCAGCATCTGGTGCGTGAAGGTCTGCGCACCACGGCAGGCCTGGTGGTCGAGACCGGCTCGGCGCGCGAGGTGCATCACTTCGCCGTGCTGGCGGGCTACGGCGCCGAGGCCGTGCACCCCTACCTGGCCATGGAAACCCTGGCCGCGATTCACAAGGACCTGCCGGGCGAGCTGTCGGCCGAGAAGGCGATCTACAACTACGTCAAGGCGATCGGCAAGGGCCTGTCCAAGATCATGTCCAAGATGGGCGTGAGCACCTACATGAGCTACTGCGGCGCCCAGCTGTTCGAGGCCATCGGCCTGAACAGCGAGACCGTGGGCAAGTACTTCACCGGCACCGCCAGCCGCGTGGAAGGCATTGGCGTGTTCGAGATCGCCGAGGAGGCCATCCGCACGCACAAGGCCGCCTTCGGCGACGACCCAGTGCTGGCCAACATGCTGGATGCCGGCGGCGAGTACGCCTGGCGCGCCCGCGGCGAGGAGCACATGTGGTCGCCCGACGCGATCGCCAAGCTGCAGCACTCGACCCGCGCCAACAACTGGAACACGTACAAGGAATACGCCCAGCTCATCAATGACCAGAGCAAGCGCCACATGACGCTGCGTGGTCTGTTCGAGTTCAAGGTCGATCCGGTCAAGGCGATCCCGCTGGACGAGGTCGAGCCGGCCAAGGAGATCGTCAAGCGCTTCGCCACCGGCGCCATGTCGCTCGGCTCCATCTCCACCGAGGCGCACGCGACGCTGGCCGTGGCCATGAACCGCATCGGCGGCAAGAGCAACACCGGCGAAGGCGGCGAGGATCCGGCGCGCTATCGGCAAGAGCTCAAGGGCATCCCGATCAAAAAGGGCGAGACGCTCGCCTCCATCATCGGCGCCGACAAGGTCGAAGCCGACATCGAGCTGCAGGATGGCGACAGCCTGCGCTCGCGCATCAAGCAGGTGGCTTCCGGCCGCTTCGGCGTGACGGCCGAGTACCTGGCCTCCGCCGACCAGGTGCAGATCAAGATGGCTCAGGGCGCCAAGCCGGGCGAGGGCGGCCAGCTGCCGGGCGGCAAGGTGTCCGAGTACATCGGCTTCCTGCGCCACTCGGTGCCGGGCGTGACCCTGGTGTCGCCCCCGCCGCACCACGACATCTACTCGATCGAGGACCTGGCCCAGCTGATCCACGACCTGAAGAACGTCGCGACTCACTCCAGCATCTCCGTGAAGCTGGTGTCCGAAGTTGGCGTGGGCACCATCGCGGCCGGCGTGGCCAAGTGCAAGGCCGACCATGTGGTGATCGCCGGCCATGACGGCGGCACGGGCGCCTCGCCCTGGTCGTCGATCAAGCATTGTGGCGGTCCGTGGGAAATCGGCCTGGCCGAAACCCAGCAAACTCTGGTGCTGAACCGCCTGCGCGGCCGCATCCGCGTGCAGGCCGACGGCCAGATGAAGACCGGTCGCGACGTCGTGATTGGCGCGTTGCTGGGCGCCGATGAGTTCGGTTTCGCCACCGCGCCGCTGGTCGTCGAAGGCTGCATCATGATGCGCAAGTGCCACCTGAACACCTGTCCGGTGGGCGTGGCCACGCAGGATCCGGTGCTGCGTCAGAAGTTCTCCGGCAAGCCCGAGCATGTCGTGAACTACTTCTTCTTCGTCGCCGAGGAAGTGCGTCACATCATGGCGCAGCTGGGCATCCGCAAGTTTGACGAGCTGATCGGCCGTGCCGACCTGCTCGACACCCGCAAGGGCATCGAGCACTGGAAGGCGCAGGGCCTGGATTTCGGTCGCCTGTTCGCGCTGCCGGCGGTGTCGGCCGAAGTGCCGCGCTTCCACGTGGACAACCAGGACCATGGCTTGGAGAAGTCGCTGGACAACGTGCTGATCGCCAAGAGCCGCGCCGCCATCGAGAAGGGCGAGAAGGTCCAGTTCATGGAAGTGGCGCGCAACGTCAACCGGTCGGTCGGCGCCATGCTGTCCGGCGCGCTGACCAAGGTGCATCCGGAAGGCCTGCCCGACGACACGATCCGCATCCAGCTGGAAGGCACGGGGGGCCAGTCGTTCGGCGCGTTCCTGGCCAAGGGCATCACGCTGTACCTGATCGGCGAGGCCAACGACTACACCGGCAAGGGCCTGTCGGGCGGCCGCATCGTCGTGCGTCCGAGCCTGGAGTTCCGCGGTGTGGCGACGCAGAACATCATCGTCGGTAACACCGTGATGTACGGTGCCACCACCGGCGAGGCGTTCTTCAGCGGTGTGGGCGGCGAGCGCTTCGCCGTGCGCCTGTCCGGTGCCACCGCGGTGGTGGAGGGCACGGGTGACCACGGCTGCGAATACATGACCGGCGGCACGGTGGCCGTGCTGGGCAAGACCGGCCGCAACTTCGCCGCGGGCATGAGCGGTGGCGTGGCCTATGTCTATGACGAGGACGGCCAGTTCGCCAAGCGCTGCAACACGGCGATGGTCAGCCTGGAGAAGGTGCTGCCGGCCGCCGAGCAGGAGACTGCGGTGGACAAGGCAATCTGGCACCGCGGCCAGAGCGACGAGGCGCAGCTCAAGAAGCTGCTGGAGGATCACAACCGCTGGACTGGCAGCAAGCGCGCCCGCGAGTTGCTGGACAACTGGGCCGAAGCGCGCGGCAAGTTCGTGAAGGTGTTCCCGCACGAATACAAGCGCGCGCTGGGCGAGCTCCATGCCCGCAAGGCGGCCGTGGCCGTCACCGGGAAGGCGCAAGCCTCGGCGAAGAAAGAAGCCGCCGCTGCCAAGTAAGAACCGAAGTCACAAGGATTGAATCATGGGTAAAGTCACCGGCTTCATGGAATACGAGCGCCTGGAAGAGGGCTACAAGCCCGTCGCCGAGCGCCTGAAGCACTACAAGGAATTCGTCGTCGGCTTGGACGAGACGCAGGCCAAGGTGCAGGGCGCGCGCTGCATGGACTGCGGCACGCCGTTCTGCAACAACGGCTGCCCGGTCCACAACATCATTCCGGACTTCAACGACCTCGTCTACCACGGCGACTGGAAGAACGCGATCGAGGTGCTGCACAGCACCAACAACTTCCCCGAGTTCACCGGCCGCATCTGCCCCGCACCCTGCGAGGCGGCCTGCACGCTGAACATCAATGACGATGCGGTGGGCATCAAGTCGATCGAGCATGCGATCATCGACCGCGCTTGGGCCGAGGGCTGGGTGAAGCCGCAGCCGGCCAAGCACAAGACCGGCAAGAAGGTGGCCGTGGTTGGCGCCGGCCCGGCCGGTCTCGCGGCCGCCCAGCAGCTGGCGCGCGTCGGCCATGACGTGACGCTGTTCGAGAAGAACGACCGCATCGGCGGCCTGCTGCGCTACGGCATTCCCGACTTCAAGCTGGAGAAGTCGCACATCGATCGCCGCGCCAAGCAGCTCGAAGCCGAGGGCGTCACCATCCGCACCGGCGTGATGATTGGCGTCCTGCCCGAGGGCAGCAAGGTCACCAACTGGGCCAAGGAGACGATCTCTCCCGAGCAGCTCAAGAAGGACTTCGACGCCGTGCTGCTGACCGGCGGCTCGGAGCAATCGCGCGACCTGCCCGCGCCGGGCCGCGACCTCGACGGCATCCATTTCGCGATGGAGTTCCTGCCGCAGCAGAACAAGGTCAACGCGGGCGACAAGCTCAAGGGCCAGCTGCGCGCCGAGGGCAAGCACGTCATCGTGATCGGCGGCGGCGACACCGGCTCCGACTGCGTGGGCACCAGCAACCGCCACGGCGCGGCCAGCGTGACCCAGTTCGAGGTGATGCCCATGCCGCCCGAGCAGGAGAACAAGCCGCTGGTCTGGCCGTACTGGCCGATCAAGCTGCGCACCAGCTCCAGTCACGACGAAGGCTGCAGCCGCGAGTTCGCCATCTCCACCAAGGAATTCATCGGCGAGAAGGGCAAGGTCACCGGACTGAAGACGGCGCAGGTCGAGTTCAAGGACGGCAAGCTGGTCGAGGTGCCCGGCACCGAGAAGGTCTGGAAGGCCGACCTGGTGCTGCTGGCCATGGGCTTCGTGCATCCGGTGGCGACGATCCTGGAGGGTTTCGGCGTCGAGAAGGATGCGCGCGGCAACGCCAAGGCTGGCACCGAGTTCATCGGCGGCTACGCCACCAGCGCGCCCAAGGTGTTTGCCGCGGGCGACATCCGCCGTGGCCAGTCGCTGGTGGTCTGGGCGATCCGCGAAGGCCGTCAGGCCGCACGCGCGGTGGATGAATTCCTGATGGGCTTCAGCGACCTGCCCCGCTGAGCCACCGGGGTGGGATTCGGGTTTGCCTCGGGTTTACCTGGGGTTAACCAGAATCCCTTATCATCCAGAAGCCGGCCTTGTCCCGGCTTTTTTGTTTATGACCACCACCTCGTCCGATGTCCTTGTCGAACTGCGCAACCTGACTTTCGGGTACGGGGAGAGGGTCATTCTGGACAACGTCAGCCTGACCATCCCGCGGGGCAAGGTGACGGCGTTGATGGGGGCCTCCGGCGGGGGCAAGACCACGGTACTGCGCCTGATCGGCGGACAGCATCGGGCCCAGCAGGGCGAGTTGTTGCTGGACGGCCTGGACGTCACGCGCATGGACCAGGCGGCCCTCTACGGGGCCCGTCGGCGCATGGGCATGCTGTTCCAGTTCGGCGCGCTGTTCACCGATCTCAACGTGTTCGAGAACGTGGCCTTCCCGCTGCGCGAGCACACCGATCTGCCCAACAGCCTGATCAGGGATATCGTGTTGATGAAGCTCAACGCCGTGGGCTTGCGCGGCGCGCGCGACCTGATGCCGTCCGAGATTTCCGGCGGCATGAGCCGGCGCGTGGCGCTGGCCCGGGCGATTGCGCTCGATCCGGACCTGGTGATGTATGACGAGCCCTTCGCCGGCCTGGACCCGATTTCGCTCGGGACGTCGGCGCGGCTGATCCGCCAGCTCAATGACGCCATGGGGCTGACCAGCATCGTCGTCTCGCACGACCTGGACGAAACCTTTCACATTGCCGACCAGGTCATCGTCCTGGCCAATGGCCGCATTGCCGCGCAGGGCACGCCGGACGAAGTGCGCCGCAGCTCGGATCCGCTGGTGCATCAATTTGTCCATGCCGAGTCCGAGGGGCCGGTGCACTTTCACTATCCGGGCCCGGACGTGGCGCAGGATTTTGGTCCCAAGGGGGGCGCCCTGGCATGAGCTGGTACAAGCCGTCCGACCTTGGGTTCGCCATCCGGTCGACGCTGGTCGACATCGGGCATGCGACGCGGCTGTTTGTCCGTTTGCTGATGCTGGGGGGCGCCTGCCTGCGCCGCTTCGGCCTGGTGCGCGATCAGATCCACTTCCTGGGCAATTACTCGCTGGCCATCATCGGCGTGTCGGGCCTGTTCGTCGGCTTCGTGATGGCCTTGCAGGGCTACTACACGCTGCAACGCTTTGGTTCGGCCGACGCGCTGGGGCTGCTGGTGGCACTCAGCCTGATCCGGGAGCTGGGGCCTGTGGTCGCGGCGCTGCTGTTCGCCGGCCGCGCCGGCACGTCGCTCACGGCGGAAATCGGCCTGATGAAAGCCGGCGAGCAACTCAGCGCCATGGAGATGATGGCGGTGGACCCGGTGAGCCGCATCCTGGCGCCGCGCTTCTGGGGCGGCGTGATCGCGCTGCCTGTGCTGACGGCCGTGTTCAGCGCGGTGGGCGTGATGGGCGGCTGGTTTGTCGGCGTGGTGATGATCGGCGTGGATGGCGGCGCGTTCTGGAGCCAGATGCAGGGCGGCGTCGATGTCTGGAGCGACATCGGCAACAGTGTCCTCAAGAGTCTGGTGTTCGGTATCACCGTGACCTTCGTGGCGTTGCGGCAGGGTCATGAGGCGCAGCCCACGCCCGAAGGCGTGTCGCGGGCGACCACGCGGACGGTGGTGATGGCGTCACTGGCGGTCTTGGGGCTGGACTTTGTCCTCACCGCCGTGATGTTTGGTATCTGAAACCCGGCGGGTCGGGTGCGCGTGGCTCTCGCGGCGCGCGGCCTGGCTGCCAAATGAAGTGGGAAAGAGTGACATGCAACGCTCCAGAAGTGATGTGTGGGTCGGCCTGTTTGTGTTGCTGGGCGCGGCCGCGGTGCTGTTCCTGGCGCTGCAGGCGGCCAATTTGCTGAGCCTGAGTTTCCAGTCGAGCTACCGGGTCACGGCCAAGTTCGACAATATCGGAGGCCTCAAGCCCAAGGCGGCGGTCAAGAGCGCTGGCGTGGTGGTCGGCCGCGTGGAGTCGATCCGCTTTGACGACAAGTCGTTTCAGGCCCTGGTGACGTTGGCGCTGGAGAGCCGCTATGCTTTCCCCAAGGACAGTTCGCTCAAGATCCTGACCAGCGGTCTGCTGGGCGAGCAGTACATCGGCATCGAGGCCGGGGCGGAGGAGGCGACGCTGGCCGGCGGCGATCAGGTGAGTGCGACCCAGTCCGCAGTGGTGCTGGAGAACCTGATTGGCCAGTTCCTCTACAACAAGGCGGCTGAGGGTTCGACGTCTCAGGAGGCGGGAAGCAAAAAATGAACGCAGATGCAATGGAGTTCGCGAGGCGGATGGCGGCTGGCGTGCCGCGCTGGGGTTTGACGCTGGCCTGCGCGGCCGTCGTGGGGCTGTCCGGTTGCGCCAGCGGGCCGGGCGCGGACCCGCGTGATCCGCTGGAGCCGTTCAACCGCGACGTGACCCGCTTCAACGACGCCGTGGACAAAGCGGTGCTCAAGCCGGTGGCCACGGCCTACCAGGACGTAGTGCCCTCGCCGGTGCGCACCGGGGTGGGCAACTTCTTCGGCAACCTGGGCGATGCGTGGTCCTTCGTTAACAACGTGCTTCAGTTCAGGCCGGAGGCGGCGGTGGACAGCTTCATGCGGGTGAGCCTGAACACATTCTTTGGCATGGCGGGGGTGCTCGACATCGCCAGCGAGGCCGGCATCGATCGGCACAAGGAAGATTTCGGCCAGACCCTGGGGCGCTGGGGCATGCCGCCCGGGCCTTACCTGGTGTTGCCGCTGCTTGGGCCGTCCACTTTCCGTGACACGGCGGCCCTGCCGGTGGACCGGGTCGGCAACGTGGTCTCCACGCTGGACCATGTGCCGACGCGCAATTCGCTGATCGCGCTGCGGGCCGTGGACACCCGCGCGCACCTGCTGCGCACCGTCCAGGTGCTGGAGCAGGCGGCGCTGGATCCCTACAGCTTCAACCGTGATGCCTTCCTGCAAAAGCGGCGCAACGATGTCTACGACGGCGCGCCGCCGGAAGAGGAGCGTTGGGACGAGCCGGAAGAGGTGGCACCGGCCGAGGGGCCTCCCGCCGCCAAATAGTTGCCCGTTGTTGCATGTCGGAGCCGATGGCCAGGAACCGTCCCGGCACCGGTCACTCGAAATGGGTTCGTTGAAACGCGGCATTGCCCGCCGAAGGAGTCTGCATTGATGAAGCGTCGTTCTGTTGTCCGCCTGTTGCCGCTGTCGCTGGCCACCCTGCTGTTCGCTGGCGCCGCGGTCGCCCAGGCTGTTGATGAGGCGCCCGATGTGCTGATCAAGCGCCTGTCCACCGATGTGCTGGACGCCATCAAGGCCGACAAGACGCTGCAGAACGGCGACGTCTCGAAGATCATGACGCTGGTCGACAGCAAGATCATGCCGAACGTGAACTTCCGGCGCATGACCGCTTCGGCCACCGGGCCCGGCTGGCGCAAGGCCACGCCCGAGCAGCAAAAGCGCCTGCAGGAGGAGTTCAAGACCCTGCTGGTGCGCACCTATGCCGGCGCGCTGTCCCAGGTCAGCGACCAGGCGGTGTTCATGAAGCCGCTGCGCGCGGCCGCCGAGGACAAGGAAGTCATCGTGCGCACCGAGGTGCGCGGCCGCGGCGACCCGATCCAGCTCGACTACCGTCTGGAGAAGACGCCGGGCCAGGGCCCCGGCTGGAAGATTTATGACCTGAATGTGCTCGGCGTCTGGCTGGTCGATAACTACCGCGGCCAGTTCGCCCAGGAGATCAACGCCAAGGGCGTGGATGGCCTGATCGGCACGCTGAGCGAGCGCAACAAGGCCAATGCCAGCGCCAACGCGAAGAAGAGCTGAGCATGTGTGGTGCTGGGCGTGATCTGTCGCTGCCCGCCGGGTCGAGTGCGGGCGCCATCGTCGGCGCGCGGGGGCGATGATGCTGGTGTTGCCAAGGGCGTTGACGCAGCGCGAGGCCACGGCCTGTCTGCACATGCTGCTGCAGGCGCTGCGCGCGCAGAAGGATGCGCGAGAGGTGATCGCTGATGCCTCGGCGCTGGTCGATTTCGATTCTGCGGCGCTGGCTGTGCTGCTGGCCTGCCGGCGTGAGTCCCTGGCGGAAGGCAAGACCTTCGTGGTGAAGGACCTGCCTGAGAAGCTGCGTGCTCTGGCTGGGCTGTACGGGGTGGCCGAACTGCTGCCGGCGGCACCTTGACGGCGCTGCCGCGCCGGGATTTATGGGCCGCCACGCCCCCGCGGGCTCCGGGGGCAGGCGCTAAGCCTTAAAATCGCGGGCTTCCATGCCGGCCATTTCCTTCCAGTCCGTCTCCAAGACCTTCCCTTCCGCCAAAGGTTCCAGCGCGCCGCCGCTCAAGGCGCTCGATGGCGTCAGCTTCGACATCGAGGAGGGTGAGTTCTTTGGCCTGCTCGGCCCCAACGGGGCGGGCAAGACCACGCTCATCAGCATCCTGGCCGGCCTGACCCGTGCCAGCAGCGGGCGTGTGCTGGTGCGCGGTCACGATGTGCAGGCCGACTACGCGCAGGCGCGCCGCCAGCTCGGGGTGGTGCCGCAGGAGTTGGTGTTCGATCCGTTTTTCAACGTGCGCGAGGCCCTGCGTTTCCAGTCCGGCTACTTCGGCGTCAAGCACAACGAGGCCTGGATCGACGAACTGCTGGACAGTCTGGGCCTGGCCGACAAGGCCCATGCCAACATGCGCCAGCTTTCGGGCGGCATGAAGCGGCGCGTGCTGGTGGCGCAGGCGCTGGTGCACCGGCCGCCGGTGATCGTTCTGGACGAGCCCACGGCAGGCGTGGATGTGGAATTGCGCCAGACGCTCTGGCACTTCATCGCCAAGCTGAACCGGCAGGGCCACACCGTGCTGCTGACCACGCATTACCTGGAAGAGGCGGAAGCCCTGTGCGGGCGCATTGCCATGCTCAAGCAGGGCCGGGTGGTGGCGCTGTCGCGCACCTCGGAGCTGCTCAAGGCCGCGTCCAGCAACGTTTTACGCTGCAAGATTGATAGCGAATTGCCGCCGCATCTGGCGGAACGGGCACGTGTCACCGGCCGCATCGTGCAGTTTCCGGCCCACGACGCGGCCGAGATCGAGCGGTACCTGGGCGCCTTGCGTGCGGCCGGTCTGCATGCCGAGGACGTCGAGATCCGCAAGGCTGACCTGGAGGATGTGTTCCTCGACGTCATGGCCGGTGGTGGCGGTGCGGCGCGTGAAACGGCCCGTCTGGAGGCGGTGAAATGACTGGCTGGCAGACCCTGTTCTACAAGGAAGTGCTGCGCTTCTGGAAGGTGAGCTTCCAGACCGTGGCGGCGCCGGTGCTGACGGCGGTGCTCTACCTGCTGATCTTCGGTCACGTGCTGGAAAGCCACGTCAAGGTCTATGACCAGGTGAGCTACACCGCCTTTCTCGTCCCGGGCCTGGTGATGATGAGCGTGCTGCAGAATGCCTTCGCCAACAGCTCGTCCAGCCTGGTGCAGAGCAAGATCATGGGCAACATGGTCTTCGTGCTGCTGACGCCGCTCGGCCACTGGAGCTGGTTCTTTGCCTACGTGGGGTCGTCGGTGGTGCGCGGGCTGGCCGTCGGGCTGGGTGTGTTCCTCGTGGCCGGATTCTTTGCGCCGCCCAGCTTTGTCGCGCCGGGATGGATCCTGGTGTTCGCCGTGCTCGGCGCCGCCATGCTCGGCGCGCTGGGCCTGATCGCGGGCCTGTGGGCAGAGAAATTCGACCAGATGGCGGCGTTCCAGAACTTCATCATCATGCCGATGACCTTCCTGTCCGGCGTGTTCTACTCCATCCATTCCCTGCCGCCGTTCTGGCAGAACGTCAGCCACTTGAACCCGTTCTTCTACATGATCGACGGCTTCCGCTACGGCTTCTTCGGGGTCAGCGATGTCTCGCCCTGGACCAGCCTGGCTATCGTGGGCGCGGCGCTGGGGGTGGTGGGCGCCGTCGCCGTGCACCTGCTGCGCATCGGCTACAAGATTCGCGGCTGAAGAGAAACGACATGACTGCTGAAGAACTCCAATCCCTGATCGCCGCCGGCCTGCCGTGCGAACACTTGCAGGTCGAAGGCGATGGCCGCCACTGGTATGCCACCCTCGTCTCCACGGCCTTCGAGGGCAAGCGTCTCATCCAGCGCCACCAGCAGGTCTACGCCACGCTGGGCCACCGGATCAAGACGGACGAGGTGCACGCCCTGTCCATGAAGACCTACACGCCGGCCGAATGGGCCGCGACCCAATCCTGATGGCTGGCTCCACATGCCGGTTGTCCTACTGAACCCACCATGGACAAACTTCTGATTCGCGGCGGCCGGCGGCTGCATGGCGAGGTGCTGATTTCCGGCGCCAAGAACGCGGCGCTGCCGGAGCTGTGCGCCGCCTTGCTGACGGGCGAGCCGGTGACGTTGGTCAATGTGCCGCGTCTGCAGGACGTGGCGACCATGCTCAAGCTGATCCGCAACATGGGGGTGCGGGTCGAGCACGGCACCGACGGCACGGTGCAGCTGGACGCGGGCTTGCTGAGCAATCCCGAAGCGCCCTATGAGCTGGTGAAGACCATGCGCGCCTCGGTGCTGGCTCTGGGCCCGCTGCTGGCGCGCTTTGGGCGAGCCAAGGTGTCGTTGCCGGGCGGTTGCGCGATTGGTTCGCGCCCGGTGGACCAGCACATCAAGGGTCTGCAGGCCATGGGCGCCGAGATCGCGGTCGAGCATGGCTACATGCTCGCCAAGCTGCCGGCGGGGCGCACGCGGCTGAAGGGCGCGCGCATTACCACCGATATGGTGACCGTGACCGGGACCGAGAACTTCCTGATGGCCGCGGCACTCGCCGAAGGCGAGACCGTGCTCGAAAACGCCGCGCAGGAGCCCGAGATTCCCGACCTGGCCGAGATGCTGATCGCCATGGGCGCGAAGATCGAGGGCCACGGCACCAGCCGCATTCGCATCCAGGGTGTGGACCAGCTGCACGGTGGCCGCCATCAAGTGGTAGCGGATCGCATCGAGGCCGGCACCTTTCTCTGCGCCGTGGCCGCCACCGGCGGTGATGCGGTGCTGCGCCATGGCCGCGCCGACCACCTGGACGCGGTGATCGAGAAGCTGTGCGACGCCGGCGCCACGGTGGAGGCCGGCGACGGCTTCATCCGGGTCAGGTCGGAAGGCCGCCTGAAGGCGCAGAGCTTCCGCACCACCGAGTACCCGGGCTTTCCCACCGATATGCAGGCCCAGTTCATGGCGCTCAACTGCATCGCGCAGGGCACCAGCAAGGTCACCGAGACCATCTTCGAGAATCGCTTCATGCACGTCAACGAACTGGTGCGCCTGGGCGCGCACATCCAGATCGACGGCAAGGTTGCGGTGGTGGAGGGCGTGGAAAAGCTCTCCGGCGCCACGGTGATGGCCACGGACCTGCGGGCCTCGGCCAGCCTGGTGATTGCCGGGCTGGTGGCCGAGGGCGAGACGCTGGTGGACCGCATCTACCACCTGGACCGCGGCTACGACCAGATGGAAGCCAAGCTGCGCGGCCTGGGGGCCGACATCGAGCGGGTGAAGTGAGGGCCGTGGCCCCGCAAGGAGTGATGAATTGATTACGCTGGCACTGTCCAAGGGACGCATCTTTGACGAAACCCTGCCGCTGCTGAAAGCGGCCGGCATCGAGGTGCTGGAGGATCCGGAAAAATCGCGCAAGCTGATCCTGCCGACCAACCAGCCCGAGGTGCGCGTGGTGCTGGTGCGTGCCACCGACGTGCCGACCTATGTCGAGTACGGCGGAGCCGACCTCGGCGTGACCGGCAAGGACACGCTGATCGAGCACGGTGGCCAGGGCCTGTACCAGCCGCTGGACCTGCGCATCGCCAAGTGCCGCATGAGCGTGGCCGTGCGCGCCGACTTCGACTACGCCAGCGCCGTCAAGCAGGGCTCGCGTCTGAAGGTGGCGACCAAGTACACATCGATCGCGCGCGAGTTCTTCGCCGACAAGGGCGTGCACGTGGACCTGATCAAGCTCTACGGCAGCATGGAGTTGGCGCCGCTGACCGGGCTGGCCGATGCCATTGTCGATCTGGTATCCACCGGCAGCACGCTCAAGGCCAACCAGCTGGTCGAGGTCGAACGCATCATGGATATCAGCTCGCGCCTGGTAGTGAACCAGGCGGCACTCAAGCTCAAGCAGCAGCCGATCCGCCGCATCATCGACGCCTTCGCCGGCGCCATCGCGCCCGACCCCGCCCAGGAGTGACCGCATGACCCTGACCGCCACGCCGCTTCGGCTGTCCACCGCCGCGGCCGGCTTCGAGGCCGATTTCCAGGCCCGACTGCACTGGTCGGCCGACACCGACGCCGCCATCGAGCAGCGCGTGGCCGACATCCTGGCCGATGTGCGTCAGCGCGGCGATGCCGCGGTGCTCGATTACACCCAGCGCTTCGATGGCTTGGACGCCCGCGCGATGGCTCGGCTGGAGCTGAGCCAGGCCGAATTGAAGGCGGCCTTCGACGCCCTGCCGACCGCCCAGCGCGACGCGCTGGAAGCCGCCGCAAAGCGGGTGCGCGCCTACCATGAGGCGCAAAAACGCGCCAGCGGCGAAAGCTGGAGCTACCGCGACGAGGACGGCACCCTGCTCGGCCAGAAGGTCACGCCGCTGGACCGCGTCGGTATTTATGTGCCCGGCGGCAAGGCGGCCTACCCGTCCAGCGTGCTGATGAACGCCATTCCCGCCCATGTCGCCGGCGTCGGCGAGATCATCATGGTGGTGCCGACGCCGCGCGGCGAGCGCAACGCCCTGGTGCTGGCCGCCGCCTACGTGGCCGGCGTGACGCGGGCTTTCACCGTTGGCGGCGCCCAGGCCGTGGCCGCGCTGGCCTACGGCACCGCCACCGTGCCCAAGGTGGACAAGATCACCGGCCCCGGCAACGCTTACGTCGCCAGTGCGAAGAAGCGCGTGTTCGGCACGGTGGGCATCGACATGATCGCCGGCCCGAGCGAGATCCTGGTGCTGGCCGATGGCAGCACGCCGGCCGACTGGGTGGCGATGGACCTGTTCTCGCAGGCCGAGCACGACGAGCTGGCCCAGAGCATCCTGCTGTGCCCGGACGCGGCCTATATCGACGCCGTGCAGGCCGCGATCGACCGCCTGCTGCCGACCATGCCGCGCGCGGCGATCATCGCCAAGTCGCTGTCCGACCGCGGCGCGCTGATCCACACGCGCAGCATGGAAGAGGCCTGCGCCATCAGCAACCGCATCGCGCCCGAGCACCTGGAGGTGTCCAGCCGCGAGCCGCACCGCTGGGAGCCGCTGCTGCGCCACGCCGGCGCGATTTTCCTCGGCGCCTACACCAGCGAGTCGCTGGGCGACTACTGCGCGGGCCCGAACCACGTGCTTCCGACCTCCGGCACGGCGCGTTTCAGCTCGCCGCTGGGCGTGTACGACTTCCAGAAACGCTCCAGCCTGATCGAGGTCAGCGAGGCCGGCGCGCAGACGCTGGGCGTCATCGCCGCCGAACTGGCCTATGGCGAGGGCCTGCAGGCGCATGCCCGCGCCGCCGAGTTGCGGCTGGCCAGCGTGCCGCCGATGCGCGAGAAGCCGGCCACGCCATGAGGATGCGTGATGGCCGGTCCAGAACTTTTCTAGAATGCACCCATTGCGGGCCAGCAGCCTGCGCCTGTGCGTCGCCGACGGGATGGCGCGAAGGCTGGCCGCGTTGAAGGCTTACCCATGACCACCACCTTACCGCGCATCGCCGAAGTCTCGCGTCAGACCGCCGAGACGAACATCACCGTCAAGCTGAACCTGGACGGCACCGGCCAGTCCCGGCTGTCCACCGGCATCGGCTTTTTCGACCACATGCTGGACCAGATCGCGCGGCATGGCCTGATCGACCTGGACATCCAGGCCCAGGGTGACCTGCACATCGATGGCCACCACACGGTGGAGGACGTTGGCATCACGCTCGGGCAGGCGGTGGCCAAGGCCGTGGGCGACAAGAAGGGCATCCGCCGCTACGGTCATGCCTACGTGCCGCTGGATGAGGCGCTGTCGCGTGTGGTGATCGACTTTTCCGGCCGCCCCGGCCTGGTCAGCCAGGTGCCGTTCAAGAGCGGCGTGATCGGCACCTTCGACACGCACCTGATGCACGAGTTCTTCCAGGGCTTCGTCAACCACGCCTTCGTGACCCTGCACATCGACAACCTGAAGGGCGAGAATGCGCACCATCAGGCCGAGACCGTGTTCAAGGCCTTCGGCCGGGCCCTGCGGGCCGCGCTGGAGCTCGATCCGCGCTCGGCTGGCATGATTCCCTCGACCAAGGGTTCCCTCTGATTTCTGGACTGGCACCAGCCCCCCAACGCGGGCAAGCGCAACGATGACTCTGATCGTGAACAAGACAGTGGCCGTGGTGGACTACGGCATGGGCAACCTGCGCTCGGTGGCGCAGGCGGTGATGCACGCCGCCCAGGGCAGCGGCTGGGACGTGATCGTCACCTCGCGCCCGCACGAGGTGGAGGTCGCGCAGCGCGTCGTGCTGCCCGGCCAGGGCGCCATGCCCGACTGCATGCGCGAGCTGCGCGACTCCGGCCTGCTGGCCCCGGTGCTCCATGCCGCGGCGACGAAGCCGTTGTTCGGCGTTTGCGTCGGCATGCAGATGCTGCTGGACCACAGCGCCGAGGGCGACACGCCGGGCCTGGGCCTGATCCACGGCGACGTGGTCAAGTTCGACCTGGCTGGCCGCACCCAGCCCGATGGCAGTCGTTTCAAGGTGCCGCAGATGGGCTGGAATCAGGTGTTCCAGATGGACCACGGCCAGGGCCGCCACCCGGTCTGGGGGGCCGTGCCAGATGGCAGCTGGTTCTACTTCGTGCACAGCTTCTACGCCAAGCCCGCCGACCCACGCCACAGCGCGGGTGAGGCCGACTACGGCGGCCGCTTTACGGCCGCGGTGGCGCGCGATAATATTTTTGCGACCCAGTTCCATCCCGAGAAGAGTGCCGACCAGGGCCTGGCCCTGTACCGCAACTTCCTGCACTGGAATCCCTGATTCCCCTTTCGTACCCTGTACGTAGTTCACGGCGTCATGCCCCACTGACATGATCTTGATTCCCGCGATTGACCTCAAAGATGGCCACTGCGTTCGCCTGAAACAGGGCGACATGGACCAGGCCACCACCTTCGGCGAAGACCCGGCGGCCATGGCCCGTAACTGGCTCAACAAGGGCGCGCGCCGCCTGCACTTGGTGGACCTGAACGGCGCCTTCGCCGGCAAGCCGCAGAACCTCGCGGCCATCAAGTCCATCCTCAAGGAAGTCGGCGACGACATCCCGGTGCAGCTCGGCGGCGGCATCCGCGACCTCGACACCATCGAGAAGTACATCGACGGCGGCCTGCGCTACGTGATCATCGGCACGGCGGCGGTGAAGAACCCCGGCTTCCTGAAGGACGCCTGCAGCGCCTTCGGCGGCCACATCATCGTCGGCCTGGACGCCAAGGACGGCAAGGTCGCCACCGACGGCTGGAGCAAGCTCACGGGCCACGAGGTGGTGGACCTGGCCAAGAAATTCGAGGACTGGGGCGTGGAGTCCATCGTCTACACCGACATCGGCCGCGACGGCATGCTCTCGGGCATCAACATCGACGCCACGGTGAAGCTGGCCCAGGCCCTGACCATCCCGGTGATCGCCTCGGGCGGCCTGGGCAGCATGACCGACATCGAGGCGCTGTGCGCGGTGGAGCGCGAGGGCGTGGAAGGCGTGATCTGCGGCCGCGCCATTTACTCGGGCGACCTCGACTTTGCCGCTGCGCAGGCACGCGCGGACGCGCTGAACGGCTGACCCGGACACGTCTCATGCTCGCCAAACGCATCATTCCCTGTCTGGACGTCACCGGCGGCCGCGTGGTCAAGGGGGTCAACTTCGTCGAACTGCGCGACGCGGGCGATCCGGTGGAGATCGCCGCGCGTTACAACGAGCAGGGCGCGGACGAACTCACCTTCCTCGACATCACCGCCACCTCGGACGGGCGCGACCTGATCCTGCACATCATTGAGGCGGTGGCGTCGCAGGTGTTCATTCCGCTGACGGTGGGCGGCGGCGTGCGCACGGTCGACGACGTGCGGCGCCTGCTCAACGCCGGCGCCGACAAGACCAGCTTCAACTCGGCGGCGATCGCGAATCCGCAGGTGATCCGGGATGTCTCGCAGAAATACGGTGCGCAGTGCATCGTGGTGGCGATCGACGCCAAGCGCCGCTTTGGCGACGATGTGCTGGCGCGCGGCGACGGCTGGGATGTCTACAGCCATGGCGGGCGCAAGAACACCGGCCTGGACGCTGTGGCCTGGGCGCGCCAGATGGCTGAATACGGCGCCGGCGAGATCCTGCTGACCAGCATGGACCGCGATGGCACCAAGGCCGGCTTCGACCTTGAGCTGACGCGCGCCGTGAGCGACGCGGTCGGCGTGCCGGTGATCGCCTCCGGTGGCGTGGGCAACCTCGACCACCTGGCGGACGGCATCCAGATCGGTGGCGCCGACGCGGTGCTGGCGGCCAGCATCTTCCACTACGGCGAGTACACCGTGCAGCAGGCCAAGCAGCGCATGCGCGAGCGCGGCATCCCTGTTCGTTTGTAAGTTTTTTCTGGTTTTTCAATCGTCCAGCCTGCGTTGCCAGCTATTCAAAGAATAGCAAACCAAAATCGCCGACAATCCGTGCATGAACTGGCTTGACGAAGTGAAATGGGACGCCCAGGGGCTGGTCCCGGTGATTGCGCAGGAGGCCGCGAGCGGCGATGTGCTGATGTTCGCCTGGATGAACCGCGAGGCGCTGCAGAAGACGGCCGAGCTGGGCCGCGCGGTCTATTTCAGCCGCTCGCGCGGCAAGCTCTGGTTCAAGGGTGAGGAGTCCGGCCACGTCCAGCAGGTGCACGACATACGCCTCGACTGCGACAACGACGTGGTCCTGTTGAAGGTCACCCAGTTGGGTCATGAGCCCGGCATCGCGTGTCACACCGGCCGTCACAGCTGCTTCTTCCAGCGCTATGACAATGGCGGCTGGCAGGTCGCCGAACCGGTCCTGAAGGACCCTGAATCCATCTACAAGTAAAGCCATGAGTTCCTCCGATTCCCTGGCCCGACTGGCCGCCGTCATCGAAAGCCGCAAGGTTGCCAACGGCGGTGATCCCGAGAAGAGCTATGTCGCGCGCCTGCTGCACAAGGGGCCGGATGCGTTCCTGAAGAAGATCGGCGAGGAGGCCACCGAGGTGGTGATGGCCGCCAAGGACGCCGACCATGGCGGGGACCGCAGCAAGATCCTCTACGAAGTGGCCGACCTCTGGTTCCACTCGATGATCGCGTTGGCCCACTACGGCCTGACGCCGGCCCAGGTGATCGCCGAACTGGAGCGCCGCGAAGGCACCAGCGGCGTCGAGGAAAAAGCCCTGCGCAAGACGCAGGCGCGCGAAGGAAGCGGCGAATGACCGACGACCGGCTGGACGGACTCAAGTCGGTCGGCTGGGTCAGCTACATCCTGCACCTGATCGTCGCCGTGGGTGCGGTGTTGCCGGGCGCCCAGCCTGGTGCCGTGCTGCTAATCGTTGCGCTGGTGATCGATCTCGTGAAGAAGTCCGATGCAGCCGGGACTTGGCAGGAAAGCCATTTCGCCTGGCGCATCCGGACCGTGCTCTGGGCGGGTGTGCTCTACCTGCTCACGGCGCCGCTGTTCCTGCTGTTCCTGCTGCCGGGCTTCCTGGCCTGGGGCCTGATCTCGATCTGGTTTCTCTACCGCATCGTCAAGGGCATGGTGTGCATGAACAAGGACCAGGCCATTGACATCTGAAGTGGCTGCGCGCTGGCGCATCAATCCGGCCGCGCAGGTGCCGCGCCCAGGCAGGCCCCCGCGCTGTTCGCCGGGCATCGCAAGAGATCATTGAACATATCTGGCGCCCCGGGGCGCCGACTGGACTGGAGAGATTGGCATGCAAGATCCCAACTGCATTTTCTGCAAGATCGTCGAGGGCAAGATCCCGGCGCACAAGGTCTACGAGGACGACGAGATCCTGGCCTTCAAGGACATCCATCCCTGGGCGCCTGTGCACTTCCTGCTGGTGCCAAAGCTGCACATCCCGTCGATGGCGCAGGTGGGTGCCGAGCATGCGCCCCTGCTGGGACGCATGATGACGCTGGCGCCGAGGCTGGCGCTGGAGCAGGGCTGCCGCGCCTATCCGGACGGTGGTCACCGCATCATCGTCAACACGGGCAGTGATGGCGGCCAGGAGGTGCACCACCTGCACATCCACGTCATCGGCGGCCCACGTCCCTGGCTGAAGGGTTGAGGCACTCGCCGCGCATTGGAAAATTGCCGGCGGACTAGAATTCGCTTTATTCGTTAGGAGAGATCCATGGGTTCCTTTTCCATTTGGCACTGGCTGATCGTGCTGCTGATCGTGGTGATGGTGTTCGGCACCAAGAAGCTGAAGAACATCGGCTCAGACCTGGGCGGAGCCGTCAAGGGCTTCAAGGACGGCATGAAGGACGGCGCGACGGCGGAGGACAAGCCGGCCGAGACCGCCGGTCAGGTCGGCAACGCCCCGGCCCAGAAGACGACCATCGACGTCGAGGCCAAGACCAAGTCCTGAAGTCATTACCGACTGAACGCTCGTGATCGATCTTGGCATTTCCAAGATGGCGCTGATCGGCGCGGTGGCACTGATTGTCATCGGGCCGGAGAAGCTGCCGCGCGTGGCGCGCACCGTGGGCGCGCTGCTGGGCAAGGCCCAGCGCTACGTGGCCGACGTCAAGGCCGAGGTCAACCGCTCGATGGACCTCGACGAGCTGCGCAAGATGAAGGACACGGTGGAAGGCGCGGCGCGCGACGTCGAGCATTCCATCCAGACCAGCGCGGCGGATTTCGAGAAGCAGTGGTCCGAGACCACCGCCGAGTCGTCCGCGACCGACAACCTTGGCTCGGCCTGGGAGCCGCCGCCGCCCGAGTACAGGCACCCGAAGAAGAAATGGCGCCTGAAGCAGGGCGCCACGCCTCAGTGGTACAAGGCACGCCACGGCGTGCGTACCAAGGCGCTGTCCGGCGCGGCCCGGGTGGCGCGCTACCGCCCGCAGAAGTTCAACTAGGCCGCCCCGGCCCGGCTCATCCGGCGTGGTGAGCTGCTTTCCCTTCCATCATGTCCGAGCCCCAGAAAACACCAGAAGACGAGCTTGCGGGCACCGAGCAGCCCTTTGTCGCCCACCTCATGGAGTTGCGCGACCGGCTGATCCGCGCACTGGTCGCGGTGGGCATCGCCGCGGCCGTGCTGGCCATCTTCCCCGGCCCCGGCGAGCTCTATGACCTGCTGGCCGCACCGCTGGTGGCGCACTTGCCCAAGGGGGCGACGCTGATCGCCACTTCGGTGATCTCGCCGTTCATGGTGCCGCTGAAGATTCTGATGATGGCGGCGTTCCTGATCGCCTTGCCGGTGGTGCTCTACCAGGTCTGGGCCTTTGTTGCGCCGGGCCTGTACTCGCACGAGAAGAAGCTGATGCTGCCGCTGGTCGTTTCCAGCACGGTGCTGTTCTTCATCGGCGTGGCGTTCTGCTATTTCTTTGTCTTCGGCCAGGTGTTCAAGTTCATCCAGGGCTTCGCGCCCAAGAGCATCACCGCCGCGCCGGACATCGAGGCCTACCTCAGCTTCGTGCTGACCATGTTCCTGGCCTTCGGGCTGGCGTTCGAGGTGCCGGTGGCGGTGGTGGTGCTGGCGCGCATGGGCCTCGTCACCGTGGACAAGCTCAAGGCGTTCCGCGGCTACTTCATCGTGCTGGCCTTCATCATCGCCGCGGTGGTCACGCCGCCGGATGTGGTGTCGCAGCTGGCGCTGGCGATCCCGATGTGCCTGCTCTACGAGCTGGGCATCTGGGCGGCGCAGGTGTTCATCAAGCACACCCAGGCGCCGCGAGAAGACGGTCAGGCCACCGGTTCGTGAGGGGCGCGGCGGTCACCGGGCGCCGCCGCCCGGTCCCGCACATCCGGCGCTGTCGCCGGACCTGATGCATCAGCCGCCGAGGTAGGCGTCCTGCACCTTGGGGTTGCCCAGCAGGGCCTTGCCGGTGTCGGCCAGCACAATCTTGCCGGTCTCGAGCACGTAGCCCCGGTCGGCAATCTTCAGCGCCTGGCGCACGTTCTGCTCCACCAGGAAGATGGTCAGCCCGGCGCGGTTGATCTCGCGCAGCGTGCGGAAGATGTCCTGCACGATGATCGGCGCCAGACCCATGGAGGGCTCGTCCAGCAGCAGCAGGCGCGGTTTGGCCATCAGCGCGCGGCCGATCGCCAGCATCTGCTGCTCGCCACCCGACAGGTTGCCGGCCAGGCCGTCGGCCCGCTCCTTCAGGCGCGGGAACAGGCTGTACACGTAGTCCAGGTCCTGCGCGCGGTTGCCGCGGTCCTTGCGCGTGTAGGCGCCCAGTTCGAGGTTCTCGCGCACCGTGAGGGTGGTCAGCGTGGCGCGGCCTTCGGCCACCTGCACCACGCCGCTGGACACGATGCGGTGTGGCGCCAGGTTCGTCAGATCCTGGCCGTTGAACAGTACCTGGCCAGCGGCTTTCTTCACCAGGCCGGACAGCGCCAGCAGGGTGGTGGACTTGCCGGCGCCGTTGGCGCCGACCAGGGTGGTGATCTGGCCTTCGTGCAGTTCGAAATCGATGCCCTTGACGGCCTCGATGTGGCCGTAGGTCACCTTCAGGCCGCTGACTTTCAGCAGGGGCGTGCTCATGCGCTTTCCTCCGGGGTGGTGGCGTCGTCGTCCTCGCGGCCGAGGTAGGCCTCGATCACCTGCGGGTCGTTGCGGATCTGCTCCGGGCCGCCGCGCGCGATGATGCGGCCGAAGTTCAGCACCGCGATCTCCTCGCACAGGCCCATGACGAAGCGCATGTCGTGCTCGATCATGAAGATGGTGTAGCCGCGTGCCTTGATGTTCTCGATCTCGCGCATCAGCTCGGTCTTCTCGCTGGCGTTCATGCCGGCCACCGGCTCGTCCAGCAACAGCAGCTTGGGTTCGGTGGCCAGCGCGCGCGCCAGCTCCAGCTTGCGCTGCTCGCCGTAGGACAGGTTGTCGGCGGTGTCGTCGGCCTTGTGGTCCAGCCGTACCCAGGACAGCAGCTCGCGCGCGCGATCGCGCGCCCGACGCTCCTCGGCGCGGTAGCCACCCAGCGACAGCAGCAGCCCGGCCGGGCCGTAGCGCAGGTGCCTGTGCATGCCGACGATCACGTTGTCCAGCAGCGACATCTCCTTGAAGAGGCGAATGTTCTGGAAGGTGCGGGCGATCCCGGCCTGGGTGATCTGGTGCGGCTTGCGTCCCGCCAGGGCCTCGCCCTGGAAGCGGATCGTGCCGCCGGTGGGCGGCAGCAGTCCGGTGATCAGGTTGAACACGGTGGTCTTGCCGGCGCCGTTCGGCCCGATCAGGCCGAAGATGCCGCCCTGCGGGATGTCCAGGTTGACGTCCTGCAGCACTTTGAGGCCACCGAAGTGGCGCGACACATTTTCCAGTTGCAGCATGGTCGTCATGCCTGTTGCTCCTTCTTGCCGAACCAGCGGCGCAGTTGGGCCGGGTCCCAGATGCCCTTGGGCAGGAAGAGCACGATCAGCACCAGGATGAAGCCGTTGACCACGAGCCGGAAGTCGTTGAAGGCGCGCAGCAGTTCCGGCAGCAGGGTCAGGATCAGGCTGCCGAGCACGGGGCCGGTCAGGCCGTTGATGCCGCCCAGGATGGTCATGGTCAGGATTTCCACGCCGCGGTCGAAGCCGTATTCGTTCGGACCGATGAAGAAGGTCAGGTGGGCGTTGAGCGCGCCGGCCAGGCCCGCGATCATGGCGCCCAGCACGAAGGCCAGCATCTTGTGCGCGCCGACGTTGATGCCCATCAGGCCGGCGGCGGTCTCGTCTTCCTTGATGGCTTCGAAGGCGCGACCGACCTTGGAGCGGCGCAGGCGCCAGAGCACGAACAGGGTCAGCACCACGGCCAATGCCACATGCCACCAGAGCGTGGCCTGCGGGATGCCGTTCAGGCCGAGTGCGCCGCCGGTCCACGATTCAGCGTTCAGCAGGAAGATGCGAACCACCTCGCCGAAGCCCAGCGTCGCCATCGCCAGGTACACACCCGACAGGCGCAGCGTGGGCTTGCCGATCAAAAAGGCCATCACCGCCGGCGCCGCGATCCCGCCGGCCAGCGCGACCGGAAACGAAACGCCGGCATTCATCGTCAACAACGCCGAGGTGTAGGCGCCAATGCCCATGAAGGCGGCGTTGGCGATGACCAGCATGCCGCAGGACAGGGTGAGGTAAATCGACAGGGCCAGCAGGGCGTTGGTGCCCAGGGTCAGCACCAGGTTGCTGTACACCGCCCAGAAATTGTCAAACCATTCCATTGCTCAGACCTTCCGCTCTTGCACCGTGCCGAACAGGCCCTTGGGCCGCACCAGCAGGATCAGGAACAGCAGCCCGAAGGCCACCGCGTCACGCATGGTGGATCCGATGTAGGCCACCGACAGCACCTCGGCGAAGCCCAGGAACAGGCCGCCGAGCAACGCGCCGCGGATGTCGCCCATGCCGCCCAGGATGATCACGGCGATGCCCTTGTGCAGCATGGGCTGGCCCATCAGCGGGAACAGGGCGTTCGAGTACAGGCCGATCAGCACGCCGGCGATGCCACCCAGCCCGGCGGCGGCGAACGAGGTCAGCAGGAACAGGCCCTCGACGTTGATGCCGAGCAGCGAGGCCGCCTTGGGCGATTCGGCGATCGCGCGCAGGGCGCGGCCGAGCTGCGTCTTCTTCAGTGCCACCAGCAGCAGCGCCATCAGCGCGAACGACAGCAGGATGATGCCGAGCTCCAGCGCCGTGAGGTGGATGCCGCCCAAACTCAGCGTCTCGGAGGACACCACACCCGCCGGAAAGCGCAGGTTCTCCGCGCCGAAGATGGCCTGCACGCCGTTGTTCAGGATGATGGCCACGCCGATGGTGGCGATCATCGGGATCAGGTGCGGCGCGTTGCGCTTGCGCAGCGGTCGCAGCACCAGCACGTCGATCGCGAGGCCGACCAGCCCGCTGAAGGCGAAGGCGAACAGCAGGGCGGCCCACAGCGGCAGGTTGAAGTGGGCGATCGCCTGGGCGGCCGCGTAGGCGCCGACCATGAACACGCCGCCGTGCGCGAGGTTGATGACGCCGAGCACGCCGAAGATGAGGGTGAAGCCGAGCGCGAACAGCGCATAGACGCTGCCGAGCGACAGGGCATTGACAAGTTGCTGTTCTAGCACGATGGATCGTTCCAGCAAAACGGCGTGGTGACGCCAGGAAAAGAAGAAGGCGGCGCGTGATGCCACGCGCCGCCTCGCGAGGTCGAGACCTTACTTCTCGATGACGAAGCGGCCGTCCTTGGTCACGCTGACGATCGGCGTCTGCTGGGCGTCGTAGCCGGCCGGCTTGCCGGCGCGGTCGTTCGCGCGGCGGAAGGCGAAGGCGCCGGTGGCACCCGTGTGCTTGGCCGCCGGCAGCGCGTCGCGGATGGCGGTGCGATCCGCCGCGAGGTTGCCGCTGAACTTGACCTTGCGCAGGCCCTGGGCCGCGATGGAAAGGGCGTCGTAGGCCTGGGCGGCGAACTGGTCGGGAGCCGACTTGAACTTGGAGGTGTAGGCCACCACGAAGCGGCGGTTGGCCTCGGACTGGTTCTCGATCGACCAGGGGCTGCCCACCCACAGGCCGGAGGCTTTGTCCTTGGCCAGGTCGAACACCTTGACGGAGTTCATGCCGTTGCCGCCGATGAACGGCACGTTCAGGCCGAGCTGGCGGGCCTGCACCATGATCGGCGCGCCCTCGGCGATCAGCGCGGACAGCACGATGGCATCCGGGTTGGTGGCCTTGATCTTGGTCAGCTGGGCCTTGAAGTCGACGTCACCCTTGGCGAAGGTCTCGGTGGTGGTGACAGGAATCTTCTGGTCTTCCAGCGCCTTCTTGAAGTTGTCGTAGCCGCTCTTGGTGAAGACGTCGTCGTTGCCGTACATCACGGCAACCTTCTTGACGCCTGCCTTGGCAGTCACGGTCTTCAGCGTGACCGGCAGCACGTCAGCCTCCGTCACCGAGTTGCGGAAGATGTAGTCGCCGACCGCGGTGATGCCATCCGCCGTGAGCGAGGTGCCGAAGGCCACGGTCTTGGCGGCCTGGGCGACCGGGTGCGCTGCCGAGGCGGAGTTGGACAGCGTGGGGCCAAACACCATCAACACCTGATCCTTGAAGATCAGCTTCTTGAAGACGTTGATGGCCTCTTCCTTCTTGCCCTGCTCGTCCTCGATCACCAGCTGGATCTTGTTGCCGTTGATGCCGCCGGCCGCATTGATCTCGTCCGCGGCGAGCTGGAAGCCGTTGCGGATGGCGATCCCGTACTGGGCCGCGCCGCCCGACAGCGCTTCGGCCACGCCGATCTTGAGGTCGGCGGCCTGGGCGGCGGTGATCACGCCAGTCGCCGCGAGAACGGCCAGCAACATTGCTTTGGATCGGATCTGGGTCATGCGGATTTCCTTCGGGGACGGTTGGGAGTCCGAAATTCTAGCGCCCGGCCGAGTGGCCGGCGGTCACCTCAGCGGCGCGGCCCGTTGGCCCGGGGCCGAGGGCGCAACCCCGGCGTGACCTCGATCTCCAGCGCGCCGTCGCCCCGGAGCAGGCTAAAGCGGGCCGGCACGCCCGGTGGCAGGGCGGCCACGGCCGACAGCAGTTCGGAGACGTTGTGCACCTGCTTGTCGGCCACCTGGGTCACCACGTCGCCGGGCCGGATGCCGGCCTGTGCCGCCGGCCCGCTTTGCAGCACGCCAGTGATGATGACGCCCTGGCTGGCCTTGACGCCGAAGGTCTCGGCCAGCTCTGGCGACAGGTCGTTCGGCTCCACGCCGATCCAGCCGCGTCGCACCTGGCCGTCCTTGACCAGGCCTTCCATCACCAGCCGCGCGGTGGACACCGGGATGGCGAAGCCGATGCCCATGCTGCCGCCCGAGCGCGAATAGATGGCGGTGTTGATGCCCAGCAGGTTGCCATTCGTGTCCACCAGCGCGCCGCCCGAGTTGCCCGGGTTGATCGCGGCGTCGGTCTGGATGAAGTTCTCGAAGGTGTTGATGCCGAGCTGGTTGCGACCCAGCGCGCTGACAATGCCGCTGGTCACCGTCTGGCCGACGCCGAACGGGTTGCCGATGGCCAGCACCTGGTCGCCGACCTGCAGCGCATCCGAGTTGCCCAGCGCGATCACCGGCAGCTTGTCGAGTTCGATCTTGAGCAGGGCCAGGTCGGTGTCGGGGTCGGTGCCGATGACCTTGGCCGGCGCGCGCCGGCTGTCGTTGAGCGTGACCTCGATCTCGTCGGCGCCGTCCACCACATGGTTGTTGGTCAGGATGTAACCGGATGGGCTGACGATCACGCCGCTGCCCAGGCCGACCTGCGCCTGATTGCCCTGCTCGCCGAAAAAGAAGCGGAACCAAGGATCGTCGCCGTAGGGGTTCTTCGCGGTCTTGCTGGTGTTGATGCTGACCACCGCCGGCGCGGCCTTCCGGGCCGCCGCGCTGAAGCCGCTGGCCGGCGCGCTGCTGCCGCCCGATGCCGGCGCCTCGATCAGGGCGATGGCGCCGCGGGACGAGGCCGCCGGGCCCAGCCATTGCGGTTTGAGCGTGCCCACCACGAAGTACGCGGCCAGCAGCACGGTGACAGATTGCGAGAAAAGAAGCCAGAAGCGTTTCATGGTCAACGATTGTCCCTGAACTTGACCCACAATCACGAACTCATGCCTCGCCACACGCCATGACCGACCGCACCACGCTTCTCTCTGCTTTCGATACCCTGCTGCAGCCCGAGCGCTTCAAGGATTACGGGCCGAACGGCCTGCAGGTGGAGGGGCGGTTGCACCTGCGCAAGATCGTGTCTGGCGTGACTGCTAGCCGCGCGCTCATCGAGGCGGCGATTGCGGCACGGGCCGATGCGCTGTTCGTGCACCATGGCTTGTTCTGGCGCGGTCAGGAGGGGCGCGTCACCGGCTGGATGAAGCAGCGCCTGGCGCTTCTGCTGGCGCACGACATCAACCTGTATGCCTACCACCTACCGCTGGACGCGCATCCGGAGCTGGGCAACAACGCACAGCTCGGCCGGCAGCTCGGTCTGGCCACGCAGGGACGCTTCGGCGAGCAGGAGCTGGGCTTTCTGGGTGCGCGCGACGACGGCGGGGCGTTTGCGAACGCCGGCGAACTGGCGCGGCATGTCGCGGCCCGGCTGCAGCGCCCGGTGGTCGAAGTGGCTGGCGGCACCGGTCCCATCACGCGTATCGCCTGGTGTAGCGGCGGTGCGCAGGGTTACTTCGAGGCGGCGATTGCGGCGGGCGTTCAGGCCTTCATCACTGGTGAAATCTCCGAGCCGCAGGCGCATTACGCGCGTGAATGCGGGGTCACCTTCGTGGCCTGTGGCCACCATGCCAGCGAGCGCTACGGCGCGCCGGCTGTGGCCGGGCAGGTGGCGGCCCAGTTCGGGTTGGCGCACGAGTTCATCGACATCGACAACCCGGCCTGACGCCATGACTCGCCCCATTGCCATCACCCTCGGCGACCCGGTCGGCATCGGCCCCGAGATCATTGCCAAGGCCTTTCGCGACGCGCCGCAAGAGACGTCCGGTTGTTTTGTCGCCGGCGACGTGGCGACGTTGCGGCGCGCCGCCGCGTGCATCACCGCATCCGGCGCCGTCGGCCTGCCGGTGGCCGAGATCGAGGCGCCGGCCGAGGCCCTGGTCATGCCGCCACGCTGCATCCCGGTGCTGCAGGTTACCGCGCCGCTGCCGCCGCTGCCTTGGGGGCGGATCAGCGCGCAGGCCGGCAGGGCGGCCGGCGACTGCGTGTTCTGGGCGGCCCGCGCCGCCTTGCGCGGCGAGGTGGCGGCCCTGGTGACGGCGCCGCTGCACAAGGAGGCGCTGGCGGCGGCCGGCGCGCCGTATGACGCCTTTCCAGGGCACACCGAATTGCTGCAGGCCGAGGCGGCGGCGCACCTGGGGCGGCCGGTGACCGAGGTGCCGGTGCGCATGATGCTGGCCAACGACGAGCTGCGCACGGTGCTGGTCAGTATCCATGTGGCGCTGCGCGAGGCCATCGAGGCGGTGACCTTGCCCAATGTGCTGCAGACCCTGGAGATCACGCACCAAGCCCTGAGCGCCGCGCTGCGCAGCGCGCCGCGCATCGCCGTGGCCGGCCTCAATCCCCATGCCGGCGAAGGCGGACGGTTTGGTCGCGAGGAGCTGGACATCATCGCGCCCGCGATCCAGGCGGCCGTCGCCCGGGGCATCGACGCGCGTGGCCCGCTGGCGCCGGACACGGTGTTCATGCGTGCGCGCCGGGGTGAATTTGACGTGGTGGTGGCCATGTACCACGACCAGGGGCTGATCCCGGTGAAGTACCTGGGCGTGGACAAGGGCATCAACGTGACGTTGGGCCTGCCGCTGGTGCGAACCAGCCCGGACCATGGCACGGCCTTCGATATTGCCGGCACCGGCCGTGCCGACGCGGCCAGCCTGCTGGAGGCGATCCGGGCCGCGCGCCGGCTCTCGGCCTGAAGGCGAGCGCGTCCGCCCAGGCCGGGTGCCGGTGGCGGGCCGTCTCCGTCTGTTTCCGTCTATTTCTTCAGGCTGTCGCGGATCTCGCGCAGCAGCAGCACGTCCTCGGGCGGCGCGGCGGGCGCAGCCGGCGGGGGAGGGGCTTCCTTCTTCAGTCGGTTCATCTGCTTGATCATGATGAAGATGATGAAGGCCAGGATCAGGAAATTCAGCGCCACGGTGATGAAGTTGCCATAGGCGAACACGGCGCCGGCCTTCTTCGCCTCGGCCAGCGGCAGGCCGGCGGCCTGGCCGGCCAAGCCGATGTAGTAGTTGGAGAAATCCAGCCCGCCGACTGCCTTGCTGACCACCGGCATGATCAGGTCGCCGACCACTGAATCGACGATCTTGCCGAAGGCGCCGCCGATGATCACGCCCACGGCGAGGTCCATCACGTTGCCCTTTAGCGCGAACTCCTTGAACTCCTGTGTCATGCTCATGTCGTTCACTCCTTGTTGGTCTTGGGTTTGCCAGTATCGGGGGCCCCGGGAAGCTGTCAAGTGGCCCGTGTATCGCATGGTCGGCGTGTTTCGGTCCGCTACAATTGCCGGTTGACCCTGATACAGACCCAGCATCGCTAGAGGATCCCCATGAGTGACACCCCAGTCGACAGCAGCAAACGGACCTGGCTGATTGCCTCCGGTTGCGCGGGTGCGGTAGGGGCCGGCTTTACCGCCGTGCCCTTCGTCAGCACCTTCCAGCCATCGGAAAAAGCCAAAGCGGCCGGTGCCGCCGTGGAGGTGGACATCTCGGCCATCAAGCCGGGAGAGAAGCTCACCGTCGAGTGGCGCGGCAAGCCGGTGTGGATCATCCGCCGCACGCCCGAGCAGTTGGAGTCGCTCAAGAGGACCGAAGGCCAGCTGGCCGATCCGAAGTCGGAGCGCAACGCCTATCCGACCCCTGAGTACGCCAAGAACCAGTACCGGTCCATCAAGCCGGAGTTCTTCGTGGCCGTGGGCATCTGCACGCACCTGGGTTGCTCGCCCTCCGACAAGTTTCAGACCGGGCCCCAGCCCTCGCTGCCCGATGACTGGCAGGGGGGCTTCCTCTGTCCCTGTCACGGCTCCACGTTCGACATCGCGGGCCGCGTGTTCCAGAACAAGCCGGCGCCGGACAACCTGGAAGTGCCCCCGCACATGTACCTCTCCGACAGCAAGCTGCTGATTGGTGAAGACAAGAAGGCCTGAGGAAGAAGAACATGGCTGAATTCAAGGAAATCTCTCCGAACGCCTCGGCGGGTGCCCAGCTCACCAACTGGTTCGAGAACCGCTTCCCGACCGCGTTCGACGCCTACCGCGTCCACATGTCGGAGTACTACGCGCCGAAGAACTTCAACTTCTGGTACATCTTCGGCTCGCTGTCGCTGCTGGTGCTGGTGATCCAGATCGTCACCGGCATCTTCCTCGTGATGCACTACAAGCCGGATGCAGCCGTGGCCTTTGCCTCGGTCGAGTACATCATGCGCGATGTGCCCTGGGGCTGGCTGATCCGCTACATGCACTCCACCGGCGCCTCGGCGTTCTTTGTGGTGGTCTACCTGCACATGTTCCGCGGGCTGATGTACGGTTCCTACCGCAAGCCGCGCGAGCTGGTCTGGATCTTTGGCTGCGCGATCTTCCTGGCGCTGATGGCCGAGGCGTTCATGGGTTACCTGCTGCCCTGGGGCCAGATGTCTTACTGGGGTGCGCAGGTGATCGTGAACCTGTTCTCCGCCATCCCGTTCATCGGTCCGGATCTGGCGCTGCTGATCCGTGGCGACTATGTCGTGGGAGACGCCACGCTGAACCGCTTCTTCAGCTTCCACGTGATCGCCGTGCCGCTGGTGCTGCTCGGCCTGGTGGTGGCCCACCTGCTGGCGCTGCATGACGTGGGTTCGAACAACCCGGATGGTATCGAGATCAAGGGCCCGAAGGCGCCCAAGGACGCCAACGGCCATCCGCTGGATGGCATCCCGTTCCACCCGTACTACACCGTGCATGACGTCTTCGGCGTCGGCATGTTCCTGATGGTGTTCACTGCCATCATCTTCTTCGCGCCCGAATTCGGTGGCTACTTCCTGGAGTACAACAACTTCATCCCGGCCGACCCGCTGAAGACGCCGCTGCACATCGCGCCGGTCTGGTACTTCACGCCCTTCTACTCGATGCTGCGTGCCATCACCAGCGAGATGATGTACGCGCTGATCGCCTGCGTGATCGCCGGCGCGGTGCTGGCCGTGGTCAAGGGCAAGCTGCCTGGCCTGCTCAAGGGGGCTGTCGTGGGTGCCGCCGTGGTGGTTTCTGCCCTCATGCTCTCGATCGACGCCAAGTTCTGGGGCGTGGTGGTGATGGGTGGTGCCGTGGTCATCCTGTTCTTCCTGCCCTGGCTGGATCACAGCCCGGTCAAGTCGATCCGCTACCGTCCGAGCTGGCACAAGTACCTGTACGCCGTGTTCGTCGTCATCTTCCTGATCCTGGGCTATCTGGGCGTACAGCCGCCGTCGCCCATTGGCGAGCGGGTGTCCCAGGTGGGTACGCTGTTCTACTTCGGTTTCTTCCTGTTGATGCCCTGGTGGAGCAAGCTCGGCGAACCTAAGCCGGTGCCGGACCGTGTCACCTTCACCGCGCACTAAGCCCTGGAGATCGAAGAACATGAACAAATTCAAGAAACTGGCACTGGGCTTCGTGGCGGCCATCGGTCTGATTGCCGGTGCACATGCCGCGGGTGGTGACTCCGTTGCCTGGGACAAGGCGCCCGGCAAGACCACCGATCTGGCCTCGCTGCAAAACGGTGCGAAGCTGTTCGTCAACTACTGCCTGAGCTGTCACTCGGCTGCCTTCATGCGCTACAACCGCCTGAAGGACATCGGTCTGACCGAGCAGCAGATCAAGGACAACCTGCTGTTTGCCACCGACAAGGTCGGCGAGACGATGAAGGCCGCCATTGATCCGCGCCAAGCCAAGGACTGGTTCGGCGCGAATCCGCCCGACCTGACCCTGATCGCACGCTCGCGCGCGGGGCACAATGGCACCGGTGCGGACTACCTCTACACCTATCTGCGTTCCTACTACCGTGACGACACCAAGGCGACGGGCTGGAACAATCTGGTGTTCCCGAACGTCGGCATGCCGCACGTGCTGTGGGAACTTCAGGGTGATCGCAAACCGGTGTTCGAGACCAAGCAAGAGCATGGCAAGGAAGTCCACGTGTTCAAGCGCTGGGAGCAGCTGTCGCCAGGCAGCATGACACCGCAGCAGTACGATCAGGCGATGGGCGATCTGGTGAACTATCTGCAATGGATGGGTGAGCCGGCGCAAAACAGCCGCGTGCGCATCGGCGTCGGTGTGCTGCTGTTCCTGCTGGTCTTCACCTTCATTGCATGGCGCCTGAATGCCGCCTACTGGAAAGACGTCAAGTAAACGTGACCGACCCGGGCCTCGTGCCCGGAACGTGTAGAGTGGATGTGCCGGGCGGGGCTTGGCGACATCCACTCTTTTTGATTTTGAGGAGCCTCCATCATGATGGTGCTGTATTCAGGAACCACCTGCCCGTTTTCCCACCGCTGCCGCTTCGTGCTGTTTGAAAAGGGCATGGACTTCGAGATTCGTGATGTGGATCTCTACAACAAGCCGGAAGACATCAACGTGATGAACCCGTACGGACAGGTGCCGATCCTGGTCGAGCGTGATCTGATCCTGTACGAATCGAACATCATCAACGAGTACATCGACGAGCGTTTCCCGCATCCGCAGCTGATGCCCGGCGACCCGGTGGACCGCGCCCGTGTGCGCCTGTTTCTGCTCAACTTCGAGAAGGAGCTGTTCGTGCATGTTTCGACGCTGGAGAACCGGGCCGCCAAGGGCAACGACAAGGCGCTGGAAAAGGCACGTGCGCACATCCGTGACCGCCTGACCCAGCTGGCGCCGGTGTTCCTGAAGAACAAATACATGTTGGGTGAAAACTTCTCGATGCTCGACGTGGCGATCGCACCGCTGCTGTGGCGTCTTGACTACTACGGCATCGAGCTGTCCAAGAACGCAGCCCCGCTGCTGAAGTACGCCGAACGCATCTTCTCGCGCCCCGCCTACATCGAGGCGCTGACGCCCTCGGAAAAAGTGATGCGCAAATAAGCCGTCTGCGGATGCCGTCATGATGAATGCGCTGGACACACCTTCCACCCGACCATATCTGATTCGGGCGCTGTATGAATGGTGCACGGACAATGGTTTTACGCCGTATGTGGCGGTGTTGGCCGACGATACGACGCGGGTACCTCGCGAGTATGTGAAGAACGGTGAAATCGTGCTGAACATCAGCTGCGACGCCACCAGCGCGCTCAAGCTGGGCAACGAATTCATCGAGTTCAAGGCACGTTTTGGCGGCGTCGCGCGCGAGATCATCGTGCCGGTGGACCGTGTGCTGGCGATCTACGCCCGCGAGAATGGCCAGGGCATGGCCTTTCCCCCGCCGAGCGCAGAGGAGCCGACGCCGGCTGAAGGGGGTGGGATCGTCGCTACGGAAGCGTCTGCTTCCGCGTCTAGCCGGTCGGTGCAGCTGGTGCCTGGCGAGGGTGTCGAGTCAGGTGGTGATGCCGAGCCACCCAAGCCGCCCGCGGGTCCCCGGCCGGCGCTCAAGCGCGTGAAATGAAATTGCTTCGGCGGTGGCAATCGCCGGGGCAGACCCGCTAGAATGCGGGCACGCCGGTTTAGCTCAGTTGGTAGAGCACCCGCCTTGTAAGCGGTAGGTCGTCAGTTCGAATCCGACAACCGGCACCACTTTTTCTCGGTCAACCGTTCTGGTTGACTTGGACCTTCACCCGGATCGCGTTAACCTCGTACCCTTTGCTGCGCAGGCTTGCCTGCAGCGCGGGGACGAGTTGCCTGAGCTTGGCGGCGGCGGCATTGCTGCCGACCAGCAGGCACCATTGGTCTCCGTCGATTGGCCCCGGCTTGATGGCGGGCCGCAGCAGCGCGGGGATGAGGGGTTGTATCGCCCTGAGTCGTTCTCCAGATTCCCGAGCCAGTTCCGCCAATCTCGCCAGCGTGGGTGAACCCTGCGCGGCCTGCAGCAGTGTGATGGCGTGATGGCGTCGGTGCATGGTCGGGTGGGTCTGGAACGGAGGAAGGACAAGAAGTGCACTTGATTATCACGGACGCGTGGCTCGCCCGGAGCCGGGCCATTCACCTGAGCGGCAGCCGCTTGGTATTGCTCGGCTTGGTGCTTGCGCTGGCACTGACGTTGATGGCTGCCGGCCTGTACCACTGGGTGTTCCTGAAGGGGGCTCGCGAGGGCTGGCCCGTGGTCGGTGCACTGGTTCGGCTGGTGGTGCGGGATGAGTTCGCGCAGCGCGACCGCTTCATGCGGGAGAACCTGGACGCCATGGCGCGCAAGGTGGGCGAGATGCAGGCGCGGATGATGCAACTGGAGGCGCTGGAGGAACGGCTCGCCGGCCTGGCCGGCCTTCCGTCTGGCGAATTCAAGTCGGTGGCCGGTCGGGGCGGGGCGCTGGTGTCGGGTCCGCCGCTGACGCTGGCGGCCTTGCAGGGGACGCTGGCGGACTTGGAGCAAGTCAGCGCGCAGCGGGTGGACCTGCTGACGGTGCTGGAGTCGCGTCTCTTCGACCAGAAGGTCCTCAAGTCGTTGCTGCCGACCCAGCCGCCGGTGGCCGGCGTGCCCCTCGGTTCGTCCTTTGGCTGGCGTATCGATCCGTTCTCCGGTCGTTCGGCACTGCACACCGGGCTCGACTTCGCCGCCGACAGTGGCACGCCGATCCTGGCCGCCGCCGGTGGTGTGGTGGTGGCGCAGGAATCTCATCCCGCCTATGGCCTGATGGTCGAGGTGGACCATGGCAACGCGCTGGTCAGCCGCTACGCCCATGCCTCGCGCGTCTTCGTGCGCCAGGGTGATCTGGTGAAGCGCGGGCAGAAGATTGCGGAAGTGGGCAGTACCGGCCGCTCGACCGGGGCGCATCTGCACTTCGAGGTGCTGGTGCACGGTGTGCAGCAGGATCCGCAAAAGTTCCTTGCCGCCGGCCGAAAGCTGCCGGCGTCCACCGTGGCTCAGGCCCGGGCGGGCGGGGCCGATGCCGTCGTGGCGCACAGGTAGAATCTTCCGGATTGCCGCCGCCATGGCCGGGTCTCCGGTTGCATGGCGTGGCGGCGCCTCACCTGAATTCACAACACTTTAGGGTTTGGGCTCGCCGCGCCGGCGCGCGGGGCAGTCCTTCATGCATGGCTACCAACTTCCTGACCAAAATCTTCGGCAGTCGCAATGACCGCCTGATCAAACAGTACCGCAAGACCGTCGAGCGCATCAATGCCATGGAAGCGGCGCTGGAGGGTCTGAGCGACGAGCAGTTGCGCGGCAAGACGCAGGAGTTCAAAGAGCGTGTTGCCAAGGGTGAGGCGCTGGATGCCTTGCTGCCGGAGGCTTTTGCCGTGGTACGTGAAGGTTCCAAGCGCGTCATGAAGATGCGTCACTTCGACGTCCAGATGCTCGGCGGCATGTCGCTGCACAACGGCAAGATCTCGGAGATGCGCACCGGCGAGGGCAAGACGCTGACGGCGACGCTGCCGGTCTACCTCAACGCGCTGAGTGGCCACGGGGTCCATGTGGTCACGGTGAACGACTACCTGGCCAATCGCGACGCCCAATGGATGGGACGCCTGTACAACTTCCTCGGCCTCACCGTCGGAGTCAACCTGCCTCAGATGCCGCGCGAGGACAAGCAGGCGGCCTACCGGGCCGACATCACCTACGGGACGAACAACGAGTTCGGCTTCGACTACCTGCGTGACAACATGGTCTACGACGTGCAGGACCGCGTTCAGCGCGGTCTGCATTACGCCATCGTGGACGAGGTGGACTCCATCCTGATTGACGAGGCCCGCACCCCACTGATCATCAGCGGTCAGGCCGAGGACCATACGGCCATGTACCTGGCGATGAACAAGGTGGTGCCTCTGCTCCAGCGTCAGGAAGGCGAGGCCGATCCGCGCACGGGCGAGGGCATCACCAAGCCGGGTGACTTCACGCTCGACGAGAAGTCACACCAGGTGTTCCTGACCGAGCAGGGCCACGAGAACGCCGAGCGTATCCTGGCCGAATTCGGTCTGATCCCGGCCGGCGCTAGCCTGTACGATCCGGCCAACATCGCGCTGATGCATCATCTCTATGCCGCGCTGCGGGCCAATCACCTCTACCACCGCGACCAGCACTACGTGGTGCAGGAGGGTGAGATCGTGATCGTCGATGAGTTCACCGGTCGCCTGATGGCCGGTCGGCGCTGGAGCGACGGCCTGCACCAGGCGGTGGAAGCCAAGGAAGGCGTGGCGATCCAGGCCGAGAACCAGACGCTGGCTTCGATCACCTTCCAGAACTACTTCCGCCTTTACGGCAAGCTCGCCGGCATGACCGGCACGGCCGACACCGAGGCCTACGAGTTCCAGGAGATCTACGGTCTGGAAACCGTGGTCATGCCACCGAACCGGCCCAGCCGGCGCGACGACCAGCTCGACCGCGTCTACAAGACCACGCGCGAGAAGTACGCGGCGGCGATCCAGGACATCCGCGAGTGCTATGAGCGCGGCCAGCCGGTGCTGGTGGGCACCACGTCGATCGAGAACTCCGAGCTGATTTCCGAGATGCTGGAGAAGGAGAAGCTTCCGCACCAGGTGCTCAACGCCAAGCAGCACGCGCGCGAAGCCGACATCGTGGCCCAGGCCGGCCGGCCCAAGATGATCACCATCGCCACCAACATGGCGGGCCGCGGCACCGACATCGTGCTCGGCGGCAACATCGAGAAGGCGATCGAAGCGGTGGAGGCCGACGAGGTGCTCGACGCCGCGGCGAAGCAGGCCCGGGTTGAGGAATTGCGCGCGCAATGGAAGAAGGACCACGAATTCGTCACCGCGCAGGGCGGCCTGCGCATCATCGCGACCGAGCGCCACGAGTCGCGCCGCATCGACAACCAGCTGCGCGGCCGTTCCGGCCGTCAGGGAGACCCGGGTTCGTCACGCTTCTACCTGAGCCTGGATGACCAGCTGATGCGCATCTTTGCCGGCGACCGGGTGCGCGCCATCATGGACCGGCTGAAGATGCCCGACGGCGAGGCCATCGAGGCCGGCATCGTCACACGCAGCATCGAGAGCGCGCAGCGCAAGGTCGAGGCACGCAACTTCGACATCCGCAAGCAGCTGCTGGAGTACGACGACGTGTCGAACGACCAGCGCAAGGTGATCTACCAGCAGCGCAACGACATTCTCGACGCGGCCGACCTGGCAGCGCAGATCGTTGCACTGCGCGAGGGCTGCTTCACCGATCTGGTCCACCAATTCGTTCCGCCGGAGTCGGTGGAGGAGCAGTGGGACATCGCCGGGCTGGAGCGGGTGCTGGCCGACGAGTGGCAGATCGAGCTGCCGCTGGCCAAGGAGATCCAGGCCGCTTCCGCGATCGACGGCGAGGATGTCCTGGAAAAGGTGCTGGCCGCGGCCCATGCGGCGTTCGATGCCAAGATGGCGCAGGTGGGCGCCGACAACTTCACCCAGTTCGAGCGCGTGGTGCTGCTGCAAAGCATTGACACCCACTGGCGCGAGCACCTCAGCGCGCTGGACTACCTGCGCCAGGGCATCCATCTGCGCGGTTACGCGCAGAAGCAGCCCAAGCAGGAGTACAAGCGCGAGGCGTTCGAGCTGTTCGGTCAACTGCTCGACTCGGTGAAGAACGAGGTCACCAAGGTGCTGATGACGGTGAAGGTGCAGTCGGGCGACCAGCTGGAGCAGGCGGCCGAGGTCATGGAGGAACGTGCCGAGCATGTGGCCAACGTGACCTACACCGCGCCGACGGAAACCGGCGAGGCGCAGACCACGACCGACACCGGCCGCGTGACCGGTACGGCCACCGCCGCCGCAGCCGTCCTGCCGCGCGTGGGCCGCAACGACCCGTGCCCCTGCGGCAGTGGCAAGAAGTACAAGCAATGCCATGGTCAGCTGACCTGATGGCAGTCTAGGCAGACAACGGGCTTCGGCCCGTTTCTGCTTTCAGCCCGTTGGTTTTCCGGATAATCGATGCCGTTTTCTGAAAGCTTCACATGCCCGTCAATCTCTCTGCCCCCCATTCCGCTGATCTCTTGCCCGTGACTGGACTTCGCCTTGGCGTGACCGAGGCGGGCATCCGCAAGACCGGCCGAAAGGATCTGACCGTGCTGCTGCTCGACGAGGGCGCGAGCGTGGCCGGGGTGTTCACGCGCAACCGTTTCTGCGCGGCGCCAGTGCAGGTGTGCCGTGAGCATTTGGCGGTAGGCGCCGGTATCCGCGCCCTGGTGGTCAACACTGGCAATGCCAACGCCGGCACCGGCGAGCAGGGCCTGGCCAACGCCCGCGCGACCTGCGCGGCGCTGGCGCGCCAGCTGCAACTCGAACCCAATCAGATCCTGCCGTTCTCCACGGGGGTCATCATGGAGCCGCTGCCGCTGGACCGCATCGAGGCCGGCCTGCCCGCGGCGCTGGCTGACGCGCGTGAGGAGCACTGGGCGCGTGCCGCCGAAGGCATCATGACCACCGACACGGTGCCCAAGGCCTTCAGTGCGCGTGTGACGATCGGCGGTGTGCCGGTCACTGTCACCGGCATCAGCAAGGGTGCCGGGATGATCAGGCCCAACATGGCGACCATGCTCGGCTTCCTGGCGACCGATGCGTGCGTCGACCCGGCCGTGATGCAGGCGCTGGTGACCGAACTGGCCGAGGGCTCGTTCAACCGCGTGACGATCGATGGCGACACCTCGACCAATGACTCGTTCGTGCTCATCGCCACCAACAAGGCGGCGCATGCGTCCATCACGTCGCTGGACAGCGCTGACGGCGTGGCGCTGAAGGCGGCGCTGCTGGGCGTGGCGCGGCAGCTGGCGCAGGCCATCGTGCGCGACGGCGAGGGGGCCACCAAGTTCATCACGATCCGCGTCGAAGGCGGGCGCGATGGCGCCGAGTGCCGCCAGGTGGCGTATGCAATTGCTCATTCCCCGCTCGTGAAGACGGCCTTTTTTGCCAGCGATCCGAACCTGGGACGCATCCTCGCGGCCGTGGGCTATGCCGGCATCGACGACCTGGACCAGACCCTGATCGATCTGTACCTCGATGACGTGCATGTGGCGGTCCGTGGTGGACGTAATCCGGCGTACCGCGAGGAGGACGGCCAGCGCGTCATGAAGCAAAGCGAGATCACGGTGCGTGTGGTGCTGGGGCGTGGCATGGCCAGCGACACGGTCTGGACCTGCGACCTGAGCCACGACTACGTGTCCATCAACGCCGATTACCGCTCATGACCGACCAGTTCGAGCGCATGCTCCAACGCGCGGAGCACCTGATGGCGCGCATTGAATCGATTCTGCCGCAGCCCCTGTCCGCGCCGGATTGGCAGGAGGGGATTGCCTGGCGTTATCGCAAGCGTGCGTCGGGCCACGGCACGTTGGAGGCGGTGCGCCACGTGGCGAGCATTTCGCTGGACGACCTGCAGGAAATTGACGCGCAGAAGGAAAAGATCGAGCGCAACACGCTGCAGTTCGTCGAGGGCCGGCCTGCCAACAATGTGCTCCTCACCGGTGCGCGCGGTACCGGCAAATCCTCGCTGATCAAGGCCTGCCTGAACGCTTACGCGCTGCGCGGGCTGCGCCTGATCGAGGTGGACAAGGCCGACCTGACCGATCTGCCGGACATCGTGGAGGTGGTGTCCGATCGTCCAGAGAAGTTCATTGTGTTCTGCGACGACCTGAGCTTCGAGGAGGGTGAGCCCGGCTACAAGGCGCTCAAGTCGATTCTGGATGGCTCGGTCGCCGCCGCCACGCCGAATGTGCTGATCTACGCGACCAGCAACCGGCGCCACCTGCTGCCCGAGTACATGAAGGAAAACCTCTCCTACAGCCACACGGAGGATGGCGAGGTGCATCCCGGCGAGGGCGTGGAGGAAAAGATTTCGCTGTCCGAGCGCTTCGGTTTGTGGGTCAGCTTCTATCCATTCAGCCAGGACGAGTACCTGACCATCGTGGCGCAGTGGCTGAGCGCGCTGGGTGCTGACGAGGCCGCTGTGGCCGAGGCGCGTGCCCCCGCGTTGGTATGGGCGCTGGAGCGCGGCTCGCGCAGCGGACGCGTTGCCTACCAGTTTGCCCGCGATTACGTGGGGCAGCGGCTGTCATGACAGTGTCCACCGATGTGCCGCTCATGGCGGACACCGAGCGCCTGCGCGAGGGTGGGCCGGATCGACCTGTGGTCGATGTGGCCGTCGGCATCTTGCTGCGCCCGGATGGGGGCTTCCTGTTGACATCGCGTCCCGAGGGCAAGGTCTATGCCGGCTACTGGGAGTTCCCTGGCGGCAAGCTGGAAGCCGGCGAAAGCGTGGAGCAGGCGCTGCGGCGCGAATTGCACGAGGAGCTGGGCATCGTGATTGGTGCGGTGCAGCCCTGGAAGGAGCAACTGGTCGATTACCCGCATGCACTCGTGCGGCTTCACTTCTGCAAGGTTCATGACTGGCAGGGGGCGCTGCAGATGCGCGAGGGCCAGTCATTCGCTTGGCAGCAACTGCCGGTGCAGGTGGTGCCGGTGCTGCCCGGGACCGTGCCGGTGTTGCAGTGGTTTGCCCAGGAGCAGCGGTTCCAGGGGCCTACACATGCCTGAGGACGGCATGTCGCTCTTGCCATGATCCGTGCCGGTCACTCGCGTTTCGGGTCGCCGTAGGGCACATCCTCTGGCGGGGCCTCGGCAGGCACCCGGAAGCTTTCGCTGGCCCAGGCGCCCAGATCAAGGTTCTTGCAGCGTTCGCTGCAGAACGGACGAAACCGGTTTTCAGGTGCATAGAGGCTGTCTCCGCCGCAGGCGGGGCAGCGCACATGTCGCGCGGGAGGATTCGAAGGGGGCGGCGGATCGGTGGTCATCGTCGGTCAGGCGCACAGGGTCATTTCGAATGGTGTGTCTTCGCTGCTCGGGTACAGGTGCCCCTCGGCATCCTGGCGCATCATGCGGACGGTCACAATCAGGCGGTTGCCACTGATTTCGGGTGCCAGATCGAGCGCAGGATTCAAGCTGAGGCGCATCAGCTGAAAGGTGCGGCCTTGAGGCAGGCTCTGCTGGAACTGGCCCCCGATGGCCATCACCTTCTGTGGCGAGCCCGTATCACGCAGCAGTTGCAGCAGCAAGTGGATGGATTCGGCCAGGGGGGCCAGCGCCCCAGCCCAGCGCTCCAGATCGTGCCGACGCCTATTCGGCGGCTTGTGCTGCCATGCGTAGTAGGCCGGCAGATCGAATTCGCAGGTGCCCCCCGGAATCACGGAGCGGCTGCGGATGCTCATCAGCCACTCGTTCTCGGTCAGGTTGCTGCCAACCTTGCCGGCGACCTGGTTCAGCGCTTCAAAGCAGCGGTCCAGGCGCGCTATGACTTCCGCGAGGGCGACTTCAGAGATGGCAGGATTGCCCCGGAAGCCGTTGAGTAACTGCGTCTGTTTTTCCAGATCCTTGAGTACTTCGGTCTTGAGGTCGGCCCGCGCGGCGACATCCATGACCTCGAAGATAGTGGTCAACGCGTAGTGGTGATCGACCGGGGCTTCACGCGAAACCAACTGACCCAGCCGGCGGAACAGGTGTTCCAGTCGCAGGTAGGTACGGATGCGTTCGTTGAAAGGATATTCGTACAGTATCACGCGGCTCTTTTTTCAGTCGGCGCATCATAGCCCGAAGCGTTCAGCCAGTTGTGTCAGTTCGTCCTGCAGCTCAGCCAGTGTCAGGTCATCGTTGTATAGCACGATGTCAGCCGCCGCCAGGCGCTGGGTGCGACTCGCCTGCGCGGCGATGATCTTCTCCACTTCGGGGCGGGTCAGACCATTGCGGGCCATGACCCGCTGGATCTGCGTTTCGACCTGACAGTCGACCACCAGCACGCGGTGCACCTTCGTGCGCCATCGCGCGCCGGATTCCACCAGCAACGGTACGTCGAAGACGAGGGTGCGAGCGCCATGCGCCAGGGCCGCGCGGGCTTGCCGGTCGGTCTCCTGCGCCACCAGCGGGTGGATGATGGCTTCCAGCCGCTGCTTGGTCGCCGGGTCGGAAAAGACCAGCGCGCGCATCCGGTCACGATGCAGAGCGCCGTCCTCGGTGAGGAGGTCGGCGCCGAACGTCTGCGCGATCGGGACGATCGCCGCGCCGCCAGGCGCCGTGACGCCGCGGGCGATGGCATCGGCATCCACCACCGTCGCGCCATCCGCGGCCAGCATCCTGGCGACCGTGCTCTTGCCGCTGCCAATGCCGCCGGTGAGGCCGAGCAGAATCGTCTGCGACATGAGCGTCTTAGAGGCCCACGAAGCGCAGGATTGCTGCCGGCCCTGCGATCATCGCCGTCAGCCCGGCGCCGGCGAGAAAGGGTCCAAACGGCACATAGCCGCCTTCCCTCAGCGCACTGGCGAACTTCAGCGCAATGCCGACCAGGGCGCCAATCACCGAGGCCATCAGGATCATCGGCACCAGCGCCTGCCAGCCAAACCAGGCACCGAGCGCTGCAAACAGCTTGAAGTCACCGTAGCCCATGCCTTCCTTGCCCGTGGCCAGCTTGAAGGCCCAGTAGACACTCCACAGCGACAGGTAGCCCGCCACCGCACCCCAGACGGCGGCGCTCAGCGAAACCGGGGTCCAGTGCAGGGCAGAGGCGACCAAGCCGGCCCAGAGCAAGGGCAGGGTGATGTTGTCGGGTAGCAAGGTGGTATCCCAGTCGATCAGGGTCAGGGCTACCAGCGCGGCCGCGAAGCCACTCCAGGCGAGTGCCGTCGGCGTCAGGTCCCAGCGCCACACGCACCAGGCGAACAGCGCGCCGGTGACCAGTTCGACCAGCGGGTAGCGCAGGCCGATCGGCGTGCGGCAAGCCGAGCACTTTCCGCCGAGTGCCAGATAACTCAGCACCGGGATGTTTTCGTACCAATGGATCAGGTGGCCGCACTGCCGACAGCGCGAGCGCGGTCGTGACAGGCTGAAGGCCTCCCGAGCCGGCGCTTCCTGGCCGGACAATTCCGCGCATTCGGCCGCCCATTGATGCTCCAGCATCTTGGGCAGACGGTAGATGACGACGTTGAGGAAGCTGCCGATCAGCAGGCCCAGCACGCCGCCGAGGACGATGTTCAGGAGAGCCGAGTCCAACATCAGACCACCTGACCCAGCTTGAAGATCGGCAGGTACATCGCCACCACGATGCCGCCGATCAGTCCGCCCAGGAACACGATGATGATCGGTTCCATCAGGCTGGACAGGCCGGCCACCATGTCGTCCACCTCCGACTCGTAGAAGTCGGCGGCCTTGCCCAGCATGTGGTCGATAGAGCCGGACTCCTCGCCGATGGCGCACATCTGCAGCACCATGGTGGGGAAAATGTTGGCGTTGGTCATCGCGGCCGTCAGGCTGGTGCCGGTGGAAATTTCTTGCTGAATCTTTTCGGTAGCCATGGCATACATCGAATTGCCGGCGGCTCCACCGACCGAGTCCAGAGCTTCCACCAGCGGCACGCCGGCGGCGAACATGGTGGACAGGGTGCGCGTCCAGCGCGCGATCACCGACTTCTCGATCAGCGCGCCGAAGACGGGCATCTTGAGCAGAGCGCGGTCCATAAACTGCTGCATCTTTTCATTTCGCTTCCAGGCCTGGAAGAAGAAGTAGAGTCCGCCACCGACGCCGCCAAAAATCAGCCACCAGTAGGCAACGAAAAATTCGCTGACACCGATCACGAACAGCGTCGGGGCGGGCAGGTCGGCGCCGAAGGAGGTGAACACCTCCTTGAACGCCGGGACCACGAAGATCATGATCACCGCTGTGACGACGAAGGCGACCACGATCACCGAGATCGGGTACATCAGCGCCGACTTGATCTTGGACTTGATCGCCTCGGTCTTCTCCATGTAGACGGCCAAGCGGTCCAGCAGCGCTTCCAGGATACCGGCAGCTTCCCCGGCCTCGACCAGGTTGCAGTACAGGCTGTCGAAGTACATCGGGAACTTGCGGAAGGCGGCGCTCAGCGAGGTGCCGGTTTCCACGTCAGTGCGGATGTCGTTGAGCAGCTTGGCGACGCTCGGGTTGGCGTTGCCGCGGCCGACGATGTCGAAAGCCTGCAGCAGCGGCACGCCGGCCTTCATCATGGTCGCGAGCTGGCGGGTGAAAATGGCCAGATCCTTGTTGGTGATCTTCTTGCCGGCGCGCATGCGCCGCTTCTTGATCTTGGTCGGCGTGACGCCTTGTCGGCGCAAGGCCGACTGGACCTGGTTTTCGCCGGCGGCGCGGGTTTCGCCGCGGACCTGTTTGCCGTTGCGGTCCCGTCCCTCCCATTCAAAGACGAATTCCTTGACACTCTTGGCTGCTGCGGTGGCCATCTGGTTTTTCCAATCCCTGTGGGGTTATTCGTTGGTGACGGCCAGGACTTCTTCCAGCGAAGTATGCCCGGTCCGGACCTTGTGCAGGCCGGATTGGCGCAGCGAGCGCACACCCTCGCGCAGTGCCTGCGCGGCGATTTCCAGGGCACTGCCGTCGGCCAGGATGATGCGCTGCATGTCCTCTGTGATCGGCATGACCTGGTAGATGCCCACGCGTCCCTTGTAACCGTTGTTGCACATCGAGCAGCCGACCGGGCGGTAGGGCGTCCAGGTGCCGTCGACGTCCTCTTCCTTGAAGCCGGCCTCGATCAGGGTTTCGGCGGGCACGTCGGCCGGTACCTTGCAGTTTATGCACAGGCGGCGCGCCAAGCGCTGCGCCGTGATCAGGATCACGCTGGAAGCGATGTTGAAGGGGGCGATGCCCATGTTCCGCATCCGGGTCAGCGTGGTCGGTGCATCGTTGGTGTGCAGCGTCGAGAGCACCAAGTGGCCGGTCTGCGCGGCCTTGATGGAAATGTCCGCCGTTTCCAGATCGCGGATTTCACCGACCATGATGATGTCCGGGTCTTGCCGCAGGAAGGACTTGAGCGCTGCAGCGAAGGTCAGGCCGGCCTTCTCGTTGACGTTGACCTGGTTCACGCCGGGCAGGTTGATTTCCGACGGGTCTTCCGCCGTCGCGATGTTGACGCCGGGCTTGTTCAGAAGGTTCAGGCAGGTGTAGAGCGACACCGTTTTGCCGGAGCCGGTCGGTCCGGTCACCAGAATCATGCCGTAGGGACGTTCGATCGCCTTGAGCAGACGCGCCTTCTCTTCTGGCTCGTAGCCCAGCGCCTCGATGCCCAACTTGGCGCTGCTCGGGTCGAGAATACGGATCACGATCTTTTCGCCGAACAGCGTGGGCAGCGTGCTGACGCGGAAGTCGATCACGCGGTCCGGACCGATCTTGAGCTTCATGCGCCCGTCTTGCGGGATGCGCTTTTCGGAGATGTCCAGCTTGGAGATGACCTTGATGCGCGAGGCGAGCTTGTCCTTGATCGCCACCGGCGGCGAGGCGATTTCGCGCAACTCGCCGTCGATGCGAAACCGTACCCTGTAGTTGTGCTCGTAGGGCTCGAAATGCAGGTCGGAGGCACGCATGCCGAACGCATCGACCAACATCTTGTGCAGGAACTTGACGACCGGCGCGTCGTCCACGTCAGGCGCTGCAGAGTCGTTGTTCTCGGGCGAGACGGACTCCATCGACGATTCGTCGAATTCAAAGTCGTCGCCGATGATGCTGTCCATGGCCTCGGTGGCCGTGGTCTTGCTCGCCTCGAGCATGCGGGTGAGCTTGTCGTATTCGGCAACAACCCAGTCCACACCGAGCTGGGTCGCGAATTTGATTTTCTCCCCGGCCTCCTGGTCTGACGGGTCGGCCGTCGCCACCATCAGGCGGTTGCTGCGCTTGCGCAGCACCACCACGCGCAAGTCTTGGCAGATCTTGGCATCGAGCAGGCCCTTGGGCAGCCGTTGGGTGTCTACCGCGTCAAGCTCGATCAGCGGTGCGCCATAGGCGCTGGACATGGTGTAGGCGAGATCGGCTGCTGACACGGCGCCAGAGCCGGTGAGCAGGGCAATGAAACTGCTGCGGCTGGCCAGCGCCTTTCGATAGGTGTCCTCGGCGGCTTTCTGGTCCAGCTTGCCCGCCATGACCAGTGCGTGGCCCAGTCCTGGCAATGTGATGGTGGCGGAGGTCTTGAGTGCGGAATCAACAGCGGCCATGTGCGGCTATGCAGTGCGTGAAGCAAAAACAGCTGCGGATCATCGCCGATCAAAAGGCTGCTGTAAATCAAGAATCCGGGAGGCTGCCAAGAAGTTGGCAAAGAAGACTAACGCGATCAGCTGGTCGGGGTGAGAGGATTCGAACCTCCGGCCTCTACGTCCCGAACGTAGCGCTCTACCAGGCTAAGCTACACCCCGACTGGAAAAAGATCCTGACTTGCTTCAGGCTCTTCTCTCTAAAAGCTGAGCCGCCAATTGTAGCAGGTTTTTTGAATGAATATTGTCCGGCAGTTCGCTGGCTGCAGTCATGGCCTTCTGTGCCTCGGCGGCGGCGGCCCGCCGCGTGGTCTCCAGGGCGCCCGTCTTGCGCACGATGTCGATGATGGCCGGCAGATTGCTGGTTGAACCGGTCTCGATGGCTTGCTGCACGATGGTGCTTTGCTGGATGTCGCCCAGTTGCATGGCCATGATGAGCGGGAGGGTGGCTTTGCCTTCGCGCAGATCGTCGCCCAGGTTCTTGCCCATCTCGTCCGCGTCGCCGTCGTAGTCGAGGACGTCGTCGATCACCTGGAAGGCGGTGCCCAAAGCTTGCCCGTAGCGGGCGCAAGCCTCCTCGATGTCTGGCGAAGCGCCGGCGAGGACGGCGCCCACGCGCGCGCTGGCCTCGAACAGCTTGGCGGTCTTGGATTGAATGACGCGCAGATAGCCAGCCTCGTCCAGTGAGGCGTCGTGCATGTTCATCAGCTGCAGGACTTCGCCTTCGGCGAGAACGTTGGTTGCGTCGGCCAGGATCTGCATGATGCGCATGCTGCCCGCCTCCACCATCATCTGGAAGGCGCGCGAGTGCAGAAAGTCGCCGACCAGCACGCTGGCGGGATTGCCAAAGGTTTCGTTGGCTGTGGGGCGGCCCCGGCGCAGGGTGGATTCGTCCACCACGTCGTCGTGCAGCAGGGTCGCGGTGTGGATGAACTCGACGACGGCGGCCAGGTTGAAGTGCTGTGTGCCTTGGTAGCCCAGGGCGCCGCAGGTCATGAGCAGGATGACGGGGCGCAGCCGCTTGCCGCCGGCTGAAATGATGTAGCGCGCGACTTCGCCCACCAGGGGGACGCCGGAATCGAGTCGACGGGCAATGACCTTGTCCACTTCGCGCATCTCATCGGCGACAAGGGCAAGAATGGCGGCGGTGCTGGAGGAGGAGGTCAAGGTGCGAGCGGGAGAAGTTGCGGAATTATAAGGAAGGCGTGAGTTGCCTCGTGGTGCTTGTTGAGTGCAGACGGATGCATTTCATTTTTGTGCTAAAGTCTAAGGTTCTTCGAAAATTCGTTTCGAGGAACTTCCATCAAAGAGGTCAATATGTACGCGGTCATAAAAACCGGCGGCAAGCAATATCGCGTTGCTGCTGGCGAAAAAATTAAAGTAGAACAGATTGCTGCGGACGTGGGCCAGGAAATCGTCATCGACCAGGTTCTGGCTGTCGGCAACGGCGCTGAGCTGAAGGTGGGTACGCCCCTGGTGTCCGGCGCAACGGTCAAGGCCACAGTCGTGGCACACGGCAAGCACGACAAGGTTCGCATCTTCAAGATGCGCCGCCGCAAGCACTATCAGAAGCGTCAAGGTCACCGTCAGCAGTTCACCGAACTGCAAATCGGCGCGATCACTGCCTAAGGAGTAAAGGTCATGGCACAGAAAAAAGGCGGCGGCTCTACGCGAAACGGGCGCGATTCCAAGCCCAAGATGCTCGGTGTGAAGGCGTTCGGCGGCGAGCTGATCAGCGCCGGTTCCATCATCGTGCGTCAGCGCGGCACCAAGTTCCACCCCGGCGTGAACGTTGGCGTGGGCAAGGACCACACCCTGTTTGCTCTGGTGGACGGCCATGTGTCGTTTTCCACCAAGGGTGCGCTGAACAAGCACATGGTGAACGTGACCCCGGCCTAAGCCGCGCGACGCGTTAAAACCAACGGAGCCCCGCCTTGCCGGGGCTTCTGTGTTTGGGGGGCCTCCTTTTTGTACTTTCCTCTGTAAACTGGATCAACCATGAAATTCGTTGACGAAGCCTATATTGACATCGCTGCCGGCGATGGTGGGAACGGCTGCGTCTCGTTCCGGCACGAGAAGTACAAGGAGTTCGGTGGCCCGAACGGCGGAGACGGTGGGCGTGGTGGACATGTGTTCGCCGTGGCCGATCCCAGCCTCAATACCTTGGTGGATTTCCGTTATTCGCGCCGGCACGAGGCCAAGCGCGGACAGCATGGCATGGGCTCGGACATGTTTGGCGCGGCCGGGGACGACATCACGCTCAAGATGCCGGTGGGCACCATCGTCACGGACGCCGAGACCGGTGACGTGCTCTATGAGCTGCTGACGCCGGGCGAGCTCGTCATGATCGCCAAGGGTGGCGACGGCGGCTTCGGCAACATGCGCTTCAAGAGCGCCATCAACCGGGCGCCGCGTCAGAAGACGCCGGGCTGGCCCGGGGAGCGCAAGAGCCTGAAGCTGGAGCTCAAGGTGCTGGCCGACGTCGGTTTGCTCGGCATGCCGAATGCCGGCAAGTCCACGCTGATTGCCGCCGTGTCCAATGCCCGGCCGAAGATCGCCGACTACCCGTTCACCACCCTGCATCCCAACCTGGGCGTGGTGCGGGTCGGGCCCGAGCAGAGCTTTGTGGTGGCCGACGTGCCTGGGTTGATCGAGGGCGCCTCGGACGGGGCCGGCCTGGGGCACCTGTTCTTGCGCCACCTGCAGCGCACACGCCTGCTGTTGCATGTGGTGGATCTGGCGCCGTTCGACGAGGGGGTGGACCCGGTCGAGCAGGCGAAGGCCATCGTCGCCGAACTGAAGAAGTATGACGAGGCGCTTTACAAGAAGCCGCGCTGGCTGGTGCTCAACAAGCTCGACATGGTGCCGGCCGAGGAGCGGGTGGCGCGCGTGAAGGACTTCGTCAAGCGCTTCAAGTGGAAGGGGCCGGTGTTCGAGATTTCGGCGCTCACCCGGGAGGGTTGCGAGCCGCTGATCAAGGCGGTGTACCGGCACATCAAGACGCAGCAGGACGAGGCGCAGCCACCGGTCGAAGTCGATCCGCGCTTCAGCGGCGATCAATCTGCCTGATCTGCTTCAGAAGAAATAGCGGCCCTTGCCATGCAGGAAAGGGCTAGAGGCCAAAATGACTCACACATCAGTTTCCTCGGTCCTGCGTGATGCCCGGCGCATCGTGGTCAAGGTCGGCTCCAGTCTTGTCACCAATGAGGGGCGAGGACTCGATGAGGTGGCCATCGGCGAGTGGTGCCGTCAGATGGCGCTGCTCGCGCGCGAGGGCCGCGAGGTCGTGATGGTGTCCAGCGGCGCGATCGCCGAGGGCATGAAACGCCTGGGCTGGGCCCGGCGTCCACACGAACTGCACGAGTTGCAGGCCGCCGCCGCGGTCGGGCAAATGGGGCTGGCCCAGATGTACGAGACCAAGCTGCGGGAAAACGGCCTGGGCAGCGCCCAGGTGCTATTGACCCATGCCGACCTGGCGGACCGGGAGCGCTACCTGAATGCGCGCTCCACGCTGTTGACCCTGCTGCAGCACCAGGTGCTGCCGGTCATCAATGAAAACGACACCGTGGTCAACGATGAAATCAAGTTCGGTGACAACGACACGCTCGGGGCACTGGTGGCCAACCTGGTTGAGGCCGATGCGCTGGTCATCCTGACCGACCAGAAAGGTCTCTACACGGCGGACCCGCGCAAGGATGCTGCGGCGCAATTCGTGCACGAGGCTCGGGCCGGCGATCCGGCGCTGGAGGCCATGGCGGGAGGCGCCGGTTCCAGCATCGGCAAGGGAGGCATGATCACCAAAATCCTCGCCGCCAAGCGCGCCGCAGGCTCGGGCGCCTCGACGGTCATTGCCTGGGGGCGGGAGCCGGACGCGCTGATTCGCTTGGCGCGTGGAGAGGCGATCGGTACCTTGCTGGTGGCGCAGACGCAGAAGCAGCAGGCACGCAAGCAGTGGATGGCCGATCACCTGCAGTTGCGCGGCTCGGTGACGGTGGACCACGGGGCGGCGATCAAGCTGCGGGACGAAGGCAAGAGCCTGCTGGCCATCGGCATGACGGCGGTGGAGGGCGAGTTTTCCCGTGGCGAAGTGATTGCCGTGCGCGACCCGCAGGGGGTCGAGATTGCACGCGGCCTGGCCAATTACGCCAGCGCCGAGGCGCGGCTGCTGTGCCGCAAGTCTTCCAGCGAGTTCGAGGCCTTGCTGGGCTACACGGCCGAGCCGGAAATGGTGCATCGCGACAACCTGGTGCTGACCAGGTAAGTCGGCGCACGCGGGGCGCGTCAGTCCAGGTGACGGGCGGCGGGTGAGCGCAACGCGCGCACGATGTCGGCCGGCGAGTTGCCGGGCGCCGGTCCATCGCAGACCCCGGCGCGCGCCAGCGCGAGCGGGTGTTGGGCGCGCAGGCTGCCCCGCAGCGACTGCCATTCCTGGCCTTGCGCGGACACCCAGCCGCGTTCGCCGTGGTGGCGGGCATAGACACGGTATTCTGCCGAGGCGCAGCGGATGCCTTCGTACATGACATTCACGGCGCCACTCGGGCTGCTCGCGATCACGACGTAGCGCACCACGCCGCTGGGCGTGATGGTCACCGTGGCCGGATCGATGCCGATCGTCAGCGCCGATGCGCGCGATACCTCGATCGGCAGCAGGCGTTTCACGTCGAAGGCGGGTGGCGTGGGCACTTCGCTCTCGCCGGGCTCAGGCGCGATGGCTTGCGGCTGCGCCAAGGCCGCTGCTGAAGCGAGCAGTCCGAGCATCACCAGCTGTCGGCCGGCGTGTGGTGGCGACCCTTTCATCGCGACGCGCGCGGGTGCATGCTGGCCTGGGGGTCGGGATCGAACGAGGCACCCGGAGGCAGCTCGAACCCGGCACCCGGGGGCGGCATGGCCGCGAACTCCGGCGCTTCGAGTTCGCGCATCCGTACTCCGCCACGCAGATAGCGGTTGCGGTGTTCATGGCGCGGCAGAAACCTGGCCAGTTCGGTCAGCGCCATTTCATAGACGCCGCGCTTGAATTCCACGACCACGTCGAGCGGCACCCAGTAATCGTTCCACCGCCAAGCGTCGAACTCCGGATGGTCGGTGGCGCGCAGGTTCAGGTTCCAGTCCTGACCCACCAGTTGCAGCAGGAACCAGATTTGTTTCTGGCCCTTGTAGTGGCCGCGTGCGTCGCGGCGGATGTACCGGTCTGGCACCTCGTAGCGCAACCAGTCACGGGTGCGGGCCACGATGCGCACATGCTCCGGATGGAGCCCCACTTCCTCGTGCAGCTCGCGGAACATGGCCTGCTCGGGTGTCTCCCCCCGATCGATGCCGCCCTGCGGAAACTGCCAGCTGTGGGTGCGAATGCGCTTGCCCCAGAACACCTGGTTCTTCTGGTTGAGCAGGATGATGCCGACGTTTGGCCTGAAGCCGTCCCGGTCGAGCATAATCAAACCCCTAATTTCTTAACTGAATCCATTATGCACGGCGGGCTCCGCGCCAGCCAACAGGATCAGCGCTTACCCCTCCCGCCCCACAGCCCATGAAAGCCTCCCAGTTCCTGATTTCCACCCTCAAGGAAGCCCCGGCCGACGCCGAAGTCGTGAGCCATCAGCTCATGACCCGCGCCGGCATGATCAAGAAGCTGGGTGCCGGCATCTACAACTACATGCCGATGGGGCTGCGCGTGATCCGCAAGGTCGAGGCCATCGTGCGCGAGGAAATGAACCGCGCCGGTGCCGTGGAACTGGCCATGCCGGTGGTGCAACCCTCCGAGCTCTGGCAGGAAACCGGCCGCTTCGACAAGATGGGGCCTGAACTGCTGCGCATCAAGGACCGGCATGACCGCGACTTCGTGATCCAGCCGACTTCCGAGGAGGTGGTGACCGACATCGCGCGCCAGGAACTGCGCAGTTACAAGCAGTTGCCAAAGAATTTCTACCAGATCCAGACCAAGTTCCGTGATGAGCGGCGCCCGCGCTTCGGCCTGATGCGTGGTCGCGAGTTCGTCATGAAGGACGCCTACAGCTTCGACCGTGACCAGGTCTCGGCCAAGGCGAGCTATCAGGTCATGGCGCAGGCCTACCGCCGGATTTTCGATCGCTTCGGGCTGCGCTACCGCGCCGTGGCGGCCGACAGTGGCGCCATCGGCGGTGACCTGAGCGAAGAATTCCAGGTGATCGCCGCGACTGGCGAGGACGCCATCGTCTACTGTCCGGACAGCGACTACGCCGCCAATATCGAGAAGGCCGAGGCGCTGGCCCCGGCTGGGCCGCGTCCGGCGCCGGTTGCGGCGATGATCAAGGTCGCCACGCCGGGTCAGAGCACCTGCGCCGACGTGGCCATGCTGCTCGGCGCGCCGCTGTCCACTACGGTGAAGTCGCTGGTGCTGGCCACGGACGAAATCAATGAAAACGACGAAATCGTCAAGACCCAGATCTGGCTGCTGCTGCTGCGGGGCGACCATGAGATGAATGAGGTCAAGGTGGGCAAGCTGCCGGGGCTGGAGCTCGGCTTCCGCTTTGCCTCCGAGGCCGAGATCGTGGACCACTTCGGCTGCAAGCCGGGTTACCTGGGCCCGCTGAACCTGAAGAAGCCCGTGAACATCGTGGTCGACCGTGAGGTCGCCGTCCTGGCCGACTGGGTCTGTGGCGCCAACGAGGTGGATTTCCACATCACCGGCGTCAACTGGGGGCGCGACCTGCCCGAGCCCGACCTGGTGGCGGATCTGCGCAACGTCGTCGCCGGCGATCCGTCGCCGGACGGGCGCGGCGTGCTGGCGATCGAGCGTGGCATCGAGGTGGGCCATGTGTTCTACCTCGGCACCAAGTACAGCCGCGCCATGAATGCGACCTTCCTGGCCGAGGACGGCAAGCCGGCGCTGTTCGAGATGGGGTGTTACGGCATCGGCATCACGCGCCTGCCGGCCGCGGCGATCGAGCAGAACCATGACGACCGCGGCATCATCTGGCCGGACGCGATCGCGCCGTTCACCGTGGTGATCTGTCCGATCGGCATGGACCGCAGCGCCGAGGTGAAGGCAGCCGCCGAGCGGCTGCACGAGCAGCTGCTGGCCGACGGCGTGGACGTGCTGCTGGACGACCGCGGCGAGCGTCCCGGCGCGATGTTCGCCGACTGGGAGCTGATCGGCGTGCCGCACCGCGTGGTGATCTCCGACCGCGGCCTGAAGGAAGGCCAGCTGGAATACCAACATCGCCGCGACGCGACCGCGACAAAGGTGCCGGCGGCCGAGGTGTTTGCCTTCCTGAAGGGGCGATTGCAGGCATGACGCGACGCAGCGAGGGGGCAACGGTGGCCGTCGGCGTGTCGCGTCGCGCCTGTCTGGCGGCGCTGCCCATCGGCTGCGGCCTGCTGGCTGGCGCGTCACCGGCCCATGCGGGCGGCCAGGTCGAGGAACCGCTGGCCGACTCGGTGCGTACCGCGCTGAGCTCGGCCGTCGCCAACAGCGCGCCGCCGGTGCCCGAGTTCGCCAGCACCGAGGCGCGGATCGCCCATCTGCGCTGGCTCGGGGCCATGAGCGACCGGTTGCGGCGCCGCAAGTCGGACCTGGAGACGCGCAAGGAATTCCTGCAGACCGTCTGGTACGAGAGCCGGCGTGCCGGGCTGGACATCTCGCTGGTGCTGGGGTTGATCCAGGTGGAAAGCGCTTTCCGCAAGTTCGCCGTCTCCAGCGTTGGTGCGCGCGGCTACATGCAGGTGATGCCGTTCTGGACGCGCGTGATCGGCGATGGCGATCCGGGCAAGCTGTTCCACATGCAGACCAACCTGCGTTTCGGCTGCGTCATCCTGCGCCATTACCTGGAGCGCGAGCGCGGCGACGTGTTCCTGGCGCTCGGGCGCTACAACGGTTCGCGCGGCAAGGCGCCCTATCCGGACGCCGTTTTCGCCGCGCAGCGGCAATGGCTGCATCGGCCCGAGGCGCTGCCACCGCCGCCCGGCCTGCTGCACGCAGCGGCCTGAACGGCGGTCGGCGTCACTGCACGAAGCCGATGCGCGCTTTCGTGGCGCTCGGGCGGGGCAAATCCTCGGCCAGCATGCGGTCCCGTCCGGCCAGCCGGGCATTGCCAAAGCCGGTCATCAGCGCCCGGCGCATTTCGCGCGGTGGCTGGGTGGCCAGCAGGTCCAGCACCTCGTCGCTTGGGGCCTCGTCAAAGTGCTGGCCCCAGTCATGGCCGGCGCGGATGGCCTGGTAGAGGTTGCGCGCAATGGCGCGTGCCTGCGCCAGGGAGGGCGGCTGCACCTCGAACACGTTCATGCGGTTCAGGATCGGTTCCGGGATGCTGCGCTCGTCGTTGGCCGTGGTGATCCAGATCACCTGGCTGGCGTCGATGGCGACTTCGGCGAACTCGTCGGTGAAGCTCTGCGCCGTGTCGTGTTCCAGCAGGCTGTAGAGCGCGCCGAGCGGGTCGTACTGCGCGTCGGCGCTGGCCTTGTCGATCTCGTCCACCACGATCACCGGGTTCGCGTACTCGCCGTCCACCAGCGCCTCAAACACCTTGCCCGGGCGCGAGCCCTTCCACTGCGAGGAGGCGCCGGACAGCAGCCAACCGGCGGTCATGGAGCTCATCGGGACCAGGCACATGCCGGTGCCGAGTAGGTCAGCCAGTTGCTTCGCGAAATGCGTCTTGCCGATGCCCGGCGGGCCGAGCAGCAGCATGGGCGTGACCTCCAGCCCGTCGCGACTGTCTTGTGCCAGCGCGACGTGGCGCCTCACGTCGTCCAGCACCTCGGTGAAATTGGGCAGGGTGTCGTACAGGCCGGCCATGTCGGGTACGCCCGAGGGCTTGACCTGAAAGCGCTGCGGGCCGCGCTCCAGCATCCGCTCGTAGGTTGCGCGCAGGTTCTCGTAGTCGCGCTGGTTGCCCGGCTCCTGCAGCTTGGCCAGCTTGCGTTCCACCTCGCCGGGGTGGAACACGCTGCGCATGCGGGCCACGGGCAGGTGCAGGGACGAAGATTGAGGCACGAGGCTGTGGGATTCCATCGCTCACTCCTTTCTACCGAACACAGGCTCATTCAAGCACAAGACGTGCCCGCCCTCAATGGCGGACCCACGCCGTACTACCGGAGAAAAGACAACGGCCACCCGCAAGGGTGGCCGTATGGTGCCGCGAGAGTACGCAGCGCGTGCCGGATGCTCAGCTCTGCGTGCCGAGCACCTGCTGCAGTTCACCCGACTCGTACATCTCCATCATGATGTCGGAGCCGCCGATGAACTCGCCCTTGACGTAGAGCTGGGGGATGGTCGGCCAGTTGCTGTATTCCTTGATGCCCTGGCGGATCGCGTCGTCATCGAGCACGTTGACCGTCTTCACCACCTTCGGATCGACGCCGCAGGCCTTCAGGATCTGGATGGCGCGGCCGGAGAAGCCGCACATGGGGAAGCTGGCGCTGCCCTTCATGAACAGCAGGATGTCGTTGCTCTTGACCAGCTCGTCGATGCGTTGTTGGGCGTCGCTCATGGGGGTTCCTTTCTGAAATGGGCCTGACGGGGCCGGTTCGATGGGGCGGATTATCTCAGTGTCGGCCATTGCCCGCCGGTGCAGCGCGCAATGCCGGCGAGGTCGTTGCGGCTTTGCACCGCGCTGAAGCCGGCCTGCGCCAACAAGGTGCGCACCGCCCCGGCCTGGTCCCAGCCGTGCTCCAGCAGCAGCCAGCCGCCGGGACGCAGGTGCGCCGGCGCCTGGGCAATGATCTGGCGGAGGTCGTCCAGCCCATCCGGGCCGCTGGCCAGTGCCTGCAGCGGTTCGTGCGCCAGGGCGGCCAGGTGAGGGTCGGCCGCGGCGATGTAGGGTGGGTTGGAAACGATGGCGTCGAACTCGCCGCCGACCGGCGTCAGCCACGATCCCTCGAAAAATTCGACCGCCAGGCCGAGCCGGGCGGCGTTGGCGCGGGCTACCGCCAGCGCGTCGGCGCTGGCGTCCACCGCACTGACGCGGGCTTGCGGCCGGGCGTGCTTCAGCGCCAGTGCGATCGCGCCGCTGCCGGTGCCCAGGTCCAGCACGGCCGGCGTGGGCGTGGCGCCGAGCACGTCCAGCGCCCACTCCACCAGGGTTTCGGTGTCGGGGCGGGGGTCCAGCACCCGCGCATCCACCTGCAAGGGCAGGCCGAAAAATTCCTTCACGCCGGTGAGGTAGGCCATGGGTTCGCCGCTGGCCCGGCGCCGGATCAGGTCTTCAAGGACCTGCTGGCGCTCGGCAGGCAGTTCGTCGGTGTCGTGCGCCAGCAGCCAGGCACGCTCCCATGGCGCGCGGCCGAGCGCCAGCAGCAGCAACAGCTGGGCATCCAGCCGCGGCAGGCCGACGGCCTGGGCCATCTGTAGGGCTTGTGCCAGGTTCATGCGGGGTCCTTCGCGTCCGGTGACGTGCCCCGGGCTTGCGCAGCGGCCCCTGACGTGCTTATGCTGCGCCTGTTCTGGCTGGAAATCGAGGGGTGGATCATGCACAGCTCACCGGTGAAATACCTGATCGTGATCGATTCGGGCGGCTCCATGGTGGCGCGGCTGTTCGATGCGGATCGGGTTCATGTGATCGACATGGATGCCTCGTCGGAGGACGTGGCCGAGACGACCGAGGGCATCGTGCCGACGCGCAGTGGCAGCCGCCCGGAATGGGATCGCGGGCTGGCCGGCCACAGCGCGGCCGAGCGGGCCGAGGCGCAGGTCTATGCCCTGGCTGTCTGAGCGGTGGGCGGGTGCGACGCCGGGGCCGTGGCTCATGCGGCGCCGACCTCCAGCTCAGCCAGTTGCTCGGCCTCGCGCGCGGCCTGCAACGCGTCCACCACGTCCTGCAGCTCGCCTTCCATGATGAAGGACAGCTTGTAGAGTGTCAGGTTGATCCGGTGGTCGGTCAGCCGGCCCTGCGGGAAGTTGTAAGTGCGGATGCGGTCCGAGCGGTCGCCGCTGCCGATCAGGCCCTTGCGCAGGGCGGCGTCTTTGGCAGCGCGCTCGACGCGTTCCTTCTCCTGGATGCGTGCGGACAGCACCTGCAGCGCCTTGGCCTTGTTGCGGTGCTGCGAGCGGTCGTCCTGGCATTCGGCGACGATGCCGGTCGGAATGTGCGTGATGCGCACCGCCGAATCGGTCTTGTTGATGTGCTGGCCACCGGCGCCGCTGGCGCGGAAGGTGTCGATGCGCAGGTCGGCGGGGTTGATCTGCACGGCCTGGGCCTCGTCCGGCTCGGGCAGCACCGCCACGGTGCAGGCGCTGGTGTGGATGCGGCCTTGGGTCTCGGTGGCCGGCACGCGCTGCACGCGGTGGCCGCCGGACTCGAAGCGCAGCTTGCCGTAGACATGGTCGCCCTCGATGCGCAGCACCACTTCCTTGTAGCCGCCCAGCTCGCTCGGCGACTCGCTCAGCAGCTCGATGCGCCAGCCCTGGCGTTCGGCATAGCGCGTGTACAGGCGCAGCAGGTCGCCCGCGAACAGCGCCGATTCGTCGCCGCCGGTGCCGGCGCGGATTTCGAGGAAGGCGTTGCGCGCGTCGTCCGGGTCCTTCGGCAGCAGCAGGCGCTGCAGCTCGGCTTCCAGCTGGGCCTGTTCGGTGTCGCAGGCGGCGATTTCCTCCCGCGCCATGGCGGCGGTGTCGGCATCGCAGTCCGGATCGTCCAGCATTTCGCGCGCCGCCGTCTGGTCGGCCTCGCGCTGGCGCAGGCGCGTGTAACGCCCGGCAATGGCTGACACCTCGGCATGCTCGCGCGAGAGCTTCATGAACTGGGCCATGTCGGCCATGATGTCCTCGCGCGAGAGCAGGAAGTCGAGCTCGTTCAGGCGCTGGGCGTAACGCTCGAGCTGCAGGCGGAGAAACGGTTTCATCGTGGGGCGGTGATTCGGGGCCGGGGGGCGGATGCCGCCCGGCAGGGGCGGCGCGGAGAAGGCCACCCCGCGGGCGGCCAGCGGCGGCGCGGCCGCTAACGTTCCTTGCGCAGGAACAGCTTGCCGATGGTCTGGGCGGTCTGCGCGCGGTGCGCCGGGTCGCTGGCGTGCAGCTCGGCCAGGGCGCCGTGCAGCATCTTCTGGGTCAGGCCGCGGGACAGGGCTTCCAGCACCGCCTCCACGTCCTCGCCCTTGGCGAGCAGCTTGCGTGCCCGGGCGATTTCGGTGGCGCGCCAGGCTTCGGCCTGGGCGTTCAGCTGCCGGATCAGCGGCACGGTGCCGCGCTGCACCATCCAGTGCATGAAGCTTTGCACCCCGGCGTCGATGATCGCCTCGGCCTGCGCCACGGCGGCCTGGCGGCTGGCCTGGGCCGTCTGCACCACGGCGGCCAGGTCGTCCACGGTGTAGAGGTAGACGTCTTCCAGCGCCTTGACCTCGGGTTCGATGTCGCGCGGCACGGCCAGATCGACCATGAACATCGGGCGGTGGCGGCGTTTCTTGAGCGCGCGCTCCACGGCACCCAGGCCGATGATGGGCAGCGTGCTGGCGGTGCAACTGATCACCGCGTCGAATTCGTGCAGGCGATCGGGTAGGTCGGCCAGGCGCATGACTTCGCCGCCAAAGCGGGTGGCCAGCTTCTCGCCGCGTTCCAGCGTGCGGTTGGCGATCGCCATGGCCTTCGGGTTGCGGGCGGCGAAGTGGGTGGCGGCCAGCTCGATCATCTCGCCGGCGCCGACAAACAGGATCTTCACCTCGCCCAGGTCCTCGAACAGCTGGCTGGCCAGGCGCACGGCGGCGGCGGCCATGCTGATCGAGTGGGCGCCGATCTCGGTGGAGGTCCGCACCTCCTTGGCCACGGCAAAGGAACGCTGGAACAGCTGGTTCAGCGTGGTGCCCAGAGCGCCCGCATCCTCGGCGGCGCGCACGGCATCCTTGAGCTGGCCGAGGATCTGCGGCTCGCCCAGCACCATCGAGTCCAGGCCGCTGGCGACGCGGAAGGCGTGACGCGCCGCCTGGCCGTCTTCCAGCACGTAGGTGTGCGAGCGCAGCACGGCCGGCGAGACGCCGCCGGCCTGGGCCAGCCAGTCCAGCGTCTGGTTGAGCGCGGCCTGCTCGCCGGCGCAGTAGATCTCGGTGCGGTTGCAGGTGGAAAGGATCGCGGCCTCCGGCTCGCGCGCCAGACGGTGGCCGAGGCTGTCGCGCAACCCATCAAGGGTTGGCGCGATCTGATCGACCGCGAAGGCAAACCGGCCGCGCAGATCGAGCGGCGCGGTCGTGTGATTAAGCCCCAATGCCCAGACTGCCATGACGGGATTATAAAATTTTGTCTTCTCTGTTTGAGTTCGCCGGGTCTTGGCGGGCTATTTCACCGTGTCATGGGCCCGCTCGACTTGCTCAATCACCTGCTGAATTTCGTGGCGCCGGCGCTCTGTGTCGGCCTGCTGGTGGCCGTGGCCGCGCGCCTTGGCCTGCGGCCCGGGCCGCGCGCGCCGGGCTTCTGGCGCCAGGTGGCGCTGAATGGCGTGGCCGGCATGGCGGTGCTGTTCGGCGGCCTGCTGTGGCTGGGGCGCGACGGCAAGATGGCCACCTACGCGGCGCTGGTGGTGGCGGTGGCCAGCAGCCAGGCGTGGATGCTGCGCGGCGGCCGCGATTAGCCGGCCGGGCTGAACCGGTCCACCCGATCGGTGATGAGGCCGTCCGTGCCCAGGTCCAGCAGGCGCTGCGCCGCCCATTCGTCGTTCACGGTGTAGCTGAGGGTGCGCAGCCCGGCGGTCCGGGCCTGTGCCACGTTGGCGGCGTCCCAGAGCGCGTGGTTGCAGACGACGGCGACGCAACCGAGCGCGCGCGCCGCGTCCAGCCAGCCCGCCCACAGCGTGTCGAGCAGCAGGCCGCGTGGCAGCTGCGGGGCGGCCGCCACCGCGCCGCGCAGGGCTTCGACCTGGAACGAGGTCAGCAGTGGCGGCACGACCGCGTCCCGCCACAGCCGCGCCGCGTGGTCGGCCACCACCTCGCCCGTATGCCGTTCGGTGCCGGTCGTGGGCTTGATCTCGAGGTTCAGCCGGTGGCCGTTGGCCAGGCAAAAACATGCCACGCTGGCCAGCGTGGGTAGTGGCTCGCCAGCGTAGCCGCGGGAATGCCAGCTGCCGGCGTCGAGTTGCGACAGCACCGACCACGGGTGGTCCCCGGCCACCGGGCTGGCGCCGTCGCCGAGCTGCTGGCGCGCGTTTGTGGTGCGCGACAGCGTGTCGTCGTGCAGGAGGAAGGGCACGTCGTCCGCGCTGAGCTTCACGTCGCACTCGAACATGCGCCAGCCGTGTTGCGCGCCGAGCCGGAAGGCGGCCAGAGTGTTCTCCGGCGCCAGCTTGCCGGCGCCGCGGTGGGCGATCCAGCGCGGGTAGGGCCAGTGTGCGGTGGTGACTTCCATGTTCGTGTCCTGGCTGTGAGGCGTTGACCGGTCGCGACGTCGGGTCCGCGCGGCCGGCGCGCGGCATGGCTGGGATGGTAGTCCCGGCGGGGGGGGCTTGTCCCCGTTGCCAGTAATGACGGGCGGGTACCGGCCGGTTGCCGGCGAGGCGGGCTGCTAGGATGTACAGGCCAATTTTCCGGGGTCGCGCCCCGCCCGTCACTGCTCAAAGGCCGCTCATGAACGCCACTTCGCTGGACAAAAGCAAGATCAAGTTCCTGTTGCTCGAGGGTGTCCATTCCTCGGCGCTGGAGGTGCTGCGTTCAGCCGGCTACAGCCAGATCGAGTCGCTGTCTGGCGCCCTGCCCGAGGCGGAGCTGAAGGCGAAGATCGCCGACGTGCATTTCCTTGGCATCCGCTCGCGCACGCAGCTGACGGCCGAGGTGCTGGCGCACGCCCAGAAGCTGGTGGCGGTGGGGTGCTTCTGCATTGGCACCAACCAGGTGGACCTGGCGGCGGCGCGTGAGCGCGGCATCGCGGTGTTCAACGCGCCGTACTCCAACACCCGCTCGGTGGCCGAGCTGGTGCTGGCCGAGGCCATCCTGCTGCTGCGTGGCGTGCCGGAGAAAAGCGCGGTGGCGCACCGCGGCGGCTGGCTCAAGTCGGCCGAGAACGCCTACGAGATACGCGGCAAGACGCTGGGCATCGTCGGCTACGGCTCGATCGGCAGCCAGCTGTCGGTGCTGGCCGAGGCGCTGGGCATGCACGTGATCTTCTGCGACGTGGTGACCAAGCTGCCGCTGGGCAACGCGCGCCAGGTGCAGGGGCTGCACACGCTGCTGGCGCAGAGCGACATCGTCAGCCTGCACGTGCCGGAGACGCCGGCCACGCAGTGGATGATCGGCGCCGCCGAGCTGGGCGCCATGAAGCACGGTGCCATCCTGATCAACGCCTCGCGCGGCTCGGTGGTGGAGATCGAGCCGCTGGTCGAGGCCCTGCGCGGCAAGCGTCTGCTCGGCGCGGCGATCGACGTGTTCCCGGTCGAGCCGCGCGGCAACAAGGACGAGTTCGTCTCGCCGCTGCGCGGGCTGGACAACGTCATCCTGACGCCGCACATCGGCGGCTCGACGATGGAGGCGCAGGCCAACATCGGGCTGGAGGTGGCGGAGAAGCTGGTCAAGTACAGCGACAACGGCACCACCACCTCGTCAGTCAACTTCCCCGAGGTGGCGCTGCCGGCGCACCGCGGCAAGCACCGCCTGCTGCACATCCACCGCAATGTGCCGGGGGTGATGACCGAGATCAACCGGATCTTTTCCGACCACAGCATCAACATCGCCGCGCAGTACCTGCAGACCAACGAGCGGATCGGCTACGTGGTGATCGACATCGACGCGGCCTCGTCCGAGCTGGCGGCCCAGAAGCTGGCCGAGGTGCCTGGCACGATCCGTTCCCGCATCCTGTTTTGACGGGCCGAGCCAGCGCTGGCGCTGCCCGCGGCGGCCAAAGGGTCGGCGGGCGGCGCCCGGCGGACGGATGGTCCCCTGACTTAAAATCCCATCCCCCCGGGCGCTTGGCGCCCGCCCCCTCAGGTTTGATCCATGAATGCTCCCACCGCGTTGGCCGCCCTCTTGTCGCAGGCTGAAGAGCCCGTTCGACTGCGCGAAATCCCGTACAACTACACCAGTTTTTCCGACCGGGAGATCGTCATCCGCCTGCTGGGCAGCCGCGCCTGGGACCTGCTGAACCAGCTGCGCGAGGAGCGCCGCACGGGCCGCTCGGCGCGCATGCTGTACGAGGTGCTCGGCGATATCTGGGTGGTGCAGCGCAATCCGTACCTGCAGGACGACCTGCTGGACAATCCCGGGCGGCGCAAGGCGCTGGTCGAGGCGCTTCAGCATCGGCTAGGCGAGGTGGCCAAGCGCCGCACGCCCGAGGCCGACGCGGCGCGCGACGCCCTGGTGGCCGAGCTGCTGACCGCCGCGCGCGCCGCGGTGCAGGCTTTCGACGCCAAGTTCAACGAGGTGTCGGCGCTGCGCCGCCAGGCCCAGCGTCAGCTGCGCAAGTTCACCGCCAAGGACAACATCAAGTTCGACGGCCTGTCGCGCGTTAGCCACGTGACCGACGCGACCGACTGGCGCGTCGAGTATCCGTTTGTCGTGCTGACGCCCGATACCGAGGCCGAGATGGCCGGCCTGGTCAAGGGCTGTATCGAGCTCGGCCTGACCATCGTGCCGCGCGGTGGCGGCACCGGCTACACCGGCGGCGCGATCCCGTTGACCTGGAAGAGCGCGGTGATCAACACCGAGAAGCTCGAAGCCATGACCGAGGTGGAGATGCTCAGCCTGCCCGGCGTGGCACAGCCGGTGGCAACCATCTGGACCGAGGCCGGCGTCGTGACGCAGCGCGTGGCCGACGCGGCCGAGCGTGGCGGCTTCGTCTTCGCCGTGGACCCGACCTCGGCCGAGGCCTCGTGCATTGGCGGCAACGTCGCCATGAACGCGGGCGGCAAAAAGGCCGTGCTCTGGGGCACGGCGCTGGACAACCTGGCCAGCTGGCGCATGGTCACGCCGCAGGCGCAGTGGCTGGAGGTCACGCGGCTGAACCACAACCTCGGCAAGATCCACGATGTCGAGGTGGCCAGCTTCGAGCTGAAGACCTTCGAGGCCGACGGCAAGACCCTGGTCAGGACCGAGCGTCTCGACATCCCGGGCCGCACCTTCCGCAAGGAAGGCCTGGGCAAGGACGTGACCGACAAGTTCCTGGCCGGCCTGCCGGGCATCCAGAAGGAGGGCTGCGACGGCCTGATCACCAGCGCGCGCTGGGTGGTGCACCGCATGCCGGCGCACACCCGCACCGTCTGCCTGGAGTTCTTCGGCAACGCCCGCGACGCGGTGCCCAGCATCGTCGAGATCATCGACTTCATGTTCGCCGAGCAAAAGCGCAGCGGCACGCTGCTCGCCGGCCTGGAACACCTGGACGACCGCTACCTCAAGGCGGTCGGTTACACCACCAAGAGCAAGCGCGGCGGCCTGCCCAAGATGGTGCTGTTCGGCGACATCGCGGGTGACGATGCCGACGCCGTGGCGCGCGCCACCAGCGAGGTGGTGCGCATCGCCAACTCGCGCAGCGGCGAGGGCTTCATCGCCATCAGCGCCGAGGCCCGCAAGAAGTTCTGGCTGGACCGCAAGCGCACCGCCGCCATCTCGCGCCACACCAACGCCTTCAAGATCAACGAGGACGTGGTGATCCCGCTGCCGCGCATGGCCGAGTACACCGACGGCATCGAGCGCATCAACATCGAGCTGTCGCTACGCAACAAGCTCAAGCTCTGCGACGAACTGGAGGTCTTCCTGCTGCGCGGGAACCTGCCGCTGGGCCAGCACGACGACGCCAGCGAGATCCCGGCGGCCGAGCTGCTGGAAGACCGCGTGGCCCAGGCCGTGGCCGTGGTGCAGGAGGTCCGGGCGCAGTGGCAGGGCTGGCTGCTCGACGTCGAGGCGCTGTTCCCGCAGTTGCAGGACCATAGCCTGCGCGCGAGCTGGAAGACGCAGATCCGCGCCCGCCTGCAGGACATCTTTACCGGCGTGGCCTTCCAGCCGATCCTGGACGAGTGCAACGCCATCCACCAGCGCGTGCTCAAGGGCCGCGTCTGGGTGGCGCTGCACATGCATGCCGGCGACGGCAACGTGCACACCAACATCCCGGTCAACAGCGACGACTACGAGATGCTGCAGAGCGCGCACGAGGCGGTCAAGCGCATCATGGTGCTGGCGCGCGGCTTGGACGGCGTGATCTCGGGCGAGCACGGCATCGGCATCACCAAGCTGGAGTTCCTGTCGGACGACGAGCTGCGCCCGTTCAGCGAGTACAAGCGCCGGGTCGATCCGGAAGGGCGCTTCAACAAGGGTAAATTGCTCCGAAATAAGGAGCATGTTGCGCCCGATGGACAGGTGCTGCATGCCGATCTGACCAATGCCTACACGCCGAGCTTCGGCCTCATGGGCCACGAGTCGCTGATCATGCAGCAGAGCGACATCGGCGCCATCGCTGACAGCGTCAAGGACTGCCTGCGCTGCGGCAAGTGCAAGCCCGTGTGCTCGACCCACGTGCCGCGTGCCAACCTGCTGTACAGCCCGCGCAACAAGATCCTGGCCACCTCGCTGCTGGTCGAGGCCTTCCTCTACGAGGAGCAGACTCGCCGCGGCATCTCGATCAAGCACTGGCAGGAGTTCGAGGACGTGGCCGACCACTGCACCGTTTGCCACCGCTGCGAGAGCCCCTGTCCGGTGAAGATCGACTTCGGCGACGTCACCATGAACATGCGCAACCTGCTGCGCAAGATGGGCCAGAAGTCCTTCCGCCCGGGCAACGCGGCGGCGATGTTCTTCCTCAATGCCACCAGCCCCGAGACCATCAAGCTGATGCGTACGGCCATGGTCGATGTCGGCTTCAAGGCCCAGCGCACGGCCAACAACCTGCTGCGCGCCGTGGCCAGGAAGCAGACCGCCCATCCGCCGGCCACGGTGGGCCCGGCTCCGATCAAGGAGCAGGTGATCCACTTCATCAACAAGAAGATGCCCGGCGGCCTGCCCAAGAAGACGGCGCGCGCACTGCTCGACATCGAGGACAAGAACTACGTCCCGATCATCCGCGACCCGAAGGCCACCTCGACCGAGAGCGAGGCGGTGTTCTACTTCCCGGGCTGCGGCTCCGAGCGCCTGTTCAGCCAGGTCGGCCTGGCTACCCAGGCCATGCTCTGGCATGCCGGGGTGCAGACCGTGCTGCCGCCCGGGTATCTCTGCTGCGGCTACCCGCAGCGCGGCTCGGGCCAGGCCGACAAGGCCGAGCAGATGATCACCGACAACCGGGTGCTGTTCCACCGCGTTGCCAACACGCTGAACTACCTGGACATCAAGACCGTGGTGGTCAGCTGCGGCACCTGCTACGACCAGCTGCAAGGCTACGAGTTCGAGAAAATCTTCCCCGGTTGCCGCATCGTGGACATCCACGAGTACCTGCTGGAGAAGGGCATCAAGCTCGAAGGGCAGGGTGCCTACCTCTACCACGACCCCTGCCACACGCCGCTGAAGCAGCAGGAACCGATGAAGACCGTCAAGGGACTGCTCGGCGACAACGTGCTCAAGAGCGAGCGCTGCTGCGGCGAGTCGGGCACGCTGGGCGTGACCCGGCCCGACATCTCGACCCAGGTGCGCTTCCGCAAGGAAGAGGAAATCCGCAAGGGCGAGGCGCAGCTGCGCGCCAGCGGCGCCGTCGCTGCGCAGGACAACGTCAAGATCCTGACCAGCTGCCCGAGCTGCCTGCAGGGCCTCAAGCGCTACGGCGACGATCTGCAGAACGGTCTGCTGGAAGCCGACTACATCGTGGTCGAGATGGCGCGCCACATCCTCGGCGAGAACTGGATGCCCGACTACGTCGCGGCGGCCAACGCCGGCGGCATCGAGCGCGTGCTGGTCTGAGGCACAGGGAGACAAAGCCATGGCAGGTCTGAAACCCGGCGCCCCGACGCCCGAGGACATCACGGTGCACAGCGCCTCGCGCGTGCTGGAGATCGCGTTCTCGGACGGCGCGCGCTTTCGCATCCCGTTCGAGCTGATGCGCGTCTATTCGCCCTCGGCCGAGGTGCAGGGGCACGGCAAAGGGCAGGAGGTGCTGCAGACCGGCAAGCGCGAGGTGACGCTCACGGCGCTTGCGCCAGTCGGCAACTACGCGGTGCAGCCTACGTTCTCAGACGGGCACGACAGCGGCATCTTCTCCTGGGACTATCTGTACTTCCTGGGCGCGCAGCAGGATCAGCTCTGGGCCGAGTACGCCGAGCGCCTGCGGGCGGCGGGCGTGGATCGCGACGCGCCCATGCCCGACAAGGGTGGGCACGCGTGCGGCCACCATTGAGTCCGTTTGCTATTTTTCCGGTAGCGTTCTGCGGCCATTCTTCGGAGAGATTGACCCTGAAGGGGGCAGGATGCCGCCCTCTTTTTCCTCTCTCCACACGGGGATAACCCCTGCCGGCCGCCACTCCCTTTCTTCTAGCATTGCACACCATGAGCACCACCCATTTCGGTTTCCAGTCGGTCGATGAGCAGGACAAGGCGCGTCGCGTGCGTGGCGTGTTCGACTCGGTTGCGTCCAGGTACGACCTGATGAACGACCTGATGTCGGTCGGTCTGCACCGCGTCTGGAAGGCCTACACCGTGCAGGTGGCGAACCTGCGCGAGGGCGACCAGGTGCTGGACATCGCCGGCGGCACCGGCGACCTGTCGCTGGCCTTCGCCAAGAAGGTCGGCCCCAGCGGCCGCGTGGTCCACACCGACATCAACGAGGCCATGCTGCGCACCGGGCGCGATCGACTGCTCGACGCTGGCGTCGTGCTGCCGACGCTGGTCTGCGACGCCGAGAAGCTGCCGTTCCCGGACAACCATTTCGACCTGGTCAGCGTGGCCTTCGGCCTGCGCAACATGACGCACAAGGACGTGGCTCTCAAGGAGATGTGCCGCGTGCTCAAGCCGCGCGGCAAGCTGCTGGTGCTGGAGTTCTCCAAGGTGGCCAAGCCGCTGGAGAAGGCCTATGACTGGTACTCCTTCAGCGTGCTGCCCAAGCTGGGCCAGCTGGTGGCCGGCGACGACGCCAGCTACCGCTACCTGGCCGAGTCGATCCGCATGCATCCTGGGCAGGAAGAGCTGAAAGCCCTCATGAAAAATAGTGGCTTCGGTCATGTGGATTACCACAACCTCACCGGCGGGGTGGTGGCCTTGCATGTTGGAATCAAGTGCTGAATGCATTTCGCGATAAAGGAGGCAACGTGAAAAAGCTACTGTCCCTGATGGTTGTTGCGGGCGTACTCGCCCTGGGTAGCCTGGATGCCGAGGCCGCGCGTCGGCTCGGCGGCGGCAAATCGTTTGGCCAGCAATCGGGCAACGTGACCCAGCGCGAGGCGGCCCGTGCGCCCGCGGCGCCGGGCGCCCCGACGCAGAATGCGGCTGCCGCGGCCCCGGCGAAGCCGGCTGCCGCAAGCCCCGCGGTTGCGCCGAAGAAGCCCTGGGGCGCCATGCTCGGCGGCCTGGCTGCCGGCCTGGGCCTGGCTTGGCTGGCCAGCTCGCTCGGCCTGGGCGAGGCCTTTGGCCAGTTCCTGATGATGGGTCTGCTGGCCCTGGTTGTGATGGTCGTGATCGGGATGGTGATGCGCTCGCGCAAGACGGCGGCGCCGCGTGCGGCGGCTGGGCCGGGTGGGCTCGCCTTCGAGGGTGCCGGTGGCGCACCGGTGAACCCGGTCACGCCACGCAGCTACAACCCGGAAAAGGTCGGCAACGATGCCTCGGCCCGTCCGTGGGAAAGCAACGCGACCAGTTTCGACGCCGGCCCCGCCGCGACGGGTGGCTCGATGATCGGCTCGGCGCTGGTCGGTTCGCAGTCCTGGGGTACCCCGGCCGGTTTCGATGCGGATGGCTTCCTGGAAGCGGCCAAACGCAACTTCGTCACGCTGCAGGACGCGTGGGACCGCTCGGATATCGCCACCTTGCGTTCCATGATGACCGACACCATGGTCACCGAGATCCGCAGCCAGCTGGCCGAGCGTGAAAGCCACGCCTCGGGCCAGCCGAACAAGACCGAAGTGGTCATGCTGGAGGCGCAGCTGCTGGGTATCGAGGAACTGCCCGATGCCTACATGGCCAGCGTCGAGTTCAACGGCATGATCCGCGAGGAGCCGTCGGCCGGCCCGAGCCCGTTCCGCGAGGTCTGGAACATGACCAAGCCCAGGAGCGGCGCCAGCGGCTGGCTGGTGGCGGGCGTGCAGGCGCTGCAGTAAGCGCGCGCCCATCAGCGCTTGCGCCGGGCCGCGGTGGCCCGGCAAGGCTTTCGGGGAATAATCGGGGACTATGGCAACACAGTCCCCTTTTTCTTTGGTCGCCGAGGCGGTGGAAAAATTCGGCAGCCGCTTCCAGCCACCCGGCTGGATGGTGGATGACCTCCAGCATCGGCTGGTGCTGTTTCTCAATCATGTGCTGATGCAGGAGCCCGAGGCCCAGGAGCGTCTGGCGCGGCAGAAGGGGCGTCTGGTGCTGTTGCAGTGGCGCCACTTCCACCTGTCGCTCAGCCCCACGCCGGCCGGGCTGCTCGAACGCGTGCCGGCCGGCGAGCCGGATCTGCGCCTCACGGTGACCGACAGTTCCCCGCTGGCACTGGCCCAGGCGGTGCTGCGCGGCGAGAAACCCGCAGTGCGCATCGAGGGCGACGTGCAGCTGGCCGCCGAGGTGAATTGGCTGGTCGATCATGTGCGCTGGGATACCGAGGAGGACCTGGCGCGCCTGATCGGCGACGCGCCGGCCCACACGCTGGCCGGTGTGGCACGCCAGGCGACGCAGGCCTTGCGCCAGTTCGTCCTGGCCCGCTTGGGCCGGCGTGACAGCGACAAGGCCGGTTCATGAGACGTCTGTGGCGGGGGGGCTTCATCGTCTGGATCGCGCTGCGCTACGGCCTCGATGAACTGGTCCTGACCAGTTTCCAACAGCCGTGGCTGCGGCTGCTGGCGCGCGGGGTGTCGCTCGGGCGCAACCTGCAGGCGCCGCGCGGGCAGCGGCTGCGCGAGGCGCTGGAGCGGCTCGGGCCGATCTTCGTCAAGTTCGGCCAGGTGCTGTCCACCCGGCGCGACCTGCTGCCGCCGGACATCGCCGAGGAACTGGCCCTGCTGCAAGACCGCGTGCCGCCGTTTAGCTCCGACGTGGCGGTGGCCACCATCGAGCGCGCGTTCCGCCGTCCGGTGGACCAGATCTTCACCCGCTTCGAGCGCGAGCCGGTGGCCAGCGCCTCCATCGCCCAGGTGCACTTCGCCGTGCTCAAGGACCGGCAGGGGCGCGAGCGCGAGGTGGCTGTGAAGGTGCTGCGCCCGGGCATGTTGCCGGTGATCGAGAAGGACCTGAGCCTGATTCGCATGCTGGCGGGCTGGGTGGAGAACCTGTCCGCCGACGGCAAGCGCCTGAAGCCCCTCGAGGTGGTGGCCGAGTTCGACAAGTACCTGCACGACGAGCTGGACCTGGTGCGCGAGGCGTCCAGCGCCGCCCAGTTGCGGCGCAACATGCAGGGGCTGGACCTGGTGCTGATCCCCGAGATGATCTGGGACTACTGCCAGCCCGAAGTGATCGTCATGGAGCGCATGAACGGCGTGCCGATCAGCCAGGTGGACCGGCTGCGCGCCGCCGGCGTGGACATCCCGAAGCTCGCGCGCGACGGCGTGACGATCTTCTTCACCCAGGTCTTCCGCGACGGCTTCTTTCACGCCGACATGCACCCCGGCAACATCCAGGTCAGCCTGGATCCGGCCACCTTCGGTCGTTACATCTCGCTGGACTTCGGCATCGTCGGTACGCTGACCGAGTACGACAAGGAGTACCTGGCGCAGAACTTCACGGCCTTCTTCCGGCGCGACTACAAGCGCGTGGCCGAGCTGCACATCGAGTCCGGCTGGGTGCCGGGCGACACGCGGGTGGATGAGCTGGAGGCAGCGATCCGTAGTGTCTGCGAGCCGTATTTCGACCGGCCGCTCAAGGAAATTTCGCTCGGCATGGTGCTGATGCGGCTGTTCCAGACCTCGCGCCGCTTCAATGTCGAGATCCAGCCGCAGCTGGTGCTGCTGCAGAAGACCCTGCTCAACATCGAGGGCCTGGGGCGCCAGCTCGATCCGGACCTGGACCTCTGGGCCACGGCCAAGCCGTTCCTTGAAAAGTGGATGCTCGACCAGATCGGCCCGGCGCGGCTGCTGGAGCAGCTCAAGCGCCAGGCGCCGCGTTATGCCCAGCTGCTGCCCGAGCTGCCACGCCTGTTGCACGACTACCTCACCCAGCGCGCGGTCGATCCGCGCACCGAACTGCGGCAGTTGGTGGCCGAGCAGCGCCGCACCAACCGGCTGCTGCAGGGGCTGGTCTATGGCGGGGCCGGCTTCGTGCTCGGCTTGCTGGCGATGCAGCTGGTGCTGCGGGTCAGCCTGTTCTAGGCGCGGGGGCGGACGGCCCTAGAATCCGTCCCTTTGCCCCCTGCCGTCCACGTTGAGGAGCGTGTCGTGCTTTTGACCCTGGTTATCGCCTATCTGCTGGTCACCATCGCCATCGGCCTGGCCGCGGCCCGCCGCGTGAAGAACTCGGCCGACTTTGCCGTGGCCGGCCGCCATCTGCCGCTGGTGATGATCGTCACCACGACCTTCGCTACCTGGTTCGGCTCGGAAACCGTGCTGGGCATCCCGGCCAAGTTCCTGGCCAGCGGCCTGGGCGGCGTGGTGGAGGACCCGTTCGGCGCCGGCAGCTGCCTGATCCTGGTCGGCCTGTTCTTCGCCGGCAAGCTCTACAGGATGAACCTGCTGACCATCAGCGACTACTACCGCGAGCGCTACGGCCGCGTGGTGGAGGTGGTCTGCTCGCTGATCATCATGCTCAGCTACCTCGGCTGGGTGTCGGCCCAGGTCACCGCGCTCGGGCTGGTGTTCAACGTGCTGTCCGACGGCGCGATCAGCGTGCCGGTCGGCATGGTGATCGGCGTGGTCTCGATCCTCGCCTACACGCTGTTCGGCGGCATGTGGTCGGTGGCCATCACCGATTTCATCCAGATGATCATTCTGGTCGGCGGCCTGAGCATCCTGGCCGTGTTCGCCAGCCAGCAGGCCGGCGGCGCGGACAAGGTGGTGGCGCTGGTGGCGAGCAAGGACCTGTTCAGGTTCCTGCCCGAGCCGAATTTCAGGGACATCGTCTTCTTCTTCGCCGCGGCCATCACCATGATGCTCGGCTCGATCCCGCAGCAGGACGTGTTCCAGCGCGTCATGTCGGCCAACAGCGTCACGGCGGCCACCCGGGGGCCGGTGATCGGCGGCGTCTGCTACATCCTGTTCGCCTTCGTGCCGATGTTCCTGGTGGCCAGCGCGCTGATCATCATGCCCGAGCGCGCCACGGCGCTGCTGGCCGACGACCCGCAGAAGGTGCTGCCGACCCTGGTCATGGAGCGCATGCCCTTCGTCATGCAGGTGCTGTTCTTCGGCGCGCTGCTGTCGGCGATCAAGTCCACCGCCTCGGCCACGCTGCTGGCGCCCAGCGTCACCTTCGTCGAGAACATCTGGCGCCAGTTCCGCCCCCACCTGAGCGACCAGCAGGAACTGCGGACCATGCGCATCACGGTGCTGGTGTTCAGCGCCCTGGTGCTCTGGTATGCGATCCGCATGCAGGGCTCGTCGATCTACGAGATGGTGTCGGGCGCCTACCAGGTCACGCTGGTCGGCGCCTTCGTGCCGCTGCTGGCCGGCCTGTACTGGCCGCGCGCCACGACTCAGGGCGCGATCTTCTCCATCGTGCTCGGCGTGCTGACCTGGGTGCTGTTCCTGGCCACGCCGGCCGGCGCCGAGTTCCCGGCCCAGCTGGCCGGCGTGCTGGCCGCGGGGGTCGGCATGCTGATCGGCTCGCTCGGGCCGCAGGCGATCCGCCCCCACCACGCCGCGCACCACAAACTGCCCGGGTTGGCCTGAGCGCCCCGTCGGGGCGTCGTGGGCGGGGCAAGGCCCCCGGACCGGGCGGGGCTTTAATTCCGGGGTGACGCCTATAATTTAGGGTTTTGCATACCTCAACGGACTGTCTGCCATGCCTATCTACGCCTACAAGTGTGAATCCTGTGGCCACGCCAAGGACGTGCTGCAGAAAATTTCCGACGCCCCGCTGACCGACTGCCCGGCTTGCGGTGCCGCCGCCTTCAAGAAGCAGCTGACGGCGGCCGGCTTCCAGCTCAAGGGCTCGGGCTGGTACGCCACCGATTTCCGCGGCGGCAGCGGCGGCACCTCCGCGCCGGCCAGCGCGGCGGCGGCCGAGTCGGCGCCGGCCGACAGCGCGGCCAAGTCCGACGCCGCGCCGGCGGCTGGTGGCTGCGGCGGCGCCTGCGCGTGCCACTGAGCGCCGGATCCGGCGTTCTCATGGCTGCGCGCCTGCTCGCATGAAGCACCACCTCAAGCAGTATTTCATCACCGGCCTGCTGGTGTGGCTGCCGCTCGCCATCACGGTGTGGGTGCTGCTCTGGCTGGTGGGCATGCTGGATGGCATTTTCCTGGCCGTGCTCGGCGCGGCCCATGCCGTCATCCCCGGCGTGGACCTGCTGGCCGACCGCCTGCGTGGCGTGCCCGGCCTGGGCGTGATCCTGGTGACCATCGTGATCTTTGGCACTGGCGTGTTCGTCGCCAACATGTTCGGCCAGTGGTGGGTGCGCCAGTGGGACAAGCTGTTCACGCGCATCCCGGTGGTGCGCAGCATCTACACGGGCGTCAAGCAGGTGGCCGACACGCTGTTTTCCGGCAGCGGCAATGCGTTTTCCAAGGCGCTGCTGGTGCAGTACCCCCGCCAGGGGGCCTGGACCATTGCTTTCCTCACCGGGCAGCCGGGAGGCGAGGTGGCAGGCCATCTGGCCGGCGACTACGTCAGCGTCTACGTGCCGACCACGCCCAACCCGACCTCCGGTTTCTTTCTCATGATGCCGCGCGCCGACGTGGTCGAGCTGCAGATGAGTGTCGATGATGCGCTCAAATACATCATTTCCATGGGGGTGGTCGTGCCGGATGGCGGCGCCTTCCTGCCGGCGGTGCCGGTGCCGCCGGTGGCTGCCCATGCGCTCCCTTAATTTTTGAACCGTTTGCGCCCGCGCGTGTCCCGCCCGGCGCTGTCCGTGAAAGAGTCTGATATGTCCATGCGTTCCCACTATTGCGGTCTTGTGACCGAGGCCCTGATGGGGCAAACCGTGACCCTGTGCGGCTGGGTCAACCGCCGTCGCGACCATGGGGGCGTGATCTTCGTCGACCTGCGCGACCGCGAGGGCTATGTGCAGGTCGTCTGCGATCCGGACCGTCCGGAGATGTTCGCTGCCGCCGAAGGCCTGCGCAACGAGTTCTGCATCCAGGTCAAGGGCCTGGTGCGCGCGCGCCCCGAAGGCACCGTGAACGAGAACCTCAAGAGCGGCAAGATCGAGGTGCTGTGCCACGAGCTGACGGTGCTCAACCCCTCGGTCACGCCGCCCTTCCTGCTCGACGACGAGAACCTGTCGGAAACCACGCGCCTGACGCACCGGGTGCTGGACCTGCGCCGCCCCTACATGCAGAACAACCTGATGCTGCGCTACCGCGTGGCGATGGAAGTGCGCAAGTTCCTCGACGAGCACGGCTTCATCGACATCGAGACGCCGATGCTGACCAAGAGCACGCCCGAAGGCGCGCGCGACTACCTGGTGCCCTCCCGCGTGCACGACGGCATGTTCTTCGCGCTGCCGCAGTCGCCCCAGCTGTTCAAGCAGCTCTTGATGGTGGCCGGCTACGACCGCTACTACCAGATCACCAAGTGTTTCCGTGACGAGGATCTGCGCGCCGACCGCCAGCCCGAGTTCACCCAGATTGATATCGAGACCTCGTTCCTGGGCGAGCAGGACATCCGCGACATGTTCCAGGGCATGATCAAGCAGGTGTTCCAGAAGACGCTGAGCGTCGACCTGGGCGAGTTCCCGGTCATGCCCTACTCGGAGGCCATGTTCCGCTTCGGCTCCGACAAGCCGGACCTGCGCGTCAAGCTCGAGTTCACCGAGCTGACCGACGTGATGGCCGACGTTGATTTCAAGGTCTTCTCCACCCCGGCCACCACCAAGGGTGGCCGTGTGGTCGCGCTGCGCGTGCCCAAGGGCGCCGAGATGAGCCGCGGCGAGATCGACGGCTACACCGAGTTCGTCAAGATCTACGGCGCCAAGGGTCTGGCCTGGATCAAGGTCAACGAGGTCGCCAAGGGACGCGAGGGCCTGCAGTCGCCGATCGTCAAGAACCTGCATGACGCCGCGATTGCCGAGATCCTCAAGCGCACTGGCGCGCAGGACGGCGACATCCTGTTCTTCGGCGCCGACAAGGCCAAGGTGGTCAACGACGCGATCGGCGCGCTGCGCCTGAAGGTCGGCCACAGCGAGTTCGCCAAGAAGAGCGGTCTGTTCGAGGACCGCTGGGCGCCGCTGTGGGTGGTGGATTTCCCGATGTTCGAGTACGACGATGAGGAAGACCGCTGGAATGCCGTGCACCATCCGTTCACCGCGCCCAAGGACGGTCACGAGGACTACATGGACACCGATCCGGGCAAGTGCGTGGCCAAGGCTTACGACATGGTGCTCAACGGCTGGGAATTGGGTGGAGGCTCGGTGCGTATCCACCGCGCCGAGGTGCAGAGCAAGGTGTTCAGCGCGCTGAACATCTCACCTGAGGATGCCCAGCAGAAGTTCGGCTTCCTGCTCGACGCGCTGCAGTACGGTGCTCCCCCGCACGGCGGCCTGGCCTTCGGTCTGGACCGCCTGGTGACGCTGATGACCAAGGCCGATTCGATTCGCGACGTGATCGCTTTCCCCAAGACCCAGCGTGCCCAGTGTCTGCTGACCCAGGCGCCGTCGGCGGTGGACGAGAAGCAGTTGCGCGAGCTGCACATCCGCCTGCGTAACACGGCCGCAGCGGCCTGAGCGGCCAGCACAGCAGCCGGCAGACGGCATGAAAAAAAGGCGCAGGTTCTGCGCCTTTTTTACGGCTTGAAATTGACGTTGCTCAAGCGTGGCCCGTCCCTGATCGGCCAGTATGATGTGCTTCACCCGATTTTTTTCAACGCAGGAGAAACGACATGACCGATTACGCCGATACCGCCGCCAGCAAGGAAAAACTCGTGGTCGACCTGAAGCGGGTCATCAGCGATGCGGAAGAGCTGTTGCAGGCCACGGCGCACCAGACCGAAGGCAAGGTGGCCGACTTGCGCGTGCGTATGAGTGAAAACCTGCGCGTGGCGCGCAACAAGCTGGCCGACGCCGAGGCGGCCATCGAGGCCAAGACGCGTGAAGTGGCCCGCGCCACCGACGACTTCGTGCATGAGAATCCCTGGAAGGCCATCGGCGTCGGTGCCGGCATCGGCCTGGTGGTCGGTCTGCTGATCGGTCGCCGCTGAGCGTCGGTCGTCCACGCATGGCGAGCTCTGCAACGCCGCCTCCCTTGGTTTCGTCTGTACGGGGATTGGCCGCCAGCCTGGTCGAGCTGCTGCGGGTGCGCCTGGAGCTGCTGACCGTAGAGGCGCGCGAGGAAGTGCTGCGCCTGGGCGAGCTGGTGGTCTATGGCGCCTGCGCCATCGCCTTTCTCTGCCTGGGCCTGGGTTTCCTGGCGGTGCTGCTCACGGTGTTGCTGTGGGACGGGCACCGTCTGCTGGCCCTGGCGGTGTTCACCACGCTGTTTCTCACGCTGGGTGGTGTCGCTGCCTGGCTGGCGCGGCAGCGGCTGCGCGAGGGCACTCGGCTGTTCTCCGCCAGTCTGGAAGAGTTGCAGCGCGACCACGATCGCCTGCAGCCATGAGCGCACGCCGTCTGCGTCGCGACGAGTTGGCGCTTCGGCGCCAGTTGCTGCAACAACGCTCGATCCTGTTGCGCGAGCGTGTGACCCTGCAGGCCACCGGACTGCGGCCGGCACTGGATCTGGCCGATCAGGTGCGCGCTGGCCTGGCCTGGTTGCGCGATCACCCGGTGCCGGTGGCCATGGCGGCGCTGGGGCTGGCGCTGCTGCGACCGCGGCGCAGCCTGCGCTGGGGTTTGCGTCTGTGGTCGGTCTGGCGCCTGCTGACGCGCCTGCGCCAAGGGCTGACCCAGGCCCGAGGCCGCTTTTTCTAGCTTCCGGGGGCGTGCCATGCCGGCCCAGCCACCGTTGTCCGGCATCCCGCGCTGGAAAATTCCCGAATCCGTGCTGGTCGTGATCCATACACCGGCGCTGGACGTGCTGCTGATCGAGCGCGCCGATGCGCCCGGCTACTGGCAGTCGGTCACCGGCAGCAAGGATGCGCCTGGGGAGTCCTTCCTGGCCACGGCGGTGCGCGAGGTGCGGGAGGAAACCGGCATCGACGCGCTGGCCGCGGGCTGTCGGCTCACCGACTGGGCGCTGGAGAACGTCTACGACATCTACCCGCGCTGGCGCCACCGCTACGCGCCCGGGGTGACGCGCAACACCGAGCACCTGTTCGGCCTGTGTGTGCCGGCCGGCACGCCGGTGACGCTGAGCCCGCGCGAGCACATCGCCTGGCAGTGGCTGCCCTGGCAAGCGGCGGCTGAGGCCTGTTTCTCGCCGTCCAACGCCGAGGCCTGCCTGCTGTTGCCGCGTTTCCTGCGCTGATCTTTTGCGGTAAGGTGAGCGCCGTGAGTACCTCGTCTGACACGCTGCGCATCGCCACCTACAACATCCACAAGGGGGTGCAGGGCCTCGGGCCCTTGCGCCGGTTGGAGATCCACAACCTGGGCCATGCCGTCGAGCAGCTGGATGCCGACATCGTCTGCCTGCAGGAGGTGCGCATGATGCACCGTCGGGAGGAACGCTACTTTCAGCGCTGGCCCGAGTTGCCGCAGGCGGAGTTCCTGGCGCCGGAGGGCTACGAGGCGGTCTACCGCACCAATGCCTATACCCGCCACGGTGAGCACGGTAACGCGCTGCTGTCGCGCTGGCCGGTGCTGCGCCACCAGCACGAGGACATGTCGGACCACCGCTTCGAGCAGCGCGGCCTGCTGCATGTGGAGGTGGTGGTGCAGGAGCGGCCGGTTCACGTGATCGTGGTGCACCTGGGGCTGATTCCCGGCAGCCGCGTGCGCCAGGTCGAACAACTGCAGGCCTACATCGATCGCGAGGTGCCAGCGCGTGCGCCGCTGGTGGTGGCGGGGGACTTCAACGACTGGGGCAGCCAGGTCCAGCGCATGCTGGCGCGGGTAGGGTTGCGGGAGTTCGATGCCGCAAGCAGCCCGACCTATCCATCGCGCATGCCGATCGTGCAACTCGACCATGTCTACGCGCGCGGGCTGACGCCAGTGGGGCGCCTGGTGCCACGCGGCCGAATCTGGGGCCGGATGTCGGACCACCTGCCGCTGATCGCCGAGTTCGGCTGGTAGAGCGCATGCGCAACCCGGGCCCCCTGCTGCGTGATGGTCACCAGATCCGGCTGCTGCAGGGCGGGCAGGAGTATTTCCCGACGCTGATCGAGGCGATCGGGCATGCCCGCTCCGAGGTGCGGCTGGAAACCTACATCTTCGACTTCACCGCTGCGGGAGCCGAGGTGGCCGAGGCGCTGGTCCACGCCGCGCAACGCGGCGTCACGGTCTGGCTGGTGGTAGACGGAGTTGGCACCGGCGCGTTGCCGGCGCGCTGGCAAGAGCGTTTTGACGAGGCGGGCGTGCAGTGGCGCGTCTATTCCCCGCTAGGCGCGCTCGGCCTGCTGATCCCGAGCCGCTGGCGCCGGCTGCATCGCAAGCTCTGCGTGATCGACGGACGCCTGGCGTTCTGCGGCGGTATCAACATCCTCGACGACTTCCACGACCCGCAGCACGGCAAGCTGGACCGTCCCCGGCTCGACTTCGCCGTCAGCGCCTCCGGCGCGCTGGTGCAGCAGGCGCAGGAAACCACGGCCCAGCTCTGGTGGCGCATCCAGGCGGTGCGCAACGTGCGTCAGCGCAATTTCCCGCAGGCCTTCAGCTCGTTTCGCGCCGGCGGCCTGCACCTGCCCTGGACCGGGCCGGACCAGGAGCCCGCCGGGGCGGGACGGATCGTAGCCAAGGCCGGTCTGCTGCTGCGCGACAACCTGCTGCACCGCAGCCAGATCGAGAAGGCCTACCGCAAGGCCATCGGCAGCGCGCGCAGCGAGATCATCATCGCCAACGCCTATTTCGTCCCCGGGCGCAAGCTGCGCCAGGCGCTGGTGCATGCGGCACGACGCGGCGTGCGGGTGCGCCTGCTGCTGCAGGGGCGCTACGAGTACTTCATGCAATACCACGCTGCGCGCCCGGTCTATGGCGAGCTGCTGCAGGCCGGGGTGGAGATCTACGAATACACCGCCAGCTTCCTGCACGCCAAGGTGGCGGTGATCGACGCCAACGGCGATCGGCCCTGGGCCACCGTGGGCTCGTCCAACCTCGACCCGCTGAGCCTGCTGCTGGCGCGCGAGGCCAACGTGGTGGTGCAGGACGCGCCGTTCGCCGGCGCGCTGCGCGACCGCCTGGTGCAGGCCATGCAGCAGGACAGCCGGCGCGTGGCGCCCGCCCAGTACGCGAACCGACCCCTGCGCCAGCGCGTGCTCGAGCGCATGGCCCTCGGCGTGATGCGGCTGCTGCTGTTCATCACCGGAAATCGCTACTGAATTGGTAGCGAAATTCCCTGCTGTGGAAAGGGGAATCGGTGGGCCGGATCTGAAAATCATTCGCTGGTACCATCGTTGAATGTTAAAGACAGCTCCCAACGCCATGGATGCAGCCGATGCCGCGCGTCATGATGACGAAGGCACGCCGATGTCCGTCAAGATCCGCGAGCGCGTGCAGGCCGCCCGCAAGCGCTTCAATGCGAACGACAACATTGCCGAGTTCATCCAGCCGGGTGAGCTGGAGAAGCTGCTCGACGAAGTGACCGTGAAGATGCAGGGCGTGCTCGACAGCATGGTCATCGACACCGACAACGACCACAACACCGACAACACCGCGCGCCGCGTCGCCAAAATGTACCTGAACGAGGTGTTCCGGGGCCGCTACGTCAAGGGCCCGACCATCACCGAGTTCCCCAATGCCGAACACCTGAATGAACTGATGATCGTCGGCCCGATCACCGTGCGCAGCGCCTGCAGTCACCATTTCTGTCCGGTGATCGGCAAGATCTGGATCGGCGTCATGCCCAACGAGCACACCAACGTGATCGGCCTGTCCAAGTACGCGCGCCTGGCCGAGTGGATCATGGGGCGGCCGCAGATCCAGGAGGAGGCCATCATCCAGCTGGCCGACCTGATCCAGGAGAAGACCCAGCCCGATGGCCTGGCGCTCGTCATGGAGGCCAGCCACTACTGCATGGCCTGGCGCGGCGTGAAGGACATGGACAGCAAGATGATCAACTCGGTCATGCGCGGCGTGTTCCTGAAGGATGCCACGCTGCGCCGCGAATTCCTCTCGCTCATTCCCCGGAGATCCTGACCATGCTTGTCCGTCTGCTCTACGCCAGCCGCGCTGTGGACCCGCGGCCCGAGATGATCGAGGACATCCTCGCCCAGTCGCGCCAGTTCAACCCGACCTGCGGCATCACCGGCATCCTCTGCTATGGCGCCGGCATCTTCCTGCAGGCTATCGAGGGCGGGCGCGCGGCGGTGAACGAGCTGTACGGCCACATCCAGCGTGACCCGCGCCACAAGGACGTGGTGCTGCTGGACTACGAGGAAATCACCGAGCGCCGCTTCGGCGGCTGGACCATGGGCCAGGTCAACGTGGCGCGCATCAACACCAGCATCCTGCTCAAGTACTCCGAGCGCGCCGAGCTTGACCCCTACAGCGTCTCGGGCAAGGTCTCGCTGGCGCTGCTGGAGGAGCTGATGGCCACGGCCTCCATCATCGGCCGCGCCTGATCCTGCCGTGCCGGCGAGCGCGCTCGTCCTGGTCGTCCTCGCCGGCCTGATCCACGCCTTCTGGAACATCGTCGCCAAGCGCGCTGGCGGCGACGCTCGCTTCGCGGCCTTCACGGGCTTCGTGCTCATGGTGTTCTGGGCGCCGCTGGGCCTGTGGCTGGGCTGGCGGCAGGTGCCGTCCTGGGGGGCGGTCGAATGGGCCCTGATCGTCGGCAGCGGCCTGCTGCACCTCGTCTACTACCTCACGCTGCTGCGCGGCTACCGCCAGGCCGATCTCACGGTGGTCTATCCGCTGGCCCGCGGCTCGGGCCCGCTGCTGTCGTCGCTGGTGGCGATCACCGTGCTGGGCGAGCCACCCTCGGCGCTGGGCGGGCTGGGCATCGCCGGCGTGGTGGCCGGGGTGTTCCTGATCGCGGGCGGCCCCGGTCTGCTGCGGGCGGCGCACGATCCGGCGCAGCGCCAGCGGGTGCACACGGGGCTGCGCTACGGGCTGCTGACCGGCGTGTTCATCGCGAGCTACACGGTGGTGGACGGCTACGCCGTGAAGGTGCTCCTGATGTCGCCCGTCCTCATCGACTACTTCGGCAACTTCGTGCGCACGGCTTTCGTCCTGCCCGCCGTGCTGCGCGACCGGTCCACGGCCGTGCGCCTGTGGCGACAGCAGTGGAGACACGCGCTCGCGGTCGGCATCCTCAGCCCGCTTTCCTACGTGCTGGTCCTCTATGCGATGCAGGAGGCGCCCCTGTCGCACGTGGCACCGGCGCGCGAGGTGTCCATGCTGTTCGCAGCCCTCATCGGCGGCCAGTTGCTGGGCGAGGGCGACCGCACGCTGCGCCTGGCAGGCGCAGCGCTGATTGCGGCGGGCGTCATGGCGCTGGCCCTGGGATGAGCCGGCCATGACCCACACCTTGCTGCTGGGCTGCGACTTCTCCAGCCGCCCCTCGCGTCGCAAGCCCATCGTCGTCGCCGTGGGCAGGCTGGTGGGAGACGCGTCCTCCAGCACAGAGAGCCGCTTGACGCAGTCGGGCGGGTGTGTCCAGCTGTTGAAGATGGCGTGTTTCGAGACGCCGGAGGACTTCGCTGCCTGGCTGCAGGCGCCACGCGAGCCCTGGGTCGGCGGCTTCGACCTGCCGTTCGGCCTGCCGCGCGAACTGGTGCAGGCCCTGGGCTGGCCCACCGACTGGCGCGACTGCATGACGCACTATGCCAGCCTGTCGCGCGAGGAGATTCGCGCCGCCTTCGCGGCCTTCTGCGCGGCGCGACCCGCCGGCGGCAAGTTCGCCCACCGCGCCACCGACGGCCCGGCTGGCTCCAGTCCGAGCATGAAGTGGGTCAATCCGCCGGTCGCCTTCATGCTGCACGCCGGCGTGCCGCTGCTGCTGGCGGCTGGGGCGCACCTGCCCGGCCTGCACGAGGGGGACCGCCAGCGCGTCGCGCTGGAGGCCTACCCGGGATTGCTCGCGCGCGAGTGCCTGGGCCGACGTCCCTACAAGAGCGACGACAAGGCCAAACAGACGCCAGAGCGCCTGATCGCGCGCAAGGACCTCCTCACGGCGCTGGAGCTCGGCCAGACCCGGCTGGGGCTGCGTCTGAAGCTCAGCCATGCCCAGCGCGACGCGCTGGTCCAGGATGGCAGCGGCGACCGGCTCGATGCCGTGCTCTGCCTGGTCCAGGCCGCCTGGGCGCAACAGCGGCACGCGGCAGGGCATCCGCGCTACGGGTCGCCGGACTTTGACCCGCTGGAGGGCTGGATCGTCACCGCCTGACGCCGATGGCCGTGCCGGGCGTCCAAGGAGCCCGCCCGTGCACGCAGCGATGGCGGCGGGTTCATACTGTGCGCCACGCAGCGCGAAAGGAGTCCGGCATGAACGTTCTGTGTCAGGTCTGCCTGGCCTCCGTGGTCGCCGTGTCGGCCTTGCCGGCCCCTGCCGAATCGCTGCGCTGCAACAACGATTCCGTGGCGGAGGGTGACTCCAGGCTGTCGGTCCTGTACAAATGCGGCCCACCGCTGCTCGCGGACAGTTACTGCGCGCCCGTCTACTATGACCGGTCGCTGTTGCCGGTGCCCGAGCCCTTTGCGCGCGCCATCGTGCCCTGTCTGCTCGTGGAGGAATGGCTTTACGAGCGCGGGCCTGGCAATCTCGTGGCAACGGTGCGCATCCGCTCCGGGGTCGTGCAGTCCATCACCTATGGCCGCTCGCCGCGCTAGTTTGGGCCATTTGGGTGGTGTGGTTGGCCGGGGTTTCGCTGTCAGACAGGAGTTTCCCATGACGTCGTTCCATACCCTCATGAGGGACGTGCGGGCCTGCACCCTCTGTGCGGCCCATCTGCCGCTGGGGCCACGGCCGGTGCTGCAGGCCCATCCCGCAGCGCGCATCCTGATCGCCGGGCAGGCGCCGGGGCGCAAGGTGCACGCCTCGGGTGTGCCGTTCGACGATGCCAGCGGGGACCGCCTGCGCGACTGGATGGGCGTGACCCGGGAGGTCTTCTACGATCCGCAGCAGGTGGCCATCCTGCCGATGGGCTTTTGCTACCCCGGCACCGGCCCCTCGGGAGACCTGCCGCCACGGCCGGAATGTGCGCCGGCCTGGCGCGAGAAGCTGTTGCAGCAGCTGCGCCAGGTGCAGCTGACGTTGGTCATCGGGCAGTATGCACAGGCCTGGCACCTGCCCGGGGCGGGGTCGTCGGTCACCGAGGTGGTCGGTGCCTGGCGTCAGCACTGGCCACGGGTCGTGCCCCTGCCGCATCCGAGCCCGCGCAACAACGTCTGGCTGCGCCGCCATCCCTGGTTCGAGGCGGAACTGCTGCCACGGCTGCGCGAGCGGGTGGCCGGTGTGCTGGCTGGGGAGGCCTGAAGCCTGGCGCTCAGATCATGGCCGCGGCGAGGTCGGCCGGGCTTTCTTCGAGCCGGATCAGCGCCAGCAGGCAGTCGGCATCGGTGCGGTACATGCGCAGGTGCGGGCCGTCGGGCAGGGCGCCCGCGCGGCGCAGCAGGTGCTCGACGGGCAGCTTCAGTCCGCTGATGTGCAGGACGATGCTGCGCTGCACCAGCTGCGCGCCAAGCTTGAGGAAGACCTCGACGCCGGTGGCGTCGATGCGGTTGATCGGCTGGGCGAACAGGCAGACGTGCCGCACCTCGGGATGCGTGGACAGGTGCTCGACGATGGCGCGCTCGAAGGCGTTGGCGGTGGCGAAGTCGAGCGCGGCGTCCATGCGCAGCGCGTAGGTGCGCGGCGCCAGCGGGCGCAGGTGCCAGAGGTGGCGGTCGCGCAGGCTACCGTCCGGGTGCTGGCCGACCTCGATGATGCGCGGGTGGAGGCGCTGGTAGAGGAAGTGGCTCAGCGCCATCAGCACGCCGGCCAGCACGCCCCAGTACAGCCGCGGCGCGGCCAGCAGGGTGACCGCGAAGGTCATGCCGGCCGTGACGGTCTCGACGCGCGAGATGGACCACAGCCGGGTGAATTCGCGCGGCTTGATCAAGCCCAGCACGGCCACCAGCACGATGGCCGCCAGCACGGCCTGCGGCACATGGCGCAGCAGCGGCGTGAACAGCAGCAGCGCCAGCAGCACCATCACGACCGACACCACGGTGGCCCAGCCGGTGCGCGCGCCGGCGTACAGGTTCAGCGCCGAGCGCGAGAATGAGGAGCTGGTTGGAAACGCGCCGGTGAGGCCCGAGGCGATCTTGGCCAGGCCCTGGCCGATCAGGTCCTGGTCCTGGTCCCAGCGCTGGCCCTGGCGCTCGTTGTCCACCTTGGCGCTGGAGGCCGTCTCCAGGAAACTCACCAGCGTGATCACCAGCGTGGGCAGCAGCAGCTGCGCGAGCGTGGCCCAGCCGGGCCAGGACGGCGCGTAGAGGTCGGGCAGGCCCTGCGGCAGCGCGCCGATCACCGCGCCGCCGGCGGCCGCAAAGCCGGTCCACGCGCTCAGCGCGGACGAGGCGACGACCACCAGCAGCACGGTGGGAAAGCCTGGCCGCCAGCGCCGCGCCAGCATCAGCACGGCCAGGCTGCCCAGGCCGAAGGCGGCCGACGCGGCGTCGATCCGGGGCTGGGCGAGGAAGCGGTCCCAGCTACCGAAGCCGAGCAGCGCCGGCAGCTGCGAGCCGATGATGAGCACCGCGGCGGCCTGGGTGAAGGCCATTAGCACGGGTGCGTTGACCAGGTTCAGCAGCCAGCCGAAGCGCATGAAGCCGAGCGCGACCTGCAGCAGGCCGGACAGCAGGGCCAGCCACACCGCCAGCTCGATCCAGCGCGCGCTGCCGGGCTCGGCCAGGCCGGTCAGCGAGGCGCCGATCAGCAGGCAGCTCAGCGCGGTGGGGCCGACCGAGAGCCGGTGCGAGGCGCTGAACAGCACCGCGACCAGTGCTGGCAGCATGGAGGCGTAGATGCCGGTGATCAGCGGCATGCCGGCCAGCGCCGCGTAGGCCACACCCTGCGGGATGACCATCAGGCCGACGGTGAGGCCGGCCAGCGCCTCGCCGCGCAGCAGCTCGCCGCGCGGGCGCGGCCAGGTCAGGAAGGGAAACAGGCGGTGCAGGCGGGATGACATGGGGTCCGATGGTACGGCAGGGCCTGGCGGGCGCCAGGCCGCGGCGCCGGTTGGGCGTGCCTCAGCGCTGGGGCATGTCCTTGTAGGAATAGCCCAGGCTGACGGTGGCATCGTCCGGGATCGGTGGCAGGCTGGCGTTCCAGGCCTCCCAGGCCGCGCGCATCGCGACCAGGCGCTCCGGCTCGCGCCCGCCCAGGTTGGCGCGTTCGCGCTCGTCGGCCGGGATATTGAACAGGTAGTCGTGGCCGTCCACGCGCAGGTACTTCCAGTCGCCGTCGCGGCACGCGCGCTGGCCGCGGTGGTTCATGCGCCAGTAGAGCGGGCGGTCGAAGCGCCGCGCGGCGTCCTCCAGCACCGGCCGCAGCGAGACGCCGTCCAGCGGGTAGGCCGGGTCGGCGCTGGCGCCGGCCAGGTCCAGCATGGTGGCCGACCAGTCCATGGTCAGGCAGTGCTGGCGGCTCACGCCGCCCGGCGCGATCCGGGCCGGCCAGTGCGCGATCCAGGGCACGCGGATGCCGCCCTCGGTCAGGTCCATCTTGCCGCCGACCAGCGGCCAGTTGTCGGAGAAGCGCTCGCCGCCGTTGTCGCTGGTGAAGACGATCAGCGTGTCGTCGAGCAGATCCTGCGCCCGCAGCGCCTCGACCACCCAGCCGATGCCCTCGTCCATGTGGTGGATCATGCGCCGGTAGGTGTGGATGTTGCCGCCGTGCAGGTGGAACAGGTTGCCCTTCACGTCCGTGGCGACGGCCTCGTCGTCGCGCGTCTCCCAGGGCCAGTGCGGTGCCGTGTAGTGCAGGCTCAGGAAGAACGGCGTGCCCTGGCGCGCGCCCTCGGCCATGCGCTCGACGTAGTCCACCGCGCGGCGGGACAGCAGGTCGGTGAGGTAGCCTTCCTCCTGCTTTTCCTCCTCGCCGAACCAGAGGTCGTGCTGGCCGGCCGAGCTGCAGTGGGTGAAGTAGTCCACGCCGCCGGACATCGGGCCGAAGAACTCCTCGTAGCCCGAGCGCAGCGGGCCGAACGTGGGCGGGTAGCCCAGGTGCCACTTGCCGACCAGCGCGGTGCGGTAGCCGCTGGCCTTGAGCAGCGAGGGCAGGGTCGGGTGCTCGGTCGGCAGGCCGAGCGTGGTGCTGCCGCGGCTCTTGCTGTTGATCGGCTCCTCGGCCGCGCCGCGCAGCCGGTACTGCCAGCGCGCCGTGATCATGGCGAACCGGGTCGGCGAGCAGACGGGCGAGTTCGAGTAGCCCTCGGTGAACTTCAGGCCGTTCGCGGCCAGACCGTCGAGCACAGGCGAGACCGGGCCGAAGCCGGCATCGCGGCCGCCGTAGCAGCCCAGGTCGGCAAAGCCGAGGTCGTCGGCGACGATGAAGATGATGTTGGGTCGTTTCATGATGGGCTGTTATTCGACTTTCATGCCGGTGGCACGGATCACGCGGCTGTAGCGTTCGGACAGTGCGGCCAGACGCTGGCTCGCCGCCTGGCCGGTCAGGCCTTCGTGGTGCAGGTCCAAGTTGCTCAGGCGAGCCTGCACCTCGGGACGGCTCAGCGCGTCGGCGAAGGCGCGCTGCAGGATTTGCACCACCGGCTCCGGTGTGGCTGCAGGCACCATGGCGATGTAGAAAATCTCCTGCTCCAGCTCCTTCAGGCCGGCCTCCGAGACCGTCGGCACGTCGGGGGCGAGGCGGGAGCGCTGGCGGCTGGTGACGGCCAGCGCGGTGATCTTGCCGGCCTTGACGTGGGGCAGCAGGCCGGGCGTGGCGAGCACGCCGCCGTCCACCTCGCCGGCCAGGACGGCGGTGACAGCGGGCGTGTTGCCCTTGTACGGAATGTGCTGGATCTTCATGCCGGTCGCCTCGGTGAACACCTCGGCCGCCAGGTGACCGGGGGCGCCACTGCCGGCCGAGCTGAAGGTCACGCCCTTGCTCTTGCCGGCGGCGATCAGTTCGCCCAGTGTCCTGATGCCGGTGCGCGGCGTCACGCCGACCATCATGCCGGAGGAGGCCAGCACCATCAGCGGCTTGAGGTCGGCCGGCTTGAATGGCATGGCCTTGTAGATGTGCGGGTTGACGGTGAAGGTGGTGTCGATGCCGAACAGTACGGTGTAGCCATCGGCGGGACTCTTGGCGACCTGGTCGGCACCGATGTTGCCGCCAGCACCCGGCTTGTTCTCGACGACGAAGGGTTGCTTCAGCGTGGCCTGCAGCACGTCGGACATGGCCCGGGCAATCAGGTCTGCCGGGCCGCCGGGGGGGAAATTGACGAGGATTTTCACCGGCTTGGTCGGAAAGCCGGCCGGGGCCGTCTGGGCGTGGGCGCCGAGGGCGGCGAGCAGGGTCAGGCCGGCGAGCAGCGCGCGGCGGGGCAGGGTGTGTTTCATGGCGTGCGGTGGTCGGATGGGAGGTTGCGGGCGGAAAGGGAGTCAGGTGCCGTCGCCCGAGGGCGACACCGTCGGGGCGCCGAGGCCACCGGCTTCTCGCCGACAATGCGGGCGGTGCCGAGCCCCGTCTTCCTGGTCCAAAGCATCATTCGTCTGTCTCCTGGTCCCGATGGCGGATGTCTTGCCTTCGTGCAAGCACTTTAGTCAACGGACCCTCGATTGATCTAATCAACCATTGGCCGTGAAAACCCTAGCTCCCGAACCCCGCCCACCGGTCTTGCCCGCCGTCATCGACGACATGCTGCTCTACCGCATCGGCCGCCTGCTGGCCACCGCCGGCGGGCTGGTGATCCGGCTGTGCGAGGGCGAGTACGGCATCACTCGGCGTGAATGGCGCGTGCTGGCCAAGCTGGCGCAGGAGGACGGCATCCTGTCCTCGGCGCTGGCCGAGCGGGCGCAGCTCGACCGCGCGCGCACCTCGCGCGCGGTGACGTCCCTGGTGGCCAAGCAACTGGTGGAGCGCCGCCCGCGCCCGCGGGACCGGCGCGAGGTGGCGCTGCACCTGACGGCGGCCGGCCGCGCGCTGTACGAGGCGATGCTGCCGCGGGTGGGGCAGATCCATCAGGACCTGACCGCCGTTTTGGGCGAGGTGGAGCTGGCGGCGCTGGACGACATGCTGGCGCGCTTGCAGGGCCAGGCCGACAAGCTGCTGCAGCAGGCCGACCTGCCCAAGGCTGACCGGCGCCGAGGCGGACGGCGCGGGACGGCGCCATGAGGCGGGTCTGGCGATGGGCGGGCCTGCTCGCGGGCCTGGCGCTGCCCGCCGGCGCGACCGTGATGTACGAAGCCACCGTGACCCATGTGTCGGACGGCGACACCGTGTGGGTCGATGCTGGCGACGGCGGCGCCCCGCGCAAGCTGCGCATCGACGGCATCGACGCGCCGGAGATCTGCCAGGATGGCGGCGCCGAGTCCCGCGCGCTACTGGCGGCGCGCGCGCTGCACCGCCGGGTCCAGGTGCAGGTGCGCCGGCAGGACGACTACGGCCGGGGCCTGGCGCGCATCCAGCTCGGCAGCGAGGACCTGGGCGCCGTCATGGTGCGCGAGGGGCAGGCCTGGTCCTACCGCTGGCGGCACAGCCCGGGGCCCTACATCGCCGAGGAGCAGCAGGCGCGACAGCAGCGGCGCGGCCTGTTCGCGCAGGCGCAGCCCGAGCTGCCGCGCGCTTTCCGCCAGCGGCACGGCACCTGCCATCCCCAGGTGCTGGGGCGATAGAACGGGGTCAGTGGGGGCCGCCGCAGACGGCGCAGCCGGGCGTGCGCGCCAGGCGCACCTCGTGCCAGGCCATGTCGCGGCCGTCCAGCATCAGCAGGCGCCCGGCCAGCGAGGTGCCGATGCCGCACAGCAGCTTCAGCGCCTCGGCTGCCTGCAGGGTGCCGATGATGCCGACCAGCGGGGCAAACACGCCCATCACCGCGCAGCGCGTTTCCTCCAGCTCCTGGGATTCGGGAAAGACGCAGGCGTAGCAGGGCGAGGCGGGGCTGCGCGGGTCGTACACTGAGATCTGGCCGTCGAAGCGGATCGCGGCGCCGGAGACCAGCGGCTTGCCGTGCCGCACGCAGGCGCGGTTCACCGCGTGGCGGGTGGCGAAATTGTCGGTGCAGTCCAGCACCACGTCGGCCTGGGCCACCAGGGTGTCGAGCAGCGCATCGTCCGCGCGCGCCAGCACCGGCGTCACCTCGACGTCGGGGTTGATCTCGGCGATCGCGTCGCGGATCGAATGGGCCTTGGGCTCGCCGACGCGCGCCAGGGTGTGGGCGATCTGGCGCTGCAGGTTGGTGGCGTCCACGTGGTCGTGGTCCACCACGGTGAGCCGGCCGACGCCGGCGCTGCCGAGGTAGAGCGCCACGGGGGAGCCGAGCCCGCCGGCGCCGATGACCAGGGCGTGGGCGGCCAGCAGTCTTTCCTGACCTTCCACGCCCAGTTCGTTGAGCAGGATGTGGCGCGAGTAGCGCAGCAGCTGTTCGTCTTGCATGAACGCGCGCGGGGCCGACGGGCGGCCGCCGCGGAGATCAGTTTTCCTTCTTCTCTTCCTTGCGCTCAACCAGCGTCTTGCTGATCAGCACCGGGCGCCCCTTGAGCTGGTTCAGCGCCTGGGCCAGCTGGAAGTCCTTGTCCGAGCCGAACTCGGGCAGCTTGCGCTCGGCGGCGGGCTTTTTCGCCTCTTCTTCCAGCTTCTTCAGCGCTTCCTCGCGCGCCTTCTCGCGCGCCGGGTCCTTCTGCTCGGCGCTCTGGCCGTTGCCGAGGTGTTTCTCCAGATCGGCCTCGCGCGTGCGCAGCGCGGCGAACAGGTTGCCCTCGGCGGTCTCATCGATCATCACGTCGGGCACGATGCCGCGCGCCTGGATCGACTTGCCGCTGGGCGTGTAATAGCGGGCCGTGGTCAGCTTCAGCGCGGTCTCCGGGCCGAGCGGGCGCACTGTCTGCACCGAGCCCTTGCCGAAGGTCTGGCTGCCCATGATGGTGGCGCGCTTGTGGTCCTGCAGCGCACCGGCCACGATCTCGCTGGCCGAAGCCGAGCCTTCGTTGACCAGCACCACCAGCGGCACAGTCTTCAACGCGGCGGGCAGCTTCTTGAGCGGGTCGCCGCTACCGCGGCGCTGGTAGAACTCGGGCGCCGCCTTGTAGGCGAACTTGCTCTCGGCGAGCTGGCCGTTGGTGGAGACCACGGTGACGTTTTCCGGCAGGAAGGCGGCCGACACCGCGACGGCAGCATCCAGCAGGCCGCCCGGGTCATTGCGCAGGTCCAGTACCAAGCCCTTCAGGCGCGGCTCCTGCTTGTAAACCTCGTCCAGCTTGCGGGCGAAATCGTCCACCGTGCGTTCCTGGAACTGCGACAGGCGCACCCAGGCGTAGCCGGGCTCGACCACCTTGACCTTGACCGACTGGGTCTTGATTTCCTCGCGCACGATGGTGACGGGGAAGGTGCGGCTCTCGTCCTTGCGGAAGATCGTGAGCAGCACCTTGGTGTTCGGCTCGCCGCGCATCTTCTTGACGGCGTCGTTCAGCGACAGCCCCTTGACGGCGGTGTCGTCGATCTTGGTGATCAGGTCGCCGGTCTTCAGGCCGGCGCGGTCGGCGGGCGAGCCCTCGATCGGCGAGACCACCTTGACCAGGCCATCTTCCTGCGTGATCTCAATGCCGACGCCCACGAAGCGGCCGGTCGTGCCCTCGCGGAATTCCTTGAACGACTTCTTGTCGAAATACTGGGAGTGCGGGTCCAGGCTGGCCACCATGCCGGCGATGGCGTCGGAGATCAGCTTCTTCTCGTCCACCGGTTCGACATAGTCGGTCTTGACCATGCCGAAGACGGCGGCCAGTTGCTGCAGCTCTTCCAGCGGCAGCGGCGCGAGCGTGCCCCGCGCCACGGTCTGCAAGGACACCGTGGTCAGGGCGCCGGCGAGTGCCCCCACTGAAATCCAGCCGGCAATCTTGAGTTTCTGGCCCATATTCATTACCTCGATCAGGCAATATACACGCAGCGCGCCCAAGCAGTGCGGGGCGCGCGCGAAGCCCGCGCGCCGGGACGGGCCGGCGGCGGAACATGTGACGAGTCAGTCACGGCTGGGCATGCGCTCAAGCCGGCGCCGGGCCGCCCTACGACGGCCCACCGTTCAGGCCTTGCCCTGGCTGGCCACGGCGGCGGCGGCCCTGGCGGCGGCTTCCGCGTCGCCGAGGTAGTAGTGGCGGATCGGCTTCAGGTTCTCGTCCAGCTCATAGACCAGCGGGATGCCGTTCGGGATGTTCACGCCGACGATGTCGTTGTCGCCGATGTTGTCCAGGTACTTGACCAGGGCGCGGATCGAGTTGCCGTGCGCCGCCACCAGCACGCGCTTGCCGGCCTTGATGGCAGGGGCCATCGATTCGTTCCAGAACGGCAGCACGCGCGCCACGGTGTCCTGCAGGCACTCGGTCAGCGGCACGTCTTCCGTCTTCAGGTTGGCGTAGCGCCGGTCGCTGCGCTCGCAGCGCGGGTCGGTGGCTTCCAGGGCCGGCGGCGGGGTGTCGTAGCTGCGGCGCCAGACCAGCACCTGCTCGTCGCCGTACTGCTTGGCCATGTCGGCCTTGTTCAAGCCCTGCAGCGCGCCGTAGTGGCGCTCGTTCAGGCGCCAGCTCTTGACCACCGGCAGCCAGGTGCGGTCCATCTCATCCAGGGCGTACCAGAGGGTGTGGATGGCGCGCTTGAGCACGCTGGTGTAGGCCAGGTCGAACTCGTAGCCCTCGGCCTTGAGCAGCTTGCCGGCCGACATGGCCTGGGACACGCCGGTCGGCGTCAGGTCCACGTCGGTCCAGCCGGTGAAGCGGTTTTCAAGGTTCCAGGTGGATTCGCCGTGGCGGATGAGAACGAGTTTGTACATGGCGGTGCCCAATGAAGGGGAGGGATGAGAAAACGAAGTAAAGCCCGCCATTTTAGAATTCCCGGCTTTCGCGGTCCGTTCCGGGCCGCTCACGAAAGGTGTGAAGTGAAATTCCTGATCGATAACTGGATGCTGATCTCCGTGGCCGCGGTCTCCGGCGGCATGCTGCTGTGGCCCGTGTTGTCGCGCAGCGCGAGCGCCGGAGGGCTGAGCGCCAGCGGCGCGGTGCAGCTGATCAACCGGGACAAGGCCGTGGTGATCGACGTCTGCGAAGCGGCCGAGTTCGCCGCCGGCCACGTGGCCGGCGCCAAGAGCGTGCCGCTGGGTGAGCTGGAGCAGCGGCTGCCCGGCGTGGTGAAGAACAAGGCCACGCCGGTGATCCTGGTCTGCGCCTCGGGCATGCGTTCCAGCCGCGCGACGGCGATCGCCAAGAAACTTGGCTACGAGCAGGCCCAATCGCTGGCCGGCGGGCTGAAAGCCTGGAAAGAGGCTAACCTTCCGATCGAGAAAGCCTGATCGAAAGGAACGAGCGCCCATGCAAGCCGTCAAGATGTACACCACCGCCGTCTGCCCGTACTGCGTGCGGGCCAAGCAGATCCTGAAGTCCAAGGGGGTCGCGCAGATCGAGGAGATCCGCGTCGATGCCGACCCGGACGAGCGCATGAAGATGATGGAGATCACCGGCCGGCGCACCGTGCCGCAGATCTTCATTGGCGCCACGCATGTCGGTGGTCACGACGACCTGGTGGCGCTGGATGCAAAGGGTGGCCTGATGCCGCTGCTGCAGGGCGCCTGAGCGCCAGATTGGATCGCCGATAATCGGCGAGTTCCGAATCGCACACCCGCTTCGGTCATGCCGCGGCGGGTTTCTTTTTGCCCCCTTTGTCCTCACTGAAACGAGCATTTCCATGGCCGACCTCGACCCCGTGTTCCAGATCCAGCGCGTCTACCTGAAAGAAGCCTCGCTGGAGCAGCCCAACTCGCCCGCCATCCTGCTGGAACAGGAACAGCCGGGCGTGGACATCCAGCTCGGCGTGGAAGCCACGCCGGTGACCGAGGGCATCTTCGAGGTTTGCGTCACCGCCACCGTGCAGACCAAGATCAAGGACCGCACGGTGTTCCTGGTCGAGTGCAAGCAGGCTGGCATCTTCGAGATCCGCAACCTGCCCGAAGACCAGATGGGTCCGATCATGGGCATCGCCTGCCCGCAGATCGTCTACCCCTACCTGCGCGGCAACGTGGCCGATGTGATCACCCGCGCCGGCTTCCCGCCGGTGCACCTGGCCGAAATCAACTTCCAGGCCATGTACGAGCAGCAGCTGGCCGAAGCGGACCAGGCCGTCGCCCAGTAATTCCTCAAGCCTTCAAGGGCCTTGGCCCTTGCCAGCCAAGGGCTTGATGCCATGAACATCACGATCATCGGTGCCGGTGCCTGGGGAACTGCGCTGGCCATCAGCGCCGGCCGGCATCCGGCCGGCCATGCGGTGCAGCTGTGGGCGCGCGATGCGGTGCAGGCGCAGGCGATGCAGGCCGCGCGCGAGAACGCGCGCTACCTGCCCGGCATCGCGCTGCCGGAGCGCCTCAGCGTGCATGCCGGCACGGTGCCCGGGGCGATCGCCGCCGAAGACCTGGTCATCATCGCCACGCCGATGGCCGGCCTGCGCGGCACGCTGCAGGCGCTGCGCGAGAGCCCGGCCCCGGTCGCCTGGCTGTGCAAGGGCTTCGAGGCGCCGCAGGCTGACCCGGCATCCGGGTCTTTTGGGCTGCTGGCGCATGAAGTGCGGGCGGAAGTGGCTCCTGATTTGAGAGCGGGTGTGCTCAGCGGGCCGAGCTTTGCGCAGGAGGTGGCGCGCGGCCAGCCGACCGCGCTGGTCGCGGCCAGCGAGCACGCCGCCGTGCGCGAGGCGCTGGTGGCGGCCTTCCACGGCCCCGCGCTGCGGGTCTATGCCAGCGACGACATCGTCGGCGTGGAGGTCGGCGGCGCGGTGAAGAACGTGCTGGCGATCGCCACCGGCCTGTGCGACGGCCTGCAGCTCGGCCTGAATGCGCGCGCCGCGCTGATCACGCGCGGCCTGGCCGAGATGACGCGCCTGGGCCTCGCCCTCGGGGCGCGGGCGGAGACCTTCATGGGCCTGTCCGGCCTGGGCGACCTCGTGCTGACGGCCACCGGCGACCTGTCGCGCAACCGCCGGGTCGGGCTGCTGCTCGCCGAAGGCAAGACGCTGCAGCAGGCGGTCGATTCGCTCGGTCACGTGGCCGAGGGGGTGTACAGCGCCCGCACCGTGGTGCAGCGCGCCCGCCTGCTGGGCGTGGAGATGCCGATCGCCGAGGGCGTGGTGGCGCTGCTGGACGGCCAGCTCAAGCTGGCCGATGCCGTGGCGACGCTGATGGAGCGCGAGCCCACGGTCGAGCTGGCCTGACGCTGCTCCGCGGGCCCGCCCGCCCGCGCGGCTTGCTTGAACCCGGCAGATCCTTGGAGTAGTCTGAAAAACTATTCACAACGCCCGTCACGGGCCAAGGAGACCAGCCATGCCCCACCGCATCCAGCCCGCCTTGCTGGCCGGCGTCGCCGCTTTCGTGCTGGCGGCCTGCGCGCCGATGTCCACGCCGGCCCCGTCGTCCCAGCCCATGAGCTTCTTCGTGACCAGCAGCAATCCCGGCCGGGGCGCGGATTTCGGTGGACTCGCGGGCGCCGACCGCCACTGCCAGGCGCTGGCCAGCGCGGTGGGCGCGGGCGGTCGAACCTGGCATGCCTACCTGAGCGCCACGGCCACGCCTTCCAGCCCGGCGGTGAATGCGCGTGACCGCATCGGCCGCGGTCCCTGGTACAACGCGAAAGGCGAGCTGATCGCCCGCGACGTCGAGGATCTGCACGGCGCCAACCGCATCACCAAGCAGACCGCGCTCACGGAAAAAGGCGAGCTGGTCAGTGGCCGGGGCGACGCGGTCAACATGCACGACGTCCTGACCGGCTCCCTGCCCGATGGCCGCGCCTCCAGTGCCGCCGAGGACACCACTTGCGCGAACTGGTCGCACAGCGGCGCGGGCTCGGCGCTGGTCGGCCACCACGACCGCATGGGCCTGGACGAGAATCCGCCGGCCAAGTCGTGGAATTCCTCGCACGGCTCGCGCGGCTGCGGGATGGATGCGCTCAAGGTCAGCGGCGGCGCGGGCCTGCTGTACTGCTTCGCCGTGCAGGAGGAACGCCTGCAACCGCGTGGCGGCGGCATGTGGGGCAATTGAGCCCCGCGGGCTCGGGTACACCGGCGCGGCGTGGGGCATGAAGTCGGGTGGCGCGCGCAAGCACCGCCCCGCTGGTGTCAGGCCGCTTCAGAACTCCAGGTTGTCGATCAGGCGCGTCGTGCCCAGACGTGCGGCGCCCAGGGCGACGAGCGCGTCGCCGGCCTGCGGCGGCTGCAGGTCGGCCCGGCGGCGCACGGTGAGGTAGTCGGGTTGCCAGCCGCGCGCGCGCAGCGCGTCCATGGCGCGCGCCTCCAGCGCCGGCAGCTGCGTGGCCAGGCCATCGGCGGCGGCTGCCGCGTCGCGCGCCAGGGCGCGCAGCGCCAGCGACAGCTGCACGGCCTCGGCGCGCTCTGCCTCGCTCAGGTAGCCGTTGCGCGAGCTCAGCGCCAGCTGGTCGTCGGCGCGGCGGGTGGCTCCGCCGACGACCTCGATCGGCAGCGCGAACTGCTGCACCATCTGGCGGATCACCATCAGCTGCTGGTAGTCCTTCTGTCCGAACACGGCCACGCCCGCCGGGCGGCCGGCGAACACGGCGCTGAACAGCTTCATCACCACCGTGCAGACGCCGGTGAAGAAGCCGGGCCGGAACTGGCCTTCCAGGATGTCGGCCAGCGCCGGGTCGGGCTGCACCTTGAAGGTCTGCGGCACCGGGTACAGGTCCGACTCGCGTGGCGCGAACACCACGTCGCAGCCGGCGGCTTCCAGCTTCGCGCAGTCGGCCTCGAAGGTGCGCGGGTAGCTGTCGAAGTCCTCGTGCGGCAGGAACTGCAGGCGGTTCACGAAGATGCTGGCCACCATGGTGTCGCCCAGCGGCTTGGCCTGGCGGACCAGCGTCAGGTGGCCGTCGTGCAGGTTGCCCATGGTCGGGACGAAGGCAGGCTTTTGCGACGCGGCCAGCAGCTGGCGCAGTTCGGGGATGGTGCGGGCGACTTGCATGAGAGGGGCTCCTTGGGGCGGGGCGGTTAAACGGGGGTGAAGGCCAGCCGCACGTAGATCGGCGCGAAGGCTTCGGCCTGGGTGATCTCGATCAGCGTTTCCTTGGCCAGTTCCAGCAGCGCGATGAAGGTGACGACCAGCACCGGCACGCCCCTGGCCGGGTCGAACAGGTCCTCGAACTCCACGAAGCGGCGGCCCTGCAGGCGCTTGAGCACGATGCTCATGTGCTCGCGCACCGAGAGCTCCTCGCGGCTGATCTTGTGGTGCTGCACCAGCTTGGCCCGCTTGAGGATGTCGCGCCACGCCTGCTGCAGGTCGGACAGCTCGACATGCGGGAAGCGCGGCTGCAGCGACTGCTCGATGTGGACCTGTGCCGTCAGGAAGTCGCGCCCGAACTGCGGGTGCGCATTGATCCTGTGGCCCGCCAGCTTCATCTGCTCGTATTCGAGCAGGCGGCGCACGAGTTCGGCGCGCGGGTCCTCTGGCTCCTCGCCCTCGGGCGCCTTCTTCGGTGGCAGCAGCATGCGTGACTTGATCTCGATCAGCAGCGCCGCCATCAGCAGGTATTCGGCGGCCAGCTCCAGGTTGCGGCTGCGCACTTCATCGACATAGCTCAGGTACTGGCGCGTCACCGCCGCCATCGGGATGTCGAGGATGTTGAAGTTCTGCTTGCGGATCAGGTAGAGCAGCAGGTCCAGCGGCCCTTCGAAGGCTTCGAGGAAGACTTCAAGGGCGTCGGGCGGGATGTAGAGGTCCTGCGGCAGCGCGAACAGCGGCTCGCCGTACAGGCGGGCCACGGCCGCGGGGTCCACGACTTGCGGATCGCCGGGTGGCGCCGCTTCAGGCGGCGGCGCCAGGTCGGGCGTTTCGATGGATGCGGTCATGGGTGCTATTCAATCAATAGCTGTTATGCCCGATGGGCGCGCATTCCAACCGATTCGAGCTGGTCAGGATCAGGCGTTGGTCTGGTAGACGTAGGGCTTCTGCGCCACGCGGCCGGCCTCGAACTCGCGCTGGTCCTTGCGGTCCACGTTCTTGTCCCACAGCAGGGCGCGGCCGGCGCGTTGCTCGGCTTCCAGCGTGGGCTTTTGCGCCTTGAGCTGCTCGATGAACTGCGTGGCGTCGGAGCTGTAGTGCGGGCGGCGGAAAAAGTTGGCGATGGACATAAACTGTGGCTTCGTGGGGCTGGCCGCCGTGGGAGGCGGGAGAGCCCGTGATTTTACCGGGGGCCGTCATGCTGAAGAGGATTTGCGTCATGGGACTGTTGGCGGCGCTGCTCGGCCTGGTGGGCTGCGACCCGCAGCGCATCAACGAGCTGGAGGAGGGCGTGGCCACCGAGGCGGACGTGCGCGCCAAGTTCGGCCAGCCGGAGAACATCTGGGACGGTCCGGATGGCGCCCGTGTCTTCGAGTACAACCGCCAGCCGGCCGGGCACCGCAACTACCAGATCACCATCGGCCCCGACGGCAAGATGAGCGCGCTGCGCCAGGTGCTGACGCCGGAGAACTTCGCGCGTGTGCAGCCCGGCATGACGATGGAGGCGGTGCGCCGGATGCTGGGGCGGCCGATGAAGACCACGCCGTTCGACTTGAAGCGCGAGGTGCACTACGACTGGCGCTACCTGGAGCCGCCGAACACCTCGATGGTGTTCACCGTGGTGTTCGACCGCGACCTGCGCGTGCTGCGCACCGGCTCGATGCTCGATCCCGAAGGGCCGGAGAGCGCGGGCGGCCGTTAAGCCCGCGCGGCCCCGGCGGCCGGGCCGGCGCGTCAGGCCGTCGCTTCGGCGGCCGGCCGGGGCGGGCTGACCGACGTGGGCAAGGCGCGGCCCAGCGCCGTGGCCAGGTCGGGCGCCACGTCCTCGCCGAGCCGGGCCAGCAGGCCGCTTCGCCGCGCGATGTCCAGCGGCTGGTGCATCAGCCCGCAGACCAGCAGCCGGACCTGCCGCTTCTCGCAGGCCCGCGCCAGGTCGAGGAAGGCGTCGGCGCCGGACGAATCCATATAGATCACGTTCTTCAGGTCCAGCACCAGGGTCTGGGTGGGCAGGCGGTCCTCCAGCTCCTCCAGCAGCTTGACGGCGCCGAAGAAGATGGCGCCGTAGAGGCGCCAGGCCTGCACCTCGGCCTCGTGACCGGCCAGGCGCGGCTGGTCGGCGGCGCTGACGGGCTCCGAGCGCGACAGGCTGGAGATGCGGTAGATGAAGGTCAGGCAGGCCGCGATCAGGCCGACCTCCACCGCCACCGTCAGGTCGAAGATCACGGTGAGGAAGAACACCGCCAGCAGCGTGGCGCGGTAGGGCAGACGGTACTGGCGCAGGTGCACGAAGGCGCGCCACTCGCCCATGTTCCAGGCGACGAACATCAGGATGGCGGCCAGCGTGGGCAGCGGCACATGGGTGGCCAGCGGCGCCGCCACCAGCACCACGACCAGCAGGGTCAGCGCGTGCACCACGCCGGCGATCGGGCTGGTCGCGCCGCTCTTCACGTTGGTGACGGTGCGCGCGATGGTGCCGGTGGCGGGCATCCCGCCGAAGAAGGGGGTGACGAAGTTGGCCACGCCCTGGGCCATCAGCTCCTGGTTCGGGTCGTGCCGGTCGCCGACCATGCCGTCGGCCACGCGCGCGCACAGCAGCGACTCGATCGCGCCGAGCAGCGCCAGCGTGAGCGCCGGGATCAGCAGGAAGCGCGCGGTCTCCCAGCTGAACGCCGGCAGCACGAAAGCCGGCAGCGATGCCGGGATGCCGCCGAAGCGGCTGCCGATGGTGTCTACCGGCAGCTCCAGCACGCCGACCGCCAGCGTGGCCAGCACCAGCGCGACGATCGAGCCCGGGATGCGGTGCAGGCTGCCGCTGAACTGCAGGGCCGGACTCAGGCGCGGCGCCAGGCGCTGCCAGCCGATGATGGTGGCCAGCGAGGCGAGGGCGACGCCCACCGCCACCGGGTTGAGCGTGGGCAGCGCCGCGCGCAGCGCCGCCAGCATGCCGAAGAAGCTGGCCGGCATGCTGGCGACCTGCAGGCCGAGGAAGTCCTTCACCTGCGACAGCCCGATCAGCACCGCGATGCCGTTGGTGAAGCCGATCACCACCGCGATCGGAATGAAGCGGATCAGCGTGCCGAGCTTGAACAGCCCCATCAGGAACAGCAGCACGCCCGACATGGCGGTGGCCAGGATCAGGTTGGCCAGGCCGTAGCGCTCGACGATGCCGTAGACGATGACGATGAAGGCGCCCGCCGGTCCGCCGATCTGCACCCGGCTACCGCCCAGCAGCGAGATCAGCAGCCCGGCCAGGATGGCGGTGAAGATGCCCGCCTCGGGCTTCAGGCCCGAGGCGATGGCGAAGGCCATGGCCAGCGGCAGCGCCACCACGCCGACGGTGAGGCCGGCACCGACGTCGCTGGCGAAGCGGTCCCGGCTGTAATGCCGCAGCGCGTCGAGCAGGCGGGGGCGGAAGCGGGCGAGGGGGGTGGACAAGCGCATGTCACCTATTGTGCGGCGCACGACCCCGATCGGCCAGTGCCGGGGCCGCGCGGTTTGTCACGCGGCCGCCTTCTGTCGCGGCTCGGGCTGGCGGTGAGACTACGCTCAGCCCCAGTGGCGCCGCGCGTCGTCCAGCAGCGGGCGCAGCGCCAGCAGCCACAGCAGCAGCGCCAGCGGCACCGTGACCACGTAACCCACCCACTTGAAGCCGAGCGCGCCGAGCACGCCGCCGGTCAGGAAGCAGGCGATCAGCAGGCCCTGGATGCGCATGCGGTCGCGGTTGGCCAGCACCGGGCTCTTGCCGGCGCTGCGGTTCACGTAGAGCAGCTTGCCCAGCTCGATGCCGAGGTCGGTCACCAGTCCGGTGACATGGGTGGTGCGGATCTCGGCCTTGGAGATCTTGGTGATGACGGCGTTCTGCAACCCCATGATGAAGCACAGCAGCACTACCGTCAGCGGCAGGAACAGCGGGGCGAACAGCTGCATGCCCGCGCCGAACAGGCCGAACATCAGCAGCGCCACCGACTCGACCAGCAGCGGCAGGCTGTAGGCGCTGTGCAGGTGCCGGCGCAGGCCCCAGTTCACGATGATCGCGGTGGTCATGGCCCCCAGCACGAAGGCCACCAGCGAACCCAGGCCCGCCATGACCAGCGCGAGGTGGCCGAGCACCAGCTGGTCGGCCACCGAGGACAGCACCCCGGTCATGTGCGAGGTGTACTGCCCCACGGCGAGAAAGCCGCCGGCGTTGGTGGCCCCGGCGATGAAGGCCAGCACCGCGCCCAGCCGCCGGTTGGCCCGCGCGGTGCGCGCCACATCGGTCCAGCCGTGGATCAGCGGGAACATCGCCGGGCCGTCGTCCGGGCTCAGTGCACGCGCATGCCGGGCTTCGCGCCCGGCCAGGGCTGCAGCACGTAGATGCCGGGCTCGGCCTTCTCGTCGGCGTGGCTGGCGGCCAGCACCATGCCTTCGCTGACGCCGAACTTCATCTTGCGCGGCGCCAGATTGGCCACCATCACCGTGAGCTTGCCGATCAGGTCGGCCGGCTGGTAGGCGCTGGCGATGCCGGAGAACACGTTGCGCGTGCGGCCCTCGCCCACGTCCAGCGTCAGGCGCAGCAGCTTGGTCGAGCCCTCCACCGGCTCGCAGTTGACGATCTGCGCGATGCGCAGGTCCACCTTGGCGAAGTCGTCGATGCCGATCGTCTCGGCGATCGGTTCGCCGCCCGGCACCACCTTCTCCACCACCGGCGCCGGCGGCTCGAACAGCGCGTCGAGCTGCTTGATGTCCACGCGCTGCATCAGGTGCTGGTAGGCGCCGATGGCGTGGCCCGCGCCCAACGCCTGCGCGGCGCTGGCGAAGTTCATCGGCTCGACCTTCAGGAAAGCCTCCACCTGCGCCGTCAGTGCCGGCAGCACGGGCTTGAGCAGGATGCTGAGCAGGCGGAAGGCCTCGATGCAGGTGGTGCAGACGTCGTGCAGGCGCCCGTCCATGCCTTGCTGCTTGGCCAGTTCCCAGGGCTTGTTCTGGTCCACGTACTCGTTCACGCGGTCGGCCAGCAGCATGATCTCGCGCAGCGCCTTGCCGTATTCGCGCTCGGCATACAGCTCGGCAATCGCCGGCACGCCATCGCGCAGGTGCGACAGCAGCGCGTCGCCGTCGGCCGAGACTTCGCCCAGCAGGCCGCCGAAGCGCTTGGCGATGAAGCCGGCCGCGCGCGAGGCGATGTTGATGTACTTGCCGACCAGGTCGGAGTTCACGCGCGCCATGAAGTCGTCGGCGTTGAAGTCCACGTCCTCGTTGCGGCTGTTGAGCTTGGCGGCCAGGTAGTAGCGCAGCCACTCGGGGTTCATGCCCAGTCCCAGATACTTCAGCGGGTCCAGGCCGGTGCCGCGGCTCTTGCTCATCTTCTCGCCGTTGTTCACCGTCAGGAAGCCGTGCACGAAGATCTTGGTCGGCGTCTTGCGGCCCGAGAACTGCAGCATCGCCGGCCAGAACAGGGTGTGGAAGTAGGTGATGTCCTTGCCGATGAAGTGGTACTGCTCGGTCGCCGGGTCGTTGACGAAGGCCTCGTAGTCGCGGCCGGTCTTGGCGAAGTAGTTCTTCAGCGAGGCCAGGTAGCCGATCGGCGCGTCCAGCCAGACGTAGAAGTACTTGCCCGGCGCGTCGGGGATCTTGATGCCGAAGTAGGGCGCGTCACGGCTGATGTCCCAGTCGCCCAGGCCGCCCTGGCCGTGCTCGTCCTTGGCGAACCATTCCTTGATCTTGTTCAGCACCTCGGGCTGCAGGCGGCCCGGCTCGCTGGTCCAGTTCTCCAGGAACTCGGCGCAGCGCGGGTCGGAGAGCTTGAAGAAGTAGTGCTCGGACGTCTTGAGCACCGGCGTGGCGCCGGACAGGGCGGAGTAGGGGTTCTTCAGCTCGGTCGGCGCGTAGACCGCGCCGCAGGCCTCACAGCTGTCGCCGTACTGGTCCTTGGCGCCGCATTTCGGGCACTCGCCCTTGATGAAGCGGTCGGGCAGGAACATCGACTTCTCGGGGTCGAAGAACTGCTCGATGGTCTTGGTGGCGATCAGGCCGTTGGCCTTGAGGTCGCGGTAGATCTGCTGCGCCAGCTCGTGGTTCTCCGGGCCGTCGGTGGAGTGCCAGTTGTCGAAGGCGATGTGGAAGCCGTCCAGGTAGGGCTTGCGCCCGGCGGCGATGTCGGCGACGAACTGCTGCGGCGTCTTGCCCGCCTTCTCGGCGGCGATCATGATCGGCGCGCCGTGCGCGTCGTCCGCGCCCACGAAATGCACCTCATGGCCCTGCATGCGCTGGAACCGCACCCAGATGTCGGCCTGGATGTACTCCATGATGTGGCCGATGTGGAAGTTGCCGTTCGCGTACGGCAGGGCGGTGGTGACGAACAGCTGGCGCGGCTTCTGGGGCGTGTCGGACATGGTGACGTGGCTTTCTCGGAGGCAATCCGCAATTTTATGGGTTGTCGCTACACTGCGCGGACCACAGAAAGTACCGCACACACCATGGCCTCCCCCGAACAACTGATGCAGGCGCTGCAGGGCGTCATCGATCCCAACACCGGCAAGGATTTCGTCACCACCAAGGCGCTGAAGAACCTGCAGGTCCGCGGCGGCGAGGTGTCCTTCGACGTGGAACTCGGCTACCCGGCGAAAAGCCAGATCCCGGCGCTGCGCCAGGCCCTGATCGCCGCCGCGAAAACCGTTCCCGGCGTGGCCAACGTGTCCGCCAACGTGACGAGCAAGATCATCGCCCACGCCGCCCAGCGCGGCGTGGCCCTGCTGCCGCAGGTGAAGAACATCGTGGCCGTCGCCTCCGGCAAGGGCGGCGTCGGCAAGAGCACTACCGCCGCCAACCTGGCGCTGGCGCTGGCCGCCGAGGGCGCCAGCGTCGGCCTGCTCGACGCCGACATCTACGGCCCCAGCCAGCCGATGATGATGGGCATCGAGGGCCGCCCGGAAAGCGTGGACGGCCAGACCATGGAGCCCCTGGAGAACTACGGTGTGCAGGTCATGTCGATCGGCTTCCTGGTCGCGCAGGACGAGGCCATGATCTGGCGCGGCCCCATGGCCACCCAGGCGCTGGACCAGCTGCTGCGCCAGACCAACTGGAAGGACCTGGACTACCTGATCGTGGACATGCCGCCCGGCACCGGCGACATCCAGCTCTCGCTGAGCCAGCGCGTGCCGCTGACCGGTGCCGTGGTGGTGACCACGCCGCAGGACATCGCGCTGATCGACGCCAAGAAGGGCATCAAGATGTTCGAGAAGGTCGGCGTGCCGATCCTTGGCATCGTGGAGAACATGGCGGTGCACATCTGCTCGAACTGCGGCCATGCCGAGCACATCTTCGGCGAGGGCGGCGGCAAGAAGATGGCCGCCGAGTACGGCATGGACTACCTCGGCGCGCTGCCGCTGGCCATGCAGATCCGTCAGCAGGCCGACAGCGGCCAGCCCACCGTGGTGGCCGATCCGGACGGCGAGGTGGCCGGCATCTACAAGGCCGTGGCGCGGCAAGTCGCGATCAAGATCGCGGCGCGGGCCAAGGACTTCTCGTCCAAGTTCCCGACGATCACGATTTCGAAGAACACCTGAGCGCCTCGCGCCCTTCGATCCCCAGTCGAAAGAAACGCAAGGGTGGTGGCGTGGCGACCATCGGCGCAGGCCGATCCTTGCGATGCCTATGGCGCAGGGCCGGCGCCCGCCATCTCCTGCAGCCATTGCGCGAAGGCCGCGAGCACGGGCGGCTGGGGCTGCGCGGGGCTGACGAGGTAGTAGGCCCGCTCGCCGCGCAGTGGTCGGGCGCAGGCCACGACGAGGTCGCCGCGCGCGATCTCGGCCTCGATCAGCATGGGCGGCATCAGCGCCACGCCCAGGCCGTGGGCCGCGGCCGCCGCCGTCATGGAAAAGAGTTCGTAGCGCGGCCCGTCGAGTGCGCGCGCCGCGTCGTGCACGCCCATGGCGTCGAACCACTGCTGCCAGCCGTAGGGCCGTGTGCTCTGCTGCAGCAGCGGCAGGCGCGCCAGGGCCTGCGGCGGCAGGCCCTGGTGGGCGCGGCCGGGCCCACGGGGCATGCCTGATTCCTGTGCGGCCGTCTCCAGCAGGCGCGGGCTGCACACGGGCACCACTTCCTCCTGCATCAGCAGCTGCGCCTGCACCCCGGGCCAGTTGGCGACTTGCTCGGGCGTGCCGGCGTAGAGCGCGGCGTCGAAGGGGGTGTCGGCAAAGAGGAAGGGGCGGGTCCGGGTCTCGATGTGCACCACGATCTCGGGGTGGCGCGCGGCCAGCAGCGGCAGGCGCGGGATCAGCCAGCGCGTGGCGAAGGTCGCCACCGCCGCGAGCGAGATGGCGCCACCGTGGCCCTGGTGGGCCATCACGTCGAGCGTGTCGCGCTCCAGCCCCTGCAGCCAGCGCGCCACCTGGCGCCCGTAGTGCCGGCCTGCGGGCGTGAGCACCACGCCGTGGCGCGTGCGGCGAAACAGCTGCACGCCGAGCTGGTCTTCGAGCGCCAGGATCTGGCGCGAGACCGCGCTTTGCGTAAGCGCCAGTTCCTGCGCGGCGCGGGTGTAGCTCTCGTGCCGCGCGGCGGCCTCGAAACAGGCCAGGGCCTGGGTGGATGGCAGATGTCGTCGCATGCGCTCAATCTAACCCATCTATGCTCAAAACGCATTTCTGGATGCGAATTACTCGCTTGCGGCGCGCGAATTGGTGGCGATAGGATCTCCTTCATGCGCCATGTCATGCCTTCTTTGCATCCATGGATTCCGCCCTATCAGATTCAACGCTTTCTTGCACTGGAGACACCATGACCCGCACCGCCTTCCAATGGGACGACCCTTTCCAACTCGACCAGCAGCTCACCGACGACGAGTGCGCCATCCGTGACGCGGCCCAGGCCTACTGCCAGGACAAGCTGGCCCCGCGCGTGCTGGACATGTTCCGCCACGAGAAGACCGACGTGAGCATCTTTCGCGAGATGGGCGAGCTGGGCCTGCTGGGCCCGACCATCCCCACGCAGTACGGCGGCGCCGGTCTGAACTACGTGAGCTATGGCCTGGTGGCGCGCGAGATCGAGCGCGTGGACTCGGGCTACCGCTCCATGGCCTCGGTGCAGTCGTCGCTGGTGATGGTGCCGATCAACGAGTTCGGCACGGAAGCGCAGAAGCAGAAATACCTGCCCAAGCTGGCCAGCGGCGAATACATCGGCTGCTTCGGCCTGACCGAGCCCGACCACGGCTCCGATCCCGGCAGCATGGCCACCCGCGCCTACAAGGTGGACGGCGGCTACCGCCTCAAGGGCAACAAGATGTGGATCACCAACAGCCCGGTGGCCGACGTGTTCGTGGTCTGGGCCAAGGAGGTGGAGCCTTCGGGCACCGTGGGCCCGATCCGCGGCTTCGTGCTGGAAAAGGGCATGAAGGGCCTCACCGCCCCGGCCATCCACGGCAAGGTGGGCCTGCGCGCCTCGATCACCGGCGAGATCGTGATGGACGACGTGTTCGTGCCCGAGGAAAACGCCTTCCCCGAAGTGCGCGGCCTCAAGGGCCCGTTCACCTGCCTGAACAGCGCGCGCTTCGGCATTGCCTGGGGCGTCATCGGTGCGGCCGAGTCCTGCTGGCACACCGCCCGCCAGTACACGCTGGACCGCAAGCAGTTCGGCCGCCCGCTGGCCGCCAACCAGCTGATCCAGAAGAAGCTGGCCGACATGCAGACCGAAATCACGCTGGGCCTGCAGGCCGCGCTGCGCGTGGGCCGCATGAAGGACGAGCACCAGAACGTGGTCGAGGTCACGTCTCTCATCAAGCGCAACAACTGCGGCAAGGCGCTGGACATCGCTCGCCTGGCCCGCGACATGATGGGCGGCAACGGCATCAGCGACGAGTTCGGCGTGGCGCGCCACCTGGTGAACCTCGAGGTGGTCAACACCTACGAGGGCACGCACGACATCCACGCGCTGATCCTGGGCCGCGCGCAGACCGGCATCGCCGCGTTCGCCAACTGAGCAGGGCAGGGCGCGGCACCGCGTGGGCCGCGCCCTTCCTGCGGGAGCCGCTGGCGTGCGCACGTTGAGATTTTCAACATGAAATCATGCTGGGTTGACCGTCAAGAAGGCGTCAGCAGCTCTTTTATCAATAGCAATCGATCACTCCCATGACCACATCTCCCGCGCTCGCCTCCCGCGGCGCCCTGGCCGGTATCAAGGTGCTCGACCTCTCGCGCGTGCTCGCCGGCCCCTGGTGCACCCAGATGCTGGCCGACCTGGGCGCGGACGTGATCAAGGTGGAGCGCCCCGTGGCCGGCGACGACACTCGCCACTGGGGTCCGCCCTTCCTGCAGGACGACGCCGGCCGCGACACGCGCGAGGCCAGCTACTTCACCGCCTGCAACCGCAACAAGCGCTCCATCACCGTGGACATGGCCCACCCCGAGGGCCAGGCCCTGCTGCGCCGCATGGCGCGGGAGGCCGACGTGGTGGTGGAGAACTTCAAGGTGGGTGGCCTGGCGCAATACGGGCTGGACTACGACAGCCTCAAGGCCCTGAGCCCGCGCCTGATCTACTGCTCCATCACCGGCTTCGGCCAGGACGGCCCCTACGCCGAGCGCGCGGGCTACGACCTGATGGTGCAGGCCATGTGCGGGCTGATGAGCATCACCGGCCAGGCCGATGGCGAGCCCGGCGGCGGGCCGCTGAAGGTGGGCGTGGCCGTGATCGACGTGTTCACCGGCCTCTATGCCAGCAACGCCATCCTGGCCGCGCTCAACGCGCGCGACAACGCACGCACCGGTACGGGCGAAGGCCAGTACATCGACATGGCGCTGCTCGACGTGGGCATGGCCGTGCTGGCCAACCAGGCCGCGGGCTACCTCGCCACAGGCCAGGTCCCGGGCCGCGCAGGCAACATCCACCCGAGTCTTGCGCCCTACCAGGATTTCCAGACGAGCGACGGCAACGTGCTGCTGGCCATCGGCAACGACGGGCAGTTCCGGCGCTTCTGCGCGGCCGTGGGCCGGGAGGCCTGGGCGCAGGACGCGCGCTTTGCCACGAACACCGCGCGCGTGCACCACCGCGCCGCGCTGCTGGCGCTGATGGCGCCGCTGATGCGCGAGCGCCGCACCGCCGAATGGATCGCCCTGCTGGAGGACAAGGCCGTGCCCTGCGGCCCCATCAACACCGTGGCCCAGGCGTTCGACGACCCGCAGGTGCGCTGGCGCGGCATCCGCACGGACCTGCCCCGCGATGCGGGCGACGGCATCACCCGCGTGGCCACCGTGGCCAATCCCATGCGCCTGTCGGGCACCCCCGTGACCTACCGCAACGCACCGCCCGCGCTGGGCCAGCACACTGACGAAGTGTTGCGCGAGCTGGGCTTGGACACCGCGGCCATTGCCGCCCTCCGGGAGAGCCAGGCCGTGTGACTTCCGCGCCGCCGCTCGGCGGCAACCCCATCCCGCCACCCCTGGCGTTCCCCTGCTTCCAAGTTCAACAAGAGGAGACAAAAACATGATTCGTCGCAGCGCCCTGACCCTGGTAACGCTGGCTGTGCTCGGCACCGCCGCCCACGCACAGTCCGGCTATCCCAGCAAGCCCATCCGCCTGCTGGTGCCCTTTGCCGCCGGCGGCACCACCGACCTGATCGCCCGCATCGTGGCCGAACCGCTGAGCCGCGAGCTGGGCCAGCCCGTGGTGGTGGAGAACAAGGGTGGTGGCGGCGGCAGCATCGGTGCGGCCGAGACCGCGCGCGCCGCGCCCGACGGCTACAGCCTCGGCGTGGCCACCGTGTCCACCACGGCCACCAACCCGGCCATCAACCCCCGGATCCCGTACAACGTCGCGACCGACTTCACGCCCATCGTCAACATGGCCGCCACGCCCAACGTGATCGCGGCCTACCCCAAGCTGCCCTTCCATGACTACAAGGGCATGCTGGAGACGGTGAAGAAGGAGCCCGGCAAGTATTCGTACGCCTCGCCCGGCAACGGCAGCATCCACCACCTGATGATGGAGATGTTCAAGCTCTCCACCCACACCGCCGTCGTGCACATTCCCTACCGCGGCTCGGGCCCCGCGCTCAACGACGCGGTGGCCGGCCAGGTGCCGCTGATCTTCGACAACCTGCCCTCGGCCCTGCCTTTCATCAAGGAAAAGCGCCTCACGGCCCTGGTCGTGGCCGCGCCGCAGCGCCTGCCCGCGCTGCCCGACGTACCCACCTTCAAGGAAGTGGGCCTGGCGTCCGTGAACCGCATGGCCTACTACGGCATCGTCGGCCCCAAGGGCCTGCCCAGGGACATCGTGGACAAGGTGAACGCCGCCACCCGCAAGGTGCTGCAGGACCCCGCCATCCGCAAGCGCATCGAGGAGACCGGTTCCATCATCATGGCCGACACGCCCGAGGCCTTCGCCAAGCAGATGCGGGAAGAGCTGGCCGTCTACAAGGACGTGGTGGTCAAGCAGAAGCTGACGATGGATTGAGCCCCCCGGCGCGCTGGCCCCGGCCTGTGCGGACAGGCCGGCAGGGGTGTCAAGGCGCCGAGCCCTGGCACTGCTTCCACGCCGTGAATTCCGACGGCCGCAGGCCGTAGCGCGCCAGCACGCCCTCGTGCAGGCGTCGCAGCTCCTCGACGAGCAGCGCCTCGGCACGGCGTGGCGGAGAAAATGGTTTGGTGGCGCGAATGGCGCGAATGGAGCCATCTGCGCCATTCGCGCCACTTTTGCTTGCGTGGCGCTCTGGACCCTGCACAGATGCCGGCCGAGTCTGGACGCCATCACCGGATGGCTGGGGCTGTCCCGTCATTGAATGTGACAAATTGCACGGGAATGCAGCCGCCAGAGCCAAACGACACGGTTTGTCGGTGTGCCTGCCTACGATGAGTTTCATGCCGCGAGCACCGGTGATTCGCGGCCAAGGGAAACCATCGAGAACATGCCTGCCAAGCCTCATCATCATGAAAACGCCATCGCCCAGCGGCTCGCCGAGATCCTGCGTCGGCTCAACGACGGCCAGAAGCTCGATCCGCGTGCGCTGGCCGAGGAATTCGAAGTCGATCTGCGCACGATCCAGCGCGATCTCAATCAGCGCTTGAACCTGCCCAGGACCGACGGCCGCTATGCGTTGCCCGCCGAAAGCGTCGGCAAGTTCGGCGTCCAGGAGGTGTCGCACCTGGCGGGCCTCGCCGGGCTGCAGGGGCCGAAGCTGTCCGCCCGCCTGATCAAGGAGATCGTGACCGCCGGCGAGGACAGTGCCCTGCGGGTGCGCGGTGTGGGCCACGAGGAAGGGCTGGCCGGCAAGGAGGAGGATTTTGACCGGCTCAAGGCTGCCATCGAGCAGCACCGGACGGTCAGCTTCCGCTACCACAAGCCCAGCGGCTCCAAGCAGGTCTTGGTGCAGCCTTACAAGCTCGTCAACCACAGCGGTATCTGGTACCTGGCCGCCGCCGATGAGGGGCAGCTCAAGTCCTATGCGTTCGGGCGGATCGAGGGGGTGTTCCCGGAGGAGGGCACCTTCACGCCCGATCCCCTCATCCAGAAGACCCTGGCCGAGGAAGACAGCGTCTGGCTGAACCTGAACAAGACCGAGGTCGTGCTCAAGGTCGCCAAGCCGGCAGCCAGCTACTTCCAGCGCCGCAAGCTCATCGGTGGCCAGAAGATTGTCAAGGAACTGGAGGACGGCGGCCTCATCGTCTCCGGCCTCATCGCCCACCCCGACCAGATCCTGCCCACCGTCCGCTACTGGATCCCCAACGTCCGCATCATCAGCCCCGAGAAGCTGCAGGCGGACATGGAAAACCAGCTTCAGGAATACCTCGGGCACTCCTGAAGCCGCATCGCGGGCACCGCCGTCCCGCGTCTCCCCTGTTTTGTTTGCTGTCACCACCCCGCCAAGGAGCTCTCATGAAAATCAACTACTCCCCGCTCGAACACCTCGCCGCTTTCGCCCTTGCCTTCGCGGCGGGCGCCGTGTCCACCGCCGGCCTGGCCGCGTACATCGCGAAGCTGAAACGGGAGGCCGACGGCCTCTGAGCGGTCGTCACCGCCGAAGCCGGAAGGCGTGCGCCTTCGGGCTTCGGCCAGGCAAGGCAAAGAGAAAGGGAGAGAAAAAATGAACAGATTGATGGCCATGGGCTTTTGCCGCGGCTGCGGTCACGCACTGCATGAATCCGCCGCCAGTTGCTTCAACTGCGGCGCCCCTCAACTTCACGCCAGGCGCACGCAGAAGCGCAAGGTCATTGCCGGCGTGCTGGCGCTGCTGCTCGGCGGACTGGGGGCCCACAAGTTCTATACCGGCGCCTGGGGCTGGGGGATCGTTTACCTCGTTCTGGTGTGGACATGCCTTCCCATCCTGGCCGCGCTGGTGGAGGGCATCCGCTATCTCACGCTGTCGCAGGCCCAGTTCCAGAGAAAGGCCGCGCAAGTGGACGGCCCGTTCGCGTTCCTCTGGTGAGGCGGCCGCTTCGGCTTTGTCACCATTCATCATCCAACCCATCGTTACACTTTGACGCAACTGTGCGCCTCGAAGAACACGGATTCAAAACCATGAACAAGATTGCTGTCACGCTGCTCGCTGCCCTTCTTTGCGGAGGGTCGTTCGCTGCCACCGGGCCGACCGAAGGCGTCCTGGAAAAGGGTGCCGCCTACTCGGCGCTGTTTACTGTCAGCCCCGAGTCGGGCGACCTGATCGGCTACGCCTTCAAGAACCAATCCACCGTCGGCAAGGCGATCCTGGGCAACTGCCTGCCCGGCATGTTGTGCCGGATCGAGAAGTCCGCCACGCGGTTGATGGCCGACACCAGCGCACTGAAATTCGAAGACAACCCCTCGGGCTGGATGGAGATCACGGCCGCACGCGATGTCGGTATGGTGTCCGCGGTCGCTGGCTACGAGAAGGCAGTCAAGACCCGCTATGGCGTCGTCAGCGTGAGCGACGACAACCTGCTGCTGTACCGGGGCAAGCCGGTGGCACCGGCGGTCGAGGGCAACAGCGGCCTGAGCATTGTTGCGAGTTACGAACTGGGCAAGAGCGACGTGCTGCTGTTGCAGAACACCGGTGGCTCGGCCTGCCCCGCGCTGTTCCGCTTCGTCACGGTTGGCCCGGCCGGCGTACGCCCCACACCCGAGTTCGGCACCTGTTCCGACATCATTTTCCCGACCACGGACGGCAAGACCGGCATCAGCGTGGCGATGGTCGGCTTTGCGGGACCGTTCGAGTCTGAGGCGGTGCAGAAGAAGGCGGGGATGACGAAAAAGGTTTTTCAGTACGCGAATGGCCAGATTGTCGAGAACGGTCGGCCAATCAAATGAGGCCAATGGATTGGGCCGTCAGGAATATGGAGTCCGCCTCTGTTCTTCGACGGCCTGCCCTGACAGGCTGCTGAAGCACCCCTCGCAATAGGCAGTATCAATCAAAAGCAAACGAAAGACTTTTATGACTATGCAATCCCCTGAAATCCTGCTTAAGGATCTGAACACCGCCTTGCGTGAGCTGCGCGGAGCTGCCCGCGTGCTCAACGATGAGCGCTTGGATGACGAGTTGCTTCCGGCCATACGTCGGTTGCTGCTGGCCGAGGTGTTGGGCAACACCTGGATCCTTGCGATCGGTGGGTCTCAAGGTGCCGGCAAGACTACGCTGCTGCGCACTCTCTACGAGCTGCAAGACGAGGAGAGCCAATGGCTGAAGCCGAACGAGGGCCGTGGCGAGAAGCTGCCGGTGTTGGTGCTCGAGGATTCAGAACACGATCAGGTGCAGGGGGCAGTCCGTCGCTTGCGCGAGGTTGAGAAGGGGCAATACCGTCTGGTTCAGGACGACGTGAACTTGGAAGACTTTCAGAAAGCGGTCAGCGACCCCGATCCCGAGGTGCTGCTGCCGGTGCTGAAGGTGCCGAAGCGCTATTTCCCCCGTTCTGGCCAAGCCTGGTTGCTGCTGCCTGGCTATGAAAAGCAGGATCGGCAGAACAAGGAATGGCAAGAGCTGATGCGCCAGGCGCTGGTGGCTGCTGCAGGGTGCATCATCGTGGCCGACCAGACACGACTGGCCGATCAGCAGCAAGTCGAGATCGCCACGGACATGCTGTCCAACGAACTACGTGGCACGCAGGCGCTGGTGGTCATCAGCAAGACGGAAGCGGTTCGCGGAGATCCCGAGCGGCTGAAGCAGTTGCGCACGACCGCGCAGGAGGTGTTTGGCATGAAGCCGGATCAGGCCGAGCGCTGGGTGGTGTGCACCGGCTCGGACGACGGGGACTACATAGCTGAGTGGCAACCTCGCCTGAAGGCGGCCATCCAGGACCTGGCGGTGTCTGGTGGCGGTGACCGTCAGGCCCAACTGGCACGGCTCGAAGAAGTGCTCAGCCGGGATTTGTCCCGCGCGTTGAACGCCATTCGCAGCAAGTCCAGGCTGTTCTTTCAGCAGCGCGAAGGGGGCGAGAACGGCGGGGTCGACGTGCTCAAGAATTCCTTGGAGGCGTTTGATGAGGCCAGGGACACGTTGCGCGCCCAGTACCACAAGGAGGTCGAGCAGATCCTGGGCGAGCAGTTCGCTCCAGCCTGGGATGACCTTCAGGAGACCCTGGTGCAAGACCACGAGGGGGTCTGGAATTCGGTGAAAGACTTTTTCAGCAAAGCGACCGACAGCCGGCGGCGCATCGAGGACGATGTGAGCCGCGCCTGGCGCGGCTCGGTCCCCGTTCTGGAGCGGCACGCCGTGGCGATTGCCAGGGTGACACAAAAAGCGCTGGGGGCACCAGCCGCGGTTGCGCCTGTCCAGGGGGCACCTGGTTTGCCCACGGGCACACCCTTGCAGAAGCTAGGCTACGTGGGCGCGGATCAGGAGCCGATTACTTGGCAACGTCCGAGTGACGACGATCGGAAAAATCTCGTGCTGATCCTCGCTGGGCGCAACAACACCGGCCAGGAGGGCGCGAAGCTGACGGCGGGCTACGAGCGGGCCGTCAAGTTGCTGCCGGCCTTGACGCTGGAATACGCGCGAGTCGCCAGCCTGATGCCGGCTCTGGTGGGCGTTCAACCAGGCTCGCTGGAAGAGGCTTCAAATCGGCCCGATTTGATCGGGCAGGCGGTCAAGCAGCTGGGGGAGGGCGTGACCTTGGGTCAGACGGTGCTGCGCAGCATTGCCACCGTGCTGGCCGTGGACGTGTTGACCGATGGGGACGTGGATGTTGTCAAGGCACTGAGCGCCATTGGTCTCGGGGGGGCTGCGACTGCCGCCGAAGGCGGTGCCGCAGGGGGGGCGGCAGCCGGTGGGGCTGCAGCCATCGGTGGGGTGGGCGCGGCTGTGGTGGGCTTGGTGGCGGTGGGGTATCTGACCTATTCGGCCATCAAGGAAGTCCGTCGCTACGATGGACAGGCCAGCATGGTCGCGCACCAGATGTTGAGTAATGTGAAGGATCACTACCAACAACATTTCCTCAGGCATTTCGACGAACTGATGGACCAGATGCGCTCGCGTCTGCGCCAGTCCTTGCGTGAGCGCTACCGCCTGGACGAGTTGCTGATGGAGCAGGACCGCCTGGCCAAGGCGATCGCCGATGTCCGCGCCTTCCAACGCGACCTGCTGGACGAGCTGGGCCGGAAGTCCGTGCCGTTGTTCAACGTCGCAGCATGAGTCTGCCGTTGTCAATTGATCGGGCTGGGCCCGGTGTTCGTGCCCTGTGGGCAGAGCTTGATGGCAACCGCCTGGCCTGGGCCTTCCGGGCGTACGAGTGCTTTGTCCAGTCTCTGAGCCCGGAAATCCGCGAACGCCTGGCTCACAAAGGACACCAGGACGAGGCCTACGTGGTGGTCTTCGGCAACACCCAGGTGGGCAAGACCACCTTGCTGATGGACCTGATGGGCGTGTCCGCCGACGCGATGGGGCGCGTGTCTGCCGTCTTGCGCGGGGGGCGAGAGTCTGGCAAGTCAGCCACAGCCACCGCCATGGAGTACCGGCGCTCTCCTGACCAGCGCTGGGGCCTGCGCGTGAAATTGAAGGAGGAAACGCACTGGTTTGATGACGACAGCGCCATCACCTTGGCCCTGGGGGATCTGCGCAAGGCGATGGAGCGCCGAGACCTGGTGGCTGATGAGCCTTGCGTGGTATCGATTCCGGCGGACTGCTTTGCCCAGTCGGCCGATCAGGAACCTGCGGTGCGGATGCTCGATCTGCCGGGTGACAAGCCGTCCAATCCAACGGAGCAGGCACATGTGCATGAGATGGCGCGTCGATATGTTCCACTGGCCGACTTGATCCTGCTGGTGGGGCGCGGGGACAGCCTCGCTTTTCTCCAGCCCGGTAACCTGACCTTGCCAGGCATCGAGGATTGGCAGACCGTGCCCAGACGTTTTCGCATCATCACAACGTTTTCATTCTTGGCCGAGTCCGTGCGCGAGCTGGTGCGCCAACACCATGGTCCGGCTGACGCCAGCATGTATCGGGCGCGACTCATTGAACAGATTGAGCGGTTTGGGCCTCTGAGTAAAGAGGCGAGGACTCCGGAGCTTTATTTCCCCCTGGAATTTGGCGCTTCGTGGCTTGCCACTAAGGAGAAATCTCCGGACTTGTACGAACGGGTTCAGCCGATGCTCGATGAACTGAAGCGCCAGCTTCACGAAGATATCCGGGCGTCTACCACGCAGCGGGCCCGTCTTGAGGGTGCAGTGGATGCGCATGTGGTGATCGCTCGAGTCAGGGAAAACAAAAAAAAGGAGGCGAAGGCGACGTTAAAGACGTTGTATCAGCAGCGCAAGGCTAAGAAGGGTGACCAACTGGCCGCGAAAAACGTGGCTGAGCGAGTGGGCGAGGAGTGTCAGCGCATGAAGTGCCGACTGTCCATGCTGACCGAGACCAGGTTGGGCCAAGAACTGGAAAAACACTGCACGTTGTCGCCGATTCAACTGGGGGATCCGGACAAGACGGTCTCAGGCTTCAAATGGCTGATCGCAACAGCGAAGTCATCATTGGCTCGCCGCCTGGAGGCGTGCCGTATCAACGGCGCTGATTTGAAAGACACAGCTTGGTTCTGGCGAGGCATCAGGGTGAGCCACCATGCCGGCACGGTGAGCAAGATCCTGGAAGATGTGTTCGGCGGCTTCGAAGAGCGTCTAGATGGCTATGTTCTCGACAAGTATTGGCGCACAGAAGAAGGCAGCGATTACCAGGAAGATCAAGTGCGACTCAGGCGATGCATCCGGGCGGCCGAGTCAGCGCTTGTCGAAACCGTCCGTGGCTGGTGGTTGGACGCAGCCCAGCGGCATCTGGTTGCTTGCCAGAACGAGTTGAAGGAAATGGAGATGAAACATGAGTCTTGGCTGCAGCAGATTGAAGAAATGAATGGGCCGATTTTGGAAATGAAGCGGAAATCAGAGAAGTGCCTAGAAAGATTCAGAGAAATTGCACAGGATCTGGCCGAAGACATGGAAAAAAGTCAACGCTTTATTTCTCTGCTGGATAACCAATATCTAGCCGAACTACAACAGCGGCGCCAAGCGATCTTGACTGAGGAGCGGGCTGAGAAGGCCTTTGTCCACCTTTTGGCGGCCGTCCAGCTAAAGCAGGTTCGGGAGCAACTGCTGCTGTGCAAGGAACCAGCCAGCGCATGATTTTTACTGGTCGAAGAGGGTTTTATTTCCATGAAGACTAAACAAGATATTGAACAACACGAGTGTGAACTTCAGGAGTTGCTGCAGCGCGTGATGCAGAAGCCATTTGAACCGATTGAAAAATCCGTGCGGGATATGAATAATCGATTGGATCAGGTGGAAGATTCGGTCAAGGATTTGAAAGAAGTTTTGGATCAACTGAATGGCGATGCTGAAAACTCGGAGAAGATACTTCGCAAGCTCAAGTCGCTCGCTGAAGGAACACCTGAGGATGTGAAAACAGAGCTCCAGCCGCTGCTGGAGAATGGATTTAGGGGTTTGAATCAATCGCATCAGTCCACGATTGAGCAGATCACGCAGCATGCTGACGCTGCGCTAGAGCGGACTTCTCTGGATGTGACGGCAAGGATGACGGCTTTGGCTGAATCTGTCGCCGAGCTGCAAGCTACGCTTTCGATGCAGACGGAGCAGGTGAGTGAGTTGCAGCGACAACAGGGTACATGGCCTGACCGATTTGCCGAGCAACGATCGACGCTGGAGCAGATGCAGGCGCATCTGGAACAAAGTGCCGAGCAAAGAGTTCGCCATGTGGTTGACACCTTGATAGAGCGGCTAGAACGGCAGACGGGCCATGGCCTCCAATCACTGGCGAAACTGGAGGAGGACATGACTGTTCGCGCGGATCAGATCAAACAGCATGCTGATGCCACTTCTGAGCGAACCGCTAAGGACATCGTATTGAAGGTTTCTGCCTTGACCGACTCCACCGCCAAGTTGCAGGCAGCGCTTGCTGCGCAGGAAGAAAAAATGAAGCAGCTGCAGCGACAACAGACCGCAGAGTCTGCCCGGCTTGCCGAACAGGTAACGCTGTCACTGAAACCTATAAAAAAATGGCTTCTCGCCGCGGTGTGCTTGATGAGTTCAGGATTGATTGGTGGGGCCGCGTTGGCACTGCATCAGTTCTACTGATTCAAGTCCGTCAACGAGGTATCAAATGGCCTGGCGCCCGCACCCGACCACCTACACCTGTCCTGTTTGCGGCTGGTCCAAGACCGTTGCCCCGGAAAGTGACCACCTGGCGCCTGGGTTGGACGTTTTCACTGTCTGCCCCAAGTGCGGCCATGATTGGTTGGATAGCCGAAAGGCCAATGCAGTGGAACTGCTGTTGCTTAAGTTGAAAGGCCAACTTTTCGGGCCGTGGCCTCCTCGTATTTGAAGCCACTCTGTGTCGTCTTTCGCGTGTGCGCGGGAGCCCTGAAATCTGATTGCCTTGCGCTCGGTTTGGACGTTTTCGATGTCTGCCCCAAGTGCGGCCATGAGCCGCTGGATGTGAAGCCGGTCAACGCGGTGCAGGCGGCGTTGGCGGAGGTTACGCAGAAGGTTCAGCGTGTCCTGCGCTGAAGGATGACACGAGGCGCTCGCAGCCCAAGGTGGACGCGAGCGCCATGCGGCACCTCACCCCATCAGTTCCCGCCCCAGCGCCGCCTCGGCGTCCTGGGTGACGAGGCAGACCAGCTTCAGCTGCGCGCGCGTCATGGCCACGAACAGGCGGCGGCGCAGGGACGGGGTTAGTTCCTTGAAGTCCAGCCCGGCCAGCACGATGACGGGGGCGGACTGCCCTTTGAAGCGGTGCACGGTTTCGGCCCGCAGGGTGCCTGCGCTGAACACCGGGTTGGCGGCGGCGTCGAAGCGGCCCAGCCAGCGGCGCACCGGCTGGCCGGCCAGGGTGTCGCACTGCAGCAGCGGACTGTGGCCGGCTCCCTGCCAGCTCAGCACCACCACCTGCTCGGGCGAGAAGCCTTCGGCCCACAGGAACTTGAGCGCTCTTTCCGTGGCCTGGACGATGCTGGCGGCGCTGTCGCCGCAACGCACGAATGCCGGGAGCTCGCCCTCGAAGGCCGAGGCAGCCTCCACCGGCGTCGGGGTGAGGCTCAGGCCGTTGAGAGTGGCCACGATCCGGCGCGGGCTGCGGAAGTTGTCATGGCAGCGGATGCGGACGGCGTCAGGCAGGTCGAAGTCGTCGCGGTCGTACAGTTTCTGCTCGGGGTCGCCCATCAGGTAGAGTCGCCCGCCGCCTTGCAGGCGCTGGGTCAGCGCTGCGACCCATTCGCTGTCGAAGTCCTGTGACTCGTCGATGATGAGCAGGTCCAGGTGGGCGTCCTGCGCGGCGGCGTGTTCGATCCAGGTGCGGGTAATGGTGTCAAAGACGCCGGGCTGGGTGAAGTCGGGTTCCAGGCCGGCCCGGCGCGCGCGTTGCAGCGCCCATTCGTGCACGGTGGACACATCCACCCGGGGCGACACCAGCGCGCGGATGTGGTCGGCCAGCGGCCGGTTGAAGCAGACATAGGCCACCCGTTCGCCGCGCTGCAGCGCCTGCTCGATCAGGGTCAGGGCCAGCTGGGTCTTGCCCGAGCCGGCGGTGGCCTCGATCACGAAGGTGCCGGTGGGCGAGCTGATGCGCGGCACCCAGGTGGCCAGCCCCTGGGCGAGCCGGCGCGTGGCCTGGGCCGTCTGGCGGACCTGCGCGTTCACGTCGGGAGCGGCAGAGAACGCGTTGAGCAGAAAGGCCAGCACGCGCTCGGTGTCGATCTGGCCGTGTTTGGCGGGCATGGCGGTTTGGACCCGGGCGCACAGTTCGGGCAGGTCCTGGCTGTCCACGATGCGCTCGCGCGGGTGGGCCGAGGTGCCCGTCATCACCCGGTGGTCGGGCAGCACCAGCAATTGGCCCAGCCGCACCGTGGGCAGCGCGGCACGCGTCAGGTTGTGGCGCATGGCCGAATACTGGATCCGCGCCTGCAGGTCCAGCGACTTGGCTTTGTCGCCGTAGTGCTTGGTCAGTCCTTCGGCCGTCTGCTGCAGGGCACCCGCCTTGACTTCGATGATGACCAGATCGCCCCACGGGGCCATCACCACGATGTCGATCTCGCCAAAGCGTTGCGACCCATCCTCCGGGTGCAGGCTGGACCAGTCCACGCTGTGCAGCACCGTCCAGTCCGGCGGCAGCCCGTCGGCCAGCTGGGTCAGGATGTCACGCTCGCGGTACTGGCCGGCGTTGAGCAGGCGCAGGGTGTGCAGGTCCGGAATCAGTCGAGCCATGGCGCGGGGTCTTTCAGGGGGGAGGGTTGGGGTGGATCGGTGGCCTGAATCTAGCAAAAGTCATAGCGGCTGATGCTGATTTCACGCAGGATTGATCCGGAAAATGCTGGTGACGCAGCCCGTGCCTGGGTGGGGGGCTGCCGGTCGCCGGGTGCCTCCACATCGGGAAATTTCCTGCCGTTCCCGAAAACGACATGGTTTGTCCGGGGCGGTCACTACAGTCCAGGGCCTGGCCCGGTGGAGGCCCGCCTGCACCGCGACGCAGGGGGCCAGACAAGGTCACACCATCGTTGGCAAAGGGAGGATCGCACCATGAACCACAACGGCTTGGAAGCTGCGGCGGATGTCGCGTATCTGGCGGAGCAGCTTCGGCAACTCGATGAACCCGAGGGCGTGGCGGCCCAGGCCCTGGCGCGGGCCCTCGCCGTGCCTGAGCAGGCCCTGCGCCGTGAGCTGGCGCGCTTGGGGACGCTGATCGAGACGCTGCCGGAACAGCGGCTGCGTCTGGGGGAGGCCGGCCGCGGCCCGTGGCAGTCCCATGCGCAGGCGGCGCCTGCCGCGATCGAGGCGATGAAGGCGATGCTGCCGGCGGGGGGCCTGCGCTGCCTGATGGCCCTGCTGGACAGCCTGGAGCGGTCCAGCTACCAGCCCCAGGGGCATCACTACGAGGCGTTCAAGTCGGCGCATAGCGTGTTCCGGCAGCTGGACGAGGCCATCCGCCAGCGCCGGGTCTGCACCTTCGAGCATCTGGCGACCCCGCAGCGGATCCAGCCTTACCGGCTGGCGAACCGCCAGGGCTTCTGGCACCTGATCGGGGTGGAGGCGCAGCGGCTCACGTCGTACGACCTGGAGCGCGTCAAGGAGCTGCGGGTGACGGACGAATCGTACGAGGCGGACCCGGCGATCGAGGCCGAGATCGCCGGGGCGGACGACGTCTGGTTCTCGCCGAAGCAGACGGAGGTGATCCTCTATGTGCGCCAGCCGGTGGCGCCGTATTTCAAGCGGCACAGCGTGTTGCCCGAGCAGCGCATCCGGCATGAGGACGAGCTGGGCCTGCTGATCAGCACCCGGGTCACCCACCCCGACCAGTTCGTGCCGGTGGTCAAGCGCTGGATGCCGCATGTCTTTGTGCTGGAGCCCAAGAACCTGGCCGCCCGGCTGCGGCACGACGTCCACCTGTATTCGGACGTCCTGCGCGGTGTGGGTGACGGCGTCTAGCGGCAAAGGCCTGCACGAGGGAGGTGCAGGCCGTCTGGCGGCTGACGCGCCACCAGCGGGAGGGACTCAGTGCCCCGCCGATTCCTTCTCCCGCAGCCGGAAGCGCTGGATCTTCCCCGTCGCCGTCTTCGGCAGCTCATCGACGAACTCGATGAAGCGCGGGTACTTGTAGGGCGCCAGGTGCTCCTTGACGAAGGCCTTGACCTCGGCCTCGTCCAGCGACTGGCCCGCCTTGCAGACGATGAAGGCCTTGGTCTTGACCAGGCCGTCGGTGTCGGTCTTGCCGATCACGGCGCACTCCAGCACGGCCGGGTGCTGCATCAGCGTGGCCTCCACCTCGAAGGGCGAGACGTAGATGCCGCTCACCTTGAGCATGTCGTCGTTGCGGCCGGCGTAGGTGTAGTAGCCCTCGCTGTCGCGCGTGTACTTGTCGCCGCTCTTGGTCCAGGCGCCCTGGAAGGTCTCGCGTGACTTCTCGCGGTTGTTCCAGTACATCAGCGCGGCGCTGGGGCCCTTGATGTAGAGGTCGCCGATCTCGTTGTCGCCAAGCACCTGGCCGTTCTCGTCGCGCAGCTCCACCTCGTAGCCGGGCACCGGTTTGCCGGTGGTGCCGTAGCGCACGTCGCCCGGGCGGTTGGACAGGAAGATGTGCAGCATCTCGGTGGAGCCGATGCCGTCGATGATCTGGCAGCCGAAGTGCGCGGTCCAGCGCTCGCCGATCTCGCCCGGCAGCGCCTCGCCGGCGGAGGAGCACAGGCGCAGCGCGACCTGGCTGCGCGCGGGCAGGTCGGGCGAGGCCAGCATGCCGCCGTAGCCGGTGGGCGCGCCGTAGAACACGGTGGGCTGCTGGGCGGTCAGGCGCTTGAAGGTGGCCTGCGGCGTGGGGCGCTCGGCCATCAGCACCACGCTGGCGCCGACGCTGAGCGGGAAGGACAGCCCGTTGCCCAGGCCGTAGGCGAAGAACAGCTTGGCGGCGGAGAACACGCGGTCGCTCTCCTGCAGGCCCAGCACGGGCTTGGCGTACAGCTCGGCCGTCCAGTACAGGTTGCCCTGGGTGTGCACCGTGCCCTTGGGCTTGCCGGTGGAGCCGGAGGAGTAGAGCCAGAACGCGGCCTCGTCGGCCAGGGTGGCGGCGGGGGTGGCCCGGGGCGCATGGCCCGCCACGACGGCGGCGAAGTCCAGCGCGCCGGCGGGCAGTTCGCCCGTGGGGTGGGAGACGATCAGGCTCTTCACCTCGTGGGCGGACTGGCTCAGGGCCGCCTGCAGCGTGGGCAGCAGCGGGCCGGATACCATGGCGGCCTGGGCGCGGCTGTTCTCCAGCATGAAGGCGTAGTCTTCGGCGGTGAGCAGCGTGTTCAGCGCCACCGGCACCACGCCGGCGTACAGCGCGCCCAGGAAGCCCACGATCCAGTCGGCGCTGTCCTGCATCAGCAGGACGATGCGTTCCTCGCGGCGCAGGCCCAGGGCCTGCAGGCCGCTGGCGAAGCGCCGGATCTGCTCGGCCAGCTCACCGTAGGTGGTCTGACCGAAATCGTCGATGAGTGCGACCTTGTCGGCGCGCCCAGCATTCCGCGCGATCAGGTGCTGGGAAAAATTGAACTGGGTCGGGGGAGGAAGGACGGAAGAGGGCATCTGTTGTCTCCTGAATGATGGTGCCGGGGGGCGCATGCCGCCGGTGAAAAAGACGGGCCTCTGAGGCTCGCCCCGATAGACTTCCCGGTGGAAATGCACTATTGTGCTTATCACGATAGTGTGCATTAAAGTGCATGTCAAGACATTGCGGCCGACTTGGGGTTTTCCTGAGGGTCGATGGAGTATTTATTCATGGGTAGCGATTTGACGCTGGGGAATGCGCCAGCCGGGGCCGTGGCGGGTGAGCGCGCGGCCGAGCATGAGGGTGAGCAGCGCCATCCTTTTCTGTTGGCGCTGGGTGAGCGGGTGCGCACGCTGCGCTCACGCCGCGGCATGACGCGCAAGGCGGTGGCGCTGTCGGCCGATGTCTCGGAGCGGCACCTGGCCAACCTCGAATACGGCACCGGCAACGCCTCGATCCTGGTGCTGCTGCAGGTGGCGCAGGCGCTGCACTGCTCGCTGAGCGAGCTGCTCGGCGACGTGACGACCTCGTCGCCGGAGTGGCTGCTGATCCGCGAGCTGCTGGAGCGGCGCAGCGAGCCGGACCTGCGGCGCGCCCGCATCGCGCTGGGCAACCTGTTCAATGCGCATGGCACGGACCACACGCGCCTGTCGCGCATCGCGCTGATCGGCCTGCGCGGCGCCGGCAAGTCCACGCTGGGCCAGCGCCTGGCGGACGACCTGGGCTACACCTTCATCGAGCTGAGTCGCGAGATCGAGAAGTTCGCCGGTTGCAGCATCAGCGAGATCCACAACCTGTACGGCACCAACGCTTACCGCCGTTACGAGCGGCGCGCGCTGGAAGAGGCGATCCAGATCTACCCTGAGGTCGTGATCGCCACGCCGGGCGGGCTGGTGTCGGACGCGGCCAACTTCAATCTGCTGCTCTCGCACTGCTACACGATCTGGCTGCAGGCCGACGCGGCGGACCACATGGGGCGCGTGGCGGCGCAGGGCGACACCCGTCCGATGGCGGCCAGCCGCGAGGCGATGGAGGATCTCAAGCGCATCCTGACCGGGCGCTCGGCCTTCTATTCGAAGGCGGACATGGCGTTCGACACCAGTGCGCAGGGGGTGGACGAGAGCTTCGAGACGTTGCGCGAGCAGGTGCGCGGCGTGCTGGGTTTGCCGGCCTGAAGAAAAGATGCACAAAAATGCATTGACGGTCGGCATTTTGTGCACTATTATTCCTATCACTCGTGCCACTGAACCATTTTGCATGTCGGTGGCGCCAGATGGACACCTCAACCCAACGCCTGGAGACCTGATCATGAGCCAAGCCACCACCGTCGATTACCGCACCGAACCGTCCCGCTACCGCCACTGGAAGCTCAGCTTTGAAGGCTCCACGGCCACGCTGGGCATCAACATCGACGAGGACGCCGGCATCCGCCCGGGCTACAAGCTCAAGCTCAACTCCTACGACCTCGGCGTGGACATCGAGCTGCACGACGCCCTGCAGCGCATCCGCTTCGAGCACCCCGAAGTGCGCACCGTGGTCGTGACCAGCCTGAAGGATCGCGTGTTCTGCTCGGGCGCCAACATCTTCATGCTGGGCGTGTCGTCCCACGCCTGGAAGGTGAACTTCTGCAAGTTCACCAACGAAACCCGCAACGGCATGGAAGACTCCAGCCAGCACTCCGGCCTGAAGTTCGTCGCCGCCCTGAACGGTGCCTGCGCCGGCGGCGGCTACGAGCTGGCCCTGGCCTGCGACGACATCGTGCTGGTGGACGACCGCTCCTCCGCCGTGTCCCTGCCCGAAGTGCCGCTGCTCGGCGTGCTGCCCGGCACCGGCGGCCTGACCCGCGTCACCGACAAGCGCCACGTGCGCCACGACCTGGCCGACATCTTCTGCACCATCTCCGAAGGCGTGCGCGGTCAGAAGGCCGTGGAATGGCGCCTGGTGGATGCCGTGGCCAAGCCGCAGCAGTTCGCCGCCGTGGTGCAGGAGCGCGCCGCCAAGCTGGCCGCGCAGAGCGACCGTCCGGCCAACGGCAAGGGCGTGCAGCTCACGCCGCTGCAGCGCGTCGATGCCGCCGACAGCATCAGCTACGAATTCGTGACGGTGACGATCGACCGCGCCAAGCGCAACGCCACCTTCACGGTGAAGGCGCCGAAGGGTGCGCAGCCGGCCGACATCGCCGCGATCGAGGCGGCCGGCGCCAGCTGGTGGCCGCTGCAGGTGGCGCGCGAACTCGATGACGCCATCCTGAACATGCGCACCAACGAGCTCGACATCGGCACCTGGATCCTGAAGACCGAGGGCGATGCCGCCGCCGTGCTGGCCGCCGACGCGACCCTGCTGGCGAACAAGGACCACTGGTTCGTGCGTGAGACCCTCGGCCTGCTGCGCCGCACGCTGGCCCGCCTGGACGTCTCCTCGCGCAGCCTGTTCGCCCTGGTCGAGCCGGGCTCCTGCTTCGCCGGTACCCTGGCCGAGCTGGCCTTCTGCGCCGACCGCACCTACATGCTGGCCCTGCCGGACGATGCCGCCAAGGCGCCCAAGCTGCAGGTCAACGAGCTGAACCTGGGCTTCTACCCGATGGTCAACGGCCAATCGCGCCTGGCGCGCCGCTTCTACGAGGAAGTGCCGGCCCTGGACGCCGTGCGTGGCGCCATCGGCAAGGCCCTGGATGCCGACGCCGCGCTGGCGCTGGGCCTGGTGACGGCCGCGCCCGACGACATCGACTGGGCCGACGAGATCCGCATCGCGCTGGAAGAGCGCGCCGCCATGTCGCCCGACGCGCTGACCGGCCTGGAAGCCAACCTGCGCTTCGCCGAGAAGGAAAACATGAACACCCGCATCTTCGGCCGGCTGACCGCCTGGCAGAACTGGATCTTCAACCGCCCGAACGCCGTCGGCGAGAAGGGCGCGCTGAAGGTCTATGGCAAGGGTGAGAAGGCTGCCTTCGACCTGAACCGCGTCTGATCTGAATCGGCATGCCGCAGGTTGCCCGGTGGGGCCTGCGGCGCCCAATCCCCTTCCACCGTTGATTCGACCCCTGGAGACCTAGCATGTCCAGCATCAACTACAGCGAAAAAATTCCCAACAACGTCAACCTGTCCGAGGACCGCACGCTGCAGCGCGCGCTCGAGCACTGGCAGCCGAACTACCTGCAGTGGTGGCAGGACATGGGCCCGGAAGGCTCGCAGAACTTCGACGTCTACCTGCGCACCGCCGTCAGCGTGGACCCGCAGGGCTGGGCCCAGTTCGGCCACGTCAAGATGCCCGACTACCGCTGGGGCATTTTCCTGAACCCCGGCGAGCAGGACCGCAAGATCCACTTCGGTGACCACAAGGGCGAGGCCGCCTGGCAGGACGTGCCTGGCGAACACCGCGCCAACCTGCGCCGCATCATCGTGACGCAGGGCGACACCGAGCCGGCGTCCGTCGAGCAACAGCGCCACCTGGGCCTGACCTGCCCGAGCCAGTACGACCTGCGCAACCTGTTCCAAGTGAACGTGGAAGAAGGCCGCCACCTGTGGGCCATGGTCTATCTGCTGCACAAGTATTTCGGCAAGGACGGCCGTGAAGAAGCCGAGGGCTTGCTCGAGCGCAACAGCGGCAACGCGGACAACCCCCGCATCCTGCAGGCGTTCAACGAGAAGACGCCGGACTGGCTGTCGTTCTTCATGTTCACCTACTTCACCGACCGCGACGGCAAGTTCCAGTTGTGCGCCCTGGCCGAGTCGAGCTTCGACCCGCTGGCCCGCACCACCAAGTTCATGCTGACCGAGGAGGCGCACCACATGTTCGTGGGTGAGTCCGGCGTGGGCCGCGTGATCCAGCGCACCGTGGACGCGATGAACCAGCTCAAGACCGATGACGTGGGCAAGCTGCGCGCTGCCGGCGTGATCGACCTGCCGACCATCCAGCGCTACATCAATTTCCACTTCAGCGTCACGATCGACCTGTTCGGCGCCGACCAGTCGTCCAACGCCGCCACCTTCTACAGCTCCGGCCTGAAGGGCCGCTACGAGGAAGGCAAGCGCACCGACGACCACGTGCTCAAGGGCAACACCTACAAGGTGCTGGAAGTGGTCAACGGCCAGCTGCAGGAGAAGGAAGTGCCGATGCTCAACGCGCTCAACGAAGTGCTGCGCGACGACTACATCACCGACTCCAAGGGCGGCGTCGAGCGCTGGAACCGCATCATCGAGAAGGCCGGCATCTCGTTCAAGCTGACCGTGCCGCACAAGGCGTTCCACCGCAACATCGGCGCCCTGTCGGGCACCAAGGTGTCGCCGGAAGGCCGCGTCGTGTCCGACCACGAGTGGAACCAGAAGGTCGAGCAGTGGCTGCCGACCGACGAGGACCGCGCCTACGTGGGCAGCCTGATGGGCCGCGTGGTCGAGCCGGGCAAGTTCGCCAACTGGATCGCGCCGCCCGTCATGGGCATCAACCGTCAGCCGGTGGACTTCGAGTACGTCCGCTTCAACTGACCGAAGACCACATCAGGGCCGCCCGGGAGGCCGCGCGCGGCCCTGATGCCTGAGCCTCACAATAAGACATCGCACTTTTCCCTCGGAGACCGCCATGGACATGGCCACTGACGTCGCTGTGATCAAACAGCACCTGATCGACCCCGAAATCTGCATTCGCTGCAACACCTGCGAGGCGATCTGCCCGGTCAACGCGATCACCCACGACTCACGCAACTACGTGATCAAGGCCGACGTCTGCAACCTGTGCATGGATTGCATCTCGCCGTGCCCCACGGGCTCCATCGACAACTGGCGCATGATGCCGCGCGTCAAGCCCTACACCATCGAAGAGCAGCTCGGCTGGGACGAGCTGCCGGCCGAACTGACGGCGGACCAGCTCGCCGAGTTCGGCGTGTCCGAGGAAGCCGTGGCCGAGGTCGCCGAGGCCACGCCCGCCCCGGCCGCGGTCGATCCGACCAGCGAGGCCCCGTTCAACTCGGGCGCCTTCGGCTCCACCCAGCCGCCCTGGTCGGCCGCCCACGCCTACACCAACCTCTACGGCCCCAAGGCCAGCGAGAAGCACATCACCGCCACCGTGGTCGGCAACATGCGCGTGACCGAGGTCGGCCGCGAATACGACACGCACCACATCGTGCTCGACTTCGGCGCCATGCCGTTCCCGGTGCTGGAAGGCCAGTCGATCGGCGTGATCCCGCCCGGCACGGACGACAAGGGCAAGCCGCATTTCGCGCGCCAGTACTCGCTCGCCAGCGCGCGCAACGGCGAGCGCCCCGGCTACAACAACGTCGCGCTGACCATCAAGCGCGTGCTGCAGGACCACCAGGGCAACCCCGTGCGCGGCGTTGCCAGCAACTACATGTGCGACCTGCAGGTGGGCGACAAGGTGCAGGTGATCGGCCCGTTCGGCGCCAGCTTCCTGATGCCCAACCACCCGCGCAGCAACATCGTGATGATCTGCACCGGCACCGGCAGCGCGCCGATGCGCGCCATGACCGAGTGGCGCCGGCGCCTGCGCAAGTCCGGCAAGTTCGAGGGCGGCAAGCTGATGCTGTTCTTCGGCGCCCGCACCAAGGAAGACCTGCCGTACTTCGGCCCGCTGCAGAACCTGCCCAAGGACTTCATCGACATCCACTTTGCGTTCTCGCGCACGCCGGGCGAGCCCAAGCACTACGTGCAGGACGTGATGCGCGAGCGCGCCGCCGACCTGGTGCCGCTGCTGCAGGACCCGAACACTTGCTTCTATGTCTGCGGCCTCAAGAGCATGGAAGAGGGCGTGGTGCTGGCGCTGCGCGACGTGGCGCAGCAGGCCGGCCTGAACTGGGAGACGCTGGGCGCCACGCTCAAGCGCGAAGGCCGCCTGCACCTGGAAACCTACTGAACCCCGCGGCGGGCGCCGGCCCGCCGCCGTCCGAAGCATGAGACTGCGCACATGAATCAGCCGTCTGTTCAACCCGTTCATGTGCTGCGCCGCCCGCGCGCCAGCCTCAAGGGCCGCCAGCCCGACGCCGCCTCGCTGCAGGAGGTGCGTGCCCTGATCGGCGAGCGCCCGGCCGAAGGCCACCGGCGCGACCTGCTGATCGAACACCTCCATCGGCTCAACGACACGTACCGCGGCCTGTTCGAGCGCCACCTCGTCGCGCTCGCGGCCGAGATGCGCCTGTCCATGGTCGAGGTGTTCGAGGTCGCCAGCTTCTACCACCACTTCGAGGTGCTGCGTGACGACGCCCAGCCCGCGCCCTTGACGGTGCGCGTCTGCGAGGGCCTGAGCTGTCGCCTGGCTGGCGCGCAGGATCTGCTGGAACGCCTGCCCGCGTTGCTCGGCACGGATGTGCGCGTGTTGCCGGCACCCTGCATCGGCCGCTGCGAGCAGGCCCCTGCCGTGCTGGTCGGCCAGCAGGCGGTGGCGCCGGCGCGCGCCGAGGCCGTGGCCCAGGCCGTGCGGCAACCGGATTCCGATACGTCCACGGGAGGAACCCCCGAAGCCGTCTCCTACGCCGCCTACCGCGCCGCTGGCGGCTACGCGCTGGCTGCCGCCGTGGTCAACGGCGAGCAGGACGCGGAGGCCGTGATCCGCACCCTGGAAGACTCCGGCCTGCGCGGCCTCGGCGGTGCCGGCTTCCCGGCCGGGCGCAAGTGGCGCATCGTGCGCGGGCAGCCTGCGCCGCGCCTGATGGCGGTGAACATCGACGAGGGCGAGCCCGGCACCTTCAAGGACCGGCACTACCTGGAGCGCGACCCGCACCGCTTCCTCGAAGGCGTGCTGATCGCGGCCCAGGTGGTCGGCACCGAGGCGGTCTACATCTACCTGCGCGACGAGTACCACGCCTGCCGCCAGCTGCTGCAGCGCGAGCTGGCCGCCCTGCAGGCCGACCCGCCATGCCCGCTGCCGCGCATCGAGCTGCGACGCGGCGCCGGCGCCTACATCTGCGGCGAAGAGTCGGCCATGATCGAGAGCATCGAGGGCAAGCGCGGCGAGCCCCGGCTGCGCCCGCCCTACATCGCCGAGAAGGGCCTGTTCGGCCGCCCGACGCTGGAGCACAACTTCGAGACCCTCTACTGGGTGCGCGACCTGCTGGAGAAGGGGCCGGACTGGTTTGCCGCCCAAGGCCGGCACGGACGCAAGGGTCTGCGCAGTTTCAGCGTCAGCGGCCGCGTGAAGCAGCCCGGCGTCAAGCTCGCGCCCGCCGGCATCACGCTGCGCGAGCTCATCGATGAATACTGCGGCGGCATGGCCGAGGGCCACGAGCTCTACGCCTACCTGCCCGGCGGCGCCAGCGGCGGCATCCTGCCCGCGCGGCTGGCCGACGTGCCGCTCGACTTCGACACCCTGCAGCCCTATGGCTGCTTCATCGGCTCCGCCGCCGTGATCGTGTTGAGCCAGCACGACCGCGCGCGCGACGCTGCCCAGGCCATGATGGCCTTCTTCGCCGAAGAGAGCTGCGGCCAGTGCACGCCCTGCCGCGTCGGCACGGCCAAGGCGGCGCAGCTCATGCAGGCACCGGTCTGGGACCACGCCACCCTGGCCGACCTGGGCCAGGTCATGGGCGACGCCTCGATCTGCGGCCTGGGCCAGGCCGCGCCCAACCCCATCCGCTGTGTGCAGCAGTACTTCCCGCACGAGGTGGGCCTGCCGCCCGCCGCCGACACCGCCGGAGCGGCCGCATGAAAGAACCTCTGATCGAGAACCCGGCGCCGGCCAGCATCGCCTTCACGCTCGACGGCCGTGCCGTCCAGGCCTTCGAGGGCGAATCCATCCTGAAGGCCGCCGAGCGTCATGGCGTGCTGATCCCGCGCCTGTGCTACAGCGACGGCCTGCGCCCGGACGGCAACTGCCGCGCCTGCGTGGTCGAGGTCGAGGGCGAGCGCGTACTCGCGCCGAGCTGCTGCCGCAGCGTCACCCCCGGCATGAAGGTGCAGGCCACCAGTGAACGCGCGGTGAAGAGCCAGAACCTGGTGCTGGAGCTGCTGCTGGCGGACATGCCGGAGCAGGGCTCCAAGTGGTTGGATGACGACGCAGCCCAGCCGCACGGCGAACTGAGCCAGTGGGCCGCGCGCCAGGGCGTGACGGCACGCCCGGAACTCCAGGCGTTGCGCCGCGAGCAGCCCGCGCCCGACCTCTCGCACCCGGCCATGGCCGTGAACCTGGACGCCTGCATCCAGTGCAACCGCTGCCAGCGCGCCTGCCGCGAGGAACAGGTGAACGACGTGATCGGCCTGGCCTTTCGCGGTGCCCACGCGCAGGTGGTGTTCGACCTCGACACGCCGATGGGCGCCAGCACCTGCGTCGCCTGCGGCGAATGCGTGCAGGCCTGCCCCACGGGTGCCCTGATGCCCAAGACGCACCTCGGCGCGCAGTCGGTGGACCGCAAGGTCGATTCGGTCTGCCCGTTCTGCGGCGTCGGCTGCCTGATCACCTACAACGTGCGCGACGAGAAGATCGTCAGCGTCACCGGCCGCGACGGCCCGGCCAACCACGGGCGCCTGTGCGTGAAGGGCCGCTTCGGCTTCGACTACGTGCACAACGCCGAGCGCCTGACGAAGCCGCTGATCCGCAAGCCGGGCATTCCGAAGGACCCGGACCACCTGACGCGCGAGCTGCACTGGAGCGAGGTGTTCCGCGAGGCCACGTGGGACGAAGCGCTGGACCTGGCCGCCGGAAAACTCAAGGCCCTGCGCGACACGCACGGTAAGAAGGCGCTGGCCGGCTTCGGCTCGGCCAAGGGCAGCAACGAGGAGGCCTACCTGTTCCAGAAGCTGGTGCGCACCGGCTTCGGCAGCAACAACGTGGACCACTGCACCCGGCTGTGCCACGCCTCCAGCGTCGCCGCGCTGCTCGAAGGCGTCGGTTCGGGCGCGGTGAGCAACCCCGTCAGTGACGTGGCGCATGCCGAGCTGATCCTGGTCATCGGCTCCAACCCCACCAGCAACCACCCGGTGGCGGCCGCCTGGATGAAGAACGCGGCCCAGCGCGGCGCCAGGATCGTGCTGGCCGACCCGCGCATCACCGACATCGGCCGCCACGCCTGGCGCACGATGCAGTTCAAGCCCGACACCGACGTGGCCCTGCTCAACGCCATGCTGCACGTGATCGTGGAGGAGGGTCTGACCGACGAGGCCTTCCTGCGCGAGCGCGCCGACAACGTCGAGGCGCTCAAGGCCAATGTGCAGGGCTACAGCCCCGAGGCCATGGCGCCGATCTGCGGCGTGCCGGCCGAGACCATCCGCGAGGTGGCGCGCGCGTATGCGACGGCGAAGTCTTCGATCATCCTCTGGGGCATGGGCGTGAGCCAGCACGTGCACGGCACCGACAACGTGCGCTGCCTGATCGCGCTGGCCAGCGTCACCGGCCAGATCGGCCGCCCCGGTACCGGCCTGCACCCGCTGCGCGGCCAGAACAACGTGCAGGGCGCCAGCGACGCGGGCCTGATTCCGATGATGTACCCGAACTACCAGCGCGTCAGCGAGCCGGCGGTGCACGACTGGTTCGAGCAGTTCTGGGGCACCCGGCTCGATGACCAGCCCGGCTACACGGTCGTGGAGATCATGCACAAGTGCCTGGCGCCGGACAGTGACCCGCACAAGGTGCGCGGCATGTACATCATGGGCGAGAACCCCGCCATGAGCGACCCCGACCTGAACCACGCGCGCCACGCGCTGGCCAGCCTGGAGCACCTGGTGGTGCAGGACATCTTCCTGACCGAGACCGCCTGGCTCGCCGACGTGGTGCTGCCCGCCAGCGCCTGGCCCGAGAAGACCGGCAGCGTCAGCAACACCGACCGCATGGTGCAGCTGGGCCAGCAGGCCCTGACGCCGCCCGGCGAGGCGCGGCCGGACCTCTGGATCATCCAGCAGATCGCCCGGCGGATCGGGCTGGACTGGGATTACCCCGGCGCGCACGAGGGCGTGGCCGCCGTGTACGAGGAGATGCGCCAGGCCATGGCCGCCTCGATCGGCGGCATCACCTGGGCGCGGCTGGAGCGCGAATCGAGTGTCACCTACCCCTGCCTGAGCGCGGACGACCCGGGCCAGCCCATCGTCTTCCACGACCGCTTTCCCACGGCCGACGGCCGCGTGCAGCTGGTGCCCGCCGACATCATCCCGGCCAACGAGCGCCCCGACGCCGAGTACCCGATGGTGCTGATCACCGGCCGCCAGCTCGAGCACTGGCACACCGGCAGCATGACGCGACGCTCGGAGGTGCTGGATGCGCTGGAGCCCGCCGCCACCGCCTCGCTGTGCGGTGACGACCTGCAGCGCCTGGGCCTGCAGCCCGGCGACGCGATCCGCGTCGCCTCGCGGCGCGGCGAGGTCGTGCTGCAGGCGCGGCGCGACGATGGCACGCCGCGCGGCGCGGTGTTCATCCCGTTCGCCTACGTCGAGGCGGCGGCCAACCTGCTGACCAACGCCGCACTCGACCCGTTCGGCAAGATCCCGGAGTTCAAGTACTGCGCGGTGCAGGTGAGCGGGGTGTAGGCGCCGGCGAGGCGCAGGGACGACGCCGGGTCGGGATCGGAAGCGTCAGCCGCGCCGGGCCGCTTCGATCGCCGCGATGTCGATCTTTCCCATGCCCATCATGGCATCGAACGCGCGTTTGGCCGCCGCTCGATCAGGGTCGGCGATCGCGGCCATCAGGGCGCGCGGCGTGATCTGCCACGACAGTCCCCACTTGTCCTTGCACCAGCCGCATTCGCTTTCCTGGCCGCCGTTTCCGACCAGCGCGTTCCACAAGCGGTCCGTTTCGGCCTGGTCGTCGGTCGCCACCTGGAACGAGAACGCCTCGTTGTGCTTGAACGCCGGGCCCCCGTTCAGGCCGAGGCAAGGAATGCCCATCACCGTGAACTCGACCGTCAGGACATCGCCCTCCTTGCCCGCGGGATAGTCGCCAGGCGCGCGAAAGACCGCTCCGACCGCGCTGTCCGGGAACGTCTCGGCGTAGAACTTCGCGGCGTCCAACGCGGTGCCGTCGTACCAGAGGCAAATCGTGTTCTTGCTGGCCATCTTGGTTCTCCAGAAGTGGAACAGAGACGTGCATTCAAGCCGCGCAGGCAGCCGGACGGCTTCGGCGACTTGTGCACCCTGGGGCGGCGCGTAGGCACGATCATCGGCCACGGCGCCGGTCAAGGGGAAGCGTAGTCGCAAACGGGATCAGGCGCATGGCCGACGCGCGCTTTCACGGGACCAGTGACGGAGACCGACCCTTCAGCGACATTCGTCCCCGTCGGACCGAATGGCTGGAACGTCCTGCCATTAGGTCGTTGGGACGATGGCGGCCGATTAGCCGAGCTCAGGTCGGACCTCAGAGAGGAGGCAGGCCTGCAGGCCTTGCGGACCGGGGCAAAATTGGTACTGAGGACGAATCTTCATGCGTGCTATTTTTTCATGAGCTCATCGGCTACGGCCTGATAAGCAGGCAGGCTGATGGGGTCATTGGCGCCATTGGCCGCAATAGGATGCGAGGCATAGCGGGCAATCACCATCTGGGCTTTCGGATCGATATAGATAGCCTGGCCGTGAATGCCACGTGCCATATACGCACCATCGGCGTTGTGCGAGACCCACCACATATTGCGGTAGGACCAGCCGGGCAGCGTGGCGTAACCCGCCTTGGCAAACTGGGCCTTGTCCGCACCACGCTGAATGTCGTCAACCACCGCCTTGGGCAGAATCTGCTGGCCGTTGTAGCGGCCGTGGTTGCGCATCATCTCGCCAAAGCGGGCCAGATCGCGCAGTGCGGTGTTGAGCCCGCCGCCACCGGCTTCCGTGCCTATGCGGTCCACCATGAAGTAGGCATCCTGCTCGGCGCCTATGCGGCTCCAGATGCGCTCACTCATCAACTGGGCCAGTGATTTGCCACTGGCGCGGCGCACCACCCAGGCCAGTACTTCGGCGTTCACCGTCTTGTATGCAAAGGCCTGGCCATGCTGGCCCTCTTTTTGCAGGGTCTGCAAATACTCATAGAAGGTCTTGGGGCCGGCATAGTCCTTGTCTCGGGGTCTGATGCCACCAGCGCGGGCATAGTCCCTGATCCCCGCCTTGGGGTCGGCATAGTTCTCGGAGTAATTCACGCCGATCGTCATGTCCATCACTTGGCGCACCGTGGCATCGCCATAGGCCGTGTCCTTCATCTCGGGCAGGTACTGGGTGACGGGAGCGTCTGGCTTGAGCGTGCCCTCTTCGGCCAGCAAGGCGGCCAGCGTGCCCACAAAAGTTTTGGTCACCGACATGGCCAGGTGCGGGCGCTCGGGCGTCAGCGCGCCAAAGTATTTCTCGTAGACGATGCTGCCCTTGTGCAGTACCACGATGCCATCGGTGTAGTTGCGCTCAAGCGACTGGGCAAAGGTCAGCTCCTCGCCCGTGCCCATGACCTTTAGGCGCACGCCGTCCAGAGTAACCGGAGCGGCACGCAGCGGGCTAGGTGTGCCCGTGCCGCGCCAGACATTGGCCGTGGGCACCAGCTCGCGGATATGGGACAAGCTCCAGCGGTTGAAGGGCGGGCTGAGATAGGCTGGGTCCTCGAAGGTGATGAGCTTTTCCGGCGGTGGCGGAAAGCCTTGCATCAAGCCCTGCGCCTGCACACTGGTGCTGGCGAAAGTGGGTTGTGCCGAGGAGGGCGCTGTTGCGGTGCTCGTTTGTGCCGATGCTACAGAAACAAGAGCTGATGCCGTGGAAATAATCAGGGTTTGATGGGCCAGCGCTAGGGTGGAGAAGTGGCGGTGGGATTTCATCGAAGTTAGTCCGAAGGTGGGTGGCGTCAGTTGTCGGCGGTGACGCCGGGGGCTTGTCTCCCGCAAGCCCTGCTGGGCACACTGGGGGGGCACCAAGCTTCAATTCTCAGATCGGGTCATATCTACGGACTTAGCCGATTACGACAAATTGTTGCTGATTCGCGCAAACAGGGGAAATCCCTGATCCTCCAACTGCGATGCAGATCAGGCCGTCAATCGAATGGCCAATCGATGCGTGAAGCCGACGCCTGCATGTCTATGCCAAGGGACCAACGAGTGACGCTTTGTGGCCGTAACGTGACCGCCACCAAACTCAGGACGGCGAGAGCCATCCTCCTCTTACCCGTCTCGTAACCTCAAGCCAATGTCCGAGCGCGGTGCGCCCGGGTCGCGACCATGAGTTCCTCTCCAGGCGGTGCAGGACTCGCGCCCGAAGCCCTTGGCCGAGGGCGGCATCAAGCCAGCATCTTCCCCACGATCAGCTGCCAATGTGTCGCGTCGACCGGCGTGATGGATAGGCGATTGCCCTTGCGCAGTACCACCATGTCGGCCAAGGCGGGGGTGGCGCGCATCTCGGGTAGGGACAGCCGCCGGGTCTTGCGCAGCGCCTGCACGTCCAGCAGCAGCCAGCGCGGCTGGTCCGGCTTCGAGGCGGCGTCGAAGTAGGGCGAGGCCGGGTCGAACTGCGTCGGATCGGGCCGGGTGCCGGAGGCCACGCGCGCGATGCCGACGATGCCCGGCTCCGCGCAACCCGAGTGGTAGAACAGCACGCCGTCGCCCACCTGCATCTGGTCGCGCATGAAATTGCGCGCCTGGTAGTTGCGCACGCCGGTCCATGCCACGGTCGCATTCGGCGCGGCGAGCGCGTCATCGATCGAGCACTCGTCGGGTTCGGATTTCATCAGCCAGTATCGGGACATCGCAAGAGGGGAAGGTGGATCTTTGCAAGGTGCGCGAACGCGTCAATGTGCTCGGTCGCTGAACCCCGAACGCGGTAGGAGACGCGCCGCGTGTCGGGCCGTGCCGTCGAGGCGTTCGTCCGGATCAGGATTATCGTGTTGCGCCGACCTGCACTATGCTTGTGACTTACCCTCACAGCGTGCCCCGAGCACAGAAAGGGAGCGTGACCATGAGCACAGGCACCGTCCGTCTGCACCGCGTGCTGCGTGCGCCGCCGGAGCGCATCTACAGGGCCTTTCTCGACCCCGACGCGATGGTCAAGTGGCTGCCGCCGCATGGCTTCACCGGCAAGGTCCACCAGCTCGATGCCAGGGTGGGCGGCCGCTACAGGATGTCGTTCACCAACTTCTCCACGGGCGCCAGCCACTCGTTCGGCGGCGAGTACCTGGAGCTGGTGCCGAACGAGCGCATCTGCCACACCGACCGGTTCGACGATGCGAACCTGCCGGGCGAGATGCGGACGACGGTGGTGCTGACGAAGGTGTGCTGCGGCACCGAGCTCAACGTGGTGCAGGAGGGCATCCCCGAGCCGATTCCGGTCGAGGCCTGCTACCTCGGCTGGCAGGAGTCGCTGGCGCTGCTCGCGCAGCTGGTCGAGGCCGAGATTCCGGGCTGAGAACGAGTACCCGATGGCGCTACAGACGCGGCTCAACGCGCCGGCGCGGCGGAGCGGGCCTCGTAGCCCGGTTCGGCCGGCTTGACCAGGATGCGGTTGTAGCGGACGGCCTCGCCGGAAACCGGGTCGTAATACGCCTCCACGATGCTGCCGTCCCGGTGCACGGCATAGAACTCGTAACAGTTGCCCCGCGACACCTTCAGCTTGACCAGGGTGAAGTTGCGGACGCCGAAGAGGTTCTTGATGCGGGCCTCGGACAGCCACTCGGAACGCGGCACCTGTGTGCAAACCACCTTTTCCGTGGGGGAACTCGCGTGCGCGGACCACGCGGCCGCGATGCCCCACGCCAGACCGCAGACCATCCTGGCAACGTGACGCTTCATCTCTTTCCTCCTTGTGTTGTGGCCTTCCCGGCGGGTATCGCCGGGCGGCACCGGGATGCTAGGCAGGCCAGATGAGGGGGAGCTGAAGCGAGGGGCGCTTTGTGGTCGCGAGGGTTGTGGGCCGGTGCGGGAGGCGATGCGCAATGCGGGGCGCTTGTCTGGGCTTCAGAATGGAAAGATGTTGAAAATCCGCTGTGCTCACATGCATCCTGTCGAGCCCTATCTGCAGGACCAATGATGGGGGTGCATATGGCCAGGCAGGCAGGCCCGTTTCAACGCACGGTCCTTGTGCTTCTCACGCTGGGCGCCTTGGTGGGTGGGGCGGCGTTCATTGGCATCCTGGCGGGAGCGGTGTACCTGTCCGTCTCTGCCGGCAATCCTGCCATTCTGATTTTCGTCTCCATGTCGGGCTTGCCTCTGTTCTCTGGCGTGTCCGCTGTGCTGCTTGGTTTCGCGGCGCGTTCGCACATCGAGAATGGCGGTTCTCGCGGCACTCTTCTGATGGCTGTCTATGCCCTTGCCTTCATGTGCGTTGTCGCCCTTTTCACCGTGTATGCACGCTATGCGCCCGACTCCTGATCTCCCCCACGGGGCCGCCGCCACAGCGATCGAGCGGCATGCCACGGCGTACGGTCGTTGGATGCTGCGCCTGTCGAGGGCTGGCCGATGGCGGAAGACGTGGCAGCTTCTGCTGGCCCTACTCACCTGCACGGTGTTGACTGCGAGCGCGGCGGCTCAGTCTCGCGAAGGGATGCGCGCGGGCGGTTGGTACCTGCCCAGCGGGATTACGCAGGATCAGCTCGGGATCACCCCGGCACTTTCGACATGTATGGCCACGCTGGAGGGCGGCACCACGGCGGGGCGGCGGGAATGTCTCGGACAGGAGAACCGGCGGCAGGATGCCCGGCTGAATCGCGCATACGCGAGCGCCATGAAGAAGCTGAATCCGCTTCGGCAAGACCTTCTCAAGAGAAGTCAGCGTGCCTGGCTCCAGTTGTTACCTGCGCAATGTGAACTCGAAGCCGGGCCTCCCACCGGCGGCACGGACTGGAATGACGAACTCGCGATCTGCGACCTGCATGGGCGCGCCTACCGCGCGACGCTGCTGGAATCGCTGGATGAATGAGGTCGCGCCTCAGCCGCTTGCCGCGCTGCGGAGCGCGCGGAAAAACCCACCCGGTCAGGGATAAATCCGCTGCAGCAGCCCGATCAGCGTCTCGCGCTGCCTGGGCGTCAGCCCCGCCGTGGCGTCCAGCTCCAGTTGCCGGGCCGTGGCTTCGGCCTGGGCCAGCAGCTGGTGGCCGGCCTGGCTCAGCGTGAGGCTGGCGGCGCGCTTGTCGGTGGGGACCACGGTGCGCTCGATCAGCTGGCGCTGGTCGAGGCCGCCGAGCAGGCGCGCCAGATTCGGGGGCAGCAGGCTCAGCTCGGCGCAGACCTGGCGCGAGGTCAGGCCGGGGTTGTGGCCGATCAGGCACAGGATGGAGAACTCCACCGGCTTGAGGTCCAGCGCCGCCATGCGCGCCATGAACAGGTCGAGGATCTTGAGGGTGGCCCGGCGGGTGTTGTAGCCGACCAGGCTCTGCAGGAAGCGGTTGTCGATGGCGCGGGGGGCGTCGGGCGATACCGGGTGGGGCTTGCTCATGCTCCGGATTCTGACAGCCAGGAAGTGAAGCCCGGCTGGGGCCAGGCTTCATCGCGGGATCAGCGCAATTTATTGGCAGCTGAAGCTGGCGGCACTCTCCACGTCGCCCGTGCCGTTGTAGCGCGCCACTTTCGGGTAGGGGCACAGCGGGCGGGTGCGGGCCGCGCTCCAGCCGGCGGGCAGTTCGGCGTTGACGACGCTGGCGCCGCTGCCGCGCGCCGTCGCGACGACACGCTCGGGCGCCTGGCCGCCTTCCACCCAGGCCACCAGCTTGCTGAGCATGTCGAACTGGTCGGTGGCCGGGCCGTTGGCGCAGTGGTTCATGCCGGGCACCTCGAAGTAGCGCGCGAACTGGGCGGCGTTGCCGCCGTTGGCCGACTGCAGCGCCTCGTACCAGCTGGCGGTGTCCGCTGCGGAGAACACCGGGTCGGCCGTGCCGTGGTAGACGAGCAGCTTGGCGCCGCGGTTCTTCAGGGTGGACAGCTGGGTCTCGTCCGGCGGCGTCATGAAGGACCAGCCCGATTCCTTGTACATGGCGTCGGTGGCGAAGATCTTCGGGTAGTCCGTGTCCAGGCTGAACTTCAGCGCGTACTGCAGGCCGGTGGTGGCGGTGAAGGCGGCCTGCGTGGACGGCGGGCTGGTGAAGATGAAGGCCACGGCGCCGGGGTCGCGCTGGGTGGAATTGCTCAGGTGCCAGAAGGCGTAGTCGGCGCCGGCCACGCCGGGGTCATGGTAGAAGGGCGCGTAGGTGGCCTCGCCCTTGCTATTACGGGCGCCGCCGAAGATCCGGCCCAGCACGTCCTTCTGTGCGCCGGTCAGGCAGGTGCCGTCGCGGCCGCCGGTGCAGGAGGGCACGTCGGTCTTGAGGTTGAAGGTGGTCTGGCACGCGCGCACGTCGGAGACGATGCCGTCGCTCACCCCGTCCAGCGCGTCGCACTTGGCCGTCACCTGGCGGCCCAGCAGCTTGAACTCGTCCGCCGTGACGGCGGTGCTGAGGTCGGGCTGGCCGGCGTCGCTGCCGCTGGTCAGGGTGGCGGTGGCGAGGCTGGCGTACTGCTGCACCTTCCACAGCTGGGCCGTGGCGGCCTTGGGCAGGTGGAAGCCCGGCGCGCCGGCGAGGATGCCGTCGTACTGGTCGCCGTAGCGTGCCGCGGCCACCAGGGCGTGCCGGCCGCCGTTGGAGCAGCCGCCGAAGTAGGAGCGGTCGGGCGCCTTGCCGTAGGCGGCCTTGATCAGCGCCTTGGCCATGGGCGTGAGCGAGCCGACGGCCTGGTAGCCGTAGTCCAGCCGCGCCTGCGGGTCGATGCCCCACCAGGGCGGCCCGGCATGGCCGGCGTCGGAGCTGAGCACGGCAAAGCCCATCTGCAGCGCATTCGAGACCGGCGCGCCGCCGCCGGTGCTGCCGGTGGCGGTGACCACGGTGCCGTCGATGCCGCCGTTGGCCTGGTAGAAGTAGCGGCCGTTCCAGGCGGTGGGCAGGCGCATCTCGAAGCCGATGGCGTAGGACTTGCCGTCCACGGCGCTGGTGCGCCGGTTCATTTCGCCCTTGACCAGGCAGTGCTCGGGCATGGGGGTGGTGACGCCGGTCACGGTCAGGCCGCCGCTGGGCACCAGCGTGGCGGAGGTGAGGGAGGTGTTGGCCAGCGCCGCTTTGCTGGCCAGGCCGGCGCAGCTTTGCAGCGTGGCCGCCGTGGCGGGGGACAGGGTGGGCAGCGCGACGTCGCCGCCGCCCCCGCAGGCGCTCAGCCCGAGCAGGGAGCCCGACACGAGCAGCAGCTGGTGGCGTCGGCGGAAGGTGGATGAAGGCATGGTGGTCTCCTGGGTCTTTTTCAGGCCATCCGGTCGTCCAGATGGCTTCCTGTGGAAACCAATGTAGTTTCTTTAAATAACTAATTGACCTAGGTCAAACCCTGCCAGGCCAATGGGGCGGGGCCGGTGACGGGCGCGCCGAGGGTGCCGGCGCGGTGGCCGGTCCGGTGCAGCGTGACGGGAGGGGGGGGAGGCCGCAAGGGCCTGGGCCGCGCAGCGGGCCCGGCGTCACGGCGGGGAGCGGGGAGAGAAGAGGGAGGCGGGCCGTGGGAGGCGGCCCGGGAGGTCGGCGCCGGCACGTCAGCGGGGCGCCGGGCCCCGCCTGGCGGCTCAGGCCGGGTCCATGCCGTTGCGGCGCTTGGTCTCGGCGGTGGCCGGCGAGGCCAGGAAGCCGAGCAGCGCGCGCACCGCCTCGGGTTGCGCCGAGGTCGCGGCCACGCCGGCCGAGAAGGTGGTGATGATCTGGATGGCCGCCGGCAGCGGGCCGAGCACGTCGATGCCGGGCAGGTTCATCATCTCGCTGAGCTGCTGGAAGCCGAGTTCGACCTTGCCTTCGGCCACCAGCGAGCCGACCGGCACGCCGGGCGGGGCCTGGACGATGCGGTCCTTGATCTGCTCGGCGATGCCCCAGCGCTCGAACAGCTTGGCCAGCTGCACGCCGCTCGGGCCGGTGGAGTAGCTGAGGCTGCGCGCGGCCAGCACGGCCTGCTTGAGGGCTTCCTCGGAGCCGATGTCGGGGCGTGGCGCGCCGGCGCGCACGGCCACGGCGACGCCGGAGTGGACCAGATCGACGCGGCTGCCGGCCAGGACCTTGCCGGCCGCGACCAGCTTGTCGATGGCGTTGGAGGCCAGGAACACCGCATCGAAGGCCTCGCCCGCCTCCACGCGCTTGGCGGCATCGACGCCGCCGACGGATTCGACGTGCACGGCTTGCGAGGAGACGGCGGCGTACTGGGCCACGAGGTCGGCCAGCAGCTGGCGGGTGGCCATCGAGGAGATGGCTTGGATCGGGGAGGTCATGCGGTCACCTTGGACGATTCGGGTTGGGTCGGACGCCCAGGCGCGCGGCCGGGGCAGCCCGTTATTAGAGCGCAGTCCGCGCCGCCCGGAAGGCCGGCCGGCGCGGCTGCCGGTCCGGGTCAGCGCTGGGCGAGCTGCGTGGCGCCGGGCACGCCGCTCAACACGGGCAGCAGGCGGCCGTCCGGCGTGCGGAAGCTGGTCAGGCGCGCGACGATGCGGGCCTGGGTCTCGGTGGGCAGGGGCGCGAAGCCGCTGCCGGCCACGGCGCGGTCGCCCATCAGGAACGAGCGATAGAAGAAGTTGAGCGTGCGGCCGGCGCGCTCCAGCGCGACGGGTGAGCGGTCCACCACGATGTAGGTGGCCGTGACGATGGGCCAGACGGTCGGGCCGTCCACGTCGAGCAGCGGCGGCGCTTCCAGGCCGTTGCGGAACATGCCGCTGGCCCGTACGGCGGCGCGGTAGGCCTCCAGGCTGGGCGCGATCCACTCGCCGCGCCGGTTGCGCAGCGACACCGCGGTGAGGTTGTCGCGCAGCACGTAGTCCGACGAGACGTAGCCGATGGCGCCGGGCGTGGCCTTCACGGCGGCGACCAGCTTGGAGGAGCCGTCCACGGCCTGGACCTGGCTGCCGGGCCACTGCACCACGCCGTCCCTGGCCTCGATGGCGCCGGCCTGGGTCGCGGCGGTCTGCTTCAGGTAGCGCACGAACACCTCGGTGGTGCCCGAGCCGTCGGCGCGCACCACGCGGGTGATGCGCTGCTCGGGCAGGCGCAGGTCGGGATTCAGCGCGGCGATCGCGGGATCGTTCCAGCGCTGGATCTGACCGGTGAAGATGGCGGTCAGCACCTCGGCGTTCAGGCGCAGGCGCCCGGAGGCCACGCCGGGCAGGTGCACCACCGGCACCACGCCGCCGACCAGGGTGGGGAACTGGAACAGGCCGTGTTTGTCGAGGTCTGCGCTGGAAAGCGGTACGTCGGTGGCGCCGAAATCGACCTTGTGCGCCTTGATCTCGCGCACGCCGCTGGACGAGCCGACGGCGTCGTAGCGCACCGTGGTGCCACGTTCCTGGGCGTAGAGGCCCGCCCACTGGGCATAGACGTTGGCCGGGAAGGACGCGCCGGCGCCGTGCAGCGCCGGGTCGGCGGCCTGGACGGGCGAGGCGAGGAACAGGCTGCCGAGCAGGCCGAGGGCGGCCAGGGCCGCGGGGATTTTGATGGAGGTTTGATTCATGGCAAGGGCGCGATTCTAAATTCTGTTACAGGTGTGTGACGACGGACGCCGGGCCGTCGTCGTCGAACACCGGGGTTGCCCCGGTATGGCGGGAAGGGCGGTGCTGGCCTAAAGTGGGTGCCTTGGTGACGCCACGCCCATGAATTCGTCCTCCCCATCCGCCCGCCCCGGCCTGCCGGTCGCTGTGGTCATGTGCCGCGAGCGCGTCAGCGGTCCGATGGCGCGCTGGCAGCCCTGGCGCTGGACACTGGCCGAGGTGGTGCCGCACGCGCCGGGCTTCGGCGTCGCGCCACGGCTGCTTTATCAAAATGAGAGCGGCCAGCGCTGGCTGCATCCGGGTTTCAACGTGGAATTGTTCAAGGACGATGCCGAGGGCTACCTGTTGAACGCGGACGCCCCGGCGCCGTGCTGGTTCGTGCTCTGGCGCATGGACGAGACGCCGGCGGTGGCCGACGCGCCGATCGCGCGGCCGGTGGCGGTGTCGCTGAGCTACCACGAGGCTGGCCGCTGGCTCGACGCGCAGGAAACCGTGGAGCAGGTGCCGGCCCCGGCCGAGGTGGTGGCCTGGTTGCGCGCGTTTGCCGAGGAACACTACACGCCCGAGCCGAAGCGGCGCCAGCGCCCGCAGAGCTTCCAGGGCCTGCAGGACCGGTTTGGCCAGCCCGCGTCGGTCAGCACCGACAAGGCGCGGGGCGGTGGCCGGGGAGGGGAGGCATGACCGAAGGCTTCCTCGATCGCTGGTCGCGCCGCAAGGGGCTGGCGCGCGCGGGCCAGCCGCTGCCCGAGCCGGCCTTGCCCGGGCCCGAGCCTGCGAGTGCCCAGGAGCCTGCGGCCGATGCCGCGGCGGCGAACGGTGGCGCGACCGGCGAGACGCCCGCGCGAAGGGACAGCCCGGCGGTGCCTGCCGAGCCGCCCCTGCCTACGCTGGACGACGCGCGGGCGCTGACGCCGGCCTCCGACTTCAAGCCCTTCCTGGCGCGCGGCGTCGCACCCGAGGTGAAGAACGCCGCGCTGAAGACACTGTTCGCCGACCCGCATTTCAACGTGATGGACGGGCTGGATACCTACATCGACGATTACGGCCGCCCCGATCCGCTGCCCGCCGCGCTGCTGCGCGAGATGGTCAGCGCCCGCTTTCTAGGGATGGCGAAGGAGGGCGGCGCGGCGCGGGAAGCTGCGGATGGTCCCGACGCCGCGAACGTGGCAGAGTCGGGCCATCGCAACGAATTACCGGAGTCGCCCGCGCCTGTCGAAGGCGCGGCGCCCGGCGCCGACGATGCCCACGCTGATCTGCGATTGCAACCGGACGATGCCACTCGACGCGAAAGCCCTGGGGGCGGCGCTGCATGAGACGCTGACACTGCATTCCACGCTGTGCCGGCGCGAGGCGGGTGCCTTCCAGCAGGCGCTGGGGACGGGGGAACCCGTGGTGGTGGCCTGTACGCAGGAGCGGCGCCTGTTCACCGAGCTGGCGGCCGCCGAAGGTGAAGCGGCTGCCCCCGTCGTCCGGGAGGTTCCCGTCAAGTTCGTCAACATCCGCGAGACCGGCGGCTGGAGCCGCGACGCCGCGCGGGCCATGCCCAAGATCGCCGCGCTGCTGGCCGCCGCGCGCCTGCCCGAGCCCGAGCCGGTGCCGGCCGTCAGCTACCGCAGCGCGGGGCGGCTGCTGATCCTGGGCGCGCTCGACGCGGCCGAGCAGGCCGCCGCGCTGCTGGACGATGCGCTCGACGTGACGATCTTCAGCCAGGGGCCGGGCAACGCCGGCGGCGCCCAGGCGCGGCGCTGGCCCGTGCTGGGCGGGCGCGTCACCGGCCTGACGGGTTGGTTCGGCGCCTTCGAGCTGCGCTGGCAGGCCGGCAACCCGATCGACCTGGATCTGTGCACGCGCTGCAACGCCTGCGTGGCGGCCTGTCCGGAGAACGCCATCGGCCTGGACTACCAGATCGACCTGACCGCCTGCCAGTCGCACCGCGCCTGCGTGCTGGCCTGCCAGGTCGCCGGCGCGATCGACTTCCAGCGCGAGGCGGCGGCGCAGCACGAGACCTTCGACCTGGTGCTGGACCTGCGCCCGGCCAGCGCCGGGCCGACCTTCCACCAGCACGCGCTGCCCCAGGGCTACTTCCGCTGGGACAGCCGCGATCCGGCCCCGCTGCTGAAGCTGCGCGATCTCGTCGGCGAATTCCAGAAGCCCCGCTTCGTCAGCTACCAGCCCCGGCTCTGCGCGCACAGTCGCAACGAGCTTGTCGGCTGTCAGGCCTGCCTCGACATCTGCTCGGCCGAGGCCATCTCCAGCGACAGGCACCGCCAGCAGATCCAGGTGAACCCGCACCTGTGCGTGGGCTGCGGTGCCTGCGCCACGGTCTGCCCGAGCGGGGCGCTGAGCTACGCGTACCCGTCTGCGCCCGAGCAGGGCGCGCGGTTGCGGACGCTGCTGAGCACCTACGCGGCGGCGGGTGGGCGCGACGCCGTGCTGCTGCTGCACAGCCAGGGTCGCGGCCAGGCGCTGGTGGACGAGCTTGGCCGCGCCGCGCAGCTGCGGGTGGCGCAGGGCGTGCCGGCCCACGTGATACCGGTGGCGCTTTGGCACACCGCGAGCCTGGGGTTGGAGGTCTGGCTCAGCACCGTTGCCTGGGGCGCCGCGCAGGTGGCGGTGCTCGTGACCGACGAGGAGGCGTCGCAGTACCTGGACGGCCTGCAGGCGCAGATGGGCGTGGCGCAGGCCATCCTCGGTGGCCTCGGCTACCCCGGCACGCACCTGCGGCTGCTGCGCGCCGCCACGCCGGCCGATCTCGATGCCGAACTGCAGGACCTGGTCCGCACGCGCCCGACGATGCCCGTGACGCCGGCCCGCTTTGCCGTGCTGCCGGACAAGCGCCCCACGCTGGCGCTGGCGCTGGACCACCTGATCGCGCAGGCGCCGGCCGGCGAGCGGCCCGAGGCCATCGCGCTGCCGGCCGCCGGCGCGCCGCTGGGCAGCGTCACGCTCGACCCCGACCGTTGCACGCTGTGCCTGAGCTGCGTCAGCGCCTGCCCGGCCGGCGCGCTGCAGGACAACCCGAAACAGCCGCAGCTGCGCTTCATCGAGAAGAACTGCGTGCAGTGCGGCCTGTGCGTGCGCACCTGCCCGGAAGACGCATTGCGGTTGCAGCCGCGCCTGCTGCTGACGCCCGAGCGCAGCCAGGCTCGCGTGCTCCATGAAACATCGCCCTACGCCTGCGTGCGCTGCGGCCGGCCGTTCGGCACGCTCCAGGCCGTGGAGGCCATGATCGGCCGGCTGGCCGGCCATGCCATGTTCCAGGGCGCGGCGCTGGAGCGGCTGAAGATGTGCGGCGACTGCCGCGTCATCGACATCTACACCGCCAGCGACGAATCGAAGATCACCGACCTCGGAACGCCATGAACGACGCCATTGCCACCAGCTCCGCCCTCGACGAGGAAACCGCGCGCGCCGAAGTCTATGGCCTGCTGGCCGCGCTCTACTACGCGCCGCCGTCGCCGGGGCTGCTGGCGCGGCTGCGCGTGGCCGTGACCGAGGCGCCAGCGGCCGGTGGCTTCCTGGAGGCCCCTTGGCGCGAGCTGGTCGGCGCCGCGCGGGCGCTGGATGACGCGGCGGTGGCGGCCGAGTACGACACGCTGTTCGGCGGCATCGGCAAGCCCGAGGTGTATCTCTACGGCTCGCACTACCTGAGCGGCTTCCTCAACGAGAAGCCGCTGGCGCGGCTGCGCGCCGACCTCGTCGCGATCGGACTCACGCGCGACGAGGCCATGCCCGAGACCGAGGACCACATCGCCTACCTCTGCGAGGTGATGCGCTGGCTGATCGCCGGCGAGGACGTCGCGGTGGCCAATTTGACCGGTCAGCAGGCCTTCTTTGCCAGCCATGTCCAGCCTTGGGTGCCGACGCTGTGCGAAGCCATCGCCGGTCATCCTCGGGCGCGCTTCTACGCGGCGCTGGCCGGCTTCACGCGCGCCTTCGCGCAAGTGGAGCAGCAGGGCTTCGACCTGCTCGGCTGAGCGGCGGCACGGCGGGCGGGATCATGCCGCTTGCCCAAAATGGTGCGCGTGGCTACAGTGGCACGCTATGCAGTCGTGTTCCTAGGTGCAACCCTGTCAGGAGTCACAGCATGAGCCAGCCCTCCAGCCAGCTTTCTCGCCGCAGACTGTTCGCCGGGGCCGGCGCGGCCGGTGCCGTGGCCGCCGTCGCCAGCCTGCTGCCCATCCCACATGAGTTGCCTGCCGAGCCGGCCCCGCCCCGCCAAGTGCCGGAGCGGGGCGGCGGCTACAGCCTGACCGAACACGTCCAGCGCTACTACCAGACCACCCGCGTCTAACGCCCCCGGCGTTCAGGAGCCTGCCATGTTGCTGACCAAGACATCGGGGGCGGCGCCGGGCGCCGCCGCGTCGCCGCTCGTGCACCGCCTGCAGCGGGGGCTGGCGCAGGCCTTGCCCACCCTGGACCGCCGCGCCTTCCTGCGTCGCTCCGGCCTGGGGGTGGGCGTGGGCCTCGCGGCTTCGCAACTGTCGCTGGTGAAAAAGGCGCAGGCCAAGGGGGCCGCCGAGGCGCTGGGCCAAGGCAAGGTCGAGGTCAAGCGCACGGTCTGTACCCACTGCTCGGTCGGCTGCGCCGTCGACGCGGTGGTGGAGAACGGCGTCTGGGTGCGCCAGGAGCCGGTGTTCGACTCGCCGATCAATCTCGGCGCGCATTGCGCCAAGGGCGCCTCGGTGCGCGAGCACGGCCACGGCGAGTACCGGCTGCGCTACCCGATGAAACTGGTGAACGGCAAGTACCAGCGCATCAGCTGGGACGAGGCGCTCAATGAAATCACGGCCAAGATGCTCGAACTGCGCAAGGCCAGCGGCGCGGACAGCGTCTATTTCATTGGCTCGTCCAAGCACAGCAACGAACAGGCCTACCTGCTTCGCAAGTTCGTCAGCTTCTGGGGCAGCAACAACTGTGACCACCAGGCACGCATCTGCCACAGCACCACGGTCGCCGGCGTGGCGAACACCTGGGGCTACGGCGCGATGACCAACTCGTACAACGACATGCAGAACAGCCAGGTCGCGTTGTACATCGGCTCCAACGCCGCCGAGGCCCACCCGGTGAGCATGCTGCACCTGCTGCACGCCAAGGAAAGCGGCTGCAAGGTGATCGTGGTCGATCCGCGCTTCACCCGCACGGCGGCCAAGGCGGACGAGTACGTGCGCATCCGCTCGGGCTCGGACATCGCCTTCCTGTTCGGCATCCTGCACCACATCTTCAAGAACGGCTGGGAAGACAAGCCCTACCTCCACGACCGCGTCTACGGCATGGACCAGGTGCGCGAGGAGGTCCTCGCCAAGTGGACGCCGGACAAGGTGGAAGAAGTCTGCGGCGTCCCCGAGGCGCGGGTGCTGCAGATCGCCACGCTGTTGCACGAGCACCAGCCCGGCACCATCGTCTGGTGCATGGGCCAGACCCAGCACACCATCGGCAATGCGATCGTGCGCGCCTCCTGCATCCTGCAGCTGGCGCTGGGCAATGTCGGCAAGACCGGCGGCGGCACCAACATCTTCCGCGGCCACGACAACGTGCAGGGCGCCACCGACGTGGGGCCGAACCCCGATTCGCTGCCCGGCTACTACGGCCTGGCCGAGGGCGCCTGGAAGCATTTCGCCAAGGCCTGGGGCGTGGACTACGAGTGGATCAAGGGCCGCTACGCCTCGCCGGCGATGATGACCAAGAGCGGCATCACCGTCTCGCGTTGGATCGACGGCGTGCTGGAGAAGAACGAGCTGATCGACCAGGATGCCAACCTGCGCGGCGTCTTCTACTGGGGCCATGCACCCAACTCGCAGACCCGCGGCCTGGAGATGAAGCGCGCCATGGACAAGCTGGACCTGCTGGTGGTGGTCGATCCCTACCCCTCGGCCACCGCCGCCATGGCGGCCATGCCCGGCCAGAAGGACGACCTCAACCCCAACCGTGCCGTCTACCTGCTGCCCGCCGCCACGCAGTTCGAAACCTCGGGTTCCTGCACCGCGTCCAACCGCTCGCTGCAGTGGCGCGAGAAGGTGATCGAGCCGCTGTGGGAGAGCCGCACCGACCACATGATCATGGTCCAACTGGCCGACAAGCTCGGCTTCGGCAAGGAGTTGGTCAAGAACTACAAGATGCAGAAGGTCAAGGGCATGGATGAGCCCATCCCGGACGACATCCTGCGCGAGATCAACCGCTGCGTCTGGACCATCGGCTACACCGGCCAGAGCCCCGAGCGGCTGCAGGCGCACATGCGCAACATGGCGGCCTTTGACGTCAAGACGCTCCAATGCAAGGGCAAGGTGGTCGACAAGGCGACGGGCTACGACATGTCGGGCGACTACTTCGGCCTGCCCTGGCCCTGCTACGGCACGCCGGAGCTCAAGCACCCGGGCTCGGCCAACCTGTACGACACCTCCAAGCATGTGATGGACGGCGGCGGCAACTTCCGCGCGAACTTCGGTGTCGAGCGCGAGGGCGTGAGCCTGCTGGCCGAGGACGGCTCGCATTCGCTGGGCGCGGACATCACCACCGGCTATCCCGAGTTCGACCATGTGCTGCTCAAGAAGCTGGGCTGGTGGGACGAGCTGACCGATGCCGAGAAGGCCGCTGCCGAGGGCAAGAACTGGAAGACCGACCCCTCGGGCGGCATCATCCGCGTGACCATGAAGAACCACGGCTGCCACCCGTTCGGCAACGCGAAGGCGCGCGCCGTGGTCTGGAACTTCCCCGACCCGATTCCGCAGCATCGCGAGCCGCTGTATGGCACCCGACCCGACCTGGTGGCCAAGTACCCCACGCACGACGACAAGAAGGCCTTCTGGCGCCTGCCCACGCTCTACAAGACGCTGCAGGACCAGAACGTGGCCGACAAGCTGTACGAGAAATTCCCGCTGATCCTGACCTCCGGGCGTCTGACCGAATACGAGGGCGGCGGCGAGGAAACCCGCTCCAACCCCTGGCTGGCCGAGCTGCAGCAGGAGGCGTTTGTCGAGATCAACCCCAAGGCCGCGGCCGAGCGCGGCATCCGCAACGGCGACCGCGTCTGGCTGCTCGGCGCCGCCGGTGCGCGGCTGAACGTGCAGGCCCTGGTGACCGAGCGCGTCGGGCCCGACACCGTGTGGATGCCGTTCCACTTCTCCGGTCGCTGGCAGGGCGCGGACATGCTGGCGCATTACCCGGCCGGCGCCGCGCCGATCGTGCGCGGTGAGGCGGTGAACACGGCCACCACCTACGGCTACGACAGCGTGACGATGATGCAGGAGACCAAGACGACGATTTGCAACATCGAGAAGGCATGATCCCCACGCTTTTCACTTCGTGTAATGCGCTGGCCCGAGGGGGCCGCGTTTTGCCTTGGGGCGGCCCGGCGGCAAAACATCCTTCGTGACGGGAGAGTTGTATGGCCAGAATGAAATTCATCTGCGACGCCGAGCGCTGCATCGAATGCAACAGCTGCGTCACTGCCTGCAAGAACGAGCACGAGGTGCCCTGGGGCGTGAACCGGCGCCGCGTGGTCACGCTCAACGACGGCGTGCCGGGCGAGAAGTCGATCTCGGTCGCCTGCATGCACTGCTCGGACGCGCCCTGCATGGCGGTGTGCCCGGTCAACTGCTTCTACCGCACCGACGAGGGCGTGGTGCTGCACGACAAGGACGTCTGCATCGGCTGCGGCTACTGCAGCTACGCCTGCCCGTTCGGCGCGCCGCAGTTCCCCGCGCAGGGCACTTTCGGCGTGCGCGGCAAGATGGACAAGTGCACCTTCTGCGCCGGCGGCCCCGAGGCCCACGGCAGCCAGGCCGAGTTCGAGAAGTACGGCCGCAACCGCCTGGCCGAGGGCAAGCTCCCGGCCTGCGCCGAGATGTGCTCGACCAAGGCCCTGATCGCCGGCGACGGGGACATGGTGGCCGACATCTTCCGCACCCGCGTCGTGCGCCGTGGCAAGGGGGCCGAAGTCTGGGGCTGGGGCACGGCCTACGGCAGCAAGCCGGCGAAGGCCGGGGAGGGCACCAAGTCATGAAAACGATGGCCTTGATCCTCGCCTCGGCCGCCCTGCTGGTGGCCTGCGGCGAAAAGCCGCAGACGCTCGGCGGCGCCAAACAGGACGCGGCGCCCCACACCGGCACGGGCACGGCCGCCTTCACCGCGCCGGGCTGGAAGCCCGGCGACCAGACCAGTTGGGAGCAAGCGCTCAAGGCGCGTGGCCAGTACGGCCAGAACGACTACAGCCGCGCCAACTGAACCCGGGAGCCCGCCATGCTTCGTCACCTGATGCTTGCCGCGCTGCTGGCGCTGTCGGCGGCCACGGGCGCTCTCGCCCAGGGCCAGTTGGCGCCCGCGCGCCCCGAGACCGCCGCGACGGTGGCCCCCGCCAGCCCGGCCACCGCGCCGGCCCCGGCGACGACGGCATCCGGCGCCATCCAGGATGCCAACATCTTCCAGATCCGCCCTGACGCCAGTGCCGATCCGGACTATGCCAAGCAGAGCAACGGCGAGCGCGCCAGGGTCCAGCCCGGCAACAACGCGCCGATGTGGCACGCCGTCGGGCGCGGCGCCACCGGCTACAGCAGCCTGCCCAAGTCCCAGGCGCCCGAGGCCGGCAACCTGATCCAGCCCTTCGTGCAGTACCCGGGCTCGCGCTTCACCAACGCGGGCGAGGCCTGGCGCCAGGTTCGCAACCGCTGGCTCATTCCCTATGGCGGCTCGCTGCTGCTGATCGTCGTCGGCGCGATCGGTCTGTACTACTGGCGCAAGGGTGCGATCCACCTGCACGGCACCGCCACGGGCCGCCAGATCGAGCGCTTCACCCCGTTCGAGCGCTCGGCGCACTGGGTCAACGCCATCGCCTTCACCGTGCTGGCGATCTCGGGCATCGTCATGGCCTTCGGCAAGTTCCTGCTGCTGCCCCTGCTGGGGCTGACGCTGTACGGCTGGGTGGCCTATGTGCTGAAAAACCTGCACAACTTCGCCGGCCCGCTGTTCGCCGTGTCGCTGGTGGTGGTCATCGTCACCTTCATCCGCGACAACCTGCCGCGCCAGGACGACTTCACTTGGCTGCTCAAGGGCGGCCTGGTGTCGCCGCACGCGGCGCCCTCGCACCGCTTCAACGCGGGCGAGAAACTGGTGTACTGGGGCGGCGCGTGTGTCCTGGGCGTGATCGTGGTGGCCTCCGGCCTGGTGCTCGACAGGTTGGTGCCCGGCCTGGTCTATGAGCGCGGCACGATGCAGATCGCCCACCTGGTGCACGGCCTGAGCACGGTGCTGATGATGGCGATCATCCTCGGCCACATCTACATGGGCACGCTCGGCATGGACGGCGCCTACCAGGCCATGAGGACCGGCTACGTGGACGAGACCTGGGCCAGGGAGCATCACCGGCTCTGGTACGACGACATCCGGGCCGGCAAGATCCCGGCCCAGCGCAGCGCCCAGGCTTCGGCCAGGCCGCTGGTTTCCAGGAGTTCCACCCCATGAAGCCGATGCAACCCCTCCTGTGGCTGACGGTCGCCGGCATCCTGTCGGCGCCGGCCCTGGCCAGGCTGCCGGAGCCGACCGAGGAAGCGAAGGCCAAGGCGGCCGAGGCCGCCGCCAAGGCCGCACACGCCGACAAGGTGGCGAACTACCAGCTCTGCAGGTCGCGCGAGAAGACGGCGGTGCGTTACTACCAGAGCGCCAAGGCGGCGGGCAAGGAGACGAAGCCGCCGGTGGAGACGCCGGCCTGCGTCGATCCTGGGCCCTACGTCGCGGCGCCGGTGGTCACGCCCGCCGTGGCCATGCCGGCCGCTCCGGTGCCTGCGGTGGCCAGGCCCTGACTCGCACCCTCGGTGTCCGGCGCGGACGGGGACATGGCGCCTGGCGGCCCCGTCCCCTCCCGTTTTGCGGTAGCCTGCCGGCATGTCCCACGTCCATGACCCCGTGGCGCTGCCGCGCCTGACCCAGGCCAGCGCGCCGCTCACGCGCGAGATCGAGGCCGTCAACGAGTTCGGCGAGGTCCAGCGCGTCGCCATCCCGGCGGAGCGGGCCCTGACCCTCTATGTGGACAAGCGCGAGTTGGTCACGCTGATGACGCTGGGTGCGCATCCGGAGTGGCTGGTGCTGGGTTTCCTGCGCAACCAGCGGCTGGTGGCCTCGGTGGCGGACATCGAGTCCATCACGGTGGATTGGGAGGTGGGCGCCGCAGCCGTCAGGACGCGCCACGGCATCGACCGGATCGAGCAGCGTACCGCCAAGCGCGTGGTGACCACCGGCTGCGGCCAGGGCAGCGTGTTCGGCGACCTGATGGCCGAGATCGACCAGATCGCGCTGCCGCCGGCCACGCTCACGCAGGCGCAGCTCTATGGCATCGTTAACGCGATCCGGCTGCAGGAGAGCACCTACAAGTCGGCCGGTTCGGTGCACGGCTGCGCGCTGTTCCGTGGCGAGGAGATGCTGCTGTTCGTCGAAGACGTGGGCCGCCACAACGCGATCGACACCATCGCCGGCTGGATGTGGCTGCAGGAGGCCGAACTGATGCGCGGCGACGACAAGGTCTTCTACACCACCGGTCGGCTGACCAGCGAGATGGTCATCAAGTCGGCGCAGATGGGCGTGCCCATCGTGGTCTCGCGCAGCGGCATCACGCAGATGGGGCACGAGGTCGCCACGCGGCTGGGCCTGTGCGCGATCGGCCGGGCGACGAACCGGCGCTTCCTCTGCTACAGCGGCGCGCACCGGCTGCGGCTGGAGCCGGGGCTGGCCGCGCCGCCCACGGTCCCACCGGCGGCACGACCGTCCGGCGAAACCGACTGAGTCCAGTCCGGCAGGGGTATGGCGGCACTGGGCACGGTGTCCGGGCCACATGCGCTAAGGTTGCGCTCCATGAACCTGTCTCCCCGCTTCGCCAGCCTGCGCCTGGGCTGGCGCACCCTCTGGCGCGACCTGCGCTCCGGCGAGCTGCGCCTGCTGATCGTGGCCGTGACCCTGGCCGTGGCCGCGCTCACGGCCGTGGGCTTCTTCGCCGACCGCCTGCAGGGCGGCCTGCAGCGCGATGCCCGCCAGCTGCTCGGCGGCGATGCCGTGATCGTCAGCGACAACCCGCCGCCGCCGGCCTTTGGGGAGCAGGCGCGGGCGCTGGGCCTGCGGACGGTGCAGACCGTGGCCTTCCCCACCATGGGCCGGGCCGGTGAGGCGCAGGGCGGCGCCAGCCGGCTCGTGGCGCTGAAGGCGGTGCCGCCAGGCTACCCGCTGCGCGGGCAGCTGACGGTGAGCGCCGCGCCGGGCGCGGCCGGGCAGGCCACGCGTGAGATCCCGGCGCGCGGCGAGGTCTGGGTGGATGCGCCGGTGCTGGAGTCGCTGAACCTGAAAGTGGGCGACGCGCTGCTGCTCGGCGACGGCGCGCTGCGCATCGGCCGCGTCATCGTGCTGGAGCCCGACCGGGGCGCCGGCTTCATGAATTTTGCGCCGCGCGTGATGGTGAACGAGGCCGACCTGCCCGCCACCGGCCTGGTGCAGCCGGCCAGCCGCCTGACCTACCGGCTCGCCGTGGCGGGCGAGGACCGCGCGGTGGCGCGCTTCGTCGCCTGGGCCGGCGCCGAGGCGCAGAAGTCCGCGGTGCGCGGCGTGCGCGTCGAGTCGCTGGAGAGCGGGCGGCCCGAGATGCGCCAGACGCTGGACCGGGCCGAGAAATTCCTGAACCTGGTGGCGCTGCTGTCCGCGCTGCTCAGCGCGGTGGCGGTGGCGCTGGCCGCGCGCGGCTTCGCCGCCAGCCACTTGGACGATTGCGCCATGCTGCGCGTGCTGGGGCAGAGCCAGCGCACCATCGCGTTGAGCTACGCGTTGGAGTTCACTCTGGTCGGGCTGGCAGCCAGCGCGCTCGGCGTGGTCATCGGCTGGGCCGTGCACCATGTCTTCGTGCTGTTGCTGGCCGGCCTGGTGGAGACGGCGCTGCCGGCGCCGAGCGGCTGGCCGGTGGCCTTCGGCTTGGGCATGGGCCTGACCCTGCTGCTGGCCTTTGGCCTGCCGCCGGTGCTGCAGCTGGCCCAGGTGCCGCCGCTGCGTGTGATCCGGCGCGAGGTCGGCAGCCTCAAGCCCGTGTCGTTGCTGGTGCTGGGCGTGGGGGTGGCCGGCTTCGCCACGCTGCTGCTGGCGTCCAGTTCCGACCTGAAGCTGGGCCTGATCACGGTCGGCGGCTTCGCCGGGGCGGTGCTGCTGTTCGCCGGCCTGAGCTGGGTCGCCGTCAAGTTGCTGCGCCGCGGCGTGAACGAGGCCACCGCTCCGCGCTGGCTGGTGCTGGCCACGCGCCAGATCTCGGCGCGCCCGGCCTACACCGTGGTGCAGGTGAGCAGCCTGGCCGTCGGCCTGCTGGCGCTGGTGCTGCTGGTGCTGCTGCGCACCGACCTGATCAGCAGCTGGCGCCGGGCCACGCCGGCCGATGCGCCCAACCGCTTCGTCATCAACGTGATGCCCGAGCAGGGCGAGGCCTTCCAGGCCGCGCTGCGCGCTGGCGGGGTGCGCCAGTACGACTGGTATCCGATGATCCGCGGCCGGCTGGTGGCGGTGAACGGCCGCGCCGTCACGCCCGACGACTACGCCGAGGATCGCGCCCGGCGCCTGGTGGACCGCGAGTTCAACCTGTCCTACGGCACCGAGCGCCCGGCGCACAACGAGGTCGTGGCCGGCCAGTGGACGGCCGAGGAGGCCGGCGCGGTGAGCGTGGAGGCCGGCATCGCCGAGACGCTGGGCCTGAAGCTCGGCGACACGCTGCGCTTCGACATCGCCGGCGTGGGCAGCGAGGCCAGGATCACCTCGCTGCGCAAGGTGGACTGGAGTTCGATGCGCGCCAACTTCTTCGTCATGTACCCGGTCAGCCGCCTGGCCGACGTGCCCGTGACCTACCTCGCGGCGTTCCGCGCGCCGGCGGCGGCGGGCTTCGACAACGGGCTGGTGCGGCGCTTTCCCAACATCACCGAGGTGGACACCAGCACCGCGCTGGGCCAGGTGCAGCAGGTGCTGGACCAGGTGATCCGCGCGGTCGAGTTCCTGTTCGGCTTTACGCTGGCGGCCGGGCTGATCGTGCTGTTCGCCGCCGTCACCGCCACCCGCGAGGAGCGCGCGCGCGAGTTCGCCATCATGCGCGCGGTGGGCGCGCGCAGCAGCCTGCTGCGCCAGGTGCAGCGCGCCGAGCTGGTGGGCGTCGGCCTGCTGGCCGGCTTCCTGGCCAGCGCCGTGGCCGTGGCCGTGGGCTGGGCCATGGCGCGCTATGCGTTCGACTTCGCCTGGAGCGCCTCGCCCTGGGTGCCGCTGGCCGGCGCGCTGGCCGGGGCGGTGCTGGCGCTGGCTGCGGGCTGGTGGGGTCTGCGCGACGTGCTGCGCCGCCCGGTGGTGGAGACGCTGCGCCGCGCGGCGTCGTAGCATCGGCAAAAAACTACTGAATCAATAGCTGCCTGCGCCAGTCTGGCATGGGCTGGAGACCGAAATCATGAGTGACAACGAGAAACCCCCGGTGACGACGCCGTTCGAGTGGATCGGCGGCGAGGCGCGCGTGCGCACCCTCGTCGATCGCTTCTACGACCTGATGGACCTGGAGCCCGGTTACGCCGCGCTGCGCGCCAGCCATGGGCCCGATCTGACCAGCGCGCGCGACAAGCTGTACTGGTTCCTCTGCGGCTGGCTGGGCGGGCCGTCCTACTACACCGACCAGTTCGGCCACCCGCGCCTGAAGATGCGTCACATGCCGTTCGCCATCGGCATCCAGGAGCGCGACCAGTGGCTGGCCTGCATGGACCAGGCCATGGGCGAGACGGGCGTGCCGGACGAACTGCGTGCCCGCCTGCGCGAGAGCTTTTTCCAGACCGCTGATTGGATGCGCAACAAGGGTGGTTGAGCCGGCGGCGAAGCCGTCAGGCCGCGGCCAGCCGCGCCTTGAACTTGTCCGGGACCAGGGCGACCTTGCGGTCCGTGCGGTCCACGAACACCACGCCGACCTTGCCGCGCGCCACCTCGCGGCCGCTGGCCTTGTCGGTCATGCGGAAGGTGAGGTCGAAGCCGTACTTGTTGAAGTCTTCCGGCACCATCTCCACGTGCATGGTCTCGCCGTGGAAGCCCTCCGAGCGGTACTGGGCCACGATGTCGCCCACCACGATGGACAGGCCTTCCACGTACGTCTCCCGGTAGCCCAGCCACTGGAAGAAGCGCACCCGCGCCTCCGACACCAGGGTCAGCAACTGGGCGTTGTCGAGGTGGCCACCCTGGTTGACATGGCTGATGTAGATCTGGATGTCGGTGGAAAAAAGGAAATGGTCGGGAAGATCGAACTGGATGCGGGCCATGGGGACGAAGCGGTCATCAACGGGGAAGGGCGGCGCGCGCCGCCGGACGCAGCCTGCATTGTGCCGCCCCGCGACTGAAAGGAGCGATGTTGGGCGAATGGCTAACCCCAGAGAAGGACATCCGGGAGGTTGGCGTGCACCAGCGACACATCACCGTGGCGCTCGAGTGCCGCCGTGATCTGCGGGAGTGGCTCGGGCCAGATTTCCGGGAAATCCCGTTCGTTGTGCTCCCGGATCGGAAAGGCCAGCACTTCCCTGGGCGGACAGAAATCGGCGGAAACGCCGGCTTTATTGCCTCTCGCGTCGATGCGGTACCAGCCATGTTCTTGCAGGAAGACGGCGTTCAGCCCGTGGAGGCAATAAGGCGGGCCGGATTCACCCACCGACAGCCGCTGATAGCACAGCCCCGCGGGAATATGGTTGGCCCGCAGCAGCGCGGCCAGGAGGTGACTCTTGGCGTAGCAGTAGCCCGTTCCATGCAGCAGCACATCAGAGGCTCGGCAAGTGACCGGGTTTTGCTTGAAGTCCCAGCTGTGCCTGATTTCATCCCGGACAAATTCGAAGCAGCGTTGGGCGATGGCGGTCTTGCCTGACGTGCCTTTTGCCAGCGCGGCCGCTCTTTCCGCGACAGCCGGGTGGCCGAAATCGATGTATTTGCTCTGTGCGAGGTAGGGGTGCATGGGGATGGGGTTTGCGTCACGGGCCAGGGCAAGAAGTGCGTGGCTCCGCCGCTAAGATACCTCCGGATACACACAAGGAGATGGCGTATGTCAAGCGCGAATGGGGTGGGGCTGATTCTCTTGGTCGTGGCGCTCGCGTGGGCGATCGGCGTCCACAACCGGCTGCAGCAGCTGCGCAACCGCATCGCCAATGCCTTCGCCCAGATCGACGTGCAGCTCAAGCGCCGCCATGATCTGGTGCCGAACCTGGTGGAGGTGGCGCGCGGCTACCTCGCGCACGAGGCGGCCACGCTGGAGGCGGTGATCCGCGCGCGCGGCCAGGCGCAGAGCGCCGCCGCCACGGCGCGCAGCCAACCCAACAGCACGGCCAGCCTGGGCGCGCTGGCGGTGGCCGAGCAGGCGCTGGGCGGTAGCCTCGGTCGGCTGATGGCCGTGGCCGAGAGCTACCCCGAACTCAAGGCGGACGCCACCATGCAGTCGCTCAGCGAGGAGCTCACCAGCACGGAAAACCGCCTGGGCTTCGCGCGCCAGGCCTACAACGACCAGGTGCTGCAGTTCAACGACGCGGTGACGCAGTTCCCGGCGCTGATCGTGGCGCGGCTGATGGCGATGCTGCCGGCGCCCATGCTGGAGGCGACGCGCGGCGAGGAAGAGCGCGCGGCGCCCCAGGTGCGCTTCTGACGGCGCGGGATGCGCTTCTTTGACCACCAGGACGCGGCGCGCAGCGAGACGCGCCGCCTGCTGCTGGCCTTTGCGCTGGCGGTAGCGCTGCTGGTGGCGGCGGTGCACGGCGCGCTGGCGCTGGCCTGGCAGCTGCTGTCGGCGTTGCTGCCGGGGCAGAGGGGTTTTCCGACCGGGTTTCTCGCCGTGAACGTGGGGGTGACGCTGTTGCTGGTGCTGGGTGGCTGGTGGATCGAGACCTCCAACCTGCGCGCCGGCGGCGTGAAGCTGGCGCAGCGCATCGGCGCGCGCGAGGCGCGGCCCTCGGTGTCGCACGCCGAGCAGTGCCTGTGCAACATCCTGGAAGAGCTGTGCATCGCGGCGAACATGCCGCGCCCGCAGGCCATGGTGCTGGCGCGCACGGACGCCATCAACGCCTTTGCCGCCGGCTGGGACGAGCGCGACGCCGTGGTGGCCGTGACGCAGGGCGCGCTGGAGCTGCTGACGCGGGAGGAACTGCAGGGCCTGGTTGCGCACGAACTCAGCCACCTGCACGAGGGCGACACGCGCCTGAAGATGCGGCTGGCCGGCATGGTGTACGGGCTGGAGATGGTCTATGGCTTCGGCGACACCGTGCGCGAGCGCGGTGGCTTTGCCACGGTTTTCGGCTCGGCCATCATGGCGGCGGGCTTCGCCGGCTGGCTGGCCGGGCGGGTACTGAAGGCGGCGGTGTCGCGCCAGCGCGAATACCTGGCCGACGCGCGCGCCGTGCAGTGGACGCGCAGCCGCGACGGCCTGGGCGGCGTGCTGCGCAAGGTCATGACACAGCAGGAGGATCGCCAGGGGCCGCGCGCCGGTCGCGCCGGCCTGGGGCATCCGGCGGTGCAGCACATGCTGCTGGTCGAGGCCGGCGGCGAAGGCCGCCTCGCGCAGTGGCTGGACAGCCACCCGACGCTGGCGCAGCGCGTGCGGCGCCTCTATGGCCGCACGATGGGACCGCTGGCCGTGGCGCCGGTGGGGGCGGGCGCTGACGGCGCGGCCACGCACCGCGCGCCGCCGCGCACAGAGGGGCCGTTCACGCTGGTGTAGGGCTTCTTCAGCCCGGACGCAGCGGCGACGGCTGCAGCAGCACCACCAGCGCGCCGGCGCCACCCTCGGCGGGCCGGGCCTGCACGAAGGCCAGCACCTGGTTCTTCTGGATCAGCCAGCTCTGCACCTTGGCCTTGAGCACGGGCGTCTTGCCGGGCGAGCCCAGGCCCTTGCCGTGCACCACGCGCACACAGCGCAGGCCCTGCTTGTGCGCCTCGCGGATGAAGGCGCCGAGCGCCTCGCGCGCCTCGTCGCTGCGCAGGCCGTGCAGGTCGATCTCGCGCTGGAGGGTCCAGTCGCCGCGGCGCAGCTTGCGGATCACGTCGGTGCCGATGCCGGGGCGCCGAAAGCTCAGCGTCTCGTCGGTTTCGAGCAGGGTGGTCACGTCGAATTCGTCGCTGAGCGCCTCGCGCAGCACGGCCTGTTCGTCCAGCTGGCGCTGCACGGGAATCGGAGGGGCGGGCTCGACGGGCAGGTGGACCTTGCGGCGGTCGGGCAGCGGCTGGACCACGCCGACGGCGCGGGCGAACAGGTTCTGGTCCGCCTGGTGGCGGCGCTCGGCGGCCTGCCGGGCCGCGGCCTCGGCGGCGGCGCGGGCCTGGTCCTCGGCGATCTTCTTCTGGATCTTCTTCAGATCCTGCAGGGAATTGAGTTTCACGGCGGCTTTCTACAACAGGCCATTTTCGGCCATGGACAGCGCCTGCCCGGGTCCGACGATGACGTGGTCGAGCACGCGCACGTCCACCAGCGCCAGGGCCGACTTCAGCGTCTGCGTCAGCGCCTCGTCGGCGCGGCTGGGCTGGACGGTGCCGCTGGGGTGGTTGTGCGCCAGCACCACGGCGGCAGCCTGGCGCTGCAGGGCGTGCAGCACGACCTCGCGCGGGTAGACGCTGGTCTGCGTCAGCGTGCCGCGGAACAGCTCGTCCATGACGATCAGCCGGTGCTGGCTGTCCAGGAACAGCACGGCGAACACTTCGTGCGCCTTGCCGGCCAGGTGCAGCTGCAGGTAATGCTTGACGGCATCCGGGCTGTCGAAAACGGCGCGCTCCTTCAGCTGCTCGGCCATGGCGCGACGCGCCAGCTCCAGCACGGCGGCCAGCTCGGCGCGCTTGGCCGAGCCGCCCAGGCCCTTGATCTGCTTCAGGTCGTCCAGCCCGGCATTCAGCAGGCCGCTGAGGCCCTTGAAGGTCTCCAGCAGCTCCTGCGCCAGGTGCAGCACGCTCTTGCCGGCCAGGCCGGTGCGCAGCAGCAGGGCCAGCAGCTCGGCGTCGCTCAGGGCGCCGGGGCCGCGCGCGATCAGCTTCTCGCGCGGACGGGCGTCGGGGGGAAGGTCTTTCAGCGCCATGGGCAGGCCCGCGGGGGGCAGGTTTCTACAATGGAGGCCAGTTTATTCGCACAGCGCCGCCCGCACGGCGCACCAGATCGTCATGGCCACTGTCCAACCCGCCTCCTTCCTCACCCTGCATTACCGCCTGTCCGGCCCGCAGGGCGACATCATCAACACCTTCGCCGACAAGCCGGCCACGCTCTCGCTGGGCACGGGCGAGCTGTCGCCCGCGCTGGAGCAGCGCCTGCTCGGCCTGGAGGAGGGCACGCGCACCACGTTCCAGATTCCGGCCGGAGAGGCCTACGGCGAGCGCAACGCCGACATGGTGCAGTGGGTGGCGCGCAAGCTGCTCAACGAGTTGGGCGACCCGGACGAGCAGTACCAGGTCGGCGACGTGGTGCAGTTCCCAACGCCGGACGGCATGGGCTCCTACGCCGGCGCAGTGCAGCAGGTGCGCGAGGACGGCGCCGTGCTGTTCGACTTCAACCACCCGCTGGCCAGCCAGCCGGTGAGCTTCGAGGTGCAGCTGATCGGGGTGCTGTGATGGCGAAGCCGACCGAACTGATCCTGGCCGAGCCGCGCGGCTTCTGCGCCGGGGTGGACCGCGCCATCGAGATCGTCGAGCGCGCGCTGGCCAAGTTCGGCCGGCCCATCTACGTGCGCCACGAGATCGTGCACAACACCTACGTGGTGAACGACCTGAAGGCCAAGGGCGCGATCTTTATCGAGGAGCTGGACGAGGTGCCGCCCGGCGCCACGCTGGTGTTCAGCGCCCACGGCGTCAGCCGCGCGGTGCAGGCCGAGGCCGAGGCACGCGGCTTCCAGATCTTCGACGCGACCTGCCCGCTGGTGACCAAGGTGCACGTGGAGGTGGCCAAGCTGCACAAGGAAGGCTACGAGTTCATCATGATCGGCCACAAGGGGCATCCCGAGGTCGAGGGCACGATGGGCCAGCTCGACAGCGGCATCCACTTGGTGGAGGACGTGGCCGACGTGGCGCGCGTGCAGCCGGCGCAGACCGGGAAGCTGGCGGTGGTGACGCAGACCACGCTGAGCGTCGATGACGCGGCCGCCATCGCGGCCGCGGTGAAGGCGCGCTTTCCTCAGGTGCGCGAGCCCAAGCAGCAGGACATTTGCTACGCCACGCAGAACCGCCAGGACGCGGTGAAGCTGCTGAGCCCGCAGGTGGACCTGGTGATCGTGGTCGGCAGCCCGACCAGCTCCAACAGCAACCGCCTGCGCGAGGTCGCGCGCAAGCTGGGTACCGAGAGCTACATGGTGGACAGCGCCGACGAGCTGCAGCCGGGCTGGTTCGAGGGCAAGCCGCGCGTGGGCCTGACGGCCGGCGCCTCGGCGCCCGAGATTTTGGTGCGCCAGGTGATCGACCGGATCAAGGCGCTGGGCGCGCTGTCCGTGCGCAAGATGGATGGCATCCAGGAAACGATGAAGTTCCCACTGCCCAAGGGTCTGAAGCTCGACGGCGCGGCCGACGCGACGCTGGAGCATTTGCGCTGAGGCGGACGCCGGGTCGCTTCAGCTGGCGGCCGGCCCACTCAGGTCGCAGTTGACCATCCAGCTCAGGCCGAACTTGTCCACCAGCATGCCGAAGCGCGCGCCCCAGAAGGTGAGCGCGAAGGGCATGGTCACTAGGCCGCCCTTCGACAGTGCCAGGAACACCCGCTCGCCGCGCACCGGGTCGTTGGGAATGTTCACCGACATGGAAAATCCCGCGTGCCCGGCGAACGGCTGGCCCGGCATGCGGTCGCTGGCCATGAAGCGCTGGCCGTCCACCTCGAAGGTGGCGTGCATCACCTTCTGCAGGCATTCGGGCGGGAGCTGGTGGGCCATGGGTGAGCCCTCGAAGCGGTGCAGCGCGACGATCTGCCCGCCCAGGCACTGCTGGTAGAACGCCAGCGCGGTCTCGCAATTGCCGTCGAAGAAGAGGTAGGGTTCGAGCTGCATGATGCGTCCTCCCACTTGCCATGAGAGCCCATGCTAGCGCTGAATCCGGCGCCTGGGAAGGCGGCATGCCGCCCCTTAGAATTGCCGGATGCTAGACATCCTTCTCCTCCGCAAAGACCTCGACGCCGTGGTGGCGCGGCTCGAAACCCGCAAGACGCCCCAGGCCTTCCTGAACGTGGACGCCTTCCGCGCCCTGGAGGCGGAGCGCAAGACGCTGCAGACCCGCACCGAGGAACTGCAGAGCCAGCGCAACAGCCTGAGCAAGCAGATCGGCCAGCTCAAGGCCAAGGGCGAGAGCGCTGACGCCGTGATGGCGCAGGTCGGCGCGATCAAGACCGAGCTGGAGGCCTCGGCGGCGCGGCTGGAGGCGCTGCAGGGCGAACTGCAGGCGCTGCTGCTGGCCGTGCCCAACCTGCCGCACGAGAGCGTGCCCGTGGGTGCCGACGAAACCGGCAACGTGGAAGTGCGCCGCTGGAGTCCCGGCGGTCAAGGGCCGCGCAGCTTCGACTTCGATGTGCGCGACCACGTGGACATCGGCGAGAAGCTGGGCCTGGATTTCGATACCGGCGCCAAGCTGGCCGGCTCGCGCTTCACCTTCATGCGCGGCCCGATCGCCCGGCTGCACCGCGCGCTGGCGCAGTTCATGCTCGACGTGCAGACCCAGGAGCACGGCTACACCGAGTGCTACACCCCCTACATCGTCAACGCCGAGACGCTGCGCGGCACCGGCCAGTTGCCCAAGTTCGAAGCCGACCTGTTCGCGGTGAAGAAGGGGGGCCAGGAGGGCGAGGCCGCGCCGGATGCGCAGGCGCTGTACCTGATCCCGACGTCCGAGGTGACGCTGACCAACCTGGTGCGCGATGAAATCCTGGCTGAGGCGGAGCTGCCGATCAAGCTGACCGCGCACACGCCGTGCTTTCGCTCCGAGGCCGGCAGCGCCGGGCGCGACACGCGCGGCCTGATCCGTCAGCACCAGTTCGACAAGGTCGAGATGGTGCGGATCGTGCACCCGGACCAGAGCTACGAGGCGCTGGAGGAGATGACGCTGGACGCCGAGGCCATCCTGCAGAAGCTCGGCCTGCCCTACCGCGTGATGGCGCTGTGCACCGGTGACATGGGCTTTGGCGCGGCCAAGACCTACGACCTGGAGGTCTGGGTACCGGCGCAGGGCACCTTCCGCGAGATCAGTTCGGTGTCCAACTGCGAGGCATTCCAGGCGCGTCGGCTGCAGGCCCGCTTCAAGAATGCGCAGGGCAAGAACGAGCTGGTGCACACGCTCAATGGCTCCGGCCTGGCCGTGGGTCGCGCGCTGGTGGCGGTGCTGGAGAACTACCAGAATGCCGACGGTTCGGTGACGGTGCCCGAGGTGCTGCGGCCCTACTTGGGCGGGCTGGAGGTGCTGCGCGGCTGAAACAGCCCAAACCTCTGCTAGAATTCGAAATTCGACACACAGGAGAGGTGGCAGAGTGGTCGAATGCGCCGGACTCGAAATCCGGTATACGGTTATACCGTATCGAGGGTTCGAATCCCTCCTTCTCCGCCACAGACAAAACCCCGATGCTATCTAATCAATAGCTCGGGGTTTTTTCGTTTCCGGCCAGGCGGGCATGCCTGGCGGCGTGGCGTCAGTGAAGTCCAGCGGCGCATGGCCCGCCCGGAGGGTGGCCGGGAGGGGTGCTGTCCGCCGCCAGTGTCAGAGCCCGAGCAGGCCGTTGGCGCGCGCGTAGTGCAGCGTCTGGGTGCGGCTCTTCACGCCAAGGCGCTTGAACAGGCGCCACAGGTGCACCTTCACCGTGTGCTCGCTGATGCCGAGCTGCTCGGCGATTTCGCGGTTGCTCAGGCCGCGGTCGAGCATCAGCAGCAGCTGGTTCTGCCGGCGCGACAGCTTGCCGTCGGTACCGGCTTCGGCGCCGCCCGCGCCTTCCTCGGGCTGCGGCAGCAGGGCGCGCAGGGCGGCCGAGATGTCGCCGCTGCCGGCGGATTTTTCCAGGTAGATGTCGGCGCCGGCTTGCAGGCACTGATCTTCGAGTTCGGCTGCGGAAGATCCAGACAACACCGCGAGCGGGGTGTTCGGGTGGCGCGCGCGGATTTCGCGGATGCCGGACAGGCCGTCGGCGTCGGGCAGCTTCAGGTCCAGGCAGAACAGGCTCGGCTCGCCATGGAGGAGGACGGCCTCGTTCAACGCCGCAAGCCGGGGCAGGCCGACGATGGTTTCGCCCGCGCACAGACGGCGCAGCAACATGACCACCGCCTCGCGCATGAGGGGGTGGTCGTCAATCACGTAAAGACTCATCCGAGGGGCCTTTCTTGGGGAGCCATGCCTTGCGGAACAGGTGGGTGGTGTCCGGCAGCGCGCCGGAGGAGAGGACTCGACATCATAAATGGCGGACTCAGGCCTTCTCGGCGGCGGCCAGGCGCAGCTGCGTCAGAGCCTGGTCGGCATCGGCCAGCGCTTGCGGCGTCACCGCTTCCAGCCGGGCCTGCAGCGCGGTGATGGCCGTTTCGCCGTCCGCTTGCAACTGCGCAATCGCCTGGCCGGCGTCGCGCGGTGAGTCGAAGCCCAGGCTTTGCAGCAGCAGCTGGCCATGGGCGTCGGTCAGCTTGAAATAGAACTTGCCGTCGCGCTCACGGTATTGCTTGAAGGCGGGCAGGGCGATCTTGGCCGTCTTTTCAGCCTTGGCGGGCGTACCTTGGCTGGCGAGGCTGCGCAGGCCCACGGCTTGGCGCAGGCGGGCCATGAACGGCGTGGCGGTCTGGCGTGCCTTGTCGGCACCGGCGCGCAGGATGCGGTCCAGGTGGGCGGGGTCGCGGATCAGCGCTTCGTAGCGTTCGCGCATCGGCGCCACCTCGCGGTCGATGCGCTCGAACAGCAGCTGCTTGGCGTCGCCCCAGGCGATGCCATCGGCATAGGCCTTGCGCAGCGCTTCGGTTTCCTCGGCCGACGCGAAGGCCTGGTAGATCTGGAACAGGGCCGAGCCGTCGGTGTCCTTGGGTTCGCCCGGCGCGCGCGAGTCGGTCAGGATGCCGGAAATCAGCTTGCGCAGCTGCTCGCGCGGTGCGAACAGCGGGATCGTGTTGTCATAGCTCTTGCTCATCTTGCGGCCGTCCAGGCCGGGCAGGGTGGCCACGGACTCCTCGATGGCCGCCTCGGGCAGCACGAAATGCTCGCCATAGAGGTGGTTGAAGCTCGACGCCATGTCGCGCGCCATCTCGATGTGCTGGATCTGGTCGCGCCCCACGGGCACCCGGTGCGCCTGGAACATCAGGATGTCGGCGGCCATCAGCACCGGGTACATGAACAGGCCGGCCGTGACGTCGGCGTCCGGGTCGGCACCGGCGGCGAGGTTCTTGTCCACTGCGGCCTTGTAGGCGTGGGCGCGGTTCAGCAGGCCCTTGCCGGTGACGCAGGTCAGCAGCCAGGTCAGCTCCGGGATTTCCGGGATGTCGGACTGGCGGTAGAAGGTGACGCGCTCCGGGTCCAATCCGGCGGCGAGCCAGCTGGCGGCGATCTCCAGCGTCGAGCGCTGGATGCGGGCCGGGTCGTCACACTTGATCAGCGCGTGGTAGTCGGCGAGGAAGTAGAAGCTCTCGGTGCCGGCGTTCAGGCTGTGGGCGACAGCGGGCCGGATGGCGCCGACGTAGTTGCCCAGGTGGGGGGTGCCGGTGGTGGTGATGCCGGTCAGGACGCGCAGGGAAGTCATGGCAAAGCGTGAATGTTCAGCGAATCAGGAAAGACAGAGGCCAGAGCAGCAGCTCCAGCAGTTGGTAGGTCAGGGCCATCACCGGGCGCATCCAGAAAGAGCTGACCACGCCGGCGATCACCAGTGCCATCACGATGAAGAAGCCCCAAGGCTCGATGCGCGAGAGCAGCGCGGCCTGGCGCCAGGGCAGCAGGCCGACCAGGATGCGCCCGCCATCGAGCGGCGGCAGCGGAAAGAGGTTGAAGGCGAACATCACCACGTTGACCAGCACGCCAGCCCGGCACATTTCCAGGAAGAAGCGCTCGGTCAGGCCGGACCCCACCAGCAGATGCAGCAGCACGCCCCACAGCAGGGCTTGCGCGAGATTGGCGCCCGGGCCGGCGAGGGCCACCCAGATCATGTCGCGCTTGGGATGGCGCAGCCGGTCGAAGCGCACCGGCACCGGCTTGGCGTAGCCGAACAGGAAGGTGCCGGCGGTGGCGAAGTACAGCAGCAGCGGCATCAGCACCGTGCCCACCGGGTCGATGTGCTTGATCGGGTTGAGCGTGACCCGGCCCATCATCCAGGCCGTGGTGTCGCCGAAATGGCGTGCGACATAGCCGTGGGCTGCCTCGTGCACCGTGATGGCGAACAGCACGGGCAGGGCATAGATCAGGACGGTCTGAATGAGGTTGGCGATATCCACGGGCAGGATTGTCTCAGAGGGGGCGGGGTCAGAGACCGAGGCGCGCGGCGTCACCGCGGCCCTGGCGCAGGATCACCGGCTCGTCGCCGGTCAGGTCTACCACCGTGGTCGGCTCGGCCGGGCAGGCGCCGGCATCGATCACGGCCGCCAGGCTGTGCTCGTAGTGGGCGCGGATCAGTTCCGGATCGTTCAGGGGCTCCGTCTCCCCGGGAGGGATCAGGGTCGAGGACAGCAGGGGGGCGCCGTGCAGCGCCAGCAGCTCCTGCAGCACCCGGTGTTCGGACACGCGCAGGCCGATGGTCTTGCGCTGCGGGTGGCTGACGCGGCGTGGCACTTCCTTGGTCGCCTCCAGGATGAAGGTGTAGGGGCCGGGCGAGCCCAGCTTGAGCAGGCGGTATTGCTTGTTGTCCACCTGGGCGTAGCTGGCCAGTTCGCTCAGGTCGCGGCACAGCAGGGCCAGCAGGTGCTTGTCGTCCACGCCGCGTACGCGGCGCAGCCGGTCCACCGCGGCCTTGTCGTCGAGGTGGCAGACCAGGGCGTAGCTGGAGTCGGTGGGCACGGCCACGACCTCGCCGCGCTCAAGCAGGGCGACCGCCTGTTTCAGCAGGCGGGGCTGGGGATTGTCGGGGTGGACGGTGAAGTACTGGGCCATGGTTCAACTCTCCTGCGGGGCATGCGGTTTCAGGCCTCGATCGGCTGCACGACGACGCGGCTCTCGCGCACCGTGAGCCAGGCGCCCGCCGCTCCGCAGATGGCCACCAAGCTCATGCCAAGAATAGACCACTGGTCCGGCACGTGGGAGAAGACCAGCCAGCCGCCGAGCATGGCGAAGCCGATCTGCGCGTAAAGGTAGGGCGTCAGCGTGGCGGCGGGAGCTCGCGCGTAGGCCAGGATCAGCAGGAAATGCCCGACGCTTGCGGTCAGGCCCATCACCACCATGCCGGCCCATTGCCACCACGCGGTGGGGGTGGTCCAGGCAAACGGCAGGGTCAGCGAGGCCAGCAGCGTGCCGACCCAGCCGGTGTACAACTGCATGGTGATCGGGTCCTCGGTGCGGGTCAGCTTGCTGGTCAGCACCTGGAACCAGGCGTTGCAGGCCACCAGAGCGAGCGGCAGCAGCAGCATCCAGTCAAACGCCTGGCCACCGGGTCGGATGACGATCAGGGTGCCGGTGAAGCCGCCCACCACGAGCAGCCAGCGCAGCGGGGACACCCGTTCGCCGAGCGAGGTGGCGGCCAGCAGCGTGATCACCAGCGGCGCGATCATGACGATGGCGGTGAACTCGCCGACGGGCATGAACCTCAGGCAGAGGAAGGCCAGACCGCTGGAGGCGAACAGCAGTGCGCCGCGCAGGAGTTGAAAGCGCAGGTGCTCGGTGCGCAGCACCCGGCGCCCGCGTCCCGGCCAGACCACGGCGGTGGTGAGCACCGCCTGGAAGGCGTAGCGAAACCACAGCGCGGTCAGGAGGCTGACGCTGGCCGTGATGTACTTGGTGGTGGTGTCGAGCGTGGCGAAGCAGGCCACCGCCGTGATCGCGAACCCGATGCCCGCGAGCGTGCCGGCGCGCCGGCTCACTGGATACGGTCCGCCAGCAGGTCCCAGACGGGCTGGAGCTCTCCGGGCAGCCGGGGCAGGGAGCCGAGGTCGGCGTGGCTTTCGTCCGGGCTGTGGAAATCGCTGCCGCGCGAGGCGGCCAGGCCGAATTCGCGCGCCGTGGCGGCGTATTTCACGGCCTCCTGCGCCGAGTGGCTGCCGGTCACCACTTCCACGGCCCGGCCGCCGTGGGCGATGAACTCGGTGAACAGCGCGTATTCCTCGTTGGGCGAGAAGTTGTAGCGCGCCGGATGGGCGATCACGGCGATGCCGCCGGCCTCGGTGATCCAGTGCACGGCGTCGCGCAGCGCGGCCCAGCGGTGCGGGATGAAGCCTGGCTTGCCTTCGGTGAGGTATTTGCGAAACACCTCCGAGGTGTCGCGGCAGACGCCCACTTCCACCAGAAAGCGGGCAAAGTGCGTGCGCGAAATCAACTCCGGATTGCCCGCGTACTTCAGGGCGCCTTCATAGGCGCCGGCGATGCCCACCCGGGCCAGATCCTGCGCCATCTCCATGGCGCGCTGGCCGCGGCCACCGCGCGTGTTGAGCAGGCCATCACGCAGGCGGGCGTCGTCCATGTCGAAGCCCAGGCCGACGATGTGAACGGTCTGGCCGGCGAAGGTGACCGAGATCTCGGTGCCACTCAGGTATTTCAGGTCCAGGGCGCGCGCGGCTGCCAGCGCGCGGTGCTGTCCGCCGATCTCATCATGGTCGGTGAGCGACCACAGTTCCACGCCGTTGGCCTTGGCGCGCGCGGCCAACTCCTCCGGCGTGAGGGTGCCGTCGGAGACGACGGAGTGGCAATGCAGGTCGGCGTTGAGAATGGGTTGCACGCCCTGATTCTAGAGGCAGTGCGCGCAGCCCGTTGGTCGCCGCCTGGCACCCGGGTGCGCAACAACGTGGCGAGCAGGGTATAGCGGCATGCTGGCACGGTGCTCGGGGTGCGGCGCCGATAATACGGGCATGAAAGTGAACGCGAATGTTGTCCGCCCAAGCGACCTGATGGTCGGTGGCTGCGGCTGTCTGCATCAGGAGGCATCATGGCGCTGATGATCACCGACGAATGCATCAACTGTGATGTGTGCGAGCCCGAGTGCCCGAACGAGGCAATCCACCTCGGCCCTGAAATCTATGAGATCGATCCGGCCAAGTGCACCGAGTGTGTCGGGCATTTCGACGAGCCGCAATGCGTGCAGGTCTGCCCCGTGTCCTGCATTCCGGTGAATCCCCTGCATGTCGAGAGCCGGGAGACGCTGCTGCAGAAATTCCAGCGCCTGCAGGCCCAGGCCGCCAGCGGGCACTGAGCGGATTCAGGGCTGCGCCGGCGGCGGTGTCGTTGCGGCCGGTCTGGGCGGCTTCGGGCGTGGCGGCTTGGCCGTGTGCACGAGCAGGGTCGCTTTGTCCATCTCGCCGGCGATCAGTGCCGGCAAGGCCTTGACCGAGCGCTCGATGCACTCGTCGATCGCCGTGCGATGTTCGGGCGAGGGTTTCTTCAGCACCCAGTTCACCACCTCGGCCTTCACGCCGGGGTGGCCGATGCCTAGCCGCAGGCGCCAGTAGTCAGATGATCCGAGTTGAGCATGGATGTCGCGCAGGCCGTTGTGGCCGGCATGGCTGCCGCCGAGCTTGAGCTTGACCTGGCCGGGCACGATGTCGAGTTCGTCGTGGGCCACCAGGATTTCCTGTGGCTGGATCTTGAAGAAGCTTGCCAATGCCGCCACCGACTGGCCGGAGCGGTTCATGTAGGTCTGCGGCTCCAGCAGCCAGAGGGTCTGGCCATGCACGCTGGTGCGTGCCACCAGGGCGTGGTAGCTCTTCTCCGGCGCCAGCGTCACCTTGAGTTCACGCGCCAGCGCGTCGATCCACCAGAAGCCGGCGTTGTGCCGCGTGTGCGCGTATTCGCTGCCCGGGTTGCCCAGGCCGACAAACAGTTTGATCATGGGCTCGGATTATCCGTTCGAAAAGCAAAACGGCCCGCCGAAGCGGGCCGTTGGCCAGAGGCTCGAAGTGCTTACTTCTTGCCCTTGCCCTTGCCCTTGGCGGGCTCGGCGGCGGCCACCGGGGCCACGATCACTTCTTCGACCGGAGCCGTCACGGAGACGAGCACCGGGTTCGGCTTGCCGTGCGTCACGGCCTTCACGCCCTTGGGCAGGGTGATGTCGTTCAGGTGCAGGGACACGTTCTTGGTCAGGCCGGTCAGGTCGACGGCGATGAACTCGGGCAGGTCAGCCGGCAGGCAGGCCACTTCCAGTTCGTTCACGACGTGGTTCACCAGGCACTTGTCGGTCTTGACGGCTTCGGAGTTCTCCTCGCCGCTGTAGTGCACCGGCACCTTCATGCTCAGGCGGGTGTTGGCGTCCACGCGCTGGAAGTCGGCGTGCAGAACCAGTTGCTTGAACGGGTGCATCTGCAGGTCGCGCAGCAGAACCTTGCTGGTCTGGCCGTTCAGTTCCATCTCCAGGATGGAGGAGTGGAAGGCTTCCTTCTTGATGGCGTGCCACAGCGCGTTGTGATCGAGTTCGATCAGTTGCGGCTCGGTGGTGCTGCCGTAGACGATGCCGGGCGTGCGGCCCGAAATGCGCAGACGGCGGCTCGCACCCGTACCCTGCTTGGCGCGCTCAAAAGCGACGAATTTCATGTGCTGACTCCTGATGGGGCCCACCGCGACCAGTGTGGCTCCGATTGAAAAAGGGCCTGTCTTGCCCGAAGGCAAACAGACCCACGCGATGTTCCGGACGGGAACGCTTCTGGCAAAACCTTAGAAAAGGTTCTCCTGGTCCGAGAACAGACTCATGACCGACTCACCCTTGGCAATGCGCTGGATCGTCTCGGCGATCAGCGGCGCCACGGAGAGCTGGCGAATTTTCTGGCAACCTGCGGCGGCATCGCTCAGCGGAATGGTGTTGGTCACCACCACTTCGTCGAGCGCGCTGCCCTTGGCGATGCGCTCGATGGCCGGGCCGGAGAAGATCGGATGCGTGCAGTAGGCGTAGACCTTCTTGGCGCCGCGCTCCTTGAGCACCTCGGCCGCCTTCACCAGCGTGCCGGCGGTGTCGATCATGTCGTCCATGATGACGCAGTTGCGACCGTCGATCTCGCCGATCACGTGCATCACTTCGCTGACGTTGGCCTTGGGGCGGCGCTTGTCGATGATGGCCAGGTCACAGCCGAGCTGCTTGGCCAGCGCGCGGGCACGCACCACGCCGCCGACGTCGGGGGAGACGACGATCAGGTCTTCGTAGTTCTTCTGGCGCAGGTCGCCCAGCAGCACCGGCGAGGCGTAGATGTTGTCGACGGGGATGTCGAAGAAGCCCTGGATCTGGTCAGCATGCAGGTCCATGGTCAGCACGCGGTCGACGCCGACGGCCTGAAGCATGTTGGCGACCACCTTGGCCGAGATCGGTACGCGGGTGGAGCGCGGACGGCGATCCTGGCGCGCATAGCCGAAATAGGGAATCACGGCGCTGATGCGTTCGGCCGACGAGCGCTTGAGCGCATCGACCATGATCAGCAGCTCCATCAGGTTCTCGTTGGTCGGTGCGCAGGTGGACTGGACCACGAACACGTCGCGGGCGCGCACGTTCTGCTTGATCTCGACGGTGACTTCGCCGTCGGAGAAGCGGCCAACATCGGCAGCGCCCAGAGAGATGCCGAGGTTGCGGGCAATCTCGGCAGCCAACGACGGATTGGCGTTGCCCGTGAAAACCATGAAATCGGGGGTGGAATTAGGCTGCATCAGCGTCCCAGCGATCTAAGAAATGTGCCTGTACGTGAAAAACGTATTTGGCAGGGGAGGAAGGACTCGAACCCTCGCATGCCGGAATCAAAATCCGGTGCCTTGACCAACTTGGCGACTCCCCTACACAGGTTGACAGTCGAGAGACTGCCCACCGATCAATTGTCGCTGGTTGCCCACCCCTGCAAGGGATGAACATCCATGTTGCCGCATGTCCGAATCTGCCATGTGTCAGGATGCTGACCGAGATTCGTGCCATTTGGCATTTGTGCAAACACTGCACTTCCTGAGCCCGTCATTCTAGCACACAATCCGGAGTCATCGAGCCATTTTTTGGCTTCGGTGACCTGTGGGTAGAGCCGTTCGGCGACCGGCTGCAGGTCGTTATGGCCAAAGCCATAAGGGTTTGCAGCGAAGACCGCAATTCTAGCATTACTTGTATCGCGCTTCAGATCCGGCGCCGCAAAAATTTTTGCGGTATCCAGGCCCAGCGGCGGTTTGACCACCACGAAGCGTGCCGCAGGCAGCTCGATGGGTGTGATCCGTTCGCCGATGCCTTCCACCCAGGCATTGCGCCCGCGCAGGAAAAAGGGCACGTCGGCGCCGAGCGTCAGGCCGATGGCTTCGAGGTCGCGCAGCGGCAGGTTCAGCTTCCACAGGCGGTTCAGTGCCAGCAGGCAGCTGGCGGCATCCGACGAGCCGCCACCCATGCCGGCCTGTGCCGGAATCTCCTTGGCCACGCCGATGTGCGCGCCCTGGGTGCAGCCGGTGTGGGTCTGTAGCGCGCGGGCGGCTCGCGTGATCAGATCCTCGGCGGGCAATGAGGTGGTCAGGTCTTCCCGGCTGATATTGCCGTCGCTTCGATGCTCGAAGTGCAGCGTGTCGCACCAGTCGATCAGCATGAACACCGATTGCAGAAGGTGGTAGCCGTCGGCGCGTCGGCCGGTGATATGCAGGAACAGGTTGAGTTTGGCCGGGGCCGGTACGTCGTACAGCGACTTCATGGCCGCATTATCGCCAGCGGGCGGGCATGCCGACCGACATCAGCGGTCGAGCAGCAGGCGCAGTTCGGCGCTCGGCGACGGGGTATCGCGGCGCGCCAGCAGGCGTCCTTCAGCCAGGCGGCTCAGATCCGGTTGCCAGCCATCCGCCGCCAGCGGCGTGCCGGCCAGCCAGTCGAACAAGGCGCGCACGGGGATCGGCGTGCCGGTGACCTCGCTGGCCAGCGCGTTCAGCGAGTCGTAGCTTCGCTCTTCGCTGCCAGATCGCAGCACCGCACCCGAGGGGGTCCAACGCAAGGTGGCCAGTGTGCTGCCCAAGGGGCTGAACAACAGTAATTCGCCCTCACGCGCGTCGCCGGTCAACTCGAACCCGGCGCTGAACGACTGAGGCGGCTCGGAGGTCACGGCGAGGGCGAGGCGGCCGCTCCAGTGCGGCAGGTCAGGCGGCGCCACGCGCGGCGGGTGGGCGCAGCCGGCGAGCCCCGCTGCGGCGGCGGCCAGCAGCAGGGCGCGGCGCGGGAAGGGTTTCATGGCCGTACCTGAAGCCGCTGCAGGGTCTGCGTAAGCGTTTCGTTTTCCGGATTGAGCAGCAGTCCTTCGCGCCAGATCTTGGTGGCCCGTTCCCGCTGCCCCTGGCTCCAGAGCACTTCGCCAAAGTGGGCGGCGATCTCGGCGTCCGGCTTGGCCTGGTAGGCGGCTTCGAAGATCCGGAGCGCCTCGGCCGAGTTGCCGAGCCGGAACTCGGCCCAGCCCAGGCTGTCCTGAATGAACGGGTCGTTGGGCGTCAATGCCAGCGCCTTTCTGATCAGTTCGCGTGCCTCCGTCAGCCGGACGTTGCGATCGGCCAGCGAGTAGCCGAGCGCGTTGTAGGCGTGCTGGGATTCCGGCTTGGTCGCGATCAACTGGCGCAGCAGGCGCTCCATTTCGTCGAACAGGCCGATTTTTTCCGCCAGTAGGGCGCGTTCATAAAGCAGGTCCGCATCTCCTGGGTTGCGGTCGAGCGCCTCGCCGAGCAGGTCATAGGCCAGGCGAGGCTGCTTGTTGTCGCGCAGCAATTGCACTTCGGCCATCAGTTTCAGCCGTGTCTCCTCGGCATTGCGGGCGGGCAGGGCCTGCAGCAGCTGTCGGGCCTGGTCCAGCCGACCCTGTTGCGCCAGGATGGAGGCTCGCAGACTCTGTGTGCGGACCAGTTCGTCAGCGTTTTCAATGCGGTTGAGCCACGCCTCGGCCGCCGCAAAGTTGCGTTGCTGTTCGGCGAGCTGGGCCAGCGCCAGATAGGCCTGGGTGCGTCCGCGCTGCAGTTCCTCGCTGGGCGGTTGTTGTTCGGCCAGCGTGAGGAAGCGGTGCAGCGATTTTTCCGCTTCCGCGGCTTGCCGGTCCTGTACCTGCAGGCTGCCGAGCAGAAGCCAGGCGGATGCGAGGTCGGGGGTGTCGGTGGTGATTCGCCGAAGCTGCCGCAGGGCGTCGGCTTGACGGCCGAGGTCCAGCAGCACGCGCGCATAGGCCAGTCGCACTTCAGGACGCGGCGTGCCTTCCAGGTACTTGTGCACCACGGGCTCGGCCAGGGGGTGGGAGCCGTCCAGCATTTCCAAGGCCAGCCAGACCGGTGCGTCTGCCTGCGGGTCGATGGCCTGGGCCTTCTGCGCCGCTTCCAGCGCGCCGGTCGGATCGCCTGCCTGCAGGCGCATGCGCCCGTTGGCCGTCCAGGCGGCAGCGGCCGTGAGCGGGTGCCGTGCAGCGTCCGCCAGGGCCTGCTCGACGACGCGCGCGGCCAGGACCTTTTCCTGCGTCCGGGTGTACAGGCGCGGCAGGCCGGCGAGGGCGGTGGATCGTTCCTGCGCAGGGGTGGCGGCGATCATGGCGCGCAGCGGCTCGCCGGTGTCGGCGATGCGGTTGAGCGCAACGAGAATCTGCAGCAGATAGCGGTTGGCATCACGCGACGCCGGTTGATCCTGCTGCCAGGCGCGCGCCGCCTGCAGCGCGCCGTCACCGGAGCGAGACTGCAGGGCGATCTCCACCGCGCGCTGGAAGAGGGCCGCATCATGCGTCTTGCGCGCGGCGTCCAGCATCAGCGAGTAGCCGGCGCCGGGGTCGCCAGCGCCGAGGCTGAGTTCACCCAGCAGCACCTCGTAGAACAGTGCCGCATCCAGGGCGGAGGGCCGTGGCCCGGGGGGGGATGTGGCGGGCGCCGCCGGCACTTGCGCAGCAGCATTCAGGGCCAGCGCCATCAGGGCGGCAAAGCATTGGAAGGGCTTCATCGGATCATAATAATCCATGCCTTTTTCCCCTGGATGGTCATGCCGGAATTGCCCGAAGTTGAAGTTACGCGCCTGAGTCTGGCTGACCGCATCGCCGACGCACGCATCGTGTCGGCCCGGCTGGGCAAGCCCTTGCGCTGGCCGCTCGGCGTGGAGCCCTCGGCCCTGGAAGGCCGGGTGGTGCAAGGCGTGCGCCGGCGCGGCAAGTACCTGCTGCTGGATCTGGATCAAGGGCTGTTGCTGGTGCATCTGGGCATGTCGGGTAGCCTGAACTTCGCGCCGACACAGGCGCCGGTCGGACCGCATGACCATTTTGAGCTCGTCACCAGCCGGGGCACGCTGCGCCTGCGCGACCCCCGCCGGTTCGGCGCCGTGGTCTGGGTGGCGGGTGAGGACACGGTGCAGGCGGTGCGACTGCTCGGCCGCCTGGGCATGGAGCCGCTGGGTGAGGCCTTCGACCTCGCGGCCTTCCAGCGTGGCCTGAGGCGGCGCAGCGGCGCGATCAAGTCGGTGCTGTTGGCGGGCGATCTGGTGGTGGGGGTCGGCAACATCTACGCCTCGGAAGTGCTGTTTCTGGCCGGTATCCGCCCGACGACCCGCGCCTCTCGGCTGAGCGCGGCGCGTGCCGAACGCCTGCATGCGGCGATCCGGGAGGTGCTGGCGCGTGCCGTGAGCCAGGGCGGCAGCACGCTGCGCGATTTTTCCAGCGCGCATGGCGAGGCCGGCCATTTTCAGCTGGAGGCCAAGGTTTACGGGCGTGAAGGCCTGCCATGCCGGGTCTGCGGCACGCCGATCCGCAGTCTGCGCCAGGGGCAGCGCTCGACCTACTACTGCCCCCGGTGTCAGCGGCCCTGAGCGTGCCTGGATGAGAGAGGGCCGGTGTTATATTGGTCCGCTCCAGGGAGGCCTTGTGGAGTTATCTTTCAATCAGCAGTTTGATCAGTATGGTGCGTGGTGCAAGACGCTGGCATTGCGTCTGCACTCGCTGGGTGAGTGGCTGGAGGGCCACGAGCTGATCGACGACGCCGGCCGTGAGCGCCTGCAGCAACTGGAGTCTCAGTTGCGCCACGGCAAGGTCATGGTGGCCTTCGTGGCCGAGTTCTCGCGCGGCAAGTCCGAACTGATCAACGCGGTGTTCTTTGCCGGCTACGGCCAGCGCATCATGCCGGCCACCGCGGGGCGCACCACCATGTGCCCGACCGAGCTGGGCTATGACGCCGACTTGCCGGCCTGTCTGCGCCTGCTGCCCATCGAGTCCCGGCTGCAGCCGCAGACCCTGCTGGAGTGGCGCCAGGTGCCGGAGCAATGGACGCGGATCGATCTTGACGTCAACGACGCGAAGCGCCTGGCCAGTGCCATGGAAAAGGTGGCCGAAACCCGCTGGGTGAGCCAGGACGAGGCGCGTGCCCTCGGCTTCTGGCATGACGAACAGCCGGACGAAAATCCTATTCCCGATGCGCAGGGGCGCGTCGAGGTGCCGCGCTGGCGCCATGCCCTGATCAACATGGCGCATCCGCTGCTCAAGCAGGGGCTCGTGGTGCTGGACACCCCTGGTCTGAACGCGATTGGCGCCGAGCCCGAGCTCACCGTGAGCCTGATTCCGCAGGCGCAAGCCGTGGTGTTTATCCTTGGCGCGGACGCGGGCGTGTCGCGGTCGGACCTGTCCATCTGGCGCGAGCACCTGCTGCCGGAAGATGGCGATCCGGCCAGCCGGCTGGTGGTGCTGAACAAGATCGATACCCTCTGGGACGCGCTCAGCACCCCGGCTCAGGTGCAGGCGCAGATCGAGCGTCAGCGTGTCGTGTCGGCCGAGATCCTCGGCGTGCCGCCGGGGCAGGTGATTCCCGTGTCCGCGCAAAAGGGCCTGCTGGCCAAGGTCCGCGGCGATGCCGGCCTGCTGCGCGACAGCGGCCTGCCAGGTCTGGAGGACGCGCTGGGCGACGGCTTGCTGCGCCGACGCCAGCACATCCTGGGCTCGGCCGTGGCCGCGGGGACGCAACGTCTGCGCAAGGAGGCCGAACGCGTGTTGCGCACGCGCCGACGCGAGCTGGCCGAGCAGGTGGTCGAACTGAAAGGGCTGCGCGGAAAGAATGCCAGCGTGATCCGGCAGATGCGCCAGCGCATCGAGCAGGAGCAGACCGAATTCGACAGCAGTGCGGTGCGGCTGCATGCGCTGCGCTCGGTCCACATGAAGCGGCTGGCCGAGGTGGTCGAGCTGCTGGGTTCCAGCACGCTCAGGACCGAACTGGGCGAGCTCCACGCCGCCTTGCGCCAGACAGGCATCAAGTTCGGCATCCAGAAGATCTATGGCCAGACCTTCGAGCGCCTGAACGCCATCATCGACAAGGTTCAGGCCACGAATGCGGACATCGAAGTGATGCTGGGCGAGGCCAGCCGGCAGATCAATGCCGAGTATGGTTTCGCGCTGCAGGTGCCGGAGGCGCCGGACCTGACGGTGTTTGCCAATGACCTGAAGATGGTGCAGAGCAGTCATCTGCGTTACATGAGCATGGGGAGCCTGTTCAAGCTGGCGCAGTCCGATTTTTCGGCCCGTCTGGCGCGCACGCTGATCGGCCGGGTGCGCTCGATTTTCGAAGCCGTGCTGGGCGAGGTGGAGCTGTGGAACAAGGCCTTTTCCGCGCAGCTCGACCTTCACCTGCGTGAGCGGCGGCGCAATTTCACGCGCCGCATCGAGGCCGTCGATCGCATCCATCAGGCGGCCAGCGGACTGGATGTCCGCCTGTCCGAGTTGCAGGCCCAGGAAGAGGTCTGGACGGAGGTCGAGACGGCGCTGCACGCGATTACCGACCCCTTGATCCAGGCGCCGCAGGACGCGCCCGATGGCGTGGCGATTGCCGCATGAGCGTGCTGCCCCTGCGTTTCGCCGAGCGTGTCGTGGCCTGGCAACAGCGTCACGGCCGTCACCACCTGCCCTGGCAGGGGACGCGCGAGCCGTACCGCGTCTGGCTGTCGGAAATCATGCTGCAGCAGACGCAGGTCAGTACCGTGCTGGACTACTACCCGCGCTTCCTGGCGCGCTTTCCCGCCGTGGACGACCTGGCCGCCGCGCCGCTCGACGACGTGCTGGCGCTGTGGAGCGGCCTGGGCTACTACAGCAGGGCGCGGAACCTGCACCGCTGTGCGATCGAAGTCATGGATCGCTTCGGCGGTCATTTTCCGGCCACGGCCGAGCAGCTGCAGACCCTGCCCGGAATCGGGCGCTCCACGGCGGCGGCGATCGCGGCCTTCTGCTTTGGCGAGCGGGCCGCCATCCTGGATGGGAATGTCAAGCGGGTGCTGACGCGCACGCTAGGCTATGGCGCCGACCTGTCGGTGGCTGCGAACGAGCGGGCGCTGTGGGCCCGGGCCGAAGATCTGCTGCCCACCGCGCAGCTGCACGAGGCCATGCCGCGCTACACCCAGGGCCTGATGGACCTGGGCGCCACGGTCTGCCTGACGCGCTCGCCGGACTGCGTAGCCTGCCCGGTGGGCGAGGTCTGCGTGGCGCGGCGCGAAGGGCAGCCCGAGCGCTACCCGGTGAAGACGCGCAAGATCAAGCGCAGCAGCGAATCGCTGTGGCTGCTCTGGGCCCGCAACGACGAGGGCGCGGTCTGGCTGGAGCGTCGGCCGACGCCCGGGGTCTGGGCCGGCCTGTTCTGCCTGCCGGTGTTCGACGAACGCGCCGCGCTGGAGGCGGCGTTGCCCCAGGACGCTCACGCCGGGTTGGAGGATCTGACGGCCTTCCCCCATGTGCTGACCCACAAGGACCTCTACCTGCATCCGGTGCGCGCCCGCGTGGACGCCAGCCCGCGGGCCGGACGGCCGGGTGACTGGTTCACCCCGGCGCAATGGCCGTCCCTGGGCTTGCCGGCGCCGGTGCGCAAGTTGCTCGCCGCCGCCTGACGGCGCCAGCGTTCAGGCGGCGAGGGTGCCCAGTTCCCGGTGGCGCGTCAGCGTCACCCACTGCGGGCTGAACCTTGGCGCGAGCTGCTCGACCAGGTACACCGAGCGGTGCTGGCCGCCCGTGCAGCCGATGGCCACCGTGACGTAGCTGCGCTGGTTGTCGGCCAGCGCGTTCAGGCAGGGGTGCAGGAAGGTCTCGATGCGCTGCAGCATCTGTGCCACGGCGGGGGCCTGGCGCAGGAACTCGGCCACGGGGGCGTCACGCCCGGTCAGCGGGCGCAGGTCGGGCTCGTAGTGGGGGTTGGGCAGCATGCGTACGTCGAACACGTAATCGGCGTCCACCGGGATGCCGCGCTTGAACGCAAACGATTCGAACACCAGCGTCAGCCTGGACGCCGGCGCCGAGATCAGTGCCTTGACGTTGTCCCGCAGCTGGGAGGTGCGCAGCAGGCTGGTGTCGATGGTGTGCGATTCCTCGCGCAGGTCGGACAGCAGTTCGCGTTCGCGCGCAATCGCCTCGATCAGGGCGTGCTGCTGGTTGGTGTCGTCCGGCTTGGACAGCGGGTGCCGGCGCCGCGTCTCGGAGAAGCGGCGCACCAGCGTGTCGGTGGTCGCGTCGAGAAACAGCTTCTTCACGGAGACGCCTTGCAGGCGCAGCACGGACAGTTGCTCGGGCACCATTGGCAGGGAATTGGCGCTGCGCACGTCCATCGCGATCGCCACGCGCGGGGTCTTGCGCTCATGCTCCAGCGCGACGAAGGACAGCAGCAGTTCCGGCGGGAGGTTGTCCACGCAGTAATAGCCGGCGTCCTCCAGTGCATGCAGCGCCACGGACTTGCCGGAGCCGGACATGCCGGTGATCAGTACCACATCGGGGCTCATGCCTTCACCTTCCTTGCGCGCGCTGCGGGTTGTGCGCTGGCGTCGAGCATTTCGCGGGCGTGGGCCAGCGTGGTGCTGGACAGGCGCTCGCCGCCCAGCATGCGGGCGACTTCGCTGACGCGTTGCTCGCCTTGCACCGGCGTCACGCTGCTGGCCACGCCGCCGGCCTGCTGGCGCTTGGCCACCACCAGATGCTGGTCCGCGCAGGCGGCCACCTGGGGCAGGTGGGTGACGGCCAGCACCTGGCGGTCCTGGCCGAGCTGCTTCATCAGCCGGCCGACGGTTTCCGCCACCGCGCCGCCGACACCGGAGTCGACCTCGTCGAAGATCAGCGTCTGGGCTGTGCCGAGTTGGCTGGTGGTGACGGCAATGGCTAGCGCGATGCGCGACAGCTCGCCGCCCGACGCCACCTTGCCGACCGGGCGTGGCGTGCTGCCGGCGTGACCCGCCACGAGGAAGGCGATCTCCTCCAGACCGCTGGCGGCGGGCTGGGCCAGGGACTCCAGCGCGACCTCGAAGCGTCCGCCCTGCATGCCCAACTCCTGCATCGCCGTGGTGACGGCGCGGGCCAGCTTCGGCGCGGCCTGCTGGCGCTGGGCGGAGAGGTGGCGTGCCTCGGCCAGGTAAGCCGCCGCGGCGTCCTGTTCGGCCGCTTCCAGTCCCGCCAGGTCAGAAGCCGCTTCAAGCCGGGCCAGATCGTCCCGCCACTCGCCATGCAGCGCGGCCAGTGTTTCGGGTGGACGCTTGTAGCGCCGCGACAGCGACACCCATGAGGCCATGCGTTCGTTCAGTTCGGCCAGCCGGTCCGGGTCCAGCTCGGTCTTGCGCAGGTAGGCATGCAACGAGTGCACCGCATCCTCTGCCTGCGCCAGGCTGGAGGCCAAAACGGTTGCCACCTCCATGAAATCGGGCTCAAGGTGCTCCTCATTTCGGAGCGTGGTGACGGCCCGGGACAAACCTGCCAGGGCACCGACGTCCTCGGATTCCAGCGCATCCAGGGCCTGCTGGGTGGCGTCAAGCAAGGCCTGCGCATGGGACAGCCGGGTGTGGTTGACGCTCAGGTCTTCCCATTCGTCGGCGCCGGGGGCGAGCTTGTCCAGCTCGCCCAGCTGCCAGTTCAGCCGGTCGCGCTCGCGCTGCAGCGAATCCTGTGCCGCGCGCGCCTCGGCCACGGCCTTCTGCGCCTGCCGCCACTGCTGCCAGAGCAGGGTCAGCGGCTGGGGGGCGAGGCCGGCGTAGGCGTCGAGCAGGCCACGCACGGCCTCGGGGCGGGTCAGGCTTTGCCAGGCGTGCTGGCCGTGGATGTCCAGCAGGCGCTCGCCGAGCTCGCGCAACTGAGTTGCCGTCGCCGGGCTGCCATTGATCCAGGCGCGGCTCTTGCCCTGGGTGTCCACCGCGCGGCGCAGCAGCAGGGTGTCGGCCAGCTCGAAGCCGGCATCTTCCAGCCAAGCGTCCGTGTCCGGCGGGCGGTCGAACTCCGCGCTGACCTCGGTGCGGGCTGTGCCCTCGCGCACCAGGCCCGGGTCGGCCCGGGCGCCCAGCACCAGTTGCAGGGCGTCGATCAGGATGGACTTGCCGGCGCCCGTCTCCCCGGTCAGCACGGTGAAGCCCGGCGTGAAGTCCAGATCCAGTTCATGCACGATCACGAAATCGCGCAGGCTGATGTGTCGCAGCGCCACCTTCAGGAACCTCCTTCGTTCCAGTGCAGTTTTTTGCGCAGTGTGTCGAAGTAACTCCAGCCCTTGGGGTGCAGGAAGCGCACGCGGTGTTGCGAGCGGCGCATGCTGATGCGGTCGCCGTGCAGCAGCGAGGCCAGCGACTGCATGTCGAAGCTGGCGCTGGCGTCGCGGCCGGCGACGACCTCGATTGCCACCTCGGCGCTGTCGGGCAGCACGATGGGCCGGTTGGACAGCGTGTGCGGCGCAATTGGCACCAGCACCCAGCCCGGAATCGCCGGGTCCAGCATTGGCCCGCCGGCGGACAGGGAATAGGCGGTGGAGCCGGTCGGCGTGGCGACAATCAGGCCGTCGGCGCGCTGGTTGGCCACGAAACGGCCGTCCACCTCCACGCGCAGCTCGACCATGCCGGAGGTGCCGCCGCGGTTGACGACCACGTCGTTCATCGCCAGCGCGTCGAACACGCAGTGGCCGTCGCGCATCACCTTGGCGTGGATCAGGCTGCGCTGGTCTTCCTCGTAGTGCCCCTGCAGCATCGGCGTCAGGGTGTCGCGGTAGTTCTCCAGCGGAATGTCGGTGATGAAGCCCAGTCGGCCCTGGTTGATGCCGATCAGCGGCACGCGGTGGCAGGCCAGCTGCCGGCCGATGCCCAGCATGGTGCCGTCCCCGCCGACCACCAGGCCCAGGTCGCACTGCGCGCCGATGCCGGCGACGTCCAGTGTCGGGTACTGGCTCAGCCCGACATGGGCCGCGGTCTCGCGCTCCAGCGCCACGTCGCAGCCGAGGCGGGTCAGAAAGTGTGCAATGTCGTCCAGCACGCGCCGGGAGCTGTCGGCGCCCGCGGCCCCGGTTACGGAGGCGTGGTACTTGCCAATCAGCGCCACATGGCGGAATTTCGATTTCATCGGCAAATTACATCATTAATGTGATGCAAGGTTACGAATTTTGCGCGCAAGGGGTGTTTCTGGCTCGGCTTCCATGGCGGCGATCGCAACCCATTGCATAACGTTCTCGCCCAGCTCGGCGGCGATGGCTCCGGCCAGTGTTGGACTGAGGCGGCCCTTTGTCTTGGCAATGCTGAGGGTCGCCCGGTTGATGCCAAGTGCTTCGGCCCAGTGTGCGGCCTTCTGGACTTTCAGGGCCTTGTCGAGTAGCTCGATGCTGTGTTGCATGTTGTGCTCCTGTTAACAGCGTCCTTATACCACTGGTGCATAAGGTAAGTTGTTAACCTAACAACAAAATTGTTGTTAGGCGTTAACCAATCGCCTATGATGTTGTTACCCGTTAAACAACTCATGGAGCTACCCATGCAACAGGTTTCCTTCCTCGCCTTCGCTCAGTCTCGCCGCGCTGCGGCTGCTGCTTGCCCTCCCCCTGCTGTAAACGATGAGGCCCTGTCGGTGGTAGCTCATCGGCCCGCCGATTCCGGGCAGGGGGTGGGCACCCCCATTGTTTTGTCTCTGGCTTCGGTTACTGGTGGCGAGTGTGTTGCGGGTCTCCGTGATGGGTTCTCGGGTTCTGCTGACGGCTGGTGTCTAGACGCGTCGGTGTGGTTGCCGCGTGGGTCTTCGCGTGTTTCGCCCGGCACCGTTGGTATCTCGTCGGTCTACGTTTACGTTGATGGTCAGACTCTGCGCCCTGGTTGGTGGGCGTGATGCGTTACCTGTCCGCCCTCATGTCCGGGATCACGTCGTGTTGCCGGTCGCGTGTCGTCGCCACGGTTCGCGCCCACGTCTCCACCATGCCCGATTCTTTGATGCCGTCTCGGATCGCGGCTTTGATGACGCTGTATGCAATCCAGCAGGTGAATACGGTGCCTATCACTGAGATTGCGGCGGCTGCGATGGTGGTTTGCCAGAACCACATTTCGAGTTGTTGTTGCAGGTTGTGCATGTGTCCTCCTGAGCCTGTGAGTTTACGGGGGTGACTGTCCAGCCTTGAGCCCTGCGCGCATGGCTCCGGGGTGCGCTGTCACCTTTCATCAACAGGCCATGTAAGGCCATTCACGAAAGTTCCACATGTCGAAGATGTCCAGCATTCTGCAAGTCCTCACCGTTGAGGTCGAAGAAACCAAGTTCATTGACAAGGACACGGGCAAGCCCGCGCTCCGGCATTTCGGGCGCTGCATCCTTCTGGATGACGCGGGCGCTGTCGTCACAGTGGGCCGTCTGCGTATCCCGAAGCCCCTGGTCGAGCAAGTCAAGCCCGGCACGTTCTCTGCGTCGTTTGCCCTGGGTGTCCCCGACTTTGGCGACAACAAAGGCGACATCGTGGCTCAGCTCACGGGCCTTGTCCCTGTCGGCAAGTCGGCTCCTGCTCCTGCCAAGGCGGCTGCGTAATGGACGCGGCTCAGTTCACCGTCCTCGTTGACCTGGGCCAGTCTGCAACGCTGGTCGTGGTGTTCGCGCTCGGGTTCATCGCTGCGGAGTTGTTCCTATGACGCGTCTTGCTGCGTGGGTCGCCGTCCTCGCGGTGCTGTGGGCGCTGTGGACCTACGGTGCCTCTTTCAAAAACCCTTGGTCGGCGGGTATTGCCAGTCCGGTGCTCTCGCATCTGCCGCCGGCCTACCCTGGATGCGGGGAGAAGTGTCGTGATTAGCTTCATCTCGGCGTTCCTGGCTGCGTGGGTCGCGGGCTTCGTCCTGGGCTGGCAATTCAAGGTCGTCCGGATGGCAGTGGTGGCGGCGTCATGAGGCTGTTTCACTGGTCAGCCGGCTGTTTGTCGCTGCCGCCGTCGCGTCTCCTGCGCGCGTGTCCCCGCTCCCGATTTCCCGGAGGGAAATTTTTCAAACGTAGTGGGGCAAGCCAGCGGGGGGTAACGCGCGGCGTTATCCCCGGCGGGCGCGTCAGCGGCGGGGAGCTGTGGGTAACTGCCCGAACCCGTAGGGCTGTCCACAGCGAAAGCTGTGGGCAGGGGCTGTTATCCATAGCGGGCGCGAGCTGTACGGGCCTGCCGCCTGCTTTCCCTCCGCGCGCAAACCAGAGGGTGTTTGGGGCAGTGCCAGAGGCTGGAACAGCTGGCGGCAGTGCTCCAGACAACCGCGCTCTCACCGGCGCGTGTGCCCCCCTGCTGCGATCGCAAACCAGAGGGTGTTTGGGGCAGTGCCAGAGGCTGGAACAGCCGGCGGCAGTGCTCCAGACAACCGCGCTCTCGCCGGCGCGTGTGCCTTCCTGCTGCGCTTACCCGCAAGTCTCCGGCGCGGGGTCTTACGGGTGTGCGTCGTGTGCACCGTTTACCAACCAACTGAGAGGAAAGCTCAATGAAGTTCCGCAACATCGCCCGCAAGTACGGCGCTCGTGTCTCCGCTGCCGGTACCGGCCTGTTCCTGTCTGGTGTCGCCTTGGCTCAGGCCACCGATCCGGCCAGCCCTGAGGCTGCGCTTGCCACGCTGACCGGCAAGACCGGCACCTACGCTCCCGTTCTGTACGGTCTCGCGCTGGCCGCCACCGGCGTCATGATTGGCGTCGCCTGGATCAAGAAGGCTAGGGGCGCTGCCCGCTAATCGGCGGTTTTCTGCTGTGCAAGGGTTCCGGCCCTTGTGCAGTGGAAAACAACTGTGCCCTCGAGGTCATGCGTGTCGCACTTTCTCTCTTTCTTCTTGTTCTGTTGTCGGCGTGTGCTGTGCCTGCTGACTACTGCCTTCGTTTTCCCTGTCCGCCGCTCTCCGTTGATGATTGCGCCTCGCCGGACTCGTGGCATTGTTCGCGGCGCGGCGCTGCTGGTTTTCGTTGGTAGCGTGTCTTCTGCGTTTGCCACCATCCCGTCCGTTACGGCGTGCGCTACTCCTCCACCTTCGGGCACTACTGCTGCTCAGTGGTTTTCGGCTGTGGGAACCACTCAGAATTGCGGTGCCGGCTACGGTACGTTGATCGTTGTTTCCCAGCCTTATGAGCCCTCATTCGGTACTTGTCGCATGGGGTTCTCTTGCACTGGCGGCGGCGGTGTGATTTATCAGAACTGGTCTAAAGCGCCCTACTGCAGCACTGTTCCTCATTCTCATCTGTCGGCAAACCCGGCTGAGTGTGAGTGTGACCCGGGCTACACGGAGTCCGGTGGTGCTTGTGTTCCGGTGGTTCCTCCTGACCCTCCTGCGTGTGGCCAGGGTGCTAAGCAAAGCAAGATCATCGGGGTGGGTTTCGCGGCGATGGCGGGTACTGCCTCCGGGGCGATGTTTCGGACTGAGGATGGTCGGGGATTTCTGCGGGCACAGGGTGCTTTAGGTGGTGTGCCTGACCAGATTTGTGATGGGCAATGCTCGTGGGTGCTTGATGGTGCGCCGTCTGACGTTTGGTACGACGCTAGCCCGAACGCGTCTGGCCTGCATCGCCTGTACCGGGAGCAGGGATACATGAGGACCGGTGGGACGTGCACCGCTAAAACGCCTGCGGCGGATTCGTCTCAGAGCGGGACGTGCAATGGTTTTACCGGTCAGATCAATGGCAAGACCGTTTGTGTTGAGAAAGTGCCGGCCCCTGACCAGTCTGTTGCCTCGCGCAAACCGTCCACGACTGCTGCCGGTGCCGCGCCTGTTGACGCTGGTACGGGCTCAACGGGGCCTAACGGTGAAGTGCCAGGCAAAGCCGGCGACAAGTCCGGCCTAGTTGATCTGAGCGGCACGGGTGCCGGCTCGGGTGGCAGTGGTACGGGTGGCACTGGCGGCGGGACTGGCACGATTTCAGGGCCTAACGGCACGTCAACATTCGAGTTGAAACTTGACCTGTGCGGTGGTAAAGGCCAGCCTCCATGCCGTATTGATGAGACCGGTGTTAAGACTAAGCTCGATGAGGATCTGACGATCGACAAGGTGGGTTTGTCTGCCACGGCGAAGGAGCTGCGCGATAAGGTGGGCGGCTCGGGGGATAAGGCTTTTTTTAGCGGCGTGTGGTCCAACTTTTTCAACGTGCCGCCGTTAGTGCAGTGCTCGGATGTCGCTTATCCGGCGTTGGGTGGCGGTCAGTCGGTGGGCAGTCTCGACATTTGCGGTTCTGTTGCGTGGGCTCGTGAGGTCATGGGCTGGATTTGGGCGTTCCTGGCGTTCTGGGTTTGCCTGCGTATGGTTCGGGGGGCTCTCTAATGCCGTTGCTCGCTCAGTTCATCGGGTGGCTCGCCACTCAGTTCGTTGGGGTGTTTTCGCAGGTCATGGCCTTTGGGCTGGCGCTCAAGTTGGGGGCTTACGCTGCGTGGATCGTTGTGCTCGGCGCGTTTTTGGGGTCGGTCGTTGTTTGCCTGGGGTCGCTGTGGAACGTGGTGTCCGGCATCTTCGGCACTGGTGGTGTGTCCCTCACCTTGGGGGCGGGCGGTGGCTTGGCGTGGTTCGGTCTGGGCCTGGGCATGTTCATCCCCAGCAATGCGGGCATGGTCATGAGCTGTGTTGCGTCGGTCTGGTTTGCTTCGTCGCTGTACAAAATTCAGCGTGACGGCATCCACAATTACGCGAAGTGACGCGGTGCCATGGCCGACTATGCGTTGACCGGCAAGAAGGGGACCGGCAAGTCGAAACACGCCGTCAGGATCATGCGGGATCGCTACCTGTCGGCGGGGCGTGCGGTCGCGTCAAACCTCGATGTGAACCTGTTGGCCATGTTCGGGCCGTTCTCGCGCAAGACCTACATCAGGTTGCCCGACAAGCCCACGGCGTTTGACCTGCAGGCGGCAGGCCATGGCAATCCGGATTCCTACGATGAGGACAAGAACGGGGCGCTCTTTCTCGATGAGATGGCCACGTGGCTGAACACGCGGACCTTCTCCGACAAGGACCGCGCTGGCATGCTGGATTTCATCGCCCACGGTCGTAAGCTGGGCTGGGATAGCTGGTTCATCATGCAGGACGTGGGGCAGGTCGATAAGCAGCTGCGCGAAGCGTTCATTGAATACACCGTGCGTCATCGGCGTTTTGATCGGATGCGCGTGCCCTTCGTGGGTGGCCTGCTCTCGCTCCTGTTTGGCGACAAGGCGGGCTATCTGCCGCGCTTCCATATCGCTGTGTTCCGCGCGGGGACCAGTCCTCAGGATTTGGTGACTGACCGCGTGTGGTTCCGCGGCGATGACATTCATGCGTGCTATGACACGCGGCAGGTGTTCCGGCCTGACTATCCGCACGGCACCTATTCCGTTCTCTCTCCCTGGCACGTCGAAGGGCGTTACCTGCCTGAGCCCGCAAAGCCCTGGCTGCTGCGTCTCTGGGCGGGGCTGTGGGGTCAGCGTGCGCCTGTGCGTGCTCCGACGCCTGTGCGTCCCGTTGATCCGGTCGTGGTGCGTGTGCGTGCCCTGGTTGCCCGCTTGCCTGTCGATCAGCGTATCGGGGTCATGCGGCGGTTTCTGCAGGGGTATGGCGTGGGGCCTGAGTCCTGCGCTGGGGCTGCGCTAGCGGCCCCGGCGCGGGGCGAAGCCCCGCGCCTAGATTTATCCAATAAACACTTTGGTACATCAGGCAAAACAGCCTGAAAAAAGTTGAACCCGGCGATGCTGGCAGGCATCCCGGGTCCGTGACTCAAACCGTAAGGGGCGGCTCAAGTGATTCGAATTATCGATGGTGTGGCGTATGAGGGCAAACGGTCCGGGGATTTCACCCTGAAGGCCGTGGATCTGGGCAATGGTCACCTTGAGGTGTCTAGCTCTCGAAACATGGTGTGGGAGGAGCAGGAGTGGTCGCCTATCGCTATCGAGATGTACCTGGAGTGCGTGGAAAAGGACCGCGAAGAACGTGCCGATGAGCTGCGCGAACGGTCGGCCAAGATCGCGGCGAACAGGGCCAAAAAGAAGGTCCGGCATCTGTGCAAGGCGATGGCGGCCGATAGCCTCCTTACGCTCACCTATCGGGCCAACGAGCAGGACCTAGACCGTGTGAAAAAAGACCTCAAGGAATTCAATCGGCGGGTGCTGCGTGTGCTGCCGGGGTTCTGCTTCGTGGCGGGGTTCGAACAGCAAAAGCGGGGCGCGTGGCACGTGCACTGCGCAGTGCAGCGTATCCCCTCGGAGTTGCCAGCTTCCAACGGTGTCAAGGTTCGCAGTTTCAACGTCCTGCGCTCCATCTGGCGCAGCATTACAAAGGATCGCGGCGGTAATGTGGACGTGTCCAAGGGCAAGAAAAACCGGTCGGCGGCGCGCATCGCGGCTTACATCTCCAAGTACGTCACCAAGGCGTTTGTCGAGGGCGAGAAGTGGGTGAACCGGTGGGCTAAGTACGGGGCTATCAAAGCGCCTGAACCCGTCGTGCTGGGGCGGTTTGAGACATTCCGGGAGGTCATCGCCTACGGCTGCGAGCTTCTGGAGTCGACACACGTTGTTGATAGCATGATCGCCAGTCGCTGGGGGGACTGGTTCTATCTCTCGGCTGAGAAAAACAGGGTGGGGATATCGCGGGTATGTTGATTGGTTATGCAAGGGTGTCCACGTTGGACCAAAACACGCGGGCGCAGGTTGAGGCGTTGCGGCGTGCTGGGGTGTCGGTGATCCATCAGGAAAAGCGGTCAGCGGTCAAGGATCGTCCTGTGCTGGATCGGCTGATTCAGTCGCTGCGTCCTGGTGATGTACTGGTGGTTTATAAGCTGGATCGGCTGGCGCGGTCCATGTCCCATTTCGTGCGGGTGTTCGATGCGCTCAAGGTTCAGGGCGCCGGCTTTCGGTCGCTGACTGAGGCAATCGAGACTGACACGCCGCAGGGGCGCATGTTCCTGCACCTGCTGTCGGCGTTTGCGGAATTCGAGCGGGAGCTAATCAGGGAACGCTGCTTGGCTGGCCAGCGTGCCGCAAGGGCGGCGGGGAAGACTTGGGGCCGGGTTTCGTCTATTCCGCCGGAGGATGCTGCTTACTTGGCGCGGTGCTGGCGGCGTGGCTGGTTTCAGCGGGATCTAGCGGATGCCTGGGGCGTTCATGAGGCTACGCTGCGTGACGCTATCCACCGGCACGAGCGTCGTGGGCGGTATGCGCCCTTACAACAGTAAAATTGTTCCATGCTCGATGAACGTGCCAAGTTGCTGCTCAAGTCCCTGGTCGAGCGCTATATTGCTGACGGCCAGCCGGTGGGGTCGCGGACGCTGTCCAAGGCCTCGGGGCTGGATTTGTCACCCGCCACCATCCGCAACGTCATGGCGGATCTGGAAGGTTTGGGGCTGATCGCCAGCCCGCACACCTCCGCCGGACGCATCCCGACGGCGCGCGGCTACCGCCTGTTCGTCGACACCATGCTGACCGCGCAGCGCGAGCAGCTGGCCCCGCCGAGCCTGGCGCCCGACCAGCCGCAGAAGGTGATTGCCAACGCGGCGAACCTGCTGTCCAGTCTGTCGCAATTCGTCGGCGTGGTCATGGCGCCGCGCCGTTCGTCGGTGTTCCGCCACATCGAATTCCTGCGCCTGTCCGAGCGCCGGTTGCTGGTGATCATGGTCTCGCCGGACGGCGATGTGCAAAACCGCATGATCTTCACCGAGGCCGACTACACCCCGTCGCAGCTGGTCGAGGCCGCCAATTACCTGAATGCCAACTTCGCCGGCATGGCGATCGAGCAGGTGCGCGGCAAGCTGCAGCAGGAGGTCGAGACCCTGCGCGGCGAGATTGCGGCGCTGATGCAGGCGGCGGTGCAGGTCAGCTCCGAGGCGCTCAGCGAGGCGCAGGACGAGGTCGTCATCTCCGGCGAGCGCAACCTGCTGGCCGTCAGTGATTTCTCCGGCGACATGAGCCACCTGCGCCGCGCCTTCGAGCTGTTTGAGCAGAAGGCCTTGCTGATGCGCCTGCTCGATGTGTCGAGCCGGGCCGAGGGCGTGCGGATCTACATCGGCGGCGAAAGCCACGTCGTGCCGATCGAAGAGCTGTCGGTGGTCAGCGCGCCCTACGAGGTGGACGGACAGGTGGTCGGCACCCTGGGCGTGATCGGCCCGACGCGCATGCCCTACGACCGCATGATCCAGATCGTGGACATCACCTCTCGCCTGGTCAGCAACGCGCTGAGCCACCACAAGTAGGCCACATACAATACGAGGCTTCGTGCCGGCTCCGGTCACGAAGCCTGTGTGGGGCGTTAGCTCAGTTGGTCAGAGCAGGGGACTCATAATCCCTTGGTCATTGGTTCAAGTCCAATACGCCCTACCAAGACAGATCCGTCAAGAAAGCCTGCTATCGATGCGATAGCAGGCTTTTTGTTTTCCGGCGCAGTGGCCGGCGATGTCCATGATCCTGGTGGTCTTCCCGGGGCCTGCTTGTGCAGCGCACCGTGCGGTCACTCGGCATCCGCTCAAGTAATACGACATCGTATGACTTGATGTCTGTTGCATCGAAACCGATCGCGATGCGGGATCAGGCTGCGGTCTGTTGCGCCGCGCGCAGGCGGTCGCGGTTGTTGGACAGGTGGGTGCGCATGGCGGCGCGGGCTGTCTCGACATCCTGGTTGCGGATCGCGTTGTAGATGGTCTCGTGCTCGGCGTGCACGCGTTGCAGGTAGGCCCGCCGACCCTCCGGGGCGGCTTGTGGCGTGTTGACCCGCGAGCGCGGGATGATCATCGTGCCCAGGTAGCTCATCAGATCGGCGAAATGGCGGTTGCCGGTGGCGCGCGCCACTTCCAGGTGGAACTGGAAGTCACTTGGTACGGCGTCGGAGGATTGGTCGATCGCCTCCTTGAAGGCATCCAGGGCGGCGGCCATGAGGTTCAGTTGCTCAGGCGTGCGCCGCTGGGCGGCCAGGCCGGCGGCCTCCGTCTCCAGGCTGATGCGCAGTTCCAGCACGGCAATCACGTCGGCCAGGGTGGCCAGATCCTGCTGCGCGATGCGGAAGTTGCCGGTCGCGGGCGGTTCGATCACGAAGGTGCCAATGCCGTGCCGCGTGGCGACAAGGCCGGCCGCCTGCAGGCTGGAGATGGCCTCGCGCACCACGGTACGGCTGACGTCGAAGCGGGACATCAGCACGGATTCGGTGGGCAGTTTGTCCCCGGGCTTGAGCTGGCCCTGCTGGAGGTCGCTCGTCAGGGCGGCGACGATTTCCGGGACCAGGCCGCGGGGGCGGCGGGTGGGAGTGGCAGAAGTGACCATGTGCAGAAATGAAAGTGCTTGACAGCGTCGGTTCAAGCATACAAAAATATCAGTCATCAGACAACTGATGAGTTAATTGCTGGGGCGTGGTGCGACGACGGGCTGCCGTGGTCGCGCAGCCCGAGCGGTCCGGCGCCTTGCCCCACCCCTGTGAAGAAAGCCCTCCAGATGAATCCGCAAGATCTCAAGTCCATCATGTCCCAAGGCCTGCTGTCGTTCCCGCTGACCGACTTCGACGCCCAGGGCAACTTCAACCCGCGCGGCTACGCCGAGCGCCTGGAGTGGCTGGCCCCCTACGGCGCCAGCGCGCTGTTTGCCGCCGGCGGCACCGGCGAGTTCTTCTCGCTGACCGGCGAGGAGTACCCGGCCATCATCAAGACCGCCGTCGAGACCTGTCGCGGCAAGGTGCCGATCATCGCTGGCGCCGGCGGTCCGACCCGCTTCGCCATCCAGTGCGCCCAGGCGGCCGAGCGTGCCGGCGCGCACGGCATCCTGCTGCTGCCGCACTACATGACCGAGGCGAGCCAGGAAGGCCTGATCGACCACGTCGAGCAGGTCTGCAAGAGCGTCAAGTTCGGCGTGATCATTTACAACCGCGGCATCTCCCGCTTCACGCCCGAGTCGCTGGCCATCCTGGCCGACCGTTGCCCGAACCTGATCGGCTTCAAGGACGGCGTCGGCGACATCGAGCTGATGTCCTCCATCTTCATGAAGATGGGTGACCGGTTCTCGTACCTGGGGGGCCTGCCCACGGCCGAGGTTTATGCCGCCGCCTACAAGGCGCTGGGCACGCCGGTGTACTCGTCGGCCGTGTTCAACTTCATCCCGAAGACCGCCATGGCGTTCTACCATGCCGTGGCCAACGACGACATGGCCACCCAGCACCGCCTGCTGCGCGAGTTCTTCATGCCTTACCTCGCCATCCGCAACAAGAGCCCCGGCTACGCGGTCAGCATCGTCAAGGCCGGCGCCAAGCTGGTCGGCCACGATGCCGGACCGGTGCGCGCCCCGCTGTCGGACCTGAAGCCGGCCGAGATGGAGGAGCTGGCGGCGCTGATCCAGAAGCTGGGCCCGCAATAAGACGCGTTCCCCAGCAACAACCACGGAGACAGAAATGAAAAAGTTGCTTTCAGTGCTGGCGCTCGGCGCCGCCCTGGCCGCGCCGGCCTTCGCCTGGCCGGACAAGCCGATCACCCTGGTGGTGCCGTTCCCGCCGGGGGGCTCCACCGACCTGATCGCCCGCACCCTGTCGAGCAAGATGCCCGAGAAACTCGGCGGCACGGTGATCGTGGACAACAAGGCCGGGGCCACCGGCACCATCGGCGCCGCCCAGGTGGCGCGCGCGCCGGCGGACGGCCACACGCTGCTGGTGTCGTCGCTGGGCCCCTTCGTGATTGCGCCGCACCTGATCAAGGTGCCCTACGACGCGCTCAAGGACCTCGACCCGATCACCGTGGCCGTGCAGGCGCCCAATGTGCTGGTGGTGCCCGCCGCTTCCGTGCACAAGTCGCTGGCCGACGTGATCGCCTTCGAGAAGGCCAACCCCGGCAGGATGACCTTCGCCTCCTCCGGAAACGGCAGCAGCGACCACCTGACGGCCGAACTGTTCTGGCTCCAGACCGGGACCTCGGGCATCCATGTGCCGTACAAGGGGGGTGGCCCGGTGATGACGGATCTGCTGGGCAACCAGGTGGACGCGTCCTTCATGAACATCAACACCGCGATGCCGCAGCTCAAGGCCGGCAAGCTCAAGGCCCTCGCCATCACCAGCGCCAGGCGCTCGCCCCTGCTGCCCGACGTGCCGACGCTGGAAGAAAGTGGCGTCAAGGATGCCAACGTCTATTCGTGGCAGGCCATCGCCGCGCCGCGCGGCCTGCCCGCGGACGTGAAGAAGCGCCTGCACGCCGCCATCGTGGCCGGCCTGAGCGATCCGCAGGTGAGCAGCAAGCTGCTGGAGCTGGGCTTCGAGATGGTGCTCAACACGCCCGAGCAGTTCGCCGCCTACCAGGCCGCCGAGTACGTCCGCTGGCAGAAGCTGATCGTCAGCCGCAAGATCAACGCCGACTGAACATGACCACACCCCGCATCCAGCACATGCGCGTCGTCCCCGTGGCGGGGCGCGACGGCATGCTACTCAATCTCTCGGGCGCGCACGCGCCCTTTTTCACCCGCAACATCGTCATCGTCACCGACAGCGCCGGCCACACTGGCGTGGGCGAGGTGCCCGGCGGCGAGAAGATCCGGCAGACCCTCGAGGACGCCCGCGCGATCGTCGAGGGACGCCCCATCGGCGAGCTGCAGGCGATCCTCAACGAGATGCGCGCGCGCTTCGCCGACCGCGACGCGGGCGGCCGCGGCCTGCAGACCTTCGATCTGCGCACCACCATCCACGCCGTCACGGCGGTGGAGTCGGCCCTGCTGGACCTGCAGGGCCAGCACCTGGGCGTGCCGGTCGCGGCCCTGCTCGGCGAAGGCCAGCAGCGCGACGCGGTGCAGATGCTCGGCTACCTGTTCTTCGTCGGCGACCGCACGAAGACCGATCTGCCGTACGCCAGCGAGCCCGAGGCCGCCGACGACTGGCTGCGCCTGCGCCACGAGGCCGCGCTGACGCCCGAGGCCGTGGTGCGCCTGGCCGAGGCGGCCCAGGCGCGCTACGGCTTCCAGGACTTCAAGCTCAAGGGCGGCGTGCTGCGCGGCGAGCAGGAGGTCGAGGCCATCGTCGCGCTGCACGAGCGCTTCCCCGAGGCGCGCATCACGCTGGACCCGAACGGCGGCTGGCTGCTCAAGGACGCGATCCGCCTGATGCGCGACATGCACGGCGTGGTGGCCTACGCCGAGGACCCGTGCGGCGCCGAGGAGGGCTTCTCCGGCCGCGAGGTGATGGCCGAGTTCCGCCGCGCCACTGGCCTGCCGACGGCCACCAACATGATCGCCACCGACTGGCGCCAGATGGTGCATGCGCTGTCGCTGCAGAGCGTGGACATCCCGCTGGCCGACCCGCATTTCTGGACCATGGCCGGCTCGGTGCGCGTGGCCCAGACCTGCCGCGACTGGGGGCTGACCTGGGGCTCGCACTCGAACAACCACTTCGACATCTCGCTGGCGATGTTCACCCATGTCGGCGCCGCCGCACCGGGCAAGGTGACGGCCATCGACACGCACTGGATCTGGCAGGACGGCCAGCGCCTGACCAAGGAGCCGCTGCGCATCGTGGACGGCTACGTGCGGGTGCCGGCCAAGCCCGGCCTGGGCGTGGAGCTGGACATGGTCGAGGTCGAGAAGGCGCACCAGCTGTACCTGCAGCACGGCCTGGGTGCGCGCGACGACGCCACGGCCATGCAGTACCTGGTCCCCAACTGGCAATTCGACCCCAAGCGCCCCTGCCTGGTGCGCTGAACCGACAAGGAAACCAACGATGTTCAAGAATCTGATCAACAGCGAGTGGGTGGATGGCGCCAGCGTCACGCGCAACGTCAACCCCTCGGACACGCGCGACGTGATCGGCGAGTACGCCCAGGCCGACGCGGCCCAGGCCCGCGAGGCCGTGGCCGCGGCGCGCGCAGCCTTCGGCGCCTGGTCGCTGAGCACGCCGCAGCAGCGCTTCGACGTGCTCGACGCCGCCGGCAGCGAGATCCTGGCGCGGCGCCAGGAACTCGGCGACCTGCTGGCGCGCGAGGAGGGCAAGACCCTGCCCGAGGCCGTGGGCGAGGTGGCGCGCGCCGGCAACATCTTCAAGTTCTTCGCCGGCGAGGCGCTGCGCGTGGGCGGCGAGATCGTGCCCTCGGTGCGCCCTGGCGTGGGCGTCGAGGTGACGCGCGAGCCCCTGGGCGTGGTCGGCCTGATCACGCCGTGGAACTTCCCGATCGCCATTCCCGCCTGGAAGCTGGCGCCGGCGCTGGCCTTCGGCAACGCCGTGGTCATGAAGCCGGCCGACCTGGTGCCGGGCTCCGCCTGGGCGCTGGCCGACATCCTCCAGCGCGCCGGCCTGCCCAAGGGCGTTTTCAACCTGGTGATGGGCCGCGGCTCCGAAGTGGGCGCGGTGCTGCTGGAGGACCCGCGCGTCGATGCGATCAGCTTCACCGGCTCGGTCGCCACCGGGCAGAAGGTGGCGGCGGCCTGCATGAATCGGGCGGATGGCCGCATGGCCAAGTTCCAGCTCGAGATGGGCGGCAAGAACCCCTTCGTCGTGCTCGATGACGCCGACCTGGACGTGGCCGTCAACTGCGCCGTCAACAGCGGCTTCTTCTCCACCGGCCAGCGCTGCACCGCGTCCTCGCGCGTGATCGTGACCGAGGGCATCCACGACCGCTTCGTGGCCGCCGTGGCCGAGAAGATGAAGACGCTCAGGATCGACGACGCGCGCAAGGCCGGCACCGACATCGGCCCGGTGGTGGACGAGAAGCAGCTGGCGCAGGACCTCGACTACATCGCCATCGGCCAGCGCGAGGGCGCGCGGCTGGTCGCCGGCGGCGAGGCCCTGGCGCGCAACGCCGAGGGTGCACCAGGCTTCTACCTCACGCCCGCGCTGTTCAGCGAGACCACGCCGGGCATGCGCATCAACCGCGAGGAGATCTTCGGCCCGGTGCTCAGCGTGCAGCGCGCGAAGAACTACGACGAGGCGCTGGCGCTGGCCAACGACACGCCGTTCGGCCTGGCCAGCGGCATCGCCACCACCAGCCTCAAGCATGCGACGCACTTCAAGCGCCACGCGCAGGCCGGCATGGTGATGGTCAACCTGCCCACGGCCGGCGTGGACTACCACGTGCCCTTCGGCGGCCGCAAGGGCAGCAGCTACGGCCCGCGCGAGCAGGGCCGCTACGCGGCGGAGTTCTACACCACGGTCAAGACGGCCTACACGCAGGCCTGAGCCATGACCACCACCGCACGCCGGCGCAAGACCAGCGGCGGCGGACTTCACCCCGCAAGAGCATGAGGAGACACGCAATGAACCAACCCCTGCTGCGCCTGCTGAGCGCGGCCCTGCTGCTGGGCGGCGCCGTGGCGCCCGCCCTGGCCCAGTCCCCCTATCCCGCCAAGCCGGTCACCCTGGTGGTGCCGTTCCCGCCCGGCGGCGGCACCGACACCGGCGCGCGCCTGGTGGCGCAGAAGCTGTCCACCAGGTGGGGCCAGCAGGTCATCGTGGACAACAAGGGCGGCGCGGCGGGACGCATCGGCGCCGACGCGGTGGCCAAGGCCCGCCCCGACGGCTATACCCTGCTGATGGGCAACATCGGCACCCAGTCCATCAACCCCTCGCTGTACGCGAAGCTGCCCTACGACCCGGACAAGGCCTTCGCGCCGGTCTCGCTGGTGGCCGAGCTGCCGCTGGCGATGATGGTGAACCCGGGCGTGCCGGCGCAGACCGCCAAGGCCTTCATCGAGCTGGCGCGCAGCCAGCCCGGCAAGCTGAGCTACAGCAGCTCGGGCGCCGGCGGCGGACCGCACCTGGCGGCCGAGATGTTCAAGCAGGCCACTGGCACCTTCGTGCTGCACGTGCCCTACCGCGGCGGAGGGCCGGCCATCGCCGACCTGCTGGCCGGCCAGGTGCAGCTGTCTTTCATGACCGTGATGGAGGCCAGCGGCCACATCAAGGCCGGCAAGCTGCGCGCCCTGGCGGTGACCAGCGACCGGCGCGTGGCGGCCCTGCCCGATGTGCCGACGCTGGCGGAAGGCGCCGCGCCCGGCTTCAACTCGGTCAGCTGGATCGGCGTGCTCGCGCCGGCCGGCACACCCGCCGCGCTGGTGGAGAAGATCTCCGCCGACCTGCGCGAGGTGCTGGCGCAGCCCGAGGTCAAGACCCGCATCAGCGAACTCGGCGGCGTGCCCGCCGGCAGCACCCCGGCGCAGTTCGCGCGCCTGATCGAAAACGACCGCCAGCGCTACGCGAAGATCATCCGCGAGCGCGGCATCACGGCCGACTGAGGCCCAAGGAGCACCCACCATGTCGAAACTGACCCGCCGCGCCCTGTGCGCCGCCCTGGCGCTGAGCGCCGTGTCTGGCCTGGCCAGCGCCCAGGCCTGGCCGAACAAGCCGCTTCGCATCGTCGTGCCATACCCGCCCGGCGGTTCCTCGGACATCATCGCGCGCGCCATCAGCCAACCGCTGTCGGCCGCTCTGCAGCAGCCCGTGATCGTGGAGAACCGACCCGGCGCCAACGGCAACAACGGCACCGACGCGGTGGCCAAGGCACGCGACGGCCACACCCTGCTGCTGTGCGACGTCGGCGCGCTGGCGATCACTTCCTCGGTCTACAAGCAGCTGCCGTTCGACCCGAGCAAGGACCTGCGCGGCGTGACCATGCTCGCCTACTCGCCGCACCTGCTGGTGGTCCACCCCTCGGTGCGCGCCAATTCGCTGCCCGAGCTGGTGGCGCTGTCGAAGAAGGAGCCGCTCAACTTCGCGGTCACCGCGATCGGCAGCGCGCCGCACCTGGCCGGCGTGGCCGTGGAGCAGGCCACCGGCGCCAAATGGCAGTACATCCCGTACAAGGGTGGCTCGCAGGCCATCGTGGACACCGTGGGCGGCCAGACCCAGGTGCTGATGAACGGCATGCTGGCCACGCTGCCGCAGGTGCAGAACGGCAAGCTCAAGGTGCTGGGCGTGTCCAAGGCCACGCGCATGCCGCTGCTGGGCAACGTGCCCACCATCGCCGAGCAGGGCGTCAAAGGCTTCGAGTCCGGCACCTGGCAGGGCGTGCTGATGCCGGCGGCCACGCCGCCCGCCGTGGTGGCACGCCTGTCGGCCGAGCTGACCCGCATCGTCCGCTCGCCCGAGGTGCGCGAGCGCCTGATCGCGCAAGGCGCCGAGGTGCACACCATGAGCCCCACCGAGTTCGCCACCTTCTTCGAACGCGAGCGCAAGCACTGGGCCGCCGTCGTGCAGAAGGCCGGCATCACCATCGACTGAGGAACCCCATCGCCATGAAACACCGCATCCTGCAGGCCGGCCGGCTTCTGCCCTTCCTCGAACAGCGCCTGGCCACCGAGTACGACCTGCACCGGCTCGCCGACGAGGCCGACCCGGACGCCTTTCTCGCGCGCCACGGCGCGGCGTTCACCGGCCTGGTGACCTCCGCCGGCGGCGCCGGCGCCCCGACCGCGCTGATCGCCGCGTTGCCGGCGCTGCGCGTCATCTCCAGCTTTGGCGTCGGCCTGGACAAGATCGACCTGGCCGCGGCGCGCGAGCGCGGCATCGCGGTCGGCTACACGCCCGACGTGCTCAACGACTGCGTGGCCGACACCGCGTTCGCGCTGCTGCTGGACGTGGCGCGCCGCACCGCCGAGGCGGACCGCTTCGTGCGCGCCGGCCGCTGGGCCGCCGGCGCCGGTTTCGGCCTGGGGCGCAAGGTCAGCGGTGCGCGGCTGGGCATCGTCGGCCTCGGCCGCATCGGCCAGACCATCGCCCGCCGCGCCGGCGGCTTCGACATGGACGTGCGCTACCACAGCCGCCGCCCGGTGGCCGGCGTGCCCTGGGCGCACGAGCCGGCCCTGCTGGAGCTGGCGCGCTGGGCCGACTTCCTGATCGTCATCACCGCCGGCGGGCCCGAGACCCGTCACCTGATCGACGCCGGGGTGCTCGAGGCGCTGGGCCCGCGCGGTTTCCTGGTCAACGTGGCCCGGGGCTCGGTGATCGACGAGGCGGCGCTGGTGCGCGCGCTGGCCGAGCGGCGCATCGCCGGCGCCGGGCTGGACGTGTTCGAGCGTGAGCCGCAGGTGCCCGCCGAGCTGCTGGCGCTGGACAACGTGGTGCTGCTGCCGCACATCGCCAGCGCCACCGAGGAAACGCGCCAGGCCATGGCCCAGCGCGTGCTGGACAACCTGGCCGCCTTCTTCGCCGAGGGCCGGCCGCTCTCGGCCGCAGCCTGAGCGCGGCCCCTCCCGATGGACCCGACCATGAACACTTTCGACGCCGCGCCGGCCCCGGTGCTGATCTGCATGCACGAGGCCGACAACGTGGCCATCGTCGCCAACGACGGCGGCCTGCCGGCCGGCACCGCGTTGCCCTCGGGCCTGGTGCTGCGCGACCAGGTGCCGCAGGGCCACAAGGTGGCGCTGGCCGACCTCGCCGAGGGCGAGGCCGTGCGCCGCTACAACGTGCCGATCGGCTACGCGCGCCAGCCGATCCCGGCCGGCAGCTGGGTGCACGAGCGCCTGCTGCGGATGCCCGCCGCACGCGAGCTGGAAGGTCTGCCGATGGCGACCCGCCCGGCGCCTGCGCGGGCGCCGCTGGAGGGCTACACCTTCGAGGGCTACCGCAACGCCGACGGCTCGGTCGGCACGCGCAACATTCTGGCCATCACCACCACCGTGCAGTGCGTGGCCGGCGTGGTGGCGCACGCGGTGCGTCGCATCAAGGCCGAGCTGCTGCCGCAGTACCCGAACGTGGACGACGTGGTCGGCCTGGAACACAGCTACGGCTGCGGCGTCGCGATCGAGGCGCCCGACGCGGCGATCCCGATCCGCACGCTGAGGAACATCAGCCTGAACCCGAACTTCGGCGGCGAGGTGATGGTGGTCAGCCTGGGCTGCGAGAAGCTGCAGCCCGAGCGCCTGCTGCCCCCGGGCAGCTTCCCGATCGTGGACGAGCGCGACAGCGGTCTGGACACCGTGTGCCTGCAGGACGCGGCCCATGTCGGCTTCATGTCCATGCTCGACGACATCGTCGAACGCGCCCGGCCGCACCTGGCGCGGCTGGACGCGCGCCGGCGCGAGACCGTGCCGGCCAGCGAGCTGGTGGTCGGCGTGCAGTGCGGCGGCAGCGACGCCTTCTCCGGCGCCACCGCCAACCCGGCCGTGGGCTTCGCCGCCGACCTGCTGGTGCGCGCCGGCGCCACCGTGATGTTCAGCGAGAACACCGAGGTGCGCGACGGCGTGGATCAGCTCACCAGCCGCGCCGCCACGCCCGAGGTGGCCGAAGCCATCGTGCGCGAGCTCGCCTGGTACGACCGCTACCTCGATCGCGGCCGCGTGGACCGCAGCGCCAACACCACGCCCGGAAACAAGGCCGGCGGCCTGTCCAACATCGTGGAAAAGGCCATGGGCTCGATCATCAAGAGCGGTACGTCGGCCATCGGCAGCGTGCTGGCGCCCGGCGAGAAGCTGGCGCGGGATCAGAAGGGCCTGGTCTTCGCGGCCACCCCGGCCAGCGACTTCATCTGCGGCACGCTGCAGCTGGCCGCTGGCATGAACCTGCACGTGTTCACCACCGGCCGCGGCACGCCCTACGGCCTGGCCGAATGCCCGGTGGTCAAGGTGGCCACGCGCAGCGACCTCGCGCGGCGCTGGCACGACCTGATGGACGTGAACGCCGGCCGCATCGCCGACGGCCAGGCCAGCATCGAGGACCTGGGCTGGGAGCTGTTCCAGACCCTGCTGGACGTGGCCAGCGGCCGCCGCAAGACCTGGGCCGAGCGCTGGCAGCTGCACAACAGCCTGGTGCTGTTCAACCCGGCGCCGGTGACCTGATTGAACCGATGCTCGCTCGTCACCGCGCGGGTGGCGCCTGGGTCTGCCAAGGTCTGGATCCCCGGTCAAGCCGGGGATGACGAGGACTGCGGGGTGACGAGGGTTGCGGGGTGACGAGGGTTGCGGGGATGACGAGCATTGCAGGGGCGGCGGCGCGCAACTCGCTTGTCATTCCCGGCTTGACCGGGAATCCAGAACTCGGCGAGCGACCGGCCAGGTCGGGCGGGCCCGTGGCCCGCGCGGCGCCAGCGCCATAATGCCCCGCCATCCACCGGAGCGCCCATGTCCGAGCCCGACGCCTCTTCGATTCTGAGCATCACCACCACCGTGCCCGCGCGCGAGCCCGGGCTGGCGCTGGCGCGCGCGGCGCTGGCGGCGCGCCTGGCCGCCTGCGCGCAGGTGGACGAGGCGCCGGTCACTTCGGTCTACCGCTGGCAGGGCCAGGTCTGCGAGGAGGGGGAGTGGCGCGTCACCTTCAAGACCACGCCGGCCTGCGAGCCGGCCCTGCGCGCCCTGGTGGCGGCGCAACACCCCTATGAGCTGCCGCAGTGGCTGGTGAGCCCCGTGCAGGCCTCGGCAGCCTATGCCGACTGGGTGAGGGCGGAAACCGCGCCCGGGCCGTGAACCGGCGCGTAGCGCTTCAGACGATCACGAGACGCCGTTCGCCCGCCGGTTGCACCTCGCCGATCACGGCGGCGCGGTCGAAGCCGTGGCGCTGGAACACCGCCAGCACCTCGGCCACGCTCTCCGGCGCGCAGGACACCAGCAGGCCACCGCTGGTCTGCGGGTCGGTCAGCAGCGCCTGGGCGGTCGGGTCGAAACCGGCCGGCAGCTGCACGTCGGCGCCGTAGCCGGCCCAGTTGCGGCCGGAGGCGCCGGTCACCATGCCTTGGGCGGCCAGCTCGCGCACGCCGGCCAGCAGCGGCACCTGGGCCCAGTTCAGGCGCACCGTGCAGTCCGCGCCGCGCGCGAGTTCCAGCGCATGGCCGGCCAGGCCGAAGCCGGTCACGTCGGTCAGCGCGTGCACGCCGGGCAGGGCGGCCAGTTCCGGTCCGGGGGTGTTGAGCTTGGTGGTGTTGGCGATCATCTGCGCGTAGCCCTCGGGTGGCAGCGCGTCCTTCTTCAGCGCGGCCGACAGCACGCCGACGCCCAGCGGCTTGCCCAGCACCAGCACGTCGCCGGCGCGCGCGTCGGCGTTGCGCTTGACGCGCTTCGGGTGCACCAGGCCCAGCGCCACCAGGCCGTAGATCGGCTCGACCGAGTCGATGGTGTGGCCGCCCGCGATCGGGATGCCGGCGGCGCGGCAGACCGAGGCGCCGCCCTCCAGGATCTTGCCGATGGTCTCGGTGGACAGCACGTTGATCGGCATGCCGACCAGGGCCAGTGCCAGGATCGGCGTGCCGCCCATGGCGTAGACGTCGGAGATCGCGTTGGTCGCGGCGATGCGGCCGAAGTCGAACGGATCGTCGACGATGGGCATGAAGAAGTCGGTGGTGGCGATCAGCGCCTGCTCGTCGTTGAGCTGGTAGACGGCCGCGTCATCGGCGGTCTCGATGCCGACCAGCAGCTCCTTCGGGATCGGCATGCCGGCCGTGCCCTTGAGGATCTCGGACAGCACGCCGGGCGCGATCTTGCAGCCGCAGCCGCCGCCGTGCGAGAGCGAGGTCAGGCGGGGCTGGGCGGGGGGGGCGGAGGTGGTCATGGTGGGGACTGCAGTTCGTCGATGAGATGGCGCAGCGCGGCCTGCTCGGCCTCGGGCGCGAACAGCGCGGCGCGGACCTCGCATTGTGCGCGAAGCTGTGCCAGCAGGTCGTCCTCGGGCTTCCCGCCGGTTTGGCTGGCGCGGCAGCGCCGCAGCAGTTCGGCCAGGGCGGCGGCGTCGCCGGGTTCGAAATAGCCCGCGTAGTCGGCGCCGAGCATGCCGACATTGCCCGGCACGCGCGAGGCCAGCACCGGCGTGCCGCTGCGCACCGACTCCATGATGACGTGCGCCCCGCCTTCGATGCGGCTGGCGTGCACCAGCACATGGGCGCGCTGGATGCGTCGGCGCACCGCCTCGTGCGGCAGGGCGCCGAGCCAGCGGTAGGCCGGGCAGGCGGCGGCGGTGATGCTGGCCTGCGCGCCGAGCGCCGGATCGAGCGCGTCGCCGATGTGGTCGATCCGGATCGCGGGCTGGTGCAACAGCAGGTGCGCGGCGGCGAACAGCGTCTCGGGCGCCTTCTCCGCGCGCAGGTGGCCGACCATCAGCGCGCGCAGGTGCTGCGGGGTCTTGGCCAGGGGCGGGCGTGCGCCGGTGGACTGGAAGATGACGCGCGTGATGTCGCGCCGCGCGGCTGGCAGTGCCTGCGGGCCAAGGGCTTGCAGCACCACCAGGCGCTGCGCCAGCGCCAGCGAGCACTGGGCGGCCAGATCCTCGTGGATGTCGCGGTACAGGTCGGTTCCGGTCAGCACCACGGCGAGGCCGCGGCCCGGATGGGCGTGCGCCCAGGCGGCGATGGACGGTGCCGAGCGGCGCGCGTGCAGCGCCAGCATGACGCTGTCCTGCGCCGCGGCGGCGTCGGGCCACTCGCGCACGATGCGGGTCGGGGTGTCCGGCGACAGCAGATGCTGCCAGCGCCAGGCCGTCTGCCAGTTGCCGTTGTTGGTATCGGCCAGCGCCGGACTCACAATGACGACCGAAGCATTCTTCATGGCAGGGTTATATCGCGATGTCGCTCCACGTTGCTGCCGAAACCGTATCTGCCCGTACCTTGGGACGGGTCGCCTTGGCCGAGGCGCTGCAGGATGCGCGGGCACGCACGCTGGCGCTGTTCGCGGCCTATGAGGCCGCGCTGCCGCCCGGCTTGCCCGTGCCGTGCACGCCCGAACTCAATCCACCGCGCTGGGAGCTGGGCCATGTGGGCTGGTTCCAGGAATGGTGGCTGGCGCGCAATGCCCAGCGCGATCGCGGCGTGGCCTGTGACCCCGATCTGCCGCGTCCGCCGTCGCGCCTGGCGGGTGCCGATGCGCTCTACCACTCCAGCCGGGTGCCGCACGACAGCCGCTGGGCGCTGCCCTTGCCCGACGCCCCGGCCACGCGGGCTTACCTGCAGGCCGTGCTCGATGACACGCTCGATCTGCTGAGGCGGGCCGCCGAAGACGACGACGCGCTGTACTTCTATCGGCTGGCGCTGTTCCACGAAGACATGCACGCCGAGGCGGCGGTTTACATGGCGCAGACGCTGGGGATCGCCCTGCCCGAAGCCCTGCGGCACGGCGAGGGGCGCGCGGCGTGGGCGATGGCGGGCGACGAGGGCCCGGCGCCGGCTGGCACGCTGCGGTTGCCGGCCGCTGACTGGGCGCTGGGCGATGGCGGCCCCGGCTTCGCGTTCGACAACGAGCTCGCCGGGCAGACGGTGGCGCTGGCCGCGTTCGTGATCGATGCCGCGCCGGTGAGCTGGGCGCGCTACCTGCCGTTCGTCGAGGCTGGCGGCCATGACGAAGCGCGCTGGTGGTCCGCCGCCGGCTGGGCCTGGCGCCAGCGCCAGGGGCGAGGCGTGCCGCGCTACCTGTGCCGGGCGCGGGAAGGGTGGCAGCAGCAGCGTTTCGGCGTCTGGCAAGCGCTCGACTTGCAGGCGCCGGCCGTGCATCTGAGCCAGTTCGAGGCCGAGGCCTGGTGCCGCTGGGCCGGCCGCCGCCTGCCGAGCGAGGCCGAGTGGGAATGCGCGGCGCTGACGCAGCCCGGTTTTCGATGGGGCCAGGTCTGGGAATGGACCGCCAGCCCGTTCGAGCCCTACCCGGGCTTCACGCCGCACCCGTACCGCGACTACTCCGCGCCCTGGTTCGGCACGCGAGTGGTGCTGCGTGGCGCCTCGGCCGCCACCGCCGCGCGCATGGTGAGCCCGAAATACCGCAACTACTTCACGCCGGAGCGCAACGATATCCTGGCTGGCTTTCGCAGCTGCGCGCTGGGCTGACGTGCGGCGGCCGGCGGTCCGGTGGGTGTGGCAACGCACCGACCGAATGCCTGTGAACCCACATAAGGGTTCCAGCGGGTCGTGGCGTCCCTGGACGGGGCGCGTCGCCACGACCCGCGGGTTTTTTCCATTGACGCGTGGCGCGAGAGGTATCGATGTCGTTAGCCGAATGGTCCCTGTTCATCGGCGTGCTGCTGGTGTCGATGGTGCTGACAGGGACGCTGCTGGGTCGGCTGCCCCTGAGCAGCGCCATGATCTACCTGGCGCTGGGCTGGCTGCTTGGGCCCGACGGGACCAACGTCCTGCGTCCTGACCCGGTCCGGCAGGCCCGTGTGCTGGAGTGGCTGGCCGAAGCCGCCTTGCTGATTTCGCTGTTTTCGGTCGGGCTGCAGCTCGGCGTGCCGCTGCGCGATCGGCGCTGGCGCCTGCCGCTGCGGCTGGCCTTCGTGTCGATGGCCGCCATGGTGGCGATGGTCACGGCCATCGGCGTCTGGCTGCTCGATCTGCCGCTGGGCGCGGCGGTGCTGCTCGGCGCGATCCTGGCACCGACCGATCCGGTGCTGGCGTCCGGCGTTCATTCGGACCCGGGTGCCGATCCCGATCGCCTGGGCTTCAGCCTGGCGGGCGAGGGCGGGCTCAACGATGGGGCGGCGTATCCGTTCGTGATGCTGGGCTTTGGCCTGCTGGGCCTGCACGAACTGGGCCCCGGCTTCGTGCGCTGGTGGAGCGTTGACCTTGTGTGGGCCACGGTGGGCGGACTGGCCATCGGTGGGGTGCTCGGCACGGCGACCGGGCAACTCGTGGTTTACCTGCGCAGCCGCCACGACGAGGCGGTCGGGCTGGACGAGTTCCTCGGTCTCGGCCTGGTGGGCATGGCCTACGGCATCGCCCAGCTCAGCCTGGCATCCGGCTTCCTCGCCGTCTTTGCCGCCGGGCTGGCGCTGCGGCGGGTGCGGGAGCGGCCGCAACAGGACACCGAGCCGCTGACGGTCGCCGCCGGCTTGGGAAGTCACTCGTACCAGACGCGCGCGACGCATTCGCACCATGCGAGCGCCACCATGCGCGACTCCGTGCAGGGCTTCAACGAGCAGCTGGAGAAGCTGGCCGAGCTGACCCTGGTGCTGGTGGTGGGCGCGATGCTGGCCTATGCCAGGCCACTGCCGGTGGTCTGGTGGTTCGTTCCGCTGCTGCTGCTGGTGCTGCGGCCGCTGTCCGTCATGGTCGCGACCGTGGGCGAGGGGCTGAACGCGCCGCAGCGCGCCATGATCGGCTGGTTCGGCATTCGCGGCATCGGATCGGTGTTCTATCTCCTGCTCGCGCTGCGCCATGGCATCGACGGCCGCGTCGCCGATGTCCTGGTGTCGCTGACCTTGTGGAGCGTCGCAGCGTCGATCGTCGCGCACGGATTGACGGCGCAGCCGCTGATGCATCACTACGTCGGCTGGCGCCGGCGCAGGCGGGCGAAGTCGAAGACCGACCCATGACGTCCCTGAGCCAGGCCTCCGGGCCTTGCCCACCTGGCGGTCACCAGGTGCCGGGGGGGCTTGTGCGGTTGCGTACAGACAGTGGCCAAGGCCCGAGTAGCCTTGCAAGGCCCGCTGACGGAGATCCTGCGGGGTCTTCGCCCCTGGGTGGCGGGGTCGTCATGACCCGATCAAACTCAAGAATTCATCCACTGCCACAGGAGGCTCGCCATGATCATGCGCACCACCCTCGTCGCCGCCATGGCCGCGGTGGCCCTGCTCACCGCGTCCGGCTGTTCGGTCACCCGCGGTCAGCAGACGGTCGGTTCCTACGCCGACGACACCTGGATCACCTCGAAGGTCAAGGGGAGCTTTGCCGAGGACAAGGAGGTCGCGGCCACCTCGATCAGCGTCGAGACGATGAGCGGCACCGTGATGCTGTCCGGCTTCGCCAAGAGCGCGCGGGAGCGTGAAAAGGCCGAGAGCATTGCCAGGTCGATCAAGGGCGTGAAGGCGGTCAAGAACGAGATTGCCGTCCGTCCCTGAGACCGCCCCGAGGCCCCAAATCCGTGCCGTGCCTGCGGCTTGCGGCGATCGACGGGGCCTGACCATCCACCTATCGCCAGGAGAACTCCACATGGGCAAGCAGATCATCACGGAAGCAGATCGTCAACGCACCGCCGCGCCCCCGCCGCTGCCGGGCGTGAGCCTGCCCACCCCTGGCCGTGGCCAGCGCATCAGCCGCGCGCGCGGCTCGGCCACCCGCAACAAGAAGAACCCGGGCAAGCGATCCCACAAGGGCGGCTGACCCGGCGTAGCGGCGCTGGGCCGACCCGGGCACCCCTCGCGCGCGCCGCGCGCAGTCGAACGGGCTTGGCGTGGTGGATCAGGGGCGAGGGGGCTGAAGGTCTCCCGCCTCGCCCATCGAGACGCCGATCATCTTCCGCGCAATCGCCGTCTGCTGTTCGCTGGCCGCGTGGGCGATCAGGACGACATGGCCTTTGGCCAGCGAATCCTTGACCAGATCGGAGACATCGCCCTTGCTGCGCTGCGCCCCCATGGCCGCGCCAACGGTGCCGCCCAGCGTCGCGCCCCAGCCGAGCATGGACAGCGTGCCGACGACGGGGCTGGCGATGAGCAGGGTGATGTTGGCGGCCGCCAGCGCGATGGTCCCCGCCGCGCCGATGAGCGTGCCGATCGCCGAGCCGATCGCGCCCTCCCGGAGCACTTCCCGCAACACGTCGTCACTGTCGGCCTTGCCCTCCAGTGCCCCGCTGCCTTGGCCGGGCTCCAGGATGCTGACTTTGTCCAGCGGCAGGCCCGCTTCAACGAGCTTGTCGCGGGTCGATTCGGCCTCTGCGCGTGTCGCGTAAAGGCCCAGGACCCGGTGCAGATAGTTGTCCATGGTGTGTGGCTCCTTGGTGTCGGAAGTCAATGGCCGGACGAGCCTGAGTTGCGCGCACGTCGCAGGCAGGTTCAGCGCGCCGGAACGGCGATCACCGTTGCGCCGGTCGCGTCTCGCGGCTCCGGCGGACCCGCGTGCATGGTGAAGCGGGCGGAAGCGCGTCATATCCTGGGCTCACCCTGTTCGTTGACCGTCACGGTGGCGCCGGGCGGCGTGACCATCTGGATGCGATGTTCCTGGCCGCGGAAGGTGTAAGTGACATCCCAGTAGTCGGGCTGGGCCTGGCTGGGCACGCTGGTGCAGCGCTGCACGTCCCGGGTCTGCACGGGCTGCCCGCTGCCGTCGCGACCGACGTTGGAGCCGATGGCCGCCCCCGCGGCCGCACCGCCGACCGTGGCCACATCCTGTCCGGTTCCGCTGCCCACCTGGTGGCCGAGAATGCCGCCGATCAGGCCGCCGACGATCGTCCCGGCCACGTTGACGTTGGCGCGCGCCTGGGGCACCTGTTCGCGCTCGACCCAGCAGCGCTGCTCGGGTGTTGCCACCACGGCGCGAACCGAGGTCACGGTCGCCTCGTACAGTTGTTCGTGGCTGCGCCGGCGGGCGTCGTAGACCGGCGCGGGATCGGGGGCATACCGCCGGTCATCGACGCGCGCGCTCGGACCCACGTTGCGCACCGATGAGACACGGTCGTTCAGGCCCATCGCGGCCAGGGACGGATAGCGGCCCGGACGCAAGATCACGCACCGTCCGCTGAACCGGATGTTCTCGCAGACCTCCCATCGGTCGCCTACGACGACGACCGAGGACGCCCGGTCGTTGAAACCCTGGCGTGTGAAGTTGCCGACCTGCCTCTCCGTGGTGAAGGAACGGCCGTTGAAGCCCTCACGTTCGAAGAAGGTGACCTGCGCGGGCAGGGGCGCGGGCGCATAGCGCTGGTCATCGATGCGCATGTTCCGGTTGACCGCGCGCACCGACGAGACGCGGTTGTTCAGGCCCATCGAGGCCAGGGACGGATAGCGGCCGGGACGCAGGACGACACAGCGGCCGCTGAACCGCAGGTCTTCGCAGACTTCCCACCGGTCGCCCGTCACCACGACCGAGGAAGCGCGGTCATTGAAGCCGAAGCGCTCGAAGTTGCCGATGGGCCTGTTCGTGGTGAAGGACTGGCCTTGAAAGCCGGGGTTCTCATAAAAGGTGACCTGCGCGCTCGCCTGCATGGCGAGGGTCATGGCAGCGATCACCCATGCGCAGCTCAGTCGTGTGTTCATGGCGCTCTCCTTGAAGAACCGGTGGACAGGCGGACGCGATGTCTTGCCGACATCGTCCGTCGCCAAAGAACAAGGGTTGACGGTGGCACCGTCGCGCGCGCTCGTCTGTGCGGCGTCAGACGCATCAAGGGTCAGGGTGTTGCGCCGGGCCGCGTCACCGCGTAGATGTGCCAGACCGCGATGAACATCGCCGCGATCGTGGGGCCGAGAATGAGGCCGTTGATGCCGAACACCACAATGCCGCCGAAGGTGGCGATCATCACCACGTAGTCGGGCATGCGCGTGTCGCGGCCCACCAGCACCGGCCGCAGCACGTTGTCGACCAGGCCGATCACGAGCACGCCATAGGCGACCAGGGCGATGCCCTGCCAGAGGGCGCCCGTCAAGAGGAAGTACAGCGCGACCGGCAGCCACACCAGTGCCGCCCCGAAAGCCGGCAGCAGCGACAGGAAGGCCATCACCACCCCCCACAGCAAGGCTGCCCTGACGCCGAGAAACCAGAACGCGAGGCCGCCCAGCAAGCCATGGACGGCCGCCACCAGCAGGCTGCCCCTGACCGTGGCGCGGATCACGGTGGTGAATGTGCCAAGCAATTCCTGCTTGTGCCGGGGTGCCAGCGGGATCGCGCGCCACAGGGCGCGCACCACGTCGTCGCCATCGCGAATCAGGAAGAATGCGAGGTACAGGCTGATGAAAAGGCCGGTCACGAAATCGAAGGTGTCCAGGCCGATGCTGAGCGCGTGCGTTGCGATGAACTGGCTGCCCTGCGCCAGGGCGGCGTCCAGCCGGCGCTGCAGGACGGTGAAGTCGGCCAGTCCGAAGTGGTCGAGCAGCGCCATCATCCAGCCGGGCAGCGCGTCGAACACCCCGTGGAAGTAGGACGCAGGCTTCCATTCGCCCGACTGGAGGCGCTCATAGACCCATGACGCTTCGCGGGCCGCCGAGGCGATCACCATTGCGACGGGGAGGATGACGATGACCAGCGCAATCAGCAGCGTCAGCAGCGCCGCCGGCGTGCGCCGCCCGCGCAGCCACGGCAACAGCCGGCGATACAGGGGTGCGAACAGCAAGGCGATGATCGATCCCCACAGGATCGTCCCGTAGAACGGCCGCAGGACCCAACCGAAGGCGAGGGAGACGGCCACCAGCAGCAGCAAGAGCGACCGGCTCTCCAGGTAGGAGGCTTTTTCATCGGAAGGAGTCATCGGCGGCCAGAGACATCGCTTTACCGGTTGCGCTCGTGGCCGCGTTCCTGCCCTCGTTCCTCGCTTCTGTCGCGCTCCCGCTCCTGTCCGTGCCGGGGTGCTTGCGACGCGCCCCGGCCTTGCGAACGGTCGTCCTGGCGCGGCGTGGACTGCTGCTCACGCCGGCCTGGGCCTGGCTGGGATTCCGGGTGTCGCTCGGTGGGGCCGCCCTGCCGGGGCGGAGCCGGCGGGGAGGAACGCTGGCGATCCTGCTCCGGCGGCCGCGGAGCTCTCTCCTGAGGTGCGCCCTGGCGCTCGCGCTGAACAGGGGCGGGCGCTCGTGGCGCCGCCCGCTCCGGAGAGTGCTGGCGCACGACGGGGTCACGTGGCTGGTAGCGGTAATTCCGGTCGTGCAGCATCCGCTGCTGCTGATCTTCGCGGGGGTACCGATTTCCCGAGTACTGGCGCTGGTAGATCGGCAGCGGCGCGGGCGCTGGCACGGCACGGCGGTTCCACTGGTCCCACCCGCTGCGCCGCTGCTGCCATTCACCGCCCCAGTGCTCGCCCCAGCGGGGGGGCGCATCGGGACGCCAGCCGCGGAAGTACCCGGGTGGATGGCGGTAGTAGCGCACGGGGACCCGCAAGACATACACCGGCACCACCTCCGGCGCCACCATCCTCCAGGGGCCGTTGTACCAGGAGCTCGCGTACCAGTGGTCCGCCTGGAAAACCCAGTACAGGCCGTCGTAGAAGAAGAAATTCGCCCGCAGGTTCGGTGCGTAATAGACCGGGTAGCCCGGCACCCGGACGAGCTGCGGGTACACCGGCAGGTTGATCCCGATGCCGATGCTCACCTGGGCCATGGCCGAGGTCACCGAGCCCAGCAGCATCCACAACGCAATGAGTACGTAGCGCATTTTCTGTCCTCCAGTGGAGTGGCCGGCCCGGCCCGATGTCAGCGGGAACCTGGAACCCGCGTGCAAGGCTTTTCGGGGCGTTACAGCCGTCGCCCTTGAATCAGACGAACCAGGATCACCACGACGGCGATGACCAGGAGGATGTGAATGAATCCACCCATGGTGTACGAGGTGACAAGCCCCAGAAGCCAGAGGATCACCAGAATGATGGCCAGTGTTTCAAGCATGTTGCCTCTCCTTTTGCGAAGGCGTGGCAAAACGTCAGGCGGCGTGTTCGCACACCGATGTGCCACGAATTTGCATCCTGTTGCGCGGTCTGCCCGTCGTCTGTGCGCCACGGTACACAGGGAGGGCTGGCGCCGACGGCGGGAAGGACGGTTGCCAGGCATCGAGGAGGTGCGTGCGGCCGCGCACAGACAGCGGTCCCCGTCCGAGTAGCCTTGGAAGGCTTGCTGACGGAGACCCCGCGCGGTCTTCTGTCGGTGGGTGGCGGGGGTAGTTCTGACCCGGTCAAACCCAGGAACCCATCCACTGTCACAGGAGGATCGTCATCATGATCATGCGTACCACCCTCGCCGCCGCGATTGCCGCAGTGGCTCTGCTCACCGCGTCCGGCTGCGCGGTCACCCGCGGTCAGGAGACCGTCGGCGCCTACACCGACGACACCTGGATCACCACGAAGGTCAAGGGGAGCTTTGCCGAGGACAAGGAGGTCGCGGCGACCTCGATCAGCGTCGAGACGCTCAACGGCACGGTGATGCTGTCCGGCTTCGCCAAGAGCGCGCGGGAGCGCGAGAAGGCCGAGAGCATCGCCAGGTCGATCCAGGGGGTGAAGGCGGTCAGGAACGAGATCGCCATCCGCCCTTGAGCCTTCGCGCGGGCCTTGCGCTCGTGTTTTTTCGATGCATCCACACAGAAAGGAACTCCTATGAACTGGGACCGCATTTCCGGCAACTGGAAGCAAGTGACCGGCAAGGCCAAGGAGCAATGGGGCAAGCTGACCGACGACGACCTGGATGTCATCGCCGGCCGCCGTGACCAACTCGCCGGCAAGATCCAGGAACGCTATGGCGTGGCCAAGGAAGAGGCCGAAAAGCAGCTGGCCGAGTGGGAGCGCAAGGCGAGCGATTCTTGGTTCAAGTGAGACGGGACCCGACCGAATCGAACCTGCACGCGGGTCGCTCGGACCACCAGGGCCTGTTCACGCATCGTGTGAACAGGCGCTATTCTTCATCGTTCCAGTGGAGCTTGTGCAGCAGGCGGTGCAGCACGGGGATGAACACGAGTCCTGCCGCGACGATGAAGATCAGGCCGGCGTACAGGGCATAGAGCGCGGCGAACACCTTGCCGCCGTTCGTGGCCGGCGCATTGACCGGCCCCATGCCACCGAGCAGCATGGCGCTGTTCAGGAACGCATCGCGCCAAGGCAGATTCTCGAAGTAGCCGTACCCCGCCATGCCCAGCAGCACGGAGCCCAGCAGCAAGCCCAAGGCGCCAGCGATGTGCAGCGCGAGGCGGCGCAGGAAGTGCGGGCGCGGCAGCGGCGGAGACTTGAGCGATTCGTACATGCGATATCGGGTGAGCCCCGGGACTGTGGACGCACAGCCGTTCGGCGCGAACCTCGCGCTGGCGGAGCAGGGCAGATGCCGGGCGCAAGAGCGCCCTGGCACACCGGATGCGATTACGGTTTGTCGCGTTTGGCCGCATCCTGCATTTTTTCACCGGCCTTTTCGACCTCTTGGCCGAGCTTCTCGGCCGCCTTGTCGATCTTCTCGCCCGCTTGCTCGGCGGCCTTGTCGATTTCCTTGCCGGCTTTCTCTGCCGCGCCTTCCTGCTTCTGGCAGCCAGGCAGTGCCATGAGCAGCACGGTCATGAGCACGGCCGCGCTGATGCTTGCGCCAGGTTTCATCATGTTTGCCTCCTGATCCTCAACGTGCGAGCCATCGAGCGGGCCCTTGGGCCGCGCTCGCCTCGCTCACTTTTTGGGCTTGTTGATTTCGTGGCCGATGATGCCGCCGACGGCCGCACCGCCCAGGGTGCCCGCCGTGCTGCCGCCCGTCAGCACGGAGCCGCCCACGGCACCGGCGCCAGCGCCGATGGCGGTGTTTCGGTCCTGCTGCGTCATGCCGGCACAGCCAGCCAAGCCGAGCAGCGTCATGAGGGCCACCGCGCCGAGCGCGAATCTCTGTGTCCTTCGCATGGAGTCACCTCTTTCTACCAAAGAATGCGGCCCTCACCGCTGTTGGACAGCGGTGGCCCACCCCTGGCCTTTCAAGAATAGGAGCAAATGGCTGGACTGTCCACGTGCTGCCCCACACCGCCCGCATCCCGTTCGCATGCCCGCCACGGAGCCCTGCGCGCTCACAGCCAGTATGCCCAGGCGCGGGCGAACCATTCCTTCAGGCGCAGGTCGAGCGGGCGGCGCTGCCACTGCGCCAGCGTGATTTCATCCGACGCGGCCAGGTCCTTGGCGAACATCGCCTGCACCTGGCTGCCAAACTCCGTGCCCAGGACCACGGCGTTCAGCTCGTGGTTGTGCAGGAAGCTGCGCCAGTCGAGGTTGGTCGAGCCCACCGTGGCCCACACGCCGTCCACCAGCGCCGTCTTGGCGTGCAGGATCACGCCGCGCCGTTCGTAGATCTTGACGCCCGCGCGCAACAGTTGCGCGTAGTAGCCGCGTCCGGCGTGGAACACCAGCCACGAGTCGCTCTGGCTGGGCAGGATCAGCTTCACATCGACGCCGCGCGCGGCCGCGGCTTCCAGCGCGGCAAGCAGTTGCGGGTCTGGGACGAAGTAGGCATTGGTCAGGGAGATGCTGGTCTCGGCGCTGCCGATGGCCGAGAGCAGCGTGGCATAGATCAGGCTGTAGGGCTCGTCGGGCGAGCTGCCGATGGCGCGCACCACCAGATGGCCTGCCACCTCGGGTGGCGGGAAATACTTCCGGGCCGGCAGCGGCTCGCCCTTCTGCGCGGCCCAGGTCGCCAGAAACAGCTTTTGCAACTCGGCCACCACCGGCCCTTGCAGTTGCAAGTCGGTGTCGCGCCACGCCGCGGCGCCGCCGGGCCGCACGCGCGAGGCCTGGCTGAACGAGCCGCCGGAGTAAACGCTGCTGATGTTGATGCCGCCCAGGAACGCCGTGCGCCCGTCCACGATCAGCAGCTTGCGGTGGTCGCGCTGGTTCAGCTCCCATTCCTTGCGCGCCGCCGTCGGGTTGACCGGGTTGAATTCGAGCACCTTGATGCCGCTGTCGGTCAGCCGCTGGAAGAAGGCCTTGGGGGTGCTGAGGGTGCCTGCACTGTCATGGATCAGGTGCACCGCAACGCCTTGCCGTTGCTTGTCGATCAGCGCCTGCGCAAAACGCTGGCCGACCTCATCGTCATCGAGGATGTAGGTCTCCAAGTGGATGTGGTCCCGCGCCGCCAGGATGGCCGCCAGCATCGCCTGGTAGGTGGCGGGGCCGTCCTGCAGCAGCCGCACCTGGTTGCCGGTGGTCAGCGGGCTGCCGACGATGGCCTCCTCCAGCGCCAGGTGCCGGGCGAAGATGTCGGTGTCCTGGCCGCGGCTGCGCAGGCCATCGAGGATGGCCTTGCTCTGGGCCGCCGACAGCGGTCCGCGCGCACCCTCCAGCTGCACCGCCGGGCCGGGGCGCCGGGCCAAGTCGGGCACGATGACAGGCAGGCTGCTGCAGCCGAGCAGTCCGGCCAGGCCGAGCAGGGCCACCGCCAGCCCATGACGCCTGCGCGGCGAGCGACTCGGCCTGGCCATGTCCGGCGTCCCTCTGGCTCAGCACGGGGCGGTCGCGCGCCAGACGACAGCGCGGGAAGGGTCCGTCACAAGCGTCCCAGCACCAGCAGCACGACGAGGACGACCAGGATCAGCCCCAGCACGCCACTGGGGCCGTAGCCCCAGCCTCGGCTGTGCGGCCAGGTCGGGATCGCACCGATCAGCAGCAGGATCAGGACGATCAACAGGATGGTTCCAATGCTCATGACCTTCTCCTTGAAGGGGCCGTGGGTCGATTCACTTCGCTGGCGCTGGCGCCGGCGGCGTCACGATCACCGTGGTACCTTGGCCCGGCTTGCCGGTGGCCCCCTTGCTGCCCTCCTCACCAGTGGCCCCCGTCGCACCGGTGCTGCCCATCTCGCCAGTGGAGCCTGTGGCACCGGTGGAGCCCGTGGCACCGGTACTGCCCATCTCACCGGTGGCACCTTGCGGGCCGGCGGGTCCGGGCACGGGAGCCGGCGCGGGGGCAGGAGCGGGGACATTCACGACGGTGCGCTCCTTGCAGGCGACCAGGCCCAGCGCGGCGAAGAGCGCCACTGTCAGCATCGAACGGTTCATGGCGAATCCTTTGAAGTTGAAAAACGTCGCCCGGGTGGATTCGAGACATCCGTGAGCCAACCGCAACGACCGCTTGTGTCGTACTCGGCACCTCATCAGCTTGGACCCGCGCCACGCACAGTTCAGTGCGTTGGCAGACACAAGCGCAAGGGTTTTCTGGGGACGATGGCGCGCCTATCATGCTTGCGATCGCCCCATCCAACCCCATCCGCCATGTTCTCACTGCACCGCCACACTGAACGTCACCGCACGGACCGCATCGGCTGGCTGCGCGCCGCCGTGCTCGGTGCCAACGATGGCATCGTCTCCACCGCCAGCCTCGTGGTCGGCGTGGCCGCCGCCAGCGCCAGCCATGGCGACATCCTGGTCACCGGCGTCGCGGGGCTGGTGGCGGGGGCCATGTCGATGGCGGCCGGCGAATATGTTTCGGTCCATTCGCAGGCCGACACCGAGCAAGCCGACCTCGCGCGCGAGCGGGCCGAACTCGAAGCGGACCCCGCGGCGGAACGGCGTGAGCTGACCGCCATCTATGTCGCCCGGGGGCTGGCGCCCGATCTGGCGCAACAGGTCGCCGAGCAGCTCACGCGGCACGACGCCCTTGGCGCCCATGCGCGCGACGAGCTTGGCATCTCCGAAACCTTCAGCGCGCGGCCGGTCCAGGCCGCGTGGTCGTCCGCCGCCAGTTTTGCGGTCGGCGCGGCGCTGCCGCTGGCCGTGACGGCGCTCGCGCCCGCAGCTGGGCTGATCGCCTGGGTGTCGGGCACATCGCTCGCCTTCCTGGCCTTGCTGGGCGCCGTCGCCGCCCGGGTGGGCGGGGCCGGCGCCCTGGTCGGCGCCTGGCGGGTCACGTTCTGGGGGGCGCTGGCGATGGCGATCACCGCCGGGGTGGGCGCGCTGTTCGGCACGGTCGTCTGACGGCAGCCTGCGGGGCTGCTGCGTGTCGTTCCTCCGTGGCGTGCAGGCGGATGCTGCATCGCCTGCTTGCGTGGCGCCATCCATCGCCGTCGCGCGGGCTGGGGCGCGAGAGCCGCTAAACTTGGCGCGGGTGTCATCGCCAGACGGGGCGACGTGACAGGTTCATGCGCTGGTCGGGCCGCCACGCGGATCAGTGACGACCATGAATTCCTCACCCACGCTCATTCAAGTCATCGGCGCCGCGCTCTTTGCCGTGGCCGTGCTGCACACCTTCTCCACCAAGTTCTTCGAACGCCTGGCGCACCGCAACTCGCGCCACGCCGGCATCTGGCATTTGCTGGGCGAGGTGGAGGTGGTGTTCGGCTTCTGGGCCATGGTGCTGATGGTGGCCATGTTCGCGCTCAGCGGCAAGTCGGAGGCCACCGCCTACCTGGACTCGCGAAATTTCACCGAGCCGATGTTCGTCTTCGCCATCATGGTGATCGCCGGCACGCGGCCGATCCTGCAATTCGCCGCGGCCTCGGTGCGCTTCATCGCGCGTTTCGTGCCGCTGCCGCGCGGCATGGCCATGTATTTCCTGGTGCTCGCCTTCGTGCCGCTGCTGGGCTCCTTCATCACCGAGCCGGCCGCGATGACGCTGGCCGCGCTGATGCTGCGCGACACGCTGTTCTCCCAGAAAGTGTCGAGCAAGCTCAGGTACGTCACCGTCGGCGTGCTGTTCGTCAACATCTCCATCGGCGGCACGCTGACGCCGTTTGCCGCGCCGCCGGTGCTGATGGTGGCCGCCAAGTGGAACTGGGACCTCTGGTTTATGCTGGCCCACTTCGGCTGGAAGGCTGCCATTGCGGTGGCCGTCAATGCCGGCTGTGCCATGCTGCTGCTGCGCCGTGAACTCGCGCACATGGGCGAGGCACCGGCGGGCGAAGCGCCGGCCGCGCCCTGGCCCGTGATCGCGGTCCACCTGCTGTTCCTGTTCATCGTGGTGGTGTTCGCCCACCATCCGCCGGTGTTCATGGGGGTGTTTCTGTTTTTCCTCGGCTTCACGGCCGCCTACCAGCGCCACCAGAACCCGCTGATCCTGCGCGAGGCACTGCTCGTCGCCTTCTTCCTGGCCGGTCTGGTGGTGCTGGGCGGCCAGCAGCAGTGGTGGCTGCAGCCCATCCTGATGGGCATGGACGAGACGGCGGTGTACTTCGGCGCCACGGCGCTCACCGCCATCACCGACAACGCGGCGCTGACCTACCTGGGCTCGCTGGTCGAGGGCCTCAGCCAGGAGTTCAAGATCGCACTGGTGGCCGGCGCCGTCACGGGCGGCGGCCTCACCGTGATCGCCAACGCACCCAACCCGGCCGGCGTCGCCATCCTGCGCGGCAGCTTTGAGGACCAGTCGATCCACCCGCTCGGCCTGCTGATCGCGGCCCTGCCGCCGACGGTGGTGGCGGTGCTGGCCTTCCGCCTGCTGTGACCGGGGTGCGCATCGCCGTGGCGCGTGCTCAGCGCGCGAGCACGAAGTCAATGAAGCCGCGCTCCACCGAGGTGGATACCAGCTTCACGCGCAGCGGCTGACCGACCTTGAGTTCGGGCAGGGCGCCCGTCAGCCGGCCCTCGGCCGGTGGCTGGAAAATCCGCACCCAGACGCCCTTGTCGCCGCTGCCGGTGACCAGGCCGTCAAACTGCTCGCCGATGCGCGAGTGCAGCAGCAGCGCGGCCTCGGACTTGCGCATCTGCCGCTCCACCTTCTGCGCGGCGTCCTCCTGCGTGGTGCAGTGCTCGGCCAGCGCCTCCAGCTCGTCGCTGGCGTAGGGCGCTCGAACGCCCTCCAGCGCGGCCTTGAGCAGGCGCTGCGTGATCAGGTCAGGAAAGCGCCGGTTCGGCGCCGTGGAGTGCATGTAGTCCCGCACCGCCAGGCCGAAGTGGCCGATCGGCGGACCGTGCGGCCGCTCCACCACGTACTCGCCTGAGCCCATGAGCTTCACGATCACGAGCGACAGGTCGGGAAAGTGCAGCGGGTCGGCCTGGTGCTGGCGGGCCAGAAAGGCTTCCAGCGCCGTGGCGTCGGGCTGGCTGGGCAGGGTCACGCCGTAGCCGTGCGCCACCTCGACGATGCGCAGCCAGCGCTCGGGCGAGCGCACCACCCGGCGCAGCGAGGCGCCGCCCTGCGCCGCCAGAAAACGGGCCGTGCAGCCGTTGGTGGCGATCATCAGCTCCTCGATCAACTGGCGCGCACGGTTCTGCGGCTGCTGGCGGATGTCGGTGATGCGGTCGCCTTCGAACAGTGCGCGCGGCTGGAAGGTCTCGAATTCCAGCGAGCCCTGCGCGCGCCGCAGCACGCGCAGCTTCTGGGCCAGCGCGTCCTGCGTGCGCAACTGGGCCGGCAGGGCCGCGACGGCGTGCGCGGCGGCCGGCAGTTCGCCTTCGCCCTCGATCCAGGCCGAGACCGCGTCGTAGGCCAGCTGCGCCTTGTTGCGCACGCGGGCGCGGTAGAGGTCCGAGCGGGTCAGGATGCCGTCGTCGGTGAAATCCATTTCGCTGACGATGGCCAGCCGGTCCTGCTCGGGGTTCAGCGAGGTCAGGTCGGTGCATAGGCGCTCGGGCAGCATCGGGAACACGCGGGCCGAGGTGTAGACCGAGGTGGTGTTGATGCGCGCATGCTCGTCGATCGGCGAGCCCTTCTTGACCAGAGCGTCCACGTCGGCCACGGCCACGAAGATCCGCACGCAACTCCGGGGCAGCGGTTCGCTGACCGTGATCTGGTCCAGGTCGCGCGAGTCGTCGTTGTCGATCGAGCACCAGGGCAGCGCGGTCAGGTCGCGGATGCCGGGGGCCGTCTCGCGGGCGGGTCCCTTCAGGTGCGCCACCTGCTGGTGGACGGCGGGCGCAAACTCGGGCTGCAGCCCGCGGCTGAACATGGCCCAGGTGGCGATCGTGGTCAGATCGGCGCGGTGATTGTGTAAAGGGTGGCTCATGGGTGCTCCCGCAGGCAGGTGTCAGCGCATCACTGTGCGCCGTCGGGACGTCCACGCCCTTGATAGCTGTCAATCGCGCGCCCGGACGGGACCGTACGATTTCAGCTTGTCGATGCCACAGGAGAAGTCTGACATGGCTCAATCTCATGCTCATCTGGGCTTCGCGCCGCAGGGCGCGGGGCTGCTCTACGGCATGCTGTGGCTGCCGCATGGTGACGACGTCCTCGGCTGGTTCATCGGCGACAGGGGCGGCGCGCCGCTGGCGGCGTATTTCGTGCTGCAGGACTATTACGTGCGCGGGGAGCCGCACTTTCTCCGATCCTTGCAGGACGATGTGTATGGGCCCTGGGTCGAGGCCACCGCCAGTGGCGAGGCGCCGCGGCCGCAGCCGGTGGCCCTGCCGGAACAGGTGGGCCATGAATTGGTGCGCATGCAGGAGCAGTTCATCCGCCACTGGCTGTTCTCAGGGGACGACCCCGCGGCGAGCGTGGAGGCCGACGCCTTGCGCGCGCGGAGCCTGCCAGTGCGGGCGATCAACGTCCGTGCGGACCGGCTGGACAAGTTCCGCACCGACGGCACCGTCTGGCGCTACGACGAGCCGGGGGCGGACACCGGCGTGCTGGTCAAGCTCTCAAGGCTCTGGCCACTGGATGGCCGTGTCGAGGACTGAGCCGGCGTTCCCTTTCCACCGTGTTTGGAGGGGCGCGGCTTTCACTCCCAGGCCCTGAAGCCGATCCAGGCCACTGCGGCGACGGCGGCCATGGGCACCGCCATCACGCTTGGAACGTAGAAGCAGGCGGAGAGCAGCGGGCTGGCGTGCTCGATCAGCCAGCCGATGCCGAAGAGCAGGGCGCCGCTGATCAGGTAGCGTCGCATGTACAGCGGCAGCCAGCGCGCCTGCAGCTTGTTGTGGCGCCAAGCGGCAGCGCGCGCGAAGAGGTCGTCCTGGTTCACGTCCCGGAACAGCCATCCGAAGAAGAAGTACCGGTACAGCAGTGCTCGAAACGTTCGCTCCATGAAGCAACCTCCTTCAAAGTTGTGTTCAGATTACCCGGGGGAGTCGGTCCAGTTCAAGCAGGTTCGTCCCGGCGTTGGCAACAAATCGCGTCGCGGGCGTTACGCCTGCGCGGCAAAGACGGCGAACCAGCCGCGTTCATCCGTCCAGTGCCGCATGGCGCTGAAGCCGGCCTGGCGCAGCAGCGTGTCGAAGGCGGCCAGCGGCCACTTGCACGAGTTTTCGGTGTGGATGCGTTCGCCGCCGGTGAAGCGGCGTTCGCCGCCGGGCCAGCACACGGTCACGGGGTGGCGCGCCTCCAGGTGCATCTCGATGCGCGAGGCGCTGGCGTTGAAGAAGGCGACGTGCCGCCAGTCGGCCACGGCGAAATCGCTGCCGAGCAGGGTGTTCAGGTGCCGCAGCAGGTTCAGGTTGAACGCGGCGGTGACACCCAGTGCGTCGTCGTAGGCCGGCTCCAGCACCCGGGCCGGCTTGAGCAGGTCCACCCCGATCAGCAGGGCGCCGCCGGCGCAGGCCGCGCGGCACTGGCGCAGGAAGGCCAGGGCTTCCTGCGGGGTGAAGTTGCCGATGCTGGAGCCGGGGTAGAACAGCACGCGCGGACCGCCGCGAGCCTCGGGTGGCAAGATCAGCGAGTTGGAGAAGTCCTGCCCCACGCCCACCATCTCCAGCGTCGGAAACTGGCATTGCAGGCCGTCCAGTGCCTGGCGCAGGTAGTCCACCGAGATGTCCACCGCCACGTAGCGGCAGGGCCGCAGCCGATCGATCAGTTTTGCGGCCTTCGCGCAGTTGCCGGCGCCCAGGTCCACCAGCGTGGCGCCTGCGGGCAGGGCCTCGGCCATGGCGCCGGCATGGGCCGCGAAAATGCCGGCCTCGGTGCGCGTCGGGTAGTACTCGGGCAGCTCGGTGATGGCGTCGAACAGGCGCGAGCCCAGCGCGTCGTACAGGTATTTGGGCGACGTGAACGCGGGCGCCGCCTGCAGGCCGCGCACCAGTTCCTCGCGCACGGCGGCCCGGTCCTCGTGGTGCAGTTGCACGAAGCGGGGCGTGCGCCGCGGTGCCGGGGCAGTGGGGTCGGCCATGGCTGCACTGTAGCGGCGGCGGCCCGGGCACGGCAAGGGGCCGGGGTCTTCGGGTCTAATTGGAAACTTTTCTTCTCTTGACCGAAGGAATCTCATGTTCAAGTTCTCTGCATCGCGCACCTTCAAGGCGCTGATCACCTGTGCCGTGCTCTCCATCGCCGGCCACGCCTCGGCCCAGGCCGTCTTCAAGTTCACCGCCATCCCCGACGAGTCGCCGACCGAACTCGCGCGCAAGGCCGCGCCGCTGGTCAAGTACCTGGAGCATCGCCTGGGCATGAAGGTCGAGTTCACGCCGGTGACCGACTACGCCGCCTCGGTGGAGGCGCTGGCCAACAAGCAGGTCGACATGGCCTGGTTCGGCGGTTTCACTTTCGTGCAGGCCAACGTGCGCTCGGGCGGCAAGGCCGTGCCGCTGGTGCAGCGCGAGGAGGACGAGAAGTTCCGCTCGGTGTTCATCACCACCGATCCGGCGATCAAGACGCTGGCCGACCTCAAGGGCAAGAACGTGAGCTTCGGCTCGGCTTCCAGCACCTCCGGCCACCTGATGCCGCGCAGCTTCCTGCTGCAGGCCAAGATCGACCCGGACAAGGACTTCAAGCGCGTCGCCTTCTCCGGCGCGCACGATGCCACCATCGCCGCCGTGGCCGCCGGCAAGGTCGACGCTGGTGCGCTGAACATCTCGGTCTGGGAGAAGTTCGTCGCCGACAAGAAGGTGGACACGGCCAAGGTGCGCGTGTTCTACACGACGCCCGCCTACTACGACTACAACTGGACCGTGCATGCCGACATGCCGGCCGCGACCAAGGCCAAGCTGACCCAGGCCTTCCTGGACCTGAGCCGCGCCACGCCCGAAGGCAAGGAAATCCTGGAGCTGCAGCGCGCCACGAAGTTCGTGCCGACCAAGGCCGAGAACTACCAGGGCATCGAGGCGGCCGCGCGCAGCGCCGGCCTGCTGAAGTAAGCACCGGCCCGGCATGGAACTGGCGCTGGCGCAGCTGTCTGCCCGCCACCCGGCGGCGCGCAATGGCGCGCCAGACGCGATCCGCGCGCTGTCGCTGCGGGTGGCGCGGGGGGAGCAGGTGGCGGTGATCGGGCCTTCCGGCGCCGGCAAGACCACGCTGCTGCAGTTGCTGGCCTGCGCGCAGCGGCCGTCGGCCGGCACGCTGGCGCTGGACGGCACCAACCCCTGGATGCTGCCGCGTGCCGAGCTGCAGCGCCTGCGCGGCCGGCTGTTCCTTGCGCCGCAGGTGCCGCCGCTGCCGCCGCGCCAGCGCGTGGTGACGGCGGTGCTGGCCGGGCGGCTGCCGCACATCAGCCTGTGGCACAGCCTGCGCAGCCTGTTCTACCCGACCGACATCGCCGGCGCCGACGCGGCGCTGGCCCGCTTCGACCTGAGTGACAAGCTGTTCGACCGGGTGGACCGCCTCTCCGGCGGCGAGCGCCAGCGCGTCGGCCTGGCGCGGGCGCTGGTGGCGATGAGTGCCACCGTCCACACGGAGGCCAGCGCAGCACACGAAGTGGCCAGCGCGGGAGCGACGCTCCTTCTGGTGGACGAGCCGCTGTCGGCGCTCGACCCGGCGCGCGCCGGCCAGGCCATCGCGGCGCTGACCGGCGCGGCGCGCGAGCGCGGCGTCACGCTGGTCGCCACGCTCCACCATGTGGAGATGGCGCTGGCGCATTTCCCGCGCATCATCGGCCTGCGCGAGGGCGCGCTGGCATTCGACCTGCCGGCCGCGCAGGTCACGCCCGAGCGCCTGCGGGCGCTGTACGCGCAGCACCTGGACGAGCTGAGCGGCTCGGCGCCGGCCGAGGCTCCGCCGCCCGGGCCGCAGCCGGTGGCGATGCACTGCCGCTGAGCCCCGTGATGTCTGTTTCCACGCCCGCCCTGTCCTCGCCGGCCCGGCGCGATCCGGCCTGGTTCGGCCGCGTCGGCTGGACCCTGGCGGCGCTGGTGCTGCTGTGGCCGCTGCTGGTGGCCAGCGAGTTCAAGCCCTGGGTGCTGTGGGCGCCGGAGAGCCTCAAACCCACGCTGAATTTCCTGGGCGACTTCGTGCCGCCCAAGGTGGAGCCGGCCTTTCTCTGGCTGGTGGCCCGGGAGAGCTGGCGCACCGTGGCCATGGCCACCGCCGGCATCACGCTGGCGCTGGGGCTGGCCGTGCCGCTGGCGCTGCTGTCGGTGCGCGTGCTCTCGGTCTCGGGCCTGGCCGGGCGCATGGCCGCCGGGCCGGCCGTGCTGCGCACGGCGGTGCGCTGGGCGCTGATCGTGCTGCGCAGCGTGCCGGAGCTGATCTGGGCGCTGGTGTTCGTGCGCGTGGTGGGCCTCGGTCCCACGGCCGGCGTGCTGGCGATCGCGCTGACCTACGGCGGCATGCTGGGCAAGGTGTACGCCGACATCCTGGAATCGGGCGACCCGCACGTGACCACCAGCCTGCTGCGCAACGGCGCCGGGCGGCTGCAGGCCTTCTGGTACGGCCTGCTGCCGCAGAACGCGGCCGAACTCACGAGTTACACCGTCTACCGCTGGGAATGCGCGATCCGTTCCTCGGCCGTGCTCGGCTTCGTCGGCGCCGGCGGGCTGGGCCAGCAGATGGACTCGTCGATGAAGATGTTCAACGGCTCGGAAGTGGCCACCATGCTGCTGGTCTTCATGGCGCTGGTGGCGCTGGCCGACCGCGCCAGTGCCTGGCTGCGCAAGGTGCTGGGGTGAGGCGATGAGGCTTGTGTCGGCACCGGTCCGTCATCCCCGAGCAGGCGGGGATCCAGCGCTGCGCCCGCGCCGCCATGGGGCCCCGGGCCTGTCATCCCCGCGCAGGCGGGGATCCATGGCGCTCGGCCTGTCCGGTCCCGGTGCGGCAGTGGATGCCCGCCTGCGCGGGAATGACCGATGGATCGCCTGCCCATGAGTGCTCCTGTGCCAATCGACAAGACCACAGCGCGCCGCCTGCCGCCGCCGCTGTTCGACGCGCGCTGCAAGGCCTGCTGGTTCGTCGCCGGGCTGATCGTGCTCACCGTGCTGAGCTTCTGGTCGCTGGACCTGCAGTGGGCCAGGTTCTTCTCGCTCGACGCCCAGAGCAAGATGGGCCGCTTCCTGCTCGAATTGCTGGCGCCCAATGTCGAGCCGGCCTTCCTGGGCAAGGTGGTGCCCGCGACCCTGGAGACGCTGGCCATGTCGGCCCTGGGCACGCTGATCGCGGCCCTGCTCGGTCTGCTGCTGGCTCTGCCGGCCAGCCGGCTTTACGAGGACGACCCGGCGCGCTGGCGCGGCGCCACGCGGCTGCTGCTCAACGCGCTGCGCAGCATCCCCGAGCTGGTCTGGGCCGCGCTGCTGCTGATCGCCGCCGGCCTCGGGCCCTTCGCCGGCACGCTGGCGCTGGCGCTGCACACCACCGGCGTGCTGGGGCGGCTGTTCGCCGAGGCGCTGGAGAACGCGCCGCCCGGGCCGGCCTTCGCGTTGCGCGTGCGCGGCGTCGGCGAGGGACGGGTGTTCTGGTACGCCACGCTGCCGCTGTTGGCGCCGCAGCTGCTGAGCTACACGCTGTACCGCTGGGAAAACAACATCCGCGCCGCCGCCGTGCTCGGCGTCGTCGGCGCGGGCGGGCTGGGCCAGATGCTGGCCTACCACATGGGGCTGTTCCAGATGGCCGAGACCGGCACCGTGCTGCTGGCCATGATGGTGCTGGTGGCGTTGGTCGATGGCGCCAGCTACCTGGCGCGCGGGCGCATGGGGCGCTGACGCTTCAGCGGCAGGGTTCTCGGGGAGTGTCGGGCCGTTCGCCGCGCCACAGCGCGTGACAGCGCAGGAATTCGTCTGCGCAGCCGCCTGCGTCGATCAGCGCGGCGCGCGATTCAATGAGGTGACCCAGCAGCGCGGCCACCGCCTGCCGCTGCGCCGTGCCACAGCACAGAAGGAAGCGGTTGTCGCCGAAGCCGTAGCCGAGGTGGAACAGCAGCTGCTCGCCATACCAGCCATGGCGGGGCGAGGGCGCGGCCAGCGCCAGCCGCGCCAGGGCCGGGAAGAAGTAGGCGATGCCCTCGGCCGAACAAAAGCACAGCGGGTCCCAGCCTGGATGGCCGACGTCGTCGATGCGCAGGCTGTCGCGGTCCCGCGAGCGCAACAGGGCGTCGTGTTCCGCGCACTCGCAGCAGTGCCGGAAGTCGGTGAAGTGCTCCGGGCGCGTCGCCGCGGCGAAGGCCGCGTCCACCAGGGCCAGGAGCTGCTTGTCGGTGTTCATGGGGTGGAGGATGACACGGCCGGCCCTTGGGAGTGCAGCAGCATGTGGAGGCCGAGCGCCACGGCCACGAACAGGCCGAAGTCTTGCACCACGTCCAGGGCCCAGGCCGCCACCGAGCCGATGCTTGCCCACAGCAGAGGTGCAATGACCGCCAGCCTGGGGGGCGGCGGCACGGCCATCAGCAGAATGCCGAAGGTGAACAGGGTCGTGGGACAGGGCAGGCCAAAGCTGGGCGCGGCCGGATAGCCCGGCCCCTGCCACTCACCGATGGCCGGGTAGACCAGCAGCGCGAACACGACGAGCAGCAGGCCTGCCCAGGCCGAGCGGCGCCTCCCGGGCTGAAATCGCAGGCCGGGGCGGAGCACCCCGACGGCCAGGAAGGCCGCCGAGGCGGCCAGGGCCACGCCAGCAAAGAACGGCGCCGCGGGATTGACGGCCCAGAAAAATGCGAGGTGGTACGCCAGCGCCTGCCACGCCCACAGCCCGGCGAGACCGAGTGACACCCAGCGCCCGGCCCGCTCCGGAGCGCGCCACAGCAGCAGGACCATCGCCAGCGCCAAGGCATTCAGAAGGTAGGGCGCCGCCCACAGCGCATGGTGGTAGGCGGTGAAGCCATCGTAGAACTGCTGCTGAGAGAAAGGCAGTTTCATCGGGGGCGTGGGGCTCGCGCCCGGCGCGGAGGCTGGCCCGGGCTTGCGGATCAGGGCCCGAGGCTGATGTCGGCCACGTAACCCAGGCTGTGGCCCTCGGTGTTGTCGGCGTCGGCGATGACCGAGACGCCGACCAGCGGCGGCACCTTGGCGTCGTCGGGGCTGAAGGCGAGCAGGAAGTCGGCGCCGAGGTCGCGCTCATGCGTGATCCACTGCCCCAGACGCTGTTCGCCGCTGTTGACCACGACAATGCGCACGCTGCCGCTGAAGGCATTGCGCAGCACGGTGCCGGTGGCCAGGGCGTGGTCCCACACGTAGCACAGCGTGGCCGAGGGCAGGGGCTCGTCGCTGCTGGCGCGCATGGCCCGAACCTTCTGGCGGTCGATGAAACCGAGCTTTTCCAGGGGCAGGTCGAACATGGCGCAGACCTTCAATGGCCCGTCATCGCCATTCTTGCGGCGCAGGTCGGCGTCGAGCAAGGGCGAATCGAGCCGCCAGCGCCAGCGCAGGCGCGTGCCGGCGGCCGGCGGCGCGGCGGGCAGCGGGTGCAGCAGCGTGGCGTAGGAGCGGTCGGCCTCCACGCGCAGCACGCGCCGACCGTCCACCGCTGCAATGTCGAAGCGGGTCAGCGGCTTGCGGCCCTGGAAGTAGTCGACCACGCGCCACGGCGCCGGCGGCGAGCCCGGCGCGGCGCCGGAGAACGGGGTGAGGGTTTGGGCCTGGATGACGCCGGCGCCGAGGGCCAGCAGGCACGCCGCCACCCGCCCGCCCCATGAGCTTGTGTGGTCGTTCATGACACCATGACTCCCTGCATGGGCGGCATCCGGGGGATGCCCAACACGCAGGACTTCATCATGGCAGGGCGCCGGGGCGGCAGGCGCCAGCGCGGATGTAAGAGGCGTTGCAGAAAGTGGGGCCTGGGCGCCGGCCCGGCCCGCCCGGTCAGGCCAGCAGGGCCTGCGCGAACTCGCGCGCGCTGAAGGTTTCTAAGTCTTCCAGCTTCTCGCCGACGCCGATGAAGTACACCGGCACCGGCCGCTCACGGGCGATGGCGGCCAGCACGCCGCCCTTGGCGGTGCCGTCGAGCTTGGTGACGACCAGGCCGGTGAGCTGGAGCGCGTCGTCGAAGGCGCGCACCTGGGCCAGCGCGTTCTGCCCGGTGTTGCCGTCGATCACCAGCAGCACCTCGTGTGGCGCCGTGGCATCGGCCTTCTGCACCACGCGCTTGATCTTCTTGAGCTCCTCCATCAGGTGCAGCTGGGTCGGCAGGCGGCCGGCGGTGTCCACCAGCACCACGTCCTTGCCGCGCGCGCGGCCGGCGCTCACCGCGTCGAAGCTGACCGCCGCCGGATCGCCGCCTTCCTGGCTGACGATCTCGACCAGGTTGCGGTCGGCCCAGACCGACAGCTGCTCGCGCGCGGCGGCGCGGAAGGTGTCGGCCGCGGCCAGCAGCACGCTGGCGCCGTCGTTGGCCAGGTGCTTGGTCAGCTTGCCGATCGAGGTGGTCTTGCCGGCGCCGTTCACGCCGGCGACCATGATCACCGTGGGCGTGTGCTCGCCGATCACCAGCGGCTTCTCCAGCGGCGCCAGCAGGTCGGTCAGCGCCTCGGCCAGCAGGCCCTTCACGGCGGACGGCTCGGTGGCCTTGGCTTCCTTGACGCGGCGCTTGAGGTCGGCCAGCAGGTGTTCGGTGGCCTTGACGCCGGTGTCGGCCATCAGCAGGGCGGCCTCCAGCTCCTCATAGAGCGCGTCGTCGATCTGGGTGCCGGTGAAGACGGTGGCGATGCTGGAACCGGTCTTGCGCAGGCCGGCCTTGAGGCGGTCCAGCCAGCCCTTGCGCTCGGGCGCGGTGGCTGCCAGGGCGGCGGGTGTCAGTGCCTCGGCGGCGGGCGCCGGCACGGGAGCCGGAGCAGCCGAAAGCGGCGCTGGCGGTGCGGCCTCGGGTTCGGCCGCCGGCGCGGACTCCTGCTCCGGCACCGGCTTGCCGCCGAAGGTATTGCGCAGCCAGCCCAAGGCGCCGGGGGCGGGTGCCGGCGCGGCGGGGGCCGTCACCGGTGCGGGAGGGGCGGCCTGCGCCGGGCTCGCCGGGGCCGGGGGGGCAGTCTCGGAGGGGGGGGCTTTTTTCTTGAAAAAACTGAACATGTCGGGGGGTTTCTAGAATCAGGCTCATTCTATGAAACCAACACATGCCCTTGCCGCGCTTGTGGCGGGTCTGGCCGGCGCACTGACCGCGCTGGCCCAGTCCGCCTCTCACGCCGAACCGGTCGCCGCGCCCGTCGTCGCGTCGCCGCGCGCCGATCAGGCCGAACAGTTCACCCTGGCCAACGGCCTCACCGTGATCGTCCGGCCGGACCACCGCGCGCCCACGGCGGTGCACATGCTCTGGCTGCGCGTCGGGGCCATGGACGAGGTGGACGGCACCAGCGGCGTGGCCCATGTGCTGGAGCACATGATGTTCAAGGGCACGCCGAGCCTGGCACCCGGCGAGTTCTCGCGCCGCGTGGCGGCCCTCGGCGGCCGCGAGAACGCCTTCACGGCCACCGACTACACCGGCTACTTCCAGCAGATCCCGGCCGCGCGGCTGGAGGCGGTGATGCAGCTCGAAGCCGATCGCTTCGCCCGCAACCAGTGGTCGGACGAGGAGTTCCGAAAGGAGGTCGAGGTGGTGAAGGAGGAGCGCCGCCTGCGCACCGAGGACAACCCGCGCGCCCTGCTGCACGAGGCCCTCCAGGCGGCGGCCTTCGTCGCCTCGCCCTACCGAAGGCCGGTGGTGGGCTGGATGAGCGATCTGGACGCGATGACGCCCGACGATGTGCGCGAGTTCTACCGGCGCTGGTACATCCCGGCCAACGCGGCCGTGGTGGTGGCCGGCGATGTCGATCCGGCCCAGGTGCGCGCCCTGGCCGAAAAATACTACGGCCCGGTGCCGGCGCGCCCGCTGCCGGTGCGCAAGCCGCGCGAGGAGCCGGCCCAGCAGGGCCTGCGCCGCCTCGACTTCAAGGCGCCGGCCGAGCAGGCCGTGGTCTCGCTGGCCTTCAAGGTGCCGCGCCTGGCCAGCCTGGCGGCCGGGGCGGAACAGGACGAGGCGCTGGCCCTGACCGTGCTGGCCGCCGTGCTGGATGGCTACAGCGGCGCCCGGCTGGACCGCGCGCTGACCCGTGGCGAGGACCGCGTGGCCGACAGCGCCTGGGCCGGCAATGGCCTGATGGGGCGCGGGCCGCAGCTGTTCACGCTGGGCGGCGTGCCGGCGCCTGGCAAGACGCCCGAGCAGCTGGAGGCCGCGCTGCGCGCGCAGCTGGCGCGGGTGGCGCGCGAGGGCGTCAGCGAGGCCGAGCTGAACCGCGTGAAGACCCAGTGGGTGGCCAGCGAGGTCTACAAGCTCGATGCGGTGATGAATCAGGCGCGCGAACTCGGCAGCGCCTGGGCGCTGGGCCTGCCGATGGACATCGGCGACCAGCTGATCGCCCGCTTGCGCCAGGTGACGGCGCCCCAGGTGCAGGCGGTGGCGAAGAAGTACTTTGGCGACGACCAGCTCACCGTGGCCGTGCTGCGGCCCCAGCCGCTGGACCCGCAACGCGCGCGGCGCACGCAGCCGACCGGGCTCAGGCATGGCGGGGAGACCCGATGAGAACTCTGAAAAAAATAGCTGTCCAAGCCCTTGTGGTGGGCGCATACCTCTTGCTTGCCTCGTCGTCGGCGCTGGCTGGCATTCCCATCGAGCACTGGACGCAGGCCAGCGGCGCGCAGGTGTTCCTGGTGGACAGCCCGGCCATCCCGATGGTGGACGTTCAGGTTGATTTCGACGCCGGCAGCCGGCGCGACCCGGCGCCGCAGGCCGGGCTGGCCGGCGTCACGGCGGACATGATGGAAAAAGGCGTGCTGGCGCGCGCCGGTGCCCCAGCGCTTGACGAGAACCAGCTCGGCGAGGCCTGGGCCGATCTCGGTGCCTCGTTCGGCGCCGGCGCCGGTGGCGAGCGCATGAGCTTTTCCCTGCGCTCGCTGACCGATCCGGCCCTGCTGGACCAGGCCGTGGCGCTGGCCGCGCGCCAGCTCGGCGAGCCGGCCTTTCCCGACGCGGTGTGGCGGCGCGAGCGTGAACGCCTGGCTGCCGCGCTGAAGGAGGCCCGCACCCGACCCGCCACCGTGGCCAGCCTGGCCTATGCCCACGCGGTCTATGGCGATCACCCCTATGGCCAGGAACTGACCGAGGCCACGCTGGCGCGCATCGGCGTGAGCGACATGCGCGCGCTGCACGCGCGGCTGCTGCGACCCTGCCGCGCCAAGGTCAGCCTGGTCGGTGCGCTGAACCGCGCCCAGGCCGACGCGCTGGTGACCCGGCTGCTGGCCCGCCTGCCGGCGGGCGCCGACTGCGCCGCGCTGCCGACGGTGCCCGAGGTGGCGTCGCTCGCGGCGGCTCGGGAGCAGCGCCTTCCCTTCGATTCGGCCCAGGCCCATGTGCTGCTGGGCCAGCCCGGCTACCGGCGCGACGACCCGGCCTACTTCGCGCTGCTGGTCGGCAACTACACCCTGGGTGGCGGCGGCTTCGTCTCGCGCTTGTACCAGGCCGTGCGCGAGCAGCGAGGCCTGAGCTACAGCGTCTACAGCGCCTTCTCGCCCGGCCTGCACGCCGGCGCGTTCACCATCGGGCTGCAGACGCGGCCCGACCAGGCCGACCAGGCGCTGCAGGTGGCGCGCGAGGTGCTGGCGCGTTTCGTTGCCGAGGGGCCGACCGAGGCCGAGCTGCAGGCGGCCAAGGACAACCTGATCGGCGGCTTCGCCCTGCGCCTGGACAGCAACCGCAAGCTGCTCGACAACGTGGCCGGCATCGCCTGGTACGGCCTGCCGCTGGACTACCTGGAGACCTGGACGCCGCAGGTGCAGCGCGTCACGGCCGCCGAGGTCCGCGCCGCCTTCGCCCGCGTGCTGCAGCCCGCTCGGATGGTCACGGTGCTGGTCGGCGCGCGTCCCTGAAGCGCTCGGCGCCCGCTGGACAGCCGGCGCGCCGGCGGTTCAGAATGGCCGCATCACTTCGGAGCGCGGACCCATGCCTGTCTCCAGTCTCACCCCGTCGGAACTTCGGCTCACCATCGATCCGGCCAGCCTCGGCTTTGCCGAGACCTCCGAGCTGGACCCCGGCACGCTGCCCTGGATCGGCCAGGAGCGCGCCGAGACGGCAGCACGTTTCGGTCTGACCATGGAGCAGCCCGGCTACAACCTGTTCGTGCTGGGCGAGGTGGGCAGCGGCCGCTCGACACTGCTGCGCCAGGCCATGCAGGCGGCGGCCGCCACGCGTGCCGTGCCGCCGGACCTGTGCTATCTCTACAACTTCGACGCGCCGGAGCGCCCGCGCGCGCTGCGCATGCCGGCCGGGCAGGGGCGCGAACTGCGCCAGCTGATGGCGCGCATGTGCAAGACCCTGCAGGCCGAGATCCCGCTGCGCCTGAGCGGGCAGGAATTCACTTCGGAGAGCGAGCGCATCGAGAAGGCCCATGCCGCTGAGGAGGCCAAGGCCTACGCCGTGCTGGCGGCCTTTGCCGAGGCACGCAGTTTCACGCTGCACCGCGACGAAGGGCACCTGGTCTTCACGCTGCGCGGTGACGAGGGCCATGCCCTGACCGAGCAGGAAGCGGTGGACCTGCCGTTGGAGCGCCGTTCCGCCATCGACCACGCCGAGCAGGAGCTGCGCGCCGAGATCAACCGTTTCCTCGACCTGACGCGCCCGATGGAGCGCGCCAAGCGCGAGGCCTTGGAGGCGCTGCGCCGCCAGGTGGTCAAGCCGCTCCTGGAGCACGAGCTGCAGGACATCCGCGGCGCCCTGAAAAAGCAGATCAAGGACTCGGTCAAGCTTGGTCACTACCTGGACCGGGTGGGGCGCGATCTGCTGGACAACGTCGAGCTGTTCGAGGAGTTCGAGGAGGATGACGAGGCCCGCCAGGAGGCGCTGGACACCGTGCTGGCGCGCTACCGCGTCAATCTGGTGGTGGACAACAGCGGCCTGCAGGGCGGGCCGGTGCTCATCGAAGAAAACCCGCTGTTTCGCCTGCTGTTCGGCAGCATCGAGTACCAGTCCGACGAGGACGTGCTGGTCACCGACTTCTCGCGCATCCGCGCCGGCAGCCTGCACAAGGCGCACGGCGGCTTCCTGCTGTTGCATCTGCGCGACCTGCTCGGCGACCCGCTGGTCTGGGAAAAGCTGCGCCGCTTCCTGCGCAGCGGCCGGCTGCAGATCGAGGAGCCGGGCACCGCCTACGCGCCCATGGCCGCCGTCTCGCTGGAGCCCGAGGCGGTGGACGTGGTCGTCAAGATCGTGCTGATCGGCTCCGTCGAGCAGTACTACGAGCTGCAGGAGGCGGATCCCGAGTTCGCGCGCCACTTCCGCGTCAAGGTGGACTTTGCCGAGAGCTTCGTCGCCAGCGACGCCACGCGCCATGCCACGGCCGTGTTCGTGGCGCACACCTGCCAGTGCATGGGCCTGCCGCATTTCTCCGCCGCCGCCGTGGCGCGCCTGTTGGAAGACTCGCACCGCCAGGCCGACGACCAGCGCCGCCAGAGCGCCACCTTTGCCCACACCGAGGCGCTGACCATGGAAAGCGCGGCCGTGTGCCGGGCGCGCGGCGGCCGGCTGGTCGAGGTGGCCGACGTAGAAGCGGCGCTGCAGGCGCGCGTGCTGCGCCACGACTACCCCGAGCAGCGGCTGCAGGAGTCCATCGTCGAGGGCGAGCGGCTCATCTCGCTGCGGGGCAGCTGCGTCGGCCAGCTCAACGGCTTGACGCAGGTCGATCTGGGCGACTACCGCTTCGGCTTTCCGGTGCGCGTGACCTCGCGCACCTTCGCCGGTCACGAGGGCGTGCTCAACATCGAGCGCGAAGTCGAGATGTCGGGGCCGATCCACGACAAGGGCGTGCTGATCCTGCACAGCTACCTGTCGGCGCTGTTCGCGCACATCGCGCCGATCGCGCTCACCGCGTCCGTCGTGTTCGAGCAGGAGTACCACGGCATCGAGGGCGACTCGGCCTCCTGCGCCGAGCTGTACGCGCTGCTGTCGGCGCTGTCGGGCGTGCCGCTCACGCAGGCCCTGGCCGTGACCGGCGCGCTGAACCAGCATGGCGAGGTGCTGCCGGTGGGCGGCCTCAACGAGAAGATCGAGGGCTACTTTCGCATCTGCGCCCAGGCGGGTCTTGATGGCAGCCAGGGCGTGCTGATCCCGCAGCGCAACCGCCAGCATCTTATGCTCGACCATGACGTGGTCGAGGCCGTCGAGCAAGGGCGGTTTCGCATCCACACCATGGCGCAGGTCGGCGAAGGGCTGGCCTTGCTGACTGGGCAAGCCTGGGGCGAGCTTGATCCGGCCACGGGCAGCTACCCGCCGGACAGCCTGCTCGGCCGCGCCGAGGCAGCGCTGCTGGCCTACCGGCGCGCCTGCCGCCAAGCCGGGCGCGTGACGCGGCGGCGCAGGTAGCGGCGCCGCACACAAAAAAAGGGCCACCGAAGCCGGTGGCCCAAATTAACCTTGGAAAAACGGGGTGGGCCGCTCACGCAGCCCGGTGATCAGAAGATTAGAACGTGTGCATCAGGCCAACACCCAGGGTGTTGCTGTTCACGGCCTTGTTCACGACCTTGGCCTTGTCGTTCAGATGGCCGTAGGCCACGTAGGCCAGCGTGCGCTTGGACAGGTTGTAGTTGGCGAACAGTTCGTAGGCCATCGCGCCTTCGTTGGCGGTGGTGGCCGACTTGGACAGGCGGGCCACCTGGGCGCCGACGGTCGTCAGGCCGAGCGGCACGGCCACGCCGAAGCCGAAGCCCCTGCCGCCGACCTTGGACTCGTCCTGGGTGTACAGGCCGCTCACGACGACGCTCTTGAAGTCGTACTTGGCGCCCAGCGCGTAGCCGGTGCGGGCATCGGCGGATTCGGACAGCTTGGACTGCACCACGGCACCCAGGGTCAGGCCGCCGTTCTTGTAGCTGCCGGCGGCCTGGACGAAGTCCTTGTTGGCGGCGGCGCCCGCTGCGGCGGGACGGTCCGCCTTCAGCGCGTAGCCGACCTGGGCGGAGAAGCCGCCGAAGTTCGGGCTGGTGTAGTTCAGCATGCTGTTCTGGCGCGAACCGCCCAGCGAGCTGTTGGCGCCCAGGCCCAGGGCGCCCAGGGCGGACGACTGCTGCGTGGAGCCGCCGTTCAGGTCGAAGGTGCCCATCACGCGGTTTTGCGGCGTGGTCATGCGGCCGATGCTCGCGGCGCCCCAGTTGCTGCCGGACAGGCCAACCCAGGCCGCGCGGTTGAAGCTCAGGCCACCACCGGTTGCCGCGGGACCGTTACCGGTTTCCACGCTGTTGATTTCCGACTCCAGGTTGAAGTTGGCGCGCAGGCCGTCACCCAGGTCTTCGCTGCCACGCAGGCCCCACATGGAGGTGTCCTTGTAGTTGCTCTGCATGTTGGCCTTGGCGTCGCCGTAGCGCTTGCCGTAGCCGGCGTCGAGGCGGCCGTACAGCGTCACGCTCGACTGCGCGGCGGCGATGCCTGCGAACAGGCCCAGAACGGCGCCGGCAATCAGTGTCTTTTTCATTCCTGTGCTCCAAAAAAATAGTCAAAAAGCGAGCAACCCTGGCCACCACGCGCTGCGGGTTGCTCAAGGTCACCTAGGGATTTCACCAATTGTGTGTGACAGAAATATAACAACGTTGTTTTTTTAATACACAAGTCAGGCTCCATTCAGCCACGACAAAGACCGATCTCTGGTTTGTCGATCGTCAAGTCCTGGCCCGGGCGCCGCACGGAGAATGCCCGCGAAACTGGTGTGGACCAGATTAGCCAAGGAGATGATGCGTGTCCAGACATACCGAAAACCTCGATCGGCTGCTGAGCAAGCTGCAGGCGCGATATGGCGAACACGATGCCGTGGTGTGCGAGCTGCGCGGTGAGCTGCTGCGCTGCCGGACCTTGCGCACGCGGCAGGCTGCGCCCGAAGGCCTGGCGCGCGAGCGCCCGGTGCGCTCGCCGTCCTTGGCCTCGCAAGCCGGTCTGCACTGACCGTGACCGGCCATCCCGGCCCGGGGTGGCCACAAGCGCTGGAGACGCCGCCATGGAGCTGGTGACCTGGAACATCCAATGGGGACGCGGGGCCGACGGACGGGGCGATCTGGACCGGATCGTGGCGCATGCGCGCCGCCTGGCCGATTTCGACGTGCTGTGCCTGCAGGAGGTGTCGCGCGGCTACCCGGAGCTGCCCGGCTGCGATGGCGGCGACCAGTTCCAGGCCTTGGCCGCACGGCTGCCCGGCTACACCGCCATCGAGGGCGTGGCCACCGACACGCCGCATCCGGCGGGCGGCCGGCGCGCCTTCGGCAACATGATCCTTTCGCGCCACCCGGTACTGCAGGTGTTCCGCCACCTGCTGCCCTGGCCGGCCGAGCCCGGCGTGCCGAGCATGCAGCGCGTCGCCGTCGAGGCCACGCTGGACACGCCGCTCGGCCTGCTGCGCGTGACCACCACGCACCTGGCCTACTACTCGGCCCGCCAGCGCGCCGCCCAGGTGGAGCGGCTGCGGGAGCTGCACCAGGAAGCGGTGGCGCAGGCGGCCGGCGTGCGTCCGGGCGAACCGGCCGAGGGTGCTTTCGCCTACCTGCCGCGCGGCGGTCCCGCCATCCTCTGCGGCGATTTCAACTGCCTGCCGGACAGCGCCGACCGCGCGCGACTGCTCGCGCCCTTCGACGACGGCACGCCGCCGTACCGCGATGCCTGGCAGCGGGCCCATCCCGGCCAGCCGCACGCGCCCACGGTGGGCCTGCATGACAAGGCGCAATGGCCGGGCGAGCCGTTCACCTTCGACTTCGTGCTGGTCAGCGCCGACCTGGCGCCGCGCGTGAGCGATGTGCGGGTGGATGCCGCCAGCGACGGCTCGGATCATCAGCCGGTGCTGCTGGTGCTGGGGTGACGTGCCCGGGCGTGGATCCCCGGTCAAGCCGGGGATGACAAGAGGGGGGCCGGGGCTGACAAGAAGAGGGAGCTGCGGATGACAAGAACGGTCAAGCCGCAGGTGACAAGAGGGGGGAAGCGCGGAGCGGATCGGGTCGCCGTCCCGCGCTGCGCGCTCACCGGCTTACCGTCAGCAGCCCCAGGAAATTCCACCACGTCAGTGCAAACAGCAGCAACATCCCGTAGCCGATGGCCGTGATCCACAGGCCGAAGCGGGTGAACTGGCGGCTGGTGAAGGTCTCGGTGCCCAGGCACACCATGTTCTGCGGCGCGTTCACCGGCAGGATGAAACCGAAGCTCACCACGTATCCGAGCAGCATGGTCATGCCGCCGACGTTGATGTCGCCGCCCAGGCGCTGCAGCACCGCAATCATGATCGGGATCATGGCCGAGGTGAGGGCGGTGGCGCTGGCGAAGCCGAGGTGAATCACGATCAGGAAGGCGGACAGCACCGCGAACACCGAAAACGGCGACAGTGTTTCCAGGTGCAGGTTGTTCACGGCGATGTCGGCCAGCCACTGCGCGGCCTTGGTGTCGAGCAGCGCCGTGCCCAGGCTGATGCCGACGCCGAACACCACCAGCGTGCCCCAGGGCACCTTGGTCTGCACGTCCTTCCAGGTCATCACGCCCACGCCGGGCAGCAGCATGATGGCCAGACCGACGATGGTGGTGGACGTGGTGTCGAACGGGTGCAGGGTCTTTTCGGTGGACCAGAAGCCGAGCAGCGTGAGCGAGGTCAGCAGCACGCGCCACTCCTTGCCCGTCATCGGGCCGAGCTGCGCCAGCGCCGCCTTCATCGCCTCGCGCCCGCCTTCCAGGCGCTCGGTCTCCGGCGGGAACAGGCGCCGCGCCAGCCCATAGAGCACGGCCGACATGGCGATGCTCCACGGCGCGCCGGCCAGCAGCCAGTCCAGCCAGCTGGGCGCCTCGCCGAGCGACTTGTTCATGAAGCCGATCGTCAGCACGTTCTGCGCCGCCGAGGTCAGGATACCGACGTTCCACACGCTGGTGGCCTGCGCCACCATCATCATCAGCGAGGCGGCGAACACCGAGCGCTTGTCCACGCCGAAGGTGGCGATGATGCCGGCCATGATCGGCACCACGCAGGCGGTGCGCGCGGTGGCCGATGGCACGATGAAGGACAGCAGGATCGTCACCACGATCGAGCCCAGCAGGATGCTGCGCGCGTCGGTGCCGATGGTGGACAGCGTGCGCAGCGCGATGCGCTTGTCCAGCCCGCTGGCGGTCATCGCCACGGCGATGAACAGCGCCGCGCCGACCAGGGCCAGCGCAGTGTTGCCGAAGCCGGCCAGCCCCATCTGCAGCGCGGCGTTGGTGCCCAGCAGCGCGGTCGGGTTCTTCATGCTCGGCGCGGTGCCGAGCAGGAAGGCCATCAACGCGACGATCAGCACCGACGACACCGCGTAGTCCAGCGCCTCGGTCAGCCAGACGATGACGGCGAAGGCCAGCACCGCCAGCATGCGCTGCCCGGCGATGGACAGGCCGGCGAACTCGGGCAGCGCCAGGATCACGACGGCGGCCAGGGAGCCTGTCAGCAGGCCCCAAGGGATCGCGGGGGCGCGAGCGACGGCGGCGGAGGGGGTGGGTGGGTTCATGGTATGTGTGGCTTGTTGCGGAACCGGCTGTCATTGTGGGGCCCGCCGATGAAGCCACCGCGACATCAAAGTTGATAGCTATCAAACACGGTGCGGGTGCCGGTCAGAGAATAGTTTTCCTACAAGGAGCGCGACATGCCCCGTCCCGCCGTCATCCGCAAGAGGCTCGCCGGCCTGCCGGTGGGCCCGAACCTGGTGGACTACGCGGCCGCGTGCCGGGCGTTCTCCTGGGATGCGGCGCGGCGCGCGCTGGACGGGCTGCCCGGCGGCGGGCTGAACATCGCGCACGAGGCGGTGGACCGCCACGCGGCGGGTGCGCGGCGCGAGCATGTGGCGTTCCGTTTTCTCCAGCCCGGTGGGCAGCGCGACGTGAGCTATGCGGAACTCGCCCGCCTGACCAACCGCTTCGCCAACGTGCTGCGGGCCCTGGACGTGGCGCGCGGGGAGCGGTTGTTCGTGCTGACCGGGCGCATCCCCGAGCTCTACATCGCGGTGCTCGGCGGCTTCAAGCAGGGCCTGGTGGTCTCGCCGCTGTTCTCTGCCTTCGGCCCCGAGCCGCTGGCCACGCGCCTGATGCTGGGCGAGGGTGCGGTGCTGGTGACCACCGAGGCGCAGTACCTGCGCAAGGTGGCGACGCTGCGCGATCGGCTGCCGGCGCTGCGCCATGTGCTGCTGGTCGGCGAGGGCGGGCAGCCGACCGAGGTGCCGGGCACGCAAGACCTGGGGCAGCTGATGGCGCAGGCGTCCGACCAGTTCGAGTGCGTGGCCACGCAGCCGGACGACCTGGCGTTGCTGCACTTCACCAGCGGCACCACCGGCACGCCCAAGGGCGCGCTGCATGTGCATGGCGCGGCGCTCACGCACTGGTCCACCGGCCTGCACGCGCTCGACCTGCACCCGGGCGACGTGTTCTGGTGCACCGCCGACCCCGGCTGGGTGACGGGCACTTCCTACGGCATCATCGCGCCGCTGCTGCACGGCGTGACCTCGATCGTGGACGAGACCGAGTTCGACGCCGAGCGCTGGTGGAGCATCCTGCATGAGCAGCGCGTCAGCGTCTGGTACACCGCGCCCACGGCGATCCGGCTGCTGATGAAGGCCGGCGCCGAACTCGCGCGCCGCCACACCTACCCGGCGCTGCGCCTGGTCGCCAGCGTGGGCGAGCCGCTCAACCCCGAAGCCGTGTGGTGGGGCCAGGAGGTGCTCGGCCTGCCGATCCACGACAACTGGTGGCAGACCGAGACCGGCGGCATCATGATCGCCAACCTGCCGGCGCTGGACATCAAGCCCGGCTCCATGGGCGTGGCCCTGCCCGGCGTGGAGGCGGCGATCGTGCGCCGCGGGGACGACGGCAGCGTGCAGCTGTTGACCGAACCCGACGTGGACGGCGAACTGGCGCTCCGGCCCGGCTGGCCGGCCATGTGGCGCGGTTACCTGAACAACGAGGCGCGCTACCGCGCCTGCTTCGCTGGCGGCTGGTACCTGACGGGCGATCTCGCGCGGCGTGATGCCGACGGCTACTTCTGGTTCGTCGGCCGCAGCGACGATGTGATCAAGTCCGCCGGCCACCTGATCGGCCCGTTCGAGGTGGAGAGCGCGCTGATGGAGCACCCGGCCGTGGCCGAGGCCGGCGTGATCGGTAAGCCCGATGCGATCGTCGGCGAGAGCGTGAAGGCCTTCGTCTCGCTCAAGGAAGGCTTCGCGCCCAGCGAGGCGCTGCGCCTGGAGCTGCTCGGCCACGCGCGCAAGCGCCTGGGCGCGGCCGTGGCGCCCAAGGAGATCGACTTCCTGTCCACGCTGCCGCGCACGCGCAGCGGCAAGATCATGCGCCGCCTGCTGAAGGCGCGCGAGCTGGGCCTGCCCGAGGGCGACACCTCGATGCTGGAGGAGGGATCATGACCACCGCCGCCGCACGCGAGGAACGGGCGCTGGCGCTGCGCCTGCTGGCCGACATGCTGCGCATCCGCCGCATGGAGGAGAAATGCGCCGAGCTCTACGGCGCGGGCAAGATCCGGGGCTTCCTGCACCTCTACATCGGCCAGGAGGCTTGCGCCACCGGCGCCATGAACGCGCTGGCGGCGCAGGACACGGTGGTCGCCACCTACCGCGAGCATGGGCACGCGCTGCTGCGCGGCGTGCCGATGAACGCCATCATGGCCGAGATGTTCGGCAAGGTGGCCGGCTGCTCGCGCGGGCGCGGCGGCTCCATGCACCTGTTCGACATCGCCCGGCGCTTCTACGGCGGCAACGCCATCGTCGGCGCTGGCCTGCCGCTGGCGGTGGGCCTGGCGCTGGCCGACGAGCAGCAAGGCCGCGACCGCGTCACCGCCTGCGTGTTCGGCGAGGGAGCGATGGCCGAGGGCGCCTTCCACGAGGCCATCAACCTCGCCGCGCTGTGGCGTCTGCCCGTGCTGTTCTGCTGCGAGAACAACCTCTACGCCATGGGCACGGCGCTGGCGCGCTCGCAGTCGCAGACCGATCTGTGCGCCAAGGCGGCGAGCTACAAGGTGCCGACGCTGCGCGTCGATGGCATGGACGTGCTGGCGGTGCACGCCGCCACGCGCCAGGCGGCCGGGCAGGTGCGCGCCGGGGCCGGGCCGTTCTTCCTGGAGTTCCAGACCTACCGCTTCCGGGCCCACTCGATGTTCGACCCCGAGCTGTACCGCGACAAGGCCGAGGTCGAAGCCTGGAAGACGCGCGGGCCGATCCACAGCTTCTCGGCCCACCTCAAGGAACTCGGGCAGCTGACGGAAAGCCGGTTCCTGGCGCTCGACGCGCAGGCCGAGGCCGAGGTCAATGCCGCGGTGGCCTTTGCCGAAGCCGTGCCCTGGGAGCCGGTCACCGACCTGCTGCGCGACGTGACCACGCCGAAGGAAGCGCCATGAAGACCAGCTACCGCGAAGCCGTGCGCGACGCCTTGCGCGAGGCCCTGGCCAGCGACCCGCGCGTGTTCCTGATGGGCGAGGACGTGGGCCGCTATGGCGGCAGTTATGCCGTGTCCAAGGGCTTCTATGACATGTTCGGCCACGAGCGCATCCGCGACACGCCGCTGTCCGAGCTCGGCTTCGTCGGCGCCGGCGTCGGCGCCGCGCTCGGCGGCCTGCGCCCCATCGTCGAGATCATGACGGTGAACTTCAGTCTGCTGGCGCTGGACCCGATCGTGAACCTGGCGGCGTTGCTGCGCCACATGTCGGGCGGGCAGCTGTCGGTGCCGCTGGTCATCCGCATGGCCACCGGCGCCGGCCGGCAGCTGGCGGCGCAGCATTCGCACAGCCTGGAGAACTGGTACGCCCATGTGCCCGGCCTGCGCGTGCTGGCCCCCGCCACCGTGGCCGATGCGCGTGGCATGCTGGCGCCCGCGCTGGCCGACCCGGACCCGGTGCTGATCTTCGAGCATGCCCAGCTCTACAACCTGGAGGACGAACTGGCGGACGACTGGCGCGACTGCGACATCACCCATGCCGCCGTGCGGCGCGCCGGCCGCCAGGTCAGCCTGATCACCTACGGCGGCTCCCTGCCCAAGGCGCTGGCCGCGGCCGAGCAGCTGGCCGCGGAGGGCATCGACGCCGAGGTGATCGACCTGCGCGTGCTGCGCCCGCTCGACAGCGCCACCGTGCTCGCGTCGCTGCGCAAGACCCACCGCGCCGTGGTGGTGGACGAGGGCTGGCGCAGCGGCAGCCTGGCCGCCGAGGTCATGGCGCGGATCATGGAGCAGGGCTTCTATGACCTCGACGCCCCCGTGGCGCGTGTCTGCAGCGAGGAAGTGCCCATGCCCTACGCCAAGCACCTGGAGGACGCCGCCTTGCCGCAGGTGCCGAAGATCGTGGCGGCGGCCAAGGGGCTGCTGCATGGCTGAGTTCCGCCTGCCGTCGCTGGGCGCCGACATGGATTCGGGCACCCTGCTGCAGTGGAAGGTGCAGCCCGGCGACGCCGTGCACAAGGGGCAGGTGGTCGCCGTGGTGGACACCTCCAAGGCCGCCATCGACGTGGAGATCTGGCAGGAGGGCACGGTGCAGGCGCTGCAGGTGCAGCCGGGCGAGACCATCCCGGTCGGGACCGTGATGGCGCTGCTGCGCGCGCCCGGCGAGGCGGAGGGCACGCCGCCGGTCCCCACGGCATCGTCCCCGGTCGCCCCGCCGGCCACCGGCCGCCAGCGCGTGTCGCCGGCCGCGCGCCAGCGCGCCCGGGTGCTCGGGGTGAATCTGGCCACCCTCGCCGGCAGCGGGGCCGATGGCGCGATCACCCTGGCCGACGTGGAGCGGGCCGGCCAGGCCCCGGCGATGGCCGTCGCCGTGCCCACCGGCCCGGCGCATGCCCCCGCACGAGGCTCCGACCGCCAGGCCGAAACGCGCCGCGCCATCGCTGGCGCCATGAGCCGCTCCAAGCGCGAGATCCCGCACTACTACCTGCTCGAAACCATCCCCCTGGCCCGCGCCCAGCAGTGGCTGGCGCAGGCCAACGCCGACCGGCCCATCACCGAGCGCCTGCTCATCGCCGCGCTGCAGCTCAAGGCCGTGGCGCTGGCGCTGCAGGGCTTCCCCGAGCTGAACGGCTTCTATCTGAACGGCGCCTTCCAGCCCGCGCCCACCGTGCACCTCGGCGTGGCCGTCTCGCTGCGCCAGGGCGGCCTGATCGCGCCCGCGCTGCACGACGTAACGGCCAAGCCGCTGGACGCGCTGATGCGCGAACTGACCGATCTCGTGCGCCGCACCCGCGCCGGCTCGCTGCGCAGCTCGGAGCTGTCGGACGCGAGCATCACCGTCACCAACCTTGGCGAGCAGGGCCCCGACGCCGTGCTCGGCATCATCCAGCCGCCGCAGGTGGCGCTGGTCGGCTTCGGCCGCGTCGCGCCGCGCCCGTGGGTGGATGAGCAGGGCGCGCTCACCGTTCTGCCCACCGTCACCGCCAGCCTGTCCGCCGACCACCGTGTCTCCGACGGCCACCGCGGCGGCCTGTTCCTGCGCGCGCTGGCCGAGCGGCTGCAGGACCCCGAGGCCCTGGCGCGCTGAGCGCATGCCGCATGGAGAAGACCCGCCCATGAACGACGCCGACCTACGCGCCATCGTGCTCCAGACCCTCTGCGCTATCGCCCCCGAGGTCGAGCCGGGCACCCTGCGCGACGACCGCCCGCTGCGCGCGCAGGTGGACCTTGACTCGATGGACTGGCTGAACTTCCTGATCGGGCTGAACCAGCGGCTGAAGGTGACGATCCCCGAGGCAGATTACGGGCGGCTGGTTACGCTGGGGGATGTGCTGGGGTATCTGCGGGGGAAGTTGGGGTGATCTCTGCCGACCGGCTTTCATCGGCAGGATCATGGAGCTCGTATCCCGTGCTTCTGCCGCCCTCTGCGGTCTTTTTCAGCACGCCACGCGTCAGCAGGTCATTGATGTCGCGCAGCGCGGTATCGGGCGAGCATTTCGCAATGGCGGCCCATTTGCTGGAGGTGAGCTTGCCCTCGAAACCGTCCAGCAGTCGATTGAGTAGCTTCACCTGCCGTTCGTTCAACGGCGTGCCCGCCCAGCGCTGCCAGAAGCGGGCCTTGGCCAGCACCGCGTCGAGCGTGTGCAGCGGCTGCTCAATGGCGCGGTGGAGCGTGGCCAGGAACCAAGCCAACCATGGCGTCACGTCCAGCGTGCCGCGTTGCGTGCGCTCCAGCACCTCGTAATACGCCTTGCGTTCAAGCTGGATCTGCGCCGACAGGCTGTAGAAGCGCTGCGGGTTGCCGTCGGCCCGTGCCAACAGCAGGTCGCCCACCGCGCGGGCGATCCGGCCGTTGCCGTCGTCGAACGGATGCAGGGTGACGAACCAGAGGTGGCCGAGTCCAGCCTTGATCAGCGCGGGCTTGCCCGAGGGCGCGTTGATCCAGTCGACGAAGCGGGCCATCTCGCCCTCCAGCCGTTCGGCCGGAGGCGCTTCGAAGTGAACCCGTTGCCGCCCGAGCGGACCGGAGACGACCTGCATCGGACCCGTGGCATCGTCGCGCCGGGCGCCGGTGGTGATCTGGGGCAGACCCGAGTAGCCCGTGGGAAAGAGAGCTGCATGCCAGCCGAACAGGCGCTCGCGGGTGACGGGCGCCTGACCGTTGGCGGTGGCGTCGAGCACCATGTCCACCACGCCTTCCACATGGCGGTCCACCGGCGCCAGCGCGCCGATGTCCACGCCGAGGCGGCGGGCGATGGAGGATCGCACCGATTCGACCTGCAGCAGCTCGCCCTCGATTTCGCTGGTCTTGAGCACGTCCTGCGTCAGCGCGAGCAGGCTGGCCTGGTCCCGCAGCGCCATGCCGGCGTCGGCCAGACGCCCCAGCAGCAGGCCCTGGGCGCGGCTGACTTCGGCCAAGGCTGGCGCCAGCTCCGCGAGGTCGTAGCGCCAGTGGGGCCAGTCGCTGGCCTGCCAGATGTAGTCGTAATCTCCGCGGTTCATGCGGAGATTGTGCGGGGCATTCGCCGCATGGGCAAATTAATCTCCGCAGAATATGCGGAGATTAAAGGCGATATTCACCGCATCGGCGGCCAGCAGGCCGGGGCAGGCCCCAAGGCCCGGCCCCCTCTCGGGCTTCACGCCAGATCGAACCGATCCAGCTCCATCACCTTGCCCCAGGCCGCCACGAAGTCCCGCACGAACTTCTCGCCTGCATCGGCGCTGCCATAGACCTCCGCCAGGGCCCGCAGCTGGGAGTTGGAGCCGAAGACGAGGTCGACGCGGGTGCCGGTCCACCTCACCTGGCCCGTCTTGCGGTCGCGTCCCTCGAACAGCTCCTGCGCGTCGGTGGTGGGGCTCCAAACCGTGCCCATGTTGAGCAGGTGGATGAAGAAGTCGTTGGTGAGCGTGCCGGGCCGCTGGGTGAAGACGCCGTGCGGGCTCTGGCCGAAGTTGGCGCCGAGCACGCGCAGGCCGCCGACGAGCACGGTCATCTCGGGCGCGCTCAGCGTCAGCAGCTGGGCCTTGTCGACCAGCAGGGCCTCGGCCGACGCGCTGGCGCCGGGTTTGAGGAAGTTGCGGAAGCCGTCGGCGTGCGGCTCCAGCACGGCGAAGGACGCCACGTCGGTCTGCGCCTGCGTGGCGTCCATGCGGCCCGGGGTGAAGGGCACGGCGGTGGCATGGCCGGCGTTCTTCGCGGCCTGCTCGACGGCGGCGCCGCCGGCCAGCACGATCAGGTCGGCCAGCGAGACCTGCTTGCCGCCGCCAGCCGCGCGGTTGAAGTCGCTCTGGATGCCTTCCAGGCTCGTGAGCACCTTCGCCAGCTGGGCCGGCTGGTTCACCGCCCAGTCCTTCTGCGGGGCCAGGCGGATGCGGGCGCCGTTGGCGCCGCCGCGCTTGTCGGAGCCGCGGAAGGTGGCGGCCGAGGCCCAGGCGGTGGACACCAGCTCGGCAACCGTGAGGCCGGAGGCGAGCACCTTGGCTTTCAGGGCGGCGATGTCGGCTGCGTCGATCAGCGGGTGGTTGACGGCGGGGATCGGGTCCTGCCAGATCAGTTGTTCGGCGGGCACCTCGGGGCCGAGGTAGCGCGCACGCGGGCCCATGTCGCGGTGGGTGAGCTTGAACCAGGCGCGGGCGAAGGCGTTGGTGAACTGGTCGGGATGGTCCTTGAAGCGGCGCGAGATCTTCTCGTAGACCGGGTCGATGCGCAGCGAGAGGTCGGTGGTCAGCATGGTCGGCGCGTGGCGCTTGCTCGGGTCGTGCGCGTCCGGCACGGTGCCGGCGCCCGCACCGCCCTTGGCCACCCACTGGTGCGCGCCGGCGGGGCTCTTGGTCAGCTCCCATTCAAAGCCGAACAGGGTCTCGAAGAAGCTGTTGTCCCAGGTCGTCGGCGTGGGGGTCCAGGTGACTTCCAGGCCGCTGGAGATGGTGTCGCCGCCCTTGCCGGTGCCAAAGCTGCTCTTCCAGCCCAGGCCTTGTTCTTCCAGGCCGGCGGCCTCGGGCACGGGGCCGACGTGGGTGGCCGGGCCGGCGCCGTGGGTCTTGCCGAAGGTGTGGCCGCCGGCGATCAGCGCCACGGTCTCCTCGTCGTCCATCGCCATGCGGGCGAAGGTCTCGCGGATGTCCTTGGCCGCCGCGAGCGGGTCGGGGTTGCCGTTCGGGCCTTCGGGGTTCACGTAGATCAGGCCCATCTGTACGGCGGCGAGCGGGTTCTCCAGGTCGCGGTCGCCGCTGTAGCGCTTGTCTTCCAGCCAGGTGGTTTCCTTGCCCCAGTAGACGTCTTCCTCCGGCTCCCAGACATCGGGGCGGCCGCCGCCGAAGCCGAAGGTCTTGAAGCCCATCGATTCCAGCGCCACGTTGCCGGTCAGGATCAGCAGGTCGGCCCAGGAGATCTTGCGGCCGTATTTCTGCTTGACGGGCCACAGCAGCCGGCGCGCCTTGTCGAGGTTGACGTTGTCGGGCCAGCTGTTGAGCGGCGCAAAGCGCTGCTGGCCGGAGCCCGCGCCGCCGCGCCCGTCGCCGACGCGGTAGGTGCCGGCGCTGTGCCAGGCCATGCGGATGAACAGAGCCCCGTAGTGGCCGAAGTCTGCCGGCCACCAGTCCTGTGAGTCGGTCATCAGCGCGTGCAGGTCGCGTTTCACGGCGGCCAGGTCCAGGCTCTTGAATTCCTGGGCGTAGTCGAAGCCTGCGCCCATCGGGTTGGCCTCGGGCGGGTGCGGGCGCAGGACTTTGAGGTTCAGCTGGTTCGGCCACCAGTCACGGATCGAAGGGCCGGCGCCGGCGGTGTGATGGAACGGGCATTTCGCTTCGGTTGTCATGGGTTGTCTCCGCTGTTGATCGCCAATGAACGCACCGGAGCAGTCTATGTTCATGCCGCCGATAGATCAAAGAGGGATTGCCAATGGTCTTCATAGCCTGGCCGGTCGGGTGGCTGTTCACCCCCGCCCGAACCGGCGAAACCCCATCGCCTTCTTCACCCGCGCCAGCGCCATGGCCTGCGCGGCCTCGCGCGGCGGGATGCCGCGGGCTGTGGCGTCGGCCAGCACCTGCCGGGTGTTGGCGCGGATCTTTTCCGAGATGGTGGCCAGGGCGGTGGCCTGGCTGCCGCCGCGGTATTCCACCGCGCCGCAGATGACGCCGCCGGCGTTGGCGATGAAGTCGGGCACGCAGAGCACGCCCTGGCGGTGCAGCTGCTCCTCGGCACCGCGGGTGAACGGGATGTTGGCGCCCTGGATGACGAGCTTGGCCCTCAGGCGGCCGACGTTGTGCTCGTGCAGCACGTCGGGCCGGGCGGCGGGAATCCAGAGTTCGCAGTCGATGTCGATCACCGCGTCGCCGTCACCCTTGCGGCCGCGCGGGGCGTCGCGCACCGACCGGCCCTCGGCCTTCAGCGCGTCGAGCTGCGCGACGTCGATGCCGTCCGGGTCGCAGAGCGAGCCCTGCGAGTCGGCCACGCCCACCACCACCGCGCCCTGCTGGGCGAGGAAATGCGCGGCATGGCGGCCCACGGAGCCGTAGCCCTGGATGACGACGCGCGCGCCCTTCATCGCCAGGCCGCAGTGGGGCAGGGCGACCTGAGCGGCCTCGGCCACGCCCCAGCCGGTGGCGCCGATCTCGTCCAGCGGGATGCCGCCGAGCTCGCGCGGCAGGCCGACGGCGCGGCCGATCTCGTCGTGCACCCAGGCCATGCAGGTTTCGTCGGTGCCCATGTCGGGGCCGAAGATGTAGTCGTGCTCGTCGGCTAGGGACCGGGCCAGGGCGCGGATCAGCCGCTCCTTGCCGCCGGAGGGCATGTGCGGATCGCCGAACAAAACCACCTTGCCGCCGCCGTGTGCGAGGCCGGCCGCGGCGTTCTTGAAGGTCATGGCGCGGGCGAGGCGGAAGCACTCCTCGGTGCTGACGTCCGGCGCCAGGCGCACCCCGCCAATGGAGGGGCCGGCGGCGACGTTGTCCACCACCAGCACGGCCCTCAGGCCGATGGCGGGCTCGTACACCTGGATGATCTTGGCGGGACCGATCGAGTCGGCAAAGCGGAAGGCGTCGTCCATCGTGGTTCCTGCGCAGCGGCACAGATGGCCGAATTGTCGAGGCCTGTCGCGGCGGTCGCTTGATGGCTGTCAAGCGGCGGGCCAGGCCAGGGCGAGCGATCTACGCAGGGCCTACAGCAGGCCCCTGACCGTCGATAGTTCGGCCACGATCGCGACCAGGGAGGGCACCACCGCCAGCAGCACCAGGGGGAGCACCGCCAGCCGTCCTTCGTCCTCGATGCGGGCGCGATGGCGCATCTTCTCCGGGCTGGACCAGAACATCATGCGCATGATCAGCGCCCGGTACAGCCAGGCGCCGGCGTTCCAGCCGATGAGCTGCCGCGTCACGGTGCGGTGCATCAGCGTGCCCGGCGCCAGCTGCGCGACCAGCAGGTCCAGCAGCGCGGAGAGGAAGAGCCGCGGCCGGGCGCTGATCACGCGGGTGAGGTAGTGGCGATGCCACAGGCGAACGCGTGTGGTGGGTGGATGGTTCATCGGCTCAGGGGCTTGTCGCGTCGATCATGACAGAGTGATGGGCGGGTCATGGTGACGGCCGCATGGCGCCAGAGCAATTTGTTACAACAACGCGTGCACCCCCGTCATCGCCCCGCAGGGGGGCATCGTTGTAGTAACAAGCTCGACATGTTGTCGGGCTTTGATAGGGACCGAAAGGAATTCTCATGAACAAGCTCATTGCTGCTCTGCTCGCTGGTTTCTTCGCTGCTGCTTCTTTTGCCCAGGCACCTGCCGCGGCGCCTGCCGCTCCGAAAGAAGAGGCCAAGCCGGCCATGACGGCCCCCGCGGCCCCGCATGCGAAGAAGACGATGAAGAAGACGCAGACGGCCAAGAAGCACAAGGCAGCGGCCACGAAGGCGGAAGCGCCGAAGGCCGACGCGGCAAAAGTGGAAGAGAAGAAATAAACGCTCGGGTTGACTCCTCGCCAAAAGGTCCGCATTGCGGACCTTTTGTTTTGTCGATGCCGGGGCGGCGCCCAGTTAAGCTCGCGGGATGAAATCCCGTGCCTCCACCCCCCCGTCCCCGAAACCAACCCCCGCGCGCCGCCCCACCGGCCATGCCACGCACGAGGTGCGCATCATCGGCGGCCAGTGGAAGCGCACCCGGCTCAAGGTGGCTGACAAGCCGGGCCTGCGACCGACGCCGGACCGCGTGCGCGAGACCTTGTTCAACTGGCTCGGCCAGGACCTGAGCGGCTGGCGCTGTGTGGACGTCTTCGCCGGTACCGGCGCGCTCGGCTTCGAGGCAGCCTCGCGCGGCGCGGCGCAGGCGCTGCTGATCGAGCAGGACGCGGCGCTGCTGGCGCAGCTGTCGGCGATCAAGGCCAAGCTTGGCGCCGACGCGGTGCAGGTGCGGCGCGGCGACGGCGTGCTGGCGCTGCAGCAGTTGCCGGCCGGCAGCGTGGACCTGGTGCTGATCGATCCGCCATTCGACGCCAAACTGTTCGAGCCGGCGCTGCGCGCGGCCGCCCATGCCGTGGTCCCCGGCGGCGCGATTTACCTGGAGGCTCCGCGCGCCTGGACCGACGAGGAACTGGCGCCGCTGGGCCTGGCGCTGCACCGCTACCTGAAGGCGGGCATGGTGCATGCCCACCTGCTGCTCAAGAGCGCCTGAGCACGCCGACGCCGCCTTGCATAATGCGCTGCACCATCTGAGGAGATTTGCCATGACCCGCAACGTGCTTGCCGTCTACCCCGGCACGTTCGACCCGATCACGCTCGGCCACGAGGACGTGGTGCGGCGCGCCTGCCACCTGTTCGACCACGTCATCATTGCCGTGGCCACGGCCTATCACAAGAAGACCCTGTTCAATCTGGAGGACCGCATCGCCATGGCGCGCGAGGCATTCCAGGACAACCCGCAAGTGTCGGTGGACCGCTACGACGGCCTGCTGCGCGACTTCGTCGTCGCCAAGGGCAGCAAGGCAGTGGTGCGCGGCCTGCGCGCGGTGACCGACTTCGACTACGAGTTTCAGCTCGCCGGCATGAACCGCAATCTGATGCCGGACGTGGAGACCGTGTTCCTCACGCCCAGCGGCAAGTACCAGTTCGTCAGCAGCACCTTCGTGCGCGAGATCGCGCTGCTCGGCGGCGAGGTGGACAAGTTCGTCTCGCCGCATGTGCTGGCTCGCCTGCAGGAGAAGGCGCGCGACGGCGTGAAGCCCTGATTCCGCCGATACCCACATGTCTGAAAACGATCCACTCTCCGACGCATTGCGCACTTCCTCCCCCGCCAGCGGCCGTGTCAGCCCTTGGTGGCGCGTGCTGGCCATCGCCCTGCTGCTGGCGCTGTTCGTCGGCTGGGCGGCCAGCGCCAGCATGGTCGAGCAGCTCAAGGCCCAGATCGGGCATCTGCAGGCCAAGCTGGCGGTGCTCCCGCAGGTTCGGCACGTCTCGGTGCTGCTGGACGATCGGCAACGGCCGGCCCTGCTGGTCACCCACGATCCGACCTCGGGCGTCCTGCAGCTGCAGCGCCTGAACGAGGTGAAGGAGGGGCGGGAGGACAGCCTGCAGCTCTGGGCGCTGCGCGAGAACCAGGCGCCTCGATCGCTGGGGCTGCTCGCCAGCAAGTACAAGACCCTGCAACTGCCCGCCAAGGAGGCGGACCTGGCCGGCGCAACGCAACTGGCCATCAGCGTGGAAGACAAGGGCGGGGTGCCGGACAGCCAGGGGCCGAGGCTGCCCTACCTGTTCACGGGCTGGCTGGTGCAGAAGGCGATCTGATTGCCTTGCGATCGCGTCGTCAGGCAGCGCCGGCGCTGCGCGACTGAGCACGCAGGGCCATCGATCACGAAAGGCCGAAGGGGTTCAGCAGTTGCCCTTCTTGGCCTGCCCGGGCGGGCAGAAGCGTCCTCCCTTGCCGGCCGGCGCGGCCGTCCCCACCGGGTCCACCACGACGGCGCCCGACGGTGTGTAGACGGCGCAGCCGCTCAGGAGTGCACTGAGGGTGAAGATGCAGAGAAGGGCCTTCATGCTTGGGTATCCAGTGAGTGAAAGCGCGAATTCTAGGGGGTGCATCGTGGTCGTCGGCCCGCGTTCCGCCGGCCCTGGCTAGCGGCGGGTGCCGTCCTCGCTCAGACTTCGGCCCCCTCGACCAGGAAGCGCACCCGTCGCACGCCCTGCCACTCGTCGGCGTCCAGCCGGAAGGCGAGCTTGACGCGTGCGGGCAGCGGCTCGGTGTGGCCGAACCAGATGCCGTCCACCGGCTGGCCCTGGTGCTTGAGCTTGAGTGCCAGGTGCTTCTCTCCGACCAGGCGCTGGCTCACGATCTCGACCTCCTCGCTGAACACCGGCGGGGCGAAGCCCTGACCCCAGACCTCGCGGTGCAGCGTGTCCACCAGGTCGGCTCGACGGTACTCGGGGGCGAGCGGGCCGTCCGTGTCCAGGCGCCGCGTCAGCGTGGCGGCGTCCAGCCATTCCTGCGCGACCTGGTTCAGGCCTTCCTCGAACTGGTCGAGGAACTCCTCGGCCACGGTGCAGCCCGCGGCCATGGCATGGCCGCCGAAGCGCAGCAGCACGCCGGGGTGGCGCTTGGCCACGAGGTCCAGCGCGTCGCGAAGGTGAAAACCTGGGATGGAGCGGCCCGAGCCCTTGAGCTCGTGCTCCTTGCCGGGCGCGCTGCTGGCGGCGAAGACGAAGGTCGGGCGGTGCAGCTTGTCCTTGATGCGCGAGGCGACGATGCCGACCACGCCCTCGTGGAAGTCGGGGTCGAAGACGCAGATGGCCGGCGGCGGGGTGTCGTCCTCGTCGAACAGGGACTCGGCGATCATCATCGCCTGCTCGCGCATTTCCCCCTCGATCTCGCGCCGCTCGCGGTTGATGCCGTCCAGCGTGCGCGCCAGTTCGTCGGCGCGCGCCGGGTCGTCGGTCAGCAGGCACTCGATGCCCAGCGTCATGTCGGCCAGGCGACCGGCGGCGTTGATGCGCGGGCCGAGGGCGAAGCCGAAGTCGAAGGTGGTGGCGACCTCGGCCTTGCGCCCCGACGCCGCGAACAGCGCAGCCATGCCGGGCGGCAGGGCGCCGGCGCGCACGCGCTTGAGGCCCTGCGCCACGAGGCGGCGGTTGTTGGTGTCGAGCCTGACCACGTCGGCCACGGTGCCCAGCGCCACGAGGGGCAGCAGGGCGTCGAGCTTGGGTTGGCTGGCCGCGTCGAACACGCCACGCTGGCGCAGCTCGGCGCGCAGCGCCAGCAGCACGTAGAACATCACGCCGACACCGGCCAGGCTCTTGCTCTCGAAGCCGCAGCCGGGCTGGCTGGGGTTCACGATCACGTCGGCATGAGGCAGCTCGGCGCCGGGCAGGTGGTGGTCGGTCACCAGCACCGAGAGGCCGAGCGCGCGCGCCTCGGCCACGCCGGCCACGCTGGCGATGCCGTTGTCCACCGTGATCAGCAGGTCGGCGCCGCGCTGCTTCACGCGTTGCGCGATCGGCGGCGTCAGGCCGTAGCCGTCGATCACGCGGTCGGGCACCAGGTAGTCGACGTGGCGCGCGCCGAGCAGGCGCAGGCCGCGCAGGCCCACGGCGCAGGCGGTGGCGCCGTCGCAGTCGTAGTCGGCGACGATGCAGAGTTTCCTGTCGGCGGCGATGGCGTCGGCCAGCAGCACGGCGGCTTGCTGCGCGCCCTTGAGCGCGGTGGGCGGCAGCAGGCGCGCCAGGCCGTCGTCGAGCTCCTGCGGGCTCTGCACGCCGCGCGCCGCGTACAGGCGCGCCAGCAGCGGGTGGATGCCGGCCTGCTCCAGCGCCCAGGCGGCGCGCGGCGGGATGTCACGGGCGACGATCTTCATAGCGCCTCCAGCACGGAGGACAAGGGCTTTTTCTTGAAAAGGCGGGTCATGCGGGTCCAGGGATGCAGGGGCACGGCTTCAAAGGTCTGGGCGCTGTGCTCGCTGCACAGCGTGAGGGTGGCGTGGCCGGTCTGCTGCTGGGTGGCGAGCAGGCGGGCGATGTCTTCGGCGTCGAGGCGCTGCCAGGCCTGCGCCCAGGCGGCCCAGTCCTCGCGCAGCGCGGAGGCGCGCAGGCCGTCCGCGACCTGCGGCGGGCTGCCCGGGGCGGCCGGGGCCTGCGCCAGCGGGCCGGCGCCGCTGAGCCAGAACGCGTTGACCGGCGCCAGGCCGCGCGCGGCGCGGGCCTCGTTCACCGGGTGGGTGTAGAGCAGCATCTGCAGCTCGCTCTGCAGGCGCTGCAGCAGCCGTGCGCCCGGCCCGGCCGGCAGCCAGGGTTTGACGTTCTGGCCGATCACCCGGTCCAGCGAGGCGGTGGCCAGGTCGCGGAACGCCTCGCCGCGCGCCAGCCAGCGGCCCGGCAGGTCGAACGCCAACTCGATGCCGTCCTCCGTGGTCAGCGGCGTGATCGCCGCCAGCAGCGCCTGCGCCTCGGCCTCGCTCAGCTGCAGCGCCTCGGGGTCGAGCAGGATCACCTGGTCCATGCCGACCTGCCAGTGGCAGGGCGTGAACCAGGCCCAGGCGTCGTGGCCCGGCGCCTGGCCGGCTTGCAGCCGCTGCCAGGCAGCCCAGGGGGTGAGCCCGTCCACCGGCGGCAGGCCGAGCGCGCGCGCCAGGGCCCGCTCGTGCGGCATGGCCCGCGGGTGTTCGTGGGCCGGGTCGTCGCGGTCGGTGACCGTGCGCGCCAGGCGGCCCAGCAGCCGCCCCAGATTCGGCAGGCGCAACTCGCGCAGCACCGCGCGGCCGCTGGGGGCATGGCTGGCGGCGTAGGGGATCAGCAGGTGGGAAGAGTCCGGCATAGAGGGCGCTATTGTCCGGGATGCCACAATTCCCCCTGCTTCCCCAACCCTTCCGCTGATGCAAATACCCTATGAACTGATCCTCGGCTGGCGCTACACCCGCGCTGGCCGTGCCACGCGGCGCAATGGCTTCATCTCGTTCATCTCGGGCGTGTCCATGCTGGGCATCGCGCTGGGCGTGGCGGCGCTGATCATCGTGCTGAGCGTGATGAACGGCTTCCAGAAGGAGGTTCGGGACCGCATGCTGAGCGTGGTCTCGCACATCGAGATCTTCTCGCCGGACGGCCAGGCGCTGGCCGATCCGGAGCGCACGCTGCACGAGGTGCGCGCGAACCCGGATGTCATCGGTGCGGCGCCCTTCATCGCCGCGCAGGCGCTGCTGGCGCGTGGCGAGGACATGAAGGGCGCGCTGGTGCGCGGCATCGACCCGGCGCTGGAGCCCGGCGTGACCGACCTGGCGGTGGAGCTGAAGAACACCGCGTTGAAGAAGCTGGTACCGGGCGCCTTCGGGGTGGTGCTGGGCGCCGACCTGGCGCACAGCCTGGGCGTGCGCGAGGGCGACCCGGTGACGCTGATCGCGCCGAGCGGTCAGGTCACGCCGGCCGGCGTGGTGCCGCGCCTCAAGCAGATGACGGTGGTGGGCACCTTCAACTCGGGCCACTATGAGTACGACTCGGCGCTGGTGCTGCTGCACCAGGACGACGCGGCGAAGATCTTCCGCCTGGAGGGGCCGACCGGCATCCGCCTGAAGATCCGCGACCTGCACCAGGCCCGCGAGGTGGCGCAGCAGCTGGCCGGCAGCCTGAGCGGTGACCTCCTGATTCGCGACTGGACCCGCCAGAACCGCACCTGGTTCGCCGCGGTCCAGCTCGAAAAACGCATGATGTTCATCATCCTCACGCTGATCGTCGCGGTGGCGGCGTTCAACCTGGTGTCCACGCTGGTCATGACGGTGACCGACAAGCGCGCCGACATCGCCATCCTGCGCACGCTGGGCGCGAGCCCGGCCAGCATCATGGGCGTGTTCGTGGTGCAGGGCGCGATGGTGGGCGTGATCGGCACGCTGGCGGGGCTGCTGCTGGGCCTGGCCGTGGCCTTCAACATCGACGTGATCGTGCCCTGGCTGGAGCAGCTGCTGCAGGCCAGCTTCCTGCCCAAGGACATCTACCTGATCAGCCGCATGCCGAGTGACCCGCAGCGCAGCGACATCGTCCCGATCGCCGTCATTTCCCTGGTGCTGGCCTTCGTCGCCACCCTCTACCCGAGCTGGCGCGCCAGCCGCGTCAACCCGGCGGAGGCGCTGCGTTATGAGTGACATCGTTCTCCAGGCCTCCGCGCTGACCAAGCGCTTCACCGAGGGCCGGCTCGACGTGGCCGTGCTGCAGGGCGTGGACCTGCAGGTGCATGCGGGCGAGACGCTGGCGATCGTCGGCGCCTCGGGTTCCGGCAAGAGCACGCTGCTGCACCTGCTGGGCGGGCTGGACGCGCCGACCGGCGGCGCGGTCCAGATCATGGGGCAGCCGCTGTCGGCGTTGTCGCCGGCGCAGCAGGGCGTGCTGCGCAATCGGCATCTGGGCTTTGTCTACCAGTTCCACCACCTGCTGCCCGAGTTCAGCGCGCTGGACAACGTGGCCATGCCGCTGTGGATCCGGCGCCAGCCGCGCGAGGCGGCGTCCCAGGTGGCGGCGCAGATGCTGGAGCGGGTCGGTCTCAAGGACCGCCTGCGTCATCGGCCGGCCGAGCTCTCGGGCGGCGAGCGCCAGCGCGTGGCCATCGCGCGGGCACTGGTCACCCGGCCGGCCTGCGTGCTGGCCGATGAACCGACCGGCAACCTGGACCGCGGCACCGCCGACCGCGTGTTCGAGCTGATGCTGCAGCTCGCGCGCGACCACGGCACGGCCTTCGTGCTGGTGACGCACGACGAGGCGCTGGCCGCGCGCTGCGGCCGCCGGCTGCGCCTCGACCAGGGCGTGCTCTCGCCCCCGGCCTGATCGGGGCGCCATTCTTGTCATCCCCGGCCCGACCGGGGATCCATGGAATCGGGTTCATGCCGCCGTAACACGGCAGCGCTGGCCCCCACGCTGTCAGCGCCCCGGTTCGGGTTCGGACCGCACGGCGAGTACCGTGACCGTGGACTCGTCATCGATCGTGAACAGCGCCACGCAGCCCGTTGCGCCGAGCGGGAGGCTCAGCTCGCGCAGCGGCGCGTGGGGCGCGCCCCCGGCGACCTGCCGGCAGGTCGCGGGCGCGTGCTCCAGCAGTCGCAGGGCGTCGCGGATCACGTACAGCTCGTGCGCGGCGAGGTCCGGGTCGCGCGTCAGCAGCCCGGCGTACAGCTGCAGCAACTCGTCGCGCGCCGACTCGGTGAAGCGCACGTGGTACGCGCTCATGAGGGCTCTCGGCGGCAGGCCGCGGTCAGCACCTGGGTCAGCTGCTGCATGACGGCGCGCGCGCTGACATAGCGGCCGCTTTGCCGCGCCACTGCGGCGGCTTGCAGGCCGTGTTCGACGAAGGCCTCCCGTGCGCGCTGCTCGGCGCTGAAGCTGGCCCGCGAGGCGGCCATCAGGCGATCGAGCGTGGCGTCGGTTGGCCGGGCCTGTGCCGTGTTCTCGGGCCGGGCGGCGGCGGCGGGGCGAGGGGCGGTGGGCATGGGCAAGCTCCGCAGGCGGTTCGTCCCCCCACTTTAGTGGAACGGCAGGCCGTCTGCTGCGGATGCCCTGCCAGGTGCCGTGTGCCGATCCCGGGGGCAGAGGAGGATCAGTCCACCAGGAAACGTTCGGCCAGCAGTGCCCAGTAGGCCGCGCCGATCGGGAGGTTGTGATCGTTGAAATCGTAGCCGGGGTTGTGCACCATGCAGGCGCCATGGCCGTCGCTCTCGCCGTCGCCGTTGCCGATCAGCAGGTAGCTGCCCGGCACCTGTTCGAGCATGAAGGCAAAGTCTTCGCTGCCGGTGAGTGGGGCCGCGTGCAGGGTGACGCGGTCCGCGCCCACCAGTTCCAGCGCGACCTCGCGGGCGAATTCGGTTTCCTCGCGGGTGTTGACCAGCACGGGGTAGCCGCGTCGGTAGTCGATCTGGGCGCGCACGCCGTAACTCTGGGCCTGCGCCTGCGCCAGCTCGGTGATGCGGCGCTCCAGCATGGCACGCACCTCGCGGTCGAGCGCGCGCACGCTGAGCTGGAGCGTGGCGGTCTGCGGAATCACGTTGTTGGCCTGGCCGGCGTTGAAGGCGCCCACCGTGATCACCGCCATCTGCAGCGGGTCGATGTTGCGCGACACGATGCTCTGCAGGCCCATCACGATGGCGGCGCCGGCCACCACCGGGTCGGCCGCTCGGTGCGGCATGGCGCCGTGGCCACCGATGCCCTCGAGCGTGATCGTCACGTAGTCCGACGAGGCCATGGCCGCGCCGTCGCGCAGCAGCAGGTGCCCGGCCGGTTGCCCCGGCATGTTGTGCATGGCGAAGATGGCGTCACACGGGTAGCGAAGGAACAGGCCGTCCTCCATCATCTTCTTCGCGCCGCCCAGGCCCTCCTCGGCGGGCTGGAAGATCAGGTTGAGCGTGCCGCTGAACCGGCCCTTCTCGGCCAGGTGGCGGGCCGCGGCCAGCAGCATGGCGGTGTGGCCATCGTGGCCGCAGGCATGCATCACGCCGGCGTGGCAGCTCGCATGGGGCAGGCCCGTGGCCTCGACGATCGGCAGCGCATCCATGTCGGCGCGCAGGCCCAGCCGCTTGGAACCGCTGCCGCGCCGCAGCTGCGCGACCAGACCGGTCCCGCCGAAGCCGCGTTCCACCGCATAGCCCCATTGCGCGAGCCGTTCGGCCACCAGATCGCTGGTGCGGAACTCCTGGAAGCCGAGCTCGGGATGGCGGTGGATGTCGCGCCGCAGCGCGGTGAACTCATCGGCCTGCGCCCGCAGGGCATCGAGCAGTGTGTGCATGACCGGCCTCACTGCGGCTGCAGGTTGATGGTCTTGGCGAGTCCGCGGTAGCGCGCGGTCTCGGCCTCGAAGAACTTGGCCGCCTCGGCGAGCGACATCGGCGCCGAGGCCACCTGCGTCTGCAGGGCGAGCTGTGAGCGCACGGTAGGGTCCTGCAGCGTGGCCCGGATTGCCTTGTGCAGGCGTTGCACCACGTCTTCGGGCGTGTTCCTGGGCACCATGAAGCCGGTCCAGGTCTTGTAGTCGAAGTTCTTCAGCGACTGGCCCTCGCTGACGGTCGGCACGTTCTTCAGCAGCTCCGAGCGTGTTGCGCCCAGCTGGCCGATCACCTTGAGCCGGCCCTGGTCGGCCAGCGCGCCCATCGCCGCGCTGTACACCAGCACCGCGAAGTCGACCTGGCCGCCGCCGAGATCCTGCAGCAGCGGCGCGTTGCCCTTGTACGGCGCGTGCGTGAGCTTGATGCCGGTGCGGTGCTGCACATCCTCGACGATGAAGTGGTAGAGCGAGCCGATGCCGACGCTGCCGTAAGTGAGCGGCTTGTCGCCGGACTTGCGCGCCAGCGCGATCAGTTCGTCGACGTTGCTGACCGGCAGATCCTTGCGTACGAGCAGCACGATCACCGCATCGGCCACCGGGTGCACGAGGCGGAAGTCCTCGGTCCTCAGCTTGACGGCTGCGTTGGCCAGGGGCGACAGGATCACCTCGTTCGGCGAGCCCTGGAAGATGTAGTGGCCATCGGCCGGGGCCGCCAGCACCTTCTGCGCGGCCAGCGCGCCCGCGACGCCGCCGAGGTTCTCCACCAGCACCTGCTGGCCGAGCTCCTGGCCCAGCGGCCGGTTGACGATGCGCGCCAGCGCGTCCGACGGGCCGCCGGCCGGGTAGGGCACCATCAGGTTGACCGGCTTGGTAGGGTAGCCCTGGGCCAGCGTGGTGCCGCACAGGGCGAGGCCGGCGAGCAGGCCGAGGGTGGCCTGAAGGGTGATGCGCTTGGACAGATGCATGGTGGTCTCCGCTTGGTGATTCGAGCCAGATCGGATGCTAGAAACAGGATTGCTATGTGTCCAATGCATTATTTTTCTGATTAATATTCAAAAAAATCATTCATTAAGGCCGTGAACCTCAAGCACCTCGCGCATCTGCTGGCCCTGGCCGAGACGGGCTCCTTCAGCCGCGCCGCCGAGCAGTTGCACCTGACGCAGTCGGCGCTGAGCCGCAGCATCCAGGCGCTGGAAGACGAGCTCGGCGGCCGCCTGCTGGACCGGATCGGCAAACGCAACGAGCTCACGCCGCTGGGGCAGACCGTGGTCACCCGCGCGCGCCGCATCGTGCTGGAGGCGGCGGACCTGCAGCGCAGCGTCGAGCTGCTGCAGCAGGGCGATCTCGGGTCGATCCGAGTCGGCCTCGGCTCGGGCCCTGGCGCGCTGCTCATGACGCCGCTGCTGCAGCACATGGCCCGGCACCATCCGAGGGTGCGGGTCAGCATCTCACGCGGCTCCACCGAGCTGCAGCTCGGGCAGTTGCGCGCGCGTCAGCTCGACGCGCTGGTCATCGATGTCCGCCGCATCGCGCCGGCGCCGGACCTGACGATCGCGGCGCTGGCCGAGCTGCGGGGCGGCTTTGTCTGCCGCGCCGGCCATCCGCTGGCGGGTGTGGCGCCGGTGCCGTTCCAGCGGCTGCTGGCCTACCCCCTGGTCTCCACCCCGCTGTCGGACGAGGTGGCGCGCCTGCTGGTCGACCACTACGGCGCGGTCGCGGACCCGGCGCAGATGGTCACGCTGCAATGCGAGGAGGTGGCCAGCCTGATCGACACCGTGGCCGAGACGGACGCGATCTTTCTCGGCATCGTGGCGGCGGCGCGCCCGGGCATCGAGGCGGGCACCCTGACGGAGATCCGGGTGCATCCGCCGCTGCGCGGCGGCGCGCGCTTTGCCTACGTCACGTTGGCCGGGCGTACCGAGGCCCCCGTTATGGCCATCCTGCGCCGGTTCGTGGACGAGCGGCTGCGCGACTGAGCTGCCAGCCGAACGAGGCAAACCGGGTTCAGCGCGCCTCGACGGCCTTCACGCGGGTGCCGTCATCCAGCCGGTCGTCCGGCTGCGCGATCACCTGCTGCCCTGGCTGCAGCCCGTCCAGCACCTGCGCGGCGGTGGCCGAGCGCGCGCCGATCCGCACCGGCGTGCGGCGCGCGACGCCGCGCTCGACCCGGTACACCGCCCAGCCGTCGCCGGCGCGGAACAGCGCGCTCACGGGCAGCTGCAGCACGTCATGGTCCTGCCGCACGATGAACTCGACCTCGACGCGGAAGGCGTCGCCCAGGGCCGCCCACTGCGCGCGCGGCGAACTGAAGTCGAGGATCACGCGTGTGCGCTGTTCCTCCACACCCAGCGCCGACACCTTGGTGAAGCCGCCCGGCTCGACGCGGGTCACCGCCGCCTGCAGCGTGCCCGGGCCGCCCCAGCGCAGCACGCGCGCCGGCAGGCCGGGGCGCAGGCGCACCGCGTCGGTGGACAGGGCCTCGACCTCGATCTCCAGCGCCGACGGGTCGCCGAGCTCCAGCAGCGGCTGACCCACGGTGACCGGGGTGGCGCTCTCCACCGGGCGCTTGAGGATCATGCCGTCCACGGGCGCGCGCACGGCCAGCACCTTGCCGGCGCCGGTGCGGCCTTCCTCGGCCAGCGTGGCCTGCGCGGTCTGGCGCCGCTGCTGGGCGAGCTGCGTGTCGCCTTGCGCACTGGCCAGGTCGGCCCCGGCCAGGGCGGCGCGGGCGCGCGCGCCGTCGAGCGCGCTGGCGCTGACCATGCCGGAGGCCTGCAGCTGCCGCTGGCGCTCCAGTTCCTGCCGCGCCACGAGGTCGGCCGTGCGGGCGGCGGTCGCGCGCTGGCGGGCCGCTTGCAGCGCGCTGTCGGCGGCGCGCAGCTCGGCCTGCGCCTGGGCCCGCGCGCGGGGGTCGAGCAGGGTGCTGGTGGCCGGGTCGATCTCGGCCAGCACCTCGCCGGCGCGCACCGCGTCGCCCGGCTGAAGGGCGATGCGCCGCACCCGGCCCGCCACCGGCGCGGTGACCAGGTAGCGCTGCTTGAGCCGGGTCTTGCCTTCCTCCAGGAAGCTCTGCTCCAGCGGGCCGCGCGCCACCGTGGCGGTGCTGACCAGCTGCACCGGCTCGCGCATGGCCAGCCAGGCCAGCACGGCGAGCGCCGCGCCGGCGGCGCTCCAGAGCAGGATCTTGCGGGGGACTTTCAGCATGGTCGGGGTTCCAGGGGCAGGGTGGGACGCTCACTCGCGCGTCTTGAGCACGGCGATCAGGTCCAGCCGGCGGATGCGCTCGCGCACCGCCAGGGCGGACAGCAAGGCCGACACCACGGTGGTGCAGGCAGCGAAGGCGTAGGCCGAGGGCGGCAGGTGCACCGGCACGCGGTACAGGTCCGACTGCAGGTTGTTCGCCATGTACCACGACAGGCCGTAGCCCGCGGCGAAACTCAGCGGGATCGAGGCCAGCACCAGCAGCGCGAGTTCGCCGAGCAGGATGTAGCTGACCTCGCCCTGGGTGAAGCCGAGCACGCGCAGGCTGGCGAGTTCGCGTCCGCGCTCGGCCAGCGCGACCCGCGCCGAGTTGTAGACCACGCCGAAGTTGACCACCGCGCCCATGAGGATGGCGATCCAGGTGAACACGCCGGTCAGCTCCGCGATGGTCCGGTACAGCGCCTGCACGGCGGCCAGCCGCGATTCGGCGCCGACCACGCGCGGACGGCGGTCCAGTTCGCGGAACACGGCGGGGCGGGCTGCGGCGTCCACCGTCATCAGCACGCCGCTGACCACGTCGCCGTCGCCCAGGGCGCGGTTGAGCGCGTCGAGGTTCATGTAGGCCTGCACGCCCACGTACTCCTCGGCCAGCCGTGTCACGGGCAGCTGCAGCTGCGTCTGGCGGCCCTCCATGACCTCGACCCAGACCGTGTCGCCCAGGCCCACGCCCAGGCGGCGGGCGAGGTAGGTGCCGAGCACCAGGCCGTCCTCGGGCAGGCTCACGCGGCGCAGCGCGCTGTCGATCGGGCGGCGCAGCTCGCCATCGGCCGGCAGTCCCAGCAGGCTGGTCTGCACGCGGTGGTTCTCGTGGCGCAGGCGCACCGGCACGGAGCGGATGCCCTCCACGCGCTGCACGCCGGGCAAGGCGCGCAGTTCGGCCACGGCGCGCCGGGGCGTGATCTCGATGAAGCCGGCGGTGATGTCGTGCTGCTGCGACAGGCGGTATTGCAGGTCCACCATGTAGTTGATCGAGCTGGTCTGGAAGCGCGCCAGCATCATGATGGCCCCGGCCAGCGCCAGGCCGACCACCGTGAGCAGCGCCTTGACCGGGCGCCGCTCGATCTGCCGCACGATGATGCGCGTGGGCTGGGACAGCCAGCGCGACGGGCCCAGCCGCTCGACCAGCGTGCGCTGGAAGCGCTCCGGCGCCGGCGGGCGCATGGCCTGCGCCACCGGCTCGCCCGCCGCGCGGTACACGGCCCGCCCGGTGCCGGCCAGCGCGGAGAGCAGGCTCACGCCGATGCCGACCAGCACCACCGGCAGGCCCAGGCTGAAGTCGAGGAAGGGGAAGCGGAAGTTGACCTGGTACAGCCCGGCCAGATGCGTGCCCAGCCAGACGCCCACGGCCACGCCGATGGCCGCGCCCAGGGCGCAGATCAGCGTCACGATCAGGGCGTAGTGCAGGGCGACGTCGAAGGTGCTGTAGCCGAAGGCCTTGAGGATGGCCACCTGGTCGCGCTGGGTGCCGATCAGGCGCGTGAACACCACGTTCAGCAGGAAGGCGGCCACGCCCAGAAAGATGACGGGGAACAGCCGCGCCATGGTGCCGAGCTGGTGCAGCTCCTCGTGCAGGAAGCGGTACGAGAGCTGGTCCATGCGGCCGATGGCACCGCGGCTGCCGTGGCGCGCGAGCAGCCTGTCCATGGCGGCGATGGTGTCCTGCGCGTCGGCACCCGGCGCCAGGCGCACCGTGACCTGGTTGAAGGCGCCGTCCATGTCGAGCGCGGCCTCCAGCGCGCGCCGGTGCGTCCAGACGATGGCGTAGCGCTGGTAGTCGGGGAACATGGCGCCGGGCTTGATCTGGTAGAGGTATTCGGGCGAGACGGCGATGCCGACGATGGTGAACCACTGGCTGCGTCCATAGATCGTGGCGCGCAGCCGGTCGCCGGGCTGCAGCCGGTGCGCCTGCGCGAATGCGTCGCTGACCAGGACCTCGCCGTTCGCGTAGGGCGCCAGCATGCGGCCGGCGCGCAGGTACAGGCGGTTCTGCGCCGGCTCGCCCTGGTCGGGCAGCGACTGCACCAGTGCCTCCACCGGCTCGTTGAAGCCGGGCACCTCCAGCTTGCCGCCGGAGACGACGCGCGTCTCCACGCCGTCCACGCCCGGCAGCTCGGCCACGCGCTCGGCCAGGGCCTCGGGCGCGCGCTTGACCTGGGCCCACAGGTCGGAGAAGCGGTAGTCCTGGTACAGGCGCGCGCGGGTGTCGCGCAGGGAGTCGAGGGTGGCCTGCGACATCACCAGCATGGCGATGCCGGCCGCGATCACCAGCGCGATCGCCAGCGCCTGGCCGCGCAGATGCCAGAGGTCGCGCAGGGCCTTGCGCCGCAGCGCCCTCACCAGTGCAGCTCCCGCGCCGGCAGGCGCTGCGCGTTTGCCTGCTCGCGCACGATGCGGCCGTCGGCCATGAACAGCACGCGGTTCGCCATGCGCGCGATGTCGGCGTTGTGGGTGATCACCACGGTGGTGGTGCCCATCTCGGCGTTCACGCGCTCCAGAGCCTCCAGCACGCGCACGCCGGTGGCCGAGTCGAGTGCGCCGGTCGGCTCGTCGCAGAGCATCACCACCGGCCGCTTGGCGATGGCGCGGGCAATGGCCACGCGCTGCTGCTCGCCGCCGGAGAGCTGGGCCGGGAAATGGTCGAGCCGCTCCGCCAGGCCGACCCGCGCCAGCGCCTCCTCGGGCGGCAGCGGGTCGGGCGCGATCTCGGTGACGATGGCCACGTTCTCGCGCGCGGTGAGACTGGGGATCAGGTTGTAGAACTGGAACACGAAGCCGACGTGCTCGCGCCGGAAGGCGGTGAGCTGAGCGTCGTCGGCGCGCGTGAGGTCCTCGCCGTGGTACCAGACGTGGCCTTCGGTGGGCACGTCCAGGCCGCCCAGGATGTTGAGCAGGGTGGACTTGCCGCTGCCCGAGGGCCCGAGCAGGACCACGAATTCGCCCTGGCGCAGCACCAGGTCCACGCCGCGCAGGGCGTGCACCTCGACCTCGCCCATGCGATAGACCTTGGTCAGCCCCTCGGCACGGAAGATCACGTCGGCTTGGGCGGTGTCCATCGGGGCATCGTAGCGACGAAGCGCGGCGTAAACCAGCCATCCATCGAATACCCAGTTTCGCGGGTGCACAGAAAGTTACGGATTCGGTATGCTGGTGCCTGGTCGCATTCACCTGGGAGGCATGCCATGCGTCGAGATCCTTTGCCTCGTGCCGGAGCCCATGGGTCATGTCCCGGCTGGCCGCCACGCCTGTTTCGCCTGTCGTCCGTCCTGCTGGCGCTGGCCGCCGCGCTGCCCGCGCCGGCCCAGGCTGGCGAGTGGGAGGTCGCGCTGCGGCACGGCCAGCATGGTGGCGATTACGAAGCGACCGCGCTGGATCTGCGTCTGGGCCCCTGGTGGACGTCCGATTGGGGCCACTGGGACCTGTCGGTGCGGCCGGCCTTCGAGGTCAGCCATTTCCGCCAGACGCATTTTTCGCCGGGGCCGGACGCCCTGAACCTGTTCGGCGCCAGCGGGGTGTTCCGCATCCAGCGGCGCGAGGGCTTCCTGCAGCCCTATGCCGAGGCCGGGCTGGGGGCTGCCTGGCTGAGCCGCGAGAGCTTGGGCCCGCGGCAGCTCTCGACCCACTTCCAGTTCTCCGAGCGCCTGGGCCTGGGCTTGGCCTTTGGCGGCAACTGGTTCGCCGGCTGGCAGTACACGCATTACTCGAACGGCGGCATCAAGGAGCCGAACAACGGGGTGGACGTGCACCAGCTGGTGATCGGCGCGCGCCTGCGCTACTGAAGGCGGCGCCGGCCGGCGTCGAGGTCAGGCCGGGTCAGAGCAGCCGGTTGAACCAGAGCATGGACAGCACGCTGGCCAGCGTGGCCAGTGCGGCGGCGACCAGCGCCGCGAGGCCCGACATCTCGGTTTCCTTCTTTTCCACGGTCAGGCGGGAGCCCAGCGTCTGGTAGACCTTGTTCAGGTCGGCGGCGGTGCCGGCGTAGAAGTAGTCGGCGGCGGTGCGGCGGGCGATGGCCTTGAGCGTGTCCTCGTCCAGCCGCACGTGCATGGACCAGCCTTCGAAGCCGATGGTCTCGCCCTCCACGGTGCCGATGCCGACGGTGTAGACGCGCACGCCCCGGTCGGCGGCCATCTTGGCGGCGTCCAGCGGGTCCACGCCGGTGGTGCGCTGGCCATCGGTGAGCATGATGATGGCGGCGGAGTTGTAGGAGCCGGGCTCGACGGGTGGGGCGGTCTTCCTGGCTTCGGCGCCGCCGGCGGCCAGCGGGCGGCTGGCCGGGCCCAGACCACCGGTGTCGAGTTGTTCCAGGTCGATGCCAGCGTCTGGAAACAGCGTGGCCAGCGAAATGACGATGGCGTTGCCGGTGGCGGTGGCGCGCTGCAGCTGGAAGCGGTCGATGGCGGTGACCAGGTCTTCTCGGTTGACGGTGGGCTGCTGCGCGACCTGGGCCGAGCCCGCGAAGGCGACGATGCCGACCTTCACCTGGCGCGGCAGTTCGGCCAGGAAGGCCTTGGCCGCATTCTGCGAGGCGACCAGCCGGTTGGGCTGCACGTCGGTGGCGCGCATGCTGCCTGATACATCCATGGCCAGGATGATGGTCTGCTGGCGCGAGGGCAGGCTGACGACGGCGATTGGTCGGGCCGCGGCAACCAGCATGGCGGCCAGCGCCAAAGCCATCAGCGCGGGCGGGATGTGGCGGCGCCAGCCGGGGCCGTTGCCGAGCGCCTCCCGGACGATGGACAGGCTGGCGTAGCGCAGCGCGAACTGGCGCCGACGCAGCAACAGCCAGACATACAGGCCGGCCAGCAACGGCAGCGCCAGCAGCAGCCAGAGCAGATGGGGCCAGAGGAAGTGCATGGTTCGCTCCCTTGTCAGGCGGGGTTCAGGTGGCGCGGCAGGCCGCCCGTGCTGGCCCGCAGGCGCTGGCGCCGCAGTTCGGTGAAGCGCACCACGGCGTCGAGCAGGTCGCCGTCGGTGGACAGCTCCAGCGCATCGACGCCGGTGCGCGCCAGTGCCGCGCGCAGCGTGGCGGCGCGCTGTTCAGCCAGCCGGTTGAAGCGCTGGCGGAAGGCGGGGTCGTGGGTGTCCACCAACAACAGCTCGCCGGTTTCAGCGTCGCGCAGGGTGATCAGGCCGAGGTCGGGCAGTTCCTGCTCCAGCGGGTCCATCAGGCGGACGGCGACGATATCGTGGCGCTGCGCCAGCGCGGCCAGCGGCCGCTCCCAGCCCGGTTCGCTGATGAAGTCGGACACCACGAACACCATGGCGCGCCGACGCAGCACGTGGGCGGCCGTCTGCAGCAGCGTAGCCAGCCGCGTCGGACCGCGCTCGTCCGCGTCGTGGGGTGCGGGCTGCATGGCGCGCAGCAACTGCAGGACCTGGCGACGACCGCCCGCCACCGGCAGGGTCTGGTCATGGCCGGCACCGTGCAGCAGCGCGCCGACCCGGTTGCCGTGGCGCGTCAGCAGCCGCGCCAGCACGGCGACGAACTCGGCCGACACCTGTTGCTTGGGCCGGCTGCCGGAGCCGAATGCCACCGAGGGGCTGAGGTCGAGCAGGAACCAGGCGGTGGTTTCGCGGTCCTCGGTGAAGACGCGCACATGGGGCTGCTCGACGCGCGCCGTCACGTTCCAGTCGATGTGGCGAACGTCGTCGTGGTGCTGGTATTCCCGCAGGTCGGCCAGGTCCAGGCCGCTGCCGCGCATCAGGGTGCGGTAGTCGCCCTGCAGCAGGCCGTCGAGCCGGCGCAGCACGGTCCACTCCAGCCGGCGCAGCAGATGCTCGGCGTCCGCGGGAGGGTGGGGCTCAGGCGGCGGGTCGCCCCAGGCGAACGCTGGACGGGCGACGCCCCTGGGCGCCCTGGTGTCAAGCAGCGAGCTTTTCATGTTCGAGCGGCTTCGGGGGAGGCGGAACGCGGGCCATCAGGCGGTGGATCAGCTGGTCGGCCGACAGGTCCTCGGCGAGCGCTTCGTAGGACAGCACGAGGCGGTGGCGCAGCACGTCGGGGGCCAGGTCGGTCATGTCCTCGGGCAGCACGTAGCGGCGCCCGCGCAGCAGGGCCAGCGCCCGGGCGCCCTCGGTCAGGTGAATGGTGGCGCGCGGGCTGGCGCCGAAGGTGATGAAGCGCGCCAGCTCCTTCAGGCCGGCTTTCTCGGGGTGGCGCGTGGCGCCGATCAGCCGCACCGCGAATTGCACCAGCGAAGGGTCCACGTAGACCTCGCGGCACTCGGCCTGCAGCGCGGCCAGCTGCACGGTGGTGGCGACCGGATTGGCGGTGATCGGCACGCCGGTGACGCGCTGCACGATGACGAATTCCTCTTCCTCGCTCGGGTAGTCCACCAGCACTTTCATCATGAATCGGTCCACCTGCGCCTCGGGCAGCGGGTAGGTTCCCTCGGTCTCGATCGGGTTCTGCGTGGCCATGACGAGGAAGGGCCTCGGCACGGGATAGGTCTGGCCGGCGATCGTGACCTGGTGTTCCTGCATCACCTCCAGCAGCGCGCTCTGCACCTTGGCCGGCGCGCGGTTGATCTCGTCGGCCAGCAGCAGGTTGGTGAAGACCGGTCCGAGCGCGGTGCTGAATTCGCCGGTTTTCTGGTTGTAGATGCGCGTGCCGACCAGATCGGCCGGCACCAGGTCGGGCGTGAACTGGATGCGCTTGAAGTCGCCCTGCACGGTCTGGGCCAGCGTCTTCACCGTGAGCGTCTTGGCCAGCCCCGGCACACCTTCGACCAGCAGGTGGCCCTGCGCCAGCATGGCGACCATGACGCGCTCCAGGAAGCGGTCCTGGCCGACGACGATGCGCTTGACCTCGTAGAGCAGGCGCTCCATCAGTTCGCCAGTGGCGCTGGCGGGGGGGCTGGGGTGTTCCATGCGTTGTCTCCTGGGGTTCTGTGTCGTTCTGTTTCTGTGTCAGAACGGGGGCAGGCCGGCCGCCGAGGCGGCGTTCTCGATCGGCACGGCAAAACCGATGCCGATGAAGGTGCGCGCCGGCGTGGGGTTGAGGATGGCGGTGACGACGCCGACCACCTCGCCATCCATGGTGACCAGCGGGCCGCCGGAGTTGCCGGGGTTGGCGGCGGCGTCGAACTGGATCAGGTTGGTCATGCGCTCCTTGCTGTCCGGCGAACGGAAGCTGCGCTTGAGGCCGGACACCACACCGGCCGAAACCGAGGGGCCGATGCCGAAGGGGAAGCCGACCGCCACCACCTCGTCGCCAGGCGCCAGGTCGGCGGTGGAGCGCAGCGTGGCGGCGATCAGGTCGTCGGGGATGCGCTGCGCCTGCAGCACCGCCAGATCGTTCTCTGGCTGGGCCCCGATCACCGTGGCCGGGGATTCCAGACCGTCGGAAAACACCACCCGGATGGTGTCGGCCTGCCGCACCACGTGCAGGTTGGTCAGGATGATGCCCTTGTCCACCACCACCACGCCGCTGCCCACGCCCTGTTCGACCTCGTCCTGTCCCTTGCGGCCGGCGGCATAGCCCATCACGCGCACGACGGAAGGGCGGATCGCCGCGGCGGCACGGGCGGCCGGTGATGGCAGGACGCTGTGCTTGAGCGTGTGCAGCACCGCGGCGTTGAGCTCGGCCTGGCTCAGCGGACGCGGCGACGGGCGCAGGGCCAGCCCCAGTGTCGCCAACAGCAGCAGGGCGGCCAGGCCAAGCGCCAGCCATGCCGAGGCGGGACGCGCGAGGGCGGCGCGCAGGCGGCTGGGAGGGGCTGGGGCGGCGTTGTCGGGCGCCGTGGGGGGGGCGCTGTCCACGGGCGCTGCTGGCGGCTGCAAACGGTCCCCCGTGCCGCTGCCCTCCGGCGGTTCGCGTGGGCCGCCGGAGCGGCTGTACAGCGCGGTTTTTCGCATCCGTTTCCCCTACGGCGGAAATCCATGAGTTGTGACGGTAGCACGGTTCGCCTGCCGTTGCATGTGGGGTGGCGCACGTTGGGGCATGATCTCGCCATGATGCGCTGGATCGATACCCATTGCCATCTCGATGCCGCCGAGTTCGCCCCTGACGTGGTGGCGGTGCGCGCACGCGCCGCTGGCGTGGGCGTGGTGCGCTGCGTGCTGCCCGCAGTGCGCGTGGCCGACTTCGACGCGGCGCGGACGCTGGCACGCGCCTTCGGCGACGGCTACGCGCTGGGTATCCATCCGCTGTACGTGGCGCAGGCCGGCGAACAGGATCTGGCGGCGCTGGATGCCGCGCTCACCCGCCACCACGACGACCCGCATCTGGTCGCCGTGGGTGAGATCGGCCTCGACTACTTCGTGCCCGAGCTGGCGCAGGGCGTGGCGCGCGAGCGGCAGGACTTCTTCTATCGCGAGCAGCTCAAGCTGGCGCGCCAGCACGGACTGCCGGTGCTGCTGCACGTGCGCCGCTCGGCCGACCAGCTGCTCAAGGGGCTGCGCGAGGTGGGCGTGGCGGGCGGCATCGCCCATGCCTTCAATGGCAGTGCGCAGCAGGCCCAGGGCTTTCTGGCGCAGGGCTTCAAGCTCGGCTTCGGCGGGGCGGTGACCTACGAACGGGCGTTGCAGCTGCGCCGGCTGGCGGCCGATCTGCCGCTTCAGGCGCTGGTGCTGGAGACCGACGCGCCGGACATGCCGCCGCACTGGCTCTACGTGACGGCCGAGGAACGGACTGCGGGGCGGGCGCAGGGGCGCAACGAGCCAGGGGAGGTGCCGCGCATCGGGCAAGTGATCGCGGGGCTGCGGGGCATCCCGGTGGAGGAACTGGCACGGGCGACGACGGCCAATGCGCTGGCGGCGTTGCCCAGGCTGGCGGGCCTCTTTTCTGAATGAAATCAGGCTTTTTCGGTCTAAAACGCTGAAATTCAGAGCGACCGGTGCACGACAGGCATCTCCGGCACCGGGTAGCCCGCCGCGCCGAAGGTCGCCACCACCGCCTGGTGCGTGTCGAAATAGACCTGCCAGTAGTGGTCGGTGTGCGTGTAGGGCCGCACACACAGCAGCGGGCCTTCCGCGGTGAACTGCAGGATCTCGATGTCCGGCGCCGGATCCGCCACCACGTTCGGGATGGCGGCCACCGCCAACCTCAGCCGGGCGATGGCGTCCCGCACGTCCACGCCGTTGGCCACCTTGGCCGTGCAGTCCACGCGCCGGTAGGGCAGGGCGCTGAAGTTCTGGATGTTGTCGCCGAACACCTTGTTGTTGCCGACGATGGTGGTCACGTTGTCCGGCGTGACGATGGTGGTGCCGAACAGGCCCAGCTCCTTCACCGTGCCGGTCACGCCGCCGGCGCTGACGAAGTCACCCACCTTGTAGGGGCGCAGCACCTGCATGAAGACGCCGGCGGCGAAGTGCGCCAGCAGCCCGCCCCAGGCGCTGCCGATGGCCAGGCCGGCGCCGGCCAGCAGGGCGGCGAAGGAGGTGGTGCGCACGCCGAAGATGTCCAGGATCGCCAGGATCAGGACGATGTTGAGCAGCACGTTGATGATGGACTGCAGGTAATGGGCCAGCGTGGCGTCCACCTTGCCGCCGCGCGCCAGGGCCTTGCCGAGCAGGCTCACGACCAGGCCGATCAGCCAGCGGCCGATGACCCAGGCGACGATGGCGCCGAGCACTTTCAGGCCAAAATCGGCGCCTTGCGTGGTCAGAAAATTCCAGATGACTTCGGTATTCATCTTCTTCCCCTTCCTGTTGGACCAGAGCGCATGGTGACCGCCAGCGCGGCCAGCGCAATCCCCTGTTCTGAGCGTTTGACCGGCCTGCCGCCGCGCGTGTCGGAGCGCACGGTGGTGCTGGTGCTGGGCAGCTTTCCCGGCGCGGCCTCGCTGGCGGCGCGGCAGTACTACGGGCACCCGCAGAACCATTTCTGGAAGATTTTGCAGGCCATTTGGCCAGATAGTCCCTTGCCGGCGGGCATCGACAGCTATGAAAAAAGGATTGAATGGCTGCTCGACCACGGCCTGGGCCTGTGGGACGTGTACGCCAGCTGCGAGCGCCAGGGCAGCCTGGACACGCACATCCGCAACGCCGAGGTCAACGACTTCGCCCGCCTGAAGCCGCTGTGCCCGCGGCTGGCGGCCATCGTGCACAACGGCGGCGAGAGCTACAGGCACGCGGCGCTCGTGTTGAGGAGCTTGAGCGCCGCCGGGCCGCCCCAAGGCGCGAAGGCCCCCTCGGGGGGCAGCGAGGACACGTCAGTGCCGAGCGTGGGGGCGATGCCCCTGGGCTTGCCGGTGTACCGGCTGCCCTCGACCAGCCCGGCGAATGCCTCCTGGAGTTTTCAGCGTAAGCTCGCCGCCTGGCGCGACGTGTTGGCCGCGCATGGACTGACTGGATGAGTACTGCCCGCACCCCCTCTTCTTCCCCCTCCCGCAAGACCAAGGCCGCTCCGCTGCCGGAAGTCAACTTCTCCGACTACGGCGATATCCGCTACCTGCACCTGGGCACCGAATGGGTGCAGGGCTCGATGCGCATGGACGCGCCCTTCGACATCGACCTGGAGTACGTGCAGCGCATGATGGCCTGGCTGCTGTTCGTCGATCCGGACGGCGTGGCCAAGCGGCACGCCATGCAGCTGGGCCTGGGCGCGGCGGCGCTGACCAAGTTCTGCCGCAAGAAGCTGCGCATGAAGACCACCGCGATCGAGCTGAACCCGCAGGTCGTGGCGGCCTGCCGGCTCTGGTTCAAGCTGCCGGCGGACGACACGAAGCTGCAGGTGGTGCTGGGCGATGCGGCCGAGGTGGCGCACAGCCCGCACTGGCACGGCACGGTGGACGCGCTGCAGGTGGACCTGTACGACGAGGAGGCGGCGGCGCCGGTACTCGACTATGACGATTTCTACGCCGACTGCCGGCGCCTGCTGACCGACGAAGGCTGCATGACGGTGAACCTGTTCGGCCGCTCGGCCAGCTACGAGCGCAGCGTGGAGAAGATCGCCAACGCCTTCGGCGACGACGCCATCTGGGAATTCAAGCCCACGCGCGAGGGCAATGCCGTGGTGCTGGCCCAGCGCACGCCGAGCCGCCCCAAGCGGGCCGAGCTGATGGAGCGCGCCCAGGCCATCGAGACGCGCTGGCAGCTGCCCGCCAGCAAGTGGCTACGCGTGTTCAAGCCGATGGTCCGGTGATGAAGACCGCAAGACACCCCGAAGCCCCGGTGGCCCGGCCGGCCACGGGTCCGCTGGACTGGCGACATCTGGTGGAATGGCTGCAGGCCGACGGCGTGGTCAGCGCCGAGGAGGCCGCGCGCACCGTCGCCCGCTGCGCCCAGGCGGAAAGCGCCCAGCACCCGCTGCTGCGGCTGGCGCGCGTGGCCATGAAGCGCGCCAGCGACGGCAAGCCGCTGGACATCGAGACCCTGACCCAGTGGCTGGCCGGCCACCTGGGCATGAACTACCTGCGCATCGACCCGCTGAAGGTGGACGTGGGCAAGGTGGCCGACGTGATGAGCGCGGTCTATGCCGAGCGGCACCGCGTGCTGCCGGTGCAGGTCACTCCGAGCGAGGTGGTGGTGGCCACCGCCGAGCCGCTGGTGACCGACTGGGTCACTGAGGTGGAGCGCCAGTCACGCCGCAGCGTGCGCCGCGTGCTGGTGAATCCGCAGGACATCCAGCGCTACACGGCCGAATTCTTCGCCCTGGCCAAGTCGGTCCGCGCGGCGCAGAAGGCTGGCGGCAATAGCGGGACGGCGAGCTTCGAGCAGCTGGTGGAGCTGGGCAAGAGCAACAAGCAGCTCGACGCCAACGACCAGGGCGTGGTGCAGGTGGTGGACTGGCTCTGGCAGTATGCGTTCGACCAACGCGCCAGCGACATCCACCTGGAGCCGCGGCGCGAGCAGGGCGTGATCCGCTTCCGCATCGACGGCGTGCTGCACCCGGTCTACCAGATGCCCATGGGCGTGCTCAACGCCATGACGGCGCGCATCAAGCTGCTGGGCCGCATGGACGTGGTGGAAAAGCGCCGCCCGCAGGACGGCCGCATCAAGACGCGCAACCCGCGCGGCGACGAGATCGAGATGCGCATCTCCACGCTGCCCACCGCCTTCGGCGAGAAGATGGTGATGCGCATCTTCGACCCGGACAACACGGTCAAGGACCTGGACGCGCTGGGTTTCGCGGCGCACGACGCGGCGCGCTGGGAGTCGCTGGTCAAGCGCCCGCACGGCATCGTGCTGGTCACCGGTCCCACCGGATCGGGCAAGACCACCACGCTGTATTCGACGCTCAAGCGGGTGGCCACGGAAGAGGTGAACGTCAGCACCATCGAGGACCCGATCGAGATGATCGAGCCGGCGTTCAACCAGACCCAGGTGCAGCCGCAGCTGGATTTCGGCTTCGCCGAAGGGCTGCGCGCGCTGATGCGGCAGGATCCGGACATCATCATGGTCGGCGAGATCCGCGACCTGCAGACGGCCGAGATGGCCGTGCAGTCCGCGCTGACCGGCCACCTGGTGTTCTCCACGCTGCACACGAACGACGCGCCCTCGGCGCTGACCCGCCTGATGGAGCTGGGTGTGCCCGCCTACCTGCTCAACGCCACCGTGCTCGGCGTGCTGGCGCAGCGGCTGGTGCGCACCCTGTGCCCGCGCTGCAAGCAGCCGGATGACACGGCATCGCGCGAGGCGCTGAACGAACGGGTGGCGCCCTGGAAGATCACCGGCAGCTACCGGGCGTTCAAGCCGGTGGGCTGCGTGGACTGCCGCATGACCGGCTTCCTGGGGCGCATGGGCCTGTACGAACTGCTCACGGTGAGCGAGGCGTTCAAGCAGAAAGTCCATGCCGGCCAGGGCATGGAAGGGCTGCGCAAGCAGGCCGTGGCCGACGGCATGCGCCCGCTGCGGCTGGCTGGTGCGCTGCGCGTGGCCGAGGGGCTGACCACGGTGGAAGAGGTGCTGTCCACCACCCCACCGCTGGAAAGTTAGGGGTAAACCCTTTGTTTTCAGCCGCTGGCGTGCCGTCGTCTGCGGGACATAGGTGGAACCCACATCTTGATGTCCTGTCTTTGGCCCCAGAATCCGCCGGTCGAAAAATCGTTTTCGAGGAGATAACACGTGAATATCAAAAGTCAGAAAGACTTTTTTTCCGGGTTGATGTTCACCGCCGTCGGCGGGGCATTTGCCTGGGGAGCGACCAACTATTCGGTGGGCGAGGGCGCGCGGATGGGGCCGGGCTACTTCCCGCTGATGCTGGGCATCCTGCTGGCGATCCTGGGTGCGGCCATCATGTTCAAGGCCATGGTCACGGAAACCCCTGACGGCGACAAGATTGGCAAGTGGGCCTGGAAGCCGCTGAGCTTCATCATCGGCGCCAACCTGCTGTTCGGCGTGCTGCTCGGCGGCCTGCCCAGCCTCGGCGTGCCGGCGATGGGCATGATCATTGCCATCTACGGCCTGACCATCGTGTCCAGCCTGGCCGGCGAGAACTTCAAACTCAAGGAAGTGCTGGTCCTGTCCACGATCCTGGCGATCGGCAGCTACCTGGCGTTCGTGGTGCTGCTGAAGTTGCAATTCCCGGTCTGGCCGACCTTCATCACGGGCTGAGGCACAACAACATGATGGATCTGATCAACAACCTCTCGCTGGGTTTTGGCGTGGCCTTCACGTTCCAGAACCTGATCTACGCCTTCGTCGGCTGCCTGCTGGGCACGCTGATTGGCGTGCTGCCCGGCGTCGGCCCGGTGGCCACGATCGCCATGCTGCTGCCCGCGACCTACGCGCTGCCCCCGGTGGCCGCGCTGATCATGCTGGCCGGCATCTACTACGGCGCCCAGTACGGCGGCTCCACCACCGCCATCCTGGTCAACCTGCCGGGTGAATCCTCGTCGGTGGTGACCGTGATCGACGGCTACCAGATGGCGCGCAAGGGCCGCGCCGGTCCGGCGCTGGCGGCTGCGGGCCTGGGCTCGTTCTTCGCCGGCTGCGTGGGCACGCTGATCCTGGCGGCCTTCGCCGCGCCGCTGACCGAGGTCGCCTTCAAGTTCGGCCCGGCCGAGTACTTCTCGCTGATGATCCTGGGCCTGATCGGCGCCGTGGTGCTGGCCTCGGGCTCGCTGCTCAAGGCAGTGGCCATGATCGTGCTGGGCCTGCTGCTGGGTCTGGTCGGCACCGACGTGAACTCGGGCGTGGCGCGTTTCTCGTTCGACATTCCTGAACTGACCGACGGCATCGGCTTCATCACCATCGCGATGGGCGTGTTCGGCTACGGCGAGATCATCGCCAACCTATCGCACCCCGAGGACCAGCGCGAGGTGTTCACCGGCAAGGTGACCCACCTGTATCCGTCGGCGGAAGACTTCAAGCGCATGGTGCCGGCCGTGCTGCGCGGCACGACGATCGGCTCCATCCTGGGCATCCTGCCCGGCGGCGGCGCGCTGCTGGCGGCCTTCGCGGCCTACACCATCGAGAAGAAGACCAAGCTGCAGGCGGGCGAGGTGCCCTTCGGCCAGGGCAACATCCGCGGCGTGGCTTCGCCGGAAGCGGCCAACAACGCCGGTTCGCAGACCTCCTTCATCCCGCTGCTGACGCTGGGCATCCCGCCCAACGCCGTGATGGCGCTGATGGTGGGCGCGATGACCATCCACAACATCCAGCCGGGCCCGCAGGTGATGACCAGCAACCCCGAGCTGTTCTGGGGCCTGATCGCCTCGATGTGGATCGGCAACCTGATGCTGGTGATCCTGAACCTGCCGCTGATCGGCATCTGGATCAAGCTGCTCACGGTGCCCTACCGCTGGCTGTTCCCGTCCATCGTGCTGTTCTGCGCGATCGGCGTGTTCTCCACCAACAACAACACCTTCGACATCTGGATGGTGGCGATCTTCGGCATCATCGGCTACAGCTTCATCAAGCTGGGCGTGGAACCCGCGCCGCTGCTGCTGGGCTTCATCCTGGGCCCGATGATGGAGGAGAACCTGCGCCGCGCCCTGCTGCTGTCGCGCGGCGACTGGAGCGTGTTCGTCACCCGTCCGCTGTCGGCGGGCCTGCTGGCGGGCGCCCTGCTGCTGCTGATCATCGTGCTGATGCCGGCGGTGAAGTCCAAGCGCGAAGAGGCCTTCGTCGAGGACTGACGCGGCGTCCACTGCATGAAGAAAAAACGGCACCTGCGGGTGCCGTTTTTTCTTGGGTGCGCGCCTGGGCGGCGATGGCGGGAGAGGCGTAGCCGGGTTGCAACGTGCGTGTCCATTCGCGTGTGGATTCCCGCGCACGCACGCGCGAAGGGCATGATCAGGCCCATGGACCTGATCCACAACCTCGCGCTCGGCTTTGGCGTGGCGTTCACGTTCCAGAACCTGATCTATGCCTTCGTCGGCTGCCTGCTGGGCACGCTGATCGGCATCCTGCCGGGCGTCGGCCCGGTGGCCACCATCGCGATGCTGCTGCCCGCCACCTACGCGCTGCCTCCGGTGGCGGCGCTGATCATGCTGGCCGGCATCTACTACGGCGCCCTCTATGGTGGCTCCACCACCTCGATCCTGGTGAACCTGCCCGGCGAGCTGTCGTCCGTGGTGACGGTGATCGACGGCTACCAGATGGCGCGCAAGGGCCGCGCCGGCCCGGCGCTGGCGGCCGCGGGCCTGGGTTCGTTCTTCGCCGGCTGCGTGGGCACGCTGATCCTGGCGGCCTTCGCCGCGCCGCTGACGGAAGTCGCCTTCAAGTTCGGCCCGGCCGAGTACTTCTCGCTGATGGTCCTGGGCCTGATCAGCGCCGTGGTGCTGGCTTCGGGCTCGCTGCTCAATGCAGTGGCCATGATCGTGCTGGGCCTGCTGCTGGGTCTGGTCGGCACCGACGTGAACTCGGGCGTGGCGCGCTTCTCATTCGACATCCCGGAACTGACCGACGGCATCGGCTTCGTCACCATCGCCATGGGCGTGTTCGGCTACGGCGAGATCATCGCCAACCTGTCGCACCCCGAGGACCAGCGCGAGGTCTTCGCCGGCAAGGTGCAGGGTCTGATGCCGACCCGGGAAGACTTCAGGAACATGGTGCCGGCCGTGCTGCGCGGCACGGCCCTGGGCTCGGCGCTGGGCATCCTGCCCGGCGGCGGCGCCGTGCTGGCGGCCTTTTCGGCTTACTCTCTGGAGAAGAAGATCCAGCTCAAGCCCGGCGAGGTGCCGTTCGGCGAGGGCAACATCCGCGGCGTGGCTTCGCCGGAAGCGGCCAACAACGCCGGTTCGCAGACCTCCTTCATCCCGCTGCTGACGCTGGGCATCCCGCCCAACGCCGTGATGGCGCTGATGGTGGGCGCGATGACCATCCACAACATCCAGCCGGGCCCGCAGGTGATGACCAGCAACCCCGAGCTGTTCTGGGGCCTGATCGCCTCGATGTGGATCGGCAACCTGATGCTGGTGATCCTGAACCTGCCGCTGATCGGCATCTGGATCAAGCTGCTCACGGTGCCCTACCGCTGGCTGTTCCCGTCCATCGTGCTGTTCTGCGCGATCGGCGTGTTCTCCACCAACAACAACACCTTCGACATCTGGATGCTGGCGCTCTTCGGCGTCATCGGCTACAGCTTCATCCAGCTGGGCGTGGAACCCGGGCCGCTGCTGCTGGGCTTCATCCTGGGCCCGATGATGGAGGAGAACCTGCGCCGCGCCCTGTTGCTGTCGCGTGGCGACTGGAGCGTGTTCGTCACGCGCCCGCTGTCGGCGGGCCTGCTGGCGGCGGCCGCGCTGCTGCTGGTCGTCGTGCTGATGCCGGCGGTGAAGTCCAGGCGGGACAAGGCGTTCGTCGAGAAATGAGGCGAGGCCTGTCGCCTTCGCTTCGGGACGGTGCCTTTGGGCGCCGATCTTCATGGGCGGGCGCCGGCAGCCGGCACAATGGCGGCAAGAGGTCCGCATGTCATCGTTTCCGCTTCCCGTCCAGCATCCGCAGCGCGCCGCGCTGCACAACGAGATCCACGCCCGCCCGCCCGAGGCGATGGCGGCGCCCCTGGCGATTTCACACGTCGTCATGTGGTGCGACGCCGCGCAGCGCGAGGCCAGCCGCGCCCACGTGACCGCCCTGTTGCGCGATCACCATCTGGCGCCGCCGGACGCGCAGACCACCCACCTGCGCGTGGACCTGGGCGCGTTCCGCCTGCGCTGGGAATTGCACACCGAGTTCGTGACCTGGACCTTCGTGCGTCCGGCCGCGCCCGAGGCCGGGGGCGAGCACGGGCCCGAGGGGGCCATCACGGCGGTGCCGCGCGACTGGCTGGCGGCCTTGCCGGGCCAGTCGCTGGCGGGCCTGCACCTGTGGCTGCTGTCCGCGCGCGATGCCGGCGCCGCCGCGCGGGTGCGGCAGTGGCTGCAGGAGGATCTGCTGGTCGGCTCCACCGTGGCCGGAGGGCTGGCCGAGGTCTACACCGATTTCGCCATCCACGCCGACGGCTTCTCGCGCCTGCTGCTGCTGGCCGAGGGGGCGGAGGGCGAGCCGGCGGCGGGGGATGGCGGGCACCTGTCGCCGCGCCGCCTGGGCCGCCTGGTGCAGCGCCTGCTGGAAATCGAGACCTACCGCATGGCGGCGCTGCTGGGCCTGCCGGCCGCGCGCGAGGCCGGGCTGGAGCTGGGCACGGCCGAACGCGAGCTGGCCGCGCTGGCCGAGGCCATCCGCACGGCGCGCCGCGACGAGGAGCCGGTGCTGCTGGACCGCCTGACCCGCCTGGCCGGCCAGGTGGAGAGCCAGTACGCGGCCACGCATTCGCGCTTTTCGGCCAGCACCGCCTATTTCGAGCTGGTGGACAAGCGCATTGCCGACATCGCCGAGGTTCGGGTGGACGGCATGCAGACCATCGGCGAATTCATGAACCGCCGCCTGAGCCCGGCGCGCAGCACCTGCGAGTGGGCGACGCGCCGCCAGGATGCGCTGTCGCAGCGCGTTTCGCGTATCAGCAACCTGCTGCGCACGCGCGTGGAGATCGAGCAGCAGCAAAGCAGCCAGGCGCTGCTGGCCACCATGAACCAGCGCCAGGACCTGCAGCTCAAGCTGCAGGCCACCGTGGAGGGCTTGTCGGTGGCGGCGATCACCTACTACATCGTCGGCTTGGTCAGCTACCTGGCCAAGGGCGCGCAGAAGCTGGGCTGGCCGTTGAGTGCCGAGACCACGGCGGCGGTGGCGATTCCGGTCGTGGCGTTCAGTGTCTGGGCCTCGCTGCGCCGGCTGCACCACCGGATGTTCAAGGACTGACGAGGCCGGCGGCCCTGTCTCGCCCGGCGCCCGTGCGCTACGCGGACCGGGCGGGTGCGGCGCGCAGCGCGGCGTCGAGCCGGTCGATCACCTCGGCCCAGTCGGCGTCTTCCAGGATTTCCTCCCGCAGCAGGGCGGCCTGCGCCGCGTTCCAGAACGGCGCCTCGGCCAGCAGGGTGTCGGGCGCGAGCGGCGCGTGGGTGGCGAGGAAGTGGCGGATGCCCTGTTCATCGGCTGGCAGGCCCAACTGGGCAAACAGTTCCGAGAAGCGGTGAAATGACTGGTCCATGGCGTGCCCTCGTCGATTCGGAACCGGCATTGTCCGCCCGGAGGGCCTGGGCTGACCAGTCCCTGTGCCGGTCGGGTTCAGGGGCGGGACGCGGCGGACAGGATGCCGAAGCGGGCGAGCGTGCGCTCGCGCGCCTGGGCATGATCGACCAGCGGGGCCGGGTAGTCCACGCCGATGCGGGTGCGCGCGACGGCCTGGTCGATCGGGCTCAGGGTCCACGGCGCGTGGATGAACTTGTCCGGCACGCCGGCCAGCTCGGGCAGGTAACGGCGGATGAAGCGGCCTTGCGGGTCGAACTTCTGCGACTGGGTGACTGGGTTGAAGATGCGGAACCAGGGCTGTGCGTCGCAGCCGGTGGAGGCAGCCCACTGCCAGCCGCCGTTGTTGGCGGCGAGGTCGTAGTCGTTGAGCTGCGCGGCGAAGTAGCGCTCGCCCAGGCGCCAGTCGATGCCCAGGTCCTTGGTGAGAAAGGAGGCGACGATCATGCGCAGGCGGTTGTGCATGTAGCCGGTCTGGTTCAGCTGGCGCATCGCGGCGTCCACGATCGGATAGCCGGTGCGCGCCTCGCACCAGGCGGCGAACAGCTCGGGCGCGTCGTCCCAGGCGATGCGGTCGTACTCCCGGCGGAACGCGTGGTCCACCACCTGCGGGTGGTGCCACAGGATCATCTGGTAGAAGTCGCGCCAGATCAGCTCCGACAGCCAGGTCTGCGCGCCCTCGCCGCCGTGGCGGTGGGCCAGGGCGGCCAGTTCGCGGATCGAGACGGTACCGAAGCGCAGGTGGGTGGACAGGTAGGACACGCCCTTGACGGCGGGGAAGTCGCGCGCCTGCCGGTAGCCGTCGATGCGGGCGAGGAAGTCGTCCAGTAGCTGCCGCCCGCCGCGCATGCCGGTGGGCAGCCTCAATTCGGACAGGTTGGTCGGTTCAAAGCCCACGTCGGCCAGCGTGGGCAGGGTTTCGGCGGCGGGCTTGGACGCCAGGCGGGCGGCGTACTTTTCCACCGGGTAGGGCCGGAGCTGGAAATCGTCGAGCTGCCTCAGCCAGGCGTTGCGGTAGGGTGTGAACACGCTGTAGGGGCGGCCCGTCTGGGTCAGCACTTCGTCGCGCTCGAAGATCACCTGGTCCTTGAAGTCGGCGAAGCCGATGCCGACGGCGTCCAGCTGTCGGGCGACCGCCAGATCGCGCTCGATGGCGGCGGGCTCGTAGTCGCGGTTGGCGAACACCTTGCTTACGCCGAGCTCGGCCGCCAGGCGCGGGATGCAATCGAGCGCCGACCCGTGGCGCACGATCAGGCCGGCGCCCGCGCCGCCCGCGGCCCGCGACAACGCATCAAGGGCGGCGTCGAGCTCGACCACGCTGGCATGGATGAACGCCACCCGTCGGTCCTGCCGGCTCGGCAGGGCGTCGAGGATGTCGGTGTCGAACACGAAGACGGCGTGCACGCGATCGGCCTGGCGCAGCGCGTGGTGGAGCGCGGCGTGGTCGAAGTGGCGAAGGTCGCGGCGGAACCAGACCAGGGCGGAAGTCGTCATGCCATCGTGCTCGGTGTGAATAGGCGCCGACTTTAGCGCGGGTTGCCAGGGGGGCGCGCCGTCGCCGCCGGCGGTGGCCGCCGCGTCCAGGCGCGATGACGCGGCTGGGCCGTGCATGAGACACTCAACCTCTTATGAATCAGGCGCAGGATGTCGGGACCGCTCAGCCGGTCCGCAGGGGCGCCCCTCGTTGCAGGGCGGCTCGCAAGGGTCGCGGGAGGGGCATGACAAGTCAGGGGTCCGCCGGGGCTGCACGGGGAGGTGCCGATGCCCGTTGACCGGACGACGCCCTCGGGCGCGCCCAGCCTCACGCCGGGGCTGCTGCTGGCCGGGGCCGGCTCGATCGCCTTCAGCGGCAAGGCCATCATCGTCAAGCTCGCCTACCGCCATGGTGTGGACGCGGTGACGCTGGTGATGTACCGCATGCTGTTCGCGCTGCCGATCTTCGCCGTGATGGCCTGGTGGGCCAGCCGGGGCCGTGACGCGCTGACGCGCAGGGACTGGGCCGGCGTGTTCGGGCTGGGCCTGACCGGCTACTACCTCGCGAGCTTCCTCGACTTCGCCGGCTTGCAGTACATCAGCGCCTCGCTGGAGCGGCTGATCCTCTACCTCAATCCGACCCTGGTGCTGTTGCTGGGCTGGGGCCTGTACGGCCGGCGCATCAGCCGCCGGCAGGCGGTGGCCATGGTGGTGAGCTACGGTGGCGTGGTGCTGGTGTTCGGCATGGAAGCGAACTTGGCCGGGCGCCATGCGGCGCTCGGCGCGCTGCTGGTGTTTGTCAGCGCCATCAGCTATGCCATCTACATGAGCTACAGCGGCGAACTGGTGCGCCGGCTCGGTGCGCTGCGCCTGGCCGGGCTGGCCACCACCGTGGCCTGCGTGCTGTGCATCGGGCAGTTCGCCGTGCTGCGGCCGCTGTCGGCCGCGCAGGTGGCGCCCGAGGTGCTCTGGCTGTCGCTGCTCAATGCCACGGCCTGCACCGCGCTGCCGGTGCTGCTGGTGATGATGGCGATCGAGCGCATCGGCGCCGGCCTGACGGCGCAGACGGGCATGATCGGCCCGATGTCCACCATCCTGATGGGCGTGCTGATCCTGGGCGAGCCGCTGACGGTGTGGATCGTCGCCGGCACGGTACTGGTGGTGGGCGGGGTGTTCCTGGTCACGCGGCAGAAGGCGTGACGGTTTTCTTGTTCAAGGAGTTTTCGAGATGGATCTGGGCATTGCAGGCAAGTGGGCGCTGGTGGGCGGCGCGAGCAAGGGGCTGGGCTTCGGCTGCGCGCAGGCGCTGGCGCGCGAGGGCGTGAACGTGGTGATGGTGGCGCGCGGCGCCGAGGCGCTGCAGGTGGCGGCCGAGCGGCTGCGTGCCGAGGTCGCCGCGGGCGTGCAGGTGCTGGCCGTGGCGGCCGACATCACCACGCCCGAGGGGCGCGCGGCGGCCTTCGCCGCGCCGGGCGGGCCGGGGACCGACTTCGACATCGTGGTCACCAACGCCGGCGGCCCGCCGACCGGTGATTTCCGCGACTGGGACCGCGAGGCCTGGATCAAGGCGGTGGACGCCAACATGCTGACGCCGATCGAGCTCATCAAGGCCACGGTGGACGGCATGGCGGCACGCGGCTTCGGCCGCATCGTCAACATCACCTCCAGCGCGGTGAAGGCGCCGATCGACATCCTGGGCCTGTCCAACGGCGCGCGCAGCGGCCTGACCGGCTTCGTCGCCGGCGTCTCGCGCGGCAAGCTGGCGGCGCAGGGCGTGACCATGAACAACCTGTTGCCCGGCAAGTTCGACACCGACCGGCTGGCCGTCACGCACGGCGGCGCGGCCCAGAAGACCGGCAAGAGCCTCGAGGAGATCCGGCGCGCCCAGCAGGCGCAGATCCCCGCCGGTCGCTTCGGCACGCCGGCCGAGTTCGGCGCGATCTGTGCCTTCCTGTGCAGCGTGCCGGCCGGCTACATGACCGGGCAGAACGTGCTGGTGGATGGCGGTGCCTATCCGGGGACGTTCTGACGCCGTCTGATGGCCAGCGAGACCAGTGCCAGCGACAGCAGGATCAGGCCATCGATCCAGCCCACGGCCCCCCCACCTGAGGCCGGAGCGACGGTGACCGCGACAGTTTGCGGTGCGCTGCTGAAGATGCCGTCGCTGGCAATGACCTCGAATGAGTGGGTGCCGACCGGGCCGGCGTCGTTCCAGGTGAACACCCCGCTGGCCGGATCGAGGCTGGCGCCTGCGGGCAGGCCGATGGCCAGCAGCGCGACCGGCTGATTTTCAGGGTCGAGGGCCTGGATCGTGAAATTCAGGTTGTCGCCGGCTGCCACGGTCTTTGCCTCGATCGGTTTGAGCGTTGGCGCGGTGTTGGTGGTCACGGTCGCCTGGTCGGCGGCTTTCAGGCCGTCCCCGTCGGTGACGGTGACCTGGAAAGCGTAGTTGGCCCCTGTCTCAGTCGCGACAAACGACGGGCTGGCTGACCCGCTGTTGCTCAGCGCCACGGCAGGCCCGGCGGTCTGGATCCAGGCGTACTGCAAGGCTGCGTTGCCTCCCAGGCCGGGCCAGGCAGTCGCCGTCAGCTGGATGGTCGATCGGGTCGGAGCGATGCCGTCCGGATTGATCGAGGTGACAACCACAGGCGCGGAGGTGCTCGCCCGCGCCACAGCCTGCTGTGCGTCAAGCAGGCCGGCACCGCAGTCGCCCACGGCGGCGCACGCCGAGTTGGCCGGATGGGGGCGTGCCGAATTGCTCAGGATGGACCGGATGGCATCGGCCGAGAAGGTGGGCTGCAGGTTGACCAGCAGGGCCGCCACGCCGGCGACATGCGGGACCGCCATGCTGGTGCCCTGGAACGAGGCGTAGCCGCTGCCCGTCGGCGTGGTCAAGCCGGTGTCCACTGTGGAAACCACGCCGGCACCGTCTCCATCGAGGCCGTTGACACCCTTGCCGCCGCCGGGTGCGCTGAGCGTCGTGCCGGGGCCGGTGTTGGCATACAGGGCCCTGTCACCCCGCTGGGTGTGGGCGGTCACCGCGATGACGCCTCGGCAATTGGCCGGCTGGGAGACGAGGTTCTGGCCGTCATTGCCGGTCGATGCCACGATGATGCTGCCCGCAGCCCGGGCGGCGTCCACGGCTTCCTGAAACGCTTGCGAGCACAGGCCCGAGGTGCCCAGGCTGAGGTTCAGCACCTTGGCCGGGTTGCGGTTGATCGGGGTGTCCGGCACGCTGAGTCCCGCCGCCCAGCGGATGCCGGCGACCACATCGGACTGGTGGCCACCGCACTTGCCCAGTGCGCGCACGGGCAGGATCTTTGCGTTGTACGCGACGCCGGCCCCACCGACCTTGTTGTTGGTCACGGCCGCAATCGTGCCGGCGAGGTGGGTGCCGTGCCAGGAACTCTCGGCGGCCGCGCAGCCAACATATGCTCCGCTGCCGGCCTCCGTGGCCGTGACCCAGTCGCCCGGATCGCTGGCGTCGGCATCCAGCAAGTCACCGTCGTTGGCCTTGCTCAGATCGCTGATGAAGTCGTACCCTGGCAGTAGATTGGCTTTCAGGTCCTCGTGCGGACGGTAACCAATGTCGATCACTGCCACGACGACGCCGCTTCCCGTGGCCACGTCCCAGGCTCCGGGCAGGTTCATGCCCCCCTCGTTGAGCGTCCCTGGGGCCTTGAAGTGCCACTGCATGGAGGCGAACAGCGGGTCGTTGGGCACCATGTGGGGAAAGACGGGCTCGTCGATTTCCACATGGGCCACGCCCGGCGCCCGTTCGAGTTGTTTGGACAGGGCAAACAATTCGCCGCGACTCAGGGCCCGGTCGGTCAGGGCGACGTGGGTTTCTGGGGTGACGGACTTGACATAGCGCAGGCGAACCGCGCTGGCACGGTCTGGCTTCAGGCCGCCGCCGCTGTCCAGTCCGGCCACCTTGTCCCGCACGGCCGCAGTGTCCACAGCGCCGTCGCTGGTGATGGCAGGTTCCTTGAACCGGATGATCAGGCGGTCAAATGTGCGCTCAGTCTGCAAGGGGCCGGCGAAGGCGGAGACCGGGGCACGCGGGTTCGTGGGCGCCGCCGCGGAGGCGGGGGCGAACAGCGTGCCGGTGACGATGCCGGCGGCTGCAAGCACCAGGGCTCCGCCCACGGGGCGTTGGCTGGGGTGTCTCGTTCTCATGGCCATGTTCTCCTCTCCGGCCGGTTGAGGCCAGGCGCAGGCGTCAACCTGCAGCCCCGACGCTGAAGGTTGGCGGGGCGTGGTGAAGACGGGTTCGGGTGGGGCTCTTACCGGGGAGGCGCGGCGATCGCTTCATCCCGGATGGCATGCCGCGCGAATGGAGCACCCAATGGGCAGCGATCTGACTGGGCGGGCCGCATGGGGAAGGCTGGGCAACGGTGAGGGCCTTGGCGGCGGAAGCCGACCGCAGCCTCGCACGGAAAATGCCCGCCGAGCATGATCGAATGCTTGTCCATGGTGAGTTCTCCTCCTGTCGGAAAAGGCGGAAGGCCTTGACCGAAAACTCGCCTGCGCACTAAAGGGATAACCGTGAATTCAATGTAGAAATCTGTCATGCCTGCGGCAATACCGGCTTCTCGGTATTTAGAACAGAAGGACACAATTCATGTCCGCCCGTGTCGGGCGGGCTGGGGCTTGGGACATACTGCGGCCCTGCGAAGGCAGGATCCGGTCGCCAAGGCCTGGCGCTCGATGAAACAGCTCATCCCCTCTATCCCATGGACTTGAACTATCTGGATTTCGACTACAGCGAGGACAGCGAAGGCGTCGGCACCTTTGACGCGATGGCCTCCACCTGGCCCGATCAGGTGGCGGCCGTGCAGGCCGAGGTCGCTCAGGTGCTGGACTGGGCCCACGCGAGCTTTCCCGATCGGCGGGGGCCGCTCGACGAGGGCGGCGAGTGGGACTACGACCTGCAGGGCCAGCAGGAATTCAGCGCGCCGGAAATCATTGCCTACGACGAGGTGGCGCGCCGCTTCACCGTCCAGGTCGGCCCGGCCGGAAGACCGCGCCACACCGTCACGCTGGCGATCAGCGGCACCGCCGCGTTCTGCGCCGCGTTCCGCGAGCAGTTCGGCCTGGATTGACCGGCCGCAGGCCGGCGGATGCCGGCGCGCTCAGCGCCGCGACGAGACCAGGATGCCGCCGACGATCAGCGCGAAGGCCAGCGCGTGGAAGGGCTGAGGCATTTCACCGAGGAAGGCCGCGGACAGCAAGGCCGTGAACAGCGGGGTGAGGTTGGTGAAGAAGGCGGCGATGGCCGGCCCGGCGCGCTGCACGCCCAGGCCCCAGCAGCGGTAGGCCAGCACGGCCGGGCCGACGGCGATGAAGAGCAGGGCGCTGACCAGTGGCCCGCCCCACACGATGTGCGGGTTGCCCAGCGCCCACTCCCCGGCGGTGAACAGCCCGGACCAGGCCAGGCCCATGACGATCTGTGCCAGCAGGAAGGCGGCCCAGTCGGCGCGGATGGCCGTCGGCTCGGCCAGGCGCGTCAGCTGCCAGCTGTACCAGGCCCAGGCGGCGGTGGCGAGCAGCATGTAGAGGTCGCCCGCCACCAGGCGCAGTGCGAGCAGCTGGTGCCAATCGCCGCGCGACAGCACTACCGCCACCCCGACCATGGACAGCGCGGCGCCGACCAGCTGGCGTCGTGTCACGCGGGCGCCGAAGCCCAGGGTCCCCACCGCCAGCATCCACAGTGGCATGCTGGAGCCGACCAGCGTCACGTTCACCGGGGTGGAGGTCTTCAGCGCCAGGTACAGCAGCCCGTTGTAGCAGCCGATGCCGAACAGGCCCAGCACGGCGAAGCGGCGCCAGTGCGTCCATAGCCCGCTGCCCGGGCGAAGCACCCAGCCGCCGAGCGGCAGCAGGAGGACGAACGCCAGCGCCCAGCGCAGGAAGTTCAATGTCATCGGGGGGGCGAGGTCATGGATCAGTCGGCCCACCACCGCGTTGCCGGCCCACAGCAGGGGCGCGAGGGTCAGCAGCAGGGCGGTACGAGGTGTCAGGCGTTGCGTCATGGCCGGCACTGTACCTGCAAGGCACGGCGCAGACCGGGCGGATTCGTGGCACGATGCCGACGCATTTCTGCAAGCCCTTCGAAGGAGACGCTTCATGACCCTCGCGGTCCAGATTGAACAGCACGGCGGCCCGGAACAGCTCCAGCTCGTGGAGGCGCCGGTGGGCGAGCCGGGCCCGGGCGAGATCCGTATCCGCCATCACGCCATCGGCCTGAACTTCATCGACATCTACCAGCGCAGCGGCGTCTACCCGATGGCCATGCCGCTGCGCCTGGGCATGGAGGGCGCGGGCGTGGTCGAGGCGGTGGGCGAGGGCGTGACGCACCTGCGCGTCGGCGACCGCGCCGCCTACGCCAGCCAGCCGCCGGGCAGCTACTGCGAGGCGCGCGTGATGCCGGCGCGCTGCGTCTGCCGCCTGCCCGACGAGCTCTCGTTCGAGACCGGTGCCGCGATGATGCTCAAGGGGCTCACCGCGCAGTACCTGCTCAAGCGCACCCTGCCGCAGGGTGGTCTGCAGCCGGGCGACTTCGTGCTGTTCCACGCCGCCGCCGGCGGGGTCGGGCTGATCGCCTGCCAGTGGGCCAGGGCGCTTGGCCTGCGGCTCATTGCCACCGCCGGCTCCGACGCCAAGTGCGCGCTGGCGCTGGAAAACGGCGCGGCGCACGCCATCAACTACAGCACCGAGGACTTCGCGGCGCGCGTGCGGCAGATCACCGGCGGCCAGGGCGTGAAGGTGGTGTACGACTCGGTCGGCAAGAGCACCTGGGACGCCTCGTTGGACTGCCTGCAGCCGTTCGGCCTGATGGTCTCCTACGGCAATGCTTCGGGCAAGGTCCCGCCGATCGACATCGCCACGCTGGCCGCCAAGGGCTCGCTCTACGTGACGCGGCCGACCGTGTTTGCCCACATGGCTACGCGCGAGGGCACCCAGGCCATGGCCGACGACCTGTTCGACGTGGTGCGCAGCGGCCAGGTGAAGATCCAGATCACGCAGCGCTTTGCCCTGGCGCAGGTGCAGGAGGCCCACCGCGCGCTGGAGGCGCGTCAGACGACGGGGAGCGTCATCCTGACGGTCTGAACCCGCCCGCTCAGTGCATCTCGGGCGGCACGCTGTCCAGACGGTGATCAGCCAGCTCGCCCGCGGCGTCCAGGATCGGGTAGGCGATCGAACAGATGTGGGAGTTGATGCGCTTGAGCTCGCTGAGCAGGTCGATGTGCAGTGAGCTGGTTTCGATGCTGGGCAGCGTGTGCTCGGACAGGCGGCCCAGGTGGTTCGCCGCGTAGGTGCGTTCCAGGTCGCTGAACAGCACCTTCTGCTCCAGCAGCTTCTGCGCGTCGCGCCGGCTACCGCTGAGGAACACGCTCATGCCCAGGCGCAGGTTGGCCACCAGCCGGGCATGCAGGTCGGCGATCTCGGCCATGCCGGCCTCGGACAGCTCGCGCCCGCGGTGGATCTTCTTGTCCTCGATGTCCTGGAGCACGCGTTCGACGATGTCGGCCACCTGCTCCATGTTGATGGTGAAGCTGATGATGTCGGTCCAGCGCCGGCTTTCCTCCTCGCCCAGCGCCTCGCGCGAGATCTTGGTCAGGTAGACCTTGATCGCCGAGTACACCTGGTCCACCGTGCCGTCCATCTGGCGTAGCGCCTCCGCCAGCTTGACGTCGTTCGTGCGCAGCACCGTCAGCATGCCCTGGAGCATGGTCTCCACCACGTCGGCCTGGTGCAGCGCCTCGCGCGCGGCGCAGGAGATGGCCAGCGAGGGCGTGGCCAGCGCCGAGGGGTCCAGGTGCTGCGGCCGGGTGCGGCCGGCCGGGCTGTCTTCCAGCGGCAGCCAGCGGACGACCCACTGCGCCACGGTCGGCGTGAGCCCGATGAACAGCAGCCCCAGCAGCACGTTGAACGTGAGGTGGAACAGCACCACCGCGTTGGCCGGCGTGCCCAGCCAGTGCGGCGCGTGCTGCAGCCACAGGGCGGTCAGCGGCGCGGCCATGGCCACGCCGAGCGCCTTGAACAGGAAGTTGCCCACCGGCACCTGCCGCACCTCGGGCGCGGCGCCCGCGGTGGTGATCAGGGCCAGCAGCCCGCTGCCCAGGTTCGCGCCCAGCACCAGGCCAAGCGCCACATCGAGCGGAATGGCCTGGGTCGTCGCCAGCGTCGCCGTGAGCAGCACCAGGGCCAGGCTGGAATAGGACAGCACGGCCAGCGCGGCGCCCACGGTGATCTCCAGCAGCAGGTCGCTGCCCAGCGAGGCGAGCAGGGCCCGCACCTCGGCCGAGCGGGTGAGCACCGCGGCGGTCTCGGCCACCATGGCCAGCGCCAGCAGCATCAGGCCCAGCCCGATGAGGATGCGGCCGATCTGGCCCAGGGTGTTGGCCTGACGCGAGATGAACAGCACCACGCCGACAAAGATGCACAGCGGCGACAGCCAGGACAGGTCGAAGGAGAAGAACACCGCCATCAGGCCGGTACCGATGTCGGCGCCGAGCATCACCGCGAGGGCCGCCGGCAGCGGCACCAGTCCCTGGCCGACGAAAGAGGACAGGATCAGCGCCGTGGCGGTGCTGGATTGCACGAGGGCCGTGGTGCCCATACCCGAGAACATGGCGCGCAGGCGGCTGCTGACGCTGCGCGCCAGCACCTGGCGCAACTGCGCGCCGTACACGCGCAGGATGCCGGTGCGCACGAGCTGGGTGCCCCAGACCAGCAGCGCGATCGCGGCCAGCAGATTCAACAGGTGTTTCATGGCGTCAGGGGGCAATATACGCCTGACGCCCGCATCGGTTGCCCGACGCGGCGCGAGCAGGGCGCTGTGCCGCGTCGGCCGCGGGGCTTACTTGCCGCGCCGAACGCGCAGCAGTTCGTCCAGGATCAGCGCGATCGCGCCGATGGTGATGGCGCTGTCGGCGATGTTGAAGGCCGGGAAGTGCTTGCCGGCCCAATGGAAATCGAGAAAATCCACCACGTAGCCATGCAGCAGCCGATCGATCACGTTGCCGACCGCGCCCCCCAGGATGCAGGCCAGTGCAAAGCTGAACAGCTTCTGGCCCGCGTGCGAGCGCAGCATCCAGACGATGAACAGCGCCGCCACCACGCCAAGCCCCGTGAAGAACCAGCGTTGCCAGCCGGACGCGTCAGCCAGGAACGAGAACGCCGCGCCCAGGTTGTGCACCCGCACCACGTTGAAGAAGCTGGTCACATAGGTGCTGTCGCCGAGCCGGTAGTAGCCGAGGATCAGGACCTTGGTGAACTGGTCGGCGATCAGCAGGATCAGCGCCAGGCCCAGCCAGGGTAGCAGCTCGGTCAGGCCGGCCGAGCGGGCCGGGGCGCGCACCTTGGAAATCTTGCCCTTGGTGGCCATTTACGCGTGCTTCCGGTCTTCGCCGGCGCCGTAGAGGTTGCTGGTGCAGCGACCGCAGATCGTCGGGTGCGCCGCGTCGTGGCCCACGTCGTCGCGGTAGTGCCAGCAGCGCTCGCACTTGGCGGCATCGCTGGCGGTCACGGCCGTCGCGAGCTCGGTGCCTTCGGCCAGCTGCAGCACCGAGGTGATGAAGACGAACTTCAGGTCCTCGCCCAGGCTGGCCAGCAGCGCATGGTCGGCGGCCGGCACGGTGAGCGTGACGTTGGCCTGCAGCGAGGCGCCGACCTTGCCTTCGGCCCGCAGCGCCTCGATGTCCTTGTTCACCCCGTCGCGGATCTCGCGGATGCGGTTCCACTTGGCGAGCAGCGCCTCGTCGCTCGCGCCCAGGTCGGTGTAGGTCTCCAGGAAGATCGATTCGGAGCTGCCGAACACCTGCCAGGCTTCCTCGGCCGTGAAGCTGAGGAAGGGGGCCATCCAGCGCAGCATGGCGTGGGTGATCTGCCACAGCGCGGTCTGGGCGCTGCGCCGCGCCAGGCTCTTGGGCGCGGTGGTGTAGAGCCGGTCCTTGAGCACGTCGAGGTAGAACGCGCCCAGGTCTTCTGAGCAGTAGACCTGCAGCTTGGCGACCACCGGGTGGAATTCATAGACCTCGTAGTGGGCCAGGATGTCGGCCTGCAGCTGGGCGGCGCGGCTGAGTGCGTAGCGGTCGATCTCCAGCAGCTGGTCGGCCGGCACGGCGTCCTGCGTCGGGTCGAAGTCGCTCACGTTGGCGAGCAGGAAGCGCAGCGTGTTGCGGATGCGGCGGTAGCCGTCCACCACGCGAGCCAGGATCTTCTCGTCGATGCCGAGGTCGCCTGAATAGTCGGTGGCGGCGCACCACAGGCGGATGATCTCGGCGCCCATCTTGCTGCTGATCTGCTGGGGCGCGACCACGTTGCCCACGCTCTTGCTCATCTTGCGGCCCTGGCCGTCGACGGTGAAGCCGTGGGTCAGCAGGCCCTTGTACGGCGCATGGTCGTACATGGCGCAGGCGGTGAGCAGCGAGCTGTGGAACCAGCCGCGGTGCTGGTCATGGCCTTCCAGGTACAGGTCGGCCGGCCAGGTGGACTGGTCCTTGTGGCTGTTCTGCAGCACATGGAAGTGCGTGGTGCCGGAGTCGAACCAGACGTCCAGGATGTCGTTGACCTTGGTGTAGTGGGCCGCGTCGGCTGCGCCCAGGATCTCCTCGGCCGTGATCTTGCTCCAGGCCTCGACACCGCCTGCCTCGACCATGGCCGCGGCCTGGTCCATGATGGCCATGGTGCGCGGGTGCAGCTCGCCGCAGTCCTTGTGGATGAAGAAGGGCAGGGGCACGCCCCAGTTGCGCTGGCGGCTGATGCACCAGTCGGGCCGGTTGGCGATCATGTCGCGCAGGCGGGCCTTGCCGTTCTCGGGGTAGAAATGGGTCTCCTCGATGGCGGCCAGGGCGAGCTGGCGCAGCGTTTTGGGGGCCTTGTCCGTCGTGAACACGCCTTCGCCCTCGTCCATGCGCACGAACCACTGGGCGGCGGCGCGGTAGATCACCGGCGTCTTGTGGCGCCAGCAGTGCGGGTAGCTGTGGGTGATCTCGCTGGTGGCGAACAGGCGGCCGGCGTTCTTCAGCGCCTCCAGCACCACCGGCACGGCCTTCCAGATGTGCAGGCCGCCGAACAGAGGGAAGTCGGCCGCGTAGGTGCCGTTGCCCTGCACCGGGTTCAGGATGTCGTCGTACTTCAGGCCGTGGGCGATGCAGCTGTTGAAGTCGTCCACGCCGTAGGCGGGCGCGGCGTGCACGATGCCGGTGCCGTCCTCGGCGGTGGCGTAGTCGGCCAGGTAGACGGGCGACAGGCGGCGGTAGCCGGCATCCACGTCGTACAGCGGGTGCTTGAAGTTCAGGTGGTCCAGGGTCTTGCCCTGGGTCGTGGCGAGCACCGTGCCTTCGATGCCGTAGCGGGCCAGGCATTTCTCCACCAGCACGGCGGCCAGCAGCAGCAGGCCGCGCGGCGTGTCGACCAGCGCGTATTCCAGATCCGGGTTCAGGTTCAGCGCCTGGTTGGCCGGGATGGTCCAGGCGGTGGTGGTCCAGATCACCACGTAGGCCGGCTTGGCCAGCGCCGGCAGGCCGAAGGCGGCGGCCAGCTTCTCGGGCTCGGCGCATTCGAAGCCCACGTCCAGCGTGTTGCTCTTCTTGTCCTGGTACTCGATCTCGAACTCGGCGAGCGACGAGCCGCAGTCGAAGCACCAGTAGACGGGCTTGAGGCCGCGGTAGACGAAGCCGCGCTCCATGATGCGCTTGAGGGCACGGATCTCGTTCGCTTCGTTGCCGAAGTTCATGGTCTTGTAGGGGTTGTCCCACTCGCCGAGCACGCCCAGGCGCTTGAAGTCGGCCATCTGGCCGGCGATCTGCTCGGCGGCGAAGGCGCGGGCCTTGGCCTGCACGGCGTCGCGCGGCAGGTTGCGGCCGTGCAGCTTCTCGATCGCGTTCTCGATCGGCAGGCCGTGGCAGTCCCAGCCCGGCACGTAGATCGCGTCCAGGCCCTTGAGCTGGCGTGCCTTGACGATCATGTCCTTGAGGACTTTGTTCACCGCGTGGCCGATGTGGATTTGTCCGTTGGCGTAGGGCGGGCCGTCGTGCAGCACGAACTTCGGCGCGCCGGCGCGGGCCGCGCGCAGCTTCTGGTACAGGCCCTGGTCTTCCCATTCCTTGACCCAGCCCGGCTCGCGCTTGGGCAGGTCGCCGCGCATCGGGAAGGGGGTGTCGGGCAGGTTCAGCGTGGCGCGGTAGTCGGGCTTGGTGTCGGACATGTGAAAGGCTCTCGGGTGTCATTCCCGCGCGGGCGGGAATCCAGGACTTGGGGCGTGGGACGTGGATGCCCGCGCCGCGGCGGGCATGACATCACTGAATTCGGTCGCGCGTGGTCTGACGGCGGGTCTCGGCGTGCCGGGCGTCGAACCAGGCACGCGCGTCGGCGCAGTCCTTGGCGATGCCCGTGGTCAGGGCGTCGAGACTGTCGTATTTCAACTCGTCGTGCAGTTTGTGCAGCAGCTCCACATGGACGATTTTACCGTAGGCCCCCTCGGGGCCCAGGTGCTGCGGCCAGTCCAGGCAGTGCGTTTCCAGCAGCACCCGGCCGCCGTTCACGTCGTTGGGCTCCAGCGAGGGGCGGATGCCGAGGTTGGCCACGCCACGCAGGGGCGCCTCGTCCAGACCATGCACCAGTACCGCGAAGATGCCGCTGGCAGCGGAATTCCAATGCGAGAAGCGCAGGTTGAGGGTGCGGAAGCCGTCGTCGTTGCCTTCGCCGCTGGCGCCGAGCGCCCGGCCCAGCTTGCGCCCGTGCACCACGTGTCCGCTGATGCTGTAGGGCCGCCCCAGCAGGGTGGCGGTGTCCTCCATGCGGCCGGCGCCGAGCGCGTCGCGCACGGCCGAACTGGACACGCGCAGGCCGTGCACCTCGTAGCTGTTCATGCGCGCCACGTCGAAGCCCAGGCGCTGGCCAGCGGCGTCGAGCATGGCGTAGTCGCCGGCGCGCTTGGCGCCGAAGCGGAAGTCATCGCCCACCAGCACGTAGCGCGCGCCCAGGCCCTGCACCAGCACCTCGTCGATGAAGGCTTCCGGGGATTGCGCCGCCAGCCGCGCGTCAAAGGGCAGCACCACGGTTTGCTCCACCCCGCAGCGCTCCAGCTCGGTGAGCTTGTCGCGCAGCGTGGCGATGCGCGCCGGCGCCAGTTCGGGCTTCTTCAGGGCCTCGGCGAAGTAGTCGCGCGGGTGCGGCTCGAAGGTCAGCACGCAACTGGGCACGCCGCGATGGCGCGCCTCGTTGTTCAGCAGCGCCAGCATGGCCTGGTGACCCCTGTGCACGCCGTCGAAGTTGCCGATGGTCAGCGCGCAGGCCGGGGCGATGCCGGGATGGTGGAAGCCGCGAAATACCTTCATCGGTTCAGTATCGTTTTGATAGCGTCGCAGCCCGAGGATGCAGAGGCTGGACGCAGGAATGTCACAAAAGGGGTGAGTTTAGTTGCGTTTTAAGTCGCGGCATCACGCTTTCGTTTGCACCGCTACGGAGTTTTCCCAACAGTGCCTTGATGACCTCCACGGTCTCGGGTTTGGCTTCGAGGATCGTTAGCTCGTCTTGCAGCTCTGCCAAGTTACAGCTTGTTACGGCTGCCAGGCATACGGCCTGCTGCCTTGTCGGCAGGCGTTTTCCGTGCTTCCACTCGCTCACGCGGCTGTGATGAATGCCGTAGCGGCCCAATTCCTGAATCTGTTGGGTTGTCAAGTTCTTGACTAATTCGGTAAACATTTGTTACCCCTTGTGCATGTCGTGTACATTGTGCACGTTCGGTACAACGTACCAGAACGGTAAAGCGAACTGTACCAGCCAGAGGGAACCCCATGCAAACCGCACCAGATCGACGCCAGCCGCACGAAGTCAGCCCGCAAGGGGTGGAGCGTGTGCGCGGTCCTCGGGGCGCCTATGGCTTGGCGTGTGCAGGGCTGTTTGCGATAGGGATCGTTAGTCGTCGTCAGACGATTGAGACCCGTCAGGGGCTCAACCCGCAGGGCCAGAGCCCGGCCCCGTCAGGGGATCGCCCGGCTGTTTCTGCTGCATCTGCTGATGCTCAACCCTCAAACGAAATTCAGGCCCTGGTGCAAAACCTCGTGGCGACCTTCGGGCCTCGTGCTGCTTACTTCGGGACCGAAGCGGCGACCGCCGACGGCAAGCGAAGCGCGGCGGCGGGCGGCGCATCGGGCGCGGTGGTGGCTGGTGACCCCGATGGTAACTACGGGGAGAACAACTACAACGCCCACCCGGTGGCCTGCCGTGCCTGCGTTCTGACCGGAGTTCAGGCATGACCCGCCCGAACGTCCTCGTTCTCGATGGCAACGAAGTGAAGGTTCGTTTGCAAGCCGAAAGGCTTGCAAGCAAGACCCCGGTTCATGTGGATTGGGTGCGCTTCACGACCTCGCTTCGCAAGGCTCCAGCGCCTGCCGTTGATGACCTTTTCCCGCTGCCGGAGGCCAACATCTGGGACCAGTCCACGCGAGAAGCTCGTTTTCGTCAATTGCTGGCCGAGCTGCCCGACTGCGACTATGCCGCCAGTCAACAAGCCTTGGACATGGCCCGTGCTGTCTGCGTGATCCTCGGCGAATCGTTTGCCGTGGCGTCGGAGGTCCGTAAGGGTCACGACTTCTATAAATTCCGTTGGAGCATCGAACGTAACGGGCGTGAGGTGGGTTGGGTCGGATACCTTGCCAGCAGCACCAGCAAACGGCAGGCGGCGCAGTCCAGCACCATCCATTGCAACCTCTATGGTGAAGCGTGCACCTTCGCTGTTCCTGGCTGGAATAGCGCTTTGGCGGACCTCATTGACCAGCACGAAGGTGAGCTGACCCGTGGTGATCTGGCGCTCGATTTGTTCGATGGCGCCCCCTGGGGCGACATGAAGGAACTTGAAGGCGTCTACCACTCGGGCGGCTTTGACGTGCGCGGCAAACGCCCGGAAAGCGACCAGCAAGGCAAGTGGATGCAAGGCCACTCGCGAAGCCTCTACATCGGCAGCAGGGGCGCCGGCAAGGTCACCAACATCTATGAAAAAGGCGATCAGCTCTACGGCCACGAAGCCAATAGCCCATGGGTGCGTGTCGAGCTGCGCTATGGGAACAAGCTGCGCGTTCTGCCGAGTGACATGCTGCGCCGCCCTGCTGACTTCTTCGCGGGTGCCAGTGACTGGCACGCCGCCACGCTCGCCCAGGCTGCCGAGATGGTCACGCCTGAGCCCGTCAAGTGCGTGCCTCGCCTCCCGGCGGAAACCGTCGAAGCCGAGGTGACCCGTAATCTGCGGTGGACCCTTCAGACAGCCGCCCCGTCTCTCGCGGTGGCTTTGAAGTACATGGGCGACGAATTCAATTCGTTCCTCGATTTGTTCGAGCACGTCAAGTTGCCGGGTCGCCTGGAGCGCTTCAAGGGCCAGGAAATCCGCGAAGCGTTCGCGGGTGCCTGCCGTCGAGTCATCACCGTGGAAGGCGTGCGCCCTGCCTTCGCGTAACGGTCAACCAAGGGCCATAGAGGAAAACATCATGCGTTTCGAATCGGAAGTCATCGTTCACGCCGTCAAGGAATCGAAGGGCGAGTTCGAAGGCCGCGCCTTCAGCTCCACCACGTTCCATTGCGAAGTGGACCTGAAGGAAAACAATGCGGGCCGCTCCATCGGTCGTGTCACGCGTCCCTTCAAGCTCGGCGACGCGAGCGAGTTCGACAAGTGGGCGCACCTGGGCGCATCGCTTCCTATCAAGGCGAAGGCCACGTTCGAGATGGAAGCCGCGCGCGAAGACGGCGCCAAGCTGTCTCTCGTCGAAATCAAGCCCGTCGAACAGGTCAAGAAAGCGTAAGCCATGCGGCTGCTCATCCAGTCACTGGCAACGGGCCGATTCCTGGCCCCGTCCTTGGAGGATGGGCAACCGGAATGGGTGGCAAGCCTGCGCGAAGCTGGCGGCGGTGTGGTGCGTGATAGCGAATCCATCGTGCAGCTTCTGCAAGACCACACGGAAGCCGACGATGAAGCCGTTGTGATCGACCTGGACCGTCTGGGGACCATCAACGATTACTAGCCTAGAGCCCGGCGTGCCGGGCTGCGGGGTGGCAATCGGCCATCAATCAACCAACTGAAAAGGAAACCGCATCATGCGTAAATCTCTCGCTCTCCGTCTCGCCGCCGTGCCCGCGTTCGTCGCCGCTACCGCTGGCTCTGCCTTCGCTGACGTCCCCGCCGAAGTGACCTCCGCCGTTGCCGCCATGAAGACGGACGGCCTCGCCGTGGCCGGTGCCGTGCTGGTGGCCATCATCGCCGTTGCTGCGATCAAGTTCATCCGCAAGGGCCTGTAAAAAGCGACGCGGTAGACAGTCGATCGGCCCCCGCTGGAATCCCTCCCCTGGCGGGGGTCACTGAAAGGAACTCATGAGCTATCAAGTCGGATCGGCGTGTTACGCCACCGCTCAAGCTGCTGCCCAGGTGTCCGCATCGGCCCAGGTCGGCGTCATCGTCCAGCATGGCGCGAGTGCATACGTGATCGACGCGGCCAGCGTGTCCGGTGCGTCCATCACGTATGCGTTTACGCCCGTAGGTGGTGGCACTGCGTTGACGGTGGTGGCCCCGTATACGGCCCAGCCGTGCAACCTGTTGGGTGCGGAGGACGCGCTGCAATTTGGCTGGGGCATCGTGGCTGCGTGGCTTGCGGTGTTTGCCGTCATGTTCATTGCACGCGCGCTTCGCGGCGAGACAGAGGGCAGCTATGGCAACGCCTGATTTCTGGTGTGTGTTGGTCGGTATCTTGGGGGTTGCATGGATCATCGTTCAGGGCTGATAGCGGCTGTGCTGCTGTCGTGCGTCGGGTCGGCATCTGCTGGCTATGCGCAACTGTCGCCGCCTGCTGGCTACTCCGCAGTCGCTGATCTGCAGTCCTTCAAGTCGGCCAAGTCCTCCACGTTTACGTACTCCGCTGGTCGTTTTGCGGCGTCTGCTGGCCTCAATGTGGGTGGGCGTGTGGTGGCGTTTCCGGTGTCCATGCAGATGGCCGCCAATGCGGGCCAGTACGCGGCCCGGTTTGCGTTTGGCAATCCGCTGCTTTTTGCTGCGGCGGCAGGTGCGACGATTGCGATGCCCCTGGCTGCTGAGTGGCTTCGTTCGAAGGGGCTCACTAGCGATGGGCAACGGTGGTTCGAAACGCTGAACGGCATCGAGTGCGCGACGAATTGCTATCGGTACAAAGGCGATCCGTCGCAGGCTGAGTGGAGCTATGACATTCATTCGGCGTGCACGTCGTATTGGACGGGGAAAAAATGGATGAATTTACCGGTAGCTATCGGGACGAACTCGTCGGGCGGTGCGAGCCCCGTGTGCCATCTCATCGTCGGCAATCCGGGCAATACGTGGAGCCAGTACGCGGCGGCCGTGGCGCAGTCAATCCCCCCGTACAACACGACGACAACGCGGGAGATCACAAAAACCGACATGGAAAACAAGATGGCGCCGTATCCCGTGCCCGTTGGCGTGCCGCAGGAACTGGAGATCGATTGGCCTGTTCAGGACCCGGTGCTGAATCCCTCGGGGGAGGGTCAGCCGGAGACTCTGCGGGTCCCCATGGGTGAGCCCCAGGCGGTGCCCGGTTCTGACCCTCAGAAATGGAGTCAGCCGGTGGTCGACGCGGTCCCGTCGCCAACGGCTACGGAACGCTGGCGCGTCGATTTGCAGCCGAAGGACATTCTCAAGACCTCGCCGGATGCTTTGGCGGCGCCGGTCACGCCCCCTGCTCTGGACCCGGTTGGGCAGGAAACTGAGAAAACTACGCCGGACCTGTGCGAGAAAAATCCGGGCATTTTGGCGTGTCAAAAGTCGGAGCTTGGCGAGCTTGAACCTGATCCGGTTGTCAATGAGAACAAGACATTCACGATCACGCCTGACATGGGGTGGGGGCCTGCTAATGGGGGGTGTCCAGCGGCTCGCACGATCTATGTGCAAGGGTTTGCGGTGCCGATGCCTTTTGACTTGGTGTGTTCGTTTGCGAGCGGCCTGCGTCCTGTGGTGCTCGCTCTCGCGTGGCTGGGTGCTGCCTTTGCCTTCATTGGCGTGGCCCGCAAATCCTGACCTTCAACGCAGGGAGGGGGACGGCCTGGGCGCCCTGGAGCCCCGGCGACACGTAGAGCGGACGACACGAAGAGAAGACGACACGCAAGGCGGGCGACACGTAGCCCCGGCGACACGTAGACAGGACGACACGCAATGAAGACGACACGCCCCCACGAAGCCCCGGCGACACGAAGCGCCGATGACACGTAGTGGATCGGCGCGTAGTGGGACGGGGCGTAGTGGGGCCGAAGGAGTGGGTCGCATGAAGTGGGGCCTGTTGAAGTGGGACGGGGCGAAGTGGGACCGCCTGAAGTGGGTCTGACCGTAGTGGGGCCGCTCGAAGTGGGACGGGGCGTAAGGGCGCCCAGGTCGTCCCCCGTTGTTTGAGTGAAAGCGAAAGGGATCGTTAGTCGAACTTGTTCGATTGAGACGAAGACTCAACCCGAAGGGCCAGAGCCCGGCCCCGTAGGGGTTCGCCCTGTATTTGGTTTTGAAAGGATCACGACATGGGAAACATTGCGGCATGGTTGGGCGCGTTGGCGTGGCCCCTGGTCACTCGGGTGCTCGTCGGTCTGGGCCTTGGCACGGTCACGTATGTGGGCGCCGATGCGGCGCTCACGTCCGCGCTGTCGGCGGCTAAGGGTGCTCTAGGGCAGCTTGGCAGTGAGGTTGCCTCCATCCTGGCCATGGCCGGGTTTTTTCAGGCGTTGGCGATCACGGCGGGCGGCATGACGGCTTCGCTGTCGTGGATCATCATGAAGCGCTTTGCGCTGAAGGTGACCGGGTGATCACCGTCATCACTGGCGCCCCAGGCGCGGGCAAGTCGGCGGCGCTCGTCTCGCTGCTCTCTGAGCTGGCGAAAGATCGGGCCATCTACTGCAACGGCATCCCCGACTTGCAAATCCCGCACGTCGAGCTGGACGACCCCACGACGTGGCCTGACTCGGTGCCCGATGGCTCCATCATCGTCATCGACGAAGTGCAACGCGTGTGGCGTCCGCGCGGTCCTGGCTCCAAAGTCCCGCCCGACATTTCCGCGCTCGAAACGCATCGACATAGGGGCCTTGATTTCTACCTCGTCACCCAGGCGCCCCGGCTGATCGACAGCAACGTCCGCGCCCTGGTCGGCAGGCATGTGCATCTGCGCGATGTGGGCATCTTGGGTCGCTGGTGGTATGAGTGGCCCGAGTGCTGCGAAAACGCGGCGGCGGGCTGGAAACAGGCTCCGATCAAGAAGCGCTATCGACTGCCGAAGGCCATTTTTGGCCAGTACAAAAGCGCGTCGATTCACATCAAGCCGCTGCGCTCATTTCCGCGGACGGTGCTCCTGGCCGGCGTGGCGGTCGCGGCGTTCGGCGCTCTGTCCTGGTACGCCTACGGCTCCATCTCTTCGAAGGTCGCACCAGCACAAGCGCCTTCAGGCGCGGGCGTGCTGAAGGCTGCGACCTCGCCGAACGGTGTGCAGTCCGCGCACAGTCAGACGGGGGCAACGGGTGGCAATGCGGTGGTGCCGATTGATGACCGAATCGCTTGGATACCTCGCGTGTCCCATCGCCCGGAATCCGCGCCCGCATACGACCATTTGCGAAAGGTCGCGGTGATGCCGCAGGTAGTCGGCGGCTACTGCCTGCCGCAGCGTTGCAAGTGCATCACGCAGCAAGGCACAGACCCCGGCATGAGCGATCGCGAGTGCCGCGCCTGGATCGAGAACCGCCCATTCGATCCCTACGGCCAGCACGCGCCAGCGGCGCGGGCGGACAGTGACGCCCAGGCGCGCAACGATCAGCCGCAACAGCAGGCACAGCCCGTCAATGCGGGCGTTTGAGCAACCAAAGGACGATGTATGCAGGACAGATTGACGATGGAAGAGTTGCGCGCACGGGTGCGCGTGCTGCACGAAGAGGACAGGCGCGAGTGGGCGCAGCATTGGCCCCGGATGCTGGCGCGGTTCGTGATTGATGTCGGCGGCGGCTTCGCGTTCGGCGTGGCGTTTGGCCTTTCCGCTGTCCTCTGGGGCCTCGCCGAAGCGATGAAGCTCTGAGCGTGTATTACGCGGTGATGTTGAACGTGTAGCGGTTGAAGTTCTCGTCGCACCGTGCAAGGTGTGCCGCAAATCCTTTCAAGGGCTTTGGTTCTTCAAATTGCAGGCGGAGGCATGCACGCTTCACTAGGTCGACCAGCTTGCGGGCGCGGCGGTCGGCATCGCGTGCATATTGCGGTTTTACTTTTGCGACCGGGTACGCGATGCGACCGGCCAACTTGAAGGCCGCAGCACGGGCGGAACGGATCGCGCGAAGCGTGCGTGTCGTGGGGCGCGGCAGCGCCCACACAAGCGCATGGCCGAAGGCCAGGACGAGCTGTAGCGCCATGGCTTCGGGGTGCTTCCTGTAGTTCGCTGCGATCATGCTGCCTCTCCTTTTTTGATCCTCTTCGCTCGTGCTTCCTCGCTCCCCCTGGAAGGGGGCGGGGGGGGGCGTTGTAGGCACACAAAGAAAAAGCCGCATCGCTGCGGCCCGTCGATAAAAGATCCCCCCCCAAGCGCCCCTCACTTCAGTTAGGGGTCTTGGGGGGGGATCTCGACGGGCTGCGGCGATGTGGCTTTTTCAGCACGCAAGCACCGACGAAAAGCAGGGGACGTGCCACCAAGCGAAGCGACTGGCGCGGCGCCTGCGGTCGGTGCGGGGACAACGCCAAACGCCCATGCGCGCGGCTGTCACGATTTGGCACAATTTGCGCAGGAGGAAAAGCGCATGCAAGAACAGGACTATCGCTATTACCCGAAGCAGTTTAGGGGGCGTCGTGCCCGGGATGAGTGGCAGGATTTTGGGCAGCAGTGCGATCTCTATTACCCGAAGCAGTCTAGGGGGCGTCGCGCCGCATCTGAGTGGCAGGATTCTGGGCAGCAGGACAAGCCCGTAAAGCGTTGGCATTGGACCCTGATCGTGATGTTCTGGTGCGGCTTGGCCCTGTTGCTGTTCGTGGTCTTCAGAGTGTCCGGTTTCCGCTGATCCATGCTCATAGGCTATGCGCGGGTCAGTACGACCGAGCAAGAGACGGCCCTGCAGCTCGACGCGCTGCAGCGGGTTGGGTGCTTCACGATCTACGAAGAAAAGACAAGCTCTGTTGGTGCTCGCCCGCAGCTTCAGCGGGCGCTTGCGGGTCTGCGGCCTGGGCATGTCCTGGTCGTCTACAAGCTTGATCGAGTGGCCCGCAGTCTGCGGGACCTGCTGAACATTCTGGAGCGCCTGGAGAGGGTCGGCGCGGGGTTTCGCAGCCTCACGGAACCTATTGACACGTCCAGTGCGGCAGGTGTGCTGATGCTGCAGCTCCTTGGCGCTGTTGGGGAGTTTGAGCGCAGTCTGATCCGGGAGCGAAGTATTGCGGGTCAGTTGGCGAACTGGCGGCGCGGTGGCCGTGTTGGTCGTCCGAAAATCCTGACGGATGAGCAAGAGGGGGAGGTCTTGCGCCGGCTCGCGGTGGGGGAATCTAAGCGGTCGGTGGGGCGTGCGCTCGGTGTCAGTTACAGCGTTGTCAGACGTATTGAGGTGGAGCAGGCAACAGGATTGAAAAAAACCGGGCTAGGCCCGGTTTTGAAGAAATACGTCTGACATACAAAAAGGGTATATTGTGACGCAGCAGGCCACTGGTGTGATGAAACATTGGCAGCCTGCGACATCCGCGTTCTCGGATCCGTAGTTCTTGGACTGTTGGAAGGAGGCGTTCGTGAAGGTTTTGAAGCTGTCAGGCCAGGGCTTGCCGCAGTCATGGATTTCGCTGGAGCAGGCGGTGATCCACTACGCGGCGGACGAGGTGCGCTGGGAGGTGGGGCAGCAGATCGCCGTGTTCCATGGCGGCCACAACGCACGGACCGGTGAGCAGTCCATCATCACGGTCAGCAGCATCATCGGCACCAAGGGCGTGCCCAACATCAATCCCTTCAACCTCAGGCCCGGCCTCACCAACAGCAAGCTGTTCGTGCGCGACCGCAACGTCTGTGCCTACTGCGGCGGCTATTTCCATGAAACGGACCTGACGCGCGAGCACATCATCCCGTTCGCCCAGAACGGCGTGGACCACTGGATGAACGTGGTCACCGCCTGCCGCGCCTGCAACCACCGCAAGAGCAGCCGCACGCCAGAGCAGGCCGGCATGCCGCTGCTGTACACGCCCTATGTGCCCAGTCTCTGGGAGGACTTCATCCTGCGCAACCGGCGCATCCTGGCCGACCAGATGGAGTTCCTGATGGCCCACGTGCCCAGGTCCTCGCGCCTGCTCGTTTGAGCGTCCGGCCGCCACTGGCGCCCGGAGCGGCCATGGCGGCACGGCGAGGCTGAGTGCCGGGGGCGCGGGATATGGTTGAATCAGGGTTTCCCCTCATTCATTGACCGTTTCATGATCGTCCGAGACCGGCCTTCCGGCGTCAGGCTGTTTTTTCTGCTGCGCGGCTCGATCCTGCCCCGGATTCGCGTCACCTTGCTGGTCAACACGCTGATCGCGATCCTGGTGACGGTCGGACACGGCAACTTCTTCACCCTGAAGATCACTCTGACGGCCATCCCGTTCACCCTGATGGGGCTGCCGCTGGCGATTTTCCTGGGCTTTCGCAACAGTGCCGCCTACGACCGGTATTGGGAAGCGCGCAAGCTCTGGGGCGAACTGGTGATCCGGTGTCGCTCCCTCTCGCGACAGTGCCAGAGTTTCGTTCGCGCACCGCGGGAGGCGGGGGCCGGGGCCGAGGCGCCCGAGCAGGTGCACCAGCGCATGGTCTACCGGGCGATCGCCTTCGTGCACGCCTTGCGCCTGCAACTGCGCGACCAGGGTGACGCCGACGACCTGCGGCGCTGGCTGCCCGAGGCGGAGTGGCCCCGCGTTCAGGCGGCCGCAAGCAAGCCCGACGCGGTGATGCAGGCCATGGGGCGGGAACTGGGGCAGTGCCAGCGGGACGGCCGGATCGATGCCTGCCTGGCTTCGTCCATCGACGGCACGCTGTCCGCCATGACGGCGGCAGCGGCGTCCTGCGAGCGCATCAGGGGCACGCCGATCCCTTTTTCCTACACGCTGCTGCTGCATCGCACGGCGTATCTGTACTGCTTCCTGCTGCCGTTCGGCCTGGTGGACACGATCGGCTTCATGACTCCGTTCGTTGTGGTGATCGTGGCCTACACCTTCTTCGGTCTGGACGCGCTGGGGGATGAAATCGAGGAGCCGTTTGGCCTGGAGCCCAACGACCTGCCGCTCGACACGCTGTGCCGGACGATTGAGATCAGCCTGCTGGAATCGCTGGCCGAGCCGGCCCCGCCGCGGCTGGAGCCGGTGGGTTACCGCCTGACCTGAGCCCCGGCGCCGGCAGGCCCGCCGATCCACCTGGACGCGCCGGCGGTGGGGTGAAAGGCGAAAAACTACAATCCTACGTTCACATACGCTTGTTAAATTTTTCACACAAGGATCACGCCATGCGCATTCTTCGCCGCTCTCTTGTCGCCACCTGTGCCGCCGCCGCGCTGGCCGCCTCCTCGGGCGCTGTCTTCGCGCAGCAGGCCAAGGAAGTCAAGATCGGCTACGCGCTGGCGATCAATTCGCACTATGGCGCGGCCGCCCAGGCCTGGGCCGACTCGGTGGAGAAGGGGACCCAGGGCGCCTTCAAGTTCAAGCAGTTCCCGTCCAGCGCGCTGGGCGGCGAGCGCGAACTGATCGAGGGCCTGCAGCTGGGCACGGTGGAAGCGATCATCGTCTCGACCGGCGCGCTGAGCAACTTTGTGCCCGACGTCGGCGTGGTGGACATTCCGTTCCTGTTCCGTGACACGGCGCATGCCCGCAAGGTGCTGGACGGCCAGTTTGGCCAGGATTTGCTGACCAAGTTCAAGACCCGGGGCCTGATCGCGCTGGCCTGGGGCGAGCAGGGCTTCCGCCACCTGACCAACAACAAGCACGCGGTGCAGAAGGTGGAGGACCTGAAGGGCCTGAAGATCCGCGTGACCGAGAACCCGGTGCACATCACGGCCTTCCGCACGCTGGGCGCCTCGCCCACGCCGATGGCCTGGCCGGAAGTGATCGGCGCGCTGCAGCAGGGCACGATCGACGGCCAGGAAAACCCGATCTCGGTGCTGGCCTCGGCCAAGCTGTGGCAGGTGCAGAAGCACCTGAGCCTGACCGCGCACGTCTACGCGCCGGTCGCGCTGATCGTCTCGCCCGCGTTCTTCGGCAGCCTGACCGACGCGCAGAAGGCGGCCTTCACCCAGGGCGCCAAGAACGGCGCGCTGGCCTCGCGCGCCTTCGTGGACGCGGTCGAGAAGAAGGGCGTCGAGGAAGCCAAGAGCCACGGCATGCAGGTCGTGACCCAGGTGGACCAGGCCGCCTTCCGCGCCGCGCTGGCACCGGCCTACAAGCAGTACGCCACGAAGTTCGGCCAGAAGACGCTGGACCAGATCGCCGCCGTCAAGTAAGCGCTGCGTCCCCCTGCGAGTTCACCCGCCCGGCATCGTCCGGGCGGTTTGTTTTGATCTTTTCGGAAACAGGCGCCGTCCGGCGCTGCAACCGCTTATGCTGAATCGCCTTGAACGCGCGCTGGTCGCCTGCAATCGCTGGCTGCTGATCGCGCTGCTGCTGGCCATGGCCTGCATCGTCTTCGCCAACGTGGTGCTGCGCTACACCACCGGCGACTCCATCGTCTGGGCCGAGGAAGTGGCCCGCCACCTGATGATCTGGGGCACCTTCCTGGGCGCAGGGCTGGTGCTGCGCTTTGGCGGCCACGTCGCCATCGACAACCTGCACAACGTGGTCGGGGAGCGCGTGGCGCGCGGGATCCGCACGCTGGTGGTGCTGGGCATCGGCCTGTTCTGCCTGGCGATGACCTACTTCTCCATCCTCTACGTCTGGGCCACGCGCTTCCAGACCACCGCCGCGACCAACGTGCCCATGGCCTGGATCTACGTGGCGATGCCGGTCGGCTTCGTGCTGCTCTTCGTGCACCTGCTGTTCATCGCGCGCGGCTACATCGCGCAGGGCCGCTATGTCGAGTCTGGCGAGATGGATGCCGAGTCGGCGGCCTCGCTCTGAATCAAGGAAGGTCGAACCTCATGACTCTCACGCTTTTCATTGCCGTTGTCGTGCTGCTGGCGCTCGGCTTCCCGGTCGCCTTCGCGCTGGCGATCTCGGCCGCGCTGGCGGTGGCCGTCGGCGGACGCTACCCGCAACTGGTCGTGTTCAAGGAGATGTTCACCGGCATCGACAGCTTCCCGCTGATGGCGGTGCCGTTCTTCATCTTGGCTGCCGAGCTGATGTCGGGCGGCGCGCTCACGGCGGTGCTGCTGCGCTTCGCGGCGCAGTTCGTCGGCCACCTGCGCGGTGGCCTGGGCTACGCCAACGTGCTGTCGCTGACGCTGTTCTCCGGCATCTCCGGTTCGGCTCTGGCCGACGCCGCCGGTCCCGGCTCGATGATGGTCAAGATGATGGAGAAGGCCGGCTACGCGCGTCCCTACGCCGCGGCGCTGACGGCCAGCACGGCGATCGTCGGCCCGATCATTCCGCCGTCGATCAGCATGATCATCTACGCGATGCAGGACGAGAATGTCTCGGTCGGCGGTCTGTTCATGGCCGGCTTCCTGCCCGGCCTGCTGATCGCCGCGGCGATGGCGCTGGTCAACTGGTACGTCTGCACGAAGCGCGACTACCGCTCGACCGAGCCGCGGCCGAGCGGACGCGAGATGGCGCTCAACAGCTTCAAGGCGATCCCGGCGCTGCTGCTGATCGTGCTGATCCTGGTCGGTATCCGTTTCGGCATCTTCACGCCCACCGAGGCTTCGGTGGTGGCGGTGTTCTACGCGCTGGTCTGCGGCAAGTGGGTCTACCGCACGCTGGAATGGAAGGCGCTGCCCGGCATTGCCGCGCGCTCGGCGCTGCTCACCGCCTCGGTGCTGCTGGTGATGGCCACCTCGGCTGCGTTCGCCTGGGTGCTGACGGTGGAGGGCATCCCGCAGCAGCTGTCGCAGCTGATCGTGAGCTGGAACCTGTCGCCGGTCATGTTCCTGATCGCGGTGAACATCCTGCTGCTGGTGTTCGGCATCTTCATGGAGCCGCTGCCCGGGGTGATGATCCTGGTGCCGATCCTGGCGCCGATCGCCAATGCGCTGGGCATCGACCCGACCCATTTCGCCATGGTGGTGATCGTGAACCTGACGTTGGGCATGATCACGCCGCCGGTCGGCGGGCTGCTGTTCGTGTCGGCGGTGGCGACCCGCGTCTCGATGACGGAACTCACGCGCGAGATGCCGCTGTTCCTGATCGCGCACTTCGTGGTGCTGGTGTTGCTGACCTTCGTGCCGGCGATCTCGACCTGGCTGCCGCACGCGCTGGGCTTCTGAGTCTCCGCGGCAAGACAAAGGCCCCGTCGGCAGTACGCCGGCGGGGCCTTGTCACATCCGGGCCGTTCAGGCGAACACGCCGGCGGTGTCCTGCATGCGGGCGGACACTTCGCCCAGGTGGTGCAGGGTGTCGCCAAAGCCCATCTCCAGCTGGGTCAGCTTCTTGAAGTAGTGGCTGACGATGTACTCGTCGGTCACACCGATGCCACCGTGCAGCTGCACCGCCTGCTGGCCAACGAAGCGCATCGACTGGCCGAGCTGGACCTTGGCGCGCGCCAGCGCGCGGCGGCGTTCGTCCGCCGGGGCGCCGAGCTTGAGGCTGGCGTAATAGCTCATCGAGCGGGCCAGCTCCAGCTGCATCTTCATGTCGGCCACGCGGTGGCGCAGCGCCTGGAAGCTGGCGATCGGCACGCCGAACTGCTTGCGCGTGTTCAGGTACTCGGCGGTGACCGCCAGCGTCTGCTCCATCACGCCCACGGCCTCGGCGCAGACGGCGGCAATGCCGGTGTCCACCGCCAGCTCCAGTGCGGCCAGGCCGTCTCGGGTGACCAGGCGGGCTGGCGCGTTGAGGAGGCGAACTTCGGCGGCGCGGCTGCCGTCCTGCGTAACGTAGCCCTGGGTCGCGACGCCGGCGGCCTGGCGCTCGACCAGGAACAGCGCGATCTGGCCCTCGGCCATGGCCGGCACGAGGAAGGCGTCCGCCTGGTCGCCAGCCGGGACGATGCTCTTGGTGCCGGTCACGGTCCACTGGTCGCCGGCGGGCGTCGCCTGGGCGTCGCAGACGTCGAGCCGGTAGCGCGCCCGACGCTCCTGCTGCGCCAGCACCACCAGCGCCTCGCCGCTGGCGATGCGCGGCAGCCAGTCGGCCTTGAGGTCGGCCGGCGCGTGCGCGCCGAGCACCGTGCCGGCGATCAGGGTCTGCGCCAGCGGCTCCAGCACCAGGCCGCGGCCCAGCTCCTCCATGACCACCATGCGCTCGATCGGGCCCATGCCCAGGCCGCCGTCGGCCTCCGCGATGGCCAGGCCGGTCAGGCCCAGATCGGCCAGTTCGCCATAGGCCGCTCGGTCAAAGCCACCGGCGGCCACCGCCTTGCGGCGACGCTCGAAGTCATAGCCCTTGTCCACCCATTTGCGCACGGCATCGCGCAGCTGTTGCTGGTCGTCGGAAAAATCAAAGTCCATGGTCCTGTCTCCTCAGCCGAGCACGGTCTGCGCGACGATGGTGCGCTGCACCTCGTTGCTGCCGCCGTAGATGGTGGTCTTGCGCATGTTGAAATAGTTGGGGGCCAGCGGCGCGTTGGCCAGCGTGCCGCCCGGGAAGTCGCCCTGCCAGCCGGCTTCCATGGCGTCGAAGATGAAGGGCAGGCTGAAGGGCCCCGCCGCCTGCATCATCAGTTCCGTGTAGCGCTGCTGGATCTCGCTGCCCTTGATCTTGAGCAGGCCGGCGATGTCGAGTGGGTTCTTGCCCGACTTCTCGGCCGAGAGCACGCGCAGCACCAACATCTCCAGCGCCACGATGTCCACCTCCAGCAGCGCGATCTGGTCGCGAAAGCGCAGGTCGTCCCAGACGCCCTCGGTCCTGGCGATGCGTTTCAGGCGCTCGAGCTCGCGCTTGGCGCGGTTGACATCGGCGATGTTGGTGCGCTCGTGCGAGAGCAGGTGCTTGGCGTAGGTCCAGCCCTTGTTCTCCTCGCCGATCAGGTTCTGCGCCGGCACCTCGACGTTGTCGAACCAGACCTCGTTGACCTCGCACTCGCCGTCAAGCAGCTTGATCGGGCGCACGGTGACCCCGGGCGACTTCATGTCGATCAGCAGGAAGGAGATGCCGGTCTGCGGCTTGCCCTCGGTGCTGGTGCGCACCAGGCAGAAGATCCAGTCGCCATGCTGGCCGAGCGTGGTCCAGGTCTTCTGGCCGTTGACGATGTACTTGTCGCCCTGGCGCTCGGCGCGGGTCTTCAGGCTGGCCAGGTCGGAGCCGGCGCCCGGCTCGCTGTAGCCCTGGCTCCACCAGACATCGCCGCTGGCGATGCCGGGCAGGAAGCGCTGCTGCTGCTCGGGGTTGCCATAGGCCATGATGACGGGGGCCACCATGACCGGGCCGAACGGCAGCACGCGCGGCGCGCCGGCGAGGGCGCACTCCTCCTCGAACAGGTGCTTCTGCACCGCGGTCCAGCCCGGGCCGCCGAATTCCTTGGGCCAGCCGCTGGCCAGCCAGCCCTTGCGGCCGAGGCTGCGCGCCCAGCGCTGCAGGTCGTCGCGGCTCAGGCGCAGGCCGTTGTGCACCTTGTGCGCAATGTCCGCCGGCAGGTGGTCCTTGACCCAGGCGCGAACCTCTTCGCGGAAGGTCTGTTCTTCAGGGGTGAATGCCAAATCCATGGGGGTCGTCTCCAGAACGTGCCGATGCCTGCGCGGCGAACGGCCCCCAGGGGCGCCGTCACCTCATCTCGCGGCAACGGCCAATTTGTAGCACGGTCGTTCGCTCAGGGCTGTCCAACCTGTGACAAGCCCAACTCGGTGCAAAGACGCTGCACCGTGTCGCGCAACCGGGCCACCTCCTGCTCCAGCGTGTCGACGCGCCCCTGCAGGCGCGCGACGTCGCCGGGCTCGGTCCGGGCGGCCGGAGCCGCGGCCGGGATCTCGACGCCCGGGTCCACCGGCCCGCACAGCAGGTGCGCCCAGCGCTGCTCGCGCGCGCCCGGCGCGCGCGCCAGCTTCACGACCAGCGGGCCACCCTTCTCGGTCGAGCGCTCCTGCAGTTCGTCCAGGAAGGCTTCCACCGAGGAGATGTCGGCAAAGCGGTGCCAGCGCTCGCTGTTGATGCGCAGCTCGCCCGCGGTCTGCGGCCCGCGCAGCATCAGCAGGCCGAGCAGCGCGGCCGACTGCTCGGGCACGCCGAGCACGCGCTGGAAGTTGTGCTCGTAGCGCGTGGCGCGGCCGCCGCTGGTCTCGAACACCAGGGAGAGCGACCTGAGCGCGTCCAGCGCTTCCTGCACGTGGGCCTCGTCGAGGTTCATGAGGGGATCGCGGCTGGTCTTCTGGTTGCAGCCGGTGACCACCATGTTCAGCGTCAGCGGGTAGCTGTCCGGCACGGTGCGGGCCTTTTCCATCAGGGTGCCGAGCACGCGGGCTTCGGCGGGGGAGAGGGGGCGAAGGGCAGACATGGCAGGGATAATCCGGAGGTAATGAAAAACATCGTGATTTTGATCTCTGGCACCGGCTCCAACATGGCGGCCATCGTCAGGACGGCCCAGCGCGACGGCTGGGCGGCGCGTTTCGGGGCCCGCGTGGCTGCCGTGGTCAGCAACAAGGCCGAGGCCGGTGGCCTGCAGTTCGCGCGCGAGCATGGCATCGCCACCGCCGTGGTGGACCACAAGGCCTACGCCTCGCGCGAGGCGTTCGACCAGGCGTTGGCCGAGGCCATCGACCGGCACGAGCCGTCGCTGGTGGTGCTGGCGGGCTTCATGCGCATCTTGACGCCGGGCTTCGTTGCGCAGTACCAGGGCCGGCTGCTCAACATCCATCCCTCGCTGCTGCCCGCCTTTGCTGGCCTGCACACGCACCAGCGCGCCCTCGACGCCGGCTGCAAGTTCGCCGGCGCCACCGTGCATCGTGTGACCGCCGACTTGGACCATGGACCGATCCTGGCTCAAGCGGTGGTGCCGGTGCTGCCGGAGGACACGGCGGATGCGCTGGCCGCGCGCGTGCTGACGCAGGAGCATCTGATCTACCCGCAGGCGATCGTGCAGCTGCTTCAAGCGCAGTAGAGAAAGAAGCCTTTCTGCAGGTGCTACCGTTCATTTTCTTGCATTGATGCCGGCAGCCGCTCAAAGCGAGGCTGTCGCACGCCGTCCACCTCCACCGTCTCTCCGAACATCGCCGCCGGTCGCACCCACAGGTCGCCCTCGCCATACAGCGCACGGTACAGCGTCATCGGCTCCAGGGTCTCGCTGTGTCGCGCGGTGCCAAGTACTTCATAGAGGCGACCCTTGTAATGGCGGTAGCGGCCGGGCGGGGTGATGGTGAGCGGGGGCAGGGCATCGTTCATGGGTAGGATGGCGGCGAAAGCAGGACGGAGTTCAGGGAGTGGATCACACAGATTTTGTACATCTGGTGCAGCTGGGCGAGCAGGCCCGCGCGGATGACGGCAAAGCCTACCGGCGCCGCGTGGCGGCCTTCGCCGCGCTGGGTTACGCCTGGACGCTGGGCGGCCTGGCTCTGGCGGTCGGCATTCTAGGGTGGGTGCTGCCGCAATTGCAGCAGGGCCGTTTCCGCTTGTGGCTACTGTGGTGGCTGCTGGGCGCGACCGGGCTGCTGTGGACCAGTCTGCGCGCGCTGTGGGCGCGCTTGGACCCACCTGATGGCGTGTTGTTGACGGCGGACCAGGCGCCCGCGCTGTTCAAGGCACTGGCGCGCGTACGCAGGAAGGTCCATGGGCCTCGCCTGCACGGCGTTTACCTGAGCGACGAGTTCAATGCCAGCATCCGCCAGGAGCCGCGCTTCGGCTTGCTGGGCGGCTCGGCGAACCAGCTCGTCATCGGCCTGCCGCTGCTTCTCGCGCTGGACCGATCGCGCCTGCTGGCGGTGCTGGCACACGAATATGGTCACCTGCGTGGTGGCCAAGACCGATTTTCCTCCTGGATCTACCGCACGCGGTTGAGCTGGCAGCGCCTGCACCGGAGCCTGCGTCGCGACGACAGCTCCGTGGCGGCGGTGACGCAGGCCTTCCTGCGCTGGTACTTCCCGCGTTTCGCCGCCAGGACTTTCGCCTTGGCGCGCCAGGACGAGTACGAGGCCGACCACGTCGCGGCCGGCCTGCTCGGCCCGGAGGTGATGGCGTCCGCGCTGACCGAGATCGAGATCAAGAGAGCCTGGTTGCGCGACGAGTTCTGGGCGGGGCACTGGCGCGGCGCCGCTGCCCGCGCGCTGCCCATCGGTCCCTACCAGGCCATGCTCGGCAAGCTGACCCTGCCGCCTCCGCCAGTCTTTGCCCAGAATGCGTTGCGCGAGGCGCTGGGCCGCCGCAGCGGCCTGGATGACACGCATCCCGTGCTGCGCGAACGCCTCAAGGCGCTGGGCGAGCAGCCCGGCTTGCCGCCATGGTCGCGGCGAGGTTCGCTGGATCTGCTGGGCACCATGGCCGGGCACTGGCTCGCGCATTTCGACAAGCAGTGGTGCAGCGACCACGCCGCCGACTGGAAGCTACACCACGCCTGGCTGACCCGCATGCGAGAACGTGTGCGCACACTCACGGTCATGGCCTCCAGCCGCAATGCCCATGAGTCCGTCGAACTGGCCAACCTGATGCGCTCGCTGGACCCGCATGCCGAGGTGCGGCCGCTGTACGAGGCTGCGCTCGAGCGCAGCTTCGATCACCCGGGGGCATTGCGTGGCCTGGCGCAAAGTCTGGCGTCCGATCGCGGGGCGAAGCTGGACTGCCTGCAGCGGCTGTGGGACGCCAGCAGCACGGACCGCTGGTGGGCGGCACGCACGGCCATGGCCGAGCTCGAGACCCCGCGTCCCGGCATGTCCCATGATGCTGCCGCGCTCAAGCTCTGGCGCGAGCGCTTGAAGCAGGCACAGGAGGTGGAGGAGCGCGCCTGGGAGGAGTTGTCCGCCATGCCGTACTTCAGCAACATTGCGCGGCACGATCTCAGCGACTTTGAGCTCGGTGAGCTGTGGGCCGAGCTCGCGCGCTGCCAGCCTGTGGCTTGTTGCTGGCTGGTGCGCAAGAATCTGCGCGAGTTTCCCCAGCGTCGTGCCTACTTGGTGTTTGTCGAGCTGCCGGACATGGAGGACGAGGATCGCTACCACCTCTGCCGCTCGCTGGAGCATTCGCTGAGCCTGCCGGGCCAGGCCCTGGTGCTGTGGGCCGGCACCTCGCCCACAAGGGAAGAGATCCTCGGCGCGGCATTCGAACCGTTGTTCACGCGCTGAAGGTCGCGCGGTGCGGGTGGACACAATGGGACAATCGCAGCATGCATCCAAAAGCCCTGCTGGACGCCTGTGCCGAACTGGTCAGGCTCACCCTTACCTTTGAACACCCCGCCGACGCGGTGGTGTCGCGTTATTTCCGCGAGCACCGCTCGCTCGGGCCGCGCGAGCGGGCCACGCTGGCCGAAACCGTGTATGCCGTGCTGCGCAAGAAGCTGTTGTTCGAGCAACTGGCGCGCTCGGGGAGCGGCCCCAAGGAGCGCCGGCTGGCGATCCTCGGCTTTCACGGTCCACGCGACTTCCTCAAGAGCGCGCTGAACGAGCAGGAGAAGACCTGGCTCGACCAGTGCGACAGCGTCAAGACCGACGACATGCTGGAGCGGCACCGCCACAACCTGCCGGAGTGGCTGGTTGCGCCGCTGAAGGAACAGCTCGGCGACGAGTTCTGGGCTCTGGTGGACAGCCTGAGCCAGTCGGCGCCGCTCGACCTGCGCGTCAACGCGCTGACCGACAAGCGCGCCGACGTGCAGAAGGAGCTGGCGCTGGCCGGCCTCAAGGCCAAGCCCACGCCGTATTCGCCCTGGGGCCTGCGCATCGACGGCAAGCCGGCGCTGACGAAGCTGGACGCGTTCGCGCGTGGCGCGATCGAGGTGCAGGACGAGGGCTCGCAGCTGCTGGCGCTGCTGCTGGACGCCAAGCGCGGCGAGATGGTGGTGGATTTCTGCGCTGGCGCCGGCGGCAAGACGCTGGCGCTGGGCGCCGCCATGCGCAACACGGGGCGCCTGTATGCCTTCGACGTGTCGGCGCATCGGCTCGATGCGCTCAAGCCGCGCCTGGCGCGCAGCAAGCTGTCCAACGTGCACCCGGCGGCGATTGCGCACGAGCGCGACGAGCGCATCAAGCGACTGGCCGGCAAGATCGACCGGGTGCTGGTCGATGCCCCCTGTTCGGGCCTGGGCACGCTGCGCCGCAACCCGGACCTGAAGTGGCGCCAGTCGCCCGAGGCGCTGCAGGAGCTGGCGGTGAAGCAGGCAGCGATCCTGCAGAGCGCGGCGCGCCTGCTGAAACCCGGCGGGCGCCTGATCTATGCCACCTGCAGCGTGCTGCCGTCCGAAAACGAGGCGATCGCCCAGGCCTTCAGCGCGGTGCACCCGGATTTCGTGCCGCTGGAGGTGGCCGAACTGTTGACCCAGCTCAAGGTGGAGGGGGCGGCCGGACTGTGCAGCGGGCCGGTCAGTGGTGGCGAATACCTGCGTCTGTGGCCGCACCAGCATGGCACGGATGGCTTTTTTGCCGCTGCGTGGCAGAAAAAGTAATTCTTAGGAACTAAATTTCCCGTTCGGCGTCAAAAATTGGTCATTTTTTGACCAGCAAACTTAAAATGATGGGTTGCCCCAAGGGGCAGCTTCACTTCACATCTTTGTTGAAAGAGACATCCTGACTATGCTGTTACCCGACTGGGCCGTGCTGAACGCGGCGATTGAGTGGCTGGCCCATGGGCTGTGGGACGTGGCGTGGTGGCAGATCGTGCTGGTCACGCTGGCGCTGACCCACATCACGATCGCTGGCGTCACGATCTACCTGCATCGCCATCAGGCCCATCGCTCGCTGGATCTGCACCCCATCGTGTCGCACTTCTTCCGCTTCTGGCTCTGGCTGACCACCGGCCAGGTGACCAAGGAGTGGGCCGCCATTCACCGCAAGCACCACGCCAAGTGCGAGCAGGCGGAAGATCCGCACAGCCCGCATGTCTACGGCATCAAGAAGGTGCTGCTGGAAGGTGCCGAGCTGTACCGCGCCGAGGCCAAGAACAAGGAAACCATGGCCCGCTATGGCCACGGCACGCCGGATGACTGGATGGAGCGCAACGTCTACACGCGCTACTCGTGGCAGGGCGTGGGCCTGATGCTGATCATCGACCTGGCGCTGTTCGGCGCCGCCGGCCTGTCCGTCTGGGCCGTGCAGATGGCTTGGATCCCGATCACGGCCGCCGGCATCATCAACGGCGGCGCCCACTACTGGGGCTACCGCAACTTCGAGGCGGCGGATGCCAGCACCAACATCTTCCCCTGGGGCATCATCATCGGTGGCGAGGAGCTGCACAACAACCACCACACCTACCCGACCTCGGCCAAGCTGTCGGTCAAGCCCTACGAATTCGACATCGGCTGGCTTTACATCAGCCTGATGCAGAAGGTCGGCCTGGCCACGGTCAAGAAGACGCCGCCCAAGCTCGCCTACGGCGACATCCGTCCGGTGGCTGACGAGAAGACGCTGGAGGCGCTGATCGCCAACCGCTACGAAGTCATGGCGGGCTATGCGCGCCAGATGCGTGGCGTGTTCGAGCAGGAAGTGGCTTCCATGAAGGCCCGCAAGGTGGATGCGAATGTGCTGAAGGCGACCAGCCGCTGGCTGCACCGCGACGCGGAAAAGGTTCCGGCCGAAGCGCTGCCGCAACTCAAGCAGGCCCGCGCCGCCTACCCGGTGCTGGACAAGATGGTGGTGATGCGCGAGGAACTGCGCCAGATCTGGCTCAACACCTCGCTCTCGCGCGAGCAGCTGGCGGCTGACCTGCAAGCTTGGTGCCACCGCGCCGAGGACAGCGGCATCGCCGCGCTGCGCGACTTCTCGATGAAGCTGCGCGCGGTGCGCGTGCAGTCCGCCTGATGGCGTGAATGTATTGACCCAGCAAAACCTGCACAGGTCAGGCCGCTAAAGCATAAGCCTCAGCGGGGGTCTTCATGGCCAGCGCCTGATGTGGGCGCCGGTGGTTGTAGAAGTGGATCCAGTCGCCAATGGCGCGGCTGGCATGTTGCAGCGATTCAAAGCGATGGCGGTGCACGCACTGCTCCTTGAGTGTGCGGATCACCCGCTCGACCAGGCCGTTCTGCTCGGGGCTGTGCGGCGTGATGAATTCCTGGCGCAGCCCGTAGCTCCTGACCAAAGCCGTGAAGCTGCGGCTGGTGAACACCAGACCGTTGTCCGAGCGCAGCAGGAACGGCGTCGGCACCCCGGCCAAGGGTGCCAAAGCGTGCGATCAGGGCCTGCTCCAGCGCCGCCTCGGCCGTCTTGGAGCGGCCGCTGCGCGACAGGTGCCAGCCCAGCAGTTCCCGGCTGTGACAATCGATCACCAGGGCAATCGTCGTCCAGCCATCACGCCCGGTCCACACGCGGCACATGTCGGTGGCCCAACGCTCGTTCGGTCGTGTGGCCCTTGAGGGCAACGCCTGGATCCTGGGCCGAAAGCCCACTGGCCGCTTGCGTACCTGCCAGCCATTGAGTTGGAAGATGCGCTGCACGGTGTTCTTGTTCAAGCCCAGCAGGTGCGCCACTGTCCGGTAGCCGAACGAGGGGTTCTCCTCGATCATGGCCTTGATGGGTGCCACAAACCGATCTTGCAGCTTCGGCACGGCCTTGACCGGGCGGTAGTACACCGTGCGCCTGGGCACGTCAAACCAGCGGCACAGCTTGGCGATCGAGACGGTGATGCCATCGGCTTGCAGTCCCTGGCGGATCGTCTCGATCACTTCTCGTCCTCGCCCAACAGGGACTGCAATTTTTTTCTGGCACGCAGCTCCAGCATCGCCTCACCGTAGGCTTCCTGCAGCTCCTTGAGCCGGCGCTCGTACTGCTCGCGCACATCCTGCGGGTTGGCCTTCAGGGCGTTCTCCATCCCTTTCTTGCCGTCATCCACCCACGCCTCGATCTCCGAGGGCGGCAGGTCATACGCCCGGCTGGCCTCGGCCACGCTGGTCTTGCCCTGGATGATCTCCAGCACCAGTGCCGTCTTGCGCTTGGCCGTCCAGCGCTTGATTTCTTCGTCCATCAGTGTGCTCATGGTGTCTCTCTTTCAACGTTAACACCTGAGCAGGTTTTCAGTGGGTCAATACATGAAACCCGCCGTCGCGCCTGGTGCGCGTGGCGGGTTTTCTTCCGAGGCCGGCGCAATTCGCGCAGGCAACAAAAAACCCGCTGGATTCCAGCGGGTTTTTTGTGGGTGAACCAGGCTGAATTACTTCAGCTTGATTTCCTTGTAATCGACGTGCTTGCGAGCTTTCGGATCAAATTTCTTGATCAGCATCTTCTCGGGCATCGTCTTCTTGTTCTTTGTCGTGGTGTAGAAGTGGCCGGTACCCGCAGTGGATTCCAGCTTGATCTTTTCGCGTCCGCCTTTGGTTGCCATGGTATGCAGCTCCTGTCAGTGGGGTTTAGGCTTGACCGCGGGCGCGCAGGTCTGCGAGCACGGAATCAATGCCGTTCTTGTCGATCAGGCGCAGACCAGCATTGGAAATGCGCAGGCGCACCCAGCGGTTTTCGCTTTCCACCCAGAAACGGCGGTATTGCAGGTTCGGCAGGAACCGGCGCTTGGTTTTGTTGTTGGCATGGGAAACGTTGTTCCCGACCATCGGGCCTTTGCCCGTTACTTCGCAGACGCGTGCCATGAGGACACTCCGATACTTTTAACCGGCTGGTGCCGATGGGTTGCCGCACGAATTGCAGCAGCCTGGCGCTCCAGCCTCACCTCGCCAGGAAAGGGTGGCGGTAACCCGGATTTGCCGTCCCGGCTGGCAAGCAGCTGTTTCGGCAAAGCCACGCATTATAGCGAACGTACGACGCAGGCTGTCGCCGCACGCTCCAGCGCTCACGCGCCTTGCTGCTCCAGGAAGCGCTGCGCGTCCAGTGCGGCCATGCAGCCGGTGCCGGCGCTGGTGATGGCCTGGCGGTACACATGGTCCTGCACGTCGCCGGCGGCGAACACGCCGGGCACGGAGGTCTGCGTGGCAAAGCCTTTCATGCCGCCCTGGGTGATGATGTAGCCGTTTTCCAGCTCCAGCTGGCCTTGGAAGATCTCGGTGTTGGGTGCGTGGCCGATGGCGATGAAGCAGCCCTTCAGGGCGATGTCTTCCGTGCTGCCGTCATCGACGTTCTTCAGGCGCACGCCGGTCACGCCGCTGTCGTCGCCCAGCACTTCGTCGAGCGTGCGGAAGGTCTTCAGCACGATCTTGCCGGCGGCAACTTTCTCCATCAACTTGTCCACCAGGATGGGCTCGGAGCGGAACTTGTCGCGGCGGTGCACCAGCGTGACCTTGCTCGCGATGTTGGACAGGTACAGCGCCTCTTCCACGGCGGTGTTGCCGCCGCCGATCACGCAGACCTCCTGCTCGCGGTAGAAGAAGCCGTCACAGGTGGCGCAGCCGCTCACGCCGCGGCCCATGAAGGCAGTCTCGGAGGGCAGGCCCAGGTACTTGGCCGAGGCGCCGGTGGCGATGATCAGCGCGTCGCAGGTGTAGGTGCCGCTGTCGCCGGTCAGGGTGAACGGGCGCTGGCTGAGGTCCACCTTGTTGATGTGATCGAAGATGATCTGGGTCTTGAAGCGCTCGGCGTGCTCCTGGAAGCGCTGCATCAGCTCCGGGCCCTGCACGCCCTGCACGTCGGCCGGCCAGTTGTCCACCTCGGTGGTGGTCATGAGCTGGCCGCCCTGGGCGATGCCCGTGATCAGCACCGGGTTGAGATTGGCGCGGGCGGCATAGACGGCCGCGGTGTAGCCGGCCGGGCCGGAGCCAAGGATCAGGACTTGGGCGTGTTGGGTCGTTGACATGGTGGGGATCCTGGTGAAGACGGACGGGGTGCCGCAGGATGTACATTTCGCAATTGACGGAAATCATTCATCCGGCGGCGGCCAGTTGCGCGCAAGGCGACGGCTGGCCCGATTGTAAGAATCCGCTGAACAACATGGCGCGAGGAGGTTTTTTGCGATGACGATGCTATCCAACCTGGATTTGATCCGGCGCGTGCCGCTGTTTTCCATGCTCACCGAGGATCAGGCGGTGTCGGTGGCGGATGCGGTGGTCAAGCGCCGCTTCAAGCGGGGCGAGAAGCTGGTCGAGCAGGGACGAAGAAGCAATGCGCTGTTCATCCTGCTCACGGGCCGCGCCCGTGTGGTCACGGCGGACAGCCGCGGGCGCGAGGTGATCCTGGCCACCATGGAGCCGGGCGATCACCTTGGCGAAATGAGCCTGATCGACCACGAGCCGCACTCGGCCACCGTGCGCGCCGAGATCCAGACCGATGTGCTGATGCTGGGCCAGGCGGAGTTCGCCCGCTGTCTGCCCGACTCGTCGTCGCTGGCCTACGCGCTGATGCAGGGCCTAGTCCTGCGCCTGCGCAAGGCCGACCGCAAGATCGAATCGCTGGCGTTGATGGACGTCTATGGCCGCGTGGCGCGGGTGCTGCTGGACGTGGCCGTGCCCGAGGGGGATGGCCGCCTGGTGGTGCGTGGCAAGATCTCGCGCCAGGACATCGCCAAGATGGTTGGCGCCTCGCGCGAGATGGTCAGCCGTGTCATGAAGGACCTGGAGGAGCGCGGCGTGGTGGAGGCCCAGCCGAACGGTACCATGCTGATCCGAGAGCACATGGACGCGCTGGGCTGACGGTGCTGGCATGGGGTAAGCTTGGGCTCACTGTCCCGCCTATGTCTTACTCTCTGAATTCCCTTCACTCTTCGGGTCGGCCAGCGGCCACCGCGCCCCGTTCCGGCCTGGGCCGTTTCGCACAGGAAATCGGTCTGCTGCTGGGCCTGTTGGCGCTGGCGTTCACCCTGCTGTCGCTGCTGTCGCATTCACCGCAGGATCCGGCCTGGTCCACCTCGGGGGTGCACAGCGGCGCGCGCAACCTGGGTGGGCGCCTGGGGGCCTGGCTGTCCGACCTGGGCTATTTCGCCTTTGGTTTTTCCGTCTGGTGGTGCGTGGCGGCCGGCCTGCGCGCCTGGCTGTCCGCGCTGGCGCGCTGGATGCGTGGCGAGGCGCGGCCCGCGCGCGATCCCGCGGCGGGCTGGCTGGCCCGTCTGGCCACGCGGCGCGTGGCGTTCTGGCTTGGGCTGGTGTTGCTGCTGGGGGCCAGCACTGCGCTGGAGTGGTCGCGCCTGTACCGTCTGGAGCCGCTGTTGCCGGGGCCCGGCGGCGGCGCGCTCGGCTACCTGCTCGGCACTTCCGGCTTGCAGTGGCTGGGCTTCACCGGCTCGGGCATGGTCTGGATCGCGCTGGGCGTGATTGGCGCCTCGCTGGTGTTTCGCTTTTCATGGAGTCACCTCGCGGAAGGGCTGGGCGCGCGCATCGACGCGCTGATCGACTTGCGCCGCGTCAAGCGCGAGCGTGCCGAGGACATGGCGCTGGGCAAGCGCGCGGCCCGCGAGCGCGAGGAGGTGGTGCAGGTCGAGCGCGAGGAAAGTGCCGGACACCATCCGACGCCGGTGATGATCATCGAGCCGGAACCGGTCGTTCAGCCGGTGTTTGCCGCCGAACCGGCGCGGCCCGCCCCCACACCGGTGCGGACCGTCGAGCCAGCGCACGCCGAGGTGTCGACGGGCTCGCGGGTGGAGAAGGAGCGCCCGCAGCCGCCGCGGCAAGCCCCCCTGCACATGTCATCCAATGGCATCCTGCCGCAGGTGGCGTTGCTCGATGGCGCGCTGGTCCGACAGGAAACCGTGGCGCCCGAGACGCTGGAGATGACCAGCCGGCTGATCGAGAAAAAGCTCAAGGACTTCGGCGTCGAGGTCACCGTGGTGGCGGCCGCGCCCGGCCCGGTGATCACGCGCTACGAGATTGAGCCGGCCACCGGCGTCAAGGGCTCGCAGGTGGTGAACCTGGCCAAGGACCTGGCACGCTCGCTGTCCCTGGTGTCGATTCGCGTCATCGAGACCATCCCCGGCAAGAATTTCATGGCGCTGGAGCTGCCCAACGCCAAGCGCCAGACCATCAAGCTCAGCGAGATCTTGGGCTCGCAGATCTACCACGAGGCCAAGTCGCTGCTGACCATGGGCCTGGGCAAGGACATCATCGGCAACCCGGTGGTGGCGGACCTGGCCAAGATGCCGCACGTGCTGGTGGCCGGTACCACCGGTTCGGGCAAGTCGGTCGGCATCAACGCCATGATCCTCTCGCTGCTGTACAAGGCCGAGGCCAAGGACGTTCGCCTCTTGATGATCGACCCGAAGATGCTGGAGATGTCGGTCTACGAAGGCATTCCGCACCTGCTGGCGCCGGTGGTCACCGACATGAAGCAGGCTGCCAACGGCCTGAACTGGTGCGTGGCCGAGATGGAGCGCCGCTACAAGCTCATGAGCAAGCTCGGCGTGCGCAACCTGGCCGGCTACAACACAAAAATAGACGAAGCCAAGGCGCGCGAGGAGTTCATCTACAACCCGTTCAGCCTCACACCCGAGGAGCCCGAGCCGCTGGAGCGGCTGCCGCACATCGTGGTCGTCATCGACGAGCTGGCCGACCTGATGATGGTGGTAGGCAAGAAGATCGAGGAACTGATTGCCCGGCTGGCGCAGAAGGCGCGCGCGGCCGGCATCCACCTGATCCTGGCCACCCAGCGCCCCAGCGTGGACGTGATCACCGGCCTGATCAAGGCCAACATCCCGACCCGCATCGCCTTCCAGGTGTCGAGCAAGATCGACAGCCGCACCATCC